>ERZ795049.28-NODE-28-length-240563-cov-42.737626_pt1 | contig 240563 bp, 157 predicted proteins | sample MGYA00375133_ERZ795049 | MGnify/ENA primary metagenome ERZ795049 (study PRJEB30178, sample SAMN05720147) | activated sludge metagenome | isolation source: anaerobic digester from wastewater treatment plant | place: Japan | collected 2015-04-20 ...
CGGCGCCGTATCCGACTGCCGGGACCGATCCCACGCCGGACATTTACGGCCTGGACTTGGGCTGCGACACCGGCAATGTATGCGACTGATGGAGCCGAGCGGACGTATGCGCGGTTTTGAAAACGGCTTGGAAACAGGGTTTCTCAGGGACATGCAAAGGAGTCACACTATGAAAAAGAATGTTTTGTTGGTTGTGGTGGCGCTGTGCGCGGCGTCGATGGTGTGGGCCCAAGCGACGGGCGCCGACTTCGACTTGAAAATGACGCCGGCGGCGACGGTCCTCAAGGCGCCGGTGGGCGCGACGGCCAGCGGCACGGTCGCTTGCGGCGTGGTGCTGGATTCCAGGGTGAATGGGCTTCAGGGTTGGTCCTTCGGCCTGAAGCTCGAGCCGGCCGCGGGCGTCGACATGAACATCAGCAAGGTCGCGTTGGCGCAGGCCGCTCTGAAGGCGGCTTGCGGCAAGGCGTTCGGCTACGTCAACACCTCGTACTTCGCGTCGACGAACCTGGCGGTCCCCGCGGGCCCGGTTCCCGGCGATGGCGCCGCGGCGGACGGGCTGGCCGATTGCGCGGCGGTGACTCAGGGCGTCGTCGTCGACATGATGCAGGTCTGCTCCCTCGGCGTCACCACCGGCCTCCGGATCATCGACTTGACGGTGGAAGTGTCGGGCACGGTGGGCGCCGCGGCCTCCGAGGCCGGACGCCTGGCTTTCACGGAGACGGTGGGCAGCCCTCCCACGGCGATCGTCATGGTGTACGGCGGCGCGAGCATTACACCCGACGTGCAGGCTCCCGCGGTCTTCACCTTCGAGCCCAAGACCTGCGCGCCGGCGGCTCAGTTCACCATCGACATCGGCGGCGGCGGCGCCGCCACCGATGCCGAGGTCACCTCGCGGGTGACCCTCAACTTCGACTCGGATCCCGCCGATCCGAACTCGGGGCTGGTCCAGGGCTGGTCCTACGGCGTGTGCATCAGGGACACGGGGACCATGGATGTCGTGGCGGCGACGGTGAAAGGCACCGACAGCGGAACCTTCAAGGGCGGCAACGGGCCTGATTTCAACTCGATCAATCTCTACCCCGGAGAGGGCGTGACCCACGGGGTCGTGATCGACATGATGGCGGCCGTGACGCTTCCCGCGCAGAACGGCTGGACGGATCTGGCCGTCACGTGGAAAATTCTCATGGACGCCGAGGGACAGTCGACCTACGTCGTTCCCTGCGACCTGACCCTCGGTTCGCCCCCCGTGGCCAACGTCATGGTCATCGGCGGCAACAGCCTTGCCGCCTCGCTCAGCCCGGGCATCGATCCGGCCGAGGATTGCTGCAACCCCGAGTCCTGCAACAAGGCGGGCTTGTTCGTCTACCAGGCGGGCGTGAAGGCCGTGGTAGGCAGCGCGAACGGCGATGGCAGGCTCGATATCGCCGACGGCATCTTCATTCTCAATTACCTCTTCCGCGGCGGCCGCCCGCTTCCCTGCGAGAAGGCCGGCGATGTGACCGGCGACTGCCTGTTGGATGCCTCCGATGCCGTCTACATCATCCACTACCAGTTTCTTGACGGCCCGCCTCCGGTCCAGGGTCTGGGCTGCGTTGTCTTCGCGTCGGACGAGTGTCCGAACCTGACCTGCGAAGTTCCCGGGTGCTAGCGCTCCGGTCGGCCGGCTGAAGTCCGGCAGCAACGAGCCCCGCGTCCCCCGCGGGCGCGGGGCTCGTTGCCTTTGCACTCCGCCCCGCGCCTCAAGCGAGGCCCGCGGCTAGGCGCGTTTGAGCGCTCCCTCGAGGAGCCGCCTGACGCTCCCGGTCTCGCTCGAGAACCTCGGTTTCGGCGCGGCGCCCGCCGCACTAAGGCCCCAACGCCGCCGGGCGCGGCCTCAACGATACGCGCCCAGGCGAACCCCGCGCGGCGACACCGGACGGCGGCGGGCAGAGACCTGGCGCTTCCGCGGCCTTTCGTGCTTAAATGGCGGGCGGCCATGACCGCAAAAACCTTGCTCCTCGCCCTTCCGCTCGCGCTCGCGCCCTGTGGGGCGGCGCGCGCCGCGGCGGCCGACCTCGCCGAGGCGGGCGTCGCCGCCGAAAAGATCACGCCGCCGCCCGGGACGCTCATGGCGGGGTACTATTTCGACAGAGCCGCCTCCGGCGTGCACGATGATCTCTTCGCGAAGGCCATCGTCATCCAGAGCGGCGGCGTCAGGGCGGCGCTTGTCGCCTGCGACCTTATCGGCGTGCCGCGCGAGTGCGTCGAGGCGGCGCGCCGCGCCATCGAGGCGGCGACCGGCATCCCCGGCGCGCACGTCATGATCAGCGCCACCCACGCCCACACGGGGCCCGTCGTGAGAAGCCCCGCCGGAGCCAGGCGCGCCTCGGGCGGCGGCAAGGAGTCCGCAACGGCTTTCGCCGAGGCCCTTCCCGGCTTGATCGCCGCCGGCGCCGCGGCGGCGTGCGCGAACCTGGCGCCCGCGCGCATCAGCGCCGCGCGGGGCTTTGAGGACTCGCTTTCCTTCAACCGCCGCTTCCACATGAAGGACGGCACGGTCGGGTGGAACCCGGGACGACTCAACCCGAACATCCTCCGCCCGGCCGGCCCCATCGACCCCGACGTGCCCGTCGTCCATTTCGCGTCGGCGCAAGGAGCGCCCCTCGCCATGTACGTCAACTTCGCGATGCACCTGGACACCGTCGGCGGACTGGAGATCTCGGCGGACTACCCCTATACCCTCGGGAAGCTCCTCGGCGGGCTCAAGCCCGGGATGCTCACGGTGTTCACGCAAGGCGCCGCGGGCGACATCAACCACATCGACGTCGCTTGGGGAACGCAGACGCACGGCCATGTCGAGGCCGCCCGCATCGGCACGGTGCTGGCCGGCGCCGTGACGCGAACCTTCCCGCATCTGGCCGCCGTGAGCGCGGGGCCGCTTCAGTGCCGAAGCCGGCTCGTCGCCTTACCGCTCCCCGAGATTGCGGCCGAGGCGCCCGAACGGGCCCGCGCGATCATCGCGCGCCGCGGCCTGGCCGAGAACCCGCCCGCCTTCCTGGAACTGGTCGAGGCCTACAAGGTCATCGACGTGGCCGAACGCGGGGGCAAGCCGCTCGAGGCCGAGGTGCAAGTCATAACGCTGGGCGATACCTTGGCCTGGGTGGGGCTTCCCGGCGAGATCTTCGTCGAGCTCGGCCTGGCGATCAAGCGTTCCTCGCCCTTCGCGCAAACCATGGTGGTCGAGCTCGCCAACGGATCGATCGGCTACGTGCCCACGCGGCACGCCTGGCCCCAGGGCAATTACGAGGTCGCGAGCGCGCGCTGCGGCCCCGGTTCGGGCGAGATGCTCTGCGAGGCCGCGTCGTGCCTTCTCAGGGAGGCGCATGCCGCGGCGGTGCGCGCGGCGCCGCGATAGGCCGGCGCGGCGGTCACCCGGCGCAGAGCACTTCCTCCGGCGCCGGCAGCGCGCGGCCGCCGAAAAGGAAGCGCAGGAGCGCGATGGCGTCCGACAGGTCGACGACGCCGTCGGCGTTCGCATCGGCGGCTTCCCAACAGACGGGCGCCGGGCCGTGCTCGAAGAGACAAGCGAGGATGCTCGCGGGATCGGCGATATCTCGGCGCCCATCGCCGTTCGCATCGCCGCGGGGAAACAAGACCGGCGGCGCCTCGCAAGGCAGCGCGCCGATGGCGCCGCCGTCCGAAGCCGCGCCCAGACAGGGCGAGCCCTCCCGCAGGGCGAAATCGGCCGCCGCCGCATCGACGAAGAGCGGATCCGCGCTGATGTTGCCCTCGCCCGCCGCGGGCTCGCCTTGCACATCGCAGTAGGCCGCGTCGATCGAGCCCCGCGCGTCGACCAGAAGCTGGGTGCCGTTGCCCCAGACGATGGAATTCCTTAACGCGACGACGCCTCCGCCCCGCCCGGCGGCCTTTTCGATGGCCCGCACGCCCGTCCCCGTGTTGAAGGCGAACGTGTTGTGGTCGGCGTAACACACGTTGGAGTCTTTCACGGAGAGTCCGTGGGTGTTGCCGTAGCAGATGTTGTGGCGCACGACCGAGGAGCCCTTGCCCACCAGCGACATCGCCTGGTCGCCGCAATCGTGGATCACATTGCCCTCGATGATGAGCGTGCCGCCGTCTCCATCGATTCCGTCGTCCTCCGTGCCGTAGATGTGATTGAAGGCGATGCGCGCGGGAGGAGTGTCCTCCCGGCCGTTGCAGTCGATGAGATCGCTCTTGCCGACGGCGTGGCGCAGCGTGCAGAACTCGACCACGGTGTCGCCGTTATCCAGGCTCAGGGCCTCCTGCGTCCGCTCCGTGAGGCAGTGCCGAATGCGCACGGTGCACCCCGAGGCGTGCACCCCCTCGCCCGCGATGTCGCGCAGCGTGCAGCCGTGCAGGTCGAGATTGCTGTTGCGCAGCGTCAGGCAGCCCGGAGCCCCGCCGGCGAAGGACCACTCGCACCAGCGGAAAGTGTTCGCGCCGCGGGCGTCCTTGAAAACGAAAGCCCCCCAGTCCGCCTGACAGGGAACCTTCGTGAAGCTGATAGGGGCTTCCGGCGTCCCCGCGGCCTGAATCTCCCCCGAAACGGCCAAGCCCATCCCGGGAAGAATCAGGAATTCGCAGCCTGCCCCGATGACGAGGCGCCGGCCCGGCGGCACCGTGAACCTGCCTACGACGAGGAACGGGGCTTCGGAAGCCGAAAGGACCTCGTCGGAAGCGAGCATTCCCCCCAGCGGCCGGACGCCGATGAGGCTCAGCGCCGCGGTCGCCAGAACCTCGCCGGCCCCGTCGAGCGCCTCGGCCGTCACGGTCGCGGCGCCGCCGGCCGCCGCGGCGTGGCAAGACCACGCGCCCGATTCCGAATCGAACTGCGCCGGCGCGCCGTTCACGCGCACCGCGTTCGTCCCCGGCGGGGCCGTCCCGGCAATGCGGACCGCGCCCCTGGCGACATAATGGTCGCCCGCGCAGCCCTCGGCGAGAACGTCGCCCGCGCGCAGTTCCGGGTCGAGGCTGAAATCCGAGCTGTCGAGCTTGGCGTTGAAGCCCACGATGGCCAGCACGTTCGTCCCCGCGACCAGGAACGCCGCCGCGTCGGAGATGGGAAAAACCTCCGCGGTCCCGGCCTCGTGCGCCTCGAGCGCCAAGTCGGTGTGCGCGGGGATGGCGCCGGGCGCGCCGGCGTTGGCTCTGGCGACTTCGACGCCGTTAATGTACGCGATGAAGCCGTCGTCGTAATCGACGACGAGCTGGAGCGCGGCGAAGCGCGCCGGGTCGGAAAGCTCGAAATACCGCCGCGCATACACCGAGGAATAGCCGTTGCGCATGTCGGAAAGCACGGTGGCATCATCGCCGTCGCCGTACCCGAAGCCCGCCGCGCCGCTCTCCCAATCCTCGTCGCTGAATCCCAGTCCGGTCCAGTCGCCCGCGTTGCCCGCCGGCTCGGCGCGCCCCCGCAGGTACCGCCACGTCGCGCCCCGCGGGACAAGCCGTTCCGGCACGATCGAGGCCGTGAACGACCCGCCCCAGGCGGGACAGATCAAGATCGCCGTGAGAAGGAGAGCGAAGCGGCGCCCCATGGCTGAATCCTCGTAAGGGACCCGCAAGCTAGGATAAGGGGGCGCGCCGCGCGAATCAACGTCGGTGCCGCGTCGCGAGAAACCCGCGCTATTTCCCCGGCAGGTCGACGAACTCCACCAGATACTCCAGGTCGGCGGCCGTCTCGACGCGTTTCTTGACGCCCGTGATCACCACGCGGTAGCGGCTGCGGGGCGCGAACGCGAGCCGTTCCGGGCGGAAAATGATCGCCGGCCCCTCGCCGAACCCCGCCCCGTCGACATTGAAGAAATTGAGGGCAAGCGGAGCGCCCGCCCGGGCGAAACCCGCGTCGACCGGGAAAACGGCCACCGTCACGGAGCCCTGGGCGGGCGCGGCGTACTTCGCCGGATTGAGCGACACGCTCCAGGCATAGTGCGGGCTGAAATACTTCCTCGGCATGTAGCCGCGGGCCGGATAGGCGACGAAATCGTAGTCCGGCGCCTCGGCGCGGCTGGTGTCCATGGACCACAGCGCGCCGAAGGACCCTTCGGCGCCCAGACCGGTCTTGAGCATCCGCGGGTTGAGCAGCCAGCGCCGGTGGCCGACGCGGGCGATATTGCCGGGGTCGGAGTCGTCCATGAAGGCGGTCACGGACGCCGCCATCGAACTCCCGGCGCTGAGGTTGCTGTGGCTGGTGCCGCGGTATCCAAGTTTGTACCGCGCCTCGGGAAGGCCCGGATTCGGCGGAGTGTGATCGATCCTCCCGAGCCGCGCGCACAGCTCGGCGCCCGCCTGGGCGGCCGTGTTGTAGTCCCTATCGAGGGCCATGCCTTCGTAGGGGACGTCGCACAGGAAACGGTAGCACATGAGCAGCCGCACCGCCTCGACGCGCTGCGCGTCGCGCGCCTTCTCAGGGTCGGGCTGCGCCGCGCGGCCCCGCGTCCCGGGCCGCGCGGGCTTTGCGGCGGGCGCTTCGCCGCCGGGGACCTCCGCCGCCATGATCCTGGGCAGGGCGGCCGCGATCTGCTCCAGCGATTTCGGGTAAAGAAGGATGCCCTCGTCCCACAACTGCTCCCGCGCGAGCACGCCGTTCACATAGTCTTGCACGGCGCCGTGGAGCTTGCCGTCGCGGTAACCCGCCTTGCGGATGGGCACGCCTTTCCCATCGTATTCGACAAACCCGCCGTGGCGCCGCCCCATGCGATACGAGGCCGCGACCTGGACCTTGCCGGATTCGTGGTAGATGGTGAAGCGGCCGTCGAGGACGCCGGCGCGGTACACGGCCTCGGTCTTCACCGCGCCGCCCAGGTAGAATTCGGTATAGTCGCCGGACTTGTTCCCGGCGGCGTCCACGCTGAAGGCTTCCTTCACCTGACCGTCGGGGTACGCCGTCTTGACGATCCTGGCAACCGCCGGAGACGCCTCGGCGGGGCCGAGCGGAGCGGAAGATCCGGCCCCAACGAGCCAGACGGCTAAACCGATCGCGGGCGTCAAGGCCATCGCCTCCCACCCATGCCATTGTAGGCGGACAACGCCCGTAACGGGTCCTCGCGCGTCGGCCGCCCAACGAGGCGGCGCTCCATGCTCTGAACGGCGCGCGTCCCCGCCGCCGCCGGCGCCCGCGGACGCTATTCGTTCGGCTTCCAGACCGTCCAGACCTTGCCCACCAGGTCCGGCCCCACTTTCAGGGTCGGTTTGCCTGGTTCCCAACCGGCCGGGCAGGCCTCGGCCCCCTTGGTCTTGCGCACGTGCTGGAAGGCCTGGAGCTGCCGAACGGACTCCGCGACCTTGCGTCCCACGGGCGGGGTCAGGATTTCGATGGCCTGGACGATGCCGTCGGGATCGATGATGAAGCGGCCCCGGACATCGACGCCGGCCTCCTCATCGAAAACCCCGTAGACGGCGCCGATGCGGCCGCCCGCATCGGAGAGCATGGGGAAGGGGAAGCCGCCCTCCACCATCTTGGAGAGCTCCTGCTCTTGCCAGATCTTATGGACAAACCGGCTGTCCGTGCTGCAGGCGAGAACCTGGACGTCGAGCTTGGCGAACTCTTTGGCCTTGTCGGCGACCGCCGACAATTCCGTCGGTCAGACAAAGGTGAAGTCGCCGGGGTAGAAGCAGAGAAGCACCCACTTTCCCCGAAAGCTCGACAGGCGGACGTTCTTGAACCCGCCCGCGTGAAAAGCGGCGGCCTCGAAGTCCGGCGCTTCTTTTCCCACCGAAACGTTCATCCTACGTTCCTCCTTTCCCTGGGCGTTGGACGGGGGGGACCCCGACTCGCGGCCGGCGCCCGCGACCAAAGGCCCCGCGGCCGGACTGACGCAGCCTTCCGGCTTGTTGTCCACCATCGCTCCTCCTTTCATCAAAGAAGAGGTGCAGCCGATCCGCGGCCCAGGGTAACATACCCCGCCCGAAATGTAAACGCCGGCCGAGGGCCGGCGCAACGCAACCGATGGGAGCCGTTTTGCGGGGACGGACCGTCCCCCTTGGATCAGGGCCCTCAGGAGAAGCCGGAACCGGTGGGCGCGGCGCAGCCCGAAGACCCGGCGCCGGTCTTGCCGGCGACGCCGGTGCGGCTGATCTGTTTGGCCACATCGGCGTTTTTGCACTTGGGACAAACGACCTGGCTTTCCTGGGCGCCCAAGACCAACTCTTCGAAGCAGTGGCCGCAGGCGTTGCATTTATACTCGAAAATCGGCATTGGAGCCTCCTGTTTTCACCGACCGCGGCGGCCCGCTCAAACCGCCGGGCGCCCTAGGAAGCATGACGCGCTTTGGGGCCGGTGTCAAGGAAGGCGGCGGCGCCGCCGCTCCCGCGTCTTTACACGGCGCCGGTCTCAATGTAACCTGAAAATCGAGGTTTCAGCGGGAGACGAAAAAGATGCGGCGAAGACTTGTTTGCGCCTGCGTGCCGGCGCTTTTGCTTGCGTGCGGCGGCGTCCGCGCCGCCTCCAGACCCAACATCGTCCTCATTGTCGCCGACGACATGGGGTATTCGGACCTGGGGTGCTACGGCGGCGAGATCGCGACGCCGGAGCTGGACGGCCTCGCCCGGAACGGCCTGCGCTTCACCCAGTTCTACAACACCGCGCGATGCTGGCCCACGCGCGCCGCGCTGATGCTCGGCTACTATCCGCAGCAGGTCGCCATGGACCCGCCTGGAAGGCCCGGACCCGAGTGGGCTCAGGCCCTGCCGAAGTTCCTGAAACCGCTCGGCTACCGCGCGTACCACTCGGGCAAGTGGCACGTCCACGTCGTGCCGCGCACCTGCGCCGACGGCGGCTTCGATCGCTCCTACCGCCTGGAGGACTACGACCGCAACTTCAACCCGGCACAGTTGATCGAGGATGACAAGCCCGCTCCGCCCGTCGCGCCGGGCGGCGGCTACTACACCGCGACGGCCTTCGCCGACCACGCGATCCGCTGCCTGAAGGAGCATGCCGAGACCTGTGCCGGGCAGCCCTTCTTCACGTATCTCGCCTTCACGACGCCGCATTTCCCCCTGCAAGCCCCGCCCGACGACATCGCGCGTTACCGCGACACGTACCTTGCGGGCTGGGACGCGGTGCGCGCCGAGCGCCACCGCCGCCAACTGGAGCTCGGAATCGTGCGCTGCGCCCTGTCGCCCCTCGAGCCGCGCATCCGCGCCCCGGGGAACTTCGCGGACGTCGCGCTCCGGCTGGGTCCCGGCGAGATCGCGCATGCGCGTCCGTGGGCCGAGCTCACGCCGGAGCAGCAGCGCTTTCAAGCGTCGAAAATGGCGATTCACGCCGCCATGGTGGATCGCATCGACCGCGAGATCGGCCGCGTGCTCGCCCAGGTCCGGGCCATGGGCGCTTGGGACAACACCGTCGTCCTCTTCCTCTCCGACAACGGCGCCAGCGCGGAGATCCTGATCCGCGGCGATGGCCATTCGCCCTCCGCCGCGCCCGGATCCGCGGGCTCGTTCCTATGCCTGGGACCGGGCTGGTCCACGGCCTCGAACACGCCCTTCCGCAGACACAAGATCTGGGTGCACGAGGGCGGCATCAGCACGCCGCTCATCGTCCACTGGCCCCGCGGCATCGCGGCGCGCGGCGAGCTGCGCCGCGACATCGGGCATGTCATCGACATCCTGCCGACGATCTACGAGCTCGCGGCGGGCGCGGCGCCGGCGCCGCGGGAGGGCGCGCCGCCGTTCCCCGGCCGGAGCCTCATGCCGGCCTTCGCGCGCGACGGCGCCGTCGCGCGGGACGTCCTCTTCTTCCACCACTCGGGCAATCGCGCCCTGCGCGCGGGGGACTGGAAAATCGTCTCCGCCGGGATCGACGGCAACCGCTGGTCGCTCTACAACCTCGCCGAGGATCGCGCCGAGGGGAGGGATCTCGCCTCCGAGAAGCCCGCGCTCGTCAGCGAGCTTGCGGAGACGTGGCGGCGCCTCGAGCACGAATTCCGCCGCCAAGCGGAGAAACCGGTTGAAAAGGAAGCCCGGAAAAACGAAACTCGATAGCCCCGCGCGACGGCGATTTTCGGCGTTGACGGCGACGGGCTCTCCGGCGGCCGTCGTCCGCGCGGCGCGGCCTTTCGATCCGAGACCGAACCCATGCAGAAAAAAATGTCGCCGTTAAGCGGGCGCGCGAGCGGTTGCGCGCCCCTTCGAACCTTCTCCGCCGCGCTTCTGATCCTTTCGCAGAGCGGGTGCCTGGCCGTCCTCGTCGGCGGCGCCGTGGCCGCGGGAGCCACGGGGTACGCCTACGTGAAAGGCGAAAGCACCGCCACGCTGGCGGCGCCCATGGAGCCCTCGTGGAACGCGGCGCTGGCGGCTCTGGAGGATCTCCGCCTCGCGGTGATCTCGAAGTCGGGCGACGCCCTCACGGGCGCCATCACGGCGCGGAACGCCGAGGACACGCGCATCGCCATCTCCCTGCGCCGGGTCTCGGACAACACGACGAGGATCGGCGTCCGCGTGGGCACCTTCGGCGACGAATCCCAGTCCCGCGCCATCCTGGACAAGATCGCCGCGCGCCTGTAACCCCCGCGCCGCCCGGGCGGCGAAAAATATCCGGGACGGTCCGGCAAGCGGGCCATCCCGGACAGAAAAGAGTGGCTTTCCGAGCAGCTCCGCCCCGCGGACGACGCCGAGGGGGAGCCTATCCCTTAAACGCAAGCACGCCGCTCCCGTCCACAGCCGCGGGGCGGTCTTTCCCCCTGCCCCGCGGGAACGGACGGGCCCCGCGCGGCCCGCCCGCGGGCGTCCCGCCACCGGCGTCCGGGCCGAGACGTCCCCTTTGCCCGGCTCTTTCACGGCTTGCGCCGATCTCACGCTGCTACGGCGCCCACGGCGGCGCCCCGGCTGTCTGCCCGGGCGATTCCCCGCTTCCGGCCCCGCGCGGACGGCGCGCGCGCCGCTTCAGTCGGCGAACTCCAGCACCCCGAACTTCTCGGCCACGTGGGCCGTGCCCTGGAGGGTAGGGTTCCATGCCAGGAAGGCGCCGTGCGCCCGGTCGTTGCGAAAGAGGTTCAGACGCCAGCGCGTGCCCGCCGCGGGCGCGGCCGAACTCAAGGCCTCCAGCGGAATGCGCAGCTCGCAGGTCCAGACCTTGGCGGCGGCATCGACTTTCACCGCCGATTGAAAGCCGCTCTGCCAGGCGAAATCCCGCTCGGGAAAGCCCAGGATCACCAGGTCGAGGCGCTCGTTCGTGGGCGCCACAATGAACTCCGCGTAGCGCCGAATATTCTCCGCATCCGCGCCGATGAACGCCTCCACGACATCGCGATCCCAAAGGCTGACCCCCGCCTTCCCGAGGTCGAAGCGCTCGCCGTTCCGGAGCGGCGGCTCGAAGACCGTCAGCTCCGTGTAGGGGCACTCGTACCCGAGATAGAGGTAGCGCTCCGACCAGAGCGCGCGCACCGCGGTGGAAAGCTCGGGACGCGCCGCGCCTTCGCGCAGCGTGTATTCCACCCGCGCGGGGATCGCGGCGGCCCAGGCCGGAGCGTCCAGCGCGCCGCCCAACTCGAAATCCGCCCCGATCTTGCGGGCCCGCACCACCGGCGGAGGCAGCACGCGGGCAAGCAGCCTGCGCGCGTTGTCGAAGTAGACCTTGCGCAGCACGTCCGCCGGAAGACCGATGGAACTGATCGTCCAATCGCCTTGGATGGGCGTCATGTGTTCCCAGTCCTTGTCGAGGGTCTCCAGCCAACGCCATTCCTTGGCGAAGAACGTCTCCGCGTCCGCGTCCGTCGGAGGCGGCTCGTTGCCGCTGGATCCCAGAATCAGCCGCTTGTAGACCATGAAGTCCGTGCCGAAAAGGATGCGGTCTTGATGCTTGATGAAAAGGCGTTTGACCGCCTCCGGGTCGTGCCGGCCGATTTCCGGAATGCGCGCCGCCAGGTCCGCCATCATGTTCGGGTAGCGGCTCAGCGATGCATCGACCCAATCCAACTCCTCGGCGTTGTTGGCGAAGTGGACGCAGACGAAGGTGGTCTTCGGGTGCCGCGCGATGACGCGGTTGAGCGCCTCCAGCAGGTCCTTCCACGGCGGATACTTGGCCGGGTCGCCAAACCACCAACTGGGGTGATCCTTCAGCTCCTTCCAGCGCTCGTTGGTGTCGTTGTACGGCAGCCAGAACGCCTTCGGGTCGGCGACGTGAATCGAGACGGGCATCCCGAGCTCTCCGCAGCGCCGCCACACGCCGTCCAGCCTGGGATCGTCGACCTTGAAGAGCGCGCCCGACTTGTCCCGCAGGTAGAGCCCCAAGCGCTTGTATTCCTTCAGGCCCGCCGCGCCGAGCCGGAAGCCTTCGTCGATCTGCCGCGCGGCGCGCTCGGCGAAGTCGGGCTCGTCCCAGGCGCTGTAGTCCAAGTGCATGTAATGAACGAACCGGTCGGGGTACAGCGAGTCGGCCAGCTTCTTGTTGCGCTCGAACGCCGACGGGGCGCCGTCCTTCCCCGGCGTCACGGTGCCCCCGTCCAGGTTGACGACAAGACCAACGCCGACGGCGTCCATGATCTTGACATCGCGCCCGAGGAATTCGGCCGTATAGCCGACGTGTTGGTGAAGATCGACAATGCGGCGCTCGGTGCGCCACCGGGCCGCTTGGCGGCGCACGGCCTCGACTTCGCCGTCCGCGGCGATTGCCAGCGCGCCGCCGAGCCAAAAAACGCACAACAAGGCGACCGGAGCGTAAGCTTTCACGGCCATGGGGCCTCCTTCCTCAAGGAAATAACTCGGGACTCGCCGTCCGCGCGGGCTGTTTCCACGAAGACCGCCGGCGGAGCCGGCGACAAATCCGGACCGGGGTTTCGCGCTGAAACACCGCGGGGATCCTCGATCGCGTCTTCATCATCCGTCATTGTAGGCGCGCGCCCCGTCGCGATCAACCGGACGCCGCGGCGGCTTTCACCCCCCTGAACCGCCCGGGGCTAAGCCGAGTTCCTCAGGCGTCTTGGGCGTGATGCCGAAGACGAAACGCTGGCCGTCGTAAAAGCGCTCGCGCAGCTCGAAGTTCTCGAAGGCGATGCCGCCCGGGATGGGGCGGCGCGACATCCAGTACGTGTAGCGGCCGTTGACCGCGGCGTGGAGGTCGGCGCGCCAGGCGCCCGCCGGCTTCTTCCAGTACTGCGTCACCGGGAACCCCGCGTAACGCCAGTGCGCCGGGGTCGGAACCACCGCCGCCGGATCGGCCTCGTCCGTGGTGATGGCGGCGAGCACGCCGCCGTCCGGCATGCGCGCCAGGCAATCGAGCCCGAAAATCCTGTGCGGCGCGAACCCGGCCTCCTTGTACTCGGGGTAGAGTTTGAGACTGCTCGCCGTCTCGCCCTTCAGCCACAGCAGCCGCGCGCGGGCCTTGTTGCCCATGGTCGCCGTCAGGATGCAGTAATCGAGGGCCGCGCTGTCCGGCTCGGCGCGGATCGCGAGTTCGAGCTCATCGGGCGCATCGCTTCTCTGCGTCGCCGTGAGGGTCACGTGCGCGCCGTTTCGGAATTTCTCGACCCGCACCCGCACCGTCAGGCTCTCCACGCCGTTCGCCTCCCGCGTCAGGCGCCCCTGAGGCGCTTCGGCGGCCTTGTCCGCGCCGGGATCCTCGGCCCAGAGGCGCAAGCCGGGGACATCATCGAGCCCGCTAGTCTCCAACTCGCTGAACCCGCGCGCGCCCTTCACCACGGGCTCGACGGCAATGAAGTTGATCAGGTCGCAGCGGCCCTTGGGAAGCGTCGGGTACCGTAGACGAAGGAGCCCGCGCGGTCCGCCGGCGGGCCGCTTGCCCGCAGGAAGCCCCCAGACCAGGCCGCCGCGAATCCCCCATGAGGGGCCGCCCGTATCCGTGGACGCACGAATCCAATCGGTCGCGCTCCACACCGGAGTTCCCGCCAAGAGGAAGCCCAGCGCCGCCGCGCCGCCGCATGCCGTCACCCGCATGGATCACCTCCGCCAAGGCCTGAGATCCCCGCCGTCTGCAACGATAAACACGCTCCGCGGGAATCGCAAGCCGCCGCCGGGGCGGCAGCGCGTCCCCCGCGTCGGCTAGGGTTCGTCGGAGAGGACCGCCACGGAGTACACCTCAAGGCTCGGAACGACGAACCGCGCGCCGTCGCGGTCCGCGGTCAGCCCGATCGGCGCCGGCCGGTCGGCATCAGGGCTCAGCAGCACGGCCGCGGAGGCGCGGACATTGAGCGCGACTTGGATCTCCGCCGCTGTTTTCGTCCCATCCGTCTCCTTGAGGTAGGCGTAATTGACGAAATGCACCACCGTGCGCCCGCCGACCTTCCAGCACTGGATGCCCACCTCCGGCGGCGCATTCGTCGACAGGACGGGGTCCGGCCCCACGAGTCGGCCGAAAGCCGCGCGCATGACCGCATCGCGGCCGTCCAAGTAGGACGCGTAGGAAGGCAGATCGTGCGGCGCGATGTACCGGCCGTTGACCGCTTCGCAGAATCCGCGATACGGCGCCTCTGCCCAGGGCTGGCCGCCGCAGAGGATGATACGCCCGCCTTGCTCCTGGAACCGCCGCAAGCGGTCAACCGTCGCGGCGCGCAGCGCTTGGGGACCGGGCACGACCGCCACCCCATACCGCGCCAGCGTCTCGGCTTCAGGCACCGTTTGGTTCCACCGGCCGTCGCCGTCGAGGATGACGTCGAACTGATAGTGATTGTCGCAGAGCAGCTTGCAGACGGCCTTGTACTCCCGCTCGAACTCGGCTCCGTAAGCTCTGCCGGCGGACAGGCTGTAAAGAACGGCCACCCTCGCCAGCGATCGCGTCTCCCCGTAGATATCCGGCCGGTCCTGCACGAAACGGTAGTAGGGGAGCAGATCCTTGACCGGCAGATCCAGGAACACCTCCTTGCCCCCCTCGAAGCCCGCGAACTCCCGCGGGACCAGATCGAAGAGGTTGCCCGAGGCGTAGGCCTCGGCCACCCAGATCTTGAACAGCGTCGCGATGCGCGCCGCCCCGAGCAGGGCTCGCGCCGTGTCGTGGCACCCGGGCTGGATCACGCAGCGCTTGTCCGCCGCGCGGGCCTTCTTGTGCAGCGCAATGGAGCTGCACGCGGGCGGGTAGCCGTCGAAGGACCCGAAGTACGGGAGCTCGACCGACAGGTAGTCCAGGAGGTCTTGGACGGCGAAGGTCATGGGCGGCATGTTGTAGACGTTCGCGGTGATCGTGAAGGGCTTCCCCGCGTGCTCGGCCGCGAAGGCCCTCGCGGCGGTCAAGAAGCGGCGCTTGCGCGCCACCAGTTCGTCGAAGCGGTCCTGGGCCAGAATCGAGCCCAGGGGTAGCTTCGAGATGGGCGTCTCGTCGGTGTAACCAAGGCCTCGTAGGCGCTCCCCGTAGTCGAAACGCTCTCGGTTCGCCCCGACGAGGTCCGCGACCTCCGGCGAATCCGCGCGGGCGGCCAGGCGCTCCCGGTAAAACCGGAGGCAATGTTCGCAGAAGCACAGCGTCCAGCCCTCGCCCATCCACGAATCGAGGATGAAGCCGTCCATGCCTAGCGTCACGCAGCGCCGCGCGGTGCTCAGGAAAGCCTCCTCCATGGCGGGGCTCAGGCTGCATTTGTAGACCATGTCGTTCATCGCCGGGTGCGTGCGGGGCTTGCCCTCGAGGGTCAGGACCGCTTCGCCGTCCAGGCCGTGGTGATAGAAGCCGCGCCCGTTGATGCTGCCGATGAACCTCGCGCCGGCGGCGTGCACCATCCCGATACGCTTCTCGATCCGCCCGGCCTCGTCCGCGCCGACCTGGTGCGGGTAGACCGCGCCGCCCCAATGGGTGCCGGCGATCCGCAGCGGAGCGATTCTTGCCAGCGCCTCCGGCCGGCAAAGTTCCGGCCGCGACATCACGGCATTTGGCGGCGGCCACGGAGCGTCGCCCGGTCGGCTCCCGCCCGGCGCCGCGCCGACTAGCGACCAAGCCACTCCCGCCGCCAGCACCGGCAGCCCCGCGCGCCGGAAGGTCCGGGGTCTAAGCCCGCCGACGTCCGTCGACTCCGTCTTCAATTCCGGGTGGCTCATCCGCCCTTATCCGTCGTCGCGCCGCGCAACGCGGCTTGCGAGGATCGCCGGCGCGCGGCCAAGCCATCGCCGCGCCTGGCTCCGCCCCACCGCCGACTCGCCGCGAGGCTCGGCCCAAGCCGGCGCCGCGGCGCGTTTGGCTTTCAACGCCGCCTCGAGGAACGACCCGCGCGCCTCCGGGAGGTCTCGCGCCTGATCGCCGCCCACGATCATAAGCGCGGGCTTCCTAAGCGTCAAACGTCTGTCGCAGGCTCTTTAAACGCCGCTCCGAGCGCGGCGCATATGCGCCGCGCCGCCGGCGCGGTACAATCCGCAACTGGAGGACAAGCCATGGTTCCGCGCACAGCCGTTTTTGGACTCGCCTTCGCCGTATTGGCCGCGGCCGACGATCGGGACCGCGTCAACTTCGAGCACGCGCCCCGGACCTGGGACACCGCGATCGGTTTCGTCGATGACTGGCAGAAGACGCTCGTCGCCGAGGACGGCCGGCTGGAATACGATTTCCCCGGCCCCTTCAACCGGTTCAAAACCACCATCGGCGTCGGGCTCGCGGGCGCGACGCCCTCGACGGTGGCTCAGCGCCTGGAATCGGCGCGGATCCCCATCGTCATCACCTGCAAGGAGTACGGCGCGCTCCTTCTCGAGGAAGAGGCTTTCGCCGCTCCGCCGGGGCCGCCGGAGCCCCTGCGGAACGACCTCTTGTGCGCCCGGATCCGCGCCGCGTCCGGCGCGCCCGAAGCGGCGTTCGAAGTCCTCATCCGATCGGAGCAACCCATCGTTGCAAAGGGGCACTCCATCGACATAGGCGGCCGGACTTTCGTCGCAACGACGCCCGCTTTCGCCTCCGCGGCTTCCACCGAGCAGGGCCTGCGGCTCATTTTCGAGAAGAAGCGGCTCGCGGGCGCGGAAGAGGCGCGCCTCGTCGTCAGCGTCACCCGGGGACCCGGCGCGGCTCCCAATCCGCGGGGGTGGGAAGACGCGTCGGCGGCGCGGGCGGCGGCGGCCGCGTTGTGGCGGGAAGCCCCGCTTCCGTGGGGTTGTTTCGCCGTCCCGGACCCCGGGATCCAGGCGCTTCTGGACGCCTCCGTCCGGAACATCTATCAGGCCCGGGAGATCAAGAAGAACCTCCCCGCGTTCCAGGTCGGGCCGACCTGCTATCGCGGCCTCTGGGTCGTCGACGGCGCCTTCATCATGGAGGCGATCGCCTTCCTCGGCCGCGTCGAGGAGGCCCGCGCGGGGATTCGGTATCTTCTGAGCTTCCAGCGCGACGACGGCGCCATCATGATCATGAACCGCCATTGGAAGGAGACGGGAATCGCGCTCTGGGCCGTGACGCGGCATGCGCGCTTGACCGATGACCGCGCCTGGCTCCGCTCGGTGTGGCCGAATCTGATGCGCGGCTTCGAGTACATCCGTTCCATGCGGGCGGAGACGAGGAAGAAGCCGGACGCGCCCGAGGCCGGCCTGATTCCGGCGGGCTTCAGCGACGGCGGCCTCCACGGCGTCCATCCGGAATACACGAACGTGTACTGGACCCTGGTGGGGCTGAAAGCCACGGCGGAGGCGGCCGCGTGGCTCGGCGAAGCGGAGGATGCGGGCCGAATCCGCGCCGAGTTCGAGGACTTCCTAGCCGTCTACCGCAAGGCGGCGGCCAGAGACATGCAGACCACGCCGGCCGGGATTAGCTACGTCCCGATCCGCATGACGAACTCCGAGAAGGTCGCTCCGCAGCGGGCGCAATGGGCTTTCTGCCACGCCGTCTTCCCGGGGCGGGTCTTCGCCGCGGAGGATCCCATCGTCAAGGGCAACATGGCCGCGATCGGCGCCGATGTCCGCGAGGGGCTTGTCTACGGGACGGGGTGGATCGCCGACGGCATCTGGAACTACTTTGCGTCGTTCTGGGCGCATGCCAATCTTTGGCTCGGCGACGGCGCCAAGGCGGCGCGGATCCTCTACGCTTTCGCCAATCATGCCTCGCCGCTTCTCTGCTGGCGCGAGGAGCAGGGGCTCGGCGGCAAGGGGCTCGTCGGCGACATGCCGCACAACTGGGCCAGCGCGGAGTTCATCAGGCTGGTGCGCCACATCCTCGTCCTTGAGCGCGGCGAGGAACTCCATCTCTTCGAGGGCTTGCCGCGCGCATGGGTGCGTCCGGGGGCGCGCGTCGCGCTGAAGGGCATCCTCACGTCCTTCGGGCCCGTCGACCTAGACCTCGTCGTGCCGCCCTCAGGCGACCGGGCCGATATCGTCCTGCAAATCCACGGGGATCGCGCCGCGCCCCGCCTCGTCGCCGTCCACACCGAGACATGGACGGAGGCCGGGGAGGCGCGCAAATTCGACGGCGTCAAAAAGCTCGCGACGGGGATAGCGCTGCCCTGAAGGGAAGGAGACGCGGCCGGAAGCCCGGCTTTCCCCGTCCCCGAGGGCGGGCCGCGATGGCCGCCGCGCGCGCCGTCACCGCGCGAAGGTCACCTCCAAATCGATGGTGACCCGGAGCCCCTCGTTCGGCGCCGTCAGGAGGTTCTTGACCCGATAGGGCAGGCGGTACGACCGGGATCCGGCGGCTTCATCCGACACGCCGGAAATCGGGAAGAGCACCGTCTTGCCGGCCGGCAGGCTCGCCGCCTTCGGCACCGAGAGGCCCGCGGAGGACTCTTCCGCCCCGGCGGGCTCCGCCGCCTCCAACTCGTAGCGCACCTCGGAGGCGTTGTGGATCTGAACCCACGCGCGCCCCTTGCGGACGATCTGAATCCGCGGGTTCTTGATCTCGATGGAACGGGCGAAGACCGGCCTCAGAAGCTCGGCGCTCCCGAAAATCCGCCCCTCGGCCCAGGCGGCGGTGCGGCGGGCGAAGAGCGCCTCGCGCAGGCCCTCCTCCGTGCGCTCCTTGGCGAAGACGAGCGTCGTGGGACGGCGGTCGCCGGCATGCACATCGTACTCCAGAAGGATGGGGGCATGGGTGTCGGAGTTCGCCAGGTGCGTCAGGTTTTTCTCGACGGCCCACCGGTGCGCCTCGGGGCAATAGGTGCGATGGTTGAAAACCTCGATGCCGTGCAGCATTCCGGCCGCGAGCAGCTCCGTGTGCTCGTCGTACCAGCGGCCCACGCCGTCGGGCTGCTGCGCGATCCAGCAGGGGTGGTTCCAGAAGATGAAGGCGCCCTGCGCATGGGCGGCTTTGACGGCGTCGCGCCACTCCTTGGTTTCGAGCTTCGCGCAGTCCTCCAGGAAGATCGCGTTGATGTGTCCCGGCGGCATGCCGCGGGTGATCTCCGCTCCGCGGAGGACGAGAATGCCGAGGGTGCCGCCGAGGCCCTTCGCGATTTCATAGGGACGGTTGTGATTGGTGGGAAGGTCCTTCTTGTGGGGCTGATACTCGATGTGGTCGGTGATGGCGATCGCGTCCAAGCCCTCGCGCCACGCCTCTTCCACCCGGGTGGCCGGCCACACGGCGGCATCGGAGAAGACCGTGTGGGTATGGAAGTCGCAGGCCAGGGTCAGGAATCCCGGGATGTCGGGAAGCCGGACCGGCGTGCGCGCGCGTTCGAGCGTCGCCGCGGCGCACGCGGCATCTAGGAGAAACACGAAAAGCAGCGCGGCGAGACCGGGGGCGGCGAAACAGCCCCGAACGGACGGGGCGGACAAGGCGCGGGGCGCGGCCGGCGAAGGCGGCAATGGCTTTCTCATGCTTCCTCCTGGTTCTCTCGACGAGGGGCGGTCCGAACCCGAGACACGACCCAGTATATGCGCCGCCGCGGCGCCCCGGCAAGGAGCGCGAGACCAGGCGCCGGAGCGGGCTTGCCGCCGCCGCGCGCGGACCGGAAGCGGCGCCCTTCGGGGACGCGCTCAGCGCAACCGGGCGTAGAAGATCACCCGCGCGCAGGGCCGGTCGCGCGCTTCCACGAGGAGCCCCGATTCCAGGAGTTCCCGGCCGCTTGCGCGCCGCGTCGCGCCCGAATCCAAATCGGTGAGCGCGTACTCCGACGCCGAATCCAGGCCGTGCAGGCGCAGGCGGGCCGACTCGTAGATGCTCCCCTCGCGGCGGAAGGCCTGCACCATGCCCTCGCCGAGATCGGGGCGGTCGAACTGCCAGGCCGCCCAGACGCCGGGCTCGAGGCTGTAGGGCGTCAGCGGGTAGTAGTCGCCCAAGAGGTACGGCGCGGCCTTGCGCCACTCCGCCACCATGCGGTGGTATTCCGTCCAGTCGAGCCCCGCGCGCCGCGGCTCGCTCCGTCCGATCCCGAGGCAGGGGCACCAGTGGGTGCGCACGATGTAATCGCCGGCGTCGGGCACGCCGGTGCCGTGATAGGGGATCCAGGAGGCCATGCCGTAGGTGTGGCCCTGGGTGCCGTGCGGCTCCGTGCGATAGTCGCTCCGGAGGAGCGGCACCGCGCGCCGGAGCGTCTCCAGATCGTTCCGCCGGCCTCCGCTCGCGCAGGTGTCGATGAGCAGGTCCGGGTGCCGGCGCCGCAGCTCGTCCCAGAAGGCCAGGTAGCCTTCCACGTGGCGAATTTCGGTGATTCCCTGGCGGTCGGGGGCATCGTTCGCGCGCCAGTAGCCGAGGGGATCCATGTTGAAGTCCTGGCGGTACAGGTCGATGCCCTGGCTCGTGAGAAGCCCGTCGATATGGTCCGTCAGCCATTCCCTGGCCTCGGGGTTCCCGAGGTTCAGGAGCCCGCCCGCGGACCCGCCGAGCACCCATTCCGGATGCTTCTCGGCGAGCCATGTCCCCGGGTGCACCCGCTCAGGCTCGAACCAGACGACGAGCTTCATGCCCTTGGCGTGAACGTGGTCGGCGACCTCGCGGATTCCCCGCGGGTACCTGACCGGATCGGGCTCCCACGTGCCGACCTTCGGCCAGCCGGTCCCGTCGCAGGGATACCAGCCCGCGTCGATCCACCAGTAGTCGAGCTTGACGCCCGCGCCGGCGTACGCGTCGGCGTATCGCATCTCGTCGGCGGCGTTGCTCATCATGCCCGGGTAGAAGTCGCTGGTGCACATGATGAGGATGGGCGGCATGGGCTTCCCGCCGGGGCGCGGCGTGTTGTGCTCGAGCATCCATTTCCGCCACACGTTCTGCGAGCGGACGCGGTCGCCCTTCCAAAACTGGACCACGCTCAGGGGCGCCCGCACCTTCTCGCCGGGTCGGAGCCTGAACCGCGTCAGCTCCTGTCCTCCGCTCACGCGGAGCCCCCGCCCCTCGTCGCACGCGAACTCCGCCGCCCACTGGCCCGGCCAGCCGATGGCGGCGATCAAGCCCTCGCCATCCGCCTCCACGTTGAAGAAGGGAAGGTCGCTGTTCGTCGGCCGGCCCCCGGAGGTCGCGATCCGTTTCACCGCCCCCGGCGCGAGCCGCGTCGCGTGGGGCTGGTAATCGTTCGGCGCGCAGATGCTGCCGGTGTGGTGATGCAGGGTGAATCCGCCCTCCTGCGTCGCCCGCTCGATCCGGAAGTCCAGCGACCGGATGTCGGAGATGAGCGGACTGTCCGAAGCGCCGTCGTTGGAGAAGGTGAGCGTCCACTCCACCGTGGGGAAGCCGGGGTAGACGATCGCCTCGGAGCGCACGGTGAGGTTCGTCGCCGGATCGGTGTACACAAGGGTAAAGGTGTACTCGTTTCGCTGTGCGACCACCTCGTCCGAACCCCGCACCACGGAGCACGTCTTCAAAAACTCCGACGAAGGCCGGCCGTCGCAGAGAAAGGAAAACGGAGGCTCGGTGGTGTGAACCCGCCCGCTCCAACGGGCGGGCAGATCGCCCAGCATGACCGTCGCGCCGTTCTCGAGGACCGCCCGCGCATCCCCCCACAGGGACTGGTCGCAGGCCACGCCGTCCCCGGCATCGCTCGTCTCGATGACGAACTCCGCCGCCCCAGCCAGGTCCACTTCCACATCCTCTCCCGGCATCCCCTCGCGCAAGACCCCCGATCGAAACTTTTCCTCGCCGCCGACGGTTACCGAGCAGATGACCGACCCTCGGCCGGGCGCCGTCATGTGGTTCGTGGTGACGCCGACCCGCGCGCGGAACGTCTGCCCCGGGCCGGGGAGACGCACGACGATCTTGGTGGGCGCGTGGAGAAAGACGCCCTGCTGATAGACTCGCTCGCCGAGCTTCAGCGGCAGATCGCCCTGGCGGTTCCGTCCGATGGGACAGAACGCCGTCAGGATGTTCAGGCCCGTCGTATATTCCTGCGGCGTCTCGATCCCCATGAACTTCGCCCGCGCCCAGCAGCGCGCCTCGGCCACTTCCTCCGGAAGAACCTCGACCGCCCCCACGGCCGCCGCCAGCGACAGCCCCCCCATGAGTCCAAGCCTGATCGATCTCATTGCCTCCTCCGAAGTTGCTCCGCCGCGCCGGCCGCGCGGGCTCGGCCGCCTTCGACGATCCTAACCGGCCGCCCGCAAGGGATCAATCGCGCGCGGGAGCCCTGACCGCGCGAGGTCCCGGGAGCCTCTTCCTGAAACCGAGCTGTCGTCTTCCCGATCGGCGCGAGTTGACCGCCTCGGGCCCGCCGGATAGCATCGCTGCCGATGGCTTGAAAAGGAGGCCTACCCCATGACCGGTGAAGCGTTGCGGCTTTTGCCTCTGGCACGGTGTTGTCTCGTTGCGGCGGCGGCGATCCTGCCAAGCACGGTCGGCCGCGCAGCCGCGCCGGCGGAGGAACCGCGTTCCTACGCGGACATCCTCAGGGAGTTGACCGATCTCGATCGGCTGACCTTCCTCCAGAAAGGGTGCAAAGGCGGGCTCTTCTCCAGTTGGGACCGCAACGGCCGAAAGGTCTGGGGCGCGAACGGCGACGCCGGACATTACCTGCGCGTCGAACCGAACGGCGAGGCCGTCATGGCGGACATCGACGGCCCCGGCGTGATCTATCGCATCTGGTCCGCCAACCCCATGGGCAAGCTGCGCCTCTACCTCGACGGGGCTCAGACGCCCACGTACGAGTGGAACTTCCCCGATCTTTTCGGCGGCAAGCTTCCGCCCTTCGAGGCGCCCTTCGTCTACCGGCGCGACGCCGAGCAATCGGCGTCCGACTGCTACCTGCCGATTCCGTTCGCCGCCCATATCAAGATCACCGCCGACAAGGCGCACGGGCAGTACTACCAGTTCAACTACGTGCTCTTTCCCAAGGAGCGGCCGGTGGCGAGCTTCCGGCTGCCGCTCTCGCCCGAGGAGGCGCGGGTCCTGGCGGCCGCCGCGGATGTCTGGTCGCATCCGGGGCGCGACCCCAAGCCGCGCCTCGCCGGCCAGGAGACGATTGCCATGGAGATCGCGCCGGCGCCCGGCGGCTCCGTGGAAATCTGCGCCCTTCGCGGGACGGGCGTCATTCGAGCCGTCCGCGCCCGCGTCAGCTCCGACCAGCGTTACGCCTGGCGCAAGCTCGTCCTGCGCGGGGAATGGGACGGCGCCGGCCGGCCGCAAGTCCTGACGCCCCTCGGGCCCTTCTTCGGCTTCGATTGGGACACGGCCGAGTACGGCTCCGTCGTGGCGGGCTGCCGCGACGGACTGGCCTATCAGTTTTTTCCCATGCCTTTCCGTAAATCGGCGGTCCTCACCCTGGAAAACCACCTGGAAGCCCCGGCCTCAGTCCGAATCGAGATCGAATGGGCGCCTTTGACCCGGCTTCCCGACGACGCCGTGTATTTCTACGCGCGCTGGCGCAGCGAGCCGGACTGCCTGACTTTCGATTATCCGTTCCTGGAAACCGCCGGCCGCGGACACTTTGTCGGCGTGTCGATGCCCATCGACCACCCCCTTCCGGGCTGGTGGGGCGAGGGCGACGAAAAAGTTTGGGTCGACAACGATGACTGGCCGCCTTTCATCGGCACGGGCTCGGAGGATTATTTCGGCGACGCTTGGGGCATCCGCTATCTCTCGGGCCCGAGCTTCGGGGCGGCCTCCGCGACGGGGCACCGGACGTGCAACTACCGCTGGCACTTCATGGATTTCATCCCCTTCGCGAGGCGCATGCGCATGACCATCGAAAACTACGGTCCCAACGGGCTGGGACCGCGGGGGCAGTACGAATACACCTCGACGGCGTTCTGGTACCAGTCCGAGCCGACGCCGCCCTTCGAGGAGCTCCGCGGAGTCAAATACACCGGCGCGGCCGATCCCGGCGATGCCCCCGGCCCGATGGAATACAACCCCGACGTTTTCGGCGCCGTCGATGCCGACCGCCTGCGCACCTACGGCTTGGGCATCGTCTTCGCGCGGCAAGGCGAGGACCTGCTCGCGGAGGCGGTGAAATCGGGCGCGGCAACCATCGTCACCGACGCGCTGCGGCCCTACGAGTTCGACCGCGAACGAGCCGTCAGCTTCGGCGCGGTCGCTTCCGGCGCGCGCCTGGGCGAATTCACCCTCGACATCGCCGCGGCCGGGGTCTACTACCCGCGGATCCACACCGCCCAGGAGCAGGGCATCGCCGATCTCACCCTGGAAAGCGGCGGGGAGAAGCTCAAGATCGCGGCCAGGCCGGCCGCGCATGTGCTGCAGCTCGAAGCAATCTTCCTCGCGAAGGGCAACCATGCCGTGCGCCTTCTGGCGGCCGGCGACGGACAGGCGATCTTCGACTGCCTGCAGCTCGAGCCCGCGGCGCGGTTTTCCGAAGCCATCGAGGCCGAGGAACTCGCCGTCGTCCGAACGACCGGCGGCGCCGAACCGCCCCGGGCAAGCGCTCCCGAGGCGGGAGTCAGCGCGGGGCGCGTCCTGGCCTTCCGCGCGGGCGGCGTCGATCGCGGCTTCGTGCTGAGCCTCGGCAAGCGTCCCGCGCTGCCCTACGTCCTCGGCGCCCGCCCCATGCAGGGGCCTGCCGCGGGCGTCATCCAGGCCTTCGTCGCGGGCGCGCCGATCGGCCCGCGGTTCGACCTTTACCACGCCGATCGCCGCCTCGGGCCCGAAATCGTGCCTCTCGGTTCCGTGCCCGCGGACGCCACCGCGGTGGAGATCAGAGTCGTCGGGCGGAACGAGCGCTCGCGGGGCTGGGACGCGGAGATAGACTACCTCCGCTGGGAGCCGAGCATCCTTGGCCCCGGAACCACCGAAGGCGTGTGGGCCCAGGTGGCCCGCACGCGCGGCTGCGACTACCGCCCGCAGAACCTCGGCCCGGCCTACTCGGACGGGCACCAGTTCTGGGTGCAGCCGAGCAACCACAACGCGCGGGTCGACCTTGCGCTCCAAATCCCGCGCGCCGGCTCCTACGAGATTACGGTGCGGTACACCAAATCCTGGGATTACGCCGCCATTCAGGCCTTCCTGGACGGCGCGCCCATCGGACCGGTCGTCGACACCTACGCGCCGAGCGTCGTGCCCTCCGATCCGCTCCTCCTCGGAACGCGCGATCTGAGCGCCGGCCGCCACGTGCTGGGCTTCCAGGCGACGGCGCGCAATCCCGAGTCCAAGGGGTACCTAATGGGGATCGACCACGTGATCGTGAAGGCGCTCGACGGCGACCGGCCCAAGTAGCGCGCCGCCGCGCGCCCCTATTCCGGACCCGGCACACATTCGAAGCTCACCTTCGCCGCGCGGCCCTCCCCGTCGCTGCACGCAAGCACGTGCCGGCCCGGAACGACCGCCAGCACGAACTCAGGCCCCGCCTCCGCCAACACCTCGCCGTCCAGGAAGAAGTAAAGCGGCGCGCTCTCCGACAGGACTTTCACCGGCACCGTGCCGCCGGCGCCCGCGTACCGCCGCCCCGAGGACGGCGAGGCGAAAACCGGCCCGCCCGGCGCGATCGCCGCGCAGCTCGGCTCGTGGGCCGGAAGCGCCGACTTGCCCCTGGCGCGCAGGTAGGCCTCGATATCCGCCGGCCACTTCGCGAACACCTTCCACACGACCTCCCGGCCCGCCATGCACTCCGCGCACAGCAGCGCCCCGCTGCGCGCATCCACCGCATGGCGCCCGTGCACCTCGCACACGCGGGCGTCGCCCGCAAGCAGCCGTCCCCGCACCTTCGCCGGACACCACGGACCCGCCGCGAGACCCGTCTCGGCGCACACCAGGCCGGCCCTGATTCCCGGCGGCGGCGCCGGCCAGCTCGGCCGCGGATCGAGCCACGACAAAATCTCGATGGCGCAAGGCCGCGCCGCCTCGGCCCCCACCAGCGACGGGGAGCTCTCGCCCGAGAAGTTCCCCACCCATAGTCCCACGGTGAACCGCGGCGTATAGGCGATCGCCCAGGCGTCGCGCCGCCCCCACGACGTCCCGGTCTTGCACGCGAAACCTTCCGGGCGCGCCGCCCCGAAAGGCGTCCCCGTCAGCGCCTCGTTCACGAGGTGACAGGCCTCGGGCGTGAACAAAACCCGTTCGCCGCCCCCGTTTCCGCCCGCCAGGATATGCGGCGTCCGCATGGCTCCGCCCCGGGCAAGCGCCGAATACGCCGCCGCGAGATCGATCAGCCGCAGCTCGCTCGCGCCGAGGATCAGGGCGAGCCCCGGCGCCGCGCCCAACCGCTTCAAGATCCCGGCTTCGGCCAGAAACCGGCGGAACCGCTCGTCGCCCACGCGCCGCAGCAGCCGCACCGCCGTCAGGTTGTAGGATTTCCTCAGCGCCTCCTGGGCGTTGACGAAACCGCGCGCCGACCGGTCGAAATTCTCGGGCTGCCAGGCCAGCGTCCCCAGCGGGATGTCCGCGAGCTGCTCGTCCGGCGCCAGCAGCCGCTTCCCGTAGGCGTAGGCGTAAAGCAGCGGCTTGAGCGTCGAGCCCGGCGAACGGTACGCGCGCGCGCCGTCGACCTGCCCGCTGTCCCGGCGCGACCAGAAATCCACCGATCCCGTGTAGGCCAGCACCGCGGCGTCGGCGTTGTCGAGCACCACGCACGCCGCGTTCGTCACGCCGGTAAGGACGCCGACCGCGGCGCGCAGCAGTTCCTCGACCCGCTTCTGGAGCGTGAGATCGAGCGTCGTTCGGAGCTCCCTCTCGCCGGGGCTTTCCGCCGACGCCAGCGCCGCCGTGTGCGGCGCCATGAACGGCAGCGGCCGCCGCGCGAGATTGCGCGCCGGCCCCGCCCGCGGGCCGCGCGGGAATCGGGAATCCGGCACGCCTTCCAGCTCCTCACCGGCGAGGCAAGACGCCGCGTCCTCGGCGCGCGCGAGCCCTTCGCGGGCCATCGCCGCGAGCACGCGGCCGCGGCGCTCGAGCGCCCGGTCCAGGAACCGGTCCGGCCGCAGCCTGCCCGGGGACTGGGGAATGCCCGCGAGCAGAGCCGCCTCAGGCAGCCCCAGCGCCTTCGCCGGGACGCCGAAGTACGCCCGCGCCGCGGCCTCGATTCCGTAGAGGTTGCCGCCGTAGGGCGCGAGATTCAGGTACAAGGCCAGAATCTCGTCTTTCGCCAGCCGGCGCTCGAGCTGCAGCGCCCGGAACATCTCCACGATCTTCGTCCACACGCCCCGCGGCCGCGGCGCAAGCATGCGCACCACTTGCATGGTGATCGTCGAGGCGCCCGAGATGATCCGCAGCGAGCTTGCGTCCTGCCACGCGGCGCGCGCGACCGCCCATGGGTCCACCCCGGCGTGCGACCAGAAGCGCCGGTCCTCCGCCGCCACCGTCGCATCGACGACGTAGGGACTCACATCCTCGAGGGCAATGGGAATGCGCAGCTCGCCTCGCGGACTCTGGAAGACGCGCAGGAGTTCCCCGCCGCGGCCGTACATGGCGGGCGACACGGACACGTCGGCAAGCAGCCGCTCGGGGAACGGAATCGCCCAGGCGGCGACGACGAACAGGCACGGCGCCGCGGCGAGCAGGCCGGCGGCGATAAGGCCCGCGCGCCGCAGCCGCCGGCCGGCGCCCTTTCGCGGAAGGCCGCGTCCTCCTTGGTGCCCGGCTTCCTCGGCCTTCATTGCTCGGCCAAGACCCACACCCTTCCGGCCTCCGTCGCGGCCCTATCCTCGGGCTCGTACATGCACTCGGCGGTGCATGCCGGCTGCACGAACTCCCCCGCCGCGATGGCGCGCACGACGTAGCAATACTCGCAGGGATTCTTGGGCTTGTGTGGCGGCACCGTCAGGAAGAGCAACAAGCGGTCGTCGCGCATTTCCACATGGTCCGCGCGCAGGCCCTCCTCGGACTCGCTCGACCGGTCGAGCCGCGAGGCCAGCCTGCCGTTCTCGATCTCGAGCCCGCCCGGCAAGAGGTCGGTCACGATGACGTTACGGAGGGTATACGAACTCCGGAACTTGAGCGCGACCACGTACGCCCGCCCGAGAACGAACGGTCCCTCCACCGGATTGCCGGCGAAGTCGCGCACCTGCCGAGTGATTCGGAAATCTCCAGCGACCGGCTCCTCGACAGGCGTCGTCGGAACGCCGCTCACCGCCAGGGAGAAAAACGCCGGAGCGCCGCGCGCCGTGCACGTCGCTTCCGCGGCCGCGCCGGGAGCGAGGGCAAGCTCCACCGGCTCGCGCAGTTCGCCCGCGAAGAGCCGCGCATTCCCCGCCACAAGCTCCACCTGCGGCACCGCCTCGGCCGCCAGTCCTGCCGCCTCGGCCCACGTGCCGAGAGCCAGCAGCGCCCACGCGCACTCGTGCGTGTTCCCCCACCGGCCCTCCCGCCGCGCGGCGGCCCTGAGACGCGCTACAAGCGGCAGCGCGTCGTCGATGCGACCGAGCCTCACGGCCGCGAGCAACTGCATGGCGTCGACCACCACGGGAGACATGAAACCTTCGCCGCCGTTCTCCTCCTCCGGCGCGCGGGCGAGGAGCGCGCTTGCCGCTTTTCCCTCCCCGAACATCTCGAGGGCGCAGGCAAGCAGTTGCGCCGCTCCGCCTCCGATTTTTTCATCGGCGAGCCTGAGGGCTTGCGGCGCGACATTGCGGCCGGCCGCGGCGCACACATAGCACGCGTAGGCGCGCGTGCGCATGTCACCCTCGCGGTCGTTGATCAAGCCCTCGACGTATTTCAGGAGATCGGGAAGCAGATCCTCCAGCAGCAACGCGTGCTCCTGCCGCAGCGTGACAAGCACGTGCGCGGCGAAAACGCTGACCCACGGAGACGCCTCGGTGCTTCCCGGCCACATCCCGAATCCGCCCGCCGGCGTCTGCATGCCCGCCAGCCGCTTGATGCCCGCCGCCGTGAGCGGAACGGCGTTCTCCGCCGCTTCTCGGAGGCCAAGCTTGCCGGCCGCCGCCAAGGCGAGCAGCCGCGCCGTCGTCTGCTCGGCGCATCCGTGCGGATAGGCGATCAGGAACTTCGCGGCGGGAACGAATTCGCCCATGGGCGACGGCGACAGGACGATAGTCCCCTCGGCGGTCCCCTCGAAAAACGCGGGCATGCCTTGCGCCCCGGTTTCGAAAACTCGGCGCGCCTCCCCGTCGGCGGGCACAATGCCGCTCGCGGACAGCGTGGCGCTCGCCCAGGCCGGCCGCACCGGAAGCTCGATCTTTTCCTCCTTGGCGAAGCCCTCGCCTCGCGCCCGCACGACAATTTCAGCCTTGCCGCACGACTCGCCCGCGCGCAGACCAAGCTTGAGCACCGCCTCCTTGCCGGCGGGCAGTTCCACCTCGCCCGCGCCCTCGACGGCCAACGGGCCTTTCGCAAGGACCTCGACCGCGCACTTCATCGCTTCCTCGCGGTTGTTGAAGAAAACGATGGGGACCTCGGCGCGATCCCCCGGCGCGAGGAAACGCGGGTAGCTCGCCCGCATGACGACGTCCGCCCGAACGACGACGGCGGCGCCCGCGGCGCCGGCCTTGTCGCTCGTCGCGGCGAGCGCGAGCACCCGCAGCCGGCCGGCGTAGTCCGGCGCCGGCAGCTTCACCTCGAGCTCGCCCGCCGCATTCGTCGACTGCGGCTTGTAGAAGCGGACGACGGGCTTCTCGACCTCGTACTGGATCGGGTTCAGACGTTTCTTGGCGAGACCGGCCACCGGCTCCTCGTCGTCGCCGCCCGGCGCGCGCGGCCGATTCGGCACCAAGTACGAGTAGACGTCGCGCGTGCGGCAGGCCAGCGCGCGCAGCCGCGCGAACCAGCCGAGCGGATCGGGATACGGCTCGGCCGTGAGGCTGAGCAGCCCTTCGTCCACCAGCGCCAGGACGACTTCGGCGGCCAGGGGCGCCCCCTCGCCGTCCACCGTCCGCGCGCGCACGACGAGCTCCTCGCCGGGTTTCACCGCAGCGGGCGCCTCAAGCTCGATCCCGACGGCGTGCCGCGCCTTGTCAAGCCTGAGCGGCAGGACGCCGAAGGCGCGGTACGGCCTCCTGGGGGGCGGGGCCGCGTCTCCCGGCCGCTGGAGCGGCGCCACGGCTTTCAGCGGCGCGCCCTCGCCCGCGGCCGCCGCGGGAACGGGCTCCGCCGCGCCTTCCTCGCCCGCAAGATCCCATTCCTCCGCGGGCGGCCAGTACGGACGCACGATCTGGGCGACGACATACGCGTTCGGCCAGAGTTCGTCGGTCACGGGCACAGTCACCCTGTTGTCGCCGCGCACAACAGGCACCACCGCCGCGTGCCGCACGCGATCGGTTTCCACCGAGAGGAGCAGCGTGCCCGCGAAGGGGCTGAGCACGTTGAGCGTCGCCGCCTCTCCCGGCGCGAAGGCCGCGCGGTCCGCCGTGATCTCCGCGGCCGCGGGGTTCATGAAGGCGCATGGCGACCACCACGAGCCGCTGACAGAGAATTTGAGCCCTGTCTGGTGGAGCGTTTGCGCTCCGGCCGCCTTTACGACGTAGTTGCCGCTCTCGCGCGGCGTGAAAACGAATTCGCCCCTACCGGCCGCGGGCGTGATCTCGAACACGCCCTCGACGTGTTCCACCTTACGTGCCCTCCACTCCCACAGGCCGTCCACCATCTCGTGGCCGTACACCCACTCTTGCCTGTAGACCGTGGCGACGACGTTTTCGATCGACGCGGGCTCGGCATCAGGCTTCAACGCCACGATCTCGAAACGCGCTTCACCGCCCAGGTGGGGCTCGGGCGTCAACCGCGCAATGCCTAGATACGTCTCGTACGCATCGACCAGGTGCGCGACGGTCTCGGTCACCGACCGGCCGCCCTTCTCGCTCACCGTGAAGCTGAAATGGGCCATGAGGCGGCCGAAGGGAAGCGGCGCATCGGGAATGACCCCCTCGAAGGCGGCCTTGCCCTCGGCATCGAGGACCTGCTCCCCGAGCATGATCGTGCGCTCGGCGACGTCGCGCCCGCCCCCCTGCGGCGCGAACCGGAAGTTCTCGAAACCCGGAGGCGCGAACCGCGCCGTGGTGAGCCTGAGGATACCCTTGACGGACAGGCCGGCCGCGGCCTGTCCGAAGAGGTGGTAGGCCGTCGCCTCGGCCCTGAATGCCCCCCCCGCGGCGAGCCGCTTCGGCGTCACGGCGACACGCACGCGAATCCGGTCGGGCCGGACCTCTTCCAGGAGCAGCGTGCGCCGGCCGAGCACTTCGTCCGCCGCTCCGAGGACCTCGATGCGGTAGTCGCCCAGCGGCATGTACCCCGGAACGGTAAATACCGTGTGGGCCGTCGCGGCTTCGGACAGCATTCCCTTGAGCGTCTGCCACGTGCGGCCGTCGGGCCTGATGATACGGAACCGCACCGGGAACGCCGCCGGCGCGCGCATCCGCCCGTCGCGGACGATCGCGTAGGCGTTGACTTCCTCCTCCGGACGATAGACGCCGCGCTCGGTCCAGACGAACGCCTCGTAGCCCTTGGCGGGGTACGGCGCGCCGCCGGGCAGCTTCTCCCTCTCCTCGGCCCGGGTCCGCGTCAAATCGAGGAAAGCCAGGTCCGCGCCCAATTCGGCCGTGACGACGCACACGGGTTCCTCGTCGGCGTTGGGGACTTCGCCCTCGAAGGCGACCAAGCCGCGGGCGTCGGTAACCCCTTCGAACACGGTTTGGTTGGTCTCGCTCAGGACGGTGACCTTCGCCCCCGCGACGGGCGCCGCGGTCTCAAGGGAAGTCACCCATACGAGGAAGCTCGCCGGCGCCTCCTTGACGGTGATACCGAGGTCCGTCGCCTGGAGCACGGCGTACCTGGCATCGTCGCTCCGTTCCTTGATCGAGGCTAGGACGCCGTACGTTCCCCGCGGCGGGGCGCCGAACACGCTCCGGAGATCGATCCGGGTTTCGACCCACTCGTTCCGGCGCCCATTGATGGCGATCGTCCGCGAGGGCGGCGCCGTCGTGATCGATCGGTCGGGGTACCATTCCATTCCGCGTCCCACGAAGGGGACCACGTTGTTGGCATACAAGCGCCGGAATTCCACCGTCAATTCCGTTGCGTTGCAGGTTCGGATGCAAATCGTCGGCTCGGCTCCTGACGGCAGGTAGAACCCCTCGCCGGAAAGCGAAATGGCGGACTTCAGATCCGGGAAGGTCAGCCGGCGGCTCAGGTCCTCTTGGAGCTCGAGGCCCTCGACGCTCTTCAGCCCTTTGCGGATCGTCATGGTATAGTCCTTGCCGGGCGTGAAGCGCGCCTCGAAGGCGGAGTCGCCGAAAGTCAAGACCGTCAGCGCCTCGGGCTTGGGCTCGAACTCGACGGCGGCCGCGAGCGCCTCGCGCTCCACACCGCCGTTGAACTTCAGATCGACGCGGAACCTCCCGCTCTCCATCTCATGCTCCGCGACATACCGAAGGGCGAGCTTGGCTTCGACCGCCACCACCTTGACCAGGTCCTCCGCCAGCGCCGGGAGATTGACGCTCTTCAGGCCCGCGCGGAGGGTCACCTCGAGCGCGCCCGCGCCGGCGCGGCTCAGGACAAGCCGCAGCGAGCGCGCGGGCGCCGCGCCCAGCACCGTGAAATCCCGCTCGCCGTCGCGGTGATCCGCGAAGCGCAACCTCGCGCATTTCTTGAGGGCCCTGGGATCCATGTCGTCGTTGAAGCGGAGCTCGATGATGGGGTAGCCGTCGCTATCCAGACCCTTCTGGCTCACGCTCACCAGGTCGAGGCGCGGGGCGGTGAGAACGAAAGTCGTCAGTCCGCGCAACGCGCGGCCGCGGCCGTCCGTGAGTTGGGACGCGACGCAAGCCTTGAAGCTGGGGACTTGCGGGGCCGTTTCGATCTTGAAAAGCAGCGTCCTGGAATCCTCCCACGCGAAGACGCCCCGGAGGTCGGGCTCGAAGGCGATCAGACGAGCGGGGAGCGCCGCGCCGACCTCGCGTGGCGACACCATGTCCTCGGAGAAGATCGTCTTGATTTGCAGGCCATCGCTCCGCGGAGCCTGGATGAGCGCCATGTGTTGAACGCGCGGACCCTCCAGCCGGTCAGCGCGGCTCGACATGAGGAGCGCCAAGCACACCGCGTTCGAAATCAGCAGAGCGGCGACAGCCGCAACAATCCCCCAACGCCGCAAAGATCCCATTCTTCACTCCTCTCAGACGCGCGCGCCCGCCCAGCATACGATCAGGCGGGCGCGCGACATACCGCCACCGCGCGACGCATGCGGCGCTGCTCACCTTCACGCCTCACCAAGCGGTGGCCGATTATCAGGCCAAACGGAAAAAATTCAAGGAGGAAAAGGGAAAGTCCTGTGAGGCTCGCCTTGCGGCGGCGGACGCCGGCCGGCGACCGGGCACGGAATGGTCCCTGAGTGAGGGAAGACCGCTTGAGACCGCGGGGCACGCGGGCGCCGCGCCCGTTCCTTCCGCGGGAGCCGGCGCCCCGGGCAGTCTTACTTCGGCGGCGGCGGCTGGGGCCCGAAGAGCGGCGGCTGAACCTTCTTCGCCGCCGGCGGGCCGAGGATCTCCAGCAGCTCGACCTCGAAGACCAGGGTCGCGTTGGGCCCGATACGCTGGCCGGAACCCCGTTCGCCGTAGGCCAACGCGGCCGGAATGAAAAACTTGTACTTGCTTCCGGCGGGCATGAGCTGCAGCCCCTCGGTCCACCCCTTGATGACGCCGTTCAGGGCGAACTCGGCGGGCCTGCCGCGGGCATAGGAGCTGTCGAACTCCGTGCCGTCCAACAGCGTCCCGCGGTAGTCGACCTTGACCCGGTCGGTCGCGGCGGGTTTCGCCCCCGTGCCCTCCCTGAGGACCTGGTACTGCAGCCCGCTGGCGGTGGTACGCACGCCTTCCCGCTTCCCGTTCTCGGCGAGAAACAGCTCGCCTTCCTGCTTGTTTTTCGCCCCTTGCACTTTTCTCTGTTCCTCCTGCTCGGCGCGATCCCTCTCCCGCTTGGCCCTCATCTTGGCTTCGGCCGCCGTCTTGACCGCGGAAAGCTGTTCCGGGGTGAGCGCCGGCGTCGCGCCCGCAAGCGCTTCCTTGACGGCGCGCAGGAACATCTCGGGTTCCAACTTGAGCTCGAGATCGCCTTCCAAACGCTTCAGATAGTTGCCGATGTCCAGGCCGAGCGCGTAGCTCACCCGCGCGGCTTCGTCGGCGAACTCAGGCGGCAGGGCGGGCGCCTCAGGCTCCGCCGGCACGATGCGAGGCTTGACTTCATCGGCGCCCCACGCCCCAAGCCACATGACCGCCGCCGCGCACAACGCCACGCTCCAGTTCTTCATGTCGGATACTCCCTGTATTCGCGGGCCGCGCCCGTGGATTCCGGTAATCTTTCTTTCGGCCCGCGGCGCGGCAAGCAACCGAATCTCAAAATTGTAGCACACCGCGGGGCGGCCGTCAGAAACGGCCGGGCGCCTCGGCGCCCGGGGGTCACGCCCGGACGGCGCGTGCCGCCGCGCCCCGGGCAAGCACCCGGCGCATGCGCCGCCGAACGAGGCGCACCGGGGCGGCGCGCCCGTTCTTATGCCGGCGCTTGAGGAACACCAGGTTCTGCGCCTTCAGAGACGCGGCGCGCCCGCCGTTCCCGGGCGCCGTCTCGGGCGCGGCGCATGGCTCGGCCGGCGGCGTCGCGGCCTGCGCCGCCCGGCCCTTGCGCGCGGCGCGCCGCCGCGGCGGCGACTTACTTTTTCGGCCCGAGATTTCCTCGGCGAGCGCGCTGAAATCCTCCGAGCCCGTGGACGCCGCGTCGTACTCGAAGATCGTCTTGCCGTGGCTCGGCGCCTCGGCCAAGCGCACGTTCTTCCTGATCTTCGTGTTCGTCACCATGTCGCCGAAGTGCGCCCGGATGTCGGCGAGCACTTCCTTGGAGAGCACCGTCCGCGTGTCGTACAGCGTCGGGATCACGCGGCTCAGGCGCAGATCGCGATTGAGGCGCTTGGTGATGAGCTCGATAACGCCGAGGAGCTTGGCCAGCCCCTGGAGCGCGAAGAACTCGGTCTGGATGGGAATGAACACTTCCTTGGAGGCGGCCAACGCGTTCAGACTCAGGATGCCGAGGGACGGCGGGCAGTCGAACAAGATGAAATCGCAGGGATGCTCCCGCAGGTAGGGAATGAGCGCATCGCGCAGCAAGGTCTCGCGCCCCACGGCGTTGACTAGCTCCACCTCCGCGCCCGAGAGGTCGATGTTGGCGGGCGCCAGGGAAAGCCGCGTCCGCAGGCGCGACAGGACGACCTCGGCAAGCTCCTTCTGCCCCACCAGGACGTCGTAGATCGAGCAGGGAAGCTCGTTGATGGGCACATTCAGATGGATGCTTAAGTTGGCCTGCGGATCGAGATCGACCAGCAGAACTTCCTTTCCGCCGCGGGCGAGCGCCGCCCCCAGATTGACCGTCAGCGTCGTCTTCCCGACCCCTCCCTTCTGATTCATCACCGTTATGAAGCGCGTGTTCACGTCGCGACCTCGCGTTTTGAGCATTGGAACCAGCGCCGCGGGTCCCAATCCGCCAGAATCACGATATGCGGGAAGCACCCTCCTGTCAATACGCTTGCCCTCCCGCGGGCCATGGCCGAAAATAGGGCCGCCGCGGGGCGGCCGAGTCCCGCGCGGACCGAGGAACCGGCTCCAGTGAAGGAATTCGCTCTCATTAAGGCGCTCAGACGCCTGCTGCCGCCGCCGGGACCGGGCGTAAGCCTGGGCGCCGGGGACGATGCAGCCGTGCTCGCTCCCCGGGGCCGTCCGCTCGCCGTCACGACCGACACGCAGATCGAAGGCGTTCATTTCCGCCGGGAATGGCTGGCCCCGGCGGGCATCGGGGGGCGCGCGCTGGAGGTCGCCCTCAGCGACCTTGCGGCCATGGGCGCCAGGCCTCGCGCCGTCGTCGTCGCCCTGCAGCTCCCCGCAAGACTGCCCGGCCGGGAAGCCCTCGCGCTGATGCGGGGGCTCATCGCCCGCGCCGCGGCCCGGCGGTGCGAAGTCGCGGGCGGCAATATCGCGGTCTACGAGGGTCCGCTCGCCCTGACGGTCACGGCCCTCGGCGAGCTGCCGCGCGGCGCCCCCGCGACGCTGCGCTCGGCGGCGCGGCCCGGCGAGCGCATCTACGCCACGGGCCTGCCCGGCCTGGCTCGCCTCGGCTGCGAGGCGCTCGCCCGGAAGGCGCGGCCGACGCCGTACCTGCGGGCGGCGATCCGGAAGTACCTGGCGCCCCGCGCCTGCGTCGAGGAGATGGCGTTCCTGGGGCGAAGCGCGCCCCTGGGGGCCGCCATCGACCTTAGCGACGGCCTGGCGGGCGACCTTGGCCACGTTCTCGCCGAGAGCGGCGTCGGGGCGCGCCTCGCCCTGGAAGCGCCCGCGGACTTCAAACGGGCGTGCGCCGCGCTGCGCCTTGACGCCCAGGCGTGCATGCTCGGCCCCAGCGACGATTACGAGCTTCTCTTCACGGCGCCGGAGCGCCGCATCGCCCCGATTGCGCCCGCCTTCGCGCGCAGGTTCGGGCGCCCGCTCCTTCCCCTCGGACTGATCACGCCCGAGCGCGGTCTGTGGATCGCCGACGCGGCCGGCCGCGCGCGGCGCATAACGGCCCGCTCCTTCGAGCACGGCGCATGATCCGCGCAAACCTTGCTGTAGACAGCGGCTCGAGGACTAAGTACACTCTGAGTCGTTGCACGAGCACGGGTCATGCGCTGACCGGCGCAAGACGCCGGTGCGCCCATAGCGGCATCTAGTAGGCGTGGAAGTCGAGGCGTTCTCGTGAAGTCTGCGCGGTGGCTCGCCTTTGCGCTTTCCGTCTGTTTCCTCGGCGAGGACGGGGAGACGCGCGAGGCTCTCTGGCATCAAACCTATCCCTTCGCGCCCGATGCCAGCTTCGCCAGCGATGTCGCCTTCACCGCGGGCGGTCAGATCGTTCTCGCCGCGGACGGCGGCGTGATCGGAATCGCGGTCCGGACCGGCGTCACGGCGTGGATGCGGCCGGGCGCGAGCCCTCGCCTCGCCTTAAGCCCGGACGGGACGATCTTCACGGTCGAGATCCGGGGCGGCGCCGTCGCCGCGGCGCGTCTCGGCGCCGGCGGCAATACGGTGTGGGAGGTCCTAACCCGCGACACGGGCCTGCCCGCCGGGGCGCGTCTCGATTCCATCGGGGGCGCGGCCGCCGACGCCCGCGGCCTATTTGTCCTGGTCAACGCCACGCGCCCCTCCCTCGGCGGCGGGCCCTTGTCCACCCTCGCGTGCCTCGCCTTCGACGCCGACACGGGGCGCCCGCGCTGGACGGCCCCGCTGGCGATTCCCGGAGCGAGCAGCCACTTCGGCGCCTGTGTGATGGCGCCCGGCGAAGGCAGAGTCTTCGCGGCCGGACGCGCGTACGTCTTCGGGCAGAACTTCAATACCATGGTCTTCTGCATCGCCGCCGATGCGGGAACGGTGCTGTGGCGCGACAGCTTCGACGGCTTCGGCGGCGACGATGAGATCGTGCCGGGCGGCCTGGCGCCGGCGCCCGGCGGCGGGCTGTACACGCTGGCCGCGAGCGCCGGGATCGACGCCGGAGCCGAGACGCGCATCGACCGCCTCGACGCCGGCGGCAAGCGGCTGTGGGCGACGCGCTTCCGCAGCCCCGACGGCCCGACCGCGCCCGCCGCGCTGCGCCATGCCGACAACGGGAGGGTGTACGCCGCCGGCGCCGCGGGCGCCGCGCGCTCGGGCAAACACCTTTTCGCCATCGCCTGCGATGGCCGCGACGGCCGGATTGCGTGGTCCGCGTCGTGGCGCGGAGACGGCGGCTCGAGCGGCGCGGCCGCCCTAGCGGTCGGCCCGCGGTCGCTGTTCGCCGTCGGCTGGGCGGGCTCCTGCGATTTTCTCACTTGCATGGCGCCGGCGTGCCTGTCCTTCGACCTGGAGACGGGCGCCCTGGGGGAGACCTACGTCGGCGAGAGCCTGCCCGCCGGCGGCCGGTTCTCGGCGGCCGCGTTCCATCGCGATGGGCTCTTCGCCGCGGCCGGCGTGCGCTACGGCGCGCACCTCTTCACAGGGTCTCTCGAGGCGCTGCTCTTCACGGAGCTGGACCAACGGTGCTTCATTCGCGCCGATGCCAATTCCGACGGGCGCATCAACCTCGCCGACGCCTCGGCCGTGCTTGCGTACCTCTTCGGAGGCGGGGAGTTGACCTGCCTTGACGCGGCGGATGTCGACGACGACGGGCACGTCAATCTCACCGATCCGATCCGCCTGCTGCTCTATCTCTTCTCCGTCGGCCGCCAGCCCCCGCCGCCTTTTCCGGTCTGCGGCCCGGACGCAACCCACGATCTGCTCCCCTGCGCCGCGGCCCCCGCCTGTCCGAGCCCCGGCTGCCCCTAGCGCGCGGGGCTGAAAAAAACCGCGCCGGCAACCCCTTGTATTCGCCGCCGATTATTGTTATCTTCCCCTCCTTCAGAGTGACGGCGGAGGAGCGCCCCGATCCGGCGCGGCGAGAACGCGCGGCACCGGATCGCGGCCAAGTGGAGAGAAGAATGAAGAAAACGTGCGCTATCATTCTGATCGGGTGTCTGAGCCTTGCGTGCCGCCTCGGCGCGCAGCACGAAGAAGCACTGCGCCAAATCGCCGCGCAAGAGTCCGCCGGCAACCTTCGCGGCGCCATCGCCTCCATCGAAACGGCGCTCAAGGCCGCCCCCGGCGCCGAGGCCCTCGTCCTCCGGCTCCGCGAACTCAACAAGAAGTTCTACCTGGACTCCGCGCCTCCTTCCTCCGACGACGCCTACAAGGTCAGAGCCGGCGACACGCTCACGAGCATCGCCCGCGCGCACTGTATCACGCCCGAGCTCATCATGCGCCTGAACGGCCTGCGGGACGACCGGCTGCGGCGCGACCAGGCGCTGCGGGTCGTCAAGGGCCCTTTCGACGCGCACGTCATCAAGCAGAGCTACACCCTCGAGATCCGCCGGGGCGACGCGACGCTCTTCACCTACCGGGTGGGTCTGGGCAAGGACGGCTCGACGCCGACGGGCGTCTTCGTCGCGGGCGCGAAACTCAAGAATCCCACCCAGTTCGACCGCGAGAAGCGCGCGGCCATCGCCTTCGGCGCTCCCGACCACACTCTGGGCACCCGTTGGATCACGCTTCTGGGCGAGTACGGCATCCACGGCACCGTGGAGCCGGAAAGCATCGGCAAGCAACTGTCCAAGGGCTGCATCCGCCTCTGCAACGAGGACGTGGAGCAGGTTTTCGACCTGCTCGTGCCGGGCAAGAGCAAGGTAACGGTCGTCGAGGCGCCCTAGCCCCCGGCGCCCGGAAGGCGCGGCGCTAAGGCCGGCACTGCTTTTGGCACGGAAACGCCAGCTTCTCCGGCGCGTACGGCTTGCACGCATTCGTGGTGGATGTGACGGGATTCCCCGCGGCATCGACCATGCTGCCGCCGCTGAAGAGGTAGCCCAGCAGCTTGACCGCATCGGAGATGTCGATCTTCCCGTCGTGATTGGTATCCTCGCTCGCGGCGCAGCACTGCCGTTTGCAGGCGTCTTCCGGCTGCCCGAAGAGATAGGCCAGGATGCAGATGGCATCGGCGATGTTGCATAGATTGTCGCAGTTGGCATCGCCGGTGAGGATGTAGACGACGTCCCCGCACTCGCCCACGACGACGGGAATGTCCGCGCGCACGACATTGAAGCCGTCAGAGACGGTGCAGGTGATCGTGTAGCCGCCGAGCTCGGTGAAGACCGCCGTCGCGCGGGAGGGCGGATCGCCCGGAATCAGCTCGACGCCGGCGCCGGCCGACCACTGGTACGCGAGGGGATCGCCGTCGGCATCCTCCGCCGTCGCGGTCAGTTCGAGGCGCGCCTCGCCTCCGCAAAGCATGAGGTTCGCCTGCTCCGGATCAACGGACAGCGTGGGCGCCGCGTTGTCCGCCGCGAGAGCGAAGGCATCGGCGTGGGAGGAGTGCGGCCCCATGCCGTCCAGGACGATTCTCCACTGGATGGTCATGAGCTCCGTCAGGGGCACGCCGGTCACCGACGCCGGCGTCCAGTCGTAAGCCTCGAACCCGCTGCGCACCGGCGTGGAGGCGAACGCCCACGCGGACTCATCGCCGTCAAGCAATTCCAAGATCACCGTGTTCTGCCCGGCGCCGGCGAATTGCGCGCCGACGGTGTACTGGACGCCGGGCTGAACCACGATGGTTTGGTAGATGCGCGCCTCGGCGCCCGTTCCGCCCTGGGCATCCGACCACGAGCTCGCATAGTGCCCTCCGTCGGGCGGCGGGCAGGCGGGCGGGGCGATGTCGAGCTCGTCGCGGGAAAGCGCCCGGTCCCAACCGTATTCCACGACCTCGGAAACCTGCCACCCGCTCGGCGCCCCGTTGGCGATGCTCTCGGCGCACCCCGCGTTGCCCGGATCAGGGTCTTCGAAGCTCCCGTTGACCAGTTCCTCGAACACCACGACGAATGCCGTGGGTAGAACGGCCTCGGAGCACGCCGGATCCTCGGTGCGGACCACTAGATTCCACCGCCCGGCGGCGGCGCCGGTCAGGTCGAACGTGCCGGTCATGCTGCGGCCGTCGCCCGCGACATCCAGGTCGGTCGCCGCGATGTTGAGGCTGCCCACCCTCGTGAGCACCGCCGTCATGGCGCCGGGCGTGAAGTTGTCCCCGAGGATGGTCACTTCGGCCGGCTGTCCGTACACGCCCCACGGAGGCTCGATGCCCGCGACGGCGGGCTGCGCCACGCAGCCCGCTTCGGAAAGAACGCAGGCATCGCAGTGCACCGCCCACCCCGTGCCGCCGACGTGGCTGATCACGATGACGACGGTCACCTGGCTGCCTTCGGGTTCCCCGACGGCGGAGAACGCGAGCCATTGGCCCGTATCGCCCGCGCCGCGCTTGACTTGCTCGGCGAAGGCGACCAGCGGGAAGTCCAGACCGGGGCCGTCGCGAATCTCCGCCCGCGCCGTCGTGCTCCCGTTGGCATCCATGCAGCCGATCCACAAGAGTCCCTCGAAAGCGTAAGGCGTGCCGGGGTTGACGCCTTTGACCGTCTGGTAGAACCGCACGGGCGGACTGGGCGCGCCCCAGCCTTGCACGCTGGCGTGGGAGCCGTCTCCGTCGCGGGGACAGGTCGGGACGTACAAATCGCCGTTGATCCTCGTCAGCCCGTTCCACCCCGGAACCGTCACGCCGTCCTGCTGCCGGCAGGCTTCCCCGGCGGGTTCGTCAAAGCTCCCGTTGACGAGCAGATTCTGCGCGCGGCCATCCGCGGCAAGAAAGAACGCCGTCACGACGCAGGCAAGCAAACACCTCATGTGCCACCTCCAGGGTTCCAGGCACGCACCGGCCTTCGCCGCCGGCGCGCGCATAAGCTTTCCCGTTCGCGCTCCAGATACCCTCATTTTAGGCGCCTCCGGAGGCGTTATCAACCGCATTCGGCGCCGCGGCGGCGGCCGATGCCAGGCTCGACACGACCCGCCGCGGCCGGAGACTTCGGCGGTTTCATCCTTCACGCCCCTTTCTGGGGGTAATCCCTCCCCTTCCAGCGGCTTCGGCTGCCGAGGAGAAAGCGCAGGGCCGAATGCCAGGTCATGCCCAGGTGGAGCAGCGCGGCGCATGGAACCGAGAGCGCCCAGAGGAGCGGCGCGCGATAGAACCGCACCATGGGCGCGTAGAGCCCGCAGCTCAGGAGCAACGCGCCGCCGCCCAGCCCGGCCGCGAGCGGGTCGCGCGCCGCCAGTCCCGCGCCCAGGGCGGCGGCGGGCGCCGCGAAAGCCAGGAGGAGCGCGGCCGTGGCGACCGCCAGCCGCAGCCACGAGTAGCGCAGTTCGGTGAAGGCCGTGCGCGCCACCATCTGCCAGAACTCTCCGAGCTGCCGGTAGCGCCTGAGGCTCCGCACCCGCTCGCTGAGGGCGAGGCGCAGCGGAAAACCCGCGCGCTTCACCGCGCGCGCCAGCGCCACGTCATCGATGATCGCATCCTTAATCGCCGCCAGGCCGCCCGCGGCCTCCAGCGCCTCGCGCCGCAGGAGCATGCAGCCGCCCGCGGCCGCCGCGCACCGGCTGCGCGGGTCGGCGACGGCCCGGAAGGGATACAGGAGCGCAAAGAAATAAACGAACGCCGGGGCGAGCAGGCGCTCCCAAAACGACTCGGCCGCGAGCAGCGCCATGCGCGAGTTGAGGCCGAGCCCCGCCTCCATGCTCTCCCGGACCAGCGCGCTCAGGAGGCCGGGCGCGTGCTCGATATCGGCGTCGGTGAAGAGGAGGTAGCTCCCGCGCGCCGCGCGCGCCCCGACGTCCATCGCATGCACCTTGCCGGTCCAACCCTCCGGAAGCGCGCCCGCCTCAAGCAGCGTGAAGCGCGTCCGCCCCTCCGCCGCCGCCGCGGCTTCCTCGGCCGTCCGGTCCGTGCTTCCGTCGTCGACGAGGATGACCTCCAGATTCGGCCACGCGCTCCCGAAGTGCGCCGCGAGCGTCCCCGCGATGGCCTCTTCCTCGTTGCGCGCGGGGATGACCACCGAGACGAGGGGGGCTTCGGGCGGCGGCGCGGGCGTCTCGTCTTCGGCGCGAAGCGGCACCCACCGGCGGCGCGGATCGACGAGCAAGGCCGCCCACATGAAGGCGGCCGCCGCCGCGCAAAGCGTGAGCGCGGTCATGGGCGCGCCGATCCCGGGCGCGTGCCGCGTTTCACGGCCCGCCGGGCGCGCGGGGCGCCGAAATCCCTGAGAACCTTGACCGCGCCTTCGCGCACGCCGCGCCTCCTTGTCGCCGGGCAGGCCTCGAAGCGGGGAAAACCCTAGACTATAGTTTTCGCCCGCGGGCTGTCAATCCGGCCCCGGCGCGTCCGCCCCGGCGCCGGCCGGACGCTTCCGTAGTATGATGGCGGCATGCACCACCGCGACGCGACGCCGCCCTGTCGCTGCCCCGCCCTCTCCTACGACGAGTGGGAGGGCCGGCGCGTCATGTTCACGCAAAAGCCGTTCTTGACCCGACGGGTGCCGCGCGCTTTCGGCGTGTCCATCGGCGTCGAGGAGGAAATCGGCGCCCTCCGGCGCCTGGCCCTGGCGCTCGACCTCCCCCTCGGCGAGCCGCCCATGGTGCTGGAGCGCGTCCGCGGATTCTTCCGCGGCGAGCTTTTGCTCGCCCTGGGCACCGACACGGGTCCGGAAAACATCGCGCGCCTGGACGGCGCGTACCTGGCGGCCGTCCACCGCGGCCCGCACGAAACGCTCGGCGCCGCCCGCGCGCGTTTCGTCGCGGCCATCGGCGGGGAACGCGGCGTGACGCCCCGCGAGATCTTCTACTGGTACACGGACTGCCCGCGCTGCCGGGACGCGCGCGGCGGGCCGGTCACGATTATCCTGGCAAGGATCGGCGCGTCCGAGGCGTGAGCGCCGAAGGCGGCACGGAAGCCGCGGCGGCGAGAACCGGCGCCGGACGCCGCGCGCTTGCGCGGCCCGGCGCGCCCTCAGAAATGCGGCGCGAACAAGGCCAGGTGCGCCGCGAGATCCTCGCGCGCGGCCTTGGCCTCGCCGTCTTCGAGCGTGTCGAAGAAGGCGCCGAAGCTCCACGCTTCGTCATCCTTCGTCACGTGGAGCAGCCGCGCCTTGAAGGCCGTGGAGCGGCTCGCGAAGGGGAGCTCGAACTCCACCCTGATCGCGCCCGCGTCCAGAATGCTCCTTCCCGCCTCGGGCGGAACCCAGAACGAAAGGCCGTCCGAGGACAGATCGCGCATGAAGCCCTCGATCTCCTCGGTGCGCTCTCCGACCACGGCGGTTATACCGACCCTGTGGCCGTCCTCCACCACGATGCGCGGCGAGAGACGGCGGTTGAACATGGCGCTCAACTCGCGCGGCACGCGTTCGATGAGCCCCAGCCAGTCCGTGAATCTGACCCCGAGAAAGAGCGAATCCCCCATGACGCGGGTGTGGAGAACGGTGCCGGGCTCCACCATGGGCTCGCGCAGCGACGGCGCCGTGATCTTCAGATACACCGTCTCGCGGGGCGTGACCGCGAGGATGGCGCCGCGCCGGGGCACGCAGACGCCGATACCTCCGATGGACACATCGGTTACGTCCGCCGGGAATTCGTGCCGCTTGTACTTGAGCTCCACGGCCAGAGCGTTCACCTCGTCGGGGCACGTGCGATACTGGCGGCGTGCGTCGAATTGCACCATTTCTTCTCCCGAGAACGGCCGCGCCGCGGGGAATCAAAGGAGCCGCCGCGGCCCGCGGGAATTCCTCCTCCATGTATCGGTAATCCTACCGGCGGGCTTTATGCGGCGCCGCCCGGCGACGATCGCTTCAGTCTTACCGGACCGGCCGAGGCGCGGGCCCCCCGGGCGCCGGGTTTACCGGGGCGGCGCTCCCGGACTATAATCACGGTTGCGCGGCGCCGCGCGCTCGCGCGGCAATGCCCCCGAACCAGGTGCGACCCAAGGAGGACCCGATGAACTCAGGCGCCTTTCTCTGCGTGTTGTCGTTGGCATGCGTCGCGGTCATGGCGGCCGATCAGCCGGCCGCGCAGCCCGGGCAGAGCGCCCAGCATTTCGAAAAACAGGTCCCGGTGGCCTTCGACTACCTTCTGTTCCTGCCCGAGGGCTACGACGCCGCGGCGGAAAAGCGCTGGCCCCTCATCCTGTTCCTCCACGGCGCGGGGGAGCGCGGGAGCGATCTGGCCAAGGTGAAGGTCCACGGGCCGCCCAAGATCGTCGAGAAGAAGAAGGACTTCCCCTTCATCGTCGTGTCGCCGCAGTGCCCGGCCGGCGAGTGGTGGGATCCCTTCAAGCTGACGGCGCTCCTGGACGGCGTCACGGCGGCCTACCGCGTCGATCCGGCGCGCGTCTACCTCACGGGCCTGTCGATGGGCGGTTTCGGCACGTGGGAACTGGCCATGCGCATGCCCCACAGATTCGCGGCGATCGCGCCCATCTGCGGGGGCGGCAATCCGACCATGGCCGCCTTCCGCTTGAGGGACATGCCCGTATGGGTGTTCCACGGCGACGCCGATCCCGTCGTCAACGTGAAGCTCAGCGACGACATGGTGGCGGCCCTGAAGAAGGCAGGCAACGAAGTCAAGTACACCCGCTACGAGGGCGTCGGCCACGACTCGTGGACGAAGTCCTACGATAATGACGAACTGTATGCCTGGTTCCTGGCGCACGCGCGCAAGGATGCCGACAAAGGCGGGAAGTGACCCCTCGCCCCGCGGAGAACCGGAGGAAACCCATGCCGACCCCGAAGATCATCGTCTTGTTCTGCGGCGCGTGGCTGCTTGCCGGCGGCGCGCGCGCCGCCGACGTCACGGTCCGGGACCTGAGGTGCGAGTACCTCGCCAACCCCCTCGCCATCGACTCGGATGCGCCGCGCCTGAGCTGGACGATCGCGGCGAGCGGCCGCGGCGTCGCCCAAACCGCCTATCGGATTCTCGCCGCGGGCTCCGAGGCGGCCCTCGCCGCCGATCGGGGCGACCTCTGGGACAGCGGCAAGACGGCGTCCCGCGCGACGGCGCAGATCCCCTACGCGGGCAAGGCGCTTGCGGCCGGCGCCTTAGCCTTCTGGAAGGTCAAGGTCTGGACCGCCGACGGCCGCGAGTCGGCCTGGAGCGCCCCGGCCTGGTGGCGCAAGGGATTCGCGCGGCCCGAGGATTGGCGGGCGCAGTGGATCGGCGCGCGCGGCCCTCTTCCCGAGGGATCCCCGACGCCGCCGCAGCCCTCGCCTTACCTGCGCACAACCTTCACGCTGGGAGCCAAGCCCGTCCGAGCGGTGCTTTCGTGCTCGGCCCTGGGCCTGTACTTCGCGCGCATCAACGGGCGGAGCGTCTGGGCTTCCGAAATGGCGTCCGAGGGGACGCCGCTCGGGGAGCGTTTTCTCGCGCCCGAGTGGACCGACTACCGCAAGCGCATCCAGTACCAGGCCTACGACGTGACCGCGCTCCTTGAGGAAGGCCGGAACACGCTGGGAGCGGTGCTGGGGGAAGGCTGGTACGCGGGACGCATCGGCATCTCGCACATCGTGCCGGACGGCGGGTTGCGCAATTTCTACGGCCGCGACCTCGCGTTCCTCGCGCAGCTCGATGTGGAGTTCGCCGACGGAACGAAGCGGACGATCGCCAGCGACGCCTCGTGGAAGGCGTCCCGGGACGGGCCGATCCTCCAGGCCTGCCTGCTGGACGGCGAGGTCCAAGATGCGCGCAAGCGCTTTCCGGGCTGGGACAGGCCCGCCTTCGATGACTCGGCTTGGCAGCCGGTCGCGGTCCGCCCCGCGCCCGCGGCCGCCCTCGTCGCCCAACCCAACGAACCCGTGCGCGCGACGGAGGAACTCCTCCCCGTGGCCGAGACGCAGCCCGCGCCGGGAACGTATATCTTCGACTTCGGCCAGGAGATCGCCGGCGTCTGCAGGCTCGCGGTCGCCGGGCCGGCCGGCGCGACGGTGACGCTCAGACACGCCGAAGCGCTGGCGGACGACGGCACGCTCTACCGCGACAACCTGCGCATGCAGGTCTACGCCGGCGACCCCAAACTCAAGCTGGGCAAGTACCTCGGCGCCCGGCAGGAGGACCGCTTCACGCTGGGCGGCGGAGGCGAGGAGACCTTCCTGCCGCGCTTCACCTATCACGGCTTCAGGTACGTCGAGGTGACGGGGCTTCCCGAGCGCGCGGCGCTCAAGGGAATCGCGGCCGTCGCGTTCCATTCGGCGCCGCCCGCCGCGGGCCGCTTCGAATGCTCAAGCCCCCTCCTCAACAAGCTCATGAGCAACATCGTCTGGACGCTCAGGGACAACCTGCACAGCGTGCCGACCGACTGCCCCCAGCGCGATGAGCGCATGGGCTGGACGGGGGACATGCTCGTCTTCGCCCAGCCCGCCTGCCAGCTCATGGACATGGCCGCGTTCTTCACCAAATGGGCCCAGGACCTGCGCGACGCCCAGGCCGACGACGGCCGGTACCCGGACTTCGCGCCGCATCCTTTCGATCCCAACGCGCGCTTCTCCGGCGTTCCCGCCTGGGGCGACGCGGGGGTGGTCATCCCCTGGCGCATGTACGTCAATTACGGTGACACGCGCCTGCTCCAGGCGCACTTCGAGTCCGCGCGCCGGTGGGTCGACTGGATCCGGGACGGCAACCCGGACTTGCTCTGGAAAAAGAACCGCCACAACGACTACGGCGACTGGCTCAACGGCGACACCCTCAAGTTGGAGGGCTTCGGCTACCCCAAGGGCGGAGCGCAAGTGCCCAAGGAGGTGTTCGCGACGGCGTTCTTCCAGCACTCCGCGAGCCTGGTCGCCAAGATGGCGAAGGCCATCGGCCGCGCCGACGACGCGGCGCGGTACGCCAAGCTCGCCGAGGACATTCGGGCCGCCTTCGTGCGGGCGTACGTGGCGCCCGACGGCGAAATCCGCGGCGACACCCAGGCCGGGTACGCCCTCGCCCTCGGCTTCGACCTGCTCCCGGAAAACCTGCGGGCCGAAGCCGCGCTGCGCCTGGCGAAGCGGGTGGCCGACTACAAGGGCCATATCTCGACGGGCTTCCACACCACCGTGCACCTCATGAACGAGCTCACGCGCTACGGGCACGATGTCATCGCCTACGAACTCATCAACAACCGCACGATCCCCTCGTGGGGCTACACGATCGAGCAGGGCGCGACGACCATCTGGGAGCGGTGGGACGGGTTCGTCAGGGGCCGCGGCTTCCAGGACCCGGGCATGAACTCCTTATGCCACTACGCAATCGGTTCGGTCAGCGAGTGGATGTATCGGACGATCCTCGGCATCAATCCCGACGAGGCGGCGCCGGGCTACGCGCACTTCTTCCTGAAGCCGCGCCCGGGCGGCGGCCTCACCTGGGCCAAGGGCGCCTACGACTCGCTGCGCGGCCGCATCGAGAGCGAGTGGCGCAGGGCGGGCGACACCGTGATCTACGAATTCACCGTGCCCGCCAACACGACGGCGACTCTGTACCTCCCGGCGCGGGACAAACGCGTCGTGACCGAGGGCGGGAAGCCCGCCGAAAACGCCTTGGGCGTCGCCTTCCTGCGGCACGAAGGCGATTCCGCGGTGTTCGCCCTGGGCTCCGGCAGCTACCGGTTCGAGGTGGGAAAGTAAGCGAAAGCCGGCGGCCGGCCGGTCTTCTCTCCGTCCTCCGCGGCCCTCGGCGGCCTCCGCGCCCTCGCGCCATTGCACCGCCGCGCGTCATTGACTATGATCATTCCCTCGGATCGGCACGGACCGCCCCGGGGCATCCTGGAGCAGGCATGGAGTACTTTTTCATCCTGGTGTTCATCGCCCTGTCCGCGGCGTTCGTCGCGGGCGGCCTCATCGCGTCGCGCCTCGTCGCGCCGCGGCGGCCCGGCGATGTCAAGAACTCCCCCTACGAGTGCGGCGAGCAGCCCATCGGCCGCACTTGGATCCAGTTCAACGTCGGGTATTACCTCTTCGCGCTCCTCTTCCTCGTCTTCGACGTCGAGGCGGCCTTCCTCTATCCCTGGGCCGTGATCGTGCGGGAAGTCGGCCTTGTGGGACTGATCGAGGTCGGAATCTTCATCCTCGTTCTGATCGCCGGCCTGCTTTACGCCTGGAAGAAAGGAGCCCTGGAGTGGCTCTGATCGTCGACGCGCTGCCGGGAATCGCCGAGAAGATCCCCGGCGGGCAGGTGCTCGTGACGTCGCTGGACTGGCTGCTCAACTGGTCGCGGGCCAACAGCCTTTGGCCGCTGTCCTTCGGCACGAAGTGCTGCGCCATCGAAATGCTCATGGCCACGGGCGCCAGCCACCAGGACCTGTCGCGTTTCGGCGCGGAGGTCGCCCGCAATACTCCCCGCCAGGCCGACTTCATGGTGGTCGCCGGCGCGATCGTCAAGAAGATGGCCCCGCGCATGCGCATGCTCTACGAACAGATGGCCGAGCCCCGCTGGGTGATGGCCACCGGCTCGTGCGCCATCTCGGGCGGACCTTTCATATACAACTCCTACCACATCGTCCGCGGCGTCGATGAGATCGTGCCGGTGGATGTGTATGTCCCCGGCTGCCCGCCGCGGCCCGAGGCCTTCTTCTGGGGGCTCTTAGCCCTCCAGACCATGATCCGCCGGGGCGAGACCGCCCGGCGGCCGGGCGTGCGCCGCAAACCGGTGCTCGCGGCGCTGCCGCAGGGGATCACGGCCGGCGACATTCGGGCCGAAATCCGCGCCGGCCTGGAGGCCGAGAACGAGGTCGAAGTCCAGAAAGCCGCCGCGGCCTCGCCGTGGCACGGAAAGCTCAGGCAATGGATGGCGACGCACTTGTACCCGCCGTAATGGGAATCGCGCCCGGCATCGAAAGACACGCGAAGGTCAACCGCCCGGCCGTGCGCGTTCCGGCCGAGCGCCTTCTCCAGGTCGCCGCACGCCTCCGGGACGACCCCGCCTTCGCCTTCGATCTTCTGCTGGACCACGCCGCGGTGGACCGGCACGCCGAGAACCGCTTCGAACTCTTCTACCACCTCTTCTCCACCGCCCACGGGCACGCCCTCACCTTGACGGCGCTCGTGCCCCGCGACGCGCCCGTCGCGCCCACCGTGAGCTGCATCTGGCCCGCCGCCCGGTGGCACGAGCGCGAGGCCTACGACTTGATGGGCATCCTCTACGACGAGCACCCGGACCTCCGGCGGCTCTTCCTTGAGGATGATTGGCAGGGCTTCCCCCTCAGGAAGGATTACCGCGACCCCGACATGCTGGAGCTTCCGGGCCGACCATGACCGTCACGGTGAAGACGCTCAACGACATCATCGCGCCGCCCGGCGCGGCGGCGAGCGCCCTCGCGACGGAGGAGTACTTCATCAACATGGGGCCCCAGCACCCCATCGCGCACGGCTCGCTCAGGCTCGTGGTGCGCCTGGACGGCGAGACCGTCCGGGAAGTGATTCCCGTTCCGGGGTACGTCCACCGCGGCCTGGAGAAGATGGCCGAGCACCTCTCCTGGCGCCAGATCATCCACCTCACCGACCGCATGGACTACCTCTCGGCCCTGATGAACAACTGGGCCGTCGCCCGGACGATCGAACAGGCCGCCGGGCTGGCCACGAACCCGCGGATCGAGACGATTCGCACCCTCATGGCCGAACTGCAGCGCCTGCAGAGCCACGTCCTCTGGTGGGGCGTCCTGGGCATGGATCTGGGGGCCTTCACGCCCTTCTTGTACGGGTTCCGGGAACGGGAGGTGATCGGCGAGATCTTCGAGGAGACCATCGGCGCCCGCCTCACCATGAACTACATCCAGCCGGGCGGGCTCATGGACGACATTCACCCGGACTTCGTCCGCAAGACCAAGCAGGTGCTCGCCTACCTGAAACCCAAGATCGACGAATACGACACGCTGCTTTCGGGCAATGTGATCCTGCAGGAACGCCTGCGCAACATCGGCGTTCTGCCCGCCGCTCGCGCCATCGCCCTGGGCTGCACGGGGCCCGTCCTGCGCGCAAGCGGCGTGCCCTACGACCTCCGCAAGTGCGAGCCCTACGGCGTCTACGCCCAGGCCGACTTCGATGTGCCCGTGGGCGCGAAGGGCGACTGCTGGGACCGCTACTGCGTGCGCATCGAGGAAATGCGCCAGTCGATTCGCATCGTCGAGCAGCTCATCGACGGCATTCCCGACGGGCCCCACGCGACGGTGAAGTTCGGAGCCAGGATCAAGGTCCCCGAAGGCATTCATTACGGTCAGATCGAGACGGCGCGCGGCATCCTCGGCGTCACCATCGCCGCGGATGGAAAGAGCGACGCGCCCTATCGGCTGCGTTTGCGTTCGCCGAATTTCAGCAATCTCTGGGCGGTCACCGAACTGGCGCGGGGCTGGAGAATCGCCGACATCATCGCGATCCAGTCGACGCTCGATCTGGTGGTCCCCGACATCGATAGATAGAGGAGGGAACGTGGCGGGAGCAGCGGCGCCGTTCGCGCTGTTCGCGGCGGCCCAGGCCGCGCCGGCCTGGCCGGTCAAGACCGTCGCCGCCCGGGCGGCGGAGGCGCTCCCCGACCATCCCTGGACGGCCGTGCTCTACATGGCGCTCGCCTTCGCGGGGCTCGGCGCCCTGGTCGCCGTCCTGGGCATGGGGCTCATCTACCTGGAGCGCAAGATCGCGGCGCGCTTCCAATGCCGCCTCGGCCCCATGCGCGTCGGACCCCACGGCATCTTCCAGACCGTCGCCGACACCTTCAAGCTCCTCTTCAAGGAGGACATCGTCCCCGCCCGGGCGGACAAGACGCTCCACCTGCTGGCGCCCTTCCTGGCCCTGAGTTCGACGGCGCTCATGCTCGGCGTCATCCCCTACAGCCCGATCCTTCAGATAAGCGACGTCAACATCGGAGTCCTGTATATCGCCGCCGTGAGCGGCCTGGGCGTCATGGGCATTCTCCTGGGCGGTTGGAGCTCCTACAACAAGTGGTCGCTCATCGGGGCCATGCGCGGCGCGGCGCAGATCATCTCCTACGAGGTGTCGGCTACGCTGGCGCTCCTGGTGGTCGTCATGTTCGCCGGGACGCTGTCGCTCTCCGGCATCGTCGCGAGCCAGGCCGAGGGGTGGTGGATTTGGCGGGCGCCCGTCGTCGGCGGCATCGCCTTCCTGATCTATCTCACGGCCTCCACCGCCGAGATCAACCGCACGCCCTTCGACATTCCCGAGGGCGAATCCGAGCTCACGGCCGGGTTTCACACGGAGTACTCCGGCCTGCGCTTCGCCTTCTTTTTCCTGGCCGAGTTCATCAACATGTTCGTGGCGGCCGCCCTGACGGCCACCCTGTTCCTGGGAGGCTGGATGCCCTTCCACATCGGCGGCGCGAACGCGTTCAACGCCGTCATGGACCTCGTGCCGCCGGGGGTCTGGTTCCTCGGCAAGACCGCCTTCGTCGTTTTCGTGATCATGTGGTTCCGCTGGACGTTCCCGCGCCTGCGGGTGGACCAGCTCATGCGCTTGGAGTGGAAGCTGCTTCTGCCCATCGGCTTCGCGAACCTGGCCCTGGGGGCCCTCGCGGTGCTGTACGACCTGTATTTTTTCCCCGGCGCCTGAGCGCGCGCCGCTTAAACGGAGTCCGACGTGGCTCGAGTGAATTTCAAGGACACGCGGAAGGAGACGCGCACGCTGGCGGGGAAACCCGTTCCCGTCGTCGTGACGGCGCGGTTCGCGCGCCGCGGCCGCCTGGCGGTCTTCGCCGACGGGCTGAAGAGCCTGCTCAGCGGCATGCGCCTCACCTTCGGCTACCTGGCCCGGCCTTCCGCCATCGTGACGCGCCAGTATCCCGAGAACCGCGCCACGCTGAAGCTCCCGGAGCGCTTTCGCGCCCGCCTGCGCCTCAAGTTCGATGAGCACGGCTACCAGCTCTGCACGGCGTGCCGGCTGTGCGAGCGCGCCTGCCCGAACGCGAGCATCCGCATCCTCACGCGGCCGGGCACCCTCTCCAAGAACGAGCTCGACCGCTACATTTGGCGCCTGGATTCCTGCGTCTTCTGCAACGCCTGCGTCCAGTCCTGCCCCTTCGATGCCTTGGAGATGACGGGGGAATTCGAGCACGCGGTCTTCGACCGGCGGCTTCTCATTTTCACCCTCAACCGCTACGCGGGCCCCCCGGCCGGCGTGCTCCTCAAGGAGCCCGACGAGGCGAAGCGCGCCGCCGCCATGGAGCCGCGCGACGTCTACGGCGGCCCCGTGCCCCTCAACGGCGCGGATCTGCCCTCGGTGAAAGCGCTCGCGGTGAGGCCGCAGGCCGACCCGGCGAGGCAAGGCGCCGCACCCGCGCCCGGAGTCCCGGCATGATGCACGACGCCGCCCTGACCGTGCTCTTCTACGTCCTCGGCGCCGGCGCGATTCTGTGCGCCCTCGCCGTCGTCAACGCGCGGCGCCTCCTCAGGGCCGCCCTGGCGCTGATGTTCGTGCTGCTGGCCAGCGCGGGCCTGTATCTGCTCCTGGGCGCCGAGTTTCTGGCCGGAATCCAGGTCCTCGTCTACGTGGGCGGCATCGTCATCCTCATCGTCTTCGCGGTCATGCTCACGAGCGCCGCGGACCTGCTGGAGGACCACCCCTCGCCCGGACGCATGCTCGCCGGCGCGGTCGCCTCCATCAGCTTCCTCGTTTTCGCGGGCGGCGTGTTCGCGCGACTCGAACTCGCCGCCCCCGCGCCCGGGGCGCGCCCGCCCGCCGATGCGAGCGCCATCGGCCGGCGGCTGCTGGACTTCGGCTCGGAGGGTTACGTGCTCCCCTTCGAGCTCCTCTCGCTGCTGCTCCTCGCGGCGGTGATCGGCGGCATCGCGGTGGCCCGCAAAACGCCGCCCCGGGATCAACCCTTCACCAGCGGCGGCGACGCGCCCGGCGAGGTCGACATCGTCCTGCCGCGCAGCCAGCGCGACGAACCGGAGGAGCCCCGTGCTTGAGTTTCTCGCCGCTCACAAGCCCGGCCACGTCGAGTGGCTCCTCCTCAGCGCGACGCTCTTCGCCATCGGGCTGTACGGCGTCCTAACCCGGAGAAACGCCGTCGGCATCCTCATCTCCGTCGAGCTGATGCTCAACTCCGCGGCCCTCAACTTCGTGGTCTTCAACCGCTTCGTCGCCCCCGCGGCCTGCGACGGCCAGATCACGGCTATCTTCGTCATCGCCGTGGCCGCCGCCGAGGTCGTCGTCGGCATGGCGATTTTCGTGGCGCTCTTCAGGCACCGGGGCACCATCGACGTCAACCGCATGAATACCATGAAGGACTGACATGCCGGACCTGCCGCTCGCCCTCCAATTCGCGTGGCTGATCCCGGCCCTGCCCTTCGCCGCCTTCATCGCCGTCGGCTTGGGCGTAAGCCCCCTCTCCAAGCGCGCCGCCGGCCTGGTCGCCACCCTGGCGGTGGCGGCCGCGGCCCTGTGCGCCTGGCTCGTCGCCTGGGAGTACTACGGGCTCTACCCGCCGGACGCGGCGCATCCGGCCATCGTCGTCTGGTCCTTCGAGTGGCTCCCCTACGACGCCGGGCTGTCGGCTTCGGCCGGCGTGCTCCTGGATCCCATCGCGGTGCTGCTCTTGGTGGTCGTGACGACGGTGAGCGCGCTCATTCACGTCTACAGCATCGGCTACATGGGCGGCGACCCCGGCTACGGCCGCTTCTTCACCTACATGAACCTGTTCACCTTCAGCATGCTCGGCCTGGTGGTCGCCCCCAACATCATCCAAATGTACGTGTGCTGGGAGCTGGTCGGCTTGAGCAGCTTCCTCCTGATCGGCTTCTACTACTCCAAGCCCGAGGCGGTCGCGGCGGCGAAGAAGGCCTTCATCGTCACGCGCTTCGCGGACCTGGGCTTCCTGATCGGCATCCTCCTGCTCGGCTTCCACGGGCACGCCTCCTTCGCGGAGCTGGCCCCCGCGATCGCTCCGGAGGCCGCCGCGCAGGGCGTCGCGAACCTCCAGGCCTTCGACTTCCACTACCTGACGCACCCCGAGGTCCTCGCGCGGCTCCAGGCGGCGAGCGTGCCCTTCCTGGGCTTGAGCCTCCTCACCCTCGCCATGGTTCTGGTCTTCATGGGCGCCGCCGGCAAGAGCGCCATGTTCCCCCTCCACATCTGGCTTCCGGACGCCATGGAAGGCCCCACGCCCGTCTCCGCGCTGATCCACGCGGCGACCATGGTGGTGGCCGGGGTGTATCTGGTCGCCCGGCTCATGCCGGCCTTCGCCGCAAGCGGCGATGCCCTCGCGGTGGTCATGGGCGTCGGCGTCTTCACGAGCCTGTTTGCCGCGGTCATCGCCGTGACGCAGGACGACATCAAACGAATTCTGGCCTTCTCGACCCTGAGCCAGATCGGCTACATGATGCTCGCCCTCGGCGTTTGCTCCCCCGCGCACCCCCTCGGCTACACGGCGGGCATGTTCCACCTGGCCACCCACGCCTTCTTCAAGGCGCTCCTCTTCCTCTGCGCGGGCGCCGTGATCCACGCCGTGCACTCCAACAACATTTGGGACATGGGCGGCCTGGCGCGGAAGATGCCCATCACCCACGCGGCCTTCCTCGCGGCGACCCTGGCCATTGCGGGCGTGTGGCCTTTCGCGGGTTTCTTCTCGAAGGACGAGATTCTCCTCGCGGCGTTTTCCAGCGGCCACACGGCGGTCTTCGCCGCGGCGCTTCTCGTCGCGGGCCTGACGGCCTTCTACATGTTCCGCCTCTACTTCGTGACCTTCTGGGGAGGGCACCGCGGCCCCCATGCGGCGCACGCTCGCGAGGCGCCGGCGGTCATGTGGGTGCCCCTCGCGGCGCTCGCCGCCGTCAGCGCAGTGGCGGGTTTCGTCCCCATTGGCTCCTTCGTGAGCTGGGGCGAGGCACATGAGGTTCCGCACTGCATCGACCTCAGGATCGCGATTCCGGCCACGGCGATCGCGCTCCTCGGCTTCGCCCTGGCGTGGCGGCTCTACGCCCGCGACGGCGCCGGAGCCGCCCGCGCCGCCGCCGCCCTCGGCATCTTGTATCGCACGATCAAGCGCAAGTTCTACGTCGATGAGGCCTACCTCGCCGTGACGAAGGGCTTCATCTTTCCCTATATCGCCCGCCCGATCGCATGGTTCGACCGGCACGCCGTCGACGGCGGCGTCGACCTGGCCGGCTGGATCACACGCACGACGGGACGCCTGTGCCGCCGGCTCCAAACCGGCCAGGTTCAAACCTACGGCGTCTGGTTCGTCGGCGGGATATTGTTCGTGCTGCTCCTCCTCTGGGCGGCGTTAGCGTAGCGACAGGAGACCGTGCCTCGATGGGATTGGTAAGCTGGCTGATCGCCCTTCCGCTCCTCACGGCCGCGGCCGTGGCCGCCGTGCCGGCGCGGCGCTGGCGCATGATCCGCTGGATCGCGGCCGCCGGGACGGGAGCGCACCTCATCCTCACGGCGGCGACGACCGTCCTCTTCTGGCAAGCTGCGGCGCCCGACGCGGCGGCCATGGAAGGCGCGCTCCACACCAAGCTCTACCTCGTCGAGCAGGCGCCGTGGTTCAAGCCGCTGGGAATCCAGTACTACGTCGGCGTCGACGGCCTCAGCGTGAGCATGACCATCCTGACGTCGATCATCATCTTCACCGGCGTCCTGGCCAGTTGGGATGTCGCGACCCGGACCAAGGAGTTCTTCGTCCTGCTCCTCGTCCTCGTCACGGGGGTTTTCGGCGTTTTCCTCAGTTTCGACCTTTTCCTCTTCTTCATGTTCTACGAGCTCGCCGTGCTCCCCATGTACCTCCTGATAGGCATCTGGGGCACCGGCCCGAAGGAATACGCCGCGATGAAGCTGACGCTGATGCTCCTGGTGGGCAGCGCCTTCGTCCTGGTGGGCTTCCTGGCCGTCTATCACGCCGCGGGGCTCCGCACCTTCGACCTGCTCGCCCTGGGACGCGCCGAGTTCCCCTCCGATTTTCAGAAGTGGGTCTTCCCGATGATCTTCGTCGGGTTCGGCGTCATCGGCGCCCTGTACCCCCTCCACACCTGGTCGCCCGACGGCCACAGCTCGGCGCCGACGGCGGTGTCGATGCTGCACGCGGGCGTCCTCATGAAGCTCGGCGGCTACGGCGCCCTGCGCATCGCCGTCTACTTGCTCCCCGAAGGCGCCAAGGCCTGGGCCCTGCTCTTCATGGTCCTGACGACGATCAACATCCTCTACGGATCCTTCGCCGCCATCGTCCAGAAGGACCTGAAATACTTCACGGCCTACTCCTCGGTCAGCCACTGCGGGTTCGTGCTCTTCGGCGTGGCGTCCCTCAACTTCATGGGCCTGAAGGGCGCCGTGATCCAGATGTTCAGCCACGGCATCATGACGGGCCTCTTCTTCGGCCTGATCGGCATGGTGTACAGCCGCACGCACTCCCGCATGATCCCCGAGATGGGCGGCCTGGGAAAAGTCATGCCGTGGCTGGCGACCGCGTTCTACCTGGCCGGGCTGGCGAGCCTCGGCTTGCCGGGGCTCTCGGGATTCGTCGCCGAGACGCATGTCTTCCTGGGCGGGTTCTTCGGCAATCCGTGGGTCGACGCCGCCGTGGCGAGGACGCTCACGGTGATCGCGACGCTCTCCATCGTCGTCACCGCGGTGTACGTCCTCCGCGGCCTGGCCACCGTTTTTCAGGGGCCGATCGTCAACCCCGGGTTCGAACGCTTGACCGACGCGACCTGGAACGAGCGCATCGCGACGGGACTGCTTGTCGCCGTCCTCGTCGTCGTGGGCCTGGCGCCCTGGCCGTTCATCGCCCTCATCAAGGGCGCGCTCATGCCGCTCCTCAACCGCGTGTACCAATGAGAGGCCCTTCGTGAACTTCTGGCTCATGCTTCCCGAGCTCGTCGTGATCGCCACGGCCTTCGCCGCCGGCGGGGCCGACCTCCTCGTCGCGGACCGCTCCCGGCGGGCCTTGGCGGCCATCGCCCTCGGGGGCATCGCCGCGGCCTTCACCGCCGCGCTGGCGGCGCCGCTCGGCGGCGCGCTCTTCGGCGGCCGCTTCATCGTCGATGGCGCCGCGCGGTGGTTCAAGCTGCTCTTCCTCCTGGCGGGCTTCCTCACCGTCGTCCTGTCCAAGGATCTCCTGGAGGGCCGCGCGCGGGTGCGCGTGCGGGGCATCGGTTTTCCCGGCGAGTACTACACGCTGCTTCTCTTCACCCTGGCCGGCATGATGTGCCTGATCTCGGCGACGGACATCGTCACGCTCTACGTGAGCTTGGAACTGGCGACGCTCCCGCTCTTCGTCCTGGCCGCGTGGCGGCGCGACGACGCGCGTTCGGGCGAGGCGGGCCTGAAGTACGTCATCGTCGGCGCCCTCGCCTCGGCTTTCATCCTCTACGGCCTGGGAATCCTCTACGGCCTGGCGGGGAGCACCGCGCTGGCGGCCATCGGGCGCGCCGTCGCGCCGTCGCCGGCCTTCTGGCTGGCCGCGGCCCTCGTCTTGGCAGGCGTCGGCTTCAAGCTGACCATCGTGCCCTTCCACATGTGGGCCGCCGACGTCTACGAGGGCGCGCCCACCCCCGTGACCGCGTACCTCTCGGTCGCCTCGAAGGCGACGGGGCTCGCCTTCCTGTTCCAGCTCTTCTTCCGCATGCTCCTGCCGCACCTGGAAGCCTGGACGCCGCTGCTGGCGATCCTCGCGGCGACGACCATGACCCTCGGGAACGTGGTCGCCATCGTCCAGAGCAACATCAAGCGCTTCATGGCCTTCAGCGCCATCTCCCAGGCCGGCTACCTCATCATGGGCTTCATGGCGCCGGGAACCGACGGCGTCGCCGCGATGATTTTCTACCTGCTGGTCTATATCGTGACCAACTTGGCCGTCTTCGCCTGCATCATTTGGTATTCCAACGAGACCGGCCGGGAGCGCATCGAAGAGTACCGCGGCCTGGCGCGGACGAACCCGCTCATGGCCCTCGCCATGATGGTGGCGCTTTTCAGCCTGGCCGGCATTCCGCCCCTTTCGGGCTTCGTGGGGAAGTTCTTCCTGTTCAGCATCGCCTCGGCCGCCGGCTGTCACTGGCTGGTGGCCGTCGCGGCGGTGAACACCACGATCTCGCTTTACTACTACCTGCGGATCGTGCGGCAGATGTACATCGAGCCGGCCGAGGAGGACGCGGCGCCGCTCCCGAGCGGCCGCGCGCTCGCGGCCGTCATCGGCGCGCTGGCCGTCGCGGTGGTGCTCCTCGGCATCGTGCCTTGGTTCTACGCCCAGGCGCACGCCCACGCGGCGCTTTGGACCGCCGCGGCCCTCAGGTAGCCGGCGCCCGCCCCGGCCTAGTCGCTATCCTTCCGCCGGTTTTTTGGATACAATGAATTGTACGAGAACAACCTGCGCGCATCCGCGCGCGCGTTCGCGGAGAGGATTCAGCCATGCATCGCCTGCTTGCCTGCTGCGTGTTGTTCGCCCTTCTAGGCTGCGCCCTGCCGGCCGGATTCCAACCGATCTTCAACGGGGACGATCTCTCGGGATTCCGGGTGGTCGGTCCGGCCCTCTGGACCTTGGAGGGCGGCGCGATCGCGGGGCGCCAGGATCCGAACAACCCCGGCGCCGGTTTCCTCGTGACCGATTACAAGTGGCGGGACTTCGACCTGCGGTTCCAGTTCAAGGTCGTGCCGCAGTACGGGCGGAGCGTCGTCGTCGTGCGCGATGCCAAGGCCGGCGCGGGCGACCCCCAGAGGGATGGCTGCGCCGTCCAGATCCTCGATCGCGAGGACGCACCCTTCAGGACCGGGAGCATCCTCGGCCTGACGCCGAGCCTGCCCGCCGCCCAGAGCAGCGGCTGGAACGCGATGCGCATCCTCGCTTTCGGCGAGTGGCTGCGCGTCGACCTCAACGGCGCGAAGGTCGCCGAGGCCAAGGTCGACAACACCCGCGAGGGGACGATCGATCTGTGCTGCGCGGGCGGCCGCGCCGAACTGCAGACGTGCGCCTACTTCAAGGACCTCGCCGTTCGGCCTCTTTACAGCGTGCCGCCCGAGTTCGCGGACAAGCTTTCGGCGCCGGAGGAGGAGGAACCCGAGGACGAGGAGCCGAGGGAGCCGGAGAAGACGCCCGAGCAGCTCCTAATGGAGGAGCTGAGCGCTCTCCTTGACGGGAAACTCGCGCCGATCACGGCGAAGCTCAACGAGCCCGCGCCGGCAATGGAAACGGTGCTCGAGCCGATCGTCGCCAAGAAGCTCGCGGAGTTCGAGGCGAAAATCGCCCCGGCGTTGGCCAAGGCCGCCGAACCGCCCCCTTCGCCCGACGCCGCCCTCGAGGCCGTCGTCGCCAAGAAGTTCGCCGAGTTCGAGGAAAAAATCGCCCCGGCGCTGGCCAAGGCCGCCGAACCGCCCCCTCCGCCCGACGCCGCCCTCGAGGCCGTCGTCGCCAAGAAGTTCGCCGAGTTCGAGGAAAAAATCGCCCCGGCGCTGGCCAAGGCCGCCGAACCGCCTCCTTCGCCCGACGCCGCCCTCGAGGCCGTCGTCGCCAAGAAGTTCGCCGAGTTCGAGGAAAAAATCGCCCCGGCGCTGGCCAAGGCCGCCGAACCGCCTCCTTCGCCCGACGCCGCCCTCGAGGCCGTCGTCGCCAAGAAGTTCGCCGAGTTCGAGGAAAAAATCGCCCCGGCGCTGGCCAAGGCCGCCGAACCGCCCCCTCCGCCCGACGCCGCCCTCGAGGCCGTCGTCGCCAAGAAGCTCGCCGAGCTCGAACTGAAGGTCCTGCCCGCCCTCGCGAAACTCGTCGAGCCCGCGCCGCCGCTCGAAACCGTTATCGCGCCCCTGATCGACAAAAAACTCGAGGCGTTCTTCGCGCAGAAAATCGCGCCGCTTCTCGCCAAGCTCCCCGGGGAGGTCGCCGCGGAGGTCTACGCGAAGATGACGGCCCCGAAAAGGAAGCTATAACGGCCGCGCGGAAGGATCGGGCGACGCCTCCCCCTGCTTGATGCGCAGGGCGGGCTCGCGCCTCAAGCTTTGCATGAACTGCTCGAAAACCTTCGGCAACGCCTCATCGCCCTTGGCGACCAGCGGCAAGGTTTCACGAATCACGATCGGCTTCATTTGCAACACTATCTTGTTGGTCTTGGCGTGCCGGATGACGCAGTTGACCTTCCCTTCCCATTCGTTGCTGACGGGCACGCTGCCGTAGAATTCGTGCGTCTTGATCTTCACGGCCTCGAGGCCGACCCTAACGACGTAGTCGGCGCTCGCATCTCCGCCCAGGCCGAAGGGCCCCTCGGCCAACAGGCTCTGAAGACGGGATTTGCGCACCGCGTCATCGGCGATGTCGCCCTCGACCTTCTTCTTGACTTCCACGCGAAACAAAGCACCGTCGGGAGGCGGCCAAGGCGCGGCCGCCTCCTTCGACCGCGCGAGTTCGTCCGCCGGGGGCGTCGCTTCGGCGTCGGCCGCGTCCTTCTGAGGCGGCGCCTCCTTGGCTTCGCTCTTGGCGGCCTCGCCGGCCGCCGCCGGGAGCTTCAGGTACGCCTCGGCCTTCCGGAGAAGTCGAGGGACTTCCTTCGGCCGGCCGACCTCGAGGCACAGGAGCGCCAGGCGCAGGCAGCCCGCGGCATCCTTGATTTCCTTGTCCCGGACCTCGATCTCCGCCGCGATCTTGTCGGCCTCCACCCGCTTGACCACCTGCCGCGCGTCGATCCGCAGCGGCGCGCCCTTGTTCACCACGAAGATGTCGCCCCCTTCCTCCCGCACGATCTCGCAGAAAAGATCGCTCCCCGTGGCGAGCACGAGGAGAACCCCGGGCGCCTCGGGCGCGGCGGAAAGCGACGTCCACGCAAGAAACCAGGCTTGCAGGCATGCGCTCATCGGTCCATCTCTCCTTCGCAACGTCCGCCGGCCATCCCCTGACAAAGGCCGTTGCACTCTACCATACACCGTTAACGCCTGAAAATCTCGTGAAAATCGGCGGAACTACGGACACCCGCCGCCTGCGCGCGCGGCGCCCTTGCGGCGCGGGAGGCGCGGCGGCGGGAGCGCCGGCGCGGTATACTGGCTGCCGCGGCGACAACCGCGGAGAGCTCGCATGACCGAATCCGGCGCGCGCACCCCGGAACCTGAATACATGGACGACCGCGCCGAGGCCGAAGCCTACGCCGCCGCGGATTTCTCCGGCGTCAACGCCGCCTTCGCCGAGCGGCTCGCCGAGCTGGCGGCCGCCATCGACAACGCCGAGGCGCTCGACCTGGGCACCGGCCCGGCCGACATTCCGATCCGTGTCGCGCGCCTGAAACCCGGCTGGCGCATCACCGCCGTCGACGCCGCCGCCGCCATGCTCGCCATCGCCCGCCGGAACGTCGACGCCGCCGGCCTGAGGGGCCGCATCGCCTTGGTCCGATGCGACGCAAAACGCATGGAACTTCCCTCGGCGGCGTTCGACGTGGTCTTCTCCAACAGCATTCTCCACCACATCACCGGCGCGCGCGACCTCTGGACCGAAGTGGCCCGCGTGGCGAAACCCGGCGCCCTCATCTTCTTCCGCGACCTCGCGCGGCCGGCGAGCCCCGCCGCGGCGCGGGCCATCGTCGAGACCTACGCCGGCGGAGAGAGCGCGATTCTCCAGGCGGAGTACTATCGCTCGCTGCTCTCGTCGTACACCGTCGCGGAGGTGCGCGCCCAACTGACGGGAGCGGGGCTGCGCGGCCTCACGGTCGCCATGGCGACCGACCGGCATTTCGATGTGTTCGGCCGAGCGGCACCGTGAACGAGTCCGCCCCCGCCCGGCGCCTCCGCTCGGGACGGGCGCGCCTTCGGGCTATGGCCCCCCGCGGCCGCCGGGTCCCCGCTGCCGGCCCTGCTCCGGCCCTCCCATCATCCCCCGCATGAAGTCGAACCCCCGGCCGGGACCGCCTTCATCCTCGCCGGCCTTGACGGCCATGCCGGTGCTCAGAAAGCTCTGGGAAGACTCCGACAGCTCGTTGAAGGCGGCCACCTGCGTCGCGGTGAGAATACCCTGAACTTCGGTGACGTAGTCGTTCTGCGCCGTCGTCATGACCTCCCTGATCTTCTCGAAGTTCTCGCGCCCGAAGCCGCCGCGGCCGCCGGGCCCTACGCCGGGTCCTTCGCCCGGTCTCCCGGCGAGCTGGGGGCCGCCGGGCTGCCGGTCCTTTTCCTGGTCCTTGCCGTCGGCTCCCCTCGGCGCAAACTGCGCGAAGAGCGCCCTGCGCTCCTCGTCGATCTTGTCGCGGTACTTCTTCGTGATCTCGGCATATTTGTCGCGTTGGGTGTCATCGAGTCCGAGGGCCTTGGCCATGGAGTTCACCTTGAGGTTCAGGCGCTCGTACGGCCCCTGGCTCAGCTCCTCTACCTCCTTGCGGCGCTCTTCGCGGCGCTGATCGGCTTCCTCGCGCTGCTTCTGGCGCTCCTCCTCGCGAATCTTCCGCTCCTCGGCGATGAGGGCGAAAACCTCGCCGCGCAACGCATCGGAAACCTCGAAGCTCTCGCCTTCCTCCGCGGAAACGCGGGGTGCGCCCTCCGGCGCCGCCGGTCTTATCGAAAGGGCGTTGGCGAGCTCGGTCTGCCTCGCCGTCAACCGCGCGATATCGGTCTTGAGCGCTTGAACGGCTTCGCGCGTGGTCTTGAGCTCAGCCTGAAGCCGGGTCACGGCCTCGGGCTCGCCGGCCCCATCCTTGCCGAGCAACATGATGCCGCCCACGGCGGCGCCCCCCACCACGACGGCGAGCAGCACGGCGATTACGATTTTCTCCATGAAGACCTCCTGTCGGCTCCGGTCGGGCCTCTGTTTCAGTGTCGTGTGCCTCGGTACGCGAGGATGTTACCCCGCCGCCACCGGAAAGTGGCGGCCGAGCGCGCCTCCCCTCTCTTCTTCAACGCAAAGTCACGTGCGCATTCCACCGGGCGTAGCCCGAAGCCGTGACCCGGGCGTCGTCGGGCGCGCGCAGTCTGAGCATGAAGCCGCCGCGCGAGACCCCCGCCACGCGGGCCCTATAGGTCTCCCCGGGCGTCAGCGCCGTGCGGATTTCGACATAGTAATCCCGCCCCGGCAAGCCCTCGACCGTCATGGCCCAGACATCGCCGTCCAGGACGGCCTGAATGAGGCGTAGATTGCGGCTCTTGCCTCCGGGAGGCACGTCCTCGTCGACCGGCACGCACTCGATCCCGCCCGAGAAGGCGATGCGCGCCCGTTTCGCGCCGCCCGGATGCTCGAAGGCGATGCGCACGACGGTGCCGGTCCCATCGGCCTCGACACGCCGGTCGCAGGCCTCGCCGTCCACCACGGCCTCGCGCACGACCGCGCCCGCGGGAAGGCGCGGCGCGAGTTCCAGGTCGATGGGCGCGTCGCCGCCGCGCAGCACCTCGATGTCGCAGACGCCATCTTTTCGCACGAAGGTCGCATCGAAGCGCTCGTCTCCGAAGGGAATCCGCACAACTCGCAGGCGGCTCCACGCCGGGGGCAGCCGCGGGGCGAGCTTCAACCGGCGGGCGGGCACATCGACCTCCAGGCCTAACAGGCCGTCGAAGAACCCGTTGACCACCGCCAGCTCCGAGAAAAGCTGGTGCGGAACGCCTTCTTCCAGGCGCTTCCAAAACCGGCCGTGGAGCACCTCGGGCATGGGCCCGAGACCGTCGAGCGTGCGGGCGCGCACCATGAACTTGAAGTTGCGGAAGGCCTCGGTCGCGCGCCCGAGCTTGTAATCGGCAATGAGAAGGCCGGCGTTCCAGACGGGCCACACGGAGCCCGTCTGATACGCCGCCGGGTCCGCCGCCGGATCACCGAGCGCCAGGCTGCGCACACCCCAATCGGCGCGGCAGTCGGCGCTCGCCAGCGTCCGCACGCATTCGCGCGCCCGGTCGGACCTGAAGCTCCCCAGCCAGATGCCGATGGCGTGGTGCGGAACGCGCGCGGGAAGCGGGCGCCCGGAGCGGTCCAGCCCCCACAGGTAGGTGGCGGCGGACTCGTTCCAGAGCTTCGCCTCGATGGAGGCGCGGGCGCCGGCCTCCATGTCCCGGCAGCGCGCCGCGAGGGCGGGCTCCTCCATCCGCTCGGCGAGGTACGCGACCGCGCGCAGCGCCTGCACCCACATGGCCTCGAGCTGGGTGTCCTTCCACACCGCGAAGGAGCTTTCGGCCGAGCCCCAATCGTGGGGCTCGATCCCGAGCAGCCCATCCTCCGGATCCACCACCGAGCAGCACCACTGGAAGGTCTTGAGAATCTTCGGCCAGTGGTCGCGGATGAAAGCGAGGTCGCCCGTCGACTTCAGGTAATGGCCGTAGGCCGCCAGGAAGTACACCGGACCGTCGGTGTGAATATAGGCGTAGCGATACGCCGTGAAGTAATCGGGCTGGAAGGCGAGGCTCTGGGCCACCTCGTGGACCGTCTTGCCGTCCTCGCGCTGGTAGCGCTGCAGAAACGTGAAGGCCTCCCGGACCAGGTCGCCGCGCCCCAGCCTGAGGAGCGCCCACGAGCTCAGGGTCGGCTCATCGAAAAACCAGCAGTAGCGCGGGCGCGTGCCATCGCCCGACGGGCCGTAGCCCGAGACGAGGCCGGGACCGAGAAACGGATTCCGGACTCTGAGCTGGGCCAGGGACACGACGCTCCAGGCAAGAGCCGCGTTCACTTCCTCGTCCGGCGAGAAGACGGCGGGCGCCTCGGCGAGCAGGGCGCCGTAGTACGCCGCCGCGACGGCGAAGTGCGCTTCCATCCGGGCGCGCAGTTCGTCGACGGCCCCCTCGAGCTCGGGCCGGAGCGGGTGCTTGAGGCCCCAGAGAATCGGCACAAACCAACGCAGCGCGTCGACGGGGGTGACGCGCAGCCTCAGTTCCTCCAGGCCGCCGGGCAGCGCCTCGCGGCCCACCGCGAAGGGCGAACCCGCGCGCAGCACGGCCCCGCCCTCGGGATCGACGGCGGCGATTTCGCCCCGCGCTTCGTCGTAGTCGGTGACGAGCCGCGCGGGGGGCGCCATCTGCATGGGGGCCAGCGACGGTCGAAACCGCGCCGCGATCAGGAGCTCGGCGCTCGTCTCGATATCGAGGAGCACGGCGAGGGCGGCCAGCCTGAGCGGCGCAAAGAGAGTGACGGTCGCCGCGAACCGGTCATCGGCGAGCCTGAGCTGCGCCATGTGCGGCGCCGCGGTTTGAACCCGCGCCAAATCGCGCGCGGGCCGGAAGGTCTTGCCCCCATCGGTCGAGAAGGCCAATTCGAAGCGATCGAAGAGCTTCCAGGGGTAGACCCAGGCCTCGAGGGTGCCTCCGGCGGCGCCCCAGATCCCGGCCTGCTCGCCGAGGGCCTCGATGTGGCGCCACGGCGCCGCCTCGCGGGTGAGGACCAGCGGCCCCGGTTCCAGCGCGAACCTCGCAATGCCCGTTCTTTCGCTTTCGGTCCGGCTCTCCGCCGCGCCGCCGGCCCCGCGGACAAGACACGCCGCGCAGACGCACAAGACAAGTTTTCGCATAGGGCCTCAATCCATGGACCGGACTGCGACACGCAAGGCGCCGACCCCTTCGCCGCCCTGATCGCCCGCCGCTTCTCGGCGGCGGCACCGCGCGGCGGCGCCGCGCGAGGCGGGCGCCTCTTCACTCCACCCGCAACACCGCGATCGAATCCCCGGGCAGCGCGATCACGGCGCCTCCGCCCGTGAGCTCTCGGGGATCCAATTTCACCTCGGCCTGCGCCTCTTCCGCCGCGCCCGGCGCGGGCAGCAGCGCGGCCGACTTCACGGCCGGAAGGGGATACGGCAACGCCTCCGGGCGCAGGGTGCAGCGCGCCTCGCGGGCCTTCCCGTCGAGGTTCGCGAGCAACGCATAGGTCGTTCCGGGGCGGCTGTACAGCGCCGCGGCGCAGCGCGCGTCCTCGAGGCGCAGGGCCGTCTGCCGCCAATCGGCGAAACGATAGGCCTCGAAGGCCCCCAGCGGCGCAAGCGCCGGAACGAGCTCGAATGTCTCCGGGCCGGCCGGCCACGGCGCGACGCCGCCCAGCAAGGCCTCGATGGCGAAGAGCCGGTGGAGCCGGCGCGGCGCCGCCGCATCGATGAGGCCGTAGCTGATGACGCCGCGCGAGCGCGCCCCCGCCAGATTCCACTCCAACGGCAACTCGGCCAGGGGCGGGGCCTCATTGGTCCACTTCTTGTAGCCCCATTCCGTCGCGACGACATGGTCGGCGAAGTTCTCCAGGACGAACATCGGCGTCGTCGTATTGTGGATGATGACCAAGCCCTCCGGTCCCACGCGGCGGCGCGTCCACTCCATGAGCGCGATCAGCTCGTCGATGTCCCAGTGGTCCCACACGCCCTCCTCGCGGAGGTGCGCCGCGTTGCAGCACAGAAGGGCCGTGTTCCAGTCGTAGTACACGCCGTCGAGCTTGTGGTTCGAAAGCACCCGGTCGATACTGAGCTTCAGGAAATCGGACCACCCCGACTTCAGGCACATCTGGGCGCCGAACTCGCTCGTCCCGCGGAAGAAGTTGTGCCGGAGGTTGCCGCGCGCGTCCATGCGCCCCCATTCTCGGCCGTGCTCCTTGAACTCCGGCGTGCTCGGGTGCAGCTCCTTGTTGGAGAAGTAGGTTGCCGTGCGAATGCCCGCCCGCCGGCATTCCGCGAGCACTCCGTCGTACCGTTCCATGTCGGCGGGCGGATAGGGGGGATAGGAGCCGTCGCGCCAGAAAAGCCCGTCGTCGTAGTAGTCGCCGTCGTTGTGGCAATGCACGGTGCTGATGCCGCGCGCGGCCCATGCCGCGATGGCCTCCGCCGCGACCCAAGCGCCCCGGTTCCGGTTGAAGGAGGCGTGCAGCCACGGCGCCCGGGCGCGGCCCTCCAGGAGCGGCATGCCGATAAAGCTGTCGAACACGCGGCTGCCCGCGCAGACAATGGGCGCCTCGGCGGACTCTAAGGGCCGCAGCGACAGCGCGAGGCCCGGCGCTTCCAACGGCGCCTCCAGCAGGCAAAGCCCCTGCCCGCGCCGGCCCGCCAGGCGGTACTCCCACTGGGAAAGATCCGAGGCCGCGAACCACTCGAGCCCCTCGACCCCCGCGTCGACGAACATCATGTAGCGGGGCACGTACGGCGTCTTGAGGGGCGCATCGCCCGGGCGCATCCGGGCCCAGCGGCAGCTTCCGAAGGCGAAGGCGCCCGCGCCTTCCTTCTCGCTCACGCCCTCGCGATAGCCGTAGTCGCTCAGGCTCGGCGCGAGCACCGTGTCGACGGGGCACAGGGCGCGCACGCGGGCGCCCGCGGCGGGAAAGATGAACTCCTTTCGGATCTTGATGTAGCCCCAACGGTGCTCGTACACGGCGGCGATCCGCGCGGCGCAGGGGCGCCCCTCCGCGTCAAGGAGCCCGCCTTCCGCGGCGACGACCACGGCCGAATCGGCGCCCGCGCCCGTCCTCCTGACGGAGACGCGCGCGGCCGCGTCGCGGCAGTCCGTGTAGCGCGTGCCGTCCCCATCCTCGATCCACGCGCTGATGGGCGCAAGGAGCAGGTTCGGCGCCCGGCCGTTCGGATACCGGATGGCGGCGATCGCGCCGCCCGCCCGGAGATCGTGCACCACCGTGTAATACGGCGTCGAGACGGCGAGCCGCCCCGCCGCGTCGTCGCGCGCGACGACATGCTCGCGGGGCCAGGCGCTCGGCGTCGCGGCCGCGAAGATCGGGGAAGAGGCCCAAGCCACGAGAGAACCCGCGAGGATTACGGTGCGCATGGCGTCATTGTAACTCGGTCTTCGGAGCGGCGGCAACGCGCCTCTTGGGCGCCGGCCGCTTCGGCGGGTGAATTCCGGCGTCTGGCTCCGGCCAACCGGAGGGGGTACGATGCCCGCGTCCGGAGGGAGGATGCCATGCGCGCCGCGATGCCCTTCGCCCTGCTTCTGTCCGGCCTCGGCGTGGGCGCCGAATCAATCCTGGAGAACGACAGGCTCGCCGTCCGCATCGACCCCGACGCGGGCAGGTTCTCTGTCGCCGACAAGCTTGCCGGCTATACCTACACGCAAGCAATCCCGGCGCGGCCCCAAGGCGCGCCGCGCTTCCGCGGCCTCCAGGGCGCGGAACACCGCATCGCCTTCGAGGTCGACTTGGGGGCAAGGGGCGCGGGGCTCGACACCGTGAAAGTCACGCTGGAGTTGCGCGGCGCCGATCTCGCCATCGAGATCGATGCCGCCCGCCGCGACAGCCCCATGGCCGGGTTCGCCTTCCCGGAGGCGCTCGTCCTGGACACGCCCGCCGCGGTTCTAGCCGTGTCCGATTACTGCAACGGCCACCTCTACCCCCTGGACTGCGCCCCCTTTCCGAAAACGTGGTTCGACGCCGACCGCCTCGACATGCCCTGGGTCGGCCTGTGCGACCTCGCGCGGGGATTCGGCTACGCCTTAATCCTGGAAACGAGCGACGACGCGGCGGTGCAGATGACCGCTTGCCGCCGCGCCGGCCGCGAACTGGCCGCGCCCCGCGTCTTCTGGCGGCCGTCCATGGACGCTTTCGGCGCGCCGCGGAAGCTCATCTACCGCTTCGTCCACCGGGGCTCCCACGTGGCGCTCGCCAAGGCCTACCGCGAATACGCCGCCGGGCAGGGCCTGCTGGTCACGCTCGCCCGGAAAACCGCGGCGAACCCCAACGTCGCGCGCCTTTTCGGCGCGCCGGACGTATGGGGCGGCGCCGGCCTGGCCTTCGCGCGCGAGGCCAAGGCCGCCGGCGTCGAAAAGATGCTGATCAACGGCCGCGCGTCCGCCGAAGACATCCGCGCCATCAACGCCCTCGGGTATCTAACCGGCGAGTACGACAACTACACCGATATCCTGCCCCTGGAGAGCGGCAGGGGCATCGATGCCCGACACGACGAGCTTCCCGGCGCGGCGGTCCTCAAGGCCGACGGCGAGCGCATGACCGCGTGGCTCACCTGGGACAAGCAGACGCAGTACATGAAGCGCTGCCCCGCTCTCTGGGAACGCGCCGCGCGCGCCGTCATCCCCAAGGCGCTCTCGGAGATTCCGTTCCTCGCCCGGTTTATCGATGTCACCACCGCCGAGGCGCTCTACGAATGCCGCGACCCGGAGCATCCCCTGACGCGCGCGGACAAACGCCGCCGCGGCGAGACGCTTCTGGCTTACGTCCGCTCCCTCGGCCTGGTCGCCGGCGGCGAGCACGGTGTCTGGTGGGGCGTCCCCCACCTCGATTACATCGAGGGCATGATGAGCGGCGGCTGGTACTCCTGGCCCGCGGGGCACCTCATTCACCCGAAGAGCAAGACCGACTCCTTCACAAGCCCCTGGGGCGAAAGGCACGCGGAATGGAGCGCCTACGAACGCTGGGGCATCGGCCACGCCTGGCGCGCGCCGCTCTGGGAACTCGTCTTCCACGACTGTATCGTCTCGACCTGGTACTGGGGCGACGCGAGCGACTGGCTCCGGGAGGCCGCCCCCGAGATCGCGGACAAGAAGGATGCCTTCAACATCCTCTACGGCACGATCCCGCTTCTTTGGGCGGACCGCGAGGGGTCGTGGCACGCCGATCGCGCGAGGTTCCTGCGCGCGTACCGGGTGACGTGCCCCCTGCATGAGGCCATCGCCGGCGCCGAGATGCTGGCGCACGAGTTCCTGGACGCGAAGCACGACGTCCAGCGAACGATCTTCTCCGACGGCACCGAAGTCATCGTCAACTTCGGCGCCGAGCCCTACCCGCTCCGGCGATCGGGGCAAACCCTCGTCCTTCCCACCAACGGCTTCGCCGTCGAGGGCCCCCGGATCCGGCAGCACCGCGTGCTGGAGAACGGCCGCGCGGTCACGGCCATCGCGGGCGAGGGCTTCTGGTATTTCGAAGGAGACGGCGTCGAGTATTGCGCCCGCGCCGAGGGGGCCGAGAAGCTCCGCGTCAACACGCAGCCCTGCGCCGCCCCCCTCCGCCTGGAGCTCCACCGTTTCGCGCCGGCCTGGGATCCGGCCGTCGTCCGGGCCTACAGCCTCGACGCGGCGGGCGAGCGCGCCGCGGCGGCGCCCTGCCGCCGCGACGGGGAAGCTCTCCTCCTCGGGCCCTTCGCGACGGCCGCGAGGCTCGAGCTCCTTTGCGGCAAGGCGGCGGCGCTGCCCGACCTCGTTGTCGAGCGCGTCGTCGTCGACCCGCCCGCGGCGGCCCAAGGCGCCCCGGTCACGGCGACGGCGTTCCTCCGCAATATCGGCGCGGCGCCGGCCGACGGGATCGCCCTCGAGTTCTTCGCCGACGCGATGGCGCCGGAGCGGCTGCTGGCGTCCCACACCCTCGCCCTCGCGTCCGGAGAGGAGCGCGCGGTTTCCCAACGCATCGACAGCGGGCCGCTGGACGGCGAGCGGCGCATCGCCGCCGCGGTGAATCGAACCGGCGCCGTGCGCGAGCTTTGCACCCAAAACAACGCGGCGGAGGCCGCCCTCGCCGTCGCACCCGATGCGCGGCGCTGGCGCTTCGTGCTCGAGCGCGCCCTCGCGGCGGAAGCGATCCCGTGGCGCGGGCTTCCCGTCGCCGTTCCCTGCCCGGAGGAGATCGACCCCGCGTCGGCGCGGGCCGACGGCCTGCCCGCTCAGGCGATCGCGGGCGCCGTGCTGGTCCTCCTGGGAGGGCCCGGCCCGGCGCCGGCGCGCATCGTCCTTCGCTGCAACCCCTCCGAGAGCCCCGCGAGGCTGTTCCCGCCGCCGGCGACGATGTGGCGGAGCGCGACGAGCACCATCGCCGCCGAGACTTACGGGGCGCGCTTCGAAAACGGCGTGCTGGTGGACCTCGCCGCCCTGGAAGGCGGAGCCGCCGCCGCGCCCTTCATCTCGAAGCTCATCGTTTCGTCCCGCGAAACCGGTTGGACCGAGGAACCCGGGGGAGTGGAGGAGTTCCGAGTGCTCGAGGCCGGACCCGTGCGGACGGTGATCATGGTCAAGAAACGACTCGAGGCCGGCATCGCCTACGAGAAGCGCTACGAATTTTACCCCCGGTTCTTCGAGGTCGAAATCGCCCTCCCGAAGGGTTTCCGGTGCGCGCCGAGCCGGGCGTACTACCTGCGGGCCGGGGAATTCGCGACGGATGCCGGCGCCCGCGCCACGGTGGACGGCGCCGGCGATGGCGAGGGCGTGAACGGCGCCGTCGCCCGTTGGTACGCCGTCCGGGCCCCTTCGTGGGCCCACAGTTGCACGCTGCTCGGGGACGCGGGGAGCCTTACCTACTGGGATGCGCGCGACTGGGGCGGCATCGGCTTCAACAGCCGCGCCGAGGGGAAGATGCGCCTGCGCTACGCCATCCATCCGGGGGGCGCGGACGCGCAATTCGCGCGAGACGACGCCCGCGAGGTGGAGGCCGCGCTGAGGTGAGGACGCGCGCCGCTTCCGCGGCGCGAGGCGGCCGGAGCGCGGAGGCCGGCGCCCGGACCAGCTATCCCCGCTCCGCGAAGTAAAGCCCCGTGAAGATCTTCAGGTCGACCATGCGCCCGGCGCGCTCCTTGGCCGCCAGGAAGGCGGGAAGCTCGGGGATGGGGACTTCGTGCACCTCGATGGATTCCTTGGCGTCGCCGCCGCCGGGCGCCACCTTGCGGAGCTTGCGCGCGACGAAGACGTTGAGGTACTCGTCCGAAAGTCCGGGCGAGATCGGACCCGCGCCGATCCGGACCAGCTCGCCGGCCTCGTAGCCGGTCTCCTCCAGAAGCTCGCGCCGCGCGCCCGCGTACAACCCTTCATCCTCCTTGCCGGCCTCGTCGCCCACCAGGCCAGCGGGCAGCTCGATGACCCGCGCCGCGACGGGCGGGCGGTACTGCTCCACGAGAACGAGCTTCCCGTCGTCCGTCACCGGCGCGATCATGACGATGCCGCCGATGCCCGGGCGGTCGATGTATTCCCAGCCCTTCCGCTCGACGAAACGCAGGTGTCTTCCCAGCGCGATCACGCGGGGCTCGCCGCTTTCCATCCGCCGCCCCCTTCCTTCAGCCGCCCTACGACCGGTCCCAGCGGTGCGCCGCGTGGCACGCGCCCTCCGACGACACCATGCAGGCGCCGATGGGCCGATCGGGCGCGCAGGCTTCTCCGAAGAGCGGGCAGTCCTTGGGTTCGATGATGCCCTTGAGAACATCGGCGCAGCGGCAGCCCGCGGGTTCGCGCGGCGCCTCCGCCGCCACGGGCAGCACCGCGTCGGCATCGTGCGCCGCATACTCCCGGCGCAGCGCAAGGCCGCTTCCGGGAAGCACCCCCAGGCCCCGCCACCAAGCGTCGGCCGGCTCGAACACCGACGCGACCAGCCGCCGCGCTTTCGGGTTGCCCTCGGGGCGCACCGACCGGCGGTACAGGTTTTCGAGACGGCTTTCGCCGCGGTTGCGCTGCTTGATGAGGGCCAGCACCGCCGCCAGGACATCGGTGGGCTCGAACCCCGCGATCGCCGCCGGAATCCCGAACTCCTCCACAAGGGGCGCGAAGGGCGCCAAGCCCGCCACGGTGCAGACGTGCCCCGGACAGATGTAGCCCTCCACCGCCACGGCAGGGTCCGCGGCCAGGGCGCGCATCGCGGCGGGCATCGTCTTGTGCGCCGAGGCCACCAGAAAATTCCCGATACCCTCGGCGCGCGCCCGCGCCAGCGCCGCCGCCGTCGTCGGCGCGGTCGTCTCGAAGCCGATGCCGAGAAACACCACCCTGCGGTCGGGCCGCTCGCGCGCCATGGCGAGGGCCTCCAGCACGGACAGAACGACGCGCACGTCGGCGCCGCGGGCCTTCGCCGCCTCCAGCGTCCCCGCCGATCCGGGCACACGCAGCATGTCGCCGAAGGTGGCGATCGTGACCTCCGGGCGCAGGGCGCGCGCCATGGCCGCATCGATGTAGGCCGTCGACGTCACGCACACCGGACAGCCGGGGCCGGACACCAGCTTGATCGCGGCGGGCAGAAGGCGCTTCAAGCCGCCGCGCGCGATGGCGGCGGTATGGGTTCCGCACACCTCCATGAAGGTGCGGCGGATTCCCGAGGCGGCCTCCTTCGCGATCTCCCCGAGCAGCGCCTCGATGAAGGCCTTGGCGCGGAACTCGCTCACATACTTCACGGGGCCGGCTCTTCCTCGGGCCGCGTCAACGCGCCGAGCATGGCGAGCGTCTCGGCGGCTTCGCCCCGGTCAAGCGTCTGCAGCGCGAAGCCGGCGTGCACGATCACGTAGTCCCCCACCGCGACGTTATCGAGCAGTTCCAAGCTCACCTCCTGCTCGACATCCCCGAGAGCGACCCGGCCGCGGTCGCCGGTCACCGCCGTGACCCGCATGGGAAAAGCGACGCACACGGCTCAGCGCCTCTCTTTCTTGGCGTGCGCCGCTTGCGCGAGATAATCGCCGAAGGCGGCCACGCCCTCTCCCGTCGCGGCGGCGAGTTCCATGATCCGGACGGCGGGCGCGAGGCGCCGGCTCACGGCGTGCACGCGCTCCCGCTGAAACCGCACGTGGTGCGCCAGATCGATCTTGTTGATAAGAAGCGCGTCCGCCTTCTTGAAGATGGCCGGGTACTTGGAGGGTTTGTCATCGCCCTCCGGAATGCTCAGAACGACGACGCGCAGGTCCTCGCCGAGGTCGAATCCGGCGGGGCACACCAGGTTCCCGACGTTTTCGATGACGATCAGATCCAACCCTTCGGCCGGAAGATCCTCCAGGGCCGCGGCCACCATGGACGCATCGAGGTGGCACGCCCCGCGCGTGTTGAGCTGAACCACCGGCACGCCCAGGCGCTCGATTCTGAGGCCGTCCTCGCTGCCCTCGACGTCGCCCTCGATCACCCCGGCGGACAGACCGTGGCGCTCCTTCAGGTACGGCAGGGTTCTTTCCAAGACGGTGGTCTTGCCCGCGCCGGGGCTGCTCATCATGTTGACAGCCAGGACGCGGCGCGCGCCGAGAAGCTCGCGGGTGCGCGCCGCCAAGCGCGTGTTGTCCGCCAGGATGCTCTGCACGATTCTGATCTTCACGGCTCGATTTCCATGCTGTCGACGGTGAGCGCGTCGCCGCCCGAGACATGGACCTCCGGCGATCCGCAGCGCGCGCACAGAGGCAGAAACTCCGTGACCGCGAACTCGGCGCCGCAGGCGCGGCAGGCGCCCCGCCCCTCGTCTTCGCGGATCTCGAGGGTCGCGTGCTCGGCGCCGGTTCCCCGGGCCAGAGCCTCGAAGGCGAAGCGCAGGCATTCGGGCTCCACCGCGGCGAGGGCGCCCACGGTCACCGTGATGCTCGTGATGCGCCCGCCCCGCGCGCCGTCGGCGTGTCGCGCCGCGATATCGAGAATGCTCTGGGCGATGCTGGCCTCGTGCATGCGTCCTCCTCGGGCTATTCTGCGACCGTGAAGGGGCCGCGTCAACACGCGGCGCGGCCTTGCGTCCCGGCACGTCGTGCGCGAAGATGCCGTGAGGAGACCCTCGCATGCGCAGCCTCAAGGCCTTCCTGCTGGGAATCTGCGTCGCGCTGGGCGCGGGCGCCGGTTTTCTCGCCGTGAGGCATTTCCGCGCCGCCGACAAGACGCCCCTGGCGCCCGCTTTCCAGACCGGCTTCTCCCCGACGGGCGGGCGGCACATCTCCTACGCCTTGTCGCCGCCGCCCATGGGCGGGGTGCCCTTCGAACTGCGCGTATGGGACCGGAGTCCCGCGGCGTTCATCGACGACAGCCAGGCCGCGGCCGACCTGGTCGAGGCGATCGAACGCGAGGTGAGCGAATGGCGGCCGGAGAGCGCGACGAGCGCCATCAACCGCGCGGCGGCGGGCGAGGCGGTGGCCGTGCCGCCGCATCTGGCGGCGGTGCTGAGGGCATCCTTCGCGCTCAACGAGGTTTCGGGCGGAGTATTCAACCCCGCGCTGGAACCGCTCTTCGAACTGTGGCGCGAGGCGGCGCGCCGCGGCAGGGAGCCCTCGGAGGAGGAACTGGCGCCGTTGCGGCCGATCTGCAGCCTGAGCGCCTTCGCGCTGGAGGAGGACGGCGCCCTTTGCCGCAAGCTGGCCGGCGGCGCGCGCCTCGGTTTCGGCGCCATCGCCAAGGGCTATATCGTGGACAAGGTCGTGGAGCTGCTCCAGGCCCGCGGCGTCGCGGCGGGCATCGTGGATGCGGGCGGCGATCAGCGCGTGTTCGGAGGCGAGGTCTCGCGCAAGATCGGGATTCGCCATCCCGAGCGCCCGAGCGCGCTCTACGGTTATTTCTACCTCGCGCGGGGGGCGGTGTGCACTTCCGGCAACTACGCGCGCCCGCACATCGTGGGAAAACGGACCCACGGCCATATCTTCGATCCGCGCACCTTCGCGCCGGCGAGCGGACCCCTGTCGGTGACCGTGATCGCCAAGGACGCGACCACCGCGGACGGCGCGGCGACGGCGCTCTTCGTTCTCGGCAAGGACGAGGGATTGGCCCTCCTGGAGCGCCTCCCGGGCGTGCACGCTTTGTTTCTCCACCGCGAGGGAGACGCGATCCGCCCGTACCGCAGCCGGGATTTTCCCGAGGTCATGCCGCTCGGCGAACTTCCCTCGGAGCCTGAAGAGTAGTACCATGGGTTGTTGCGCCGTCGCTCGGGTGCGGTCGAGGTGCCGCGTCGAGCGGTTCGGCCGAGAAGGCTTGTGGAGTGAACGCACCATGTACAAGAAGAAGAAACTCGCCGTCAAGAAGCACCGCAAAAACCGCGAGCGCCTGAAGCGCAAGGTCCGCGAGCTGAAGGCGAAGGCGAAGACGGCCCAGTAGCCCGGCCCTCCGCCAAGCGTAAGAACGCCCGCCCCATTACACAAAACTCAGCGACCCGCCGCCGCTGCCGGCGCCTCCCTCTTTACACGCCGCGGCCGAAAGTGTAGATTAGGCGCGTCCGAAAAACGAGGATTGGCGCCAATTCCCGTCAACCGTTGGCGTCCTTCTGCCGATAATTCATCGAGATACTTTTTGACAGGAAGGAGAATGACTATGGGAATCATGCGAGCCTTGTGCCTCTGGATGGGTTTGGCCGCCGGCGCCGTAGTGGCCGCCGAAGCCGCGCCCGCCGGCGCGGAAAAGCCCCCGCCGCCCCCGCCCGATGAGATCGTTCTCAAGGACGGCAGCCTCATCAAGGGGCAAATCCAGACCATGACCGGCGGAAAACTCACGGTCCTCACCGAGTTCGGCGGCGCCGTCACGATCAAGTGGGCCGATGTGGCCGGCTTGAAGACGGCGCGTCCGCTCGACTTCAAATTCGAGAAGGAGGCGGGGCTCGCGGGCACCGCCGCGCCCGTCGAGAGCGGCACCATCGAAATCACCTCGCCGTCGCTGGGAGGGCCCGCGAGCGTGAAGCTCCAGGACATCACGGCGATCAACCCGCCGCCCTTCAAGCCGATCACGTATAAGGGCAGCGCCAACCTCGCGGCCAGCGTGAGCGACGGCAACACCCGCACGAAATCGGCCAGCGGTATGGTGGCCTTCGAGGCCCGCAGCGCGCAGCAGCGCTTGACGGTGTCGGCGGCGACCAACTACGCCAAGGACGAGGACAGCCTGCGCGTGCGCAATTCCAACGCGAGGATCAAGTACGACTACTTCTTCACGCCGCGTTTCTACGCTTTCGCGAGCGCCTTCTTCGAAGGCGACTACTTCCAAGACCTGAAGCTGCGCACCGCCCTGAGCGCCGGCCCCGGCTGCCAGATCGTCGACCGCGGCGATTTCGAGGACGAGTGGTTCAGCAAGCTGGAGATTTTCGGCGAGGCGGGCGTGTCGTACTTCAACGAGGACTTCCGGCACACGGAGGACGACTCCTACGTCTCCGGCCGCTGGTCGCTCAAGATCGACTGGCCGTTCTGGGCCGACCGCATGACCTTCTTCCACTTCCACGAGGGTTATCCGAGCCTCGAGGATCTGAAGGATTTCTACATCACGAGCGCGACGGGACTGCGCTTCAACCTCACCGGCAACTTCAACGCCGGCGTGCAGGTCAACTACCGCTACGACAGCACGCCGTCCGAGGGCCGGAAGCGCGCCGACACGCTCTATCTGCTGACGCTGGGCTACAGCTTCGAGGCTTGAGCCCGGGGGAGACGGCGGCGCCGACGCCTCTCCGCCGCGCTCTTCCGCTCCGGGGTCCGCGGGCGTAGAATACGCCCGCGGACCCCGGAGCCCGATCATGCCGCCGCGCCCCAGCCCCCTTTCGCGATCCTCCTTCCCGATCTCGAAGGCCCTGGCGATCCTGCGGCGCGCCGCGCGGGCGTGGAAGCTTCCCATGGTCACCGAGCTGAGCGCGGCGCTCCGTGATCCCTTCGCGGTTCTGATCTCGACCATGCTGTCTCTGCGCACGAAGGACGCGACGACCGCCGCGGCATCGGACCGGCTCTTCGCCCTGGCCGCGACACCCCGCGCCATGCAGGCCCTGGACGCCGGCGCCGTCGCGCGGGCGATCTTCCCCGTCGGCTTCTACCGCACGAAGGCGGCCCATATCCTCGCGACGTGCCGGATTCTCGTCGACCGCTTCGGCGGCGAGGTTCCGTCCGACCTCGACGCGCTGCTCGAACTCCCCGGCGTCGGCCGCAAGACGGCCAACCTGGTCCTGACGCGCGGATTCGGGCTGCCCGGAATCTGCGTCGATACGCACGTGCACCGCATCTCCAACCGGTGGGGCTACATCCGGACGCGGACCCCCGCCCACTCCGAAACGGCGCTCCGCAAGCGCCTCCCGCCGCGGCACTGGATCGAGTACAACGATCTCCTGGTCGCCTTCGGCCAGAACTGCTGCACGCCGCTTTCGCCGCGCTGCTCGATCTGCCCGCTGGCCGGCCTGTGCCCGCGCAGGGGGGTCAAGCGGTCGCGCTGAGGCTTCCGCGCGCCTTTCTCGCGGGCGCGCCGCGCGGCCGGGCCGTCTTGCGGATGCCGCCGGCCGCGCGCCCGCCTCAGAAGGGGAACCGGGCGCAGCCGATGGCGTCCGGCGTAGGATCGAGGCCGGGGGCGTCGAAGGGCGGGCGCGGCTTGGGACCGCCGCCGAACAGGAAGGCGAGCAGATAGATCGCATCGGCGATGTCGAGCTTCCCGTCGTCGTTGGCATCGATGGCGTCGTGGCAGTCGTGCGGCCTTCCGGCGAAGAGGAAGGCCAAGACCGCCACCGCATCGGCGATGTTCACCATCCTGTCGAAGTTGACATCGCCGCGGATAAAGCCGCCGGCCGAGCCTTCCGTCACCACCACCGACGATCCCATCGTTTCGGGCCGGAGCGAAAGGCCCGCGATCACGATGGTGCGGGGCGCGGCGAAGCTTCCGCACGCATCCGTGAACTCCAGGGACTCCGTGCCTTCCCCGAAGGGAGCGTTGAACCCGACGCGCAGGAAAGGCGCCTCCCAGCCCATGGGAATTGCCGCGTCGTCGAGGGACAGGGATCCGATCAGGGCGATGCCGATGCAGCGGCCGGTCTCGCCCAGGTGGATCTTGAGGTACTCGGGGCCGGCGCCGCCCCGCAGGGCGCCGGCGCTCGCGCCCGCCAGATCGACGCCCGTCGGGACAAGCAGCCCCTCGCGGACGGCCAGCGCAAACGAGGCGCCGCTCACGGGCCGCTCGTTGGAGAGAAGCACGGGGACGCGCACGTCCCGGCCCGCCGGCGTCTGCACGCCCGCCGCGGTTTTCAGCGCCACGAAGGGCGCGCAGCCGATGTGCATGGAGCCGTTTTCCCGCTGCGGCTCGATCGCCACGCGGCCCACCACGCAGGCGACGTCGAGCGGCGGGTCTCCCAGGGTATCGCAGACAACGATGCTTCGGTTGGCGGGGCAATCGCGGCTCTGGAAGAGGTAGCGAATCCGCAGCACCTCCAAATCGTTGCGCACGGGCGCCGTTTGCGCCTGCGCGAGATCGACGATCACCGCCTCGGCGACGCCGCCCGGAAAAACCTCGATCCTGAGGAAGTCGGCGCCGGCGCCGGAGCGCAGGAACGGAATCGCCTCGCCGGCTTCCGCGGACAGCACGGCGGCGCTGCCCGCGTCGTGGCAGATGCCGAAGGACCAACCGCCGACAGGTTCGCCCCGGCCGTCGACATTCAGGTCGAGGCGCACCGAGAGCGTCGCCGCGGCGCCGTTGAGGCCCTCGACCGAGCCCGGGCGGATCCTGTAGCTAGCGTCCGCTCCGGCGCCGGGAACGGCGGCGCACACAAGCCCGGCGATGAAAAAAGTGCAAGCTCGCATCCGCATGGCTCCACGCTTTATTCCCGAAGCCAATTATATACGCTGGAGTAATCCACGAGAAGCGCGCGGCCGCCGTAAGGCGCGCCGAGGTGTCATCGCGCCCCGTCAACCCGTACAATAGAGGAAACTGGTCTGAGGCACGGCGATTCCATGAGCGCTATTCGAAAACCAATCATCCATCGCCTCGTGGCGCTGCTCTTGGCAAGTTCCGCGCTGCCGGCGGCGACCTTCTTCTACGAGGACTTCTCCACCGACCCGGTGGCCGCGGGCCGCATGCTCTATCACGCGCCCCTGAGCCGGGCCCAACAAGCCACCGCGGGCGGCGAGTGGTCCCTGACGCTCCCGGCGGGTTCCCCGAACTTCGACACCTGGTGCGGCTTTGACCGCTGCCCGCGCCTCAGAATCGAGGCGCCGGCGGGCGATTTCGCCTTCCAGGCCAAGACCACCTTCGTGAGCTCGACGACCAGCTACCACGCGGGGCTGTTCGTCGAGTTCACCGACAACGACCCGTCCAATTTCTTCATGTACGGGTTCTACAGCGGAAACGTCATGAAGTTCGAGCAATGCGTCGGACCCAAGATCGGGTTCGGCGTCCCCGGCCCTCCCGTCACCGCGGATCTCCGCATCGAGAAGACCGGCTCGCTGTACACCTTCAGCTACCGGCTGGCGGGGAGCGCCGATTGGACCGTTACTACGTCATCCTATAGTTGGATCGGCGCGGTGAAATACATCGGTCTCTTCGCCAAGACCTGGAGCGACGCGACGCGCGTCGAGATGCGCTACGACGATTTCCTGGTCACGATCCCGGAGCCGGAGCCTCCCAGTCTCGCGGGCCCCGGCGACGGCTTCGCCGTCGTGGGCAGGGAGTACTCGGCGCCGATCGACATGACGCCCGGCTATCCGGACGCGGGAACCGCGCGCCTGCTCCAAGGGCCTCCAGGCATGGTCTTCGATCCCGGCGGGCTCGCCGTTTACTGGACGCCCGGCATCTCGAACCTCGATCAGGTGTACACCGTGGTCGTCCGCGCCGAGAACTCGGCCGGCCGCAACGATCTGGCGTGGGATCTTCGAGTGCTGGCGCTCCCGCCCCTGGCAAGCGTCGAGGCCGAGGGGGGCGCGATCCTTCCCGACATGGTCGTCTTCGCCGACCCTGACGCGTCGGGCGCCGCGGCGGTGCAGGTCCCTCCCGCGGCGAGAAGCCACCTGCGCAGCCCCAAACCCGAGGACGGCAGCGCCTCCTACGAGATATCGGTGCCCGCCACGGCGGATTACCATGTGTGGCTGCGCGCCAAGGCGACGAGCCCGGACTCCGACAGTGTGTGGATCGAGATCGACGGGGGAGAGCCGCGGGTATTCGCGCTGGCCGCCGTCGCGCCGCCCGCCTACGTGTGGTCGCGTCTGACCCGAACCGACGGACGGCCCGAGGCGCTTCCGCTTCTGAGCGGCGCGCACACCGTCCGGATCTCCGTGCGAGAGGTCGACCTGGCCTTCGACAAGCTCCTCCTGGTCGCCGACGCGGCGTACATACCCCGCGGAGTCGGCCCGGGCGACGACGGCAACACGCCGCCGCTGGCCCGCATCACCACCATACCCGCGGCGACGACGCTGTATCTTTTCGGCGGCGCCTGCCAGATCGTGCTGGACGGAAGCTTGAGCTGGGACGACGGAGTCCCGGACGCGCTCCGCTTCAAGTGGGAGCAGAAGAGCGGGCCGGCGGCCGCGGCGCTCGAGCCGCCGGCGGCCAACACCGAGCAGGTCAGGGCGACATTCACCGCGCCCGGGACCTACGTCTTCAGGCTCACGGTCTTTGACGGCGCCCGGCAGGCCGCCGAGGAGATCGCCCTCACGGTGACCGATCCGACGCCGGGGCTCTTCCGGCGCGGCGATGCCAACGACGACGGCCGGGTGGATATCGGCGATGCCGTGCACCTCCTCGGGGCGCTCTTCGGCGAAGCCGCCCTCTCCTGCCCCGACGCGGCCGATGCCAATGACGACGGCCGGCTCAACCTCGCCGATCCGATCACGATCCTCGACTACCTCTTCGGCAGCCGCCTGCCCCTGCCGGCGCCGGGAGCCATCTACTGCAATCAGGATATGACACCGGACGACCTGCCGCCCTGCACACAGGAAAGCTGCTCATGACACCGACCTCACAACATAGGGCCATCGCGTCCGCGGCGCGGTTCCGGCCGCGAAAAGGCGCACTGATTCTCGCCGCGCTCTGCCTAACCTGCTCCTGGACCTTCGCCATCGTCATCTCCGAGATCATGTACAACCCCGAGGGCGGGAGCGAGGAGTTGGAGTTCATCGAGCTCTATAACGAACTCGCCGAGCCCTTCGATCTGGGGGGCTGGCGCTTCACCGACGGCATCCGATTCGTCTTTCCCGACGGCGCCGATCACCCCAGCATCATCGGCGGCATCGGGCAGAACCGGTATCTCGTCCTCGCGAAGGATGCCGCCGCCTTCGAGGCGCGCTATGGATTCGCGCCCTTCGGCCAGTACGAAGGAAATCTCGACAACGCGGGGGAGCGGCTGATTCTGTCCAACGACGCGGGAACCTACGACGCCGACGGCATGGCGCTGCCGAATCTGGAGGCGCCGCGCATCATCTCCCTCACGTACAACGACCGCGGCGCCTGGCCGGCCGCCTGCGACGGCACGGGACACTCGCTGAGCCTCATCAACCCGTATCGCGCCATGAGCGACCCCTCGAACTGGGCGCCGAGCCCAATGCTCGGCGGTACTCCGGGCGCCCCCAACGGCTTCGAGAACGAGGTCGCGTCGACGACCCTGATCGCGGACGGCGCCCTGTGGCGCTACTACAAGGGCACCGCCGCCTTTCCCGCCGGCTGGACGAATACGTTCTTCGACCACAGCGCTTGGTCGCAGGGCCAGTCGGGGTTCGGCTACGCCGACAGCGACGACCGGACGGTCCTCTCCGACATGCGGGGCGGCTACATGTCCATCGCCATCCGGCATTCCTTCACCCTGGCGGACCCCTCGGCCTTCGACCGTCTGGTCCTCCAGGTCTGGTACGACGACGGGTTCGTCGCCTATCTAAACGGACACGAAGTGGCGCGGAGCGCCAACATCGCGGGTACGCCGCCTCCCCACACCGCGACGGCCCAGCCGGACCACGAGGCGGTCGCATTCGAGGATTTCGACATCTCGGCTTTCAGGAGCAGCCTCAGGGCGGGCGTGAACGTTCTGGCCATCCAGGGCCACAACGCCAGCCTTAGCAGCAGCGACTTCTCCCTGCGGCCCGTGCTCGTGGGGCAGACTACGCTGGGCGGCGCGGGCGCCGCCGGCGTCGTGTTCAACGAATGCTTCTGGCTCGGACCCGGCGCGCATTTCTTGGAGCTCTACAACCGCGGTTCGGTCGCGGCCGACATCTCCGGCTGCTTCCTCAGCAACGATGCGCAGAACCTGCGCCCCGAGGGGGGCGCCCTTCCGCCGGTAAGCGTGCTCGCCCCCGGCGCCTTTCTCGCCCTTCGCGAGGCGAAGTTGCCCTTCACCTTCGGGCCGGCCCCGGGCAAGAACGCTTTCAAGCTCTTCCTCACCGCCCCGGACGGCTCGCGCGTGATCGCGGCCCGGGCGTTCGAGGCCGACGTCGGCTGGGGCGATGCCTTGGGAAGCTGGCCGGACGGCGCCGCCGCGACCTACGCCATGCCGCCCACCGAGGGGACGGCAAACACGGCGGTCGTCGAGACCGATCTCGTGATCAACGAAATTATGTATCATCCGTTTTACGAGGACGATCCCTATTCGACGGATGACAACGGGCTGTGGGGCGACAACCTGGAATACATCGAGCTGTACAACCGGGGAACCCGCACGCTCGATCTGAGCGGATATCGCTTTACCCAGGGGATCCAGTACACCTTCCCCGAGGGGACTCTCTGCGCGCCCTTGGGCTATGTGGTCATCGCCAAGAACCCGGCGCGGCTGGCCGCCGTCTACGGTGCGGCGGTCGCCTCCGCGCTCGGCCCCTACGAGGGCGTCCTGAGCAACAAGGGCGAGCTGATCCGCCTTAAGGACGCGCGAGGCAACACCGTCAATGAGGTCCAATACTCCGACGGCGGGCGCTGGCCGCGTTGGGCCGACGGGGGCGGCTCGAGCCTCGAGTTGATCGATCCCTTCCAGGACAATTCCTTCGCGACGGCCTGGGCGGCCAGCGACGAGACTGCCAAAGCACAGTGGCATCACGTCTCTTACCAGGGCCCTCCGGCCGGCTCGGAGAACGAACTGCACCTCTACCTCACGAGCGCCGGCGAGGTGCTGCTCGACGACGTGAGGCTGCGGCCCGCTCCGACGAGCACCTCCAACTACGTCGCCAACGGGGGATTCGAAAGCGGCACGGCGGGGTGGATCATCGAGGGAACGCATGCCGCCAGCGAAGCCGTGTCTTGGGACGCGCACAGCGGTTCCCGGAGTCTCTTGATCCGCGCCGAGTCCCGCGGCGACACCCGCACGAACCGAATCGAAACGCAGCTTAACCAACCTTATCCGGCGACCTGTTACATCGATTATTGGGCCAAGTGGCAGCGCGGCACCAACCGGCTCCTCACCCGAACTCACTGGCACGGCGCGCCGTTCTGCGCGGCGCTGCCCGTTCCCGTGGCAACGGGCACGCCCGGAGCCCGGAACAGCGTCTATCAGGCCAATCAGGGCCCGGTGATCGACAGCCTCGACCAGGATCCCAAGACGCCCGCGGGGGGGCAGCCCGTCACGGTGACCTGCCGCGCCGCCGATGCCGACGGCGTCGCCGGCGTGACGCTTTACTGGCGGCGGGAAGAGCAGAGCACGTGGAACGCGGTGCCCATGGCCGACGACGGACTGAGCGGCGACGGCCGGGCCGGCGACGGCGTCTGGGGCGGCGTGATTCCCGCCCAGGCCGACGGCTCGATCGTCGAATTCCATGTGGAAGCCCTGGATTCCGCCGCCAATATCGGCGTCTTTCCCCCCGGGTCGCCCGCCGCGAGGGCGACCGCCATGTACCGCGTCGGCGACGCGTCGGTGAATACCAAGCTCCTCCTCTATCGCGCGAACCTCCGCGCCGCCGATCACGCGTGGCTCCAAGCCCGGCCGCGCCTTTCCAACGAGCTCCTGCCGGCGACCTTCGTTTTCGGCAACGAGCGTGTTTTCTACAACGTCGGCCTTAGGTATCGGGGCAGCCCCTGGATCCGCCCCGGGACCCCCGGATCGGGCTATCGGCTGAAGTTCAACTCCGAGGACCGGCTCTTCGACCGCGAGGAGGAGGTCAATCTGGACCAGAACCAGCAGGACTCCACCAAGGTCAAGGAGCGCACGGCGTTCTACCTGGACCGCGCCATGGGCGCGGCGACCGCGGGCGTCAAGATCCCCTTCAGCGAGCAGCACTTCGTGCGCTTCCGCTACAACGGCAAGGATGCCAACAACTCGATTTTCCTCCACGTGCAGAAGATCGACCGCGACTACCTCGACTTCTGGTGGCCCGGCGACGACGACGGGTCGCTGTGGAAGATCGACGATTACTTCGAAATCGACAACGACTCCTCTCCCAACTGCCGGTGGCGGTGCAACTTCGTTTACCGCGGCGCCGACAAGGAGAGCTACCGCTACATCTTCAACCTCAGGACGCGCCAGAAGTCCGACGACTGGACGCAGCTAATCGATTTCATCGACTACCTCAACAACACGGACCCCGCGGTGATCGACGCGACCATCGATGACGTCGTCGACATCCGCGAATGGTCGACCATCTTCGCCGTGCGGTTCTTCATCGGCGACTGGGACACCATCGGCTACCTTTACGGCAAGAACGCCTTCGTGTACCTCCCGCCGCGGGAAAACCGGTGGAAGCTGATTCACTGGGACTCGGACTTGACCTTCGACACCGCCCAGGTGGGCGGCCCCATCACGCCCACGGACACCTTCCCCGTGCTCCGCGACCTTTTCGCGCGGCCGCCGGTGCGCAAGCTCATCATGTCGGACTACGCCTATCTCCTGGCGCAACCGGCCAAACGGAGCTACATCGATCCCATCCTCGACATGTGGGCGGCCACGATGGCGGGCGAGCCCGGCGCCGGCGGCGTCGGCCCGATCAAGACCTTCATCACCAGCCGCACCGCCAACATTGAGGGGCGCCTGCCCGCCGCCGTCTTCGCCATCACGACGCGCGGCGGCGCGGATTTCGCCACCGACGAGGCGCGGGTGACCCTCGCCGGCACCGCGCCGGTGACGGCGGACATTTTCACCGTCGGAGGCGCGGACCTCACCTGGGCCGTCAGGTGGTCGGCGGTGACCCAGTGGGAAATCGACCTCGACCTCGCGCCCGGCGCCAATCACCTCGCCTGCGCCGTGTATCAGCGGGACGGAACGTTGGTCGGCTCCGATTCGATCACGGTGACATCGAACCAGGTCCCGCCGCCCTACATTGACGGCATCGCGCCATCGCAGGGACCGCCGGCGGGAGGCACGGAGGTCGCCATCGTCGGCGGCGATTTCGCTCCGGGCGCTGAAGTGTTCTTCGGCCGAACTCAGGCCCCGGCGGTCACGTTCATCTCGAGCTCCGAGCTGGTCGCGACAACGCCGGCCGGGCTGGGAACGGTGCCCGTCTTCGTGCGCAATCCCAACGGCGCCATCGGCGCCTTCGCGAGCTTCGCTTACGGAGAAACGGCAACCCAGGATGTGGTCGTCTCCTCGGTGAACCCGGCTGAGGGCCCCGCGTCGGGGGGGACCACGGTCGTCGTGCGCGGGTCCGGGTTCGACGCCGGCGCGCGGGTGTTCTTCGGCGGCCGCAGGGCGCCCTCGGTCACGCGCGTCGGCGATACGGAGCTGCGCGCCGTAGCGCCGCCGGCCTGGCCGCTCGTGGCGACGGTGGGCGTGATGGTCCGCAATTCGGACGGAAGCGAAGGATACCGTCCCCGGGCCTTCACCTACATCGAAGACCAGTCCGAGCCGATGATTTTCGGCTCCATCACCCCGGCGTCAGGCTCCGTGCGCGGCGGCTTTCAGGCGACCATCGCGGGCGCGAATCTCCCGCCGCGTCCTGAGGACTGCGCCGTGCTCTTCGGCCTGATCCCCGCCGCGGTGGTGTCGGCGGGACCCCAGGCGGTGACGGTCCTGGTTCCCGAGGGGCGGATCGGCCCTGTGGACGTGACCGTGGCCGACTCCGCGCGCGGGCTCAGGGTCACGGCGCCGCGGGCCTTCGAGTACCTGCCCTCCGCGGGGAGCTTCGTACGCGGAGATGCCAACGGGGACGGGACCCTGAACATCGCCGACGTGCTTCACATCCTCGACGGCCTGTTCGGAACCGGCGCGTTGGACTGCCTGGACGCCGCCGACGTCAACGACGATGGCAAGTTGGACGTGGCCGATCCGGTGTATCTCTTGGATTTTATGTTCGGGCGCGGGCCGGAACCGCCGGCTCCTTTCCCGGATCCCGGAGAGGACCCGACGGCGGATTCGCTCGGGTGCGCGCGAACGTAAACCCGGCAGTCGCGGCATGGAAGGCAAGGGCTACATCGACGCCCGATTCCGATTAATATTCGAATTTCCGGGGGTGGCGCGCGGCGCCGGCGTGTGACGAATCGCCCGACCCGCGGCGCTGCGATCGGGGCACGGCGGCGGTCGCCCGGCGCGCTTACCCACGCGCTTCCAGGCCGCCCGCCCAGCCGCCTGCTTCTGCCCCCCCTGATTCTGCAGCGCTGGGAGGCGCCGTGCGGACCGTGAGAAAACGCTTCCATCGCCGGCCGCTTCTGGTATCATGGAATTGTGCGGTCATACGCGAGGCTGCGGCAGGACCTTCAGGGTTTTCGTTTCTGTCCCTGGGTTGTAGTCGTGTTTGGAAGGTTTTTGCCGTTTTAAGGGCATGGTTTGTTGTAGGAGGTCTTTATGGCACGCGTTGTTTTCGGGGTTGCCTTGCTGCTGTCCGGCATCGCCCTCGCCGGTCAGACGCCCTTCATTGATGAGTTCGAGGGCGACTCGTTCGATCCACGCTGGGAGTGGCGCAGACCGCTGGCGGGGCCCGAGCGCTTTCTCGAGGATGGCACGTTCGTGCTCACCATGACGAAAGCCAAATTCGATGCGTGGGACACCGTCGACAACGCGCCGCGGCTGCGGACGAATCAGTTCCAAACCGATCAGGACTTCTTGATCGAGACCCATCTCACCCTCGAAGAGCCCGCGACGGGAGGCCACAATATTTGCATGGGGCTCATGGTCGAGTACGTGGATAAAGTGCGCGGCATCTTCGACGGCTGGTTCTACGGGTTTCGGACCACCGCCGCGACGCCGAACATGATCTTCTGCGAGCGGGCCGGCAACCGCAGCCCGGCGTCCCCAGCGAACATCTTCACGCTTTCGGGGAAAGCCGAGACGTTCCTGAAGATCGAGCGGATCGGCGATGTCGTGTCCTTTTACTACCGGGAAGACCCCGGCCATCAGTGGAGCCTTCTCCACAAGGCCGCGTGCCCCGGCCAAACCGTGACGTACGTCGGCATGTTCGGCAAGAGCTGGGGGGCCACATCCGCGGCGAGAGCCGTCTACGATTACTTCAGGCTCGACGACCCGGAGCCGGTCGCCCCCGAGCTCGGGAGCGTGGCGTCGGTCTCCGCCATTGCGGATATGGGCCTCTGCGTCCAGATCCCCTTGCAGAAGGGCTACCCGGTGCCGGCCTGGTCCGTCGCTTCCTCGGAGGCGCCGGTTAACGAGCCGTCCGTCGACGCGACGGGACTGCTGGAGTGGCTGCCCGATGCGGCCGACGCGGGCAAGACCTTCACCTTCACCGTGACGGCGACGAACCTGGGCGGCTCCGCCTCGACGGACGTGCAGGTTACCGTCAGGAACGAAATCAACGACGCCTTCGACGGGCCGACCCTGGCCCCCGGCCTGGGGTTCAAGACGCCGGTTCCCGGTCCGACGCTGACCTTCACGGACGGTTGGGCCGTGCTCGCCCACAACGGACGCGGCGCCGACGGCGTAACCAACTTCGACACCTGGTCCGGTGTCGAGGGCATGCCGCAGATCGAGGCGCGCCTTCCCACGTGCGGCGACTTCTTTATCGAGACGCGTATTAAGGGCTTGGTGTCCACCCCCGCCGCGCCCACCAGCTTTCACCTCGGCCTTTTCGTCGCCTTCGACAGCCCAGGCTTCGACGGGCTCTTCTTCGGGCCGTACCAGAGCTTCAACATCCTGAAGCTCGAACGGGCGGGCAATTCAAGCTTCCCGCTCATCACGCTCGCGCCGCCGACCGAGCTCGGTCTGCGCCTCGAGCGCCGCGGCGGCGATTACATCTGTATGTACCGGACCGATCCTGAGGCCGAATGGATCGAATACCCCAAGTACAGCTTCCCTGGCGCCCGCGTCAGCCGCATTGGGCTCTGCAGCAAGAACTGGGGCGCGAGCCCGGCGGTCTCGGTCAGTTTCGACTATCTGAAGGCGGGCGTGCCGCGCCTCGAACCGCCGGTCCTGGAGGATCTCTGTCCGGCAGCCGTGAACCGGGCCTCCGTGGGCGATCTTTTCGTCAAGCGGTTGAACTACGTGTCCGGAACACCGAAACCCACCGCTGTCTTCGTCGAGCCCAGCGGCGCCTTTAACAAGGCGACGGGGATCTACTCGGTGACGCCGCAGGAGGCGGGTATCGAGACCATCACGGTGAGGGCCGAGATGGAAGGCGTCGAGCCGGTCGTGGTGACCTTTGACCTGGAAGTCATCGAGCGGGAAGCCATGTTCGAAGACTTCGAGGTGGGCACGGCCGCCGATCTTCCCCTCAAGACGCCGCCGCGCGAGCTTTACGATCCGCTCGCCATCCCGCCGTCGCCCTTCAGCATCACCGGCGACGCCGGGGAGAAGAAGCTGCAGCTGGCGGTCAAGAGCCCGGCGGCCGGGGGCGGCGTTTACAACAGTTGGGAAACTATAGACAACGCGGTTCAGTTGCGCATTCATGCCGCCGATCTGCCCCAGGAATTGGCGGGCGACTTCACCGTCGAGACCAAGCTCACCCTGGGCGAGGGATTCTCGCCGGACGAACCATTCCACTTGGGGCTCTGCGTCGGGTTCGGGCCGAATCAGCTCTTTTTCTGGGGGCCCTACCGCTCCACCAACGTTTGGCTTGAGTACTCCGGCCAGAACAGCGTGTATAGCGCCTTGAACACCGCCGAGACCATGACCCTCAGAATCCGCCGCGAGTGCGATTTTTACTACTTCCTCCTCAAGTCGGAAGACGGCGACTGGCGCTTCGGGACCGTCCTGGAAGCCCCCTTCTCCGCGCCGCCCTCCTTCGTCGGGCTGTTCGTCAAGACCTGGGGCGGGGGCGCCACCGTACAGGCGGAGTTCGATTACTTCGACATCGTCAACGAGCGCAGCATCGGCCCCGAGCTGGTCTACGTCCGGGTCGGAGACACCAACAACGATGGAGCTCTCAATATCGCCGATGCCGTCACGGTGTTGGGGTATCTCTTCGTGGCCGAGCCGGAGAAGCCGGTGCTTTCCTGCAGGAAAGCGGCGGATGCCAACGACGACGGCAAGATCGACATCGCCGACGCGATCACCATTCTCGGCTACCTCTTCGCGCAAGGGAACCTCACTCTGCCAGATGGCACCGTGGTCACGGCTGCCACTTATCCGGGGTGTGCGGGATTCCTGCCCGAGGAAGTGAACGAGCCGGGCACGGGGTGCGACGAACCTTGCGTCCCGTAGCGTTGCGATCCGAGACGCGGCGTTAATCGGGCGGGCAGGCGTCCCCGCTTGCCCTTACGGGCCCGGCCCGCCCTCACGGCGGGCCGGGCCCGGGGGGGGCGCCGTGCGCCTCTCGAAAGAAAGTTTCCACTGCCGGCCGGTTGCTGGTATCATGGAGTTGTGCGGTTGTACGTGAGGCCGCGGCAGGATTTTCAGGACTTTCGTCTCCGTCGAAAGCCTGTGGTCGTGCTTGAGAGGTTTTTGTCGCTTAGCGGATAGGGTTTGTCGCAGGAGGTGTTTATGACGCGCGTCGTTCTGGGAGTTGTCTTGCTTCTGCCCGGCATCGCCCTCGCCGGACAGCCGGCCTTCGTCGATGAGTTCGAGGGCGCCTCGCTCGATCCGCACTGGCAGTGGTACACGCCGTCGCCCGGCCCCACGGGCGTCCTCGCGGACGAGACGTTCGTCCTCAGCATGCCGGCCGCCAATTACGATTCTTGGGAGGGAACCGACCGCGGGCCGCGACTGCGAACGAATGCTTTCGAAACCGATCAGGATTTCATGATCGAGACGCACATCAAGCTCGAACTGCCGACGGCGGCCGCGCCGATTCACATGGGGCTTATCGTGGAGTACAGGGACCGGCGGGGCGGCCCTATCGACGCCTGGTTCTACGGGTTCTACACCAGCTCCGCCCCCATCAACCGGGTCTATTGCGAACGGGTCGCCCATCGCAGCCCGGCGTCCGCGAACAACGTCCGCACGGTCTCGGGCAAGGCCGAAGCGTTCCTCAAAATCGAGCGGCTCGGCGACGATTTGACCTTCTTCTACAAGGAGGACGCCTCCGATGAGTGGATCTTCCTGCACAAGGTCTCTTGCCCCGGCGAAACCGTGACGTACGTCGGCTTGTTCGGCAAGAACTGGGGGACCCCACCCGCCGCGAGAGCCGTCTTCGAGTACTTCAAGCTCGGCGACCCGGAGACCGCCGCCCCCGAGCTTGTCGACGTGGCGCCCGCCACCGCCCTCCAAGGCGTGCCTTTCTGCCTTCAGGCCCAGTTCTCGAGGGGCGTCCCCGTGCCCGCCTGGACCATAACCTCGTCCCCTGAGCCGACCAACGCGCCCTCGATCACCCCGACGGGACTGGTTCAGTGGCTGCCGGTCGCGGCCGACGTCGGCAAGACCTTCACGTTCACCTTGACGGCGACGAACCTGGTCGCGTCCGTCTCGACGCTCTTCGAGGTGACCGTCCAGAACGAACTCAACGATGATTTCGACGGTCCGGAACTCGTCCCCGGCTTGACGTTCACGACGCCGGTGCCTGGCCCGCGGCTGGATTTCACGGGCGACGGGTGGGTGGCGATCGCCCACGACGGGGTCGGCACGGGCACGGCGTTGAACTTCGACACGTGGAGCGGTATGAACCGCATGCCGCGCATCGAGGTGCATCTGCCCACGTGCGGCGACTTTTTCGTTGAGACGACAATGACGGCGCCCGAGACCGTTCCCGCCGCGCCGACGGATTTTCACACCGGCATCTTCGCGGCCTTCGACGACACGAGCTTCGACGGCTTCTTCTTCGGATCGTACCGCAACTTCAACAACCTCAAGCTCGAACGGGCGGGTGACAGCGGCTTTCCGCTTGTTATTCCTCCCGTGGCGGAAGAACTGAGCCTGCGCTTGGAGCGCCGCGGCGACGCGTACATCTTCCTGTACAAGAGCGATTTCGACGATGAGTGGCTGGAGTACTCCGAGCTGCACTTCCCGGGCAAGCGGATCCGCCACGTCGGTCTCTGCAGCAAAAACTGGGGCGCGAACCCCATGGTCTCCGTCGGCTTCGACTACCTGCACGTGGGCGTGCCGCTCACCGAGCCTCCGATCCTCGAGGAACCCTGCGGGGACGCCCTCAATCTGGCCACCGTGGGCGATCTTTTCTCCAAGCAGCTTCGCTACCGGTCCGGAACGCCGAAGCCCACCACCGTCACCGTCACGCCTGTCGGCTCCTTCGACACGGCGTTGGGAATCTACTCGGTGACGCCCACCGAGGCCGGCTTCCAGACCATCACGGTGACCGCCGAGATGGAAGGCGCCCCTCCGGTCTCGCTGTCCTTCGACCTGCAGGTCATCGCGCGGGGCGCCATGTTCGAGGACTTCGAGGTCGCGGCGGCCGAGGATCTCGCCGAGAAGAGCCCGCCGCTCGTGCTTTACAATCCGCTTGGAGCCACGCCATCCCCCTTCACAATCGTCGGCAGCCCCGGCTCGAAGAAGCTGGAACTGGCGGTCAAGAGCGTGGCGAACGGCGGCGCCGCTTACGACAGTTGGACCGGCATCGATAACGCGATCCAACTGCGTGCCCGAGGCGAGGATCTGATCGAGGATGATATCGCGGGCGATTTCACCATCGAGACCAAGTTGACCCTAACCGAGTACAACCCGCAGGGCCCCCAGAACCCGGAGAACTTCCAATTTGGTCTCAGCGTCGGGTTCGGCCCGAACGAAATGTTCTTCTGGGGCCCCTATAGGTCAACGAACGTATGGCTGGAGTACTCCGGCCAGGGCAACCTGTACAACGTCTACAATACCGCCGAGACCGTAACGCTCAGAATCCGCCGCGAGTGCGATTTGTACTACTTTTTCCTCAAGCCGGAAGGCAGCGACTGGCGCCTCGCGACCACGCTGGAATCGCCTTTCCTCACACCGCCCTCCTTCGTCGGGCTGTTTATCAAGACTTGGGGGGCGTCGGCGGGCGCGACCGCGCGGGCGGAGTTCGAGTACTTCGATATCGTCCGGGAGCGCGGCGTCGGCCCCGAGCTGGTCTACGTGCGAGTGGGCGATACCAACAACGACGGTAAGGTCAACATCGGCGATGCCATCACCGTGCTGGGGTACCTCTTCGTCCCCGGCGATGACAAGCCGTACTTGGCCTGCAAGAAATCGGCCGATGTCAACGACGATGGCAAGATCGACATCGCCGACGCCGTCAAGACCCTCGCCTACCTCTTCGCGGGGGGATCGCTCACTCTGCCCGACGGGATCGCGGTCAAGCCGACCGAGTACCCGGGGTGCGCGGGCTTCCTGCCCGCGGAAGTGAACGACCCGGGCACGGGCTGCGAGACACCCTGCGTCCCGTAAGAAGCGCGGCCGTAAGATCGCGCTTCGCCGGGGCCCGGCCCGCGCTTGCCGCGGGCCGGGCCCCCTTGTTTTCGGGAAGCGCCGCGCCGCCCGGTCAGCCGCGGAAGTACAGGTACGCCGCCAGAATCGCCGCAAGCACCGCGCACGACGCGATGACGTCCCACCGGTTCCAAGAAGCGCGCGACGCCCTGCGGTCTTCTTCCGTCAGCGTGCCGTAGGTCAGACCGTTGATCCGGTCGTAGGCGGGCGCCGCCGTCAAGCGGCTCACGGCCACCATGACCCCGATGCACACCAGGAAGATGACCAGGCTGTAGTACTGGAAATACATGTTATTGACGATCCAGAGGAACGAACCCTCAGGATAGGCGAAGCCCTCCTTGCTGAGCTTGACCGGGGTATCCACGGCCAGCCTGAAGAGCCCCAGAACGAAACCGACGATCAGCGCCCACAGGCACCCCTTGGCATTGAGCCGCTTGCTGAAGACGCCCAGGAAGAAAACGACGAAGATCGGCGGGGCCAGGTAAGCCTGAACGGTCTGAAGGTAGTCGTACAACCCCTTGCCGCCCTTGATCACGGGAATCCAGGCAAGGCCGATGAGCACCATGGCGGCGGTCGCCACGCGGCCGATCCAGACGACCTGCTTCTGGGGCGCCTGGGGCCGCAGCTTTGAGTAGAAGTCGATGGTGAAGAGCGCCGCCGAGGCGTTGAACGCCCCCGCCAGGGAGCTCATCAGCGCGGCCAGCAGGCCGGCAACGACGACTCCGCGGATGCCGATCGGCAGCACCTTGGCCACCAGCATGGGAAAGGCCTGTTGGGCGTTGTCGCGGATGATCAGGCCTTGCTCGTCGAGAAAGGCCTGCTGCAACTCGGGGCTCTGTCCGCTCTTGGCCAGGGCGAAGGCGATCATGCCGGGGATAATGAAAATGAACACCGGAAGCAGCTTCAGCGCCGCCGAGCAGATCGATCCCCGGCGCGCGTCCTGCTCGTTCTGGGCGCCGAGCACGCGCTGCACGATGTACTGGTCCGTGCACCAGTACCACAAGCCGATGATCGGCGCGCAGAAGAGCATGCCGATCCAGGGGTAGTTGTCGTTGAAGTACCAGGCCATGCGCGCCGGCTCCTTGACCGGCGCCCAGGTGGCGCTGACCCCCTCGGGGACGAGCGGCTTCCACAGATTGAACATCTCCGAGCCGGCCCACTCGCGCAGCGCGCCCCAGCCCCCCAACTCTTTCAGGCCGAAGTAGGTGACGCAGCCCGAGCCGAGGACCAGGATCACCGTCTGGATCGCGGAGGTGTAGGCGACCGCCCGCATGCCGCCCATGATCGTGTAGACCCCCGTCAGGACGATCACCAGGATGGAGCCGATCCAGAAGCTGTCCAGCCCCATGAAAGACACGTCGGGAATCAGCACCGCGAAAACCATGCCGCCGGCGAAAATGCCCACGGCAAGTTTCGTCAGCACGTACGCCACCAGCGAGATCAGCGAGAGCACGGTGCGGTTGACGGGCGAGAACCGCCGCTCCAGGAACTCCGGCATGGTGAAGACCTTCGAGCGCATGTAGAAAGGCACCATGACCCAGGCCAGGACCAGCAGACACCACGCATGGAGCTCGAAGTGGGCCATGGCGACGCCGTCGGTGGCGCCCGACCCGGCCAGGCCGACGAGGTGCTCGGAGCCGATGTTCGACGAGAACACCGCCGCGCCGATAATCCACCAGCCCAAGTTGCGTCCGGCGAGGAAGTACTCGGTGGTCGTCTGTGACTGCCGCTCCTTGAGGAACGCCCACCACGCGAAGCCGAAGACGATGGCGAAGTAGCCCAGGATGACGATCCAGTCCACCAGGTGCAATGCCGTCATGCGCCTTCCTTTCCGTGGGAACGGGCGGCCGCCGTCCTCGCGGCGGACGAGTGAGAGAGTCCGCCCGCATATCCACGGGGCCTGATCTTACTCGGGTGCCCGGCGGCGGTCAATCGAGGGCTGCGGAGTTCGATCCCCGCACCGAGGCCCGCGCCGGCTAGCGGCAGAGAGGCAGGGTATCGGGAGTCGGATCGAGGCCGGGCGCCGGGTAAGGCGGGGCCGGCGACAGGGTCCCTGAAAACTGCGTGCTCAGGAGGGCGATGGCATCGCCGATGTCGAGCTTGCCGTTATCGTCGACGTCGGCGGCATCGGGGCAGGCCGGCGCCGATCCCCTGGCGAAGAGATAGCCGAGAAGCACGATCGCATCACCCACTCCGATCTTCCCGTCGTCATTGACATCGCCCCGCAGAAACGTGCGGCCCAAGTCCTCCTCCGCGCGCCGGATCACGGTGATCGACCCCGGGTGCAGCTCCGGATACACCGTCGTCGATCCCTGCACGGTGAAAGCGTTCAAGGTGGGCGGATCCCACACGCCGCTCTCGAGCGCGAGTGGAAAGGTCCGGCGATGGGCCGGCGCGCCCGTGATCCGCACGACGATATTCGCGATGTTCACGTTCCGGCAGGGCGGCATGGCCTTGCCCGTGATCGGCATGAAGATATCGAAAATGACGCCGGCGATGAAGGTCCCCGCGGCGGGATCCTGGGAAGGGGCCACGAATTCGGCCTCCAGGAACCGCGTCACCGTCGAGGAGAGATCGAAGAAGGTCTCGCCGGGCAGCAACTCCATCGCGGTCGTGTCGATACGGCCCGCCAAGGTGAAACCCAGCACCGGCGTGTCGCTGGTGGCCTTGATCGGCACCGTCACGACGCGCTGGTCATCGTAGATCACCAGGTCCGGAATCCGCAGGTGGAAGCGCTTGGGCCCGACGACAATGCACCCGGTCTCGACCCTCCGGTCGGAGGCGCCCGCCGCGCCGATGACCGTGAGGGTCACCGTGTAGCGTCCGATTGCCGCGTAGGTGTGAACGGGATTGGCCGCGGTCGAGCGTTCTCCATCGCCGAACTCCCACCGATGCAGGAGCACGTGGCCCTCGGCGCGGCTCTCAAACTGGACGGAGAGCGGTATTTCGCCGTCGCGGGGCGTCGCCTCGAAGGCGGCGACGGGCGGCTGTGCATCGTTCCGGTACAGGAGCGCGCCCGCCTGCAGCACGATCGCGTGCAAGTGCGCGAACGCATCCGCGTGGGCGCCCAGCGCCTCCTCGGCGCCCGCCAGGCTCCAGAGCCAGCGCTTCGTTCCCGCGACAAGCTCCGTGCCGCCGGTCTCGCAGTACACGGCGCCGCCCGCGGCGTACAGGATCAGACAGCCCGCGTCCCCCGGCATCATCCCAAGCGCGGCCGACCGCCACGCGGGCGCGCCCACCGCGACCATCCGGTGCGTCGTGAAAGCGCCGCCCGTCAGGCGCAGGAATCTGACGCCGTTTTCGTCGGTCCGGTAGAGCACGAACGGGAGGCCGTCCGCGGCGACGGCGATGGCGGGGGCGGAATCCGCGTGCTCCGTGTGCGTGACCTGCCGCTCGGCGCCTTGGAAATCGCCGCCGGCGTTGTTGCGGTAGAAGATGTCGCCCCCGCGGACGTAGACGGCGTGCAGGACATCGCTGCGATCGACGGCGAACGCCGCCTGGTCGCCCGCCGCAATGGACGCGGCCGTCCCGCCTCCGAATGACACGAAAACGGCGCCTTCGGCCGTGGACCAGCCGACGACGGCGCCGCTCCTCACGAGAGCGACGGTCAGGGGGCAAGGCCGCGCGGTCGCGCTGCCGGCGATGTACGACGGCGCCTTGAAGAGCCCGCCCGGGTTGGACGTCCAGGCCACCTCGTAGGTTTCCCGCCCGGTGCGCGCCCAGCACGCGAGGTAGGTGACCCCGGCGGAGTTCATCGCCAGGGCGGGTCCGGTCTTCCAGGCCGGATCCGCCCCGCCGACATCGAGCGCCGTCGCGAAACCGTCCTGGCCGCGCAGGTAGTACAGTCTGCCGCCCGCCGTCACGGCCGCGGTCGGGTTCCCGCTGGGATCGATGATAAACGCCGCGCTCTCGATGGAACCTAGATCGGCGCCCACCTGTACGGGCGGATTGAGCTCGCCGGCACACGCGCACACGCAGGCAAGCCACACGCCGAGCATGATGCTGTTCCGCAGCGACACTTAGATCCTCCTTCTGAACGCGCGGGGCTCCGCGCGAGGGGTACGAACCACGCTTATAATGTATCCATCGTACAGGGTCGCGGAGGGGGTTGCCAACCAAGTGCTTGTCCGGCAAGCGGTTGGCAGGCGGGCTCCGCCCTGCCGCCGGCGACCCGCCGGCGCCACAGGCTGAGGACCAGCAGGGCCCAGAGCTGGTTGCCCCAGTCCTCGCGGCCCGAGCGTTGAGCGGCAAAAAGGGCCTCGATCTTCCGCCGGTCGAGATACCCCTCCGCGAGCATGGGGTTGGCGAGGACGGCTTCCCTGGCGAAGTCCCAGAAGCCGCCCCCCAAACAGCGCCCGAGCGGCAGGCCGAAGCCCTGCTTGCGTTTGGCAAGCACCGCGGCGGGAAGGAGGTCCCGCACCGCCGCCTTCAGCATGTGCTTGGGACCGCGGCCGCAGCGAAGCTCGGGCGCGAGCGCCGCGACATGCTCGACGACGCGGTGGTCGAGGAACGGCGCGCGGACCTCCAGGCCGTGGTACATACCGGTCCGATCCGTCTTGACGAGGATGTCCCCGGGAAGGTAGTGCCGCAGATCGAGATCGAGAAGCTCGCCGGGCGTCCCGCGCGACGCCCGCGCCAGCCGGTGCAGCGACGGTCCCTCGCCGGCCTCGATCTCGGCGAGAAAGGCGTCCCCGTAGGCCAGGCGCTTGAGCTCCGGAGCGAAAATGCTGCGCCGGCGCAGGAACGCGCCAAGCAGCCCGGCGCGGGCATCGCGCGCGTAGCGACAGACACGCGCCGGCAGCGAGACACCCCGCGGGGAGGGGGCGCAGAGACGTTCGAGCGCCCCGCCCGCCGCGACCGCGGCGCGCCGCGCCAACGCCGGGCGCGCGAATTGTCTGAGCGTGATCGTGAGCCACTGGTAGCCGCCGAAGAGCTCGTCGGCGCCGTCGCCCGACAGCGCCACCTTGACCTCCCGCGCGGCCATGCGCGCGACCAGCAGCGATGGCAGCATTGAGTGGTCGGCGAAAGGCTCTCCGAGGGCCGCGACGGCTTGAACGATATCGTCTTCCTTCGGGGACTCCAGCGCCGCGACCCTGTGCTCGCACCCGAAGAAGCCCGCCACGCGGCGCGCGTCGTCCGTCTCGTCCCCCGCGCCGGCGGGAAAACCGATGCTGAAGGCGCGCACCGGGCCGCGGCGCCGCATGAAACCCACCACGGTGCTGGAGTCGATGCCGCCGCTCAGGAACGCGCCGACCGGGACCTCGCCGGCCAGGCGGATCCCGACGGCATCGTCCAGCAGCGCGCGCAGTTCCTCGAGCCACGCGGCCTCGTCGCAGGGACGCGTCTCCCGGGGCAGGTCCCAGTAGCGCCCCGTCGTGAGCCCGCGCGCGTCGAAACTGCCCCACGCGCCGGGCGGAAGCTGCTCGATGCCCCGCCAGATCGTCCGGTTGCACGGCACGTAGCCGTACGTCAGGAAGTCGTCAAGCGCCGCCGGATCGATCTCCGCCGGAGCCAGGGCCCGCAGCGGCGCGATCTCCGAGGCAAGGTGCAACGCCGACCCGAGGCGGCGGAGGTAGAGCGGTTTTTCCCCCAGCCGGTCGCGCGCGAAAAAGAGCCGCCGCGCCGGGCCGTCCCAGATCGCGAAGGCGAAGGCTCCGTTGAGGTGACAAGGGGCCTCCTCGCCGGCCTCCTCGTAAAGGTGCAGGATGACTTCCGCGTCGGTCCGGGTCGTGAAGACATGACCGCGGGCCGCGAGGCTCGCGCGCAGTTCGCCGAAGTTGTAGACCCGGCCATCGTGGATGATGGCGCGGGTTCCGTCCTCGTTGGCGATGGGCTGCCTGCCGGCCGCAAGATCGATGACGCGGAGCCGCCGGTGGCCGAGCGCCACGCCGGGGCCGAAGAAGAAGCCCTCCTCGTCAGGCCCGCGGTGCGCGAGCAGCCTCGTGAGCGCGGCAACGCGCCCGCGGTCGACCGGCGCTTCCTCCAGAGAGCGCTCGCCGTAGATGCCGCACATGGCGCCTATTATGGAACGGTTCGCGGAGCGCGGCCAGAGCGGAAGCCGGCCGCGCCTCCCCGCCGTCGGGCGAGGACGCCGCGCGCTCTTCCCCGCGCGCCTGCGTCGCGGGACGCTTGCCGCGCGCCGGCCTCCGTGACATCCTAGGCGCCTGGCACGGACACGGGGCCGGCGGGCGGCTCCGCGGCGGCCCAGGGAGCGATATGGCCATCAGAGTGCGGAGGTTTCCGGCCGACGGCGCTTCGGCCCGCCCCGCGGCAAGCGTGGTGATCCCCACGCGAGCGGGCGACCGCGACGGGCGGCTCGCGCGCGTGGAGGCGGACCTGGCTCGCCAGAGCTTCCGCGACTTCGAGCTCATCGAGGTCATCGGCGACGACCGGCAGGGCCGCGCGATCAACCGGGCGGCCCGCCTCGCGCGCGGGGTCTTTCTCATCACCCTCGACGATGACACCGAGCTGCACCAGGCCGAAACCTTCGAGCGCCTGCTGGCCGCCATGCAGGCCGATCACTCCATCGGCATCGCGGGTGCGAGCACCCTGCCGGGGCCGCGCGCCTCGGCCTTCCAGCGCCTCGCGGTCCGGGAAGTGCCGCGGCGGTTCTTCCCCCTCGTCGGCGCGACGATCGATTCCGACATGGCGCAGCATCCGTGCATGGCGATGCGGCGCGATGTCTTTCTCGCCCTCGGCGGAGAAGACGAAGACCTGATCCGCGGCCTCGATCCCCTCCTGCGCCACAAGTTCCGCCGCGCGGGCTACCGCGTCACGATCGCCGCCGGCGCCTGGATCAGTCATCCGCTTCCCGAGGACCTGGGCTCCATCGCGCGGCTGTACTTCAGGAACGGCCGCGGGAGCGCCTTCGCGCAGCGCACGCACCCTGAGCGCATCTACGAGCTTACGGACGGGGCCGAGGGTCTGCGCGGCGGGGCGTTTGCGCCGCGGCGCCCGCGCTGGTTCCGCGCCCTCAGGTACGCCGGCCGCCTCTATCTGGACCTGCTGGGCTGCAGGATCGTGCGCCTCACGGCCGACGTCGCCTACGCGGCCGGCTACGCCTGGGAGCTCTGGACGGCCGCGCGCCGCGTCGCATGATCATTGCGACCGGCGGCGCCGGCCGGTTGCGCGGCGAGCGCCCGAGGCGTTCACGTCCGCCACCGCTTCCACCACCACCAGAGCAGACCCGCCACGATAGGGCCGAGCGTCCCCAGGATGACCCCGAAGAACGGCCCGAGCCCCTCATGCTGCGCCACGGGGAGTCTCACATTCATGGATAAGAAACCGCACACGAGCGGCGGCCACATGACCGCGAGCATCAGGATGGTGAGAGTGCGCATCCTGAGGTTGAGGTTGTTGTTGACGATCGAGGCCCGCGCATCCATCATGCCGGCCAGAATGTCGGAGTAGATGCGGGTCTGCTCGTAGCACTGCTTGTTCTCGATGGCCAAATCGTCGATGAACTCCACATCCTCCTTGCAGAAACCCCGCGCCGCGGGGTTGTTGGCGTTGATGCGCACCCGTTCGATGAGGACGCCGTTGGCTTGGATCGCGTTGAGGTAGTAGACCAGGCTTTTCTCCAGCATGAACAGGTGGATCAGGCTGCGGTTCTCCATCGAGGTGGTGATCTGCGCCTCGATCTCCTCGGAAATGGTGTTGATGACGCGCAAGTGCTCGGTGAAGTGGACGACGCTGCGGTAGATCAGCTTGAGGACCAGGTCCCGCAAACCCTGGATGCGAGCGAAGGCCTTCCCATCGAAAAGCGGCAGATCCTCGGCCTCGACGACGATCAGGCGCTGGTCGTACAGGAAGGCGCCCACGGAGTGAATCTTGAAGTGGAACCGGTCTTCGGCCGCGTAGCGCTTCGGGCGCTTGAAAACCAGCGCCGTGTGATCAGGCTCCTCCTCGATGCGCGCCAGTTCGTCGGGGTCCAGCGAGGACTGCAGGGTATGTTCGTCGATGTTGTAGACATCGACCAGCTCGCGGCGCTCGGTATCGGTCGGGTTGATATAGACGAACACCTGCCCGTCGGCGGGGCCGCATTCCACCAGCTTCTGGTCGACGATCCTAAGGCACCGCAGCATACGCGTGCATCCCGTCCGGGCCGCGCCGGCGCCTCGCCGGCGGGCCGGTGACTTCCCGGACCGCATTCCGCGGACCGCCCCCGCGGCGGCAAACCGCCCACGATAGCATGTATCGCCCCGAAGCGCAATCGGGGTCCATCACGCCGGCGGCGGGCTTTTCCCGCCGCCCGGCCGCGCGGCCGCAAGCCCCCCCAGGGTGCCCGCCTTGAGCAGCGCGCAGCACAACGCCGCGCCCGTCAAGCCCAGGCTCGGCAGAAGCACCAGCCCGGTCACGAGCGCCCCCGCGCAGGCGCCGAGGTGGTCGGCGCCGTCGGTCAGCGCCGCCGCCCGGCCGCGCCGCGAGTCCTCGCCGCGCAGGCACAGGTTGGCGGCGCTGAACTCCAAGCCCGTGATGGCGCCCAGAATGCCGTTCCAGACATAGAGTACGATCTCGGCCGCGGCGGCCAGGCGCATCGCCGGCGCGCGCATCAGTTCCGCGGCCGTGTAGATCACGACGGGCGTGGCCAGCGCCGCGGCGCAGGCGGCCGCCTCGGCCAGGAGCAGGACCCTGCGGCCGCGCCGCACGCGCCGCCCCCACAGCGCGCCCGCGCTCACGCCGCACATGAAGGCGCCCGTGAGCATGCCTATTTTGTGGTACACGCTTCCGCTCACCACCTGGAAGGCGAGCAGAAGGACGAGCGCCAGCGCCATGCCCCAAGCTCCCGTGCCTCCGACGGCCACCAGGACGGGCGCGGCCGGCCGCCGCCGCAGGCACAGCATCGCCAGGCCGGGAATCAGCGCCCAAGGCGCGACATGCGCCGGCGCGAGGCCGAGGACCGCGTTGAAAAGCTCGGCGAGCGCGCTGCCGGCCTGGCGCGCGGCGACGATCAGGCGGCGCAGAAAAAGCGTGGGCCGGGTGTCGCGCTCCGGCGCCGCGGCCGCGAGACCGCGGGCCAGGCGCGCGTCGGTGCGCGCCAGCATCTCCGGCCGGAAGGCATCGCCCGCGGCGAAGAACGCATCCCGGAAGTACTTCGTCGCGATGCCGCGGTTTCTGAAACGCCGCGCCAGCAGGTCCGGATCCCGCGTCGGCGCCCCCGGCGCCGAGGATGCGAAGAACCGCAGCCTGCCGCCCGCCGCGACGACGACCTCGGGGAACACCGCCCGCAGCGTCGCCAGGCACGCCGCCGCATAGGCCGCCGTGTCCTCCTCGAGGTGGATTCCGGCCTCGATGCCCAGGGCGAGCACGCCCTCCGCGGCGCGTACGCGCTCGATCTCCTCGAAGAACTCCCCCGTGTAGAAGCGGTTCAGGGCCGCCGACGACGGCTCCGGCGCCGCCAGCAGGATCAGATCGATGCTCCGGGCGGGCAAAGCGCGGAACAAGCCGCGCGGATCGTCACTGTGCATCCGAACGGCGGGCGCGGCCAACGCGGCTTTCTCGCCGGCGTTCAGGAACGGCGCGAGCACCCCGGGCAGGGCCGGGTCGAAGGGCGCCAGGTGCAGCTCGGACGGCCCGTACTTGAGCAGCTCCCCCACCATGCCGGGCGAGCCTCCGACGAGAACGATCCGTTCGACCCTCGGCGCCTGGCTCGCCGCGATGTGGACCTCGGTCTCGTCGGCGAAGGGATCGGGAAAGGCGAAGGCGAGTTGGCCGTCGAAGTACACCTGGCGCTGGTCCGCCCGCTTTAGCACGGCGATGTTGCCGTAGGGCGTGTCCGCCGACCGCTCAAGGAGAAAAGGGCCCATGAGGCCGCTCCACCTGAGGCGGTCGCCCCACTCCCCCAATACGCCCAAGTTGAAGCCGCCGATGCAGCCCCACAAGAGCAGGAGGCCCGCGCAGGCGGCCGCCGCGCGCCGCCGCGCGAATACCGCCGCGGCCAGGAGCAGCCCCGCCACGGCGCCGAAGGCAAGCAGGTCCTCCCTTCCCTGCGCGAGGAACCAGTAGGTGCCCAGGCACGCCGCGGCCAGGCTTCCCGCCGCCTCGATGCCGTAAATTTCGCCGGTCCCCGCGCCGCCGGCGCGGCGCGCCGCGGCCAAGAGCGGAAACAGGAAGCCGACCAGCCCGCTCACGGGCACCGTGATGAGGGCGAGGCCCGCCGCGGCCTGGCCGAAGCGCGGGCATTCGCCCGCGGGCAGGCCGATCAGCCCGCGCAGCCCGCGCGCCGCCGCGTACTCCCAGAAGACGACGCCCGCGAAGAGAAGCAGCGTCGCGCACAGAAGCTCCTCCGCGGATGCGCGCCTGAGCGCCGCGCCGCCGGCGAGGGCTCCCAAGCCCACCGCGAAGAGCCACCACGCGAAGAAAAGCGCCAGCACCAATTCGTTGCCGCCGAAGGCGACCAGCCCCCCGCGGACGGCGATGACCTGGGCCCACAGCGCCGCCGCCCCCGCCGCGAAGGCCGCGATTCTGACGGCATTCGCTCCGCGGCCGCCGCCGGCGCATGTGTTCGGCGGGCGGCCGTCACTCATCCTCGCCGAACACCTGCGCCTCGAAGACCCAGAAGCGCGTCCCCTCGCGCCAAGCCTCCGGCGCGAGCCCCGCCTTCACGGCGAGGTGATCGAGGGTTTGCTCGCGGTTCCAGCCCTGCTCGGGCGCGACCTGCGGCAGGAAGATGGCGCGCCGTCCGGCTTTCTCCATGAGGATGCCGTGCCGTCCGACGGTGAACTCCTCGGGGCTTTTGACCTCCCGCGGCGGCGTCAGCACGGAAATCTCGATGGAAATTTCGCCGGCTTCTTCCTTCGCGACGGGCGCGAAGCGCCGGTCGCGCGCCGCGGCGTTTATCGCGTTCTTGACCACCGCCTCCCAGAGCGCCTCCTCGGGCATGATCGTGCCGATGCAGCCCCGCAGCTCGCCGCGTTTCTTCAGGGTCACGAAGGCGCCCGCCTTGAAGCGCGCCTCGGGGGGCAGCGCCGCCCAGTCGACGTAGGCGCCCGGGTCCTCGTGCCGCTCGCCGTCCAGGTAGCGCACGATGACGCCGCGCGCCAGCGCAAGCAGTTTTTTCTCGGATTCTCTCGCGATCTTCCGGTCCCGCGGCAGCAGATCCAACGGCTCCACGGCTCCACCCCCTTTCACGGCGCCGGGCCGGCAGAACGCGACGCTCGCGTAGCTCACGCTCCCCTGGCTCAGCAGCGCGGCATCGCTCCGGGCGCCCGTCATCTCGCCCGAGGTCGCATAGGACAACAAGACGCCGGGAGCCCCCGCCGAGCCGGGCCGGCGCGCCACGATCTCCAGGAGCACGCCGATGGGGTCGCGGCCGCACACCGTCGCGCCCGTTCGCGCAATGTAGTCTGAAAACGCGGCCTGCTTGCCCGCCAGAATCGGCGCGAGCGCGCCGAAATCCAGGGCGCGGATGCCCGCCTCGATGTCGCGCGTGAAGGGCGTGAAGCCGAAGCGCGCGCCGAAATGGGTGAAATCCGAACTGGCGACCACAAGGGCGTCCTCGCCGGCGAAGGGCGCGAGCGCCGCGGCCGCCTGCGCGGCGTCGCCGCCGTCCAGGGCGCCGACCAGGATGGGCAGCAGCTTGAAAGGCGGGAGCACCGCCTGCAGGAACGGCACCTGCACCTCGAGGGAGTGCTCGCGGCGGTCGGCTTCGCCCTGGAAGGAGAAAAACGCTTGCGCGCGCAGCGCCGCCACCGCCTCGACGTCGACGGGCACAACGCCAAGCGGCGTCCGGAAGGCGGCATAGTCCGGCAGCGCCGCGCCCCGGAAACGGCCGTAATGGCTCGGCCCGAGGAGGATCACGCGCGCGAACTTCATGCCCCTCAGGAGACTGTACGCCGCCCCCGCGCACTTTCCCGAGTAGACGTATCCGGCGTGGGGCGCGATAAGCGCGGACGGGCGGAGATCTCCGAAGTCGGGCTGGACGCGCAGGCAGCCCTCGATCGCGCTCCGGAGCGCCTCCGGGCCGGCGGGATAGAACGCGCCCGCGACGGCGGGCTCCCGGACGGCCTTGCCGGCGGCAGGCGCGGCACAAGCCCCCATCCAGCCGCACAAGACCGCGCACGCACTCAGTCGCATCGTCCGCATGGCGCTCACCTCGCACGCTCGGCCGCCCTCATCATAGATGGCGCGGGCCGTCAATCAAGGGACGGCGGGGCGCAACACAAAACGGGGCAACGACCCGGGATCCGGCGCAAGCTTCGGAATGGAGCGCTTCGCCAGCCGCCGGCCGACCACCGCGGGGAAGCTCAAGGCTGCTTCGCCGCCGCCTTCTGGTCCGGCTCTTCCTCTTTGGGCTTCTTCCACCGCATCAGCGTCTGCCGGATTTCGGCCAGGTTGTTCTTGTTCGCCAACACGAGGACGACATCGCCCGCCTCGAGCACGGTGCCCCCGCTCGGCACCATGAACTTCTCGTTCCGGTTTATCAGGACGATGAGGCTGTCGCGGGGCAGGCCCAACTCCACGATCGGCTTCCCGGTGACGGCGGAAGTGTAGGGAATGATGAATTCGACGAGCTCGGTGTCCACTCCATCCAAGGGCTCGAATTCGATGGGAGATCTCCGTTTGATCTTGAGCGGCGCCTGCAGGCCCAGCAGGCGCGCCACCACGGGGATCGACCACCCCTGGAAGAGCGCCGAGGTGAGGACGATGAAAAAGATGATGTTGAAAATCGCCTCGGATTCCTCCAGCTTCGCGACGAGGGGAAACGTCGCCAGCACCACGGGGACCGCGCCCCTCAGGCCGACCCAACTGACCAGGGCCTTCTCCCGCCACCCCAAGCGCACCGCAAGCAGCGACAGAACGACGCTCAGCGGCCGGGCGACGAACATCAGAAAGGCGGAACAGGCGAGGCCGGCCCAAATGACATCGATGATTTTAGATGGATAAACGAGCAGCCCCAGGGTGACGAACATGGTGATCTGGCTCAGCCAGGCAAGCCCGTCGAAAAACCGCAGCATGCTCTTCTTGTACACGAACTGGCTGTTGCCAGCGATCAAGCCCGCGATATAGACGGCCATGAAACCGCTGCCGCCGGCCGCCGCGGTGACGCCGTAGGTAAGCGCCACCAGCGCCAGGGCGAACACGGGATAGACCCCCTCGTAATAGGAATTCAAACGATTGAGCAGGAGGACCATGGCCTTGCCGAAGGCGATCCCAAACAGGATGCCGAGTCCCATCTGAACGACGAAGAGCGTGACCAGGGAAAAGGACGACGTCTCGGGATTGGTAATGATTTGAATCAACCCCACGGTGAGCAGGACCGCCATGGGGTCGTTGCTGCCCGACTCCAGCTCCAGCAGGGGTTTGAGCAGGCCCCGCAGGCTGATCTTCTTCGAGCGGAGCACCGAGAAGACCGCGGCGGCATCGGTGGAGGAACCGACCGCGCCGAGCAGCAGGCCGGGCAGAAGCGGGAAGTCCAGGGCGACGTGGGCAAAGAGGCCCACCGCCACGGCCGTGAGAAAGACGCCCAGCGTCGCGAGGCTTGCGGCCGATCGGAACACCGGCTTGACATCGGACCAGCTCGTGTCAAGCCCGCCCGCGAAAAGAATGACGACCAGGGCCATGATGCCCACGGCCTGGGCCAACTCGGCGTTGTGGAATACGATGCGGCCCGGCCCTTCGGAGCCGGCGAGCATGCCGATGCCGAGAAACAACAAGAGGACCGGAACCCCGAAGTCCTCCGAGAGCCTGGCGACGCCGATGCTGATGATGATCAGGAGCGATCCTATCAGCAGGACGTATTCGATCGGTATCATGTTCCCAATATAGACCTGGGCGGCAGGGGCGTCAATTGAACCGTTCCGGGCGGCTGCCTGGCCCCGTGCAGGACAGAAGTTCCGCATCGGGGGGCGCGCCAAGGCCGTAAGCCGGCCTGCCGGCGTCGATCCTGTTCATGCGGAAAGCGCTTCGCGGGGCCCAGCCGGCGTCAACGTCCCTCCAACGCCGCCAGCCGCGCCGCGCATTCCAGCCTGACTCCTTCGGGCAGGTCGGCGCGCCCGCGCGCCTCGCGATAGAGGGCCCGAGCCTCGTCCAACGCGCCGGTTTCCTCGTAGAGCAGGCCGAGCAGCGCGATCACCTCGCCGCCAGGCGGGCTCCGCGCGCCGAGAGAGCGCAGGATTTCGATGGCGCGGCGGGGCTCGCCCAGGCGGCGCAGGTGAAAGGCGAAGGCATAGGAGTAGCGCGGCTCCGACGGCGCCTCCTCCACCGCCTGCATGAAGAGCCTCAGCCCCTCGTCGGGACGCTCTCCGATCACCATCACGGCGAGGTTGTACGCCGCCTGCGCGAGGTGCGGGTCGGCCTTCAGCGCGGCGCGCAGGCACTGCTCCGCCTCGCCCGGATCGCCCCGCTCGGCCCGCAGGAGCCCGAGATTGAAGAGCGCCTCGGCGCTCTGCGGTTCGATGCGCAGGGCGTCCCTGAGCTCGCGTTCGGCCGCGTCGTTGTCGCCGCGCCGCGCGTGGCAAAGAGCCATGTTGACGCGCGCCGGGATGAACGACGGGTTGAGCCGCCGCGCCGCCGCATAGCTCGCCAGCGCCTTGTCGAAGTCGCCCCGGTCTTGGGCGAGGTTCCCCAAGTTGTAGTGGCCGGCGAAGTCATCGGTGCGGGCGCGGAGCAGCGTTTCGTATTCGGCGATGCAGGCGGCGGCCGCCGCGCGGGCGGCGGCGGGCAGGGCCTCGACCGGAACGCGCGCGAGCACCGACGCCGCCTCGAACCTGACGCCGCGCCGCGGATCGCGCGCCAGCTCGCCCAGGACCTCGAGGGCGCGGCGGGGGTCCGGCGCCGGCGCGGCCGCCAGCGCCCGCGCCGCGCTGCCGCGCACCAGGGGCGAAGGATCCCGCGCCGCCGCGTACACCACGGGCCACTTGCGGGCGTCCTCGCAGGCCGCGAGGAGCCGCACCAGCGACGCCGCGACCACCTCGTTGCGGCCGCGGCCCGCCACGTAATCGCCCATCTCCTCCAGGCGCTCCCAGCGGCGGGCGCGCGCCGCGGCCACGAGCGCGCCCGTCCACAGCATCGGCGCCTGGTAGTCGCGCGGATACCATTCCCGGACGAGGCGGTCGGCCCAGGCCGCGTCCTTGTCGGGGTGGCAGATGCCGCAGGCGTTCGGCGAGCCGAACGCGGCGGTCGCGGCGGGCGCGGGGGGGCGCATGCTGTGGTCGTGGCGCCGCATGCGCGCGAACTCGGTCTCCGGCATGTGGCAGGCGACGCACCGGCTTCCCTCGCTCTCGGCGGTATGATGCGAATGCGCCGCCGGGTTCCCCACCTGCCGCTCGTGGCACGGGAGGCAGGCGTTGTCCGCCGCGGCGCCGGCGTGCTTGTTCCTGCCCGACGACGTGTGGCAGTGCATGCACGTGAGGTCGGGCGCCTTGAGGCAGGGGCTCAGCAGCCAGGTCGTATGGGTGAAATTCTCCCCGAGGTCGCGGCCGTCGGGGTGGAAGTCGGGGTGCTCGAGACAAGTGAGCACGTAGTGGTCGAAAAACTCGTCGCCCGGCATGAGGCCCGCCGTGAACGGCCCGGCCTTCGCGTGGCATGCGCCGCACAGCGAGTTGGTCTGCGCCGGCGTCAACCGCCTGGCAGCGATGATCTCCAAGTCCCCGGGCGCCGCGCCCGGCGCCAGCGCCTCCATCGCCGCGACGTGCCGCTCTCCCGGCCCGTGGCACGTCTCGCAGTTGATGCCGGGCTCGACCCACTCGGTGCGGTAAGCGTCGGTGGCGAGGTCGTAGCGCTTCGAGATCTGCGACACGTGGCATCCGTAGCACGAGGTGTTGAACGTCAGAAACGGATCGGTCCAGTCGACGGGGGCGTCGACCGCGTGGGGGAAGTGGCGCACCATGCTCCCCGTCGTGTCATACCACTCCCGCCGCCGGGTGTCGAAGGCGAGCGGCAGGACCTGCAGCCGCCCGCGGACGAAGGGCGTCAGGAAGTACGCCGTGTTCTTGCCCCCCATGACGTGGGCCAGGGGGTAAGTCTTGACTCCGACCGAGACCTCCTCCAGCACGGCGCCGGCGTTCAGGTCGAAGCGGTAGCGCGTGCCGCGCACCGCGATGGGCGCCTCCATGGGAACCAGCGTCCGCGCGGCCCAGGCCTTCGAATAAGGCTGCATGGCGAGCCCATGCCAGGAGGAAACCCATTTCTCGTAGAAGTCCTCGTGGCAGCGCTTGCAGCTCCGGGAGCCTACGACCGCCGGCGCCGGCCCCTCCGCCGAAGGCGCGCCGGCGCCGGCCGCGGCGCACGCCAGCGGCAGCAGCAGCAACGGCGCGTATCGCGCGCCGGCGGCTCGCCGTTCCTTCCTGTGCCCCACGCCGCCCCTCCCCATCAGAACGTCCCCTGCATGCGAAGGGCGACATACCAGCCGCCCTCGAGGCCGCGGTACTTGTCCAGGCCGCGGCAGTCCCAGCCGGTGAGGAAGCGATGGTTGAAGGCCCAGCCGCCGCCGATGCTCGCGTCGAACCACGCCGTGGCGATGCGCAGGCCGCCCCCGGCGCGGTCGAACTCGTGGAAGAAGCGCTGATTCCTTCTCAGACCGATCCTGTCGCGATTCGGCGCCCCCATGGCAAAGCCCTCCAGCGTGCGTCCGTACTGAGCGTAGAGGCGCAGCCACTCGGCCGCCTCGTACTCGACGGTGGCGTCGCACTTGACCGGAAAGCAGTACTTGAGATCCAGCGTCGTTCGCTCGCAGAGCCGGACCGCGAGCGAAGTCTCCGGAATGCCGACCGCGTAGCGCACGCGCTCCCCGAGGGAATCGCGGTACGAGAGGTAGGGCAGCGGCACGTCGGGCCAGAGGACGCGGTTGCCGTCGAACTCGATGCCGGCGCAGAACCGGCCGGCGGCGCCCGCCGGCCGCGAGCCGCCCAACGCCGCCGTCGGGTACCACGCTTGGCGGTTGCGGAAGTACCCGTCGTTCGCGGTGCCGGCGCCGCCCATGATGTCGATGCGCCAGCCCTCGACCAGGCCGTCGACGCGCGTGGCGCCGGCCAGCGCAATGTCGTTGAACTGGCCGCCCACCAGCCGGTTGTCCGAGCGGCTGTCGTAGGTCAGGACTTTGTACCCGAGCACGAAAACCGGGTCGGGGTCGCCCCTGAGGAACTTGACGCGGCCGCGGGAATCCCAATAGAACATATTCGTTTTCTCGCCGGCGCCCCGCGTGTCGGCGTCGCCGAAGAAAAGGAGGTCGTCGAAGGTGTCGGCCCAATGCGGCTCGGGCGTCCACGGCACGGTGAAGATGGCAGAGGTCGTTTGGGAGAAGAGGGGCGCGCAGAGCCCGGCGGCGACGGCGCACAGCGCCGCGCGCAGACCGCGCCCCGCGCCGGGCAATCCAGGCCGTTTCATCCGCGCCTCGGGCTTCGCATAGGAATCCTCGCACATGCGCACCGCCGCCCGCGCCGCGGCTGCGCATCCCGCGAGCAGGCGGCGGTCCCATTATGGATTATCGGCACGCGAAGTCGAGGACATGCGCGCCGCGGGGCCTGAATTGACCCGGCACAGCCCGCCGCGTACCATGGACCTCATGAGCCTGCCGGTGAAGCTCCACGCCCATGCGAGGCGCGGCAAACGGCCGCCCTCGCGGCCGCGCGGCCGCCCCACGCGGCGGGGGTTCCTGCAAGAGGTCGCCGGGGTCGCCCTCGCGCTGCCCCTCGCCGTTGCGGGCGGGCGCCGGGCCTCCGGCGCCTCCGGCGCCTCCGGCGACCGCATCGCCCTGGGCTGCATCGGCCTGGGCGGGCACGGAACGAACTGGAACCTGCCCCGTCTGCTGGCGGAGGAGGGGGCGCGCGTGGTGGCGGTGTGCGACGTCTTCGCCGATCGGCGCGAGAAGGCGCGCGCCTTGGTGGACGCGCACTACGGCGCGGCGGACTGCGCGGCCTACAACGACTTCCGCCGCGTTCTCGATCGCGGGGACATCGATGCCGTCATGATTTCGACGCCGGACCATTGGCATGTGCTGATGACGGTGCTCGCCGTGCGCGCGGGCAAGGATGTCATCTGCGAGAAGCCCACCCTGACCATCGCCGAGGGCCAGGCGCTCTGCCGCGAGGTCCGCCGACACAAGGCCGTCTTCCAGACCGCCACGGAGGATCGCAGCATCCCCTGCTATCACCGGATGGCGCGGGCGGTGCGCGAGGGCGCCATCGGCAAGGTCACCCGCGTCGAGGTGACGCTGCCCGCCGGGCAGCGCTTCCCGAACGAGGACGCCGCCCCCGTCCCCGCGGGGCTGGACTGGGACCTCTGGCTCGGGCCGGCGCCGTACGTGCCCTACACGCCCGGCCGCACCGAGGCCCAGCACTGGCGCCACGTGTGGGACTACTCGGGCGGGAAGTTCTCGGACTGGGGCATGCACCAGCTCGACACGGTCCAGCTCGCCCTCGACCGCGAGCGCGACGGCCCCGTCAAAGTCGCGGGCCGCGGCACCGTGAACCCGGGCAGCGTGTACGGCACGTTCATCGACTACGATCTGACGTACACCTACGCCGATGGAGTCGAGGTCCATGTGGCTTCCGGCGGCACGGGCTTGATGTTCCACGGCACCGAGGGGCGCATCGGCAACAAGGTCTGGCGCGGCCCCCTGGAGGCGCACCCGGCCGAGATCCTGGACCGCCCGCTGGAAGGCGGCGCGCGGATCCCTTTCAACGAGCGCGGCGAGCACCACGACTTCCTGGCCTGCGTCCGGAGCCGCAAGGATCCCTACTTCCCCGCCGAGTCGGGGCACCGCTGCGCGAGCCTGCTTCACATCGGCAATATCTGCATGCGCCTGGGGCGCCCGCTGCGCTGGGATCCGGCCGCGGAGGAGTTTCCCGGCGATGCCGAGGCGAACGCCATGCGGGCGCGGCCCATGCGCGCGCCGTGGTCGCTGGAGGCATAGAAAGGCGCCCCGGCGCCGCCCGCGCGGCGGCGCTTCACACGCGCCACCGCCGTCGAAGGCCTCCGAGTCCCGTCACGGGACCGCACGGAAGAGCCGCCCGTCGCCCGCGGCGAGCTTGATCTTCACCGTCCGATCGGCGCCCAGCGCGGGGCCGGCGATCCACGCGCCGGTCTTCCGGTCGAGTTCCTCCAGCCCGGCGCCCGGGATCCCCGTCTTCACCACCGCCTCGGCCTCCGCGCGATAGCTGCGGTTGACCACCATGAACGCCGTCGGCCGCGCGCCGCGGCCGAACAGGCCCAGCACGAACTCGCCGCCCGCGACCTGCACCGGCGCTTCGGGAGGGAACGCGACGGCGCCGTAGGGCAGCGGCGCGGTTTGATAGACCGCGATCGAATCCAGCGCGAGGAGCGCGGGCCCGAATTTCTCGATCTCTCCGTTCAGGGCCGCGACATCCTTGGCCAGGGGCGCGGCCTTGCCGTCCTGGTAGAGCCCGCCGTAGGACGCGGGGCCCCAGTAGGTGAAATAGCTGATGCCGCGGCCGCCGTAGGCCATGGTCGTAAAGACCAGGAAGCGCATCTCCGCGGCGTTCGGGAGGCGCCACACTTTCTCCAGGGTGCTCGCCTGGATGATGTTCAGGAAGGGCCTGCCCGCCGCGAGCGCCGCGGCCCGGATCAAGGCGAGGTTCAGGAAATACTGGGGGCCGTCGTGCTCCCGAAAGAAATGATAGTGGTCGTAGCTGATGAGGTCGGGCTTCACGATTTCGACGAAGCGCAGCAGGTGCTCCCGGTACGCGAGCACGGTCTTGTCCTCCGGACCCACGCCGGCCAGATCCGTCGGGTGGCCGGCCGCGGCGCGCTCAGCCTCGGCGGCGCGCACGCCGAGCTGGGCCTCGGTGGCGTACGTCGGAAAGAGATTGATGTAGGCCAGGTGCGCGGGGTCGCGCTCCCGCAGATACGCGACGAGTTTTCCCAGGCCCTCGAAGGCGCCCGCGCCGGGCTCATCGACGATATAGTACGCCTCCAAGGCGGGATGGCCCTTCACGCGCTCGATGAGCGCGTCGAGCTGCGCCCGCCTCCCGGCGTCGGCCAGCGCCGCCGGGTCGAGGAGCGGATTCGTCAGCATGGCGCGGAGGCCGTGCTTCCCGGCCGCGTCCAGACCCTCGACCGGCACCCAGGTCAGGTTGTACCCTTCGGCGGCGACCGCGGCGAGCGCCGCGTCGGTGGCGGGCGGGGGGCACCAAAAGGTGATCAGGAACCGCGTCTGCTTCCACCCGCCGCTTGCCTCGGGAACGGCGGCCAGGAGACACCAGGACGAGAGCGCGATGACACCCGCCGAAAGACGCCATGAACCCATGGGGACCCTCCTTCACCCGCGCCGCGCGCGCCCCCGCCAGGCCGGCGCGCCTCGGATCCGCATCGATCTTGGCGACGACGGCCTCGGCGAGCGCCAGGCCGCGCGCTTCGATCTCCCCGTGCCGCCGCATGCGTCCTCACACCTCCGCCGGCAGCTCGTACCCCGGGCGCCTCGGGCGATCGAGGAAGCGGGCGGCCTCCTCGTCGCCAGCGAAATCCTCCTTCACCGGGTCCCACGCCAGCTTCCGGCCGACCCAACGCGCGATATTCCCCAGGTGGCAGACCGTGATGGACCGATGCCCGATCTCGATGTCCGCCGCCGGCAGGGTCTTCGCGCGCATGCAGTTGAACCAATCGCGCATGTGGTCGTTGCTCGCATAGAGCTTGACGGGCAGTTCCGCCGGCGCGGACTTGGCTAGATCCGCCGGCTCCGAGCTGAAAACGCCCCGATCGACCTTCAGGCTCCCCTTCTCGCCGACGAAAACCGCGCCGCCCATGGGACCGTCCTCGAGGACGAGCACCGTGCCGTCGGCGTAGCGGTAAAAAACCTTCGGTACGCCGCAGGCCTTCTCGCCGCGCGCGCGGGACTCCGGCGCGGTGTAGACCGGCGGGTTGAACCGCGGCCCCTCGGTCCACACCTCGACGGGACCGCCGGCGTCCATGCCCAGCGCCCACTGCACCTGGTCCAGACCGTGGCTCCCCCACCCGGTCATCTCCCCGCCCGACCACGGGCGAAAGGAGATCCAACCCGGGTTCGTGCGGGGGTTGAAGATGTCCGGGTGATACGGCACGACCGCGGTGGGCCCGCACCAGGCATCCCAGTCGAGCTCCCGCGGCGCATCCTGTCCGGGAAGCCCGCACTCCCAAGGGCTCGGGTAGTTGTGCCCGATGACTTTGGCGACCTTGCCGAGCACGCCGTTTCGGACGAGTTCGCAGGCGCGGCGGTTCTTCTCCATGGAGCGCTGCTGGCTCCCGCACTGAACGATGCACCCGTACTTGCGCGCCGCCTGGACCATGAGGCGCCCCTCGCGGATGGTGAGGCTCACGGGTTTCTCGACGTAGACGTGCTTCCCCGCCTGGCAGGCGTGAATCGTGTGCAAGGCGTGCCAGTGATCGGGGGAGGCGACGATGACCGCCTGGACGTCCTTGGACTCCAGGAGGTCGCGGTAGTCGTGATAGGCGCGGCCGCCGTGCTTGCGGATCACCGCCTGCGCGCGAGGGAGGAAACAATCCGCGGCGCCGACGCAGCGGCCATCGGCGGGCAGGCCCCTGCCTTGAAGGTTCTCCGAGCGCCGGCCGCAGCCGATGTATCCGACGCCGATGCGGTCGTTCGGGCCCGGGGCGCCCTCGGCGCCGAACACGCCGCTCCTGGCGAAAAACGGCCCCGCCGCCAGCGCGCAGCCCAGCGCGCCCGTGCGGCGCAAGAGTTCCCTGCGGGTCACACGTCGTCTCGTCGGCATGGTTCCTCCTCTCCGGCGGCTCGCGCGCTATCGCGCGGGAGCACGGGTCTGCTTCAGCACGCGGAGCAACGCCTCCTTCGCCGCCGGCGGCGCCATTTCGGCGGCCGCCCGCAGCGCGTCGATGAAGGCCCGCGGCGTTACCCCGCCCGCGAACCGCAGCGTCTGGCCCTCGTTCACGATCTCGGTCCGCTCTGCTCCGCCGGCCGTGTACTCGACGCGGAGCTTCTTGCTTATGCCCACCGCCGGATCGCCGAATTCGGCGTTCGACGCCTCGACGGCGAGGGCGCCCCGCTTCACGATTTCGGCCACCTTGGCGGTGACATCCGCCTTGGCGCCGTCGGGCAAATCGCCGTAGACGGCCTTGCGGATGATCACATCGCCGGGAGCGAGGGTCGTGTGGCGCTCGCACACCTGGACGAGGGCCTGCTCGAGCGCCTGCAACTCCGCCGCCGATCCGGCGCCGGCAAGCAGTCTGACGAGGGCGGGAAACTCCGCCGCGCCCGCCATGGCCCCGGCGGCCTTGATGCTCGCCACGCGAACGGCCTCGTCGCCCGCGGCGGCGGCCGCCAGCAGCGCGGGCAGCGCGCCGGCGGCGCGCCGCTGCGCGATGAGCTCCACCGCGACGACGCGCTTCTTCGAGTCAGGGTCCCCCAGCATGGCGGCCAGGGCCGCATCGATCTCGGCTCCTTCCATGGCGCCCAGAGCCCCCCGCGCCGCCTTGACGACGTCGTCCGCCATGTCGCCCGTCAGGGCAACGAGGGTCGGCACCGCGGCGGCGCCGCCAATCTCGGCCAACGCATGGGCGATCGCTTCGCGGGCCGCTTTGCCGCCCGTCCGGGCGAGGGCGCACAACGCCGGCAGCGCCGCCTTGTCGCCGCGGGCTCCGAGGGCCTGGATCAGCACGATCTGGCTGTCCGCGGGAAGCCCCTCCAAAACCCCCGCCACCGCTTCCGTCACCTTGGAGCCGGGCATCTCGAGCGACGTGAGCGCGGCCGCCTTGACGAGGAGGAAATCCTTGCCGCGGCAGGCTTCCACAAGGAGCGGCAGCCCGGCGTCCTGACGCGCCAGCACGGCTCCCCGCAAAGCCGCCGTGAGCACCTGGTGCGGAACATCGTCCCGGCCGCGCAAAGCGTCGTAAATCGCCGCGGCCTCCGCGCGCCGCCCGCCGGCGGCGAGGGTTTCCGCGCAGCGCAGCAGGCCCTCGCAAAGCGCAAGCCGATTTTCCCGGGAGACGCCCGGCAGCGCCGCGCGGAGCCGCTCGGAGGCCTCCACGGTGCCCAGCATGCCCAGGGAGCGCGCGGCGGCCTGCGCCACTTCGGCCTCCGCCGCCCCGAGCAGCGCGCCCAGCGCCGCGGTCGCCGCCGTGTCGCGCCGCGCGCCGATGGAACCGATGACGCCGGCAAGCGCGCGGCCCTTCAGCACGCCCAGGGCCCCGCGCAGCGCCGCGTCGACGGCCGGGTCGGGAATCGGCTCGAGGGCGTAGCGGGCCATGTGGGCGAGCCGCTCGTCGCCGAGCAGCGCGGCCAGCGCGGGCACCGCCTTGGCCGTACCGATCAAGCCGAGCAGCCGGCAGGCATCGGCCTTGGCCTTGACCGGCGCCTCCGAGGCCAGCACCGCGATCAGGGCGTCCTCGTCGGGGGCGGCCGCTTCGCCGGCCCGCAAAGCGCCGGCGCACAGCAACGGCGCAACCAACAGGCAATTCGCGACAATCTTCCTCATGGCATCCTCTCGCCGCGGATCGGCATCAATAAATCCAGGGTTCGCGCATGGCGCGGGCGCAGAAGCGCTGGGCCTCCGCGTCGCCGATGAATTCCCCCTTCGCGGGGTCGAATCGCAGGTCGCGCTTGAGCCACATGCAGATGTTGGCGGCGTGCACCGCGGCCATGGAATTGTACATGACCTCCGCGTTCGCCACCGGCCGGCGGCGCGACTTGACGCAGTCGCAGAAATCGCGCACGTGGTCCAGCGAACGCTGCGTGCGGGCCGCATAGGCGCGCACGACCTTGTCGTAATCGGCCAGGAGCGCCGGCGAGGAGGCCTCGGGCTTCTGGTAGCCGTCCGCCGAGGCCACCCACCCCTCGGGGCCGTCGAACCGCATGCCGCAGGATCCGCGCCAGTACTTGTCGCCCCGCGAGAGGATCATCTTCGCGCCGTTCGCGAAGGTCGTGACCATGCCGTCGCCCGTCGGGTTGTTCACGTACCTGTACTCCACCGGCGACGTGTCGAGCGCATCGAGGCCCGCCTGGACCTGCGCGAAGGTGTGCGCCCCCCACTCGCCGATGCAGCTCGTGTGGAAATCGTAGTGGCCGCGCCAGCCGCCGTTGACGTAGGTCGCGTTGTACGGCCGCCACGGGCACGGGCCGAGCCACGCGTTCCAGTCCACCTCCTCCTTGGGAGGCTGGGGCTGTTCGGGCAGCCAAGCGTGGCTCATCTCCGCCGCATCCCAGGGGGCGATGTGGGCGTAAGCCGTGTGCACCTTGCCGAGGAGACCGTTGCGCGCGGCCTCGAAGCAGAAGACGAAGGTGTCCTGGCTCAAGCGCTGGGTGCCGGTCTGATACACGCGGCCGTAGCGCGCGGCCGTTTCCACCACGGCGCGCCCCTCGGCGATGGTCATGCACGACGGCTTCTCGCAGTACACATCCTTGCCGGCGCGCATGGCCAGGATCGACGCCAGCGCGTGCCATCGGTCGCCGGTCGCGATCAGGAGGGCATCGATGTCGGTGCGCTCGGCGAGAAACGCCCCCATGTCGGCGTACTTCTCGCAGTCCTTGTTGTAATAATGCTCGTCGACGATGCGCTTGCACTCCTCGCGGCGCGCCCGGCGCACGTCGCAGATGGCGACGAATTGCACGTCGCGCTCCTTCAGCATCCAGCGCATGACGCCGGTGCCGCGCCCGCCCAGACCGAGGCCGCCGAACACGATGCGGTCGCTGGGCCGCACGGCGCCGTCGCGGCCCAAGGCGCCGGCGCGCACGCCCCGGGGCATCGCCAACGCCGCGCCTGCCGCGGCAAGCGTTCCCACGAACCCGCGCCGCGTGAGCCCCCGCGAATCCTTGCCTCGCCGTCCTGTCCCGTGCATTGAAGCACCTCCTTGCTATCCGAGCGGGCGCGGACGCCCGCGTCCGCCGCACCGCCATCGTATAGTGTGCATGATTACCTTCGCCCGTCAACCGCGGTTTTTTGGCGCGCCGGGAAGGGAACCGCGCCCGGCGCGAGGGAACGCCTTCGGGTACAATCGACTCCCATGAAACAACAAACCTTGCGTTTCGACTCCCGGCGGGTCCTTTGCCTCTTGCTGGCGGCGGCGGCGCGGGGGCAGGCCGCGCCCGACGGTTGCCCCGGATCGCCCTGGCCCGCCACCGATGCCCTCGCCCGCGAGCTGCCCCTTGCGGCCGAATGCGGCGTTTCGCGGCCGGGGCGCCAGGTCGGCATCTTCTATTTCCTCTGGCACGAGCATGCCGGGCCGGGCCGCGTCGCCGGGGAAGGGCCCTACGATGTCGCCCGGATTCTGGCCGCGGATCCCGACGCCGCGAGGAAGCCCTCTTCGCCCCTCTGGGGGCCGATCGGCGCCTACCACTACTGGGGCGAGCCGCTCTTCGGCTACTACCTGCCCAGCGATTCGTGGGTCCTGCGGCGCCACGCGCATCTTCTGGCCGATGCCGGCATCGATGTCCTGATCATGGATGCCACCAACGCGCTGACGTACCGCCCCGTCTACGAGAAACTCTGCGAGGTCTTCACGGAAGTGCGCCGCGGAGGCGATGCCGTGCCGCGCATCGCTTTCATGGTGAACACGAACGCGGGCCGGACGGCGCAGAAGCTCTACGCGGATCTCTACGCGCCGGGGCTCTTCCGAGATTTGTGGTTCATCTGGGACGGGAAGCCGCTCCTTCTCTGCGATCCCGCCCAGGCCGGCCCCGAGGTGCGCGAATTCTTCACGCTGCGCCGCGCCCACTGGCCCTTCGAGATGATCGATACGCCCTACGCCTGGCACTGGGAAGCGACCTACCCGCAGCCCTACGGCTACACCGGCGACCCCGCCAAGCCCGAGCAGGTCAACGTCTCGGTGGCTCAAAACCTGCGGGCCGTCGACGGCAAGGTGACGAACATGAGCGCGGGCGACGCCCGCGGGCGCAGCTTCCACGACGGGCGGCAGGACCAAACGCCGGGCGCCGCCGACCACGGCCGCAATTTCCAGGAGCAGTGGCGGCGGGCCTACGAGCTCGACCCGCCCTTCGTCATGGTGACCGGTTGGAACGAATGGATCGCGGGGCGCTGGGGCACCCCCGACGGCCCGTTGGTCTTCGTCGATCAGTTCGACCGGGAATTCAGCCGCGACATCGAACCCATGCGCGGCGGGCACGGCGACAACTACTACTACCAGCTTGTCGCGGGCGTCCGGCGCTACAAGGGGGCGCCGCCGCTTCCGGCGGCCTCCGCGCCGGCGACGATCGCCATTGACGGCTCCTTCGATGCCTGGCGCGCGGTGGCGCCCGAATTCCTCGATCACGCCGGCGAGAACCTGCCGCGCGACGCCGCCGGCGCGGGCGGCACGCGGTATGTCGACGCGAGCGGCCGCAACGACATCGCCGCCGCCAAGGTGGCGCGCGACGCCCGCAACATTTATTTCTACGCCCGCGTTCGCGCGCCGCTGACGCCCCGCGGGACGGAGCCCTGGATGTGGCTTCTCATCGACGCCGACCGCAACGCCGCCACGGGCTGGGAAGGGTACGAGTGGATCGCGAACCGCACGGCGAATCCCGACGGCACCGTGTGGCTGGAGAGGCACGACGGCGCCTGGACGTGGAAGCCGACGGCGCGGCTCGCCTTTCGGGCCGGCGGAAATGAACTGCACCTCGCGATTCCGCGCGGCGCCCTCGGCCTGCCCGAGGGCACCGCGGTGGCCATCGACTTCAAGTGGGTCGACGGCGCGATCCGTCCCGGCGAGATCATGGATTTTCACACCCGCGGGGACGCGGCGCCCGACGGGCGCTTCCGCTATCGCTACACGGCAAAGTAGCGATGGGCGGGCGGCGAGGGCCGCCTAGGCGTACGCAGCCTTCATAATGGCCCACCCCAGAAGGCAGCCCGTTACCGCGAGCAGCCTGTGCAGGCCGAGGAAAAACTCGAGCCACGACCCCAAGACCACTACCATGGCGGACGCAGGGATCGTCCACCAGGGCAGACGGGGTAAGACACTCGCGAAGAGCCAGCCGACAGCGACCACGGCGACCAGATAAAAGAGGAATGTTGCTATGTGCGGCGGGGATGGGTCGAAGGAAAAGTTGAGCGGCCAAAGCCAGACCAGTAGGTAGACCAGTATCAAGACAAGTCCAGGGATCAGCCCCCAGGTCAGATCGACGATGTAACTCGCCCCGACGAGCCAGCCGACGGCGACCACGGCGACCAGGCCTTTCCAACGGGGATCGCGGAGGCCGGCGACCTCGGCCGCTCGGCCGCAGGCGGGACAGTTCACGATTCCGCCCACGAACCGCTCCTTGACCTCGAAGAAGCTGCCGCAGGAAGAACACGCCTGGGTGCGCATCGCCGGCTCCTCACCGCTTCCAGCGCATGGCGCCCGCAACAAGGACCGCGAAGCCGAGGACAAGACCGCGGTCGAGGGCGGCGCCGGGCTGGATCCGGACAACGAGCTCGCGGGTGGACGGGCCGTACCGCTCCCGCAGCTCGGCCGCCCTGCCGAGATCCTCCCCTAACACGATGATTTTCGAGGGAAATATGCGGAACTTCGACATGGGGCGGTCGTCCTCATCGAGGAATTCCCAGGACAACCATGGGAAAACACTGGCGATCTTGGTGCGCTTCAATTGGAAGGCACCCACCTTCCGGGACTGCCTGGCGTCGACGATGTCGTAGACCATCCAATTGAAGCTCTTCTGGCGGGCTTTGATCCTGAGAAGCTCCTTCGCCGCCGACCGATCCGAATAGACCCTGATGTCTTCCTTGAACTTGAAGAATTGCTGTTTGCCGAAGCCGACGATATTTCCTACCCGATCGTAGATGTGAAGACCGGCGGCGAAGACACTGGAAAACTTCCGCCGGATCATGTACTCGGAGAGCTCGAAAATCATGCGCTCTTTCTTGCAACCCGCGGGCCCGTCATCACAGGCGCCCGGGCCCGGCGAAGGAATCCGGCCGCCTGGCAGTATACGCGCCGCCGCGCCGCCTCGTCAAGCCGCGGATCGCGCAACTCAAGCCGGCGGAGATGCGACGCCGCTAATCCGCGCGCCTGGCGAAAGGCGCGGCGGGCTCTCCCGCGGCTTCGAGCCGCCCGGCGCTCACTTCAGCACCACGTCGGCGATCACCGGGAAGTGGTCGCTCGGGTATTGCCCGTCGCGGTGGAAGGTCAGGATCTCAACGGCGTCGACGCCCACCCCGCCGCGGGTCAGGATCCAGTCGATGCGGTCCCCGCCCTCCTTGGGTCCGCGGAACCCGTGGAAAGTCTTGACGATCGGACCCCGGCGCTCGGCGGCCGTTTTCCACGTATCGGCGAGATAATCCCCCGCCGTGAGAATGTCGTAGGCCTTGTTGACGCCGGCCGTGGCGTTGAAATCGCCCACCAGGAAGAGCGGCAGCGGCGTGTTGAGCGCCTCGATGCGACGCTTGATTAGCTCCGCCGCCTTCTCGCGGGCGGCCTGGACCTGGTGATCGAGGTGCGTGTTCCAGAAGTAAAACTCCCGCCCCGCGCGGCGGTCCTTGAACCGCACCCAAGTCACCATGCGGCGGCACGTGTTGCCCCACGTGGACGAGGCGACCACCTCCGGCGTGTCGGAAAGCCAGAAATGGTCGAACTCGAGGGGCTCGAACCGCTCGGGGCGGAAAAAGACCGCCATGAACTCGCCGCGGCTGCCGCCGTCGCGGCCCAGTCCGATCCAATCGTATTCAGGAAGATCCGCGGCCAAATCCTTGAGCTGGGCGTACAGCCCCTCCTGGGCGCCGAAGACATCGGGCGCCGCCGCGCGAATGCAGTCGCGCATGACGGGCCGCCGGTCCGGCCAGGAATTCGGGCCCGTGGGGCTCGCGTACCTGAGATTGAAGGTCATCACGCGCAGAGCCTCGGCCGCCGGCGCGCTCGCCTCGGCCGCCGCGCCCCGCGCCGCGGCAAGAAAGGCGCCCGCAACGATACCGATTCCAAGCACTCGCAGTTTCATCATGGTTCGTTTTCCTTTCGCCTTCGCCGCCGCGCCGCGGCGCGCCGTCAATCCTCCAAGTTGTATTTCTCGCGCACCGCCGCCAGCGCCCGCCGGTTCGCCGGATCGGCAGCGGGTCTAGTTGCATCATACTCCAAGCCGCCGCCCATGACACCGCGCAGACCGTCGGCCGCCTGCTGCCCGAAGAAGAAGGGCGGATCGGACCGGAGAAAGCGCAGCGCGAGCGCCGCGCCTGTCGGCGCATCCGCTTCGAGGGCCTTGCAGACGATGGCGGCGCGCAGCGCGGGGTCGTCGACCAGCCCGAAGAGCGCCTCGAACTCCGCCGGCGCGCCGGCCGCCTCCAGACGGCGGCGGATCTCCGTCTCGGAGAACGACGCCGCGGGTTCCTCCGCGGCCTCCGCGTCCGGCGCGCACGTCTCCGCGGCGGCGCGCTGAGACCGGACCGGTCCCAACTCACCCGGATAAGCCGCCAGGAGGGCGACGTAGGCTCCCGCGGCGGCCGCCAACACGGCCATGGAAACCGAGCGGCGCCGCCGGCGCAGCACCGCGGCCAGAATCAAGCAGATACCCAGGAAAAGCGCGACCGACGGCCCCAGGGAGAAGTCGAGCCGCGCCGCGAAAAGGAGGCCGAGCAGCGACGCCAGGGCGCCGACCGACCAGGCGATCGCCAGGCGCGGCACCCACCCCGCGGCGAAGAGCGCGGCGATCGCGGCGGGGATGATCAAGAACGCGAACACCAGCACCACGCCGCACATGCAAACGGCGCGCGTGATAACCAGGCCCACCAGCGTGTAGAAGAGGAAATCCCACCACACGACCTTCACGCCCCGGCGCCGCGCCGCCTCGTAACCCTCCGAAATCGCGTCGAAAGAGGGGCGCAGCAGAAAGAACAACGCGCCCGCCGCCGCGAAAACCGCCGCCGAGAAGGCGAGATCCTCCCAACGCGTCCAGAGGATGTTCCCCGAGAGCATGTGCTGGACGTGCACGTGCCCTCGCGCGCCGATGCCCAGCAGGAAGAGAGCGCCCGCCGCGGCGATGGCGTACGAGACGCCGATCACGGCCTCCAGGGGGACCTGCGCGATCCGCCGCCGGCACACCGAATAGAAGACCGCGGCGCCCAGGGCGCACCCCAAGGTGCTCGCGTGGTGCAGCAGCGAGTTTTCGCCGGCATCGAAATAGACGTGCGCCCATACGGCGCCCACCGCCACAATTTGGGCCAAGGCGATATCGATGAATACGATCTCGCGCTTCAGGACATGGACTCCCACGCAGCTCAGAATCGACAGCGCCAGCAGGCAGGCCGCCAGGGGCAGACCGAGCAGGTCGATCAGTTCCGGCATGGCTCGGCCTCCTTTGACCGTTGCCCGCCCCCGCGGGGAAGGATGACGCGCAGGAAGACCGCCGCCGCGAAGGCGGCTCCCATCGCCAGGACCAAGGTCGGACCGTAGGGCAGGTCGTACCGGTAGGAGGCGGCCACGCCGGCCGCGCACGCCGCCAGCCCGATCGCCCAGCCCCATGCCAGGGCTCCTCCCCAGCTCCGGGTGAACATGGCCGCGATGGTGGCCGGGATCATCAGCAGGGCGTAGGCCAGCAGCACCCCGGCGATGGGAACGATCAGGACGGTGATCACGCCCGCGGTGGCGAAGAGCAGGAAGTCCCAAAGCTTGTCCGGCGCGGGGTTTGTCGCCAGCGCGATGAACTTGCGGCGGAACGCGTAGTGAAAAACCAGCAGAACGGCGTACGTTCCCGCCGTCACGAACACCAGCGGCCAGGTCGCCCACTGCATCGCGCCGACCAGCGTCTTCTCCACGTGCGCGGCGCCCTCCGCGAGCTTGTCGCCGATCAGGAGCGAGGCGACCAGCGCCAAGGCGTACATGATCCCGATGACCGCCTCCCGGGGAATGCGCCCGTTCCGAGGGTTGATGACGGCCAGAAGGCCGGCGCCGGCCATGACGGCGGCGAAGGAAAAGCCGTAGGAGCCCGCCGTGCCGTAGCGGACGCCCAGGCCGATGCCGACCAGCGCGCCCAGGGCGGCGAGCTGATCCAGCACCAGATCCGAGAAGATCAGCGTCCGCCGCACGATGTGCAGGCCGATGTACGTGTGCAGCACCAGCGCCACCGCCAGCAGCGTGAGCTGCAGCGCGAAGAACTCGACGGTCTCGGACATCGGCGCTTCCTCGGAACGTTCAGCGGCGCTCGTGGGCGGCCAGCAGCCTGTCCGTCCACAGATCCACGAGGGCGAAGTAATCCTCCGCGCCTTCGGCGCCGCCGACGTACAGCGGAACCATCAGCGGCACGGCTCCGACGCGGGCCGCGACGGTCCGCACCTGCTGTTCGTCGAAGTAGTTCGCCGCCAGGATGATCCCGATCTTCCGCGCGCGCATCATCTCCACCAGCTCCGTCACGTGCTTGGGAGAGGGCGGAATGCCGGGCTTGGGCTCCACGGTGCCCGCCGCCTCGATGCCGAAGAGCTGGCAGAAGTACACCCAGTTGGTGTGGTAGGTCACGATGGCGGCGCCGCGCAGCGGCAGCATCTTCTTGAGCCACCCTCCGAGGGCGTCGATGAGGGGCCGGTCCCGAAACTTGTTCGCCTGCAGGAAGGGGATCAGCCGGTTCTTCTCCGCCAGGGCGCAGAGCCGGTCGCCGCCGATGAGCTCCACCAGCTCCGCGCCGAACAGGCGCCGGTCGATTTCGTCCACGAGGTCCCGCAGGTTCCGCTCGTAGTAGTCCTTCCCCGCCCGGTCGTTCTTCGTCAGCCCGGCGGCGATGTTCCGCGCCGCGACCCGCATCTGAATCGGGCTGGCCGTGACGTGCGGATTGCCGTAGACGTGCACGCCGCCCTCGGCGCGGCTCTTCGACTCGGGGATCTCCAGGAGCCGCATGTCGCGGGCCGCGGAGACGTAGCCGATCTGCCCGCTCCGCACCCGGCTGTTCCCCGACCGGTCCACCACCGCCGGCAGCCAGAGCTCGAGGTCCAGCCCCGTGGCGATGAGCACATCCGCCCTCCGCACCATGTCCACGAAGGAGGGCTTCGGCCGGATGAAGTGCGCGTCTTGGTTCCCGAGCACGATGGACTCCACCGTCGTCCGCTCGCCGCCGATGCGCCGGGCGAAAAAGGCATAATCGGGCAGCGTGGCCACCACTCGGATCTTGGCGCCCTCCGGCGGCGCGTCTTCCGCCCCGAACCCCGTGGCCGCCGCCGCGGGGAACGCCAGCGCCAACGCCGCGGCCCACCATCCTGTCTTCATCCCTGATCCTTTCCTCTCAATATCGCTCGTGCTTGTGCGGACCGGCCGCGAAGATCGCCTGCAGCATGATCATGTCGGCGCGGGCGCCCATGCCGGCTCCGTCGATATGGTCGTACTCGAGGCGGAGGCGCACGTACGGACTCTGCTGCCACGCGATGTACGGGCCGATTTGCCAGTAGAACGCGCCGCCGCCGGCATAGGCCAGCGGCGCCGACCCGGCCGCGGCGTAGCCCTTGCGGTCGGGCTTGTAGTAATCGAAGCGCACTCCCGCGGTCCAGACCCGCTCGAAGAGCGTCTGCAAGCCGGTGTAGAAACCCCACGCGAGGATCGAATCGCGGCCGCTCCCGTCCGGCGCGTACAGATCGCGGTCGACGACGTAGGCCTCGCTGCGCCACTCGACGTTGCGATACCGCATGGCGCCGGCGGGCTCCCAGACCACGGCCATGTCGGCGCCGTAGACCCGCGTGCTGAGGCTCTTGCGGACCCGGCCGCCGCCGGCGGTCCATTCATCGTTCCAGCCCACCAGGCCTGTCAGGCCCAGATCGAGGTAGACATCCTCGGAAAGGTCGCGGTAGTTCTTGTAGTGGACCAGCGCCGAGGGAATGCTCAGCCGGTTGCCGCTGAAGAGGCGCGGGTTCTCCCCGTTGGTCGCCTGGCACACCAGGCTCTGCGAGGAGCCCAAGAGGCTCGGCATCGACCAGTCAAGGGAGATGCCCGTCTGGTTGAGGCCGCCGGGGCCGAAGATGTGGCGCAAGGCCGCCGGAAAGTCGACCTGATCGAGGGCATGCTTGTGCCAGCGGTTGACGACGCCGAACTGCTGGCGGAACTTGCCGGCCGTGAGATTCACCGTCTCCAGGACGCTGAACCGCGTCAGGTACGCTTCCTCCAGCTCGGCGCCGTCCTCGTTCACGGGGACGGCCGCCTTGAACTTCGTGTAGGGATCGAGATACGACTCGAAGTGGAGGCCCAGGCACCGGAAGTCGAAGTCGCCGCGGGAGCGCCCGCCGCCCTTCCAGCGGTAAAGTCCGACCATGTCGCCGGTGACGCTGATCTCGGGGTTGAGCGCCTGCAGGTTGAGGCCCAGGGCTTCGAAGACCGTCGGCTCGCCCGTCTCCTCCGCCGCGTCGTCCTGCTCCGCTTCCCGCGCGGCGAGCTTGCGCAGCGCCTCGACGTCGAGCTCCTCCCCCGCGCCGGCGGAAGCCTGGCGCTCCTCCAGGGCGCGAATTTTCTCCGCGAGCTCCGCGAGCCGCGCCTCGTGGTCGTCTCTGGCCGCTTCCAGGGCTGCTTGAAGCTGCGCCAGCTTCAGCCGCAGGGCCTCCGCCTCGCCGCCGGCTTCTTCCCGCGCCTCCGCGGCCGACACCGCACGCCAAGGCGCCGGCACCCACGCCAGGGCGGCCAGGAAGATCACCGCGTAACGTCCCACTCGAGCCTCCTTTCCACAAAACCGCCTGAAGATGTGGAAACGCGGAAAATGCGCGTGGAAAAAAGAGGCCTAGGCGGGCGGCGCGCGTTTGCGCCAACAGGATCGGTCGAAGGGATCCGCCGGCGTCGCATCCTCGGGAGCGACGAACCTGGCGGTGGGAACCTCGTTCCAGTCGGCGCGCGCGTGGGACAAGTCCGCATCGGCGCGCGCCTGGGCTTGAAGGCTGTGCCCGTAGAACTCGCAGGTCCGCGGGCGGCCGCCGCAATCATCGTCAGGGCAATGGTGAAGCGCCGCCGCGCAGGTCAGGCCGAGCCATGCGCCCGTCAGGAGCACGAGCAAGAGCGCGTTGCGCCGCGTAGCCGTCATGCCGGGCCCTTCGCCGCCGGCCGCCCGAAGAACCCGGCCGCGGCGGCCCAATCGCCGCCTGGCCGGCGGCCCGGGCCGCTCTCTGCGATCGGTTGCTTCGAGGCAGCGCTGTTTCATGGCGCCCTCACAAGGCGCGGCGGTCAGATGGACGCAAGTTCGCTTCTGTGCTCGTAGACCTTGAGGATGGCGTCGGCGACATCGTCCATGTCCGCCGTGGAGCCCAGCAGCGGGCCGGAGGCCCACAGCATCACCAGGTCCTGGCAGACCGCATCACACCGGGGGCACGCGCACTCGTCGCGGTATCGCGCGAGCCGCTCCGGGGAGTACATCTTCCGGTAGATCTTCGAGTTCACGATATGATCGATCCACGGCTCCCTGTGGAGCCCCTGGGCGATATAAGGGCTCAGATCCACGCCCTCGGCCGCGAGGGCCTTGAGAAACGTCCCGCGGCTCGCGCCCTCGAAGTGCTCCTTGCGATACGTCATCGCGTAGAGATAGAAGGACCCGCTCTCCGTGCCCGCGTAGAGCTTCTGGGGGACAATGCCGGGACAGTCCCGCAGCCGGGCGGTAAGATGCGCCGCGTTGCGATTGCGCCGCTCGAAGCGCTCCATCAGCCCCGGCATCTGGGCCAGGAGGATCGCCGCCTCGAACTCGTTCATGCGGTACTTGGGACCGGCCACCTCGGTGCGCCCGCGCCGCGACGTGCCGTGGTTGTGGACGGTGTAGCACGCATCCATGAGGGCCTCGTCGTTCCCCACGATGGCGCCGCCCTCCCCGCACGCCAGGGTCTTGCTCGACTGGAAGCTGAAGCAGCCCACGTCGCCGATGGTGCCGAGGCGCTTTCCGCCGTGCTGAGCGAGGTGCGCCTGGCACGCATCTTCGATGACACGCAGGCCGTGCCGTCCGGCGATGGACATCATGGACTGCATGTCGCAGGGCTGTCCCATCATGTGGACCGGCATGAGCGCCTTCGTGGCCCCGTTGATCTTCTTTTCCACGTCGGCGGGATCGAGCTGAAAAGACTCCCGATCAAGGTCCGCCAACACGGGCAGCGCCCGGGCGGCCAGGATGGAGGCGATGGTCCCCGGATCGGTGTAAGGCGAGGTGATGACCTCGTCCCCGGGGCCGATTCCCATGGCCTCGACACAGGTATGCAGGGACTGGGTTCCGGAGCCCGTGGCGACGCAGAACTTGGCGCCGAGCAGTTCGGCGAACTTCGCCTCGAAGGCCGCCACCGCGCCCGACGTCGTCTGGATGCGGCACCAAATCCCGCTCCGCGCCGTCTTGGCCACCGCTGCGACCATGGCCTCGTCCACGTGGGGCCAGTCGGGCCAGCGCTTGTTCTTCCTGACCGGCTCGCCGCCCAGGATCGCCAACCTGCCCGCCGAGGCGACGACGGGGCGGGCCCGCGCGGTTTTCGCCGCGGCGGCGAGGGATCCCGCCGAAGCGGCGGTCATGAACCTCCGTCTGCTCACCTTCAGGCTCCGCATGTTCGCCTCCTTCCGGCTTCTTGCCGTGCGCCGAGGATCCATGCCCATTGTAGCACCGAACCGGGCCCGGATGCGACCGCCGCGAGGCGCCTGCGCCTCCGCCGCGACGGGTTTCCCGCCGGCTGTTGATCCGCGCCGATCGGGCCTTATACTCGGTGGCATGATCCACGATATCGGCGCGCGCGCCCGATCCGGCTCCTCGCGGGCCATCCCGGCAGGCTGCTGTCTGCGGCGGACGCGGCTCGGCCACGTCGCGGTTCTCTGGTCGGTGCGGGAAGGGCGGCCGCAAATCGACCGCATCCTCCTTCCCACGCCGCAGTTGCCCGACGAAGTCCGCGCCGGCATGGCGCGCTCCCGAGGCGGGCGCTTCGCCTGCCCCGAGATCGACCTCATCGCCGACCGGATCGCCGCCTTGCTGGCGGGCGAGGATGTCCGCTTCCTGGCCGACGACGTGCCCCTGGCGGCGTGCTCCCCCTTCCAGCGGAAGGTGCTGCGCGCCTGCCGGCGCATCCCTCGAGGCAGGGTGAGTTCGTACCGCGGCATCGCCGAGCGCTGCGGGCTTCCCAACGGCGCCCGCGCCGCCGGCACCGCGCTGGCGCGCAATCCTTTTCCCCTTGTGATCCCGTGCCACCGCGTCGTCCGGTCCGATGGGAGCCTGGGCGGATTCGGCGGCGGCCTCCCCATGAAGCGAACCTTGCTCGCCTTGGAAGGCGTCCCTCTCGATGCCCGCGGGCGCGTGCCCCTGGAAATGCTCTTCTGATCGCAGTCGTCGAATCCATGTCAAGGAGTCCCCGCGCGTGACACGCCGGGGTGCGGAGAAGGTCGCCGCGGCGCCCGGCGCTTCGGGCCGCACGGCGAGGCGGCGTTACGCGGCGCCGGCGCCATCCGGGCGGCGGACCGCCGCGGCGGCGCCGCCGCCCGGCCACCGATAACGGAGGTTCAAGCCATGCGCCGCCCGTCGCGCCGATACCTGCACTTCCTCGTGTTGTTCGCGGCGGCCGCCGCGACCGCGTTCACGGCGGCGCGCGGCGCCGACCCCGCGCCCGACCGGTGGGAAGCCGACATCCGCGCCTTCGAAGAAAGCGACCGCGCCGCGCCGCCTCCGCGCGGCGCGATCCTCTTCGTGGGCTCCTCGAGCATCAGGCTTTGGGATCTCGCGCGTTCCTTCCCCGGGCTTCCGGCGCTCAACCGCGGCTTCGGCGGATCGTGCATCCGCGACAGCGTCAGGTTCGTCCCGCGCATCGTCCTGCCCTACGCGCCCGCCGTCATCGTTTTTTACGCCGGAGACAACGACATCGCGGGGGGCCTGACTCCCGCGGCCGTGTGCGACGACTACCGCGCCTTCGTGAGCGCCGTGCACGCCGGCCTGCCCGAGACGCGCATCGTCTACATCGCGATCAAGCCCAGCACCCGGCGCTGGAACTTCGCCGGCGCCATGCGGGAGGCCAACGCCCTTATCAAGGCCGCCGCCGCGGCCGACCCGCGCCTCGCCTTCGTGGAGCTCGATCGCGCGATGCTGGGCCCGGACGGCACGCCGCGGCGCGAGCTCTTGGCGGACGACGGGTTGCACCTGAGCGCCGACGGCTATGCCCTCTGGGCGGCGCTCCTCGCCCCCCATCTGCGTCTGCCGGGCGCCGAGGCGCGCCTGGCCCCGAACCCCTGGGCGCAGGAGCAGGTGGCGGCGGGAAAACTGCGGGCGGCGCATGCTCACTTCTGGGGCTTCGATCCTGAGGATGCCACGGCGGCGTTGAGGGCCGCGATCGCCTCGGGCGCCCCGGCGGTGGTCCTCGACAACACGGGCGCGCCCTGGATCGCGGACAAGATCGAGCTGGCGGGCGACCAGGAAGTGGTGTTCGAACGCGGCGTCGTCGTGCGCGCCAAGCGCGGCGCCTTCAGGGGCAAGGGCGACAGCCTCTTCACGGCGGCCCGCAAGCGGAACGTCACCCTGACCGGCCCCGGCGCGCGCATCGAGATGCACCGGTCGGACTATACGCAGCCGCCCTACGAGAAGGCCGAATGGCGCCACACGCTGAGCATCTTGAGCTGCGCCAATGTGCGCGTCAGGGGGCTGACGTTCGCCGACAGCGGCGGGGACGGCATCTATCTGGGCGTCGCCGCGCAGGGCGGCGCGAACTCCAACGTGCACATCGCGGATGTCACCTGCGAGCGCAACCACCGCCAGGGCATCAGCGTCATAAGCGCCGAGAACCTCCTCATAGAACGCTGTATTCTCCGAGAGACGGGCGGCACGGCGCCCATGGCCGGAATCGACTTCGAGCCCAACCATCCCACCGAGAGCCTCATTGGCTGCGTCATGCGGGACTGCACGGCGGCGCACAACCGCGGCGTCGGCTTCGACTTCTACCTGGGCGCTCTGCGCGCAACCTCCGCCCCGGTGTCCATCCGCCTGGAACGCTGCCGCTCCATCGGCAACATCGAGGGGTTGCGGATCGCGACGCGCAACGATGACCCTGTCGCGGGGAACATCCAATTCATCGACTGCACGATCGAGGGGCCCGCCGGGGCCGGGATCGCCATTCACCGAAAACCGGCATCAGGGTGCGCGCTCCGCTTCGAGCGCTGCGTCCTGCGCGATGCCGCGGCGAAGGATCCGGCGCTCGCTCCGATCGTCATCGCCGGCGGCGGGGGAGATCGCGCCGACCTGGGCGGCATCGCCTTCGTCGACAGCATCGTGCACGATTCCATCGACAGGCTGCCGCTCCAGTGGCACGGCTTCGGCGCCGGCTCGCGCCTGATCGGCGTAACGGGAACGCTGACGGTGGAGCGCGAGGGACGGCGCACGCCGTTCACCCTCGATCAGGCGCGCATCGATGCGTGGTTCCCTTCCCAGGCGTTCAAGACCTTCGCGCCCTTCAAGACCGAAGGAACTTTCTTCGCGCCCGCCTTTCCCGAGGCGCGCCCGGAGACGTTCTTCCCGCCCCGCGTCCGCCAGCGGGAGCGCGCCGAGTTCCTCCTGTGGGCCCGGGCGGCCGACCGGCCGAGCTTCACCGCCCTTCTCAAGCCGGTCGGGCAAGGCGCGCCGGCCCCCGCGCCGCTCAAGGTCTTCGCGCCCTCCGGCAAGGAAGTCCTGCGCGCCGTCGTCGCCGCCGGGAGCCCGGCAACCCACGTCTTCACGGCGGACGAGACCGGAGCGTACCGCGTCGCCGCCGAGCCGGGGAACGCCGTCCTGGAGATCGGCGCGGCGACGCATCGGGTCTGCCTGTACGCCGAGAACGGGTTCTTTCACTTCCTGGGCGCGGCCGGCGAGCTCTTCTTCCACGTCCCGGCGGACGTGCGCGAGTTCGGAATCAAGGTTTCCGGCGGCAACGATGCCGAACGGGTGCGCGCAGCGGTGTGCGACCCCGCCGGCGCCGTCGTCCAGGAACGGGACGCCATCGCCCGGACGCACCAGTTCGTGGTCGCGCGCCCCGACGCGGCGCGCGCCGAGATCTGGAGCCTCCGCCTGGGCAAGCCTTCCCAAGGCGTGCTCGAGGACTATTTCATCGAGATCGAGGGCGTCGCGCCGGTGCTGGCCGGCGCCAGGGAGGCGCTTCTCGTCGCCGAGGAGCGGTGACGCCCGCGAACCGCGGCTGCTCCGCGCCTCGGGCCGGAAGGCGCGCGGCTGCGCGAACCCGGCGCGGCTCCGCCGGATGAGGCGCCGCGCGGGCGGCCGAGGCACCCGCGGAGCCTGGAGCGGCTTGCCGGCCGAACGGACGGACGCGCGGCGCGAACGACGCCGGGCGAGGCTCGATCCGCGCTCCTACGCCGGCACGTTGACGCCCGCGGCCCACGCCGTGGCCCGGGTGATGATTTGCTTGAAGATCTCGGCCTCGCAGGCCTTCGCGTCGTGGCCCATGCCGGTGTAAAAGACCCGGCCCCGTCCCCAGGTCTTCACCCAGATCGCGGGCATGAGGGCGCCCTTGTGCATGCCTTGCGCGAGCACCGTCACCCGCGCATCGTAATCGAGCAGATACTGCTCATCGGTATGGAAAAAGCGGTCCCCGAGGCCCTTCGTGATGGGGTGGTCGACGGGGGTGAAGCTGACCTCGTACTGGCGGTAGGCCGGGTGCCCGACGAAGTGCCCGCCGACGAAGGCGCTGTAGGCCGGGTCGCCGCGGAAAGAGTCGGCGCCGCTGTGAAAGGTCACGAAATGGGTTTTGCCCGCGGCGACGGTGTCAAGCAGCCCCGACCGCTGCTCGGGCGTGAGAGCCCCCAGCGTCCAGTAGAAAACCACGACGTTGAAGGCGCCCAGCTTTTCCGCGGTAAAGTAGCTCAGGTCGTTCTCGACCCGCGTGATCTCGAAGAGCCCCGAGGCCTCGAGCGTTTTCTGGACGCTGTCGCCGACGCCCTTCCAGTCGTGAACCTCGCCGCCCACGAGCAAGAGCACCTTGGGTTTCGCGCCCAAGGGCGCCGCGCAAAGCCCCGCGAACACGAACGCCGTAATGAAAGCACGGACACTCCGCATGGTCACCTCCCTCGTTGCCGGAAACAAGCGTGTCGCCCCCGCGAGCGACGCTTCCTCACCATAAGCGCACGCGGCGCGGCGGTCAAGGACGCGACGAGCCGCCTCTCTCGGTGTACAATGCATCCGTTCGCCCGGACTGGTGGAGGTTCCCATGGCGCGCAACGCATTCGTGTCCGCCGTGCTCATGGCGGCTATTATCGGCGGCTGCCGGTCTGCCGGCGTGGATCCCGCGGCCGCCCGGCCCGAAACCGTGGTGCTCTTCGACGGCGCCACCTTCGCCGGTTGGGAAGGCAACCTGGCGTTTTTCCGCGTTCAGGACGGCGCCATCGTCGGCGGCTCCCTCGAGAAGCCGGCGCCGCGCAACGAGTTCCTCTGCACAACGCGGGAATTCGCCGACTTCGAGCTCACCTTCGAGGCCCGGCTGCTGGGCCCGGCGACGAACGGGGGCGTCCAGATCCGCAGCCGGCGCATCCCCGACCATCACGAGATGCGGGGCTACCAGGTCGATATGAGCCGAGGCACCCCGAACTACTGGGGCTGCCTCTACGACGAGTCGCGCCGCAACAAGGTGCTCGCCGGCCCGCCCCCCGAGATCCAGCAGGCGATCGTCAAGCCCGACGGCTGGAACACGTACGTCGTCCGCTGCCAAGGCCGCCGCATCGAACTCCGGTTGAACGGCGTCAAGACCGTCGATTACGTCGAGCCTGACGAGAGTCTGGAACAGACCGGGCTCATCGGCCTTCAGCTCCACGGCGGGCCCCCCGGCGAGGTGTGGTACCGCAACCTCGTGCTGACGCCGCTCCCGCCCGCCGGCGAATAAACCGCCGGCGCCGGGAGGCAGGCTGCGGCGGCGCGGCGCTCGCGCCGCATGGGAGGATCGCGCCATGCATGGCCGCACTCGATTCCGACACGCGCTGCCCGCGCTGCTCATGGCGGGCGCCCTCGCCTCGGCCGCCGACGGCGTCCTTCGCGGCGCGAGCGTGCAACCCGCCGGCGATCCCGCCGAGGATTGGCTCGTCGCGCGGCCTGTCGAGCCCGCCGAGATCCGCCGGGAGGGCCGCGATCTGATCCTCACCAACGGCTTGATCAGGCGCGTCTTCCGGCTCGCTCCCAACGCCGCGACCGTGGCGCTGGACAACCTGATGACGGGCGCGGCGCTCCTCCGCGCGGTGAAGCCCGAGGCGCGGGTCACGCTCAACGGCGCCGCCTGCGACGTGGGCGGCCTCATCGGCCAGCCCGACCAGGCCTATCTGCCGCCCGAATGGATCGACGCCATGGGCGGCGATCCGGACGCCTTCGCCTTCGAGTCGTTCCAGACCGGGCCCACCGAGGCCCACATGCAGTGGAAACGCGTGCGCTGGTGCCAGGACCTCCCGTGGCCGCCTCCCGGCAAGCGCCTCACGCTCCGGTTCGTGTCCGGCGCCGATCTCACGGCGCGCATTCTCGGGACCGAGGCGCCCGCGGGCCCCCTCCTGGCCGGCGAGGACTTCTCGAACCCCGACCCGGCGTGGCGCTTCCGCGTCAGCCCCGCCGTCGCGGGCGGCGGCTTCGGACGCGGCCAGGCCGCGGGCGTCATCGCCGCCGCCGAGAACACCTGCGTCTTCGCGGAGCGCGAGCTTCCGGCGGGCGTCCGCGCGGTCGAGTGCCTGGTGGATCCCGTCGGCGATGGAAGCGCCTCATGGGGCCCCGGCGTGTGCCTCCTCTGGGAGAATGGCGAGTTCCTGAAGTTCTTCCTCCGCCCCGGTCAGAAGTGCTTCGGCGTCACCGACCGGCGCGGCGAGCTTATGCCGCCCGGGCTTGCGGAGGGCGCGGCTTACCGCCTGCGCATCCGCCTGAGGGGCGCGACGGCCTACCTGGAAGCGGCCGTCGAGGGCGAAGCGTGGCGGCGCATCGCGCGCCGGGAGGCGCCGCTCGCCGGCAAGGACCCCGCGCGGGTGCGCATCGGCAAGACGAGCCGCTCGGGCGGGGCCGACGACTTCGACACGCCGGGCCCCTCCGCGCGCTGCCGGGTCGGCGCGTTCCGCGCCTTCGGCGAGCCGGCGGCGGGTGCGCCGGACGCCGGAGCGGTCACCATCGCGGTGAGCTACGAGATCTACGACGGACTGCCGCTCATGGCCAAATGGCTCGAGATCCGCAACGGCACGAACGCCCCTCTCACGCTGGACGGCTTCACGGCCGAGATCATCGCCGCGGTGGAGGCCGAATCGACGGTCGAGACGCCCTCGCGCAAACACGGCGTTCCCAACCTGCAGGCCTTCAGCGACTACATGTTCGGGAGCGATACCCTCGCCGGCGCCTCGAGCGCGACGATCCGCTGGGTGGCCGACCCCGACTATGAAACGCAGGTCAACTACCGGCGCGAAGCGACGTGCCTCCTCGAAAGCCGGCCGCCCATGGGCCCCGGCGCGACGCTCGCCCCGGGCGACGTCTTCGAGACCTACCGCACCTACATCCTCATCCACGACAGCGACGACCGGGAACGACAAGGGCTGGCGGTGCGCAGGGCGTTCCGAGCGATCGCGCCCTGGGTCACCGAGAATCCCATCATGATGCACGTCCGGCGCGCGGACGCGGCCTCGGTGCGCCTGGCCGTCGATCAGTGCGCCGAGGTGGGGTTCGAGATGGTGATCCTCACCTTCGGGAGCGGGTTCGACATCGAGAACGACCGTCCCGAGTACCTGGCGCAGGTGAAGGAGCTCGTCGATTACGCCCGCGCAAAGGGCGTGGCGCTGGGCGGCTACTCGCTCCTGGCCTCGCGCTCCATCGGACCGGATCACGATGTCGTCAACCCGGCGACGGGGACCACGGGGGGCTTCGCCCGTTTCGGCGATTCGCCCTGCCTGGGGAGCGTTTGGGGCCGCGACTACTTCCGCAAGCTGCGCGAATTCTTCGAGAAGACGGGCGCCGACGTTCTCGAACACGACGGAAGCTATCCCGGCGATGTCTGCGCCTCGACGCGGCACCCCGGCCATCGGGGCCTGGCCGACTCGCAGCACGCGCAGTGGACGGCGATCCGCGACTTTTACCGCTGGTGCCGCGCGCGCGGCGTCTACCTCAACGTCCCCGACTACTACTACCTCGCCGGCTCGACCAAGTCGGCCATGGGCTACCGGGAGACGAACTGGTCGCTGCCGCGCGCCCTGCAGATCATTCACGCCCGGCAGAACATCTTCGACGGGACCTGGGAGAAGACGCCGAGCATGGGCTGGATGTTCGTGCCGCTCACCGAGTACCACGGCGGCGGCGCGGCGGCGACCATCGAGCCGCTGGCCGAGCACCTCGACACCTACGAGGCGCACCTGGCCAACAACTTCGGCGCGGGCGTCCAGGCCTGCTACCGCGGGCCGCGCCTGTACGACACCGAGGAGACCAAGCGCGTCGTCAAGAAATGGGTCGACTTCTACAAGGCCCACCGCGCCATATTGGACTCCGACATCCTGCATCTGCGCCGGGCCGACGGCCGGGACATCGACTGCTTCCTGCACGTCAATCCGCACCTCGAGGAGAAGGCCCTCCTCATGGTGTACAACCCGCTCCAGGCGGAGGCCATCCGGACGATCCGCGTGCCCTTGTACTACGCCGGGCTCCGGCAGAGGACCTCTATCGCGGAGCGCGGCGGCGAGGCGCGCGAGTTTCCCCTCGACCGCGCCTACGCGGTGGACCTGCCCGTCGCGCTGGCGCCCCGCGCGGCGACGTGGTACGTGTTCAAGTAGGCCGAGGCTCGCGGGCTCGGCGCATCACCTCAACGGCACCGTCGAGAGGGTCGCCGGCCGCTCGAATTTCCTGTTGACCGAATCCTCCAAGGGCATGTCCATGTTGGAGATGATGACCTCGCCCCCCCGCACGACGGCCTCGCACGGTGCGTCGATGGCGCCCTTGGGCAGGCCGTCGGCGTTGGCGGCGAGGGTGCGCACGGCGCCGGTCATCGACACGATCCGAATGGCGTTCGCCATGTAGTCCGCCACGATGATCTCCTCGGTCGGCGCGTGGAAGAAGAGCCCGTCGCAGGAACGCATCTCCGGCGCGCGGGCGAACACCACGCCGGCGGCGAAGGTTCCGCCGGCGGCGCGGGCGAACTTGTGGACAATGCCGTCCCCGAAGTTGCCGATGTACAGGTTCCCGGCCTTGTCGAAAGTCATGCCGTCGGCGCCGATCTTGATCTTCTCGCTGCGCGTCTCCAGCGTCGCGACGCAGTGCGGATCCTTGTCGAGGGGCTGCTTGACGACGACGCCTTCCTCGCCGAGCTTGAAGCGAAAGACGCCGCTCACGAGCGGCGTCGTGCCGGGCAGCATTGACGAATCCGTCACGTACAGATACCCGTCGTTCACCGCCACCGCGTTGGCGATGACCAGCCCCGACGCGACGACCGCCGCCGCGCCCGGCCGGCCGTCCTTCATGGGGATGCGCAGGACGCGCGCCTGGTGATCGGCGTCGACGAACCACTGGCAGTCGGCGACGTACAGGTCGCCCGAGGGCGCCAGACAGATGCCCATGGGAAAAGCCTTGCCGGTCTTCGGGTGCGCCGGCATGGCGTAGAAGACTTCGGCCTTGTTGTCGGGCGTCACCTTGAGGAGCACCGCGGGCTGGGTTTGATCGTTCACGTTCGGAGCCGAGACGATGATGCTCCCGTCCGGCATGACGCACATCCCATCCGGCGTGTTGCAGGCGTCGGGCAAGGCGACGAGGAGTTTGGCTTGCGCCTTTTCGGCCCCTCCTCCGGTGCACCCGGCGCTCGCCGCGCAGACGAGCGCCGCCGCGACACAGCATCCGATCGTCACGTGATTCACAGGCCTCATAGCGGAGTCCTCCCTGCCGATAGGTTGCGAAACGCGCGCGCCAGGCGCACGCCGCCCTCATGGTATCCGCGGCCGCGGAGAAGGCAATGGCGCCCGCGCGGCGAATCTCGGCCCCGCAAGATCGCGGCCGACCCCGCCCTCGAGGACGCGCCGAGGCTTACGGCTCCTCTTCCGCTCACCTCCGCGCGAGGCGCCGGCGGCCTCGACTATGACAGCCGCGGACGGCGCCGCCCCCGAAGATATTGGCGCTCCCTCCATTGCATTTTGGAGAGAGCGCCAATAGACTAGCTCCTACTGAGATCGGCTCGGGCTGTTTCCACCGACAACCGCCGTCGCGGAGGGAGCCCGGGCCGTTGCCGCTTCGGGTGAACCCGATCCCAAGGGTTTCCCAAAGGCCCGACAATGAGGAGGATGCCATGAACCGCAGGAGTTTCTTCAAGTGCGTCACCGCCGCGGCAGGCACCGCCGTTTGGTCTTCCGCCCTGGCAGGCGAGACGGCGCCCGCGCCGCACGCGGCGCCCGCCAAGCCGACGCCGCCGGGCAATCCCTTCCAGGCGGAAGGCAACTGGTACAAGGCGGCCTTGCATGTCCACACGACCACGTCGGACGGCGATGTCGATGTCCCCACGCGGCTGAAGCAGTATCGCGACTTGGGATACCATGTCGTCGCGGTCACCGACCATTGGAAAACCAACGACCTGTCCGGATTCAGCGACGGGGCCTTCCTCGCGATCAACGGCATGGAAGCCCACCCGCGCACGGGCACGGGCGCTCCGGCGCACCACTTCGTGTGTTTGGATCTGCCGCACCCCTTCGAACTGGATCGCGCGCAGAAAGCCCAGGATCTGGTGGACAAGGTCCGCGAAGCGGGCGGGAAGGTCATCTACGCCCACCCCTATTGGACGGCTCACACGCTGGACGAAATGCGGGATATCGTCGGCTTCATCGGCATCGAGGTCTACAACGCCGTTTGCGACCTGGAGTGGCGCAAGGGCTACGGCCACGTGCACGCGGATCAGGCGTTCACCAAGCTCGGCCTGTTCGCCCTGACCGCGGTGGACGATGTCCACCGGAGCGCTCAGATCAACCGCGGCTGGACCATGGTGCGCGCCAGGGAGCTGACGAAGAACGCGGTGATGGCCGCCATCGCGGCGGGGCATGTTTATGCCTCCACCGGCCCCGCCATCACGGATTTCCGCATCGACCAGGGCGCGGCTCTGGTCGCCTGTTCTCCCGCCGCCGAAATCCGTTTCTTTTTCAACGGAGCCGCCGGCGGACGTTTCCTCGCGGCCAAGCCGGACCAGCCTCTCACCGCGGGCCGGTGGACGATCGCCAAGGGAATCAAGTGGGTCCGCGCCGAAGTGGTCGATGCCGAGGGCAAGTCGGCGTGGACCAATCCCATCGCCGTGGACTGACGCGTCCTCCGAAAGTCGGCGCGCCGCCGGAACAGTCACTTGGAGCGGGGGCGGCAGCCGCCGCCGGGATCTCCCTGATCCCAGGCGGCCGCCGCAGCCCCCGCCCCTCGCGACGGGCTACGCCTCGCCGCCGGTCTTAGCCATGGACCACCCGGTTTTCAGCCCGATCACGAACCACACCAAGGCGCCGACACCGATCAGAAACACCGTGTCGCCCACCATGCGCAGCCAACGCAGCGTCTCCATGATCGGCTGCTGGAGGAACGTGTCGCTGCGGGCGTACCACAGCCCCGCGTCGATGCTCGCCGCCGCCTGGGCCAGCCCGATCGGCAGCAGGCTGAGAAGCACCATCAGGGCCAGACCCGCGTTCATGGCCCAGAAAGCCAGGCGGAGCGGGCCGTCCTTCCACTCGCCTTCGGGCAACAGGCGCCTCAGGATCAGCAAGGTCAACCCCAGGGCGAGCAGGCCGTAAACGCCGAAGAGCGCGGTGTGCCCGTGCACCGGAGTCGTGTTGAGCCCCTGCATGTAATAGAGCGCGATGGGCGGGTTGATCAGGAAGCCGAAGATGCCGGCGCCGACCAGGTTCCAGAAGGCCACTCCGAGAAAGAAGCGCACGGGCCAGCGGTAAGCGTGCATCCAAGCCGCGCCGCGGGAGACCTTGTAGGTCTCCCAGGCCTCGAAGCCAATCAAGACGAGGGGCACGACCTCCAGGGCGCTGAAGGTGGCGCCGATGGCCATGATCGAGACCGGCGTCCCGCTGAAGTAGAGGTGGTGGAAGGTCCCCGGGATGCCGCCCACAAGGAAGATGGAAGTGGAGAGCAGGACCGCGGTGGTCGCGCTGGCGGCTCGGATGAGGCCGAGACGCGCGAAGATGAAGGCCATGGCCGCGGTGGCGAAGACCTCCATGAAGCCCTCGACCCACAGGTGGACGACCCACCAGCGCCAGTACTCCATCACCGAGAGATGGGTCTTGGCGCCATACAAGAGACCCGCGCCGTAGAAAAGTCCGATCGCCGCGGCCGAGCCGGCGAAAAGCAGCGTCAACTGCCGATTGTGGTCGCGCCGCACGAGCGCCGGCCAGAAGCCGCGCAGCGTCAGCACGAGCCACAGAATCAGGCCGGCGAAAAGCGCGATCTGCCAGGCGCGCCCGAGGTCCACGTACTCGTAGCCCTGGTGGCCGAGCCAAAAACCGATATCGAGGCCCAGGGCGCGCTTCACCGAGAGCCACTCGCCGCCCAGCGAGCCGAGCACCACGACGACCAGCGCGACGAACAAGGCGTTAACGCCGAGGCGCTGGTGCTTGGGCTCGCGCCCGCCCACCGCCGGCGCCAGGAAGAGCCCTGTGGCGAGGAAAGCCGTGGCGATCCAAAACACGGCCAACTGCACGTGCCAAGTCCGGCTCACCGCGTAGGGGATCCAGTCGCCCAGAGGCAGCCCGAAGAACGCCTGTCCCTCCACGGTGTAGTGGGCCGTCAAGGCTCCCGTGAGCACCTGAAGCACGAAAAGCCCGATGACCACGGCGGCGTACTTCCACACCGCCCGCATCGAGGGCGTCAGCTCGAAGGTGCTCAGAGGATCGATCGGCGCCGGTTCAGGCGGCGCCTCCTCCCGGTCTCGAAACGCTTTGTACCAGACCAGGCCGCCCACGCCCGCGATGAGCAGAATCAGGCTGATGAACGACCAGATAAGGTTTGCCGTCGTGGGGTGATTGCCCACCAAGGCCTCATGGGGCCAGTTGTTGGTATAGGTGACGGCCTGCCCCGGCCGCTCCGTCGTGCAGGCCCACGCCGTCCAGAAGAAAAACGCCGTCATGTCCCGGCGTTCGGAGGCCTCGGGAACCGCGTTGTTGTGAAGCGCGTAGGATTCGCGCAGTTCCCCAAGCGCTTCATCGTCGCCGAAGAGCTTGTCGTAGTGAGCCGCGGTGGCGGCCATGGCCCGCGCCCGACCCTCGGAGACGGTCAGGGTGTCGGTGGCGGCGTCATAGCGGTTTCGGCGCATCTCCCGCCGCAGTCGTTCTCGGACTCCGGCTTGCTGCTCCGCCGTCAGCGTTTCGTACCCGCCGCCGTGGCGGTCCTTGGCGTAAATGTCCAGAAGCGCCACGGCCTCGCGGTGCAGCCAGTCGGCGGACCAGTCCGGCGCCTGGTAGGCGCCGTGGCCCCAAATGGAACCGACCTGCTGGCCGCCCATGCTCTGCCAAACCCGCTGGCCCCGCAGAATTTGGTCCCGGGTCATGAGTTGGGTGCCGCTCTCGGTGACCACGCGACCGGGAATCGGCGGCGCCTGGCGGTAAACCTCGCGGCCGAACATGCCTAGCAGGCCGAAGGCGCCGATGAGCACCACGGCCAGAGCGATCCACAGCTTCTTAGTGCGATCCATGCCCCGTTCTCCTTTCGCGCCTCAACCGGCCAGAACCCGGGGGAAGAGAATGTTGTTTTCCAGGTGGATGTGATCCATGAGTTCGGCTTCGAACTCGCCGAGAGCACGGTAGAGTTCGCGCCAGCTCGCGCACGCGCAATCGGGAATCTGCAAGTCCCCGGTCAGCTCGCGAATGCGGCGCAGGCTGCGCCCGTGATCGTCATGCTCCTGGATCATCACCTGAACCGGCATGTAGGCGTTCTGGCCGCGGCCCGAAAGGATGAGCGGGAAAAGAATCTGCTCCTCCTTGGCCAAGTGGCTTTCCACCGCCACGCGCACCTCTTCCAGAAAATCGGCGAGGCCCTCGGGGCGCGCGGGCTGAGCGGCGTGGACCCGCTCCACTCGGCGCGCTAGTTCGATCAGCCTCGGGATCTCCGTGCGCAGGGGCGCGTGGTAGCGCTCGAGAATGTGCTGGATCAGTTCGTCGAAGGGACGCTCCGCCCACCGCACTTCGTCGGCGCTGTCGGCCTCGGCGGCCTCAACCTCGCGCAGCACCGCGTCGCTGTCCAGGCGCTCGGCCGCGCAGGCCTCCTTGAGGGACTGCTTCCCCCCGCAGCAGTAGTCCAACCGGTAGCGATGAAAGACCTTGGCCGCGGAAGGAAACGCGGCCACCAGGTCTCCCAGAGTTTGGTCCGTGCTCGTCATGGCTTGCCTCCAGTCTGCTTATTTGTTGAGCGTGCTGCCTGAAAAGCAAAAGCCATGCCTTTCGGCTTCAACGGCGTCCGCGTGCTTCGGCAGTGGCGACGCCGGCTCAAACAGGCGACCACAATATACGACCAGGATTTGTGTTGTGTTTCTCGCAACACAAAAACATGTTGCGAATTCAACAACTTCGTTGTATATATCGCAACAATGGACCAACTCGATGCTATTGTTTCTATCGCCTCCGACCTGACGGCGGCGCTCTCCTCGGCGGAGCGCCACGGTCGCCTGCTCATCGCGCTCAAGCGAGTCATCCCCTGCGACGCGGCCGCGCTCTTGCGGATCGAGGGCGATGAACTGGTGCCGATTGCGTCCGAGGGGCTGTCCGAAGACGCCATGGGCCGCCGCTTTCCCCTCAAGGAGCACCCCCGCCTCGAGATCATTTGCCGTTCGCCGGGGCCGGTCGCATTCCCGAGCGACACCGCGCTGCCCGATCCCTACGACGGCCTCCTCGCCCACGACCAGGGCCGCTTCGAGCGGGTGCACGCCTGTCTCGGTTGTCCGCTGCGCATCGACGACACGCTCATCGGCGCGCTGACCGCCGACGCCGTGAAGCCGCATGCCTTCGACGGCATCGACATGAGCTTTTTCTCCGCCGTGAGCGCCCTGGCCGCGGCGGAAATGCGAACCACCCACCTCATCGAGGCCCTCGAGCAGAGCGCCAGGCGGCAGGGCCTCATCGCCCGCGACCTGATGCGGGACGCGCAGCTCCGCCAAGGCGCCGACATGATCGGCACCAGCCGGGCGATGCAGCGGCTGCGCCGGGACATTGAACTCGTGGCGCGCTCGGACTTCACCGTACTGATCACGGGGGAGACCGGCGTCGGCAAGGAGCTCGTCGCCCGCGCCGTCCACGCGGCCTCGCAGCGCCGCGGCGAACCCATGCTCTACGTCAATTGCGCGGCCCTGCCCGAGACCCTCGCCGACAGCGAGCTCTTCGGCCACGTGCGCGGCGCCTTCACCGGCGCTTCCACGGACCGCGCCGGCAAGTTCGAGGTGGCCAACAACGGCACTCTCTTCCTCGACGAGATCGGCGAGCTGCCGCTGTCGGTGCAGCCCAAGCTTCTACGGGCGATCCAGCAGGGGGAAATTCAGCGGGTCGGGTCGGACAAGAGCTTCAAGGCCGACGTGCGGCTCATCGCCGCCACCAACCGCGAGCTGGAGCGGGCGGTGCGGGCCGAGCGGTTCCGCGCGGACCTCTTTCACCGGCTCAACGTCTATCCCCTGAAGGTGCCCGCGCTGCGCGACCGCGCCGACGACATTCCGCTCCTGGCCGGCTATTTCTGCGACGTCGCCCGCCGGCGGCTCGGCCTCGGGCCGATCCGCCTCGAAGCGGAAGCGATCGCCGCGCTGAAAAACTATCCCTGGCCGGGCAACGTGCGGGAGCTGGAGAACGTGCTTTCCCGGGTCGCACTCAAGGCCGCCGCGCGGGTGCCGCGAGGGGAGCCCGTCGTCATCTCCCGCTCCCGTCTGGGGCCGGACTTCGCCGCCTCGGCGGCGGCGATCCCCCCGGAGGAGGCCGCGGAACCGGCGGCCGCGCGCCGCGACGTGGTCGACCTGAAGGCCGCAACCAAGGAGTTCCAACGCGCCCTCATCGAACGCGCCCTGGCCGCGCAGGGCGGCAACTGGTCGGCTGCCGCGGCGTCTCTCGGCATGCACCGCAGCAATTTCCACCACCTGGCCGTACGCCTGGGACTCAAGTGAAGGAGCGCTTGCGCCGCCGGTAGAGCCGGCCGCCGCGCTCCAAGCGGGCGCAAATCGCCGGCAAGCCCGGCCCGGAACCGACGCCGCGCCTGCCTCCCGCGCATTCGGGCGCGTGCGCCGCCTCGACTCCGCGAATCTCACGCCGTCCGCCGGCCCCGGCGGCCGTCATTCTCCATACCATTGCCGGCTGCGGATATTCTGAAGCTGCCAGGGGTTTTGGACATCGAGTCTCTCGCGAAAGTACCGGCCGCGGCCGTCCAGCGGCGTCCAGTCCGTGAACTCGCCCACCAGGCGGCCGAGATAGGGCACGGCCGTTTCAAGACAATCCTCGAAATCCAGATCCTCGGGCTCGAGCACGCCCCGCCGCGGGTTGCGCAGAACCCACAAGACCGCGGCGATGGCGCCCGCCATGACTTGCACCGTGGTCGCGTTCGCGTAGGCCACGTGCCGGCGCGCCTCGTCGATGGCGAGCTGCGAGCCGTACCAATAGGCGTTTCTCCCGTGGCCGGTGAGCAGGACGCCGAGTTCGTCCATGCCCGTCACGATATCCGCTCCGAGGCGCCGGCGGGCGGGCTGGAGAATCCAGCCGTTTCCCTCCAATTCCAAGGCGGACAGCATCGCATCGTCGCAGGGGTGGTACACGAACATCACGCTGGGCCGATATAGGAACTTGCCGCCGTCGCGGATCGACAGGTGTTCGGCGATGGAGAAGACCTCGTCGTGGGTCACGAGCATGCCCTGAAAACCGCCGATCGACGGCACCCAGCTCCGCGCGAAGGTGCTTGCCCCGGGGCGCTCCAGGTACAAAGTGCCGGAGCCGGAGCGATGCTCGCGCGCGCCGCGCGGCCGCCGTTTTTCAAAGGTGCCGAAAGACAGCTCGCTGGGCTGCATCAGCTCATCCACGAAGCCGTCGATGGACCAAGTGTTGATGAATTCCCCTTGGCGCTTCGGCTGCCGGCTGGCTTGCGTGTCGCGCTCGGACACCTGAATCGTGCATATCCCGAGCTCCCGCGCAAGATTCGCCCAGTCCTCCCGGCCGGCCGGCCGCGCATTGCCGTCGCGGATGGTTCGATCCAGATCCATGAGGGCGCGCTTGACGAAATGAGACACCAACCCCGGATTGGCGCCGTGATCCACCACGGCGCTGGGCGAATCAGGCCCCAACTCCTCGGCCAGATCGAGGAGCTTGGCGCGGACGGCGTAGTTCGTGCGCTGGTGAAGCCCCAGCATGGGGTTGTCGAACACGCCCGGCCAAGGCTCGATGGAGGTGTCCACGTACAGGGCGCCGCGCTCCGAACAGAACCGAATCAGGTCGACGCTGGAGATGTCGATGGACAGATTCAGCATGAGGTCGCCGTCGCGGACGTAGTTTTTCAGCGTCGTTCGGTAATTGCCGGGGGTCAAGTTGCAGTGGATGAATCGCGCGCCGCAGCGCTCGGTGATTCCGCGCCCGGATTCGTCGGCCGCGAGCACGGTCAGGCGGCTGTAAATGCCTTCGAGGTGCCGGCCGATGACGGGCAGCACGGCCTGCCCGATGCTTCCGCAGCCGATCATCACCAGGCGGCCCTTGAAATCCACCGCCGCCGGCGCCGCGTTCGTTGGCGTCGTCATTTTCGTTGCCTTCCTCGAACGGGTTGACCATCACAAACCGGAGACGCGCCCGCAGGCCGCCGCCGAGCGCGGCGCCGCCTGCCGCGCGCCATTATGCATGGAATCCGGGACGGGTCAATTCGGACTCGGAGTCTTCGGCGGCGGCGCGGCGAGCGCGCCCGGCCTCCGGGCCGCCTGGCCCAAGCGAACCCTTCCTTGCGGAGGGGCCGCGGGACGTCTATCATGGCCTCGAGCGGAAGGGGCCTGGTGCGCGCGCCGCCGGGAAGGGCGTTGTCGGTCTCGAGCTCCGTCGAGGCGAATCGCGTTCTTAACCGGCGCGGGAGGTGGATGCAATGCAGCTCATCGAACCGGATTTGTACCAATTCAGCGCTTACCTTGCGTCGATCGATCTTTCCTTCCACCAGTATCTGCTCCTGACGGAGGAACCGATCCTCTTTCACACGGGCGACATGCGGCAGGCCGCGGCGCTGGTCCCGCAACTGGAAACGGCGCTCGGCGGCCGGAGCCTCAAGTACGTTTTTCTTTCCCACTTCGAAGCGGACGAATGCGGCGGATTGGCCCTCGTCGCGGATGCTTTTCCCGGAGTCGCCGTCCTTTGCTCCGAAACGACCGCGCGCCAGCTCGACGGCTTCGGATACAAGACCGAGGTTCTGGTCAAGAAACCCGGCGAGCAACTCCCTTCCGATTCCTACGAGCTGAAGTTCATCGGCTACCCCTCGGAAATGCATCTTTGGGAGGGGTTGCTGGCCATCGAAAACCGGCGCGGCATCTTCTTCAGCAGCGACCTCATGATTCGGCGCGGGAAAACCGGCGGCGTCGCGGCCGCTTCCGAATGGAAGGCCGAAATAGAAGGCATCCGCCCCGATCAAGTGCCTGATCCTGAGCGCCTTGCCCGCCTGAGAACCGACCTGGAGCGATTCAGCCCGCGGCTGGTGGCTCCCGGGCACGGCCCTTGTCTGAAATTGAGGCCCGTTTCGGCGCGCTCCGTTGTGGCGCCCGCTTCGCCGCGACAGCGGCAGTATCAGAAAGGAGTGCCGGCACCGATGATCGACGCGAAGATGAGAGAAGTCCTCGTTACGCCTCCGGACGCCGCCCTCGCCATCGTCACCCAGGGAGACGGCGGACCCCACGTGGTGAACTCATGGAACAGCTACGTGCTGGTGACGAGTGAAGGGAGGCTGCTCATTCCCGCGGGGCGGATGTTCGCGACGGAGCGGAACCTCGCGCGGAACGACAAGGTCCTGCTGACCGTGGCCAACCGCGAAGTCGAGGGCAAGACCTACAAAGGGACGGGGTTCTTGATCAAAGGCACCGGGGTTTTCCTGAAGGAAGGTTCGGATTTCGAAGCCGTCAAGGGGAAATTCCCCTGGGCCCGGGCGGCCCTGGCCGTAACCATCGAGTCAGCGGAGCAAACGCTCTGATGCCGCCGGAACCAGGGTCTCAGGCATTGCCGCGGGGCGCCCGCGCGCCCGGCGGTGCGGCGCCTACGCGGCGCCGGCTGCTTGCGCACCCGCGGTTCTCCGCGCGGCAACGGCCGGCACAAGCCGGCCCCGGGTTCTTATCCGCCGCGGGGCGCCGGAAGGCGGCGTCCGGCGACGGAGTTGAAGCGAGCGAACGCCGCGGAAGGGGAGGATCGTGAAGTCGCAAAGGGCGCGCAAGGTGGCCATCGTCGGGGCGGGTGATGTGGGCGCTTCTTTCGCTTACGCTCTGGCGCAGTCGGGCTTGGCCGAGGAGATCGCGCTGATCGACCTCAACGCCGAACTGGCGGAAGCCCAGGCCCTGGATCTGGCGCACGGGCTGCCCTACATGCCGCCCGTGCATATCCACGCCGGCTCGGCGGACGACTATGCCGACGCCGCCGTGGTCGTCATCACCGCCGGCGCCAGACAGCGCCCGGGCGAATCGCGCCTCAACCTGCTGGGCCGCAACGCGGCCATCGTCGCGGGGATCATGAAGGATATCGTGGCGTGCGCTTCCCCGGCGGTGGTGGTTATCGTCACCAATCCGGTGGACATCCTGACGCATGTGGCCCTCCGCAGCTCCGGCCTGCCGCCGCGGCGGGTTTTCGGTTCGGGCACGGTGTTGGACAGCGCGCGCTTCCGTTACCTCCTGAGCCGGCATTGCCGGGTGGATGTGCGCAATGTGCACGCCTACGTTCTCGGCGAGCACGGCGACAGCGAGGTGGCCGTCTGGTCGATGACCCATGTGGGCGGGATGGCGCTCAGCGACTACTGCGCGATCTGCGGGCGGTGCGACGGCTGGCAGGTCGCCAAGGATGAAATCGTCCGCCAGGTGCTCAACTCGGCCTATCACATCATCGACTACAAGGGCTCGACCTGCTACGGCATCGGCCTGGCGCTGGTGCGCATCGTCGGAGCGGTGCTGCGCAACGAACGCAGCGTGCTGACGGTCTCAAGCCTGTTGAACGGCGCGTACGGCCTCCACGATGTCTGCCTCAGCGTCCCCTGCATTGTGGACGCCGGCGGCTGCGAACAGATCGCGGCCGGCCGCCTGACCGACGACGAAGCCTCGGCGCTGCGCCGTTCGGCCGAAGTGCTTCGCCAGACCCTTGCCGCCCTCGACACGGCGAGCGGCGGCGCAACCACCGGTGATCCAAAAGGGAGGCTCTGATGGCGATCGTTTTGGAACGGGTGTACGGCACAACTTCGCCGACGACGGGCTACCGCGTCTTGGTCGATCGGGTTTGGCCCCGCGGGGTGTCCCGAGAGACCCTGGCGCTGGACGAATGGTGCCGCGAGGTGGCGCCGAGCGCCGCGCTGCGCGCTTGGTTCGCGCACGACCCGGAGCGCTGGGAGGGCTTTCGGAAGAAATACCTCGCCGAATTGCAGGCGCAGGAGGAGCTCTTGAAACGCCTGCGCGGCATCGCCGCGCGCCGGCGCCTGGTCCTCCTGTACGGCGCCCGCGACACGGAGCACAACCAAGCGGTCGTCTTGCGCGACGCCCTCCTCGCCGGCACGCGCGGCCGCTCCGCGCGGCGCTAGCCGCCGGAGGAAAATCCTCGTTCCGCTCCGAAGGCGCGTCGTGAGAGCGCCGGCCGCCGGAAAGCGGCCGGAGGGCTGTTGAGCGCAAGCGCCTGGCGACAGGGCTCTCGGGGGGGGGACCGACGATCAGCGAGTACTTCTTCTATGCCTGGGCCAAGCGGCTCATGCGACTAAGAGCAAACGCGCCCTATCCGACTGGCATCAGCAGACTGTTGTCCAAGAGATTAAGCCGGTCGCGCCCTGCGAACTGACTTCTCCAAGGTATTCCGCCAGGTGGTCGACGAGATCTTCAGCATCATGTGCGGCTTCAATCAAAGCAAGCAAGGCCTCACGGTCGTCCTCGATAAGGAGATGAACCGCAAGGAAGCCTTCTGTTATCCTCGCGCGCTTCTTCGATTTCGGCGTACCAGTCGGCCGCCATGGTGGCCGAGACTTCGCGGCCCGGATGCTCCGCCCGAAAGAAGCCCGTGTACGATCCTCCCGGCTCGAGGCGCGCCAAGACGGCTTCCTCCCGCACCACGACGCCGTCGAAAAGGAGCGCTGCGACGCGGCCCCCGCGGGCGGGAGCGGTGCCAATATTCCGGACGGTGAAAGCGATGCCGCGCTCGGCGTTCCGGGCGTGTTCCACAACGAGGTCCGGAAGGCGCGAGGGCGCGCCGGCGGCCTGCGCCGCCGACAAGCCCATGAGAATCGCGACGGCCGCGACCAGTGCGACAAGAACGCGCGGTCTCGCGCCCAGGCGTAGAAGCGTGCCAGGGCGCAACCAGACCCAAGCGCCAGCGCCGCGGCGCGATACGCTTCTGCCCGGCATGTTCGCCTCCGTTCACAGACTGCGCCGAGGGAGAGAGTCGAACGTCCGGGTGGTGCCGGACGCGTCCTCCCGCGCCTCTCGTCGCCGCCGGTTCAGAGGCGCTTGCTCGACGTGGCGTGCGGCAGCGCCGGCCCGGGAGCCTTTCCGGAAGCTCCCGGCCCGCCGTGGCCGCGCACAAGGCCGCCGTGCTTTGTCGCGCCACCCAGACGACGGTCCTGGAATAGGCTAAAAGGAGCTTCGACCACCTTCCTGAAAGCACCCGCCGATGGGCGCGGCGAGTCAAACGCGTGCGCGGCGCTTGGCGGCGGCCGGATTTCGGGGACCGCCGTTCTCGGGAAAAGGCCCGGTCGGGTCTCTTACCGCCCCCGGCGCGCCGGGGCGCGGCGTAGCCGACCTCCGGAGAGGCGGGCTCGCGACCCGCCGGGCGAGCGGGATGCGGACGACTCTTAGCCCCGGCTTCCTCGGGCCTCTCGAGCTCCTCCGCCTCGCGCGGGACGCCGGCCACCCGTTTGCCTCGAGCCTGCCCGCGCCTCAACGCCGCGGCCCGGCGAAGAAACAGGATCGTCCCGGGACTGACCCTGCCTGGCGGCCCCGCCCGCCGCTCCGCCCTCGATATCGCGCAGCCGCGCCTCGGTCCACGCGGCTTCCTCCTCCTGGCCGACCTTCGCGAAAAAGTCGCGGAGGTTCCGGTACCGCGCGGCCGCGTCGAAGCGGACGCTCGATTGGAGCTTTCTCAGGCACACGGGGCAGAGATGCAGGGGCATCGTATCCGCCTCGCGCAGATGGTTCGATCCGTTCATGAGGCAGCGGAAGTACACGCAGTGGCGGAGGCCGAACATGTGCCCCGCCTCGTGCGCGAGCACGCGGCAACTCCGTTCGAGCACCAACTTCTCGAAACCCTTCTCCCTGGGGCTTCCGTCGAACGCTGGGTCGTACCGCGCGAAGCTGTAGACACCGACCCGGCGGAGGACCAAGGCCTGGCCAAAAACGAAGTTCCACCTGGGATCCGGGTAGAGGTCCTCCAGCGTAATCCCGAGGAGAGAGAAAGCGTCCTCCGGGAGACGCTTCTCGAGGAACTGGAGGAGATCGGTCGTGAGGAACTGACGCTTCCCGGTGAACGCGTTCAGGCGGGTCGTGAACTTCTCGGGCTCAAGCGCGACCGGATCGAGGATCTTCGTCGGCATGGCGAAGAAAGCCTCGGCGAACTCACGGAGCGTATCGAGGCTCGGCGCCCCGGCGCCTCCCAACGCGCCGAGCGGCTGGAGGTACAAGACCGCCTGCTTGAGGGTGGGGCAGTTCCTCCGCGCGCGCCGAAACTCCTCGAAGGTCTGCCCACTCTCCGGGTGCTGGGCGAGCCAGTCCATGGGCCCCGGCTTCGGGATCGGCTCGAAGCCCGCGGCGGGATCGAGCGCGCGCCGGAGGGCTTCCGGAAGGTCGCTCGTGTCCCCAATGGCTCGCCGGCGCTCCTCCGGCCCGGGCACGCGGAAGTCGGGCGCGCCGCCCAACGCGAGGGTCGAAAGCAACGGCAAGGCGATCGCGAAGGCTCCCATGCCGTCAGTGTAAGGGCCGGACCGCGAAGCGTCAAACTCCGCGAGCGTCCCCCGAGGCGCGACCGCGGGACGCGGGGCACCCGTTGCGCGGCGTCATCGGGTGAGCGAAGATGACATGAACCTCGGCCGCCGCGATTTACGGGAGGAGAAAGTGTTGAGTCAAGCCGCCAATCGGTCGTATCGGGGGCACCGCCGCGTTCGGGCGGTGACGCCGCGCGGGCTGCCCGGCCTGGTCATTCTCCTGTCTGCCTTGGCGCACCCCGGGTTGCCCGCCGGTGCCACGGAGACACAGGATCGCTACTACGCCCACCAGGCGGTCCACGACGATCAGGGTGTCATTGCGCCATGGTACACCGCCCAAAACGGACAATTGGATTTCCGGGCTCGCGTGGCGGCCGAGACGATCAAACGCTACCCGTGGACCACCGCGGAGATGGCGGTCGACTGTGTGCCTCATTTCCTGTTCAGCGGCCATTGGAATATCGCGGACGACGGAACCATCACGCCGTTGGCGACCAACGATTGGGACAACGGCGACCTGGGCCAACGAGCCGCGTATGTCCTGTCCGGATTGGTGGACTACTACCGGTACAGCGGAGATCCGGCGGCCGTCGCGCTCATGACCCTCCAGGCGGATTTTCTCCTCGACCACTGCCTCACCCCCGACGACCACCCGTGGCCGCGGTTCCTGATCAGCGTTCCCAACAAGGGGAAGTCGTACGGCAAATGCGATCCGCAGGGCATCATCCAGCTGGACATTGCGGCGGAGGCGGGACTGGCCATGCTGAAGGCCTATCAAGTGACCGGTCAATCGCGGTGGCTGCAGGCGTGCCGGCATTGGGGCGACCTCTTGGCCGCGAAAAGGAACCGCGCCGGCGGCGCGCCGCCGTGGTCGCGGTACGCCAACCCCGAGACCGTTCCCTGGAAGGACGACACGCAGACGGGCGGAGTGGTGTACCTGCTGTATTTCCTCGACGAACTCCTGCGGCTCGGCTATTCCGGCCCGCAGGGCGCGATCGTGGAGGCGCGGGACGCCGGCCGCGCGTACCTGCGCGACACGCTCCTCGACCGCTGGACGGTCAACGACGTGTGGGGGCGCAACTACTGGGACTGGGAGGATCCCGTCCAGGCCGAGAACGTCACCGAGTTTGTCGCCCGCTACATGATGGACAATCCGGATCAGTTCCCCCACTGGCGCACCGATGCGCGGAACATCCTGGCCTTGTTCTTCAACCACACCGGCGTGTGCCCCCACTCGGCCGGGGAAGTCTACAGCGGCGCCTGGGCCTTCCCCGAGTCAAACGCCTGCTGCGGCCGGTCCCTGTGGTACGGCCCCATGGAACTGGCCATTCCGTGGGCTCAATACGGCCGCCAGGCGGACAGCCTTTGGGCCCGTGAGCTGGCACGGCGCATGCAGATCCTGGCCACCTACGACGGGCACGACACGGGCGTGTCGGAAGACAACATCGATGGGGGCTTCATCGTCAACAAGGAATGGTTCAAGATCGCCCACCCGTCGGCCCTCAAACACCTGCTGGGCACGCTCGCCTGGCTGCCCGAGGAGTTCGGGGCGGCGCGCGAGAATCATATCATGCGCTCCACGGCGGTCGTCAACTCGGTGGTCTATCGCCGGGGCGTGGTCCAATACAGCACCTACGACGCGCCGCCCGGCACGGTGGACGTGGTGCGCCTCGCCTTCGTGCCCGCGCGAATCACGGCCGGCGGGCGGCAGCTGCGGCAACTCGACGACCCCATCGCGCAGCGGACCGGCCCCGCCCGGAACGGTTTCGTGGTCAAGCAGCTGTCCGGCGGGGATGCCTTGGTCACGATCCGGCACGACGGCGCGACGGATGTCGTGATTCAAGGCGATGATCCGCAGCGGCAGCTTGACGACACGGAGCTGACCTACGGCGGCCAATGGGAGGCGCTGACCCAGCAGCCCACATGGGCTCGCACCTGCCATGTGAGCGACACGGCGGGTGCTGAAGCGAGCATGGCCTTCGTCGGGAACCAGGTGCGGCTCATCGGCAGCACCTCGCCCGAGGGCGGGCTGGCCGACGTGTATGTCGACGATAAGAAGCAGTTGGTCGGGATCGACTGCTGGTGCCCGACGGCGCGCCACGAACAGGTGCTGTACTACCGCAACGGGCTGGCCGACGGTCCGCACTCCTTGCGCGTGGTGGTGCGCGGAACGCACAACCCGAAGTCCAGGGGCGCGAAGGTCTATGTGGACGCCCTGCAGTACTCCGCGGCGACCGGCGCCGGCAGCTTCGGGGCCGGCGGCGGCCCGACCGAAACGCAGTGCCTGCTCATGGGCTACCCGGGCCGTCAGGACGCCCGCGATGCGCTGGGCAAGCTGTGGCGGCCGGGCGCCGAGTTCATCATCCGCACCGGCGCGGCGACCGACAGCGTGGCGCGGAGCTGGTGGACCACGCCCGCGCCGCCGCCGGTCCTGGCCACGGAGGATCCGACGCTGTATCGCTACGGCGTCCACGGCAAGGAGTTCGTGGTGAACGTGACCGTCGGCCCGGGGGACTACTACGTTCGTTTGAAGTTCGCCGCCAACCGCCGCTTGAACACCTGTGAGAACTGCGTGTCTATCGCGATCAACGGCCGGCCGAGGGTCGCGAAGATGGACGTGGCGGCCACCGCGGGCGGCACGCAGCGAGCGGTGGATCTGGTTTTCAACAATGTCCGGCCGCGCAACGGCATGATCGACGTCCGGTTCACAGGCGGCAACCCCGCGCACGGGCTCTCGGGCGAAGCGTTCGTCCAAGGCGTGGAAGTGGGGCCGGGCGGCGGCGAGGAAGGAGCCGCGCCCGTCACCCTCCTGGGGCGGAATCTGTTGGACAATGGCGGCTTTGAACGGTGGATCGCCGATCCGGACAAGGGCCTTGCCGCCGCGTCTTGTCCCGCGGGTTGGCGGTTCGAGGCGGAGGGTGCCGCGCGTCTGGAAAAGGTGACTGCCGACAGCCCCGAAAAGGCCGGTCCGGAGGCGGTTGCGGAAGGCTCTTGCGCTTGTCGGGTCCTGGGATCGGGCCGGAGCCGCTTGATGCGGGAAGTCGCCGTGTGCCCGGCCGGCGCGTATCGCGCCTCCGTGCTCGTCGCGGCGACCGCGCCGCCGGAGCGGGCGGGCGCCGCCGCGCCTACCGGCGCGTCGGCCGAGCTGCTGTTGGAGGAACTCGACAGCGGCGGGCAGGTGGCGGCGCGCCACCGCCGGGACGCAACGCCGGACGGCCCGGTCTACCGGTACGTCGCGCTGCCGCTGACGACGTCGCCCGCTACCGCCCGGCTCCGGTTCACGCTGGTCGCGTCGCTGCCCGAGGCCGAGGAACCTTCCTCGATCAGCTACGATCAGTGCGTCGTGGACGGACCGCCCGCCCCGGCCCGGCTCGTGGGAACGGTGGTCGACGAAGCCCGGAAGCCGCTGGCGGACGCCGTGGTGGCCTTGGGTTCGCGCGCGGTGAGGACCGGCGCCGACGGCGGCTACGCCGTCGCCGCGTTGGCCGATCTGCAGCAGGTGGAGGTCGTGGCGAACAAACAGGGCTACCTCGGCCAGTCGCAGGCGCTTCGATTACAGGCCGGAGAGAACCGGTGCGACTTCGCGTTGGCGGCGCGCCCAACCAACAACCTCCTGGACAACGGGGATTTCGAAGCGGGTTTTTCAGCCGCGCGGAGCATGGAACACGGGACCTGCGGGATGCGCGGTCCCTGGCATTTCCGCTTCTCTCCCGGGATCAACTGCTATATCTACCCCGAGTCGCTCTACCGGTGGCGCAGACCACGCATCCGCCTTGGAAGCGAGGCGATCAGCCAGGTGACGGACGGCGGCGGGACCATGGAGTTGTACCAGGACGTGGTGGTCAATTCGAATCAGCCGTTGACAGCCTCGGCGTGGGTGCTCGGATTGGATGTCAACGGCGATGGGCAAGGGTTCGGAGCCGGGCCGGCGGATTTTGCCGGCCTGGTGGTTCAGGAACTGGATTCGCAGGACCGCGTAGTCAAGCTGCACGAGCGGGTCGGCATTACGAAGGCGACGGCCGACTTCGAGCTGGTGAAGCTGGCGCTGACCACCGGACCGGACACCGTCAAGGTGCGGCTGACCCTGACGAGCCATATTCGGTGCATCTGGCAGAAAGGAGCCGCGATCTTCGATCAATGCGCGCTCGAGCCGGCGGCGGCCGGAAAGTAATGCGCGTCTTGCGGCCCCGGCGACCTCGACAGGCGGTCCGGGAGCCGGGCGCTTTGCCCTACGCGATCGACCCGCCGCGTGAAGCGGTGCTCGACCGAAAAAACGACTCCCATACCGAAAACCTGATCAAATCCACTTCGAACGGCAAAAGCACGGAGCCGGCGCACCCTGCCGCCGGCTCCGTCGCACTTACGGAATTGAGCCGGTGCCGCGAAGAGACGCCCAGCGCCGCGCACCGGCGGCCGGTCCTCGTGTAGGCGCCCGCGACACGGCGCACAACCAAGCTGCGGCCGTCCGGCGCTGCGCCCCTCTCCGGCGCGCGCGGCCGGCACCCGCGCCGCTCGCCGTCCCTGGAAAATTCCCGTTCGATTTCCAGCCGAATGCGCATCGTGAGATTGGCAGCCGCCGGAAAGCGGCAGGAGGTCTTATGAACCGAAGCGTGCTCCTTCGAAGCTTGGGCTTGCGTCTCGGCGCCGCCCTCGCGCTGGCGTGTTCCCCGGGCTGCGGCGGCGGTCCCCTCCCGGCCCGCGACGGCGTTCCCGCGCAAGCGCCCGGCAGCGGCGCAACCCCGACGCTCGGCCCTCCCATGGTCTACGAACTCGGCGCCGCCGATGCGGAGGTCGTCGCCATCGCCTTCCGCGAGGGGCAGACGCTGCTTTATGTCACCAGCCCGGGGGCGGCCTGCGGCGGACGCGGCGACAACTCGTTCCTGTCGTTGCTGGTCCAGCCGCCGGAAGCCCCGCGGGAGCTGGAGGAGATCGCCGTCCTGGACCTGGGACTGGGCGAGGCCACCTCGGTCGCCGTTCACCCGCGCGGGGATTTCGCCGTCGTCGCGCGCAAGAACCCCCAGCAACCCGATACGAGCCCCGGCTGCCTCCAGGCCGTCGCCGGGCATCGAGTCGTGGGAAGGGTGGCGGTGGGCGTCGGACCGGACTCCGTGGCGGTCGCCCCGAACGGCCGCTTCGCCGTGGTCGCCTGCGAGGGGCAGGTTCCTGATGCCGAGGACTGCCCCGAGGATGGCGGGATCGATGCAGCCGGGAGCATCGTCGTCGTGGACCTCCGCAAGGGACCGGCGGCCATGACCGTCGCTGCCACCGTGGAAGCCGCGGAGATTTTCGAACGTTTCTTCAAAACCGAGCCGGACCGCGCCCGGGTCCCGGAGGACATCGAACCGGAGTTCGTCGCCATCGCGCCCGATTCGTCCTTCGCCCTCGTGACCCTGCAGGAGCAGAGCGCCGTCGCCGTGGTAACGCTTCGGGAAGCTCCGGCCGGCTCGGAGGACGGCGGCGTCTTCCAAGCGCGGCTCGCCGACGTGATCTTGCTGCCCCACGGGTTCCGCGATGCGTCGGGACGGGTGCGCGGCGTGCACCCCGACGGCATTGCCATCAGCCCGGACGGCGCCTTGGCGGTGACGGCGAACGAATCGCATTCCAAGGCGCGTCACCTCCAGGGGCTCTCCATCCTCGATCTGCGCGCGGGACCCGAGCGCATCAAGGCGGCGGCGACCCACCCGGTCTTCGAGCTCGATTCCTCCCTGAGCGCCGCGAAAACGGAGAAGACCGTGCGCAAGTTGAAACGGAAGAGCCGCGGCGCCGCGGCGGCGCCCCTTCGGGCCAAGCCCAAGACGACTTTGCCGCGCCTCGATCCCGAGGGGATCGCGTTGGCGCGGTGGGGAACGCGCATGCTCGCGGCCCTCGCCATCGAGCGCCGGGCCGCCCGCGAGGAGGCCGGATCGGTGCTGATCCTCGACATCACCGACGCCCTGGCGGGCGCGGCGCCGGCGCGCATTGGGCGCACGATCGTCGGCGCCACCGAGAGCGCCCGCCCGGAGACGCTGGCATTCTCTCCCGACGGGCGTTACCTGTTCGTGGCCGCCGAGGGCGACGGCGGCACCATCACCATGATCGAGATCGGCGCGTGACCCCGCCGCGGGGGACGGATGTCCGGCGCGGCGCTCAGGCGGTTTTTTCGTACGCGCGACGAAGCTTCCGGAGCGCCCGGCGGCAGAGCATCTGGGCCGCCGCCTCGCTCGCGCCGAGCCGCGCGCCCACGTCGGCCCAGGCCAGCTCGTCGTAGAAGCGCCACCGGATCACATCGGCGTAGCGCGCCGGCAGACGCTCCAGGGCCTGCGCCAAGCGCGCGCGCTCTTCCCCGCGCAACGCCCGGCGCGAGGGAGAATCCGCCCCGGCCGCGGCCCCGGCCAGCGGCGCCTCGCGCCGGGCATCCCTGCGCTTGGCCGTCAAATACGCGGCCCGATGCCTCAGCTTGTTGCGCAGGATGCCGGCGAGCCAGCGCCGGAACGAGCCTCGCTCCGCCGGCACGAAGGACGGCAGCGCCCGGAACGCGTCGACGTAGGCCGACTGGGCCAGATCGTGCGTGTCGAAGCGGTCGCGCAGGGGCCGGAACCTCCCGCGCAGGAACGCGCGCGCGGTCGTCAGCATGGCCGCGTAGGTCCTGGCGGCCAGCGAGTCCCGGGCGCGCGCATCGCCCGCCTGCGCCCGCGCGACAAGCCGCCGCGTCTCCTCGTATCCATCGGGGATGTTCGCCATGCTTGCTCGCTCCGGACGTTCGGCGCGGGACGCGCGAACGCCCTCGATTATATCGGGCGGACGCCCGGCGCCGCGCGCGACTTGCGCGAGACGATTTCTTCCGCCATGATCGCGGCATCGGCGCGCGAGCCCGGGCGCACCTCCGCGTCCGCCGCGAGAGACCTGTCCGCGCCCCGCGCCCGCGCCGCCTCGATGACACGGTGCGCGCATGGCGCTGAACCGCGGCGACCCCCTCGAGCGGATCTACGCCGCCATGATGGATGGCGGCGAGTCCGTGCCGGTGTTTCCCGGCTATACGATCATCGAGCGGATCGGCGCGGGCGGGTTCGGCGTGGTGTACAAGGCCTTCGACGAGAAGCTGCAGCGAATCTGCGCCGTCAAACTCCTCCTGGAGGATCGCGCGGCGGACCCTGCGTCGCGCGCGGCGTTCCTGCACGAAGCGCGCGTCATGGCGCGCGTCCGCCATCCGAACGTGCTGGCGATTTACGGCATTCTCGAGCATGCAGGAAGACAGGCGCTGTGCACCGAATACATCGAGGGGCCTCCCCTCAGCGAGCGCGTGGCCGAGGGCCCCCTGCCGCCCCTGGAGGTCGCGCGCGTGGGCATGGATCTATCGAGCGCGCTTCAGGCCGCGCATGCCGCCGGTCTGGTTCACCGCGATGTCAAGACGTCCAACGTCCTCTGCGACCGCAATGACCGGACCGTGCTCGCGGATTTCGGCCTTGGCGTGTTCATCGCCCCGGAGCGGCGCGAGGCGGCCGCTCACGGCGCCGCGGGGTCGCCGCTTTTCATGTCCCCGGAGCAGCTCGCCGGCGGGCGCGTCGACGCGCGCAGCGACATTTTCTCCCTGGGTGTCGTGCTCTACAACGCGAGCACGACGGTTTTTCCGCACACCGCCGACGATATCCCCACGCTCATCGAGCGTGTCGCAACCATGACGCCGCCGCCTTTGACGGCGCGCATGCCGGACTTCCCGCCCGCGCTTCAGGCCGTGATCATGCGGGCCCTGGGAAAAGACCCCGACGCGCGCTATCAGACGGCGGCGGCCATGGGCGAGGCCCTCGAGGCCTGCTGCCGGGAAGCAGCGCAGGCGCGCAAGACCGCGGGCCGGCGCGACACGCCCCGGCGGAGCGCGAAGTTCGCCGCCCTGCTCGGAGCGGGGGCGGTTCTGGCCGCGGTCCTCGCGCTGTGGCCCGGGCCCGACGCGGAAGCCCCGGTTTTCCAGGTGCATGCCGTCCCCTTGGCGGACACCGTCCATGGTCCGGCGGCGCCTGCCGCCCGCGCGGACGGCGCCAAGCGGCTGTCGGTTTCCTTTCGGGCGGACCGCGACCTCCGGGTGTACGCGATTCGGGAATACACCGAGACGAAGAAGTACCTCCTCTGCCCGCCGCCGGGGGGCGGCGCCGCCTGGCGCATCGCCGCGGACGACGACGTCGTCGTGCCATCTCCGCCGGTTGAAGGCCCGCGGGGCTGGAGCATCGCCAAGGATGACAAGGAGGAGACCCCCGGGTGCATCGCCTTGATCGCGACGACCGAACCGATCGGCCCGCTTGAGGATGCGCTGCCCGCGGTCGATTCAGCGGCGGACCACGACTGGAAAGACCGCGTCCGCCTGAAGCCCGCGAGCCTGCGGGGCCTGCTCCGGGTCCTCCAGGAACTGAGCGGCCTGCGCCCGGCTCACAAGGATGCCTGGACCTTCGCCGAGTTCGCCCCCCAACTCGGCGGGCCGGAGGACCTCCCCGACGAGGCCGTCGGGGTCTGGGTGCGCGTCATTCCCGTGGGCGTGCTCGAGGGCGGGCACTGACGGCCGGCCCCTAACCCCAACCGGCGTTGATACGCGCAGACGTCGGCGGATATCCCACGGGCTTTTGCCGAAACAACGGCACACCGCTCTTTCTCGTCCTTGCTTTTGCCATCCTAAACCTTCGCATGCCCACGCGCGGTCGCGGACAAGCGCAGACAAAACCAAACGTAAATCCATGGAAATCCGCGCTACCCCTGGGAAACGCCCTTTCGTTCTTGCCAGGGGCTCTCCCGCCCTGGAAGCCGTTCCCCAGCCCCTCGAATGATCTCGGCTCTCTGGGATTTCACTGCGGAAAACGTTTGCGGACAGGAGTCTTTTTGTAGTCGGACCGGTTGAGCCGGATATCCACATTGGGGTTATAAGATTCGTTGTCCGTGTAGACCACGTCTCCGCTTTCGTTGACCCAGCGGTATTTCCACTGATTGGATCCCACGTCGATTTCGTTGGTGTACGGATTGACGAACTCCTCCTGGTCCGTCAGGGTAAGGAACATGTCGTTGTGGATCTCCGCGTTGGTTTTTTGGCGGTGGGTGGCGATCTCCTGTCCGATGCGCTGAATTTCCTGCTGCGTGTCGAGCGCGATTTGTCCCCGCTGGAGCTGCCCGCGGATTTCCCCGGACAGCCACCGGGGATCAATTTTGACGGAGTTTTGGATGATGCTGAACACCGCTTCCCATTTCTTAAATTCCGCCCGCGGGGCCCGCATCAGAACCGTTTCTTTATTCCCCCAGATGCCCGCGCCGACCCGCCCCCAGTCTTCAATGACGACAACCATTTTCTCCTCATATTCGACGCCCCCGTCGTGATATGTCATCTCTGAGAGCGCGGCATCGTATTGAAATCCCATTTGAGGAAAAAACTGGTTGACTCGTCGTTGGTAGTTCCCGGCTACCTCCGTCAGAGCCTTGTTGCCGGCGACATTGAGATTCCGGGCCTGCGGATGCGCGTAGGGGAAGGCCATCTCCCTTATAAATCGTGCCGCCGGCATGAGGGGACAGACCAGCATGCCGTTGTAGTTGCTTCCTACCGGCAGCAACCCCATTTGCGCCGCCGGAGAATACCTCGGATCGAAATAGAGCAGGTCCGGAAGCCAGCGCATCAGCACCGTTCCCGCGGAGTCTTTCTTGACGGTGAAGTCCAGCTTGGCCGCGATGGACTGCGCGGCTCCGCCCTGCTTCAAAGGATCCACCCGGAAAATCCCTCCCTCCACTTGCCAGCCTTTCGGGACGAGGAGAGAAAAGGCTTTTTCTCTCGGCTCGTGGACCCGCGTGAAAACCATGGTATTTCCGGAGTCTCCCTCGGAAAGAGACGGCGAAGACTCCGAGCAGGAAAGCGAGGCGAGTAACGTCAAGCTTGATAAGAGAAGGGGCATCACGGGTTTCATGGGAACTCCTGGGTTGCGACGTTGGGGAACGCCTGATTTTAGCCCGTCGAAATCAAGACATCCACACTGTCGTTAGCGGCGGTTTCGCAAGTGGCTGAATTGCGCGTGTGGGGGCCGGCGCCTTTTCACCAATCGCGACGGCAAGCGCGCGTCTGGCGTCAACCAAGCGTACGCCTCCGGCGAAGCCCGGCCGCCGGGCGGTGCGTAAAGGTATGATCACCGCCATGGACGCGAACCATGGTGGCGAGCGTTGCGGAACGTATCGCGACAAAGCACGGGCACACGAGAAGCGTCTCTCGCAGCGTCTTCAGCAAACAAGACGCAAGGGGTGTGACGCCGGCCGCCCTCGGCCACCGGACGGGAAGATCGGGCCGGACGTACTCGACCACGTGCGCCCGCCCGCTTCGCCCGACCCCTGGCCAGGGGCCGGGCGCGCACCGCCGCGGCGGACGCGCTCCAGGGCGGCAAACGACGGCCGGCTCCCGACCCCCGCCCGCTCTCCATAGGCGGCGGATCGGCATGAACCGGCTGCGCCCGCCCCGCGTTCTTACTTCATGAGACACGGGCGGGCCGGTCTCTCCGGCCCTCGCCCCGTTTCCTTCTTGACCCTCTTCTACAGCCAAAGGTGCACATCGATGGGCGGCGCTTTTCAGAGACGAGGAACGAGTTGTTTGCAAGCCGCGACGGTCCGAAAGGCGGCGCTTGCCTGGGCGGCGGCGCTGGCTTTGGCCTGCACATGGCAAAACGCGCAGGCCCAAGACCAGCCGGTGGGACCCCTCCCGCCGACCGGTGCTGAGAAGAGAGCCGAGGAGGACAAGGACTCCGCCGTCCAAAAGCCCGGCCGAGAAGAGCTTCCCGACGTGGTCGTGACCGGCGACCGCGAGCCGGAAGAGGACCGGTACTGGATCGAGAGCGGCACGACCGCGCTCAAGATCGATACGCCGCTCCTCGAGACCCCGCAGATGACGACGGTCGTCACCCGGCAACTCCTCGAGGACCAGGGCGCCGACACCTTCGAGGATGTCTGGCGCAACGTGCCGGGGGCCCACAGCGCCTTCGGCGAGGGCGCCGGCGGGAGCGTGACGCTCAGGGGCTTCACGATGACGGGAACGGGCACCTTCGGGTATCCCGTGATGTTCAACGGGCTGCGGGGGTCGGCCTTCGGCGGCTGGAACCCCATGCGGCTTTACACCCTCGACCGCATCGAGGTGCTCCGGGGCCCGGCGGCGGTTCTGTACGGCTCGGGGGCGCCGGCGGGCGTCATCAACTACTTCAGCCGCAAACCTCAGGCCGAGTTCGCGCATACCCTCGACATGACCTTCGGCAGCTACGACCTGTACCGCCCCCACTTCCACTCGACCGGTCCGATCAACGAGAGCAAGAGCCTTCTCTACATGCTGGACATCGGCGGCGAGAACTCCGACAGCTTCCGCAAGCACGTGCACAAGGAAAACCTGCAGCTCACGGCCGGGTTGTCCTGGATACCCGACGACCGCACCCGCGTCGACTTCGAGTTCGGCTTCGCCGATGACGACCGCGATGGGAGCTACGACCGCGGCGTTCCCTTCGTCAACGGCAAGGCCTTCGTCCTATCCAACAAGTTCTCCACCAACGAGCCGTCGGACTTCTCGAACATGACCGCCTTCTGGGGCGAGGCGCATTTCACGCGCCGATTCACCGACACGCTCAGCCTGCACTCCGGCCTCCGGGTTTTTTCCAGCGAACGGGAATACCGGAGCCACTCCCAGTTCGGGCTTCGCTACGAGCCGTCGACCCACGTGCTCATCCGCAGCTACAGCGAAAGCGATGCCGACCAGTACGGAATCTCGGAAGACACGCATCTTCTCCACGAGATCAAGGGGGAAAACATCGCCAACAAGTTCCTGGCGGGTTTCGAGGCCTTCAACGATCACCAGAAATTCAAGGGTAAAACGGCGGCCTCGGGCGTGCCGGGAATCGACATCTACCACCCGAGGTACGGCCTGGCCGACCCGCGCACTTACACCTTCAGGCCCGCCAGCACCACCGAATCCGACCTGCTCCGCTTCGGCCCCTACGCGCAAGACCAGGTGGAACTCTTCGATCGGCTTCACCTCATGGGCGGAGTGCGCTACGACCGGTACGACACGGAACAGAAGATCAAGCCCGGCGCCACGCCCAAATACTCCGACGATGGCGGCGCGGTCACTATGAAGGGCGGCATCCTCTACGAATTGCTCGATAACCTGTCGGTCTACGGCAGTTACGGGCAGAGCTACGAACCCCAGTCCGCCCCGCGCACGCCCCAGACGAGGTCCTTCGATCCCATGCAGGGCTGGCAGGTCGAGGCCGGCGTGAAGAACGGTTGGTTCGATGATCGCCTGACGGCTCAGGTGGCGGGTTTCTTCATCCGCCAGAAGAACATCCTGGTGCCCGACCCCGTGGATCCCATGCGCCTCGTTCAAATCGGCGAGCAGGAAAGCAAGGGCGTCGAGGCGGAGCTGAGCGGCCGCATTACCGCCGACTTGAGTTTGACGGCGAACTACGCCTACACTCACGCCGAGACGACGGATGACACGAACGAGATCCGCAAGGGCCAGAAGCTGCAGCACGCGGCGGAGCACCAGGGCGGAGCCTGGCTGCGCTACGCCTTCTGGGACACGGGGTTCGCGATCTTCGGCGGCGTGACCCACGTGGGCAAGCGGCTCGCGTGGGCGGCGGGCGCGTCCGACCCGAACCACCCCTACGCGCTGCCCAAGTACACGTGCCTGGATGCCGGCTGCTCCTACGTTTACAAGAACTTGAGCGTGAGAGCGGTCGTCAAAAACCTCCTCGACGAAGACATCGCGGTGGGCGGGCGCAGCGACGGCTACATGCCGGGCGACCCCCTGAGCTTCCTCCTGACCGTCAAGCTCGTGTTTTAACGCCGACGTCCGGAGGGCGGAGCGAAGGCGCCGCTCAAGCGGGCGCATCCGTGGCGCCCGCCGCCTGGAAGGCGGGCCAGGCCCGGACTTCCCCTTTCCGGGGCCTGGAGCGTGAACCCTGAGCGCCGGTCCCGCGTTTCCTTCAGAAAGAGGGCCAGTCGGCCGGGCCTCGCCGCGCGGCGGCGGCGCTCGAGGAGGCCGCGCCTCGTCCGCGCGGTTTGCGGCCCCCAGGAGCGGCGGTAGACTTGAATGATGGTCCCGGAACGCGGCGCGCGCCGTGTTCCTGTGTGAATTGCGGAGCGGGAACGTGACGCGAATGTCAATCTCCGGCGGCGCCAAGCCGAGCCGCCTCGGCCGACGCCTGGCGGTCGTGCTGGCCGTCGCGGCGCTCCTCGGAGCCGGCGGCGAGCCCCCCCGGGAGCCTGCGGCGGCCCCCGAGACACCCGCGGCCGCCGCCGAGAAGCCGGTCGCGGCGACCGAGGAGCGCGCGCTCTCCGACGAGCTTGCGTCCGTCTTGACCCGGCTGCGCGAGGAACGGGCCGCGTATTACCGGAGACAGAACGCCCGCGGCGCGGAAATCAAGGCCGCCCGCGAACCCCTGCGGCGTCTGGAATCCGAACTCGCCGAGCTGAAAGCCCGCGAGGAGGAAACGGACAAGGAACTGGCCGGCGTGGCGGCGCAGTCGGCGGCGCTGCGAGAGGCGCAAGCGGCTTTCGCCGCCTCCGAGGCTGGGCTCGCCGCGGCCCTGGACCATGCCGTCGCCGCCGCGAAGGCGTTGATCGCGCAAGGTTTCGACTATCGCCGCGAGGAACGCCTCGCGCGTCTCGGCGCGCAACTGCCGCCCGAGGCGGACCTTGCGGAGCGCGTGACGCGCTACTGGGCCTTTCTCCAGGAAGAGCTGCGCATCGCCCGCTCGGGGGAGGCGTACACCTCGCAGGTGCCGCTGGACGGCGGCCGCATCAAGCCGGCGCGCCTGTTTCGCGTGGGCCACTTGGTCCAAGGCTTCGTCACCGAGGATGGCCTGGAAAGCGGCCTTGAGACTCCCGCCGGCTGGGAACGCGCCGTGGACCCGGAAACGGACCGTGTCGTGCGCGCCGCCATCGACATACTGGATCGCCGGCGGGCCCCGGCCCTTCTGCGCGTGCCGATCAGGCCGAGGAGCGAGCCGTGACATGCCTGCTCCTCGTCCTTCTGGCCCAGGATCCCGGCGGCGCGCGGCTCGCGGCGGCGCTTCAGGCGGCGCAACGCGAACTGGCCGCGGAACAAGAACGCATCCGCAGGGAAGACGCGGCCCAGGAGGCTGAATTAGCCGAGGCCAAGGCGCGCCTTGCGGCGCTGTCGGATGAAATCGTCGACCGCACGCTCGCGCTGGCCGCCAAGGAGAAGGCCCTGGAGGAACAGCGGAACGCGCGCGCCGAGCTTCGCCGGCGCGAGGATGCGGCGCGCGTCCGGTGGGCCGGGGTGCGCACGGCGGCAGCCGATGCCGCCCAGAAGCTCGACGACTTCCTGTCCGCGCTGCCGCCCGGCGAACGCCGCGCCGAGCAGCGCGCGGCGGTCGGGGCGCTCAAAGCCGAACTCGACGCGGACAGACCTAACGGATTCGACCTCGGCGGCCTTTTCGCCGCGGGCGCCGCGCTCCTTGCCGAGTCGCGTTCGATCGCTATCTTCCCTCACACGGTGCGCACGGCCGCCGGTCTGGAGGAACCCGCGGAGATCCTCAGGGCGGGGATGATCTTCGCGGCATACCGCACGAAGGCGTCCGGCCGCATGGGCGAAGTGCTCGCGGCTCCCCGAGAGGGGGAGGGCTACCGCTGGACCGAGGCGCTGCCCCCCTTCGCCGTCGAAGACTTGACGCTCCTTTTCGCCGGCGGCGCGGCGGAGGGCGCCTCCATGCATCTGCCGCTGGACGTGACGCAGCGTCTCAGCCCCGACCGCCGCGAGAACGGCTCCAACCTGCTCGCGACGCTCAAGGCGGGCGGCCTCGTCATGTTTCCCCTGGGACTTACGGCGCTGTTCGCATGCATGGCCATCCTCGAACGGTTCTTGACCCTTTTCGTACGGACGCGCGGGAGCGAGCGGGCGGCGCGGGCGGTGCTCGCGTGCTGCCGCCGAGGCGAATGGGACGACGCCGAGCGCCGCGCGCGGGCGGGCCGCGGGGTCGTCCTGCGGACCCTCGCGGCCGCGCTCGGGGCCCGTGAGGCCGGCCGCAAGGGCATGGAGGAGGCCGTGCTAGCCGCGGTCCTCAAGGAGACGCCCGCGCTCGAGCGGTTCCTCGCCATGCTGGCCGTGCTCGCGGGCGTCGCCCCGCTGCTCGGGCTCCTCGGCACCGTGATGGGCATGATCGCCACATTCGACGTCATTCGGGTCTTCGGAAGCGGGGAGCCCGGGCTCATGGCGGGCGGCATCTCCGAAGCTCTCGTCGCCACGGCCACCGGCCTGGTCATCGCGATCCCGATCCTCGTGTTTCACAGCGTCTTTGCGGGGCGCGCGGACCGCATCTTGGCGGACGTTCAACGCCATGGCTCGAGTCTGGTCGACATCGCCTGCGCGGCCGAGGACAACGGTTTTGCGTCCGAGGCCCTTGCGCCGATCTCGTCGCGGGCGCCGCTGTCGGTGCCGGGAGGCGCCGGCGCGCCCCGGCAATAAGGGAGGCGGGGAACCATGCTGGATGCGCTTGCCGATTTCTTTCGCGCCGGCGGTCCGGTGATGTATCCCATCGCGCTGGCATCCCTGATCGCGTGGTGGCTGGCGTTCGCGTGCTTCGCCCGCACCGCGCGCGCCCTCGCCGGCCTTAAAAGGGCGTGCGCGCGGCGGGAGGCGGAACCGCGCGGCGCGGCCGAGGAATCCGATCCCGCCCACGGCGCTCGCATCGCCTCCGAAACGGCGCGCGTGGGCCAGCGGCTTCAGCTTATCGCGGTCTTCGTGGGCGTGCTGCCGCTGCTGGGGCTTCTGGGGACGGTCTTCGGCATGATCGGCACCTTCGGCATGATTCACGCCGCGGGGATCGGCGATCCGCGCCTGTTGGCCGGCGGCATCCGGCAGGCGCTGGTGGCGACGGAAACAGGGCTCGCCACGGCGATTCCCGTGCTCATCTTCCATCAGGTGATCACCGCGCGCCTCCGGCGGATCGAGGGATTGGAGGACTTGCTGCGGATGGCGCGCGCCCGGGCGCGGCCTGCCGCGCCGGGAGGGCGGCCATGATCGACCTCTCGCGCCTTCGCCGCCACCGCCGCGGACACCCCGAAGTGATCATCATCTCGCTCATCGACATCATGATGGTGCTGCTCGTCTTCCTGCTTTCGACCGCGCACGCGTCGCGGGAGCTCGGGCTCCAGGTCATGCGGCCCCACGCGGTCAGCTCGCGCGTGCTGGACGCGACGGCGATTCCGGTGGGCATCGGCGCCCAGGGGGAGCTTTTCTTCGAGGGCCGCCGCATCGAACGCCTCGCGCTGCGCGGGCTGATTCGTGCCCGCCTGGCGGAACGGCCGGGCGCGCCCGTCGTGCTCGTGGCCGATGCGCACACGCCGACGGGGGTGCTCGTGGCCGTGATGGACGAAGCCCAACGGGGCGGGGCGACCCGCGTCGCCGTGGCTTCCAGGAAGGAGGAGCCGTGATGCGAATCCTGACCCTGGGCTTCGGCGCGCTCGCGGTCAACGCCGGACTCTTTCTGGCCCTCGCCTTGGCGAACGCGCGGGAGAAAGTCCTGCCGGTGACAGACTCCTGGGCGGCGTACGACGTGTTTCACGCCGAGCCCCCCCCCGCCAAAGCCTCCTTCGCCGCCGAGGGCGGGCCGCGCGCGGCCGAAGTCGCCGCGCCGGAGCAAGCGCCGGCCGACGCCGCCGCCCCCGAACCGCCCGCGACGGAGCATTTTGTCCCGCGCCTCGCCCTCGCGGACTTCGACGCCGGCGCCCTCGGCTCGGTGCCGGTGCCCGCGCCGCCCGTCATGGCCGGCGATGCGTCCCTCACAGCGCCCGGAGGCATCGCCTCCGCCTTGCTCGGCCCGGGCGGCGGCGGCGGCGGCGGTTCCGGCGGCGCCTTCTCGCTCATGCAAGTCGATCGCCCTCCGCGCCGCATGTACGGGCCCCTCCCCCCGTATCCCCACTGGGCGACCCTCAGGAGGCTCGAAGGCGTCGTGTCGCTGCAGTTTGTCGTCACGGCCGACGGCTCGGTCCGCGATGTCGTCATCGAGGCGGTGGAGGGGGACGCCCGGTTCGGCGCAATCGCGCGGGACGCGGCCCGCCGCTGGCAATTCGAACCCGCCCTGTACGGCGGAAGGAGGGTCGCGTGCGTCGTGACGCAGCGCGTCAGGTTCCAACTGGCCGACTAACGCGGCCGGCGGTTCTCGGGTGGGCCTTAGCCGCCGCGCTCGCCGCCGGCGCCGAGGATATCACGGTGGGCGAAAAGGCTTACCGCGAGGGGCGCTACGCCGATGCCGCGGCGGCACTCGAGAAGGTCGGCGACAAGACCGGGCCGCTCCTGGCGGTCCTCGGAGACTGTTACGTTCAGTTGCGGCAATGGGACGCGGCCGCCGCGACGTTCCAGTCCGCCATTGCCAAGGGGACGGCCGGCGCCGAAGTGCACCGCGCCCTCGGCCATGTCCTTTTCACGGCGGGACGGCTCGATGCGGCGTTGGCGCATTTCCGGACGGCGGGCGCGCTGGATCCCGCCGGCGGCGACGCGCTCAGAATCGCCCACATCTTCATCGAGCGCGAGGAATGGTATCAAGCCCAACAGGAAACCATCGAGGCGCTCCGCCGCAGCCCGGATTCCCTGGAAGCCCTCGAACTCCTCGGCTTCGTGCTGACCCGCGCGGGACGACCCGGGGAGGCGGCGGAGATCTTCCGCGGCCTCGTGCGCCGCCGGCCCGGCGAAGTCAAGTACCGCCTGCTCCTGGGCCGCGTCGAGGCGTCCGCCGGGCGGTACGGCGAGGCCATCGACGCCCTCGAGGCCGCCTACCGGCTCGGCGCGGAGGCCGCCGACGGCCTCCGCCTTCTGGCCGACTGCTGCCTCGCCCAGCAGATGCCGCGGGAAGCCATCGCGGCCTTCGCGCGCATGGAAGCGCTCGGCGTCACGCCCGGCGCCGAGGACTGGCATCGCCTCGGCCACGCCTTGCTCCGCACGGGAGAGCTTCTGTCGGCCCAGGAGGCCTTCGCGAAAGCGTTCGCGGCCGACCCGCGGCACTGGGGGGCGGCGTTGGAGCTCGCGCGCTTGGCCGCCGATCGCGGCGCCACCGACGAAGCCCGCGCGTGGTTCGACGCGGCGGCGGAGGCATCCGCGGAGTCGCCGGTCGCCTGCGCGGCGCGCGGCGAGTTCGAGGTGTCCGCGGGCGCCCCCGAACGGGCCGCCGAGTCTTTCGCCGAAGCGATCCGCCGCGGCGACCGGCGCGCGGCGGTCCGCCGCGCCCTCGTCGCGGCGCTGCAGGCCGCGGGGCTCCCCGACGCCGCCCTGGCGGCCCTCAAGGAAGCGTTGCGCGAGTTTCCTTTCGACGCGGGCCTTCGGGATCTGTTGAAGCGGCAGGCGGCGCTCTGACGCAGGGCCGTTACTTGGGCAGGAACAGCGTCAAGACCGTGTAGGTCAAGCCGCCCACCGTCGCCGCCAGAGGCATCGTGATGACCCAGGCCCAGACGATTCTCCGGGCGGTGATCCAGCGCACGCAGCGCACATGTTCCACGCTGCCCACCCCCATGATCGAACCCGCCAGGACGTGGGTGGTGCTGACGGGTATTCCGGCATGCGCCGTTCCGATGAGCACGAGCGACGCCGCGGCATTGGCGCAGAACCCTTCCATGTCATGAATCTTGGTGATCTTGGTGCCCATGGTCTTGACGATCCGCCATCCGCCGCACATGGTGCCGAAGGCGATGGCGGTGTAGGCCGCGAGGACAACCCACTCGTCGATATGCCCTTTCGCGAAGGAATCGCTCAACCCCCCGGTGCAGAGCGCAAGCGCCATGATGCCCATGGTCTTCTGGGCGTCGTTCGTGCCGTGCCCGACGCTCACCGCCGCCACGGCCACGAGTTGCATTTTCTTGAAAACGCCCGCGGATTTCGCGGGGGTCGACCTGCGGAAGATCCAGACGGTAACGATGGTGGCGATCATCGCTCCGATCGCACCCAGAATCGGCGCCAGGAAGATGAAGCAGAAAATCTTCAGGACGCCGCTCCAGACCACCACCTTGAATCCCGCCGCGGCGATGCCGCTTCCCATGAGACCGCCTATCAGCGCGTGGCTGCTCGACGTGGGCAGCCCCAAGCGCCAGGTTATGATCTGCCAGTTTATCGCGCCGAAGAGGGCGGCGATGAGGAGGGTGAGACTGATGTTCTCTAACTCGACGATCTCCTTCCCGATCGTCTCGGCCACGGCGGTCCCGAAGAGAAAATACCCCGCGAAGTTGGCGCAGGCGGCCAGTAAGACCGCCTGCACCGGATTGAGCGTTTTCGTGACGACGACGGTGGCGATGGCGTTGGCGGCGTCGTTGAAGCCGTTGACGAAATCGAAGACCAACGCCACGCCCACGACCACCATGACGAGAAAAAAGGTCAGCGTCATGGTTTCACCCGGTTTTCACCATGATGCCCCGCACGAGTTTGCCGACATAATCGATGGCGTCCACCAAGTTCTCGAGGTGTTCGTAGAATTCCTTGAACTTGATGATGTAAACGGGATCGTCCTTGTGGTTCTCGAAAAGCTCGGCCATGCTGCGGTGGAAGAGTTCGTCGGCCTCGTTCTCCAGCTTCCGCATTTTGGCCACCGCTTCTTCGCGGCCCGCCTTCTTCGACAAATGCCTGATGGCGACTTGCAGCTCTTCGGTGATTCGGACGATTATGTCCGCAAACCCGCAGACGTTCTGGGGGACCTCCTTGATGCCGTAAATTTTGATTTTGCGGGAAATGCTGTTCAGAATATCCAACGCGCGGTCGTTGTTGAGCGCCAGCACGTGGATATCCTCGCGGTCGATCGGGGTGATAAAGGTCTTGTGGAGGGCATACACGATCTCCCGCTCCACATCATCGCCCCGGGTTTCGCATTGTTTGATGCGGGCGATCGCCACCTTCAAATCGCTTTCACTGGTGGTCGCGAAATTGTCGACGAGCTGTTTGAAGATCACGGCGCCCTTGAGAAGCAACGCCACCTGCTGGTACATCAACTCGAAGAATTTGGTTTCCCGCGGCAACAACAGATCGAAGACGTTCAACCCCATCGCACATTCTCCTTACGCAATTGAAACCGGCAGGCTTCCGTCGGAGCGAAGAGCGTCTTCGCAGGCGATTTCGGGCGCCGCAACTCCGGCGCCGGCGGTTGCGAACCTCGGCAGCCGCCGCATCCTCGGCGGGAGCGCGGAACGGGGGCGCGGCCCTTCGGAAGGCTCACAATTCACCCCCTCGAAACCGTGAGTGGGATTTCACGGCCCTTGCGGCCCCCGCCCTGGGCGTTTTCGGCCGCCGACCGCACAGTCCCCGCCCGGCCGGCTCCTTTTTTGACCTGAGGCGCGCTAATCTTATCCTCCCGGTCTCACGAACCCCTTGCTGGTCGCGTTCGAACCGTATTCCCGACAGGCGATCCGGATCCGCCCGGAGCTCGGCGGCAATCGACCGGCACTGCCGATTGGCATCGCTGTCGCGTTGCGGGCCAAAAGCAACGCCCAGGAGCAGGCGGCGTCGTGCCTTCCGCTGCGAGGATGTTTTGCGGCAACGGATCCTGCATCCTAGGGTATGCGACCGGCACTGTCAAGGCGCCAATCGTGCTCCGCGGTCTTGTAATGGACAACGCTTACCGTATCATCTCCGCTTCAACCCGCATTCGAAGGAGAGAGCCGCAATGTCGTCAGCATCTTCGGAATCGAAATCGTCATCCGCTTCCACCGGCGCGCAGGATTCCACCGCGGCGCCGGAGACCGACCCCTTTCTCACGGCCCAGCGCCAACTGGACGAGGCGGCGGGGATTCTGGAGCTCGATGAGGCCACGCACCAGTTGTTGCGTTGGCCCCTGCGCGAACTGAAATTCGTGTTCCCGGTGCGCATGGACGATGGCAGCGTCAAGGTCTTTCACGGCTACCGCGTGCAGCACAACGACGCCCGCGGCCCCGCCAAGGGCGGCCTGCGGTTTCACCCTCACGAGACCGTCCACACGGTGCGCGCCCTGGCGGCGTGGATGACTTGGAAGACCGCCGTGATCGATATCCCCTTGGGCGGCGGCAAGGGCGGGGTGTGCTGCAACCCCAGGGAGTTGTCCACCGGCGAGTTGGAACGCGTGAGCCGCGGCTACATCCGGCGCGTGGCCGGCTTCATCGGCCCGGACTCCGACGTGCCCGCCCCCGACGTCTACACCGATTCCCGGGTGATGGCCTGGATGCTGGACGAATACGAGGCGATCCACGGCCGCCACGCGCCCGGCGTCATCACGGGCAAGCCGCCGGTGCTGGGCGGATCGGCCGGACGCGGCGACGCCACGGGCTTCGGCGTCGTCGTGACCATCCGCGAGGCGCTGAAGGCGCTGCGGATCGACGCCTCCCGGACCACGGCGTCCCTGCAGGGTTTCGGCAAGGTCGGCCAGGCGACGGCCATCCACTACGTCAACCAGTTGGGCGGGAAGCTGATCTGCGTGTCCTCCTGGGACCACGAGGACAAGACCGCCTACACCTTCTTCAAGCACGACGGCGCGGACCCTGCCTTTCTGCGCGGCATCACCGATTCTCACGGCACCATCCACAAGGACAAGGCGCTGCAGGCGGGCTACGAAGTGCGCGACGGCGACGCTTGGCGCTCCGCCGAGGTGGATCTCCTGATCCCGGCCGCCCTGGAGAACATGATCACCGCGGGGACGGTGGAAACCATCTCGCCGCGGGTCAAGGTGCTGGCCGAGGGCGCCAACGGCCCCACCACCCGCGAGGCCGACCAAGCCCTGCGCCGCCGGGGAGTCTTCGTCATCCCCGACATCCTGTGCAACGCGGGCGGCGTGACCGTCAGCTACTTCGAGCAGGTGCAGAACGCCTACAACTTCTACTGGCCCGAGCAGGAAGTGCTCGACCGCCTCGACGAGAAGATGACCGCCGCCTTCCACGTCGTGCATGCCATGGCTCGGCGCATGGACGTTCACAACCGCCTGGCGGCGTATCTGGTCAGCGTGGAGCGCGTCGCCAAAGCCATGAAGCTGCGCGGCTGGGTGTGATCGGACCCAACGGCGAAGATCCTGCGGCGCGCGGGCGCCGCGGGCGCATTCCCCGCGCCGGGGGCGCCGCCGCCGCGGCGTCCCCGGCGCGACGATTCCTCAGCGCGCCTCCGTGTCCGTCCTGAACGGCGAGGCGGGCAGGCCTTCCTTGTTGTACAGGTTGCAGTCCGGGTTGTTCGCCCAGCCGTAACGCACGGCAACGGGCTCGGGCACCGCCGGCGACGCCACGACGACCGTGTCGCCGGCGATGGCGGCATCCGCCCACGCGAATTTCCCGTCTTTGCCGGCAATGGCGAAGCCCTTGAGCTTCCCGCCGCCCCCGGCGACCAGACCGCCGCCCACGCCGCGGAACCGCAGGACGATTTCGCCGCCCCGAAGCTCCATTCCGGCGTACTCGGGGCCCGTTGAGACGATGTCCCCCCCGCCCCCGATGCGCAGCGCCTCCAGCGCGAGCCGGCGTCCGACGTCCTGCTTGTTCCGGGGGTGGATGTCATCCGCGGCCCCGATGTCGATGGTCACGGCCAGCCCGACCTTGGGATCCGCCTGCGCCGTCAAGAGCTGCGCTTCGCGCAGTTCGGCCCAGCCCGCCTCGACGGGTTCCTTCTGCGGCGCCATGAAGTTCGCGAGCTGAACCACGAGGAACGGAAAGTCCCCCGTCTCGAAGCGCGCCCGCCAGTCGCGGATCAGCGCCGGGAGCAGCCGCCGGTACTGCGCGGGCCGGTCGGCGTTCGACTCGCCTTGGTACCAGATCGCGCCCTTGATGGCGAAGGGCGCCAGCGGCGCGATCATGCCGTTGTAGAGCACGGTGACGACGTTGGGATTCGAGCCGGGCTTCTGCGGCGCGGCGCCGAGCCGGGCGAGCGGCACGGCTTCGCGCCAACTCCACGGACCCGCGAGAGGAACGGCCGGCGCGCCGCCGCCGGCAAGCTCAAGGGCAAGCTGATCGGGGGCGCCCACGAGGCCGCCGGCGCCGCCCGTGTCCAGGACGCGCACGGCGATGACGTTGCGCCCGGCGACAAGCGTCCCGGCGGGCACCTTGTAGGTCCGCGGGACCGTCCAGTCGTCGCCCTCGCCGACCCGCGCGCCGTTCACCCAGGTCGTGTCCCGGTCGTCGATCGGACCGAGGCGTAGGATCGCCTCCTTTCCGGCCCAAGCCGCCGGGAGTTCGATTTCTTTCCGAAACCACACCAGTCCGTCGAAGTTCGGCAGCCCCGCGTCTTCCCACTTCGACGGGAGCCGCATCGTCTTCCAGGCCGCGGCGTCGAAGGCGGGGTTCTCCCAGCGCGGCTCCTCTTTCGAGCCCGGGTCGTTCTCCCGCCACCAGCGCGCCATGAGTTGGGCGAACCGGTCCTCTCCGCTCTTCCCCGCCGCCGCCAGTTCCTTCATCTCCGCGACGGGGCGCGCGAAGTCCTCCATCGGCGCCAGGGCCTCGGCGCTCATCCACGCTTCCGCCACCGTTCCGCCCCAGGAGCTATCGATGAGCCCGATCGGCACGCCGAGCTCTTTGTAGAGTTCGCGCCCGAAGAAGAATCCCACGGCGGAGAAGTTCGGCACCGACCGCGGGCTGCAGGGCGTCCAGGCGCCGGCGACCAGCGGCTCCGGCTCCATGGCCGTCCGCCTCGGAACGGTGAAAAGACGGATCGCGGGCAGATCGGCCGCGGCGATCTCCGCTTCCGCCGCCTGCGACGCGGCGACGGGCCACTGCATGTTCGACTGGCCGGAGCAGATCCAGACGTCGCCCACGAGAACGTCGGCGAGAACGATGCGCCGCGGACCCGTGACCTCCAGGACGTGCGGCCCGCCGGCCGCAAGCGGCGCCAGCCTTGCGAGCCACTTGCCATCCGCGGCGGCGCGCGCCGTCGCGCGCACCCCGGCGATCGTCACCGCGACTTCCCGCCCCGGTTCGGTCCAGCCCCAGACCGGGACGGGCGCATCGCGCTGAATCACCATGTGGTCGCTGAAGAGCGGGTGGACGAAGGGTCGGGCGGCGGCGCCGCCTTCCAGATCGATGATGCGGAAGTCGTCGAAACGCACCCGGTGGTCGGCGTCGGGCGGCCCGTTGTAGCACTGGAGGCTCACTTGGTCGCCGGAGGGCGGCGGCAGCTCGCTCTCGACGGCGGTGCGGAACTCCTCCTCCCCCTCGGGGCGAAACTGCGCGACGACGCCCTTGGGCGAAACGATCAGCCGAAGTCGGACGGTCCGGCGGTCCATGGGCACCTTGCCCGGGAAGACATAGAGCTTCCCGTCGATCAGCTCCTTGACGAACTTGAAGACGGGCCGCCCGCCCGAGTACCACGTGATCCCCGCCTGCTCGAACTGGTTCGTCGGCGCCGTCATGCTCGTGACGGTCACCTCGATGGCGTAGGCGCCCTTCGTCCGGTCGGGCGCGGGCCGCACGAGCGCGTTCTTCACCGTATGGGCCAGGCCCGGCTCGATGCGGATCTCGAGGGCCCCTTCGGAAATCCGCCACGCCGCGGGATCCTCGCGCAGCCACTGCCAGCCCTCGCCGAGCATCCCCTCGAAGCGGTCCTCGAAAACGATTCCGGGCTCGGCCGCCGCGGCGACGGCCGGCGCGACGGCGAGCAGAACGATGGCAAAGCACGGTCTTCTCATGGCGATTCTCGCTTTCAAGCAACAGGGCCCTCGCGGCCGGCCGATCCGGCGCGCGCCTTCCAGTATGAGCGGGAGCGGGAAACGGCGCAAGGCGCGGCGTCGTTCCTTCGGTCTTGCCGGATCCCGGCCCTTATGCCAAGATGCGCCGCCGGGAGGAGGTTTGCCGTGCACGCCGACCCTGTCGCCCCGTTCCCGAACGACGATGTCTATGCGCGCAGCGCCTTCTTCCGCTGCCTCGCCCTCGCCGCGGCGCTCCTGGCGTGGACCTTCGACGGAGTCGAGCAGGGCGTCTACACCGTCATGTCGCGCGGTGCGCTCAAGGACCTGATCCCTCAGATCAAAGCCGAGCTTCAGGAACTTAAAACGATCAACACGGCGATCATGGCCGGGACGGAAGCCGGCCGGCCCACCGGCGCCGAGGAGGAGCGCCGGGCGGCGCTCACCAAGGAGATCGACACCGAGATCGGGCGCTACTTCGGGTTGGCGCTCGCCATGTGGCTGTGGGGCGCGGCGGCCGGCGGCGTCCTCTTCGGACGGTTGGGCGATCGCTTCGGCCGCGTGAAGCCGCTCATGGCCGCGGTCGTCACGTACTCCCTTTTCACGGGCATGTCGGCGCTCTCGACCCATTGGACGCATTTCCTGGCCTGCCGTTTCCTCGGCGCGCTCGGGCTCGGCGGCGCGTGGCCCCTCAGCGTCGCCCTCATGGTCGAGACCTGGCCCGACCGCTTCCGGGGCGTGCTCGCGGGCTTGATGGGCGCCGGAGCCAACGTCGGCTTCCTCATCGCCGCGACCTATTCGCGCTTCATGAGCGCGCGCGGCTACGACTGGCGCTGGATCATCGGCATGGGGTTTTTCATCGGCCTGAGCAGCCTCTTCGTGATCGCCTTCGTGCCCGAGACGACCAAGTACAAACGCGCTCGGGAGAAGGCCCGCCGCGCGCATCTCCTCGATCTTTTCGGGCCCCGCTACCGGCGCGCGACCATCGTCGGCAGCCTGCTCTCCACCGTGGGGCTCCTCGGGACCTGGGGGTCGTTCTTGTGGCTCGCGACGTACGTCGACCAGATCGCCGAGGGCACGGCGTTCGCGGCCACGGCCAAAGGGACGGTCCTGCAATGGCAGTCCTACGGCCAGATCCTCGGCGGATTCCTGGGCGGGCTCCTCGCGGGCTGGATCGGCACGCGGCGTTCCTGGTGCTTGCTCTGCCTCACCGCTTGGGCTTCGGTCATGGCCCTCTTCTGGCTCAACACGACCTTCGGCTGCCAGATGGTGGTCATGGGCTTCATCGCCGGCATCTTCGTCACGGCCTTCTTCGGTTGGCTGCCGAAGTTCCTGCCCGAGCTGTACCCGACCCATATCCGCGCCAGCGGCCAGGGCTTCTCCTTCAACATCGGCCGCGTTCTAGCCGGTATAGGCGTTCTCGGCACGGGCACGCTGGTGGCCGCTTTCGGCGGCAATTACCAGAAGGGCGTCATGGTGATGGCCTCGATCTACCTGGTCGGCCTCGCCGTCATCTGGTTCGCGCCGGACACGGGGGGGAAGATGCGCGCCGACGACGGCGAGGAGCCATAAGGGGCGGCGGCGCGGGCTAGCCGCACGGACCTTGCATCGCGCGCCTGCCGTCGTCTACACTAGGGGCGCCCATGCGAAGAAGGAGCCGCGCGATGCGACCCGACGATTTGACCCGACGCAGGTTCGTGCGCGATACCGCCATTACGGCCGCCGGCGTCGCGGCGGGCCTCTCCGGCCTAGCCGGGCCCGCCCGCGCGGGGGCGGAGGCGCCGCCGCAAGCCCCTCCCGAGATTCTCAACTACAATCCGGCGATGGAGTACCGGCGCCTCGGGAAGACCGGGTTCATGGTCTCGGTCATCGGCTTGGGCGGTCACGCGCGCAGCAACGATGCGGAGCGCGCCGAGGTCGTCGCGCGCTGCCTCGATGCCGGAATCAACTTCATCGACAGCACGGGGAGCGGCGAGCTTCACCGCGACATCCGCGCCCTCGGCAAGCGCCGCGACAAGGTCTATCTCGCCCTCTCCGAAACCGACCGCGAGCCGCGCAACCCCGAGTACCGCACCGCCGCCAAGCTTCTCGGCACCTTGGACGATACGCTCAAGGCCGCCCAGCTCGAATACACGGACTTGTGGCGCATCACCGTCTACGAACCGGGCGGCCGGCACACCTTTGATGAAGCCTGCGCCGTCGTCGAGGCCCTCCAAAAGGCCAAGCAACAGGGCAAGGCGCGCGCGATCGGCGTCTCTTCCCACGACCGGCGCTGGTTCAAGTTCATGATCGAGTACTTCCCCGCGCTCGAGGTCATCCTCTTCCCGTTCACGACCATGAGCAAGGCCGCGCCGTCCGACAGTCTTTTTCCCGCACTGCGGGCCTGCGACGTGGGCGCCTTCGGCATCAAGCCCTTCGCCGCGGGTTCGCTCTTCACGGGGGAACGCGAGGAGGACCTCAAGCGCGCGCGCCTGGCGTTGCGCTACATCCTCCACACTGACACCGTGATCCCCATTCCCGGCCTGAACAACACCGCCGAAGTCGACAACGCCGTCAAGGCCGTAAAGGAGCGCCGTGAGCTCGATCTGAAGGAAAAGGCCCAGGTCGAGCGCATGAGCGAACGCGTGTGGGCCTGCCTGCCGGATCGGTACGCCTGGCTGCGCGACTGGGAATACGTCTAGGGTCGCCGCGGGCGCGCCAACGCCGCCGTCGCCACGGGCTCGTCCCGCCCCCCGTTCTCGCGCTCGAACTCCACGGCCAGCCGCCGAGCGAATTCCTCGTATGTCAGGCCGAGCTTGGCGGCTCTCCTCCTGCGGTGGCGGACGACGATCCGCTTCGTCAACGGGTACGAGGCGGCGCCGCAGACCAGGCCCAAAACCACGCCGCCGACGAACATGGGCCCCGCGATCTCGCCGAGAACCACGAAGGACGCCTTGATCTGCGCCCACAGGGTGGGATTGCCGAGAATCTCGGCCCACTTCGCCTTGAACCCCGCGAAGGAGACGAGCGCCTCCATGCCCATCACGAGCGTGCCGAGGAGATACATGCCGTAGTACATGGGCACCATGGTGAGCGGATTCGTAACCCAGACCATGGCGACGCCCGCCGGGATGTTGAAATGCAGCTCGGGGAGCGCGGAGCGGCGCGGCACGCTCTTGGAGGGAAACACGCGGCGCGCGAAGGCATTATAGGCTCTTGCGAGGGCGGCGAACGCCACAACGGCGCTCATCTGCAAACCCACCGTCGGGGTAAGCCCCACGAAGAGACCGATGGCGACCCCCAGCGCGATCTTTTCCGGACTGTCCGTGAGCCCGACGAGGGGGTCGACGATCTTCTTTTTGACGGTTTCCCAGACGAAGCCGAACACGCGCGCGCTTCCTTGATCTGCGAGAAGTCCGAGCACTTCGGACCCAGGGCGGGGCCGCCGCCGCCCTCGGTTTCCCTTCCGAACTATACCCCCCCAATGAATCGACTTCAACCTAGCTCCGCGCGCTCGCCGCCGCCGGCGTCAACCTGTATCATCGCTTTCAATTGGCGCGTGTGCGCGCGCCCCCGCGGGGTCGCTTGTCGACGGACAGCCGCCGGACACGGCGCCGCCTTGGACGGAGAAGGATAGTGACAAACCTGTCTGCGCGCACGACCTGGAGTTGCGCCGCGCTGGTTGCGGCCGTCCTCGGCTTCGGCGCGCCCGGCGTCGTCATCAACGAGATTCATTTCAATCCGGCCGACAAGAACGCGCACGAGGAGTTCATCGAGCTCGCTAACGCCGGCGCCGCGCCCGTCGACCTGTCGGGCTGGCTCTTCTCGACGGGCGTCAAGTACGTTTTTCCCGAGGGCACGCTCATCGAGCCCGGCGGCTACCTGGTCATCGCCGAGGACCCCGCGGGGTTCACGCGGCGCTTCGGGAGCGCGGTCCAACCCCTAGGTCCCTGGGAGGGGCGGCTCGCCAACGCGGGCGAGCGCCTCGTTCTGCTGGATGCCGCCGGGGAGCTCGTCGATCAAGTGGACTATTCGGTGGGCTTTCCGTGGCCGACGGCGAGCGCGAAAACGGGCCGATCGCTCGAGCTGATCAACCCGGCCCTCGACAACGACCTCGGCGGAAGCTGGCGCGCCGCGGGCATGTCGGTCTCGGGCCCCGCCGAAAGGGTCTATCTGATCGGCCCCGGCGACGGGGCGTGGCGCTACCGCAAAGGGACCTCGAACCCGCCCGCCGATTGGCGCGCGCCCGGATTCGTCGAGGACGGAACCTGGCTCACGGGCCGGACCGTCATCGGCTACGGCGGCGGCGGCGAGGCGACCTTGCTCGCCGATATGAAGGGCGGCTACTCGACGATTTACACCCGCCACACCTTCACAATCGCCTCGGCGGCGGACATCCCGCAGAACCTGACCTTCGGGCACTATATCGACGACGGCGCGGTGGTCTGGATCAACGGCATCGAGGTCGCGCGCTTCTACGTCCCCGCCGGCGACCTCCCGTACAACGCCGTCGCCACGAGCCACAACGCCCAGTGGGAATACGTGTCCGTGGCGAACCCGGGCGCGCTGCTCGTCGCGGGCTTGAACGTCATCGCCATCCACGCCGTCAACGCGGCCCTGGCCAGCGCCGATTTCGCTTTCGATGCGCAGCTTTTCGTTCCCGCCGACGGCGAGGTGGGCACCGGCCGGCCGACCCCCGGGGCGAGGAACTCGGTCTACGCCGACAACGCTCCGCCCCAAATCCGGCAGGTCGCGCCGCGAATTCTCCAGCCCTCGGAGTCCGAGAACAACTATATCAGCGCGAAGATCACCGATCCCGACGGCGTCGCCTCGGTCACCCTGTCGTACCAAATCGTCGCGCCGGGCCGCTACATTCCGGCCTGCTTCCCGGTGCCGAAGGCCCAGCTCGAAATCGACGCCGCCCGGCCGCGGCCCGTCAACCCGGCCTTCGAGGATCCCGCGAACTGGATCACGGTGGGCATGAACGATTTCGGCGTGGGCGGGGACCTCGTCGCGGGGGACTCGATCTACACCGCCATGATCCCGCGCATGGCGAATCGCACGCTGGTGCGCTACCGGATCACGGCGACCGACACGCGCGGCGCCGCCGTGCGCGCGCCCTACGCCGACGACCCGAGCCTCAACTTCGCGTACTTCGTCTACAACGGCGTGCCCGACTACCACGCGGCGACATCGATCAACGGGGCGCCGACGACCTATCCGGCCGCGGAGCTCACGTCGCTGCCCGTCTACTACCTCATCACGCGCAACGAGGATTTCATGCAGGCGGTGGCGCCGACGCCGGACCTGCGGCTCACGCAGGGCAACCTGTCGCGCTATGTCTTCAACTGGGAAGGAACCATCGTCTACGAGGGCGTCGTCTACGATCACATCACCTACCGCCTGCGCGGGGCGAACGGGCGCTACCAGGACCCCCCCGACAACCCGTACGGGTGCGCGGGCAAGCGCCATTGGCGCTTTCGCTTCCACCGCGGCCGCTACCTCAAGGCGCGCGACCACTGGGGCAACCGCTACCCCGAGGAGTGGGAGTCCCTCAACGTGGGGCGCATGTTCGGGAACCGTCTGGACGGCAACTGGGGCCTGCCCGAGCAGGTCAACAACATTTTCTGGAACGCGAACGGCGTGCCGTCGCCCGAATCGTTCTCGCTTCACTTCCGCGTCATCGACGGCGAGTCGGAGGCGCCCTCCGGCGCGACGGGCCAGTACCTGGGGGACTTCTGGGGCCTTGCCTGGGCCTTCGAGAACTACGACGGCGATTTCCTCGATGCGCACGACCTCCCCAAGGGCAACCTCTACAAGCTCATCAACGACAGCCGCGAGGCGCTCGCGCAGCGCCGCTACCACGCGCGCGACGCCGTCGCGGACGGCGCCGACTTCTACAACATCGAAAACAATCTCAGGCCCGCGCGGCCCGATGCCTGGCTGCTCGCCTACGTGGATTACGACAAGTGGTACCGTTATCACGCGCTCTGCCAGGCGCTGCAGCACTACGACTACTGGGCCGACGCCAACAAGAACGCCGCCTGGTACTTCGAACCCGTCTACAGCGCGGAGAACAGCTACTACGGCCGCATGTGGACCCTCCCCTTCGACCACGATGCCACCTGGGGGCCCACGTGGAACTACGGCGTCGACCGTCCCTACGATGCAATCTTCGGAGGCGGGGGCAAACCGGAGTTTCAGAAAGACTACCGCGCCCACATCCGCCACGTCAGGGATCTGCTCTGGCAGCGCGATCAGCTCGAGCCCATCATCCGCCAGACGGCGGCCTTCATCCTGCCGCTCCAGAACCCCGACATCGACCGCTTCCGCAACGCGCCCGCCCAGGCCTGCCGGCAATACTTCCCCGCCGCCAACCAGCGCACGGTCGAGGCCAAGGCGAACGACATGCTCGTCTTCGCCTTCACCGGCGGCTCCTGGCCGGGCGGGACGATCGGCGCGGGGGGCCGCGCGGCGTTCCTGGACGCCTTCGCCGACACCCCGGACCAGGCCTACCTCCCCGCCAAGCCCAGCGTCATCTACACGGGGCCGTCGGGCTATCCTCTCGACCGCCTCACCTTCCGCGCCAGCGACTTCGCCGACCCGCAGGGCGCGCACACCTTCAAGGCCATGCGCTGGCGCATCGCCGAGGTCTCGGCCCTGGTCAATCCCGGATCGATTCCCCTCGCCGATCCGCGCTGGAAGGAGGCGCCGCTGCCTTGCGAGCTCGCGGCCGTGTGGGAAAGCCCGGACATCACGACGTTCACGCCGGATATCGGGATCCCCCCCCACGTGCTGAGAATCGGCGCCAATTACCGCGTGCGCGTCCGGATGCAGGACGCGACGAATTACTGGAGCCACTGGTCGGCGCCCGTCGAGTTCTTCGCGGGCGCTCCGTCCGCCGCGATCCCCGCCGTGGCCGCGCTGCGCGTGACGGAGATCATGTACAACCCGCGCGCCACGTCGGACTTCGAGTTCATCGAGCTCGTGAACACGAGCGGCGCCGAAATCGACCTCGCCGAGGTCCGTTTTCGAGCCGGCGTCAAGTTCCGCTTCCGCGACAGCGCGGTGAAAACCCTCGGCCCCCACGAAACCGTCGTCATCGTGAAGAACCTGGCGGCGTTCTCGCGCCGCTACGCCACGGCGGGAATGCGCATCGCCGGGGAGTACGGCGGCAGCCTGAACGGCGCCGGCGAGCGCATCGTTCTCGCGTGGGGCGCGTGCTGCGACATCCAGGACTTCTCTTACAGCGATCAGTGGTATCCCGAGACGGACGGCCTGGGCTACTCGCTCAACGCGCTGGACACCGGCGCCCCGGAGGCGCAGTGGAGCACCGCCGAGAACTGGTTCCCGAGCAGCGTCATCGACGGCACGCCCGGAGCGATGGACGCCGGCGGCGACGGCGGCTTCCTGCGCCCCGGCGATGTCAACCTGGACGGCCGCCTGGACATCAGCGACGCCGTGGGGCTCCTGCGCCTGCTCTTCGCGGCCGCCGCGGTCGAACCGCCCTGCGAGGGCGCCGGCGTCGCCGAGGATGGCAACCTGGCGCTGCTCGATTTCAACGGCGACGCGCGGGTGGACATCGCGGATGCCGTGTATCTGCTCGCCTATCTTTTCCAGCGCGGGCCGGCCCACCGCCTGGGCGCCGGCTGCGCGCGCATCGAGGGCTGCCCGCGCGCGTGCTTCTCGCGCTGACGGCGGCGTCCCCTACCGGCAGGGCGGATACGCGTCGCAACCCAGCGCGTCGATGGTCAGATCCAGGCCGCACAGCCCGAAGGGCGGAGGCAGCGGAGGGCCGCCTCCGAAGAGGCGGTTCAGAACGGTGACCGCATCGGCGATGTCGACCTGTCCATCGTCGTTGGCATCGGCCGCATCGCGGCAGCCCGCCGGGGCGCCGCCGGCGAAGAGAAACTTCAGGGTATAGATCACATCGGCGATGTCGACCTTGGCGTCGGCGTTCGTGTCGCCCCGCATGAACCGTTGCTCCGCGACCGCGCATTCGCCGAACTCGTAGGCGCCCATGTCGACGTGGGCGCCGCACGGGCGCGCGTATCCTTCGATGTCCGCCGTCGCTCTGCCGGCGTCCATGCCCGCGTCGATGCAGGGCGAACCCGCCTGCAGGCGCAGATCGCCCGCGCTCCACGTGTCATCGAGAAGATCATCCGGCGTGTCTTCATCCTCCCAGACGCCGAGGGCGACAAACAAGGGGTCGCCATCGATGTTTCCCTTCCCGGGCCAGACTTCATCGCCGCCGATGCAGCAGTAGGAGGCTTTCGGCCCCACGCCGCCGTCCATGCCGATCGCCTCGCCGCGGTTGCCCCAGAGGATGCAGTTGGTCAGCACCGAGAACGGTCCGTAGCAGGTGAACTCGCCGGGGCCCGGACCGGCGACGCAGTCCAAGGCGCAGAACAGGCCGTCGCCCGTGTTCGCCGCGAGCGTGCAGTTCTCGAGGCGCGCGGCCGCCATTGACCGCACGAAGACGCCGCCCCCCTGCACGGCCGCGTTGCCCGCAACGACGCAGTTGATGAGCGCCGGCGCCGCCGCGCCGCCGGCGTACAAGCCGCCGCCCGCCGTGGCGCGGTTGGCGCGGATGATGCACGATCTGAGCGTCGGCGAAGACCGCCCGCAGAAAATGCCGCCGCCCAGCCTGGCGCCGGCGCCGTCGTCCGCGCCCTTGCCGCCCGTGAGCGTGAAGCCTTCGAGCACCGATCGCGCGGTCTCGCCGTGCAGGAACTCGACAACGCTCGCTCGGGTCGCGAGCCCCGCGGCCGCCGACAGGCGGATCGTCGTCGCCGCGGGCCCTGCTTCCGACGCGAGCACAAGATCCCTGGCGGCGGGACTGGCAGGATTCGACGGATCGTGCTGGCGGTTGAAATTGAGGGGGGCGGTGATCACATACTCCCCCGGAGCGACGAGGACCGTGTCGCCCTCGCGGGCGGCATCCAGGGCAACCTGGATGGTGGGATACCCTCCGGGCACGTGCAAGACCGCCGCGGGGAGCATCACCGCCGGCAGCAACAGAATGCCCGCGCCGCACAGAACCCGATTGAACATGATGACCTCGTCGCTTCCGCTCCCGGACGTTCCTCTATTATACCGCGGGGCGGATCCGTCATCACCCTGCGGCCCGGCGGACGCTGATACCGCCCGCCCCGAGGGCCGATCATGGACGGGAGTCCGCCGCGCCGCCGGCGCGCCCGGCCGCGGCGGAAAGGGGGCGCCTCCCGGGCCGAGGCGCTCCTCCGGCAGCCCGGCCGAAGGCGCTCCGGCAGGCGCGCCGACTCCCGGTTCAGACCGACGATGCGCTGAAGCGTGTCGCGGAGCTTGCCGGTTTCCGCATCCGGAGCCCCACGGTCCGGACGTTCCAGCGCGAGGCCGGGACAACTTCGCTCATGCGCCGCCGGGAGCGCCGAACCCGCTGAAGGTGGGTTGCCTTCGTCGTGATTGCGAAGGCCGTGATCATTTTTGCGCATCTTCCTTGAGTTCCCCCGCCGCCGTCCCTAAAATGGATCAGTAGATTGGTTTCAAGGTCATTAAGGTGTTGCCGGGCGTCGGGGCGGGTTCCCCCTGGATTCGACGCGGCATAAAGGAGGTCTGCGGCATGAAAGCTTCCCAACGACTCTTCTGGTTGTGGTGCGCTGCCCTGTTCCTTGCGAGCTTCTCTTTCGGCGCCATCGAGGTCGCCGAGACGCTGCTCGTCGATCTGACCGCCGAGGATGACACGGCGGGAGACGACGAGTGGATCAACCACGGGACCCTCGGAAACGAGGGCGGCCATTTCCTCCGCATCGGCGTTCCGTATGTGGAGGAGTTCGATGTCGGCACCGGCACGCCTGTCAGGGCCGTGACGTTCAACGGTGTGAGCGACGCCTACAAATGTCTCGTGAACGCGCCCGCGGGGCTGACCGGCCTCGACCCGACGCGGTCCATCGAGGTCTGGGCGTACAACCCGGCGGCCAACGACGAAGAAACCATGGTCGCTTGGGGCCACCGCGGCGGCGGAGCCGGAACGAACATGAGCTTCAACTACGGCGTGCACGCCGTATGGGGCGCGGTCGGCCAATGGGGGGACTTCGCGGACCTCCCGTGGAAACCGGGCGGCGGCTGCCCCGAACTCGGGAAGTGGCACCACCTCGTGTACACGTACGACGGGACGACGACGCGCGTTTACGCTGACGGCGCGCTCTGGAACTTCGAGGCCCTCGGCGCGGGCACTATTTACACGTGGCCTGACACGCCCATCGTCCTGGGCGCGCAGATCATCGACGGGGCCGGCAACGTGGGGTTCGAGACCTACGCCGCCTCCCTTTCCATCGCGCGGGCGCGCGTCCACGACGGCGTCCTGTCCGATGCCCAAATCCTCAACAACTTCAACGCGGAGCGCAATTTCTTCGGCTTCACGGGCGAGCCTCCCGACTTCGTCTCCTTTCCCACGGAGGATCAGTTTTTCGACGGAGACGCGACCTACACGGCGCCGGTGGGCGTCACCGGCGAACCGCTGCCGATCCTGACGGTCCTGGCGCCCGCCGGCGCCACCGTCGAGGCGGCCGGCGGAGGCTTCTTCACCGTCAGGTACACTTTGCCCGTGCCCGCTCCCGCGAGCTTCGTCGTGTCCGTCCGAGCGTCCAACCCGTCCGGGCAGGCGGAAGCTTCCTGGACCGTCACGCGCAAGTCCCTGCCGCCGGCGGGAACGCTGGCCGTGGCCGGCGAACTCTTCGTGAAGCTCGATGCCCGCGACGACACGGCCGGGGATGACGAGTGGATCAACGAGGGCACGCTGGGCGGGCAAGGCAACTTCCTGAGGATCGGCAACCCCGTGAAGGAGACCGTCGCCGGCGTGGCGGCCGTTAGCTTCAACAAGCTCGGGCAGACCGATGCGTACCAGTGCCTGGTCAACGCGCCTGACGGCCTCGTCGGCTTGAATCCGACCCGCTCCATCGAGGTTTGGGCCTACAACCCCCAGATCGACAACGAGGAGACGTTGGTCGCCTGGGGCCACCGCGGCGGCCCGCAAGGCTCGAACATGAGCTTCAACTACGGCGTGCACGCTCTATTTGGGGCGGTCGGCCACTGGGGCGAGCCCGACATCGGGTGGAACAACGCCGGCGGCGCGCCGGCGGCCGGCAGGTGGCACCACTTGGTTTACACCTACGACGGGACCACGACACGCGTTTACGCCGACGGGGTCCTGTGGAATTCCGAGAAGGTCGGGGCAGGCGCGATCAACACCCACGCGGGCACGCCGATCGTGCTCGCCTCGCAGATCGAATCGGACGGCTTCTCCCTCGCGACGGGCATGCGCGGCTCGCTCTCGCTAGCCAGGGTGCGCGTTCACGACGGCGTCCTCGCCGCGGCCGAGGTGGCTCACAATTACAACGCCGAAAAAGACGACTTCGGCGTGCCGGGCCTCGGCAACGTCCCCGCCGGCGATATCGCCTATGCCGGAGACCCCGCCATCCCCTACCGCTACAAGCTGATCGTCTCGGGCCAGCCCCCGCTCCTGTTTCCCGTGATCGAGCCTCCCGGAGCGACGATCACCGCGGACGGGCTCTATTCCTACACGATCCCGACACCCGCGCCGGCAAGCTTCACCGTTCGCGTCAGAGTCGCCAACCCCATGGGTTTCGCCGAGGCCTCCTGGCCCGTCGAGGTCAGGCAGCTTCCGCCCGCGGGCGTCCTGGCCGAGGCCGGCGAGGTCTTCATCAAGCTCGACGCGCGGGACGACACCGCCGGCGATGACGAGTGGATCAACGAGGGCTCGCTGGGCGAAGACGCCAACTTCATCAGGATCGGCGGCGCCTTCAAGGAGGAGGTGGCGGGCGTGGAGGCCGTCACGTTTAACGCGGCCGGTCCCGTGGGCGATGCGTACCAGTGCAAGATCCCGGCGCCCGCGGGGCTCGTCGGCATCGATCCCACCCGGTCGATCGAGGCCTGGGTGTTCAATCCCGCCGTCGCGGAAGAGGAAACGATCCTGGCGTGGAGCCACCGCGGCGGTCCCTGCGGCACCAATATGAGCTTCAACTACGGCTACAACCAATACTTCGGCGCCGTCGGCCACTGGTGCCACGATCCGGGTCCGGACATCGGTTGGACCGACGAAGGCGTGGCGCCGCAGGCCGGCGTGTGGCACTACCTCGTCTACACCTACGACGGCGCGAAGACCTGCGTCTACGCCGACGGCGAACTTTGGAACACCGAACACCTCGGACCGGGCGTGATCAACACCTACGCCGACACGCCGATCTTGCTCGCCGCGCAGTGGGACGCCGTCGGCGCCATGAACACCGTTCTGGGCGGCACGCTGTCCATCGCGAGAGTGCGCATTCACGACGAGGTGCTGCACGCCGCGCAGATCGCCCACAACTGGAACGTCGAGCGCGGCGAGTTCGACCTCGCGGACGCCGCGCCCGTGTTCACGAGCGCGCCGACGTCCGGGTTCTTCTACGATGGCGACAGCGTCTATACGGCGAAGGTGGCCGCGTTCGGCATTCCGGCGCCCCGCTACGAGGTCGTCCTGCCCGCCGGCGCGACGATCACGGCGCAGGGCGTATTCACCTACACGCTCCCCGCGCCCGCTCCTGCCTCCTTCACGGTCACCGTGCAAGCGGTGAACTCGGCCGGGAGCGCCCAGGCAAGCTGGATCGTCAGAAAGGCCGTCGGAACGGCGCTCGCCAGGGGCCCTGTCCACCGCTACAGCTTCGCGGCGGACGCCTCCGATTCCATCGGCGGCGCCGACGGGACGCCCTACGGAACCGTGGCCTTTACGGCGGCCGGCCAGGCCGCGCTGGGCAACACGGGCCACCAGATTTCGAACGCGGCCGGCGTCTTCCCGGATCCCGGCGATCCGGGCAAACAGCCGCCTGGGGCGTACATCGACCTGCCGAACGGCATCGTCTCGACGCTCGGCCGCAACGCGACGTTCGAGGCCTGGTTCACGTGGAACGGCCCGAGCTCCTCGTACTGGCAGCGCATTTTCGACTTCGGGACGTCCAACACGGGCGAGGACTGGTCAAGCGGCGCCGAAGTCTCCACGTACACATTCCTGACGCCGTTGAGCGGGGGGAACACCATGCGTTTCGGCTACCGCACCGACACGACCGAGCGCTGGGTCGAGACGGCCGTGCCGCCCATCGGCGCCGAAACGCACGTGGCCGTCGTCTGGAACGGCGACGACACGACGGCGCAGCTCTTCGTCAACGGCAAGAAGGCGGCTGAGGACACGGCCACGCACGTCCAGCTTGACATGCTGGTCGACAACAACAACTGGCTCGGCCGCTCGCAGTTTCCCGACGCGATGTTCAACGGCAGCTACAACGAGTTCCGTATCTACGACTACCCGCTCTCGATTCCCGAGGTGCTCGGCAACTTCGAGGCCGGGCCCGACACCGTCACGGCCGGCGGCGACATCTACATCCTAATGGGCAACGTCAACGACGACGACAAAGTGAACATCGCCGACGCGGTGGCGCTCCTCCAATACCTCTTCGCCGCCGGGAAGCCCCCCGTGTGCGCGAAAGCCGCGGACACCAACGACGACAACAAGCTCGACATCGCCGACGCGATCAAAATCCTGGGCTATCTCTTTTCCCAGCAGTCGATGCTGGCGCCCGATCACAGCACCGTCACGGCGGCCACCAACGCTTGCAAGGGCTACGCGGCCGAGGGCATCGACGGCTTCGACGGCAAGCCGTATTTCCCGGCGCAGGTGAGCGGATTGCCGCCGTGCGCGAAGCAGTGCCGGTAAGACTCTGACGGCGAAAAACCTCCGCGGGGGCCCGGGTCCCGCGACCCGGGCCCCGCACACTCTTGAAAGGGTGGAAACCGCGGGCGGAAGAAAACCCCTTCGCAACTCGGGAGAAACGCCATGAGAAGTCCCCATGCACTCGCTCTCCTCGTTCTCGCGGCCGGCGTCGCTCTTCAGGGCGGCGAGGCCGTCAATTGCCTGCCCAATCCCTCCTTCGAAAGCGCCGCCGGCGCCGGCCCGGCCGGCTGGAAGCCGGCGACCTGGAACGGGCGGGCGGTCTTCGAGCACGGCGCCACGGGCAGGACCGGCGACCGCAGCGCGGTCCTAACGTCGGTCGAGGGGGCGGATGTCGCGTGGGCCGCCACGGTGCCGGTTAAACCCTTCTCGGTTTACCGGCTCTCGGGGTGGATCAAGACCGACAACGTCGCCCTGAAGGGCGGCCTGGGCGCCCTCTTCAATATCCACGACATCCAAGGGGTGAAAACCCCGGCCGTCACCGGCACGAAGGACTGGACCCGCGTCGAGGTCGTCTTCGAGACCGACGATCACGATGCGCTTCAGGTCAACTGCCTGCTCGGCGGCTGGGGCCTGGCGACCGGCCGCGCGTGGTACGACGACGCGGCGCTGGAGCTTCTCGACACCAAGGAGCTGAAGCCCGCCGTCGCCATCGATGCCGGCCGCGTTTTCGAGCCCCTGTCGCCCTACATCTACGGGCAGTTCATCGAGCACCTCGGCCGCTGCATCTACGGCGGCATTTGGGCCGAGATGCTCGAGGACCGCAAATTCTTCCACGCCGCCGGCGGGCGGGAATCGCCGTGGAAGCCCTTCGGCGACGGCGCCGCGGTGGCGATGCACACCGCGGCGCCGCTGGCCGGAGCCCATGCCGTCGAGCTGCGCCCGAGCGCGGGCGGCGTCCCCGCCGGAATTGCTCAGAACGGCCTGGGCTTGATCGCCGGCAAGGAATACACCGGCCGCATCGCCGTGGCCGGAACGGGTGATACCGGCCCCGTCACCGTGAGCCTTGTTTGGGGCTCCGGCGAGAACCACCGGCAACGCGTCGAGATCACGTCGCTTTCGGCGGACTACGGGAAGAAGCCCTTCCGCGTCACGGCGGGCGCAACCACCGACGACGGGCGCCTGGAGATCAGCGCCGCCCCCCGCCCGGGCGGCAGCGTGCGCATCGGCGCCGTCTCGCTCATGCCGGCCGACCACGTCTCCGGCATGCGCCCCGACACCCTCGCTCTCCTCAAGGAACTGAACGCGCCCATCTATCGCTGGCCGGGCGGCAACTTCGTGAGCGGCTACGACTGGAGGGACGGCCTGGGGGACCCCGACCGCCGGCCGCCGCGCAAGAACCCCGCCTGGCGCGGCATCGAGCACAACGACTTCGGCATCGACGAATTCATGGTCTTCTGCCGCGAGCTCGGCACCGAGCCTCTGGTGGTGGTCAACAGCGGGCTGGGAGACGCCGCCCTCGCCGCCGCCGAGGTCGAATACGCCAACGGCGCCGCCGACACGCCCATGGGACGCCTGCGGGCGTCGCACGGCCGCGCCGAACCTTACAAGGTTGTCTGGTGGGGCATCGGCAACGAGATGTACGGCGACTGGCAGCTCGGGCACATGCCCCTCGCCCAGTACGTCGCGAAGCACAACGTCTTCGCCAAGGCGATGCACGCCGTCGACCCCGCCCTCAAGTTCGTCGCGGTCGGCGCCGTCGGCGCCTGGAGCGAGACGATGCTCGCCAACTGCGCCGACGCCATGGACCTCATCAGCGAGCACTTCTACTGCGGCCCCCAGAAGGGGCTCCTCTCCCACGCGCGCCAGATCCCCGACAACATTCGCAGGATCGCCGAGGCGCACCGGCGCTACCGCGCCTCGATTCCCGCCCTCGCGGGCAAGGATATCCGCGTCGCCATGGACGAGTGGAACTACTGGTACGGGCCCCACCCCTACGGCGAACTCGGCACGCAGTATTTTCTGAAGGACGCGCTGGGCATTGCCGCGGGGCTTAACGAGTACAGCCGGGCGACGGATATCATCTTCATGGCGAACTACGCCCAGACCGTGAACGTCATCGGCTGCATCAAGACGACGAAAACCGCCGCCGCCTTCGATACCACGGGCCTGGTGCTGGCGCTCTATCGGGCGCGCTTCGGCGTCCTGCCCGTCGCCGTCGAGGGCGCGCCGGCGCCGCTCGATGTGGCCGCCGCCTGGACCGAGGGGTACGCGGCGCTCACGCTCTCGGTGGTCAATCCGACGCTCTCGCCCGCCACTCTGGCGCTGAAGCTCGCCGGCGCAACGCCGGTCTCCGAGGGCACGGCCTACGTGCTCACCGGGCCCAGTCCCGACGCCTGCAACGTGCCGGGCAAGCCGCCGCAGGTGACGGTCGCCACGCGCGCCGCGACCCTCGCCGATACCCTCCGGGTTCCGGCCGCGAGCGCCGTGGTGTTCGTTTTTCCCGCGCGGCGCGGCTGAAGCGCAAGGGCGGCACGGCCCGGCTCAGGGACCTTCGCGGCGGGCGGCCTTGAAGAGAGTCCTCGCGCGCGCAAGGCGTCTGCGGAGCGCCGCGCATGATCTCGCGCCAGGCCGAAGTGAAATCGCGGCCACCGAGGGCGCGCTTGCGCCGCTTCCCGGCCATCCCGAAGGGCTGAGGCTCGGCGCTGTCCGACGACGGCGGCTTCAAGCTCGTGCGCGCGTTGCCTGTCAGGCCCGCGCCGTTCGCCTCCGGCGCCGTGGGAATGCCGCCGCCTCCGGAAATCGGAGAAAACTGCGGACGGTTGCCGCGGTTGTTTGTTGATCCGCATCCCGGCCGGTCTATAATGAGTATTAAGGCACGGGGCACAGGTAAGTTTGGTGCGGCCGTTGTTGTTCGAGGTCGGGAAGCCGGGTTGTTTTTTGGCCCAGCGCTCCTCCGAACAGGCGGCGGTCGCTTGAAAGAAGGAGGTTGTTGCAATGGCTGTTCGAAAGGGCGTGAGTTGCGCCGCCGTGATCGCCGCGCTCGCGTTTGTGAGCGCGATCTGCGCCGCCGGCGGGAACTACGACGATTTCGAGGCGTACGATGTCGGGACCGGTCTCCTGGGCAAGGGGATCTGGAGCACGTGGAGCGCGGTTCCGGAAGAGGACGGCGTCATCTCCTCCGAGCAGGCGGCGACGGGCGCGAAGAGCCTGAAGCTCGTCGGCGAGAAGGATGTGATCGCCGTCGTCCCCAGGACGGCCGGCGTCTGGGAGGTCAGATCGAAGGTCTTCATCCCCTCCGACCACGCGGGACCGGCCTACTTCGTCATGTTGAATCAGTTCGGGGCTGATCCCGCTTGGGCTCTCCAGCTCACCATGAAAGACACGGGCGTGATCCACTACGACGACGCGCACACGCTGCCGCTCGTCGCCGGCGCGTGGTCGGAGATCACGGTCATCGTGGACCTGGATGCCAACAAGAAGAGCGTGTACTACAACGACGAACCTCTGATCGAGGATGCCGATTGGGCCGAGGCGGGCAAGGACGTCGCCTTGGCCGTCATCGATTATTACAACCAAGGCTCGGCCGTGTATTGGGACGATGTCTCAGTCGCGCAGTACGCTCCCGGCATCGCCACCGCGGGCGCGCTGCTCGTCAATCTGGATGCGCGCAATCCCTCGGCCCTCGGGGCGACCTGGGTCAACACGGGCGCCCTCGGAGACTTCGTCAAGGTCGGCGACCCGAGGCTCGGAACTGTTTCGGGCGCCAGCGCCATGATCTTCAACGCCACGAACACGACCGACGCCTACCAGCAATCCGAGCCGTCCGCTCCGGCGACGCTCACCAGGACGAATCCCACCATGACGGTCGAGGCCTGGGTGTTCTCCGAGCGCGCGCTCCCCGAGGAACAGACCATCGTCGCCTGGGGCCACCGCGGCGGCCCGGAGGGCACGAACATGAGTTTCAACTACGGCACCCACCCGGTGTGGGGCGCGGCCGGCCACTGGGGCTGGACGGACTTGGGATGGTACCGCTCCGGCGCCGCCGGCGCGCCCGTCCCCGGCCAGTGGCATCACCTGGTTTACACCTTCGACGGCACGCACCAGCGCGTCTTCGCCGACGGCGCGGAGACGAACTCCGAGAACATCGCCGGGGCCCTCAACCTGTGGCCGCTCCCCAAGATCACGCTCGCCTGCCAACTGATCAACAACACCGATATCGGCGACACGCACCTGCGCGGCGTCATTTCCATCGCCAGGATGCGCATTCACGACCGCGCCCTGACCGCCGCGCAAGTGGCCGCCAACTACGACGCCGAGTATCTCGATTTCCCCATGGCGCCGAAGTTCGTCGACCTCCCGGGCAACGATGTCGCCTGGTCGGGCGGCGATCGGCCCTACACCCGCAAGATCACGGTGCTCGGCATTCCCAAGCCGACCCTCGCCGTCCTCGCGCCGCAAGGCGGCACGATCACCGAAGACGGCTTTTTCTCCTACGAGGTTCCCGACGCCTCGCCCGCCATGTTCGCCGTCCGCATCGAGGCGACGAACGTCGCGGGCAGCACCGTGGGCTCCTGGGCCGTCGCGGTCAAGAAACTGCCGCCCCCGGGCGAGCTTGCCATCGGCGGGGAACTCTTCGTCGATCTCGATGCGGCGGATCCCACGGCCGGCGGGGCGACGTGGACCAATAACGGCACGCTGGGCGCGTTCAACAAGGTCGGCGACCCGGTGGTGGTCGAGATCGCCGGCGCCAAAGGCGTGAGCTTCAACTCCACCCCGACGATCGATTCCTACCAGCAGCCCGAGGCGGCGGCGCCGGCCGGCCTCGTCGGCCCGGATGCAACCTGCACCATCGAGGCTTGGGTCTACACGGAATCGATCCCCGATGAGCAGACCATTCTGGCGTGGGGCGCCCGCTACGGCAGCCAGGGCAACAACATGAGCTTCAACTACGGCCGCCACGGGAGCTTCGGCGCCATGGGGCACTGGGGCTGGCCCGACCTGGGCTGGAACGACGCCGGCGGCGCCCCCGCGCCCAGGCAGTGGCACCACCTGACCTACGTGTTCGACGGCTTCGAGCAGTTCGTCACCGCCGACGGCGAACTCTGGAATTCGGAGTATCTCGGGCCGGGGGTCCTGAACATTATCGCGACCTCCAAGATCACGCTTGCTTGCCAGTTGGTGCAGGGCGGAGCCATCGGCGACACGCATCTGCGCGGCGTCCTCACCATCGGCAAGGTCAGGATCCATGACGAGCCCCTCTCCTACTACCAGTTGCGGCACAATTACCTGCAGGAGCGCCCCTCGTTCCCGTACCTGCCGCCGGCCTTCCTGAACGCCCCGGAAAGCGATTTGGCCTACCCGGGCAGCGTCTATGCGCGCCGGCTGGACGTAAGCGCCTTCGGCGCCGCGGCGATCGAGGTCCTCGCGCCGGAAGGAGCGACGATCACGCAACTGGCGGCGCTCCAGTTCCTACTGGAGTACGAGATCCCCGAGCCCGGACCCGACCACTTCACGGTCGAGCTCGCTCTGACGGATGATTACAGCTCCGCGACGGCGGCATGGGAGGTCACGGTCGTCAAGCCGCTGCCCGGAATTCCCGCGGGACCGGTCCATCGCTACAGCTTCACCGAAAACGCGGATGATTCCGTCGGCGGCGCCCACGGCACGGCCTACGGCAATGTGACCTTCTCGGGCGGGCAGGCGCTCCTCGGCAACAACGGCTCCCAGAGCTCGAACGGCGCCGGCCTGTTCCCCGACCCTCTGGACCCCTTCAAGGCTCCGCCCGGCGCCTACATCGATCTGCCCAACGGCATCATCTCGGCTCTCGGCAACCAGGCCACCTTCGAGGCTTGGGTCACCTGGAACGGTCCGGCCGGTTCTTACTGGCAGCGCATCTTCGACTTCGGGACCAGCGTCCAGGGGGAGAACTGGTCCACCGGCGCCTTCGATTCCTCCTACACCTTCGCAACGCCGCTGGGCGGCGCCGGCGTGTTCAGGGTCGGCTGGCGGCACGGTCCCACCGCCGACGAGCGCTTTCTCGACGGCCTCTCGTTCCCCACCGGAGCCCCGCAGCACCTCGCCGTGACCTGGGACGGAGACGGCGGCGCCGTGCGGCTCTTCGTGAACGGCGTTTTTGTCGTCCAGGGCGCGCCTCACATCGCCCTCGCGGACATTCCCGATGTCAACAACTGGCTCGGCCGCTCGCAGTTTGCCGATACGATGTTCGCGGGCAGCTACGACGAGTTCCGCATCTACGACTATGCGCTGACTCCCAGCGCGGTGCTCACGAGCTTCCAGACGGGCGCCGATTTCGTGAAGGTCCTGCCGGCCTTCGTCGACGCGCCCGAATCGGATTCCGTCGATTCCGACGCGAGCCCGTACCTTCGCACCCTCAAGGTCACGGCGACAGGCGAGGCGACCGTCGAGGTTCTCTCGCCGGCGGGCGCCACGATCCTGGAGATCCAGCCCCGCACCTTCCAGCTTCAGTACGCGTGGCCGGAGCCGGCCCCGAACTCCTTCACGGTCACGGTGCGCGTGACCGACAGGGTGGGTTCGGCCGAGGCGAGTTGGGAGGTGACGATCGTATCCGTGGGCGTGCTGCTGCATATCGGCGACGCCAACTGCAGCAAGGCCATCGACATCGCCGATGCGATCTGCATTCTCGGGTACCTGTTCGGCCCGGACACGGATCCGTGCAAGCACCCCTGCTGCGAAGCGCAGATGGATGTCAACAACAGCGACAAGGTGGATATCGCCGATGCGATCAGGCTGCTCTCGTACCTGTTCACGGGCAACAACATGCTGGGGCCCGACGGCTCGACGATCATGCCGGCGAGCGCGGGCTGCCGGCTCTATCCGCAGGCCGGCGTGACGCTGCCCTGCGGGCGGTCGTGCCCTGACTATTAAAGGCGTCCAGCGCCGCTCGCAGGCCTCCTGCTGAGGCTGTGGGGGCCGGCAACCCATGGTTGCCGGCCCCCCCGTTTTATTGTTCCCCCGCCCGGCGCGGGCGCCGCCGCGCCGCCGCCCGCCCGTCTTGCGGCGCCGCCGGCCGCGCCGCTACAATTGCCGGCCGCAGCCCGGCGCGCCGCGCGTCGCCGGAAGGAGGACCGTTGGCTCGCCGCGCATTCTTCGCCGTTGCCGCCCCGGCGCGCGGGCTCCCGCACCCATGAACATCCCCATCGTCACGCTGGCGATCGTCTTCCTCCTGATCGCCGTCAGGCAGATCGGGAACCTGCGGCTCGCCATCTGGCAGATCATGCTGGGCGGCGCGGCGGTCGTCGTCGCGACGGGACAGATCGCCCCGCGCGCGGCGCTGCGCGCCATCGACATCGACGTCATGCTGTTCCTCTTCGGGATGTTCGTCATCGGGCAGGCCCTCGAGGAGAGCGGGTACCTCGCGCACGCGGCTTACAAGTACTTCAAGCGCGCCCGCAGCATCGACGGCCTGGTTCTATGCGTCCTCTTCGGAGCCGGGGCCGCCTCGGCCTTCCTCATGAACGACACCCTGGCCATCGCCGGCACGCCGGTCGTGCTGCTCCTGGCGCGCAAGCACGGCATGTGCCCGAAAATGCTGCTCCTAGCCCTCGCTTTCGCCATCACCATCGGCAGCGCCGCGAGCCCCATCGGCAACCCGCAGAACCTCCTCATCGCCCTGAACGGCGCCATCGAGAATCCGTTCATCCTCTTCGCGCGCTGGCTTCTCGTGCCGACCATCGCGAACCTCTTCATCGCCTACCTGCTCCTCAAGCGCTGCTATCCCGCCGAGTTCCACGATGTTCCCCTCCGGCATTCGCACGAACCGATCAGAGACCGCGGCCTGGCCCGCTGGGCGAAGCTCTCCCTCCGGATGGTGGTCGCCCTGACGGCCTTGAAGATCGTGCTGGCGCTCCTCGGCGTGCGCGTCGATTTCCGCCTGACCTACATCGCCCTCGCCTCCGCGCTCCCGATTCTCATCGCCAGCCCGCGGCGCCGGGGGATCCTCGCGCGCATCGATTGGCACACGCTGGTCTTCTTCGCCGCGATGTTCGTGCTCATGGCGAGCGTGTGGGAATCCGGCGTCTTCCAGACGCTGCTCGCCCGCGTCCCCGCCCCCCTAACGTCGGTCGAGATGATTCTCGTCGCGAGCATCGGGCTCAGCCAGTGCATCTCCAACGTGCCCCTCGTCGCCCTGTACCAGAAGGTGCTGCTGGACACCGGCGCGACGCCCGAGGGTTTCATCGCCCTCGCCGCCGGGAGCACCATCGCCGGCAACTTCTTCATACTAGGCGCGGCCAGCAACGTCATCATCATCCAGAACGCCGAGAAGCGTTCGGCCCACACCCTCACGTTCCGGGAGTTCGCCCGCATCGGCGTCCCCCTGACGATTATCAACGCCTTCGTCTACTGGCTCTTCCTGCGCCTCGGATGAACGCGCCGCCGGCCTTGCGCGGCAGACGCGGCTCCACAGCGCGCCCTCGGCTTGCGGAGAGGACGGGGCGTTTCCCCGGGGCAACGGCCGATAAGAAGGGCGTTCCCCCGCCGGGCGGCGGTCCTCGAGGGCGGCAACCCCGCGCCGCCTTCCCTCGCGGCCGTTTCCGGCCAGGCTAGGCAACCGGCCCTCCACGTCCGACTATGAGTGTTATGCGGGTGAACTGCAGACCTACCGCCGCGCATTTTTTCTGCGCGGAACGGCCTCCCGGCCGCGGACGCCGCCAGCCGCAACCGGAGTCCAGACCCCCGCCCCCCGAACCGCCGCGGCGGCCGGCGCGCACCGGCCGGGCGGATACCTCTCGGCCCGCGGCGCGGCCCTCGCGCAGCTTCGCCGCTTTCAAGTGGCTGCTGTTCGGCGCTCTGCCGCCCCTGAGCCTTCTCATCCTCGCGGCGCTGGCCCTCGCGATGCTTGATCTCAGACGGTCGTTCCACAGGGAACACGCCGCCCGCATGACCGCCGAAAGGGCGCTCGCGGAGAAGAAGGCCGCGCTCGAGAAACGGCCGCCCGCTCCGGCGCCGGTTTCGGCGCCGGTTTCGGCTCCAACCCCGCCGTCCCGCCGCGCCGCCGGAGGCGAAGGCGCGCGGATCGCCGCAGCCGCCACCAACCTTCTGGCCTCCGATCCCGGAACCGCGCTCCTCCTGGCAATCGAAGGCGCCGTGCGCGAAACCTCCCCGGAGACATCCGCGGCGCTGCTGGCGGCGCTCGCGGAGTCGCAAGAACGACGCGTCCTCGCTGGACACGGAAACGGCGTCGTCGCCGCCGCCTTCAGTCCGGACGGAACCCGCGTCCTGACCGCATCCCTCGACGACACGATCAGAATCTGGGATGCGGCCGAGGGCGTCGAGGTTCTGCGGATCGAAGGCCGCCAGCGCGGCATCGCGTCGGCGCGGTTCAGCCCCGACGGCGCGCGCGTGCTGACCGCCGCGTTCGACGGCACCGCATGCATCTGGGACAGCACCCGGGGCGCCCCCCTCGCCTCCATGCGCGGACACGAGGACGGAATCGTCTCGGCGGTTTTCAGCCCGGACGGGACGCGCGTCCTCACCGCCGCCCTGGACAGAACCGCGCGCATCTGGGACGCCGCGTCCGGAGTCGAGCTCCGCCGGCTCGCGGGGCATCAGGAAGCCGTCTGGTCCGCGGCGTTCAGTCCCGACGGCGCCCGCGTCATCACCGTGTCGGATGACATGACGGCCCGCATCTGGGATGCAGCCGCGGGAGCGGCGCGCGCGACGCTTCGCGGGCACGACGGTTGGATCCGCTTCGGGCTTTTCAGCCCCAACGGCTTGTATGCGGCCACCGTGTCCGAAGACGGCACCGCGCGCATTTGGAACGCCGGCGACGGGGCGGCGCTGTCCGTCCTGCGCGGGCACGAGGGCGGCATCCGGCACGCGGCTTTCAGTCCCGACAGCCGGCGCATCGTCACCGCCGGGTTGGACGGCACGGCGCGCATCTGGAACATCGCGCGGGGGTCGCAGATCGCTTGCCTGCGGGGGCACGGCGATGCGATCTGCGCCGCCGCCTTCAGTCCCGATGGCCGCCGCATTCTGACCGCATCCGCCGACCAGACGGCGCGCATCTGGAACGCGGACGACGGCGCCGAGACGCTCGTGCTGCGAGGGCACGAGGCGCGTCTGCTCACCGCCGCTTTCAGCCCCGACGGCGCCCGCGCGGTGACGGCATCCGCCGACAAGACGGCGCGCATCTGGGACGCCTTCCCGCGGGCGGAACTCGTCGTTCTGCGCGGCCACACGGACGGCGTCTGGGCCGCGGCCTTCAGTCCGGACGGCGGGCGCGTCATCACGGGCTCGGCCGACAACGATGCGCGCCTGTGGGACGCGGCGCGGGGAAGCCTGCTGCACCGCCTCGCAGGGCACCAGAGCGGCATTCGCGCCGTCGCCTTCAGCCCCGACGGCCTGAGCGCCCTCACGGCCCCCGACGAGGGCGCCGCGGGCGTGTGGAACCTCGCCAACGGAACCGTGCGCTGCGGGCTGGGGGGGCGCGAGAGCCGTTTCCACACGGCGGTCTTCAGCGGCGAGGGGCGGCGCATTGTGACCGCCGGACGGGATGGAACCGCGCGCATCTGGGATGCCGCCACGGGCAGCGAGGTCGTGGCGCTCCGCGGCCATGAAGATGCGCTCTTCGACGCCGAATTCAGCCCCAACGGCCGCCACGTGCTCACCGCGTCGGCGGATGCGACCGCGCGGCTGTGGGACGCCGACGGCATGCCTGTCGCGGTGCTGCGCGGTCACGAGGGCGCGGTGCGGGTGGCGAAGTTCAGCCCCGACGGCCGATCGCTCCTCACCGCTTCGGCGGATGCGACCGCGCGGCTGTGGGAGGCGGCCGGGGGATTCGAGCGGCGCGTGCTGCGCGGGCATACGGCAGGCATCCTCTCGGCGGCATTCAGCCCCGACGGCGACCAGATCCTAACGGCCGGCGAGGATGCGACCGCCCGGGTCTGGGACGCCGCAACGGGCGAATGCGTCGCCGTGCTCGAGGGGCACACGGGGTGGGTGTTCTCGGCGGTTTTCCACCCCGACGGCGCGCGCGTCCTCACCGCCGGCGAGGACAAGACCGCGCGGGTTTGGGATGCGATTCGCGGGGATCTGCTCGCGGTCTTCGCCGGCCACGAGGACTGGGTCCGCGCCGCCGTCTTCAGCCCCGAAGGACGCCGCGTTCTCACCGCGTCGGGCGATGGCACGGCGCGCCTCTGGCCCGCCGATCCCCTCGCGCGGGCGCTCGAACTGGCGCCGCGCGCCCTCACGCAGGAGGAGCGCGCGAAACTCGCGCGCGTCCTCGCGCCGCCGGCGCGGCCTTGACGCGCGGGTCGCTGGCGGCCACGGACGCGCCGGTCTACAATCGCCCCATGGAAAGCGAACCTGCATCCCCCGCGCGGGGCGCGCGCGTCCGCGTGTGGCGCGACACGGCCGCCGCGGTCGTGTTTCACGGCCTCGAGTTTGCCTGCCTGCTCTTTGCGCTCGTCCGCCTCCCCGATCTCGGCGCGCTGCTCGGCGCGCTCGACGGCGCTCCGCCCGGGGCGCCGGCGCGCTTCGTCGCCGAAGCATGCGCCTTCGTCCGCGAAGAGCAGATCCGGCTGGCGCTGTTGCTCATACCCTTCCTCGTGTTTGACGCCCTGGTCATGGCATGGCTGTGGAGGGCGCCTGATCCGCGGGGAGCCAAGCTGTGGTTCACGGCGATCGGCCTCGTTCCCGTCGCCGTTCTGGCCGCGGTGGTCGCGGCGGCGCTCGTTCCTATCGTCGAGGCCTACCTGCGGTAAAGGCGGCGGAGTTCCCAGCGGGCGCCGGATCAGCGCGCCGTCTTGCCCACCGGCGCGACGTACACCGCGAACTCCTCGACGCCGTCGACGCGGAGCAGCGCGTCCATGGCCGCCTGATCGTAGGCCGCGACGGCGCATGCGCCCGCGCCGATGGCCTCGCACGCCAGATACAGGTTCTGGCACACATGACCCGCGTCGATGGCGATAACCTTGTACGAGGCCTCGCCGTAGCGCCATTCCATGCGGTAGGGAATCGCCGTCCAGACGAAGCACGCCGCGCCCCCGCCGACGAAGGTCTGGCCCAGCGCCGCGGCGCTCGCCTTGCGCCGCGCGTCAGGCTCTTCGAACTCGAAGAGAAGCTGGTGTTCCAGGGGTAGGTAGCGATGGACGCCCGGTTCCAGGCCCTCCACCGCGAAGACGAGGACGTAGGTCTCGAAGGCGTGCCGCGCCCCCGCCGACGGGACGGTCCTGAGGGCGCACGAGTCGCCGAAGCGCTTCTTGACGCCCTGCGTCGCCCACAGGAGAAAGGCAAGTTCCTCCAGCGTGAACGCCGCGCGCTGGAAATCGCGCCGGCTTTCCCGCCGCTCGATGGCGTCGGCCAGATCGACCTTGCCGATGCCTTTCCACCCGGCGCGCCCCGGGAGATCCCGCCTAAGGGCCGCGGGATCGAACGGTTTCTCGAGGGGCGGCGGAGGGAGGCCGCGCTGCTGCCCCGTCCGGGAGAAATCCACCCGCAGCCTGACGTTGTCCTTGAGAAAATCGCGGAGCGCTTCCCGTCGCGCCTGCTCGTTTACGGCCATTGAGTCCTCCTTCCCCACGCGCCGCGGGCGGCCAGATCCGCTTGTCAGAGTACGGCGCGCGGGCGGGCGCGTCAAATGAATTCAGCCCCGTTCGGCGGGCGCGACGACGAGGCGGAGCTCCCTGCCCGCCGCGAGCGTCACGGGCAGCCCGGCCGCTAGGGCGGCGCCGGTGTGCACCGCCTTTCGGCCCCCGGCGGGATCCGCGACTTCGTAGCGCCGATCGGCCGCGACGGTGAACCACTCCGGAAACTGGTTGATACGGGGATAGTCCATGGGCAGATGGAAGTTCTCGGCGTGGCGCGGCCGGTCGAAGACGAGCGCCCCCGACCACGGCTCCGCGGCGATGACGCTCACGCAGAGCGCGGGGCCTTCCTGTTCGGCGCCCAGCCGCACGTCGGCGCGCCAGGGCTGCACGGTCACGCCCTTGGTCTTCCAGAGCGCGTACATGATGGCCGTGCGCGCCGAATTGCCGTCCCCGTGCCAGCCCTCGATGACGCCGTCCGGCGCCTGCCGCCGCCACATGTCTCGGATTTCGCCATCGAGCCATTCCGGAACGGAGGGCACGCCTTCGCGGTTGTAGAGGGTCAGCGCGCCCTCGATGCAGTCGGCGAACTCGTCCGCGCTGCCCCAATCCGTGTCGCGATAATGGACATTGAGATTGCCGAGCACCTTCCGCGCGGCGTCGCGGTAGGCCTCGGTGCCATCGATCAGATACACGGTGTACATGCCGTTGTAGTTGTAGCCCCACGTGTCGCACAGACCGGCGTCATGCTCCCCCGTGCGGGGATCGATCCAGTTGTAGAGCATGCCGTGTTCGTTACGCCCGACCTCGAGGATGCGATCGAACATGGCATGGATCGGCTCCCGGTAGGCCCGGTGCTTCTCGGGCGCGACGGCATGCGCGGCGACATAGACCTCCGAGAGCCCGCCCGTGATCTCGCAACCGTGGTCCCGGAGCCGCAGCCGCGCGAAATCGCGCGAAGGATGGTTGGAGCCGAGGAGGTAGTAGTCCGCCAGGCGGAAGGCGAAATCGAGGTACTTCCGGTCTCCCGTCATCCAGAAGACGCGGGCCAGCACCTGGAGCAGGTCGCCGTTCACCTCGGGGTCCTTCGACGGGATCGGTCCGAAGGGCGTCGCGATCTCCGCGTGTTTCCAGATGTCGTCCACCAGCTCCAGCATGCGCGCCGACCAGGGGCTCGGCCCCAACCACTCGGTGAGGGGCACGAGGCCGTCCTTGGCATACTCCGCGGCGCCGAAGATGATCGACGGCAGATCGGGCGTCTCGCGCGCGAACCCGCGCCGCGAGAACGACCACGTGTCGGGCAGCCGATCGAGGCGCCGCAAGAGGCTCGATTCGGTGGCCAGTATTTGCCGCATGCGGCCCTCGAAAAGCGCCCGATCGGTGAGGGCGCACGTGAGCACCATGAAGGGGTAGTTGTCCGCGGCCGAGTCCTGCGCGTTCCAGATGTCGCGGCTCCGCCCGAGGTTTCTGGGGATGAGGCCCGTCTCGGGGTCGGCGTGCGCGAGCCAGCCCCGGACGAACTGGCGGCAGCGGTAGAACTGCTCGTTCGCCCGGCAGGCGTTGAGCGCGGCGCGCCGGAAGGCGGCCTCGAGGCGGGCGTCCGCCAGCGGCGCGGCGGGAGGCGGCGCGGCCTCGTCCCAGAACCGCGCGGCCGCCGCGTGCGCCGCGCGGAAGATCTCCTCGGCGGTCAGGCGCCGCATGCGGAAGGCGGACGGCCCGAGATCCAGAGCGGGGGCGCCCGGCGCGCTGATCCTCGCCTCCGCAATGAAGCCGGGTTTGGCGCCCGCCGCCGCGAGGACGATGTCGTAGCGCGCGCCGCCCGCCCCGGCGGGCACGGGGACGCACAGCCGGCGGAAACCGTCGTAGCCGCCCTGGCGTAACGGGACGCGTTGCCCGTTGATGGAGGCCACGCCCTCGCGCAGGTCGTTCTTGGCGCCCCACAGAAGCTCGAGCACGTCCCCCGGGGAAGGCTCGATCTCAGCGGCCAGGTGAATGTCGCCGTCGGCGAGAAAAAGATAGCTCGTGCCCGCGTACTTCTGAGCCGAATCGACGAACCTGATCCACGCCCGCGGCGCGGCTTCCTCTGACGCGGCGCCGAACTCCGCGGCGGCGAAGATCGCAACGGCGCCGGCAAAGGCTCTGATTGTCCACATGCGGCACAGCATAACCTGCCTCCCCGTGGGGTCGTCCCATCGAAAAACGCCGGCGCAATGCGCGCCGGCCGTCGTGTCGCGCATACAGCCCATGGTAGGCAGCCGGACACGGGAAGGCAAGCGCCGAAGCGCGGCCGGAAGAATGCGTTTTATTCGCGCCGACCGGAGAGTTGACCCCGCGGGAGCCCTCGGTTATGGTGAAGCCGGCCCCGGACCGGGAGCTTTTCCATGCATTGCCGGCATCCGTCACTTAAGCCGCCGCCCTCGGCGGCAGGACTTCTCGCGGCGCTCGTGTGCGCGGCCTGCGGCGCGGCCGTTCCCCTCCGCGCCGCGGAAGAGGCCGATTCCTCCTCGATCCGCCCCTACGCGCAGAATCCCCGCTTCTGGCAGTACAAGGGTCGGCCGGTCATGCTGCTGGGGGGCTCCAAGGACGACAATCTTTTCCAGATCCCCGATCTGGAAGAGCACCTTGACGCCATCGCGCGGGCCGGCGGGAACTACGTGCGCAACACCATGAGCGACCGGCCCGACCAGGGCTTCGAAGTCTATCCTTTCGCGCGTCTTTCCGACGGCAAGTACGACCTCGCCCAATGGAACGATGAGTACTGGCGCCGCTTCCGGAGATTCCTGGCCCTCACGGCCGAACGCGGGATTTTCGTCCAAATCGAGGTGTGGGACCGCTTCGACTACTCTCGGAACAACTGGGATGTCCATCCCTACAATCCCAAGAACAACATCAATTACTCCTGCGCCGAATCGGGGCTCGCCGAGCGCTACCCCGACCATCCGGGCGCCAACAAACAGCCCTTCTTCTTCACGACGCCGGCGCAGCGCGACAACCGCGTCGTCCTGCCGCACCAACAGCGCTTCGTCGACAAGCTGCTTTCCTGCGCCCTCCCCCACGATCACGTCCTTTACTGCATGGACAACGAGACATCGGGCGATGAAGCCTGGGGCGCCTACTGGGCCCAGTACATCCGCGACCGCGCCGCCGCCGCCGGCCGCCGCGTCTGCGTCACCGAAATGTGGGACGACTGGAATCTCAAGAGCCCCGTCCACCGCCGCACGTTGGATCGCCCCGAACGCTACGATTTCGCCGATGTCTCCCAGAACAACCACCAGCGCGGCCAGACCCACTGGGACAATTTCCAGTGGGCGCGGAGCCGCATCGCCGCGCAGCCCCGGCCGATCAACACCGTGAAGACCTACGGCGCCGACGGCGGGAGATACGGGAACACGCGGGACGGCATCGAGCGCTGGTGGCGGCACCTCATTGGCGGCGCCGCCGCGGTGCGCTTCCACCGCCCCGACTCCGGGGAGGGGCTCTCGGCGGCGGCCGCGGCGTCCATTCGGGCGGCGCGCGCCCTCGAGCGGCACGTCGCTTGGTGGGAGTTGGAGCCCGCGAACGAACTCCTTTCCCACCGCGGGCCCAACGCGGCTTATCTCGCCGCCGCGCCGGGGCGCATGTACGCGCTCTTTTTCACCGACGGCGGCGAGGTGGAGTTGGACCTATCCCCGCACCCGGGCGCCTTTGACCTGAGGTGGATCGACATTGCGAAGGGAGAGCCGGCGGGCGCGGCGCGCATCGCCGGAGGCGGAAGGACGCGCATCGCCGCTCCGGGGCCCGGGTTCTGGGCGGCGGCGATCGTGCGGTCCGAGGCGGCCGGGTCGTAAACGCGCGGCGGTCTCAGGCGATCTTGACGAGTTCCCGCTGGATTTCGCCCGTAACCTCGGGCGTGCCGTCGTCGCGGATGAACACATCGACCTCGGTCCTGACGCCCATCTCGCCCGGCAGGTAGATGCCGGGTTCGATGGAGAAACAGCAGCCCGGCATTAGGGCGCGCTCGTCCTTCGTCTCCAGATTGTCGATGTTGACGCCGTTCCCGTGGGTTTCCTCGCCGATCGAATGCCCCGTGCGATGCCGGAAAAACTTCCCGTAACCGGCCTTCTTGACGACGCCGCGGCAGACGTCATCGACTTCCCAGCCGCGGCAGGCCGCCCCGGCCGCGAAGCGGTCGGCGACGAAGGCAACGGCCGCATCGCGCGCGCGCCGCACCACATCGAAGATTTCGACGTACTTTGCCGGCGGCGTCCCGATGTACCCGCACCAGGTGATGTCGTAGTAGATCGCCCCCGGAACGTTCCGCTTGGCCCAGAGGTCCAGGAGCACCGTGTCCCCGTGGGCGAAGGACCGCGTGTTCGCGCGGGTGAGATCGAAATGGGGGTCGGCCGGGCGCTCGTTCGTCCCCACCATGGGCGGCGAATCGGTCACGAGACCTTCTTCGTCGAAGCGCCGCATGATGTACTGCTGGATATCGTACTCCGTGGCGCCGTTTCCGCTTCGGACCGCCGCGCCGATGCGCGCGAAAGCCTCGGCGCGGATCCGGTCCACGGCGGCCCCGGCTTCCTTGTGCGTCCTGTAGCCCTCCGGGCCGATCAAGGCGACGAAGATCTGGACGAGGTCCGCCGAGGACACGATCTTGTGGCCGAGGCGTTTGACGAGCTCGACGGTGCCGGCGTCGACCACGGACACGTAGGGCACGTTGTTGAGGGGCGAGTACTGCATTGCGATGCGCTTCTTGGCGCCAAGGAGGCGCTTCAGGCCCGCGTGGAGCTCCTTCCAAGAGAGATAGACGCGCGCGGCGCCCGGCAGCGCATCGAGCCGGTGCTCCTCGACGGCCGAGACGAGCTTTCTGGGAGCGCCCTTGGCCGGAATGAAGTAATACCACCTGCGGGTGCTCAGCTTCCCGAAATCCAGGCCGAGCACGCCGTAAGCCAGGCCATCGCGGTTCCTGAAATCGCAGCAAAGCCAGCCATCGATGCCGCGCTCTCTGAGCGCCTCCTGAATGCGCGCGAGCTGCATGACCGCTCCTTTCGTGGCAAGAGTTCGCTTTCACTATAAGGGCGGAGGGGCCCGCGTCACAAGAGCGGGCGCTCCGGCCCGAGGTGGAACCGCGCGTGGGGCGGGTGTAAACTATCAGGCGCGGCCGTCGTGCCAGGAGGAGACATGGACAAGATCCAAGTGAACCGCAACCCCGGCGAGAAAGACCTCGCGGCCCTCGGCGTCAGAAGTTGGCCCATCTGGGAAAAGGAAGCCTCGGAATTCCCCTGGAGTTACGATGAGCCCGAGACTTGTCTCTTCCTGGAGGGCGAGGTCACGGTGACGCCTGCCGGCGGCGCGCCGGTCACCATTGCGAAAGGCGATCTGGTCACCTTCCCCCGCGGCATGGCCTGCACCTGGAAGATCACGAAACCCGTCCGCAAACACTACAAATTCGGCTAGACCGAGGGAGCCCCGCGCGCGCCGCGGCGCGCGCTCCTCGGCCGGCGGCGCGCGGGCCGCGGAGGAGCTGAACCGCACCCATGCCGGGCGACCACCGGAGCTTCTATTGCGCCCACTGCGGCGAGTCCGTGCCGGAGGACGCGCGTTCTTGCCCGCACTGCGGCAGCGACGCCGACACGGGCTGGGCCCCCGAGGACGAGAACGATTCCATCGAGCTCCCCGAGGACGACGACGGTGACGCGGAGCCCGGCGCCGAGCGGCCCGGCGTTTCCGGCGCCTTCATGGTGCTGCTCATGATCGTGGCGGCGCTGGGTGTCGTCGCCGTGGCGGGGTTGGCCGGCCTGCCCGGAGCGCTGTTCACGCTGCTCGGCGCGCTCGTCGTCATCGCCTATGTCGCCGGAAGGTTCCGGCGCCGGCCGCCGGTCCGGTAACACGCGCGCCGCTCCCGCGGAGGCGCGCCGGGGCCGCGCGGCGCGGCGGGGTGCCCGTGCCGCGGGGCAAACCGCGCCCCCGTGCCGATATTCGGATCGGACCCCATGAAGAAGTTCATTCCCGTCGTCATTCTGGCCGCCGGCGCCCAGGTCGGGTGCGAGCGGTCCGGCTCCTGCTCGGCGGCCTACGCGGCTTACCAGGAGTTCGGCAAGGCCGTAGCCAACGAGCGGTGGGACGAGGCCGAGCGCATGGCCGCAAGCCCGGACGTGAGCGATTGGATCTCCGCGCGGCGCCGCGCGGTGGTCTTCCGGGGCTACAAGACCCTGCCCTCCTGTCGCGGGATGCTTCACTGGGGGCCCGTGTTCAAGCTCGTCTCCGAGACCTACCTCGACGGCGGCGCGCGGGCGATTCTCCAGGTCATCCAGGAAGAGCGCAGCGGCGTGTACACCCGCGATCCCACCGGCCCCCCCACCGCCCGCCGCAACCAGACCGCGGTGTTGTCCAAGGTGGGCGCGGAATGGAAAATCACGGCGTTCGACGAGGAAGTCAGCTTCCTCGACCCGCAGTGACCGGCCCGCGCGCGGTCTTGACCCTCCCCCCCTTCCGTGCCAGACTAAAGGCCATCCTCCCACGGGAAAGGAGCGGTTGCATGGGCAACAAACTCGCGATGCGCGCCGCGGCGCTGCTCGGCGTCTTCGTCTCCGCCGCGGTCGTCATGGGCGCCGACAAGCGTCCGATCCCGGTCATCTTCGACACGGACATCGGCGATGACATCGACGACACCTGGGCCCTCGGCTTTCTGCTCAAGTCACCGGAGTTGGACCTGAAGCTGGTCGTGGGCGATCAGGGCAAGGCGCGCTACCGCGCGGCGCTCATCGCCAAGATGCTCGAGCGCGCGGGCCGGACCGACGTGGCGATCGGCATCGGACTGGAGGTCAACGCGACGGGCGGCGGCGGCCAATCCGCGTGGGTCGCCACGTACGATCTCGCCAAGTACCCGGGCACGGTCCACGAAGACGGCGTCGGCGCGATCATCGATACGATCATGCGGTCCCCGGAAACCGTGACGCTCATCGCCGTCGGCCCGCTGCCCAACATCGCGACGGCGCTGGCCCGCGAGCCGCGCATCGCCGAAAAAGCGCGCTTCGTCGGCATGCACGGGAGCGTCCGCAAGGGCTACGGCGGCAAGGCGGCCATCGACGCGGAATACAACGTAAAGGCCGACCCCGGCGCCTGCCGCGCGGCGCTCTCGGCCCCGTGGGACGTGACGATCACGCCGCTCGACACGTGCGGCTTGGTCGTGCTGAAGGGCGCGAAGTACGCCAAGGTGCGCGACACGCGGGATCCGGTCGCGGCGGCCATCATCGAGAACTACCGAGCCTGGAGCAGCGGCGACCCGAAGGCGCCCGATGAACGCAGCAGCGTCCTCTTCGACACCGTGGCGGTGTACCTGGCGTTTGCGACGGAACTGATGGTGATGGAACGGATCGGCATCCGCGTCGCCGACGACGGGAAGACGCTGATCGACCCGGCCGCCAAGAGCATGAACGTCGCCACCGCGTGGAAGGATCTCGGCGCCTTCGAGGATTTCCTCGTCGCGCGGCTCACGGGACCCTATCCGTCGCGGCCCGCCCCCGCGCCAAAGCCCTGAAAACACGGGGGTTGCGCGCGACGGCCGCCCGAGGCGCCGGCGCGATGCCGAAGCCCGCTTGCTCTCCGGCCGATACAACCCTATACTTACTGTTTGCGTCTGTGTCCGCCTCGTGCGGCGGACACGCTGCATCGTAGACCTCACCCGCGGCAATGCCCGTCGGGGACGCCCAAGCGCCCCTTCGGATCCACTCGCCCGGCAGGGGCCGCCGCGGCAGGGAAGGGATCCCCGCACGAAAGAGCAACGAGAGCACCGTTATATGGCACGGCAATATCCGCTCGGACACGTCCGAAACATCGGCATCATGGCGCATATCGACGCCGGCAAGACGACGTGCACCGAACGTATCCTCTTCCTCACGGGCAAGTCGCACAAGCTCGGCGAGGTCCACGACGGCACCGCCGTCATGGACTGGATGCCGCAGGAGCAGGAGCGCGGCATCACCATCACGAGCGCCGCCACGACCTGCGATTGGAACGGCCGCCGAATCAATATCATCGATACGCCCGGCCACGTCGATTTCACCGCCGAGGTCGAGCGTAGCCTGCGCGTCCTGGACGGCGCCATCGCGCTTTTCTGCGCCGTGGGCGGCGTCGAACCCCAGAGCGAGACGGTCTGGCGCCAGGCCGAGAAATACGGGGTCCCGCGCATCGCCTTCATCAACAAGCTGGACCGCGCGGGCGCGGATTTCTCCGCGGTGGTCGGTCAAATCCGGAACAAGCTCGGCGCGAACGCCGCGCCCGTGATGCTCCCCATCGGCGCCGAGAAGGACTTCCGCGGCCTCATCGACCTGGTCGCCCAGCGCGCGGTGTACTTCGGCGAGGACGACCGGAGCGGAACGTCGCGCGAGGAGCCTATCCCGGCGGCGCTCGAGGCCGAGGCGTCCCGGTGGCGGCACTTCCTCATCGAGAAAGCCGCCGAAACCGACGCCCGGCTCCTCGAGCAGTTCTGCGGAGACAAGGACATCTCCCCCGCGGAGCTCAAGGCCGCCCTGCGCGCGGCGACACACGCGCGCCGCATCTGTCCCGTGCTCTGCGGGAGCGCCTTCGCCAACAAGGGCATCCGGCAGTTGCTCGACGCGGTCGTCGACTACCTCCCCAGCCCGGTCGACCTGCCTCCCATCACGGGCGCCTCGCCGCAAGGCGAGCCCCTGGAGCGCCGTCCCGACGATGACGAACCCCTCGCCGCCCTCACGTTCAAGGTCATGGCGGACAAGCACGTCGGGAAGCTGGTTTTCACGCGGGTCTATTCCGGCACGCTGCGCACGGGCGCTTACGTGCTCAACGCGACGAAGGGCAAACGCCAGCGCGTGGGGCGCCTCATGCGCATGCACGCGAACCGCCGGGAACTGGTTGACGCCCTGCCCGCGGGCGAAATCGGCGCCGTCATCGGGCTCGCCGACACCGTCACCGGCGATTCGATCTGCTGCCAGGAGCACCCGATCATCCTCGAGGCGATCAAGTTCCCGACGCCGGTGCTCGGCATCGCGGTGCGCGCCCCCGCGAACGGCGATGGCGACAAGCTCGGGGAGGCGCTCCGCCGCCTCGCCGAGGAGGATCCCACCTTCACCGTCACCGCCGATGCCGAAACCGAGGAAACGATCATCGCCGGCATGGGCGAACTGCATTTGGAGGTCATCGTGGACCGCCTGCGCCGGGAGTTCGGCGTCCAAGTCGCCGCCGGCGCGCCGCAGGTCGCGTACCGCGAGACCTTGGCCAACACGGTCCGGATCGACGAGAAGCACCGGAAGCAGACCGGCGGGCGCGGCCAGTACGCGCACATCGTCATGACGCTCGAGCCGCTCGATGCGGGGCGCGGCTTCGAATTCGTCAACGCGATCCGAAACGGCGCCGTCCCCCGCGAGTACATTCCCGCCATCGAGAAGGGCGTCGTCGAAGCGATGCGCAAGGGCGTCTGGGCCGGCTTCCCCGTCGTTGACATTCGCGTCACCGTCACCGACGGCTCGCACCACGAGGTCGACAGCTCGGAGCTCGCGTTCCGCATCTGCGCGTCGAGCGCCTTCAAGAAGGCCTGCTTGCAGGACACTCCGGAGCTGCTCGAGCCCGTCATGAAGCTCGATGTCACCGCGCCCGAGGAGCACGCGGGGGCGATCGCCGGGAACATCTGCCTGCGGCGCGGCCGCATCGCCTCGATGCAGCGCCGCAGCGGGCATGTCGCCATCGCCGCGTTCTGCCCCCTCGCCAACATGTTCGGCTACGCGACCGATCTGCGCAACATGACCCAGGGCCGGGGGAACTTCACGCTGCACTTCGAGGGCTACGAGGCCGTGCCGTTCACCCTGGCCGAAGAGATCATCGCGGCGCGCAAAGAGGCCGCGGCCCGCCCCGCGGGGCGACGGCGGCGGCAGGGCGCGCGGACGTAAGCGCTCCCGGCCTCTGGAAGCGGCGCCCGCGGTAGGCTACGCTCTCCCGAGGGCGTCCGCGCGCGGCGCCCGTGCTCGCAGACCCAGTGCGGAGGCTTCCATGGCCCACGAACGCAACGCCGGTCCCTATCAGCTCTTCATGCTCGCCTTGTGCGTCTTCGTCCTCATTATGCTGGCGGTCGACACCTTCGCCGAGATCGACGCGGAGACGGCCGCGATCCTCGCCTGCGCCGACACGGCGATCTGCCTCATCTTCCTGATCGACTTCGTCGTCTGTCTCGCCCGGGCCGAGCGGAAGCTCGCGTATCTCGTCACCTGGGGCTGGATCGATCTGCTGTCGAGCATCCCGATGCTCGGCGCCGCCCGCTGGGGACGCTTTGCGCGGGTGCTCAGGCTGCTCCGGCTGCTGCGCGGCGTGCGCTCGACGAAGGTGCTCCTCGGTTTCGTGCTCCACCGCCGGGCCGAAGCCACGCTCCTTACGACGGCGCTCATGGGGATCATCTTCGCCACCTTCGCCAGCATCGCGATCTTCCAGTTCGAAAAGGCGGCTGGAGACCAGGGCAACATCCGAACCGCCGAGGACGCGGTTTGGTGGTCCGTGGTCACGATGGCGACCGTGGGCTACGGCGACAAGTACCCCGTGACAACCGAGGGACGCCTCGTCGCGACAGCCGTCATGGCCGCGGGCGTGGGGCTCTTCACGGCGCTGGCGGGATTTCTCTCCTCGTGGTTCGTGCGGGGCAAGAACGACGCCCAGGACGATGCCCTGCAAGCCCTGCGCGGCGAGCTGGCCGCGCTGAAGGCGCTGCTCCACAAGCTCGAAGCCCACGCCGCACCGCCGGTTGACCTCCGCGGCGCTCCGCCCGCACAATAGAGGCGGCGCCGCGCGGCGGTGCGCGCCGCCTAGGAGGAAGCGATGCATTCGACACGGACAAGCGGTTCACGGGTTTTCGGCCGCCGCGCCTTCATGAGCGCCGCCGCGGCCGCGGGCGCCTCGACGGCGCTGCGCGGCGCACCCGCGGAGGCTTCCGCCCCACGGCGCGGGATCAAGCTCGGCTTCGACAACTTCTCAATCCGCGACTTCGGCTGGAAGGCGCCGGCATTGATCGAGTACGCCGCGGCTCAGAGAGTGGACACGCTGCTCCTTTCGGACCTCAACGTCTACGAGAGTCTCGAGGGCGACTATCTGGAAAAAATCAAGGCGCAGGCCGCGGCGGCGGGAATCGAGCTCCAGGCCGGCACGGGCAGCATCTGCCCGACCTCGTCGGCCTACGACCGAAACCGGCTCGGCCCGGCGGAGGAGCACGCGCGGCTTCTGATTCGCACCGCCAAAACGCTGGGCGCCCGCGTGGCGCGCTGCTATCTGGGCACGAGCAACGACCGCAAGGGCGACGGCGGCATTTACCGGCATATCGAGGCCATGATCAAGACTCTCAAGGCCGTCCGCGCCGAGGCCGCCGACGCCAACGTCAGGATCGCGGTGGAGAACCATGCCGCCGACATGCAGGCCTGGGAGCTCGCCATGCTCATCGAGGAAGCCGGGAAGGATGTGGTGGGCGCCACATTGGACTGCGGCAACGCCGTCTACACCATGGAGGACCCCATGGTGAACCTGGAGGTTCTCGGTCCCTACACGGTCACGACGGGCATGCGCGACACCGCCGTGTGGGAGACCCCCCGCGGCGCCGGCGCCATGTGGGCGAACATGGGCGAAGGCGTCACCGACTGGCCGGCGTACATCGACCGGTTCCGCGAGCTCTGCCCGGGCGTGCCCTTCGTCCTGGAGATCCTCTCGTACATCTGGCCCCGCGATCTTCCATACCTCGAGCCCGACCTGTGGAAGGAGTTCCCCAGGGCGCGCGCCGGCGAGTTCGCCCGCTTCGTCGCCCTCGCCAAGCGCGGCCGCAAGTTCACCCTCACGCCGGGCCGCCCCGCCGGCGCGCAATCGAAGGAATTGACCCGGGCGCAGCAGAGGTTCGACCTGGAGCACGGGCTTGAATACTGCCGGCGCGTCCTGGGATTGGGGCTCAAGTAGGATTCCGGAACGAGCGCCGATGCCCTAGGCCGGCACCGCGTCGTCCTTCTGGTACACGGCGGCGATCCACTCCTTGTCCGCCTCGGCAATGTGGTCAAGCAGCCACTTGATCAGGCCGTGCTGGACCATGGAGATGACCAGCAGGCTGGCCCCCTCGACGTCGAAGCGGTCGCGCATTTCCTGGAACTCGCGCACGAAGCCGTCGTGCAGATCGCGATGCCGCTCGTAGTCCGGATAGGCCGCGGCGCGCAGGAACGTCTCTTCTTCCCGGAAGTAATCGAGCGCGCAGCCGCCGAACTCGTCGAGCGCGGCGCCGATCATCTCCTGGCCCCGCATCTGATCGATACCCTCCAGCACCGTGTTGATGCGTTCGACGAGCTCCCGGTGACGGTCATCGAGCTCTGACACTCCGGTGGCAAGCTTCTCTCCCCAGTCCATGTGCTGCTCCCTTTGCGCTGTCTCCCCGGCGCGGCCGGCGCCGCGCGCTTCCCACCAACCTTGCTCCAGGCGGCGCCTGCTCGTCCGCCTTCGTATGGGACCAGCCTTCTTAATCGGACGCGGACGCGCCGAAACGGAGACTTTTTGAGCGGATTTTTCCGCGCCCCGGAAATACGCCGATTCAGCCCGGCGCGGCGTTATAACCCCGGGAATACAGGCCCGCCCCGGGCGGGGCGGGCCGATGGCCGCCCCGCGTTATCGCGCCGCGAGCGCGACGGCCAAACGCACGCCCGCGCCGGTGGCGCCCGTCTGCGACCAGTACTTGTGCTCTCTCTCGGCCCAAAACGTGCCGGCGATATCGAGGTGGACGAACTCGGTGCCCCTATGGATGAACTCCTGCAGGAACCACGCCGCGGCCTGGGCGCCCGCGTATTTGCCGCCCGTGTTGATGATGTCCGCAACCGGGCTGTCGAGCTGGCCGCGGTACTCCGGGTGCATGGGCAGCTCCCAGACAGGCTCCCCGCCGGCCTGGGCCGCGGCCTTAACCTCCTCGGCCAGGCCGGCCGAGCGCGACATGAGCCCCGCATACTGGGGACCGAGGGCCCGCATGCAGGCGCCCGTGAGGGTCGAGAACTCGACGATGCGCCGCTGCTTGAGGGTGTCCTGCGCGAAGAGCAGCGCATCGGCGAGCACCAAGCGTCCTTCCGCGTCGGTGTTCCGGACCTCGACCGTGCGCCCGTTCCGGAACCTGAGCACATCGCCCGGCCGGTAGGCCTTGCCGTCGGGAAGATTCTCGGCCGCGGCGCACACGCCCGTCACCTCGACCGGCGGCGCGAGGCGCGCAATGGCGTGCATGGCGCCGATCACCGCGGCGCAGCCGCTCATGTCGCCTTTCATCTCCCACATGCGGTCGGAAGGCTTGATGCTGATCCCGCCCGAATCGAAGGTGAGCCCCTTGCCGACGAGGCAGAGCGGCGGACCCGCCCGCCGCGGGCCCCGCGGCCGGTAACTGAGCGCGAACATCACCGGCGGGTTGGCGCTGCCGCGCCCCACGGCCGTGATGCCGGCGTACCCGCCCCGCGCCAGCTCGCGGGCGGAGAGCAGGCGGAAGCCCAAGCGGCCCTGCGCCGCCACGGCGCGGGCGCGCGCGGCAAGATCGCGCGGCGCAAGCGCGTTGGCCGGGGTGTTGACCAGATCGCGAGCCAGGACCACGCCCGCGTTGATCGCCTCGATGCGGCGCGCCTCCCTCTTGAGCGCCGCCGCTCCGGCGCCGGCGGCGATCGTCAGGCGCGCGGGCAGGCGCCGAGCGCCGCGTTTCTTTCCCTTGAAAGCGTCGAAGCGGTACGCAGCCAGCAGCGCGCCCCACAGCAGCTCCCGAAAGTGCTCCGCCTTAATGTCGCGGTCCAATTCCCAGATGAGGTGCGCCGCCTCGGCCTCGGCCGCGTGCGTCACCGCGGCGCCGCCCGCGACGCGGCGCTTTTCGCCGGCCTCGAGGTTCTTGAAGGAGCCGGCGTTGATCCGCAGCCCGACGCGGTCCCGCTCGGCGACGAACTTCACCGGCCGCGGCTTCCGCGCGCCGCCGTCCTCGGAAGCCTCATCTTCCAGCCCTTCGAAGCGGCATGTCATGGCGGACGGCGCGGCGGGAGGGCGTGCAACGATTTCGATGCGCATGGGTTCACTCCGTCGGCGGGTTTTGTGCGAGCGGTTCCAGGATGCGTTCGTAGACGGCCAGGTCTTCGGCCGAGAAAAGAACAAACAGAACTTCGCGCGGGGCGCGGCGCTCGGCGAGGAAGTTCTTCACCGTCGCCGCGGCGATGCGCGCGGCGCTCTCCATGGGAAAACGATACGCGCCGGTGGCGATGGCGGGAAAGGCGACCGAGGCGCAGTCCTTCTCGACCGCGCGCAGGAGCGCGTTGCGGTAAGCGTCCGCCAGAATGGCCTCCTCGCCCTCGCCGCCGCCGCGCCAGACAGGCCCGACGGCGTGGATGACGAAGCGCGCGCCGAGCTTGCCCGCGCCCGTCGCCACGGCCCGGCCCGGCGGACAGCGGCCGCCTGGTCCGGCGGGAATCCGCGCGCATTCCTCGGCGATGGCCGGGCCGCCGGCCCTGTGAATCGCCCCGTCGACGCCGCCTCCGCCCATGAGCGTCGAGTTGGCCGCGTTGACGATGGCATCCGTGCGGCAAGCGGTGATGTCGCCCTGCAACAGCCGTATCACGCAGCCGCCCACGCGGATCGCGCGCGCCATGGGACCTCCTCGGCGGCGCCATCGCCGCCTACGCCAGGGCACGATCATACCGCAGAGCGCCCGCCCGGAACAGCGGCCGGCGGGCGGCGAGCTACCCTCTCGGCCCCGCGGTGCGGTATAATCCGCCTTTCGTGCCAACCCGGATCGAGCCAGATATGGACACGCCCAACGATATCGACAACACGAGCGAACCGGAAACCGGGGCGCAGACGAAGTCGGGTTCCCGCGGCGCCCGCAAAGCCGCGGACGCCCAGCCGGCTGCCGCAACCGCGGCCGCCGTGCCCGCGGCGCCCTGCAAGGTCGCGAAGTTCGGCGGCAGCTCGCTCGCGACGGCCGCGGGCGTCAGGAACGTCGCCGACATCATCCTGAAGGACCCCGCCCGGCGCATCATCGTCGTCTCGGCGCCGGGCAAGGCGAACGCCGGGGACGAGAAAATCACCGATCTCCTCATCCAATTAGCGCGCAACCGCCTGGCGGGCGGCGAGGCAGGAGCGCCGCTTGAGAAGATCCGCGCGCGCTACACCGACATCTGCCGCGGGCTCGAGCTTCCGCCCGGCACCCTGCGCAGGCTGCTCAAGGAGCTGGACACGGTCCTGGCGGGCGACACATCCCAAGGCAGCGCCTACCGGGATGCCCTCAAGGCCATGGGCGAGAAGATGATGGCGCAGGTCCTCGCGGACTACCTGCGGGACGTGCGCAAGGCGCCCGCCCAGTTCGTCGGTCCCGGCGATGTCGGGCTTATCGTCAGCGAGGAGTTCGGCGATGCCTTCCCGCTCCCCGAGGGCCTGAAGAACCTCGAGGCCAATCTGGCAGGCAGGCCGGGCATCACCATCTTTCCCGGCTTCTACGGCATCACCCCGAAGGGGCAGATGGCGACCTTCAGCCGCGGCGGTTCCGACTTGACCGGCGCGCTCCTGGCCGAGGCCGTCGACGCCGACGTGTACGAGAACTGGACCGACGTGGACGGCATCCTCAGGGCCGATCCCTCCATCGTGCCCAACGCCGAGATCATCCACGAGATCACGTTCCGCGAGATCCGCGAGCTGGCCTACATGGGTTTCCGGGTGATCCACCACGACGCCATCCTGCCCGTCAGGCGCAAGCACATCCCGATCAACCTCAGAAACTCGAACAACGTCGACTTCCCGGGCACGCGCATCGTCGACAGCCGCATCGCGCTGGCCGAGATCCTCGTCGGCGTGGCCATGAAGAAGAGTTTCTGCTGCTTCAACGTCGAGAAGTACTTGATGAACCGCGAGGTCGGCTTCGGCCGGCGGCTCCTCGGGATCCTGGAGGACTTCCACCTCTCCTTCGAGCACATGCCCTCCGGCATCGATTCGGTGAGCGTGTACCTCGATCAGTCGCAGCTCCAGGGCGACATGTCCAGCCAGATCATCCGCCGCATCTACCGCGAGCTGCGCGCCGACAAGGTCGACGTCGAGCACAACAAGGCCATGGTGATCGCCGTCGGCGAGGGCATGAAGCGCCACACGGGGGTGGCGGCGCGCCTCGTCAGCGCGCTGGCCCGGGCAAAGATCAACCTCGAGGTCATCAACCAAGGCGCGTCGGAGTTGAGCATCCTTTTCGGGGTCCGCAACGAGGACAGCGAGCCCGCGGTCAGGGCGATCTACGGCGCGTTCTTCGGCGCGGGCCGGAGCGGCGAGAACGAGAACGGGGAGCGCCGCTAGCCGGTATGAAGACGCCGGAGCGGGGCGGGACCGGGCGCGGGGAGCGGGCGCTGCGCGCCGCGTTCGCCCGCGCCTTCGGGGGCCGGGCCCCCGCGGGGATCGCGCGCGCGCCCGGGCGGATCAACCTGATCGGCGAGCACACCGATTACAACGGCCTCCCGGTGCTGCCCTTCGCGCTTCCCCGCGCCATCAGGATCGCCTTCGCGCCCCGCGGCGACGCGGCCATCGTGCTGCGGCACGGGCGCGAAGGACATCCGCCCCGGGAGTTCACCGCCTCGCCCGCCATCGAACCCGATCCGCCGGGAAGCTGGGCCAACTACGTCAAGGCCGCGGTCGAGCACTTCGCGCGGCTGCTGCTGGAGACGCCCGGCGCTTCCGTGCGCGGTTTCGACGCCGCGGTCGACGGGGACATTCCTCAGGCAGGCGGCCTGTCGTCCAGCTCCGCCCTCGTAGTCGCGGCGGCGCTGACGTTCCGCGAGGTCAACGCCCTGTCCATGGCGCCGCTTGAGTTTGCGGCGCGCTGCGCCGCCGCTGAGCGCTACGTCGGCACCCAGGGCGGCGGCATGGACCAGGCCGCGAGCATCCTCGGCGCTCCGGGTTGCGCCCTGAGAATCGACTTCTTCCCTCTGGCCGCGGCCCCCGTGCCCTTTCCCGAGGGCTACGCGGTGCTCGCCTGCCACAGCCTCGTGCGGGCCGCGAAGACCGAAGCGGCCCGCGCCGAGTTCAACCGGCGCGTCGGTGAATGCCGCGCCGCGGCCGCGCTCCTCGGGCGCGCGTTCGACCGCCCCGAGCTACCGCGCTTGGGGGATTTCGCCAGAGAGTTCGGCACGGAAGCCTGCCTGCGGGCCCTCGGCGAGGCCGTGCCCCCGGACTCCAAGATCCTCGCGCGGGCGCGGCACGTGTTCGAGGAGGCCGAGCGCGTCGTCGCGGCGACGCGCGCCCTGGCGGCGGGCGACATGCCCGCCCTGGGACGCCTCATGTCCGAGGCGCACGCAAGCGCGCGCGATCTCTACGAGATCAGCGCCCCCGCCCTGGAGGAACTCGTCCGGATTTTCCTCGAGGGCGGCGCCCTCGGCGCGCGCCTCACCGGCGCCGGCTTCGGCGGCTTCGCCATCGCGCTCGGCGAGGAGGACGCGCTCACCCGTCTCATGGCCGTGATCGACGAGCGCTTCTACCGCCCGCGCGCCCCTGCCGGCCCCATCGAGGAGCTGCGCTTCATAGCGCGTCCCGCCGAAGGGGCGCGCGTCGTGCCGGCCTAGGCGGCGCGCACGCTGTACACGTCTTCTCCCGTCAACGATAATTGCGGTGATATTCGGCTTCGCCGCTGGAGGTGCACCCATGCAGTCTACGCGCGTTTCCGCTCTGGTGACGGCCGTGTTTCTCTGCGCTTTCGCCGCGCACGGCGCGCCCGTTCCCCTTCCCGAGGCCCCGGCCTACTTTTTCACAGCCGATTCCTTTCCCGCCCTCGCCGCGGAGGGCGCGGCCATCGCGGAACGTAACTATGTCTTCTGGGCGTGGGCGCGCGAGGACTCCTCCGTGACGCTCACAGCCGGCGGCGAGGAATACTTCACCGATCGGCCGGATCCCGCCCGCGCGGCGCCGGACCGCTGGACGTGGCGGCGGCTCGGGACCGCGGTTTTCGCCGGAGGGAGAATCGCGCTTACCGCGGATCGCGAGGGCGGAGCGGCCGCCCTGTGCCTTGCGACCGACAGGAGTTTCGAACCCGCGGCAAGCTGGGCCCTGATGCGCTCGCGCCCCTTCGACCCGCAGGCCGCCCCCGACGGCCGCGCGCGCGAGTGCCGCCACATCAACCTGGCGTACCCGACGTACACCTTCCCCTCCGCCGAGGCCTGGCGCGCGCGCGCGGCGCATCTCCGGGACCACATTCTCGCCTCCTGCGGGCTCCTCCCGCCGCCGGAAAAGATGCCGCTGGCGCCCGTCATCTTCCACCGGCTCGAGCGCGAGGGCTACACCGTCGAGAAGGCCTACTTCGAGTCCTGGCCCGGCTTCTACGTCACCGGCAACCTCTATCGACCGCGCGGGCGGCAGGGTCCTTTTCCCGGCGTGCTCTCGCCGCACGGCCATTGGGGCCGGGGACGCTTCGCCGACGAGGGCGAACCCGCGGGCGGCGTCCCCATGCGCGCCATCGCCTTGGCGCGCCTCGGCTGCGTCGTCTTCACCTACGACATGGTCGGCTACGGAGATTCCAAGCGCCAGATCGGCCACTCCTTCGCGAGCGAGCAGAACGAGCTGTGGGGCCTGAGCCTGATGAAGCTCCAGCTCTGGAACGCGATCCGCGGCCTGGATTTCCTCGCGAGTCTCCCCGACGTCGACCCTGAAAGGCTCGCCTGCACCGGCGCCTCGGGAGGCGGCACGCAGACCTTCATCCTCATGGCGGTGGACGAACGCGTGAAGGTCGCCGCGCCCGTGTGCATGGTCTCGGCCTTCATGCAGGGCGGCTGCGAATGCGAGAACGCGCCGCTCCTGCGCCTCGACACCATCAACCCGGAGATCGCCGCGCTCATGGCGCCGCGGCCGCTCATCCTCGTCTCCGCGAGCGGCGACTGGACCTCGAAGACCCCGTCCGTCGAGCTTCCCATGGTGCGCAGCGTCTACGAACTCCTCGGCGCGGCCGACCGGCTCGCCGGCGCGCACTTCGAGGCGCCCCACAACTACAACCGCGACTCCCGCGAGGCCGTCTACAACTTCTTCCTGAAGTGGCTGCTGGGCGCCGCGCCGGCGACGCCGTACAAGGAACCGCCGTACACGCTGGAGAAGCTCGAGGATGTGAGCGTCTGGCACGGCCGGGAGCTCCCGCCCGGCGCCCTCGACCGCCCGGGACTGGAAGCGTTGCTCCGCGAGGAGGCCAAGGCGCGCCTGCGCAACCACCTTCCCAAGGATGCCGCCGCGCTCGCGCGCTTTCGCGAGACGATCGGCGCGTACTACCGGCACGCCGTCTACATCCGCGGGCGCACCGAGGGCGGGCCGTCCGCCGCGGAGTTCCTCGGCATGACTCATCTCTCGAACGCCACGGCCGCCGCGGGAACCGCCTGCCTGCGCCTGTGCATCGCCCGCGACGATCAGAAACTGCCCGCGCTGTTCTTCAGCGCCCCGCCGCCGGACGCGGGCCGCGCGACGCGCATCGGCGCCGTGCTCGTCATCCATCCCGACGGCAAGGCCGCGCTGATCGACGCGGCGCGCAGCCGGCCGGGACCGCTGCTCGAAGCGTTGCTGGGCAGAAACCTGCCCGTTCTCGCCATCGACACCTTCCTGACGGGCGAGTTTCACTCCGCCTACGGGCCCACGCCGCGCGCCCGCGCCGACAAGATGTTCACGACGTACAACCGGACGACGCTTGTGGAGCGCGTCCGCGACATCGCCGCCGCGGCTGCCTTTCTCGAGGCCAAGGTCGCCGACCGCATCGCGGTCATCGGCCTGGGCCGCGCGGGCAAGTGGGTCGCGCTGGCGGCGCCGTACCTTCCCGACCGCGCGTTGATCATCGCGGACCTCAAGGACTACGCCTCCGAGAGCGAGACCGCCTGGCAGGGCGATGACTTCGCTCCGCACATCCTCGGCGCGGGGGGCTTGGAAACCGCATGCGCGCTGGCGGCGCCGCGCCCGCTCATCTGCTTCAGTGCGGGCCCCGCGTTCCGCGGTGCCTGGATCCTAGCGGCTTACGCCGCCGCCGGCGCCACCGACCGTTTGAGCATCATGAGCCACAACCTGACGCCGGAGGAACTCGCCGGGCTCGCGGCGGAAGACTGAGCCGAAGGCTCGGCAGGCGGAGACAGCCGGCGGCGTCTTCCCGGACGCTCCGGGAAGAACGCCGCCGGCATCCTCGCGCTTCTAAACCCGAGGCCCCTGCTCCGCCCGGGCACAGTCCAGATCGTCGGGCGTCGGATCGTACCCCGGCGGTCCGGGCGGGGAGGGCGGCGGAATCACGCCCTGGCGGAAGAGATAGGCCAGAATCGCGATCGCGTCGGACAGGTTGAGGAGACCGTCATCGTTGGCATCGGCCGCATCAAGGCAAGGCGGCACGGGACCGTGTCCGAAGAGGTAGTTCAGCAGATAGATCGGATCGGCGATCGTCATGCTGCCGTTGTCGTTGGCATCGCCGCGGATGAACAGGGGCGGCCACATGAGCTGGATGATGCCGTTCCGCTTGGCCGGCCGCACGTCGAGCCCCTTGACGACGTAGACGACGGGAACGGGCGGCTTGCCGAGACCGTCGACAAAAGGCACCCTCATGCTCCGCGCGGGGTTCGGCGGCAACTGGAGGTCGTAGACCAGATTGGCGATGCGCTGGCCGTTTCCCGCCGGAATCGTCTGCCCCTCGAAGGGCGGTTCGACATCCAGAACCACCGCGAAGGTGGCCCAGCCCTCGCCGCGGGTGGGCGGAGTCTGGGAAAATTCACCGTTGTCGATGGCGAGCGCGACGTATTCGGCGCCGACTCGCTCCGTGATCGTCCCCCGGAGATTGATATCCGCCATGCGCGCATGCTGCAGGTTGAAGGTCACGCCGAAGGAGAAGCCTTGAAGCGGCGCAACGTTCGTCGCGAATACGGGCACGACCACGCCGCGCGTCCCCATGTACGCCCAGACCTCGGGCGCCATGATGATGAAATCCTCGCACGACGGCACCACGATGGTAAAAGTCGCCTTCTCGGTGCCGGGAAACGGCACCACGGTGATGGTGTAAACGCCGGGCGGCAGCCCTTCGATCGTCAGGCCCAGATCGAACCAGCAGATGCAGTCGCACGGCGGTCCGGTGTCGACCTCGATGATCGTGACGTCGAAGCCGTCGATCTCGACCTTGGGTTGGTACACCAGGCAGCAATTGGTGTGGACCGAATCGTGCTTCATGTGCACGACACAGCCCTCCACCGTGACGGTCAGCGCCCCTTCCGTCGCGGGGGGCTCGGGCAGGCATTCGCTCTGAAAGGGCGTCACCGCCACTGCCCCGAGCGCGGGAACTCCGATCACGAGCAACACACAGGCAAAGACTATGACTCGCATCTGACACCTCCCATTCGCAAAGCCTCTATTCTCGAAGTCTACGGGCCGGCGGCGGAGAGTCAACCATCTTCCGCCGCGAATTAATCCACCGGATCGCCCGCCGCCCGGACTCCGGCGCCGAAAGGGGCCGAGCCCCGGGCGCCGTCAGACAACCCGGGGCCCGGGCCGGCCGTCGCCGGCTCTCGACGGCCGGCGGGGCTGAGCGCTTTACTTCGCCGCCGCGCGGGCTACGGTTATGGTCATCGAGCTCTTCATCGGCGCGGCCCGGCCGCTTCGCTCGCTCGCTTCTTCGCTCGCTGACTTGAGCTCCAGCTTCCGGAGCAGACCGTCCTTGAGGGTCACGAACGCATCGCCCCTGGCCTCCAGGCCCGCGCCGGGGCCCATGCCTGCGCCGAGGCCGCCGCGCGCCGACTGGGGCGCCTTCCTCAGGACGGCGAACTTGACGGCCTCTCCCTCGAGACCCACGTAGGTGTAGGCCAGGTTCAGGCCGGCCATGCGCCCCGCGCCGCCGCGGCCCTTGCCCTCCGCGGCGGACCGCTCGACCGCCGCGGCCTGGTAGGTCTTGCCCTCCTCCAGCGCGACGCCCTGGATCGGCGGCGACAGGATGTACGTCAGGTCGCGGGTGAGCGCGATCGCGCCGGCGACGTTCATGCCGCGGAAGAAACCGCCTGAGGCGGGCATGCGGCGCGGCCCCTTCTCCGCCGCGCCGCTCTTGGCGCCCCTGCCGGCCGCGGTTTGCGCGGCCTCGGGGAATCCGGTCACTTCCTTGACCTTGCCGTCCGCCACGATCACCTTGATCGCGCTCTTCACGATCTTTTCCAGCTCCGCCGTCTCCGCGCCTCCGCCGGGTTTGGCCGAGTCGAACTCGAAGGCGCCCCGCCCGCCTTCTTCCTTGATCTTCACCGAGACGTACGTCACGGAAAGGACCAGGTCTCCGCCGTCCTTCTTGTCCTCGACCTTGATCGCGTACAGCACCTCGGCGGTGCTCGACCGCCTGAACGCACCCTGCCCGTCGCCGCCTTCGGTGGCGGATGCCGTCGTCACCGTGTACCGGAACGTATCGCCCTTGCCGAGCTTGAGCTCGACCTTGGCGGGCGCATCGGCCGCGCAAAGCACCGCGGCCGCGCCGCATGCCGCAAGGCATGCGAGGCTCAACTGCAACCGTCGCCGTCCGTTCATGGCTGAATTCCTCCTTCCGTCGGCGCCCGCGTCTCGGGCTCCGTCTCCACACGTTCCGCGCGCGCAAAGCTCGCGGCCGCTCCCGGCGGCCGGCGGGGCCCCATGCTCCCGCCCGCGCGCGTCCGGCGCCTGCCGTCACCGCAGCGTGATGTCGAAGCGGTTCGCGCCGCGCTTGATCGCGATCCTCCCGGTCTGCGGCCGCTCGCCCGGGCGCAGGCCCACGGAATACGAGTACGTGCCCGGCGCCAGGCCGCGAATCTCGTAGCGGCCGTTCTTGTCGGCGGTCGCGGTTTTCGCCAGCCCTCGCCCATCCCGCACTGTCACCACCGCGAACGGGACGGCGGCGTCGGCTTTGATCGTTCCCGAAAGCGACAAGCCGTCCTGGAGCACCGCCCTGATCTCCTTGGCGACGCCGTCGCCGCGGATTTCGATCCTGCGCGTCTCGGGGAGATAATCGCGGTGATGGATGATCACCTCGTAGGCCCCGGGAGGCAGATCCCTGAGAGTGAACATGCCCGTCTCGTCGCTATGGGCCGCGGCTCCCTCGAGGCGCGCCGGGGCGGCCGCGGCGGATCTTTCCGGCGCCCTTCCGGCGCGGCGCTCGGCGCGCGGCGCGGCGACGACGAAAACCTCCGCGCCGGCAAGAGGGCCGTGTTTCCCGATGACATAGCCCGCGACGGAGAGACCTTCCTCGAGGGGCACGACGATTCCCTCGGTCAACTCGTCCGCCACGATGGTGACGATCACCTGCCTGCCGCTCCGCCCCTCCGCCGCCGCCTCCAGGTAGTACGTGCCCGGCGCCAGGCCGTTGATCTGGAAGCTTCCATCGGGACTGGAGAATTCGCGCGGGGAGAACATGCCGCCGCCGGGGCCCCGGAACCCGCCGCGGCCGCCCTCCTCCTCCGTGCCATCGGCGCGCATGGCGCTCAGCCGCACGCGGAAGGACGTCACCCGCTCGCCGGTCAGCGCCATGAGCACGATGCCGCGTAGCCCGCCCGTGCGCGCGAGCACGACGGCGATCTCGGTGTTCACCTTCACTTCGGCGAGCGACGCCTCGGCAAAGCCCTCGCATCGCGCCCTCACCGTGTACGGGCCCTCCCCGAGGCTTCCGAGGCGGAACCAGCCGTTCGCGTCGCTCACCGTGCTCGACCCCCGCCCGCCCGCCCCGCCGAACGCGGACAGTTCGGCGCCCTCGACAGGCACGCCGTCTCCGTCCCGGACGATGCCCGTCACGGCGTTTTCGGGAAGCAGGACAATGTCCAGTCCCGTTTCATGCTCCTCCACGAGCATCACGCGGGCCGTGAAGGGCTGATAGGTCTCGGGCGCGCACAGGGCCGAGTACGCGCCTCCCTCTAACCCCGCAAAACGCGTGCGGCCGTCAAGGCCGGTCATGCGCGTCGCACCGCCGCGGCCGCCCGGGCCGAAGGCTTGCCCGCCGCGGCCGCCCCCGGCGCCCTCCTCCGCCTCGCGCCGCAGCGCCACATCGACCTGCGGCACCGGCGCGCCCGCCGAATCGCGCACGAGAACGCGCAGGCTCGCGCCTTCGGAGAGAATGAACTCCCGGCCCTCGCGCTGTTCGCCGGGTGACAACGTGAAGCTCTCCGAAAGGAACGTTAGGTGGTCGGGGTGGCTGATGGCGATCCAGAGCGGCTGCTCGGCGGGAACATCGACAAGGACGAAGGCGCCCGCCGCATCCGACCGCGTCGACGCCGCGTCGCGCATGAAGCCGCGCATGCGTCCACCCTGCTCGTCCCCCCGGGCGGCGACGGCGGCGACGCGCGCGTTGCGCACCGGCGCGCCCGACCGGCTCTTGATCATCCCGCTGATCGAGGCGCTCGGGGTGAGCTCGATGATCTCCTCGCGCGCCTCCGCCCCCGCCGCGATGACCACGTTCAGAAGCACCGCGGCGGCGAATCCCCGGGCGCTCGCCCGCAAGCTTTCAATCGGACCGGGGTGAAAACCGCTCAGCGCAAAAGCGCCGTTTTCGTCGGTTTGCGCGCCGCGCACGTCGAAGCGGCTCGCCCGCGCCTCCACCGCGGCGCCCGCAATCGGCCGCCCGCTCCCCCGCTCCACCACCCTGCCCGCGAGCGCGGCGCCTTGCTCCAACACGATCCTCAGCGGCTGCGCCTGCCCCGCTTCGATGCCGTCGGCGCGAAAGGGCGCGTAGCGGTCCGACTGCACGCTGATCGAGTACAGACCCGGGCGCAGGGTATCGAAAGCGAAGCGGCCCGCCTTGTCGGTCTCCACCGCTGCGGTCGCCTCGAAGAGGTGGATCGGCTCTGGCCGCGGCGCGCGTTCGGCGCCTTCCTCCGGCGCCCCGCTCCCGCTTTCCCGGCCCCCGCGCATGCGCTCAAACGCCTGGCGGCGTTCGACCTCCTCGCGACGCCACTCCGCCGCCGCGACGAAGGCGCCCGGAACGGGCGCACCCCCCGGGTCGAGCACGATACCGGCGACCACGGCCCCCGGCTGGAGCATCACCGCGACCTCCACGGCCGTCGAGACGTCCTCAAGGCGCCCTCGCCGACTCTCGCTCACGAAGCCCGCCTTCTCCACAAATATCGTGAAGGTCGCCTGCGGCACGTCATCGAAGCGGCAGGCGCCGTCCGAGTCGGTCTCGGCGCGCTCGCGGGGCGCCTGCACCAGCCGCGTGAAGGCATCCCCGCCCAGGCCGCCGAAAGTCCGGCCGCCCGGCTCCCCCGAACTTCCGCGGTCCGAAAAAGTTATCCCCGCATAAATTGTCCCCGTATAAAAGCTCACCCGGGCTCCCGCCAGCGGTTGCCCCCCCGCGTCGGTCACAGCGACGAGAACGCCCGGCGAGGACGGCAGAACGAGCACGAGGTCGCGCGTGCCGGATTCGACGTCGGAGACCGACGCGTCCAGGTAACCCCGCGCCGATGCGCTCACCCGGTACATGCCCGGCGGCACGGTCAGCCTAAAAACGCCGCCGCGGCCGCTCACCGTCGCATCGGCCAGTTCCTCGCCGCCGCCCATGGGCCCTCGCATCGGGGGCGGCGCCAGGGCGAGCACCCGGGCGCCGGCGCGCGGACGCCCGCGCTGATCGCTCACGACGCCCTCGATCCAGTCGCCGGCCCCCAGCATGAAGTCGAGGCGGCTGGATTCCTCCGTGCGCGTCCACTCCAGGCCCAGCGCGGCGTAATCGTCATGCCGCGCGAGCACCGTGTAATCGCCGTGCGGAATGGCGGCGAGGGGAATGGCGTAGGCGCCGGAGCCATCGGTCGTCGCGGCGGCGAACGCCCGGCCGGCCTGCGCCGCCGCCCGACCGAGGATGCGGTCGCGCAGCAGCCGCTTACCGCTGTCGGCAAAGAGCTCGAAGACGGCGCGGCCCGCCGCGACGGAGACGTCCCGGCCCGCCGCGGCGAAGACGGCGACCTCGGCGCCCGCGACACCCCGGTCGTTTTCATCCGTGACGCGGCCGTAGAGGCTTGCAAGAACCGGCGCATCGGGTTCCGCGAACGGATCGCCGGCCGCGTCGACAGCGGAAGCCGCGACCGGCGGTTGCGCGACCAGCCGCGCGGCCGGCGCGTCCCCGCCGCCACCGGGAACGGCCGCGCCATCGGGCCTGCCGGGTTCGGCCCGCGAGAGGAGGAAGAGCAGCGTCGCCGCGATCGCGAGCGAGAGCGCAAAGGCGACTCCGAACTTGCGCATTGCCGTGACTCCGGGAAGCAAGGGCGCTGATCGCGCGCGGAACCGCGCGCGCAGGCCCGCCGCGGCCCTCTCGAGAATCAACCCCGCGCGGCGGCGCAAGTGGCGGCCGGCAAGCCGTTCAAAGCGCAGCGCGGAGACGCCGGAACCCGCGGGCGCGCCCTCGCCGGCCCATTAATCGCACGGTTGCGCGCACGGGGGCAGCCCGCTGACCTTCTCCGGAAAGTACGGCTTGCCGTCGAAGCTGTCGATGCCGTCGGCGACATAGGGCCTGCACGTGTTGTCGGACGCCGTGACCGGGCTGTGATCCGGCGCCAGCATCGCCCCTCCGCTGAACAAGTACGCGAGAATCTTGACCGCATCGCTGATGTCCAGCTTGTTGTCATCGTTGGCGTCCGCTGCTTTCGCGCACACGGGCGGCGGTTTCGACTCGCCCCCGAAGAGGTATCCCAGCAGCGCGACCGCATCGGCGATGTTCACCTTGTTGTCCGTGTTGACGTTGCCCATGAGGATGCTGATCGTCTCGCCTTCGCCGGCGGGCAGCGTCACGGCGCAGGCGACGCCCGACGATTCCACCGTGCCCTTGAGAGCAACGACGGTGTACGTGTGGCGGCCGTCGGGCTGGCCGGCAAGCACCGCCTGCGCGGCCGTGCCCGCCAGCGTCGCCAGCACCTCGTCGCCCTCGCACACCGCGATCACATCGTAGACATCGCCGTTGATCCAGGTGAGCATTACGGTGTTGCCCCGCCCGCGGCAGACGAGCTCCGAGACCGGGGCCGTGGGGACGCCGCTCCGAGGCGCCACGGCGCCGTACTTGACCTTGATGAAGTCGATTTCGAAGGCCGCCGCGTCGGCGGTGCTGAACGCGCCTACCAGAATCGCGGTGAAGGGAATGGTCGTATCGGCGAAAAGCCTCTCTTCCCAGCGGTCCGCGTTCTCGGGCGGCGTACGCCAATCGGGCCTGATCGGCGCCGGGTCGCCGTTCAGGTAGATCCTGCTGTGATAGGCGCCGTTCCGATCGGCGTCCTCGGTCATGTACCAGACCGACACCCACTCGCCGGGGTTGAGGCCGTAGATGTCGCCGCCGTCGCTGACGTCCAGCATGTCGCCGACCAGCGCCATCCCGAAGGACCGCGAGCCCACCGCGGGGTCGTTCGCGGACGGGTCGCCGTCGTGGTAGCACAGCGTGAACATGCCGTGGCTGGAGTCCCGCACCGCCGTGCCGACGGGAGCATCGGCGACATCGCGCGGATCGGGCGTCAACCGCCACCTGATGTAGACGGTCACGCCCTGGGCGTAGCGGCCGCCCGCGGGATTGGCGGGGGGCGCGAGCACACGGCCCAGCACGATTTTGCGGTTGCTCGGATCGGGATACCCGCCCGCGACGGGATTGCCCGGGTCCTCGATCGAAAGCGTCTTGATGCTCTGGCCGAACAACCCCTCCCCGGGTCGGCCGCGGATCTCGACGCCTCCGGGCGCGATAAGCACGGGATCGCCGGGCAGCGTGTACTCGCCCGGAGCCGATCCGTCCCAGTAATCGGACCCGACCGATCGGATCCACGATCCGTCCAGGCATCCCTCGACGCCCTTCTGGGCGACGTACCGGTCCATGGGATTGGACTGCGGGTCGTGGGCATCGGGATCGTAGACGTAGTCCCAGCCGCCGATGGGTTCCAGATAGGGCTCCTCCACCCGCGGCATGACCACGCGGTTGGAGGAGATCGGCCCGCACGGATTGCCGGCGATCGGCTCCAGCATGAGTTCGTACCTGACCTCGCCGTGTCCCGGCGTCAAGGTGGAATCCCAGTACTCGAACGTATCGGGCGGCAGGTTGTCGTTCAGAACGGCGCCCCGCCGCGAGATCCCGACGCGCCTCACCGGGTACGGGAGCGCGCCCCAGGTGATGCGCGCCGCCGGGGGCCGGCGCGTATAGTCGACGGTGGCGCGCACGCTGACGCCGGGGCAGTGGCTGACGAAGCACGAAACCGCGGGGAGCGGCGCGCCGGCGACGATGGCGCGCACCCCGTATTGGTGCTCGCCGATGACGAGCTCGTGCGTGCCGTAACTCGCCGCCGCGCCGGGCAGCGCTTCGAGCACCGCGCCGTCCCGCAGAATCTCGATCGCGTCGTAGACCGCGCCGGCCGGCACGGTCCACGTCAGGTTGAGCGCCGGCGGGTCCGCGGCCGAGTCGATCGCGCAGCCGAGCCCGAAGGGCGGCGGCTGCGTCTGGCCGGGGCGGAGGAAGCCCACCTTGTATCCGATGTAATCGAGCTCCATGGCCGCGGCCGCGCCCTTGACCGGAAGCCCGAAGGCGATGTAGTCGTCGGGATCCGTGCCGGTCTCATCGGCGCTAAGGGGATCGAAAAGCTCCTGCGCGAAGGCCGGCGTCGTCGCGCCGTTCAGGTACACCTCGACGAGGTAGGTGTCGAACGCCGTGAGCAGCACGGCCATCCACACCGTCACGAAGTCCGTGGGACCGCCGGCGTAGGCGAGATCGTACTGGTCCATCAGGAAGAGCCTGCCGTCCGGCAGGAAGGCGATCGATGCGTTGATATCGGCCTGGTCGACGACACTGATCATGCCCTTGCCGCGATTGGCGGCTTCGGTGACGAATCCCGCGCTCACCCAGTCCTGGCCGGCGGGCGGCGCCGCGTCCCTCGGGTTGGGCGTGAGGCGCCACCTCGCGATCACGGTCACGCCCTGCTTGATACTGGCCAAGTTCGTCGTCTGGCCCGGCAACCACACCGGACGCAGAAAATAGACCGCCTCGTTGGCGGGCGTACTCCACGCGAAGTTGAAGGGATTGCCCGCCGCGACCGTCGTGTCCCCCGCGACTTCCAGCGCCAGCACCGTCGCGTTCCCGCCGCCGTCGCCGAGCCCCGGGCGCAGGAGCAGCTCGGCCCCGCCGGGCGCGTCGCCGTACGGATCGCCGAGGTTGTACCGCCCGGGCGCGCTGCCGTCCCAGAAGTAGGTCTCGATGCCGCCGAGCCACTCGCCGTTCAGGAGGCCCGCGACCATGGTGCCGGAGAGCGGCACGTACTGCGCCTCCCCGGCCGCGGCCTCGTACACGTAGTCCCACCCGCCGGGCGGATCCGGCCAGCCGCCGCGCCCGAGCACCGCCCCCGCGTTCATGCCGACCGCAACGAGGACAGCCGCAAGCCCCCCTCTGCGCATGTGCACTCCCTTTTCGCTCCGGGCCGCAACTCCAGCCTTGCCTTCAACCGATCTTCCGCACCCGCAGGCGCCCGCGCCTCGTGCGCGCGAGGGCCGCCCAGGGCGGACGCGAACCGAACACGAGCTTCCGACTGGCTCAATTCTACAGGGGGCGGCGCGGCCGTGCCAAGCTCCGCTTCGGACGCCGCGCGGGGGCTTCACGCCGGGGCGCCGGCTTGAGCTTGGGCCTGGAGCGCGGCGACGCTGCCGGCGATTTCCAGGCGATAGCCGCCGTCGGGCAGCCGCTCGGCCGTGTCCACGATCGCCGGCTGCTCCAGAGCGCCGCCGCCGGCCTCGCGCGTCACGTGCACGACGGGGTGGGCGGCATCGCTCGGGTTCGCCATCGCGACCACGCCCTCGGAACCATCGGCGAGGCGCACCGGCGTGCCGGGCGGGAAGATGCCGAGGCAGCGGAAAAACAGATCCACGCAGAGGGGATTGAACTCGCTTCCCGCGCCGCGAAGCAGCACTTCGGCCGCGCGCTCCGGTGTGAAGGGTTTCTTGTACGGACGTTTGGCGGTCAAGGCTTCATAGACATCGATCACGTTGACGAGCTGCGTCAGCGGATCCACCGTGATCTGCGCCCCGAGCGCGGGGTATCCGCGCTGGTCGTTGCGCAGGTGATGCCCGAAGGCCACGCTGATGGCGATGTCGGCCACGCCCCGGGCTTCCATGAGAATCTTGGCGCCCAGCTCGGGATGCCGGCGCATCACCTGCCACTCGGCGTCACTGAGCGCCCCCGGCTTGAAGAGCACCTCGTCGGGTATCAGGACCTTGCCGACGTCGTGGAGCAGCCCCGCTTGAGCGACGGCGACCAGTTCTTTCTTGTCGGTCGTCAGGCATTCGGCGATGGCCATGGCGTAAATGCAGACGTTCACCGAGTGGTTGAAAGTGTAGCTGTCGTAGTCCTTCACCGAGGCCATGGCGACGAAGGCGTTGGGATCTTTGGAGAGCACATCGGTGAGCCTGAGGGCGATCTCCGTCATCTGAGTCAGCGACGCTTTGTGGTCATGCTTGAAGTTGGTGATGAAGTTGTGGATGGCGTCGAGCGCCCAGGGGTAAACCTCCAGGTACGACTCGCCGGTCTCCACCTCGAAATCCCCCGGCGTGGGAGCGATGGCCGCCTGCGCGCGGTCGGACGCCGCCGCGCCTTCCCGCGGCGCCTCGCGCAGCGGCTTGACCTGAAGGACGGCGTGCGCGATCTCCTGGCGGGCCAGCAGCGCGTTGAACTCCTCGGCCGAACGCGTGCGCGCCTGGAGCAGCGTTTTGATGAACGCCATGATCTCGTCGGCCGTGATGCCGCGCGCGAAGCGCGCCCCGAACCCGCCGCGCTCGCCGATCACCACCAGCAGCCGGTGCGCGCGCACGCTCAGGTCGTACAACGGCTCCCCGTCCACGATCAAGAGCCCTTTCACGATGCCGAGAACGAAGCTCTCGCGGCTTTCGAAGTACCGGTCCAGCGCCGCGGCGGCCTCCCTCGACGCCTCGGCCACGCGCCGGTGCTCCGGGAAGTACACGGTGCCGTTCATGAGCGCCACGGAGAGCGCTCGCACAATCGCCTCGGCCGACTCAGCCTGCATGGAGCTCCTCCTCCGACAGCCGCAGGCGCTGCATGAGCCGCGCTCGAACCGCCTTCGCCGCCGCTTTGGCCTGGGCCCGTAACCGGCGTCCCTTCGAGGAGAAGAGCAGCCGCCAGTCGCCGGCGATCGCCTGGATGGCATCGAGGCACCGCTCGGTGCCCAGGCGCCGCAGCGACTCGAGGCAGGCCAGCCGCTCTTCGACGTCCGCCTTGTCGGCGCCCCCGCCGCCGAGGCGGTCGGCCAAAACCGCCTCCGCCAGCGCGCTGCCCGAGTAACCCAACGTCTTGATAATCGTCATGCGCACGTGAAGATTGGCGGACACGAGCTCGCGGGAAATCACGCCGAACGCTTCGCGGTTGTCTATTTCGACCAGCCGGGAGAAGAGCTGCTGGCGGGCACCAGCCCCCACCCGGGGCAAGAGCTGCTCGATCACGCCCACGGCGGCGGGCGAAACGTTGGCAAGCACGCACTCCACAACGCGCTCGAGGCGGCTGGACCGGGTTTCATCGGGGACTTTCGCCGCGAGGAACTTGCAGAGATCCTCATAGCACAGCGGGCAGAACTCCCGCAGGCGTTCCTGGGGCATGGAGGCGCTGCGAGTCAGGAGCAGCGTGCCGAACGCCTGCGCGAACACCGCGCTCTTCGCGACGAACCTGAGCGCCGCGTACCAGGCCGACTCGTTGGCATCGATCAGGCGCCCGAGCGCCCACGCGCAGACGGCCGGCGCTCCCACCAGAATCGCCCGGTCCGAGTCCCTCAGCTTCGCGCCGCAGGCCTCCGTGACACCCGCCATGAGCACCGAACCCGCCTGGGCGTCTTCCTCCAGTTTCCGGTCCAGGAACGCCGCCAGGCGCTGCCCGATGCCTTCGCGCGCCGCGGCATCCTCCTCGCACTCCACAAGGGCCAACAGGGTGTCCCGATGGCTGCGGTCGATCTTCGCGGCGTCCCACTCGAGCCTCGCGCCGCCGCATTTCTCGGTCAACGCCGCCAGACCGCGCGCAACATTCGCAAGCGTCGCCTCCGGTGGATCGTCGCCGCGCTTTCCGGGCGCCGCGGCCGCCGGCGCCTTCCCGGGCGGCGTGACCGGCGCCGTTCCCGGCGCGGCGGCCGGCGCGGCCGGGGACGCCGCGCCGGACGCTTTCAACGCCGCCAGCACCGATGCGCCAAGCCGGAAGCTCCGCGACGTGCCTCCGACGCGGCTGAAGATGGCGCGGAGCGCATCGGCCCCGCTTCCGCCGGCCTGCCTCTGCGCCGACTGCGATTGGCCCACCCAATGCCGCACGGCCTCCCTCGATCCGAAAAGCGACGCGGCCAAGGCGCTCAACGCCTGCTCCCGGGATGCCACGGCCGCATTCATGGCCGCGTTCGTGAGATCGGTCTTCATCCTGTCGAGGAGCGCCGCGATCTCGTCCTTCAGGGCAAGCACGTTTTCGGCGCCGCCGGCGCCGCCGGGGGCGAGTTCGCGCACGAGCAAGACCAGCACATCGCTGGCGCGCACCTGCTTCGCCGCCCGCTTGCCCTCCGCCGCCGTGCCCGCGTTCCGGGCCACAAGCATTCCGAGGGCGCCCAGCCTCTCCCGGATGGAGTCGTCGGCCATGAGTTCTTTGAGCAGCCCGCGCTCGTCGGAGCTGACGCGCTTCTCGGCGAACTCGCCGACGACCTCCTCCGGCGTGCCTGCGGCGTTGCACCGGGACAGGCTGCGGGCGAGCTCGACATCGGTGGAGTCCTGGACGTACTCCTGCATGTCGTACGAGAACCCCATGACGGCGATCGCGGACGCCTTCGCCTCGGCGATGACCGCGGCCGCTCCGCCGCGCGCCTTGAGCACGTCAGGGTCCAGCAGCAGGATCTCGGCCACCGCGGACAGATCCCCCGCGCCGACGCCGGGCGCGATGGCGATATGGCGCACGAGGCGCCGGATGAGCTCGGCGGCCAGCTCGGCGGCGAGGGGCTCGCGGTCGTCGAGCTTCCGGCCCATGACTATGAGCGCATCGGGCTCGACGCACAGCGTGATCTCCGGAACCCCGGCAAGGAGCTCGACGGTCGTACGGTGCCAGGCGTCAAGCTGCGCGCCGATGCGCGCGTGTCCCGGCGGGTAGAGCCTCCTGCTCTTGACGTAGCCGAGGAGACGCCGGATAAACTCGCGCTGCGACCGAAGCTCGGGTTGCGACGGCACACCTTCCCCTGCGGGCTCAGCCCGGCCGGAACGTTGGCGCTGGCAGCGGTTGTCGGCTGTCATGATATCGATGCAATACGGACCCTGCGCCGCTCTCGACGCGCGCGGAGAGGCGGGTCAGCCGCGAAAATCGCCCTTCCTTACGAAACAATAATGCCGCGCCCGGCGCCATCCGTCACATCGCCGGGCGCTTCGCGGCGGACGCGCCGAAGCAGCGCGGCCCGCGCGGCATGGGAACCGCCTCTCCCGCGCCGCAGGCGCCTGCCGCGGGCCGGAAATCCGGCGCTTCCCACCGGCGGCCCCGGTGTGCAGCGAATCGCCAAAGCGGCGGATCTTGACACTGGGTCGCGTATTTTGGGAACATGAAAGGGCGGCGGAACTTCCGAGGAGGAGCCATGCGAACCTCGCGGCGATCGTTCATGCACCGGACCGGTGCGCTTGCGGCGGCGGGCGCGCTCTCTTCAACGCCCCTTTTCGGGGGGGCGGCTCCCGCGCGCGAGCCCTTCGCGCGCCAAGGGCCGCCATCCATCAAGGTGAGCTGCTGCGCGTACTCGCTGCGCCGGTACCTCTCGGGCAAGAACCCGCCCATGACCATGGATGACTTCCTCGTCTGGGCGGCTGAACTGGACCTGGATGGCGTCGAGCTCACGAGCTACTACTTCCCGCCCGATGCCGATGCCGCCTACTTCAACCGCCTCAAGCGGCGGGCGTTCCTGCTCGGCCTGGATGTGTCGGCCACCGCGGTGGGCAACAACTTCTGCCTCCCGCCGGGCCCTCAGCGCGACAAGGAGATCGCGGCGGTGAAGTTCGGCGTCGATCGGGCGGCCATGCTCGGCGCGCCCTGCGTGCGCGTGTTCGCGGGCGGCGCTCCCGGGGGCGTGAGCGCGGACGCCGCCAGGCAATGGGTCGTTGAGGGCCTCGAAGCGTGCTGCGCCTACGCCGGCGAGCGCGGCGTCATGCTGGCCCTCGAAAACCACGGCGGCCTCACGGCGGATGCGGAGGGCGTGCTGGCCATCGCCGCGGGCGTCGCGTCGCCCTGGTTCGGCCTCAATCTCGACTCGGGCAACTTCCACTCCGAGGATCCGTACGCCGAGCTCGCGCGCATCGCCCCGTATACCATTACGGCCCACATCAAGGTCATGGTGTCGGCCAAGGGCCGGCCGCCCGAGGAGGCCGATATCGGGCGCGTGTTCTCCGTCCTGAGAGACGCGGGCTTCCGCGGCTACGCGGCGCTCGAGTACGAAGAGTCCGGCGAGCCCAAGGCGGACTCGGCCAAGTATCTGCGCGTCATGCAGGCGGCGGCGCGCGCCGCGTCCGCGGGCGGCTCGTAGCATGCGCGCCCGACTGGATTGCGTGGAATGCATCGTCCGCCAGGCGCGGAGAACGGCCGAATTGTGCACGCCCGATCCCGCCCTCAGGCTCGCCATCGTAAAAGAGACCATGCGCCGCCTGTGCGCGGATCCGTTCGACCGCTCGCCGGCGGAGCATTCCCTCGCGGCCTACGCGGCGGCGGCGGAGCTCTCCGGCGTCTCTGACCCCTTCCGCGAGAGCAAGGCGGAACAAAACGCAACCGCCCTCGCCATGTATCCGAGGCTCCGCGCCCGCGCCGCGGGCTCGCCCGACCCGCTCCGCACCGCCGCGAAGCTGGCCATCGCCGGCAACGTCGTGGACCTGGGCGTCGGGCTCGCCTTCGACCTGAACGAGGAAATCGCGAAGGTGCTCGACGGCGTCCTGGCCGTGGATCACTTCGCGCGCTTCGAGGAGGAACTCGCCGCGGCGCGCACGCTGCTCTTCCTGTGCGACAACTGCGGCGAGATCGTGTTCGATCGGATCTTCATCGAGGCCATGCGCGCGCGGTTCCCCGAGCTCCGGGTGTTCGCCGCCGTCAAGGGCGCCCCCATCATCAACGATGCGACGCTGGAGGACGCCGCCGCCGTAGGGCTGGCCGAGGCGGCCGAGGTCGTCTCGACGGGATGCGCCTGCATCGGCGCGCCGCGCGGCGCCATCGCCCCGCGCCTGGCGGAGCTCCTCGATTCCTGCGACCTGGTCATCGCCAAGGGGCAGGGGAATTTCGAAACGGCCGGCGATCCGCCGCGCCCCATGTACTTCCTGCTCAAGGCCAAATGCCCCTGCGTCGCCGAGGAGCTCGGCGTGCGCTTCGGCGATGTCGTCTTCATGCGGCGGCCCGCGCCGGAAGCGTGACGGCGGCAGTCGGCTCTGTTACAATGAGCGCTCACTCGGGAGACCGAACCATGAGCACGTGGGACGATATCGACGGCCAGACCCGCGGCTTGAATTCCGAGCCATACCGAACGCCGGCCGCCGTGTGCGCCGCCCTCGGGAACGAGAAACGCATCGAGCTGGTCGCGCTCCTCGCCAAGGGCGCGCTGTCGGCCACCGACCTGCGCGAGAAGACCGGCCTCTCGCGAAGCAGCCTTTCGCAGCACATGAACATCCTCGAGGCGCGGGGCCTCGTCAAGGCGAGGCCCATGGGGCGGTGCGTCGCCTACGAGCTGGCCAGCACCGCGGTCACCGATGTCTATCGCGCGGTCGCGCGGCTGTGCCGCGAGCGCATCGAGGGATTGCGCAAGCTCGCCCGGCAACTTTGAGGGCGCCTTCGGCGGACGCGACCTGTGAATCCCCGCCCCTTTTCCGTGGAAGGGGGGGAGAAGCCTTCGGCGGACGCGACCCGTGAGTTTCGGTCGCGCTAGGGCCGCGGCCTGCTCCTGAAACCCGTCGGCATGGCTTGGACGACGTAACGCACGTCGTTGTCGCCCTCGTCGATTTCGATGCCCACTTGGAACGTCACGCAGTCGAACGCCCGCGAGATCCCGTAGAATTGCTCGGCGGTGGTGCCCCGGGCGAAATCGTAGCGGTAGTAGGCGCTCAACGTGTACACGTCCGACAGATTCCAGTCCAGGTCGGCCCAGAAGTAGTTGCGTTCCTTGCGGCCCAGGGCGCGGTCGCCGGCGAGAAAGAGATCGCCGGCCGTGATGACGAGCCTGCCGGGCAGCCTCAGGACGACATACGGGCTCAGCGCCTCGAACCCCTTGCCGCGCTCGGTGTCGATCTCGGCCTCGACCCCGATCGTGATGTTCCGGTGCACCAGATCGGAGAAGAGATCCAGGTGCACGTTGGACCAGTTCATGGGCCGCCCGTCGCCGCCGTGGCGATTGTCGCGCGCGGCGTCAGGGTAGTATCTGGCCCGCGCCCGCAGCTCGAGCAGCCGTTCGATGGCTCCCGACACGCCGGGCGCGGTGCGCTCCCGCCGCCCGAGAAGATAGGTCGCGAGGGCCAGCTCCAGATACTGGAGCCGGTCGAGGGCATCGATCGCATCGAAGGGGTAGAACTCCCCGCGGCCGCGGGAGGAGTAAAACGCGTTCGCGTAGGTCACTTCGGGCACCACGACGTGGCGGATGCCGTCGATGCCGAGCCATGCGGACTTGAAGGCATAGTTGCGCCAGATCTGCGTCCCCGCGCTCGCGCCGCCCTCCTGGACGACGCGCTCCGCGTTGCCGGGCGCGTTCCAGCGGTGCTCGTAGTGCGTGCCGCGCAAAGCGTAATAGGGCCGCAGACGGAGGTAGCGGCCGGCGCCGAAGGGCAGCGCCGCCGTCCCCTCGGCATGATAGCGCGCCGTGCGGAACGAATCCCCGTCGGGGTCGAACTCCGCGTCCGGCAGCCGGCGCAGGTTGCCTGCCCGCGCCGCGCCCTCCACCGTGGGGCCGACCGCTTCGGTGATGCGCCGCGGGAAAAGCTCCACCCGGCCCTCGGGCAGGTACTCCTTCGCGTTTTCGAATTCGTTCACCCGCGGCGCGTACAGAACCGAGGCCAGAACCGTGTCGGCGAACTCGCGGCGCCACTGGACGTAGGTCTCGGGCGCGTGCTCGCCGTACAGTTCGTGCTGAAAGAACTCCTTGTAGAAGTTGCGGTCGCGCCACTTGGCCACCTCGGCGTCGAGAAAGCCCAGCAGCGGTATTTGCTGGCGGTGGAAGTAGCGCAGCCGATACCTGTCCTTGGCGCGCCATTCGCCGGGCGACCGGGGCGCGAAAAGATCATCCTGGCGGCGATCATCGCCCGTGTCGTGGATGCCGTACAGCCGGAGTTCGCCGGCCATGTTCTTCCACGACCTCCCGAGCCAACGCCGCGGGCGGCTTCCGTAGCTAAGCTCGGCGCCGACCCCGGCGCCGCGTTTCGAGAAGCCGTCGATGAGCAGTTCGGCTCCCACGGGGATGCCGGTCGCATTGCGCAGGCCGCGGAGAAGCTGCGCCGTCCCGGGCACGCGGCCCAGATCCCACCCGGTGCGCGCGTTGTAGCCGAACCGGCCCGACTTGCCCGCGCGCAGGCGCGTCAGCGGTATCGCGCGGAAGTAGCGCGTGGACAGATTCGCGGGAGGCAGCGGCAGGACGCGATGCTCGGCGACGGACAGGTACTGGCCCCGCGGCCGGATCTCGTACTCGCCCGGCGAATCCTCCTCCTCGACCACCTCCACCGCGCCGCATTTCAGCCCCCAGTGCGGCGTGGCGAGATCGCAGGTCGAGACCGTGATGTCTCGGCCGGAGAAGTAATGAAATCCGACGCGCGCCTTCTCCCCCGCCGCCTGTGCCTGCGCGACCTTGCCGCGGAAGCGCAGCTCGCGCGCCACCAGCATGAGGGTCGTCGGCAGATTCTTCTCTTCCAGGCTCCCCACGTTCCTGACGCGAAGCGTCGTGTTGACCGCCAACCCCTGCAGCAGGCGGCCGTCGTACAGCAATCCCTCGGCGCTCAGAAACGGCTCGGGCCCGTACTCGTACTCCGGGCCCGGACCGACGATGACGTTGCCCTCGGCGTAGATCACGAAGGGGTGCGTTATAGCGACGTGCCTCGGGTTCAGGTAGTACACGAAGAGCAGGCGGTCCGCGCGGAAAACCACCTGTTTCGTTTCGAGCCGCGCGTTGCCCAGGAGCGCGAGATACACGTAGGTGGGAGCGCGCTCGTTGTCGGAGCCGAAATTCATGCGGTCGGCCCGCTGCGCGACGAAACCGGCCGCCTGGAGGGCCTCGCGCACGCCCGCGATGCCCTCCAAGCCGGCGGCTCGGGACGCTCCCCCGCAGGCGAGCAACCCGGCCGCGAGTGCGGCCGACAGCCTCTTCATTCTTCTCCTCACCGGCCCCGCGCGGCCGTGCACGCCGTCACGGCACGGGGACTCTCCTCGGACCCCGCGCGGGTTCGGCGAGATTATACGCACGGCCGCGCGGCGCGGCAAGCACAAACTGCCCCGGGGGAGGCGGTTGCGCTGTCTGGAAGTCTGCGCGTGTGTGGAGTTTCCATGGTGG
>ERZ795049.31-NODE-31-length-224076-cov-225.153722_pt1 | contig 224076 bp, 208 predicted proteins | sample MGYA00375133_ERZ795049 | MGnify/ENA primary metagenome ERZ795049 (study PRJEB30178, sample SAMN05720147) | activated sludge metagenome | isolation source: anaerobic digester from wastewater treatment plant | place: Japan | collected 2015-04-20 ...
CGATAATTTCATCAATAATACCTAAAGATGCCGCGAAATACGGATTGTTGAATTTATCTTCATACGCGGCGACAAGTTCCGCTCTTTTTGCCGCGGGGTCACTGGCAGCGGAAATTTCCGCGCGGTAGATGATGTTGCAGGCTCCTTCCGCGCCCATCACGGCGATTTCCGCCGTCGGCCACGCCATAACGTAATCCGCGCCCAATTGCTTGGAGCACATGCCCAGATAAGCGCCGCCGTAAGCCTTGCGCGTGATGACCGTTAATTTGGGCACGGTCGCTTCGGAATAGGCGTGCAGAAGCTTCGCGCCGTGACGGATGATGCCAGCCCATTCCTGATTGGTGCCCGGCATGTAACCGGGGACATCGGTAAAAGTTAAAAGAGGGATATTGAAGGCGTCGCAAAAACGGATAAAGCGCGAAGCCTTATCCGAGGCGTTAACATCCAGAACGCCGCCCATAAAACGCGGATTGTTGGCAATTACGCCGACGGTTTGACCCATCACGCGGATGAAGGCCACGACCATATTCTGCGCCCACATTTCCATCGGCTCGAACATCTCGCCGTTGTCGGCCACTGACTTGATTATCTTTTTCATATCGTAGGCGCGGTTGACTTTATCGGGCATGATGGTGTCCAGTTCCGTGCAGATTCTATCCGCGCTGTCCGTGCAATCAGCCGCCGCGAGAGGGGTTTGACAGCTGTCGGGGAGGTAAGAAAGCAACGTCTTGATTTTTTCAAGGCAGTCCTGATCGTTTTCCGTGACAAAGTGGCAGACGCCGCTTTTGGTGGCATGCGCCACCGCGCCGCCCAAATCATCATGCGTCACTTCTTCGCCGATTACGGCTTTAATGACGTCCGGACCGGTGATATACATGTAAGAACTTTGCTTGACCATAAAAACCCAGTCGGTAAGCGCCGGAGAATAAACCGCGCCGCCAGCGGTGGGGCCCATAATGGCGGTAATCTGCGGAATATAGCCGGAGGCAATTGTATTGCGGTAGAAAATGCCGCCGTAGCCTTCGAGCGCCGGGACGCCTTCCTGAATACGCGCGCCGCCGGAATCGTTGAGCGCCACAAAAGGCTTGCGCGCCGCCAATGCCATATCCATCGCTTTCCAGATTTTTTTGGCGTGCATTTCGCCGAGGCTGCCACCGGAACTGGTGAAATCCTGCGCCGCGGCAAAAACAACGCGCTCGTTTATTTTACCGAATCCGGTGACGACGCCGTCAGATGGTATATCTTTCTTATCCAGACCAAACAAAGTGGAGCGGTGTTTTACGAAAAGCTGGATTTCTTCAAAAGTGCCTTTGTCGAATAAAAAATCCAGTCTTTCACGCGCGGTTAATTTGCCGCCTTCATGCTGTTTATTTACCTGTTTTTCGCCTCCCATCATTCTGATGTTTTGGCTTTTTTTCTCGAATTCATTGATTTTATCTTTTGTTGTTTTTTGTGAATCGTCCGCCATAAGTCCTCTCCGTTTCCATAATTAATTCAATAAAGATTTTGCTTAAGTATTCAATGTTTAAAAGAAATATTTGTGACGAGCTGAATCCTAGCTTTTTTGCCGAAAACTGGCAAGAAAAAATAATAGTGATATACATGAAATAGCAAAGATATATTTAAGCGAAACTTCTGCTTTATTTTTTTTGGTAAAGCGAATAAATTCTTTTGCGGTGAAATATGACGGATAAAAACATGCGAAATTTTAAGATAGTGGTGGAATACGACGGCAGCGCTTACCGCGGCTGGCAGAGGCAGAAAAATGGCGTATCCATACAGCAAGTTTTGGAAGAAGCTATAAAAAAAATTACCGGCCAGAAAGTTTCCGTGATCGGGTCGGGCCGCACGGATGCTGGTGTGCACGCGCTTAATCAGGTAGCCAGTTTCCGTTGTGCCACGAAATTGCCGGTAAATAGTCTCTATCGAGGCGTGAACAGCGTTTTGCCGGAGGATATCGTGGTAAAAGATATGGAAGAAGTGCCTTTTGAATTTCACGCGCAACGCGATGTCAAAAGCAAAATTTACGTTTATAAGATTTGCAATCAGAAACTGCGCCCCGCGCTGGGGAGAAATTATTCCTGGTTTGTCCGGTACGATTTGGATTTACAGAAAATGCGCCAGGCGGCAAAAAAATTAATCGGCACACATGATTTTTCCTGTTTTTGCGCCACCGGCACGGATGTGCTAGACCGCGTGCGGACGATTAAAAATATCGAGATTAAAAACGAGCAGGAAGGAAATATCGAAATAATTGTGGAAGCCAAGGGTTTTTTGAAATATATGGTGCGCAATATCATCGGCACGCTGGTGGAAGTGGCGCGTGGAAAACGAAAGCCGGAGGAAATGAAAAAGTTAATCGATTCGCGCGACCGTCAAATCGCGGGAGCTACCGCCCCGGCGCACGGGCTTTTCTTAATGGAGGTTAAATACTAAGAGTGAAAATATTATTATTGGGACACAAAGGAATGTTGGGGAACGATCTTCTTAAAAAATTATCTGCCGATCACGAAGTTATCGGCATGGACAAAGAGGAAATTGATATTGTTTCCGCCAAAGAATGCAAAAATGCCGTCGCGGAAGTTAATCCGGATATTGTTATCAATGCCGCCGCTTTTACCAATGTAGATGGCTGTGAAACCGCAAGAGACGCCTGTTTTGCCGTAAACGCGGAAGCGGTAAAAAATATCTGCGAAGCCTGCCGCGGCAGGGATATCAGAATCATTCATTTCAGCACAGATTATGTTTTTGACGGCACGGCAACAAAACCTTACGAAGAAAATGACAAGTGCAATCCCATCAGCGCCTATGGCGCGTCAAAACTGGCGGGCGAACGTTATCTGCAGTCGCTTTCCGATAATTATCTGCTCATCCGCACTTCCTGGCTTTATGGCGTAAACGGGAAAAATTTTGTCCGCACAATTCTGGAAAAAGCAAACGCCAAAAATTTCATTCAGGATACAATGACCAAAGCGGGTGCAGTGCAGGAACATCCCGCGATTCTTACAGTGGTTGATGATCAGATAGGCTCTCCTACTTACACCAAAGACCTGGCTGCGGCGGTAGATTTGCTCATTTCTCAAAATCAGAACGGTATTTTTCATGTCACCAACCGCGGTCATTGCAGCTGGTATGAATTTGCCGCGAGAATCTTAAAAGAAGCGGGCGTTGATAACGTTGAAGTAAAACCAATTAAAACATCTCAGCTGCAAAGACCGGCCATGCGCCCCGCCTACAGCGCTTTGAGTATGCAGAAATTCATCACGACTACCGGAAAGACACCTCAGCCGTGGCAGCTGGCTGTGCAGGATTATCTTAAGAATATTAAATGTATACAATGATTATCCTTTCGTTTTTGCTTATTTACCGTAAGTGAGTGTAATTTAATGATTGTTGCAACATGATATCGAATTTGTTAATTTTAAAAGCAAAGTTAATAAGGTTTTTCTTGTTTTACCTGGAACGGCTGCTTTGTGGCAGTCACCAAACAAGGAGGATTTTATGAAGTTGAGAAGTGTATTTACCGCAATCATGATTGGTACACTTTTAATCTTCGCTTCTGCGGGTGTTTGCCAGGATGAAACCGGTGAGGAATACGTAGAATCGATTGGTTATGGTCTGGTTAACTGGACTGCCGGCTATATTGAAGCGATGAATATCGGCGCGCCGCCGCCTGAATTGGCGGGGAGAATCAACGCTCGGCCTGTGGCGCTGCGCACGGCTAAAGAGAAGGCGCTGGGTGATTTGATGGAAATTGTTAAAGACATCCAGGTGGATTCAACAAGAAAAATAAAAGATTTTATGATGGAAAGACAAGATATTAATGCGCAGATATTAGATTTTGTGCAGAGAGACGCTATGGTTAGCGATCAGCAGTATTTGCCGGACGGAACGGCCGAAATAAAATTGCGCGTGCCGATTTACGGAAATCTAACGAGGATAATTTTACCCGCGAGCATAACGGAAGTAGAGGACATGAAACTCCCAGCAGTTGCTTCTCCTTCTGACACTTCAGCGTCTCCGCCAGCGGCGCACAAGACGGCGCCGCGAATACCACCCACTTCACTTATGCATTCGGGAATCATTGTGGATGCGCGCGGGATGGGGGCAAAACCGGCTATGGCGCCAAAAATTTTTGACGAGAACGGTAAGGAAATTTACAGCTACTCCAGCGTTGACCGTGAATACGCAGTCAGGCAGGGCACGGTTGTCTATACGCGCGACATTGTTTCCGCGCGGACGAACCAGCGAGTAGCGGCAAATCCTTTGACGATTAAGGCCGTGAAAACAGCTGCTACAGGTAAAACAGACCTGGTGATAGGCAATATCGATGCGCAACGGATTCGCGGGACAATCCAAGAAACAATTTTGTTGAAGCAATGTCGCGTTATCATTGTATTGGACTAGACCTGAGGTGCAAGCTTTGGAAGCAGCGATTGCCGAGTGAAGGAAGTGCGGAATTTGGTATTTAAAGATGTGCAGCGCTCTTGAAAAAAGATAGGAGAACGAAAGGGAATAGGGAGATAGTCGCTTTGTCTAAGCGCATTGTTGTTTTATCCTCAGAAGTGGTCGGTAAGATTGCCGCCGGAGAAGTAGTGGAGAGGCCGGCATCCATTGTCAAGGAGTTGGTGGAAAATTCCATTGATGCGGGCGCAACAAATATCGACGTGGAATTAGGAAAAGGCGGTTGCCAATCGATAAAAGTTGCCGATGATGGATTGGGGATGGACGCGGAAGATGTGCCGCTGGTTTTTAAACGGCACGCAACGAGTAAAATCCATAAATTCGAGGATATTTATCATATTTATTCTTTTGGCTTCCGCGGAGAGGCCATTCCCAGCATTGCCTCCGTGGCTAGAGTGGAATTGTTGACCCGCGGGGAAGGGGAAAAAGAGGGGACAAAAGCCGTTGCGGAAGCGGGAACGGTAAAAGAAATTTCCCCGGCAGGTTGTCCGGTCGGCACTAAAATACTTGTGAGTGATATTTTTGCCCGTGTTCCCGCCCGGAAGAAATTTCTGAAAAAAGAGTCGACAGAACAAAGTTTGTGTATGGAGGCAATTATCCGCTTGGCGCTGGCCCATCCGGAAATTCGCTTTCATGTGCTGAGCAACGGACGCGAATCGTTTACCGCTCCGAAAACAAACAATATCGCGCAGCGTGTTGCCGCAGTCATGGGTATGGATTTTTCCGCGCACTGTATCCCGGTCAACGACGAAAAAGAGAGCATGAAATTAACTGGATTCGTTTCCCACCCGGAATTTAACCGGTCCAATTCGAAATATATCTACCTGTATGTCAATAAACGTTTTGTGCGGGATAACAGCATGCTTCATGCGGTTTTATCCGCTTACCGCCAGGTTATTCCTCCGCGACGTTATCCCGCCGGGGTTTTATTCATCGAACTGCCCGCACAGGACGTGGATGTAAATGTTCATCCGGCCAAGTTGGAAGTGCGCTTCAGGGATTCCCGCGGCGTTTATGACCTCATTTTTCAAACAGTGGGGCAAAATCTTTTGCAGGCAAGCGCAAAAGATAGTTTTGTTTATCGCCTGGAACAGAAAAAAAATGAATCATCAATAGGCGATGCGCGCCAATGGTATAAGTATCACGATAAATCCGCCGCTTTGATTTCCCAAGGAGTGTTGCCGTCGAGAGCTTTGAAGGAAGCGGTTGTTACAGCTGGCTTGGAATATAAACCGGTAGGCGAAAGAGTCGGCGAACACGCTTCGGAACGAATAACTTTTTCCGGGTGGAGTTATTTGGGACAAATTGCTGGCACTTATCTGGTATTTTCCGGCGAAGATGGACTGCTTTTGATTGACCAGCACGCGGCGCATGAAAGGATTATTCTGGAGAGGTTAAAAAATACCGGACAGCAAAAAGTTGCGTCGCAGCGTTTGTTGATGCCGGAAATCGTCAGCGTCACACAATCGCAAATTACTTTATTATCCGAGCACATAGCGTTATTATATGAAGCCGGACTGGAAGTGGAAATCTTTGGTAAGGACACGCTGGCGATAAAGGCATTACCGGCAATATTATCCGGTTCTCAGGCCAAGGAAGTAATTGTTGACATTGCTGACAAGCTCACTGGCAAGAATCAGCTTTCTTCCCTTCAGGAAAAGAAAGAGGAAATTTTCGTCGCTTTGGCTTGCCGCGCGGCAGTTAAGGCAAACAACATGCTTTCTCTGGATGAAATAGCCGCGCTTTGCCGCGATTTGGAGAAGACGCCTTTTAGCTCCACCTGCCCACATGGCCGACCCATCAGTATAAAATTTCCCATAAGCGAAATTGAAAAAATGTTTAAAAGAAAATAGTTATGCAAAAGATACCCCTAGTGGTTATCAATTCGCCCACGGCAACAGGTAAAACATCTTTAGCCATAAAGCTGGCGCTGAAATTTGGCGGGGAGATAATTAACGCGGATTCGATGCAGGTTTACCGTTATTTTGATATCGGTACGGCAAAACCAACCCCCGAGCAAAGAAAACAGGTCAGACACCATCTGATTGATGTCATTGAACCGGACGAAGAATTTAATGCGGCGCTGTATGCGGACATGGCGCGTGAAGTTATCAGGAAGCTTAACGAAGAAAAAAAGCCGGTTTTCATCGTGGGGGGTACAGGCCTCTATATTCGCGCCCTGCTTAAAGGAATTATCGAAACGCCACCCGTTGATGAAGGAATCCGCGGTTATTATAAAAAGCTTGGTCAAACCCGGGGTAAAGAATATCTCTATGATTTGTTGAAGAAAAAAGACAAGGCGGCGGCGAGCCGCATCAAACCGAATGATGCGGTAAGAGTCATCAGAGCGCTGGAAGTTCTGGAGCAAACAGGCGAGTCAATTACCTCTAAGCAAACCAAACATGCTTTTGCTGACAGCCCCTATCACTCATTAAAGATTGGTTTGCGGGTCGAGCGCGATGAACTTAGAAAGAGGATCATTGACAGAACCTCTGGAATGCTGGATTTGGGCTTGGTCGATGAAGTAAAAAGAATTTTGCAAGAATATGGCGAGGGAATAAAGCCTCTGCAATCGCTTGGTTATCGGCAAATTATCAGGTATTTGGTGGGGGATTATGATCTTGCCGAGGCCAAACGATTGATTAATCGAGATACGTGGCATTATGCCAAACGTCAAATAACTTGGTTTGCCGCCGATAAAGACATACAATGGTTTGCGCCTGATAGTTTTCAGGATATTACTGTAGCGGTTCGAAAATTTTGGCAGGGAACGCCAATGGTTGAAACATAGGAATATTACTTGACATCTGCAGTTTCTAAAGATAATTATGCATTTCGTTTTCGCCGGTTCTGACGCGGATTCTAAATATTTGGTGTCGGTTTTGTAATTACTTGAGAAACAAGAAATTTGATATTTGCAAAATTTGAGGGGCAGATGAAAAGGAAGCAACTTAAACGTTGTTTTTGAAAGCAGCATAAAATGGCGCTTTCCCGAAAAAGCATAGATATCAAGGGCGTTGAGCCCTTTTTATTTGTAAGTATGTTTGTGGAGTGAAATAAGTAATGAGTAAAGAAATATTAAAAAAAGCATTTGAGCCGCAAGAAGCAGAAAAAAGAATATACGACTACTGGCTGAAGAAAAATTTTTTTCATGCGGCGGACGAAAGCGACAAGGAACCTTTTTCTATTGTTATTCCGCCGCCCAATGTGACCGGTATGCTGCATATGGGGCACGCATTGAACAATACGCTGCAGGATATAATAATACGCTTCAAAAGAATGCAGGGATTCAATGCTTTGTGGATGCCGGGAATGGACCATGCTGGAATAGCCACACAAAATGTTGTGGAGCAGGAACTGGCCAAGGAGGGATTGACGCGGCATGATTTGGGGAGGGAACAATTTATTGCCCGTGTCTGGGAGTGGAAGGAAAAATACGGTGGCGTTATTATCAATCAGTTAAAAAGACTGGGCTGTTCCTGTGATTGGCAAAGAGAGCGCTTCACCATGGACGAGGGCCTTTCGCAGGCGGTTAGGGAAGTTTTTGTTAAACTCTACGAAGATGGCCTGATTTATCAGGGAGACTATATCGTAAATTGGTGTCCGCGCTGCCACACGGCGATTTCGGATTTAGAAGTGGAGTTTGTGCAGGAGGCCAGTTGCTTGTGGCATATTGGCTATCCGATGGCTGAAGGCAAAGGAGAAATTATTGTAGCTACCACCAGGCCGGAAACAATTCTGGGCGATACGGCAGTCGCCGTAAATCCCAATGATAAACGATACAAAGACAAGATAGGCAAATTTGTTTATTTGCCGTTGCTCGACAAAAAGATACCGATTATCGCTGATGAGTATGTATCTATGGACTTTGGATCCGGTGCACTGAAAATAACGCCCGGATGCGATCCCAACGATTTTGTAATCGGTCGCAAACATAATCTGGAAATAATAACCATTATGGATGGACGTGGAGCCATCAATGAAAAAGGAGGAGTTTATAAGGGGCAGGACCGGTATATGGCGCGGAAAAATATCCTTGCTGATTTGGAAAAAAGAAAATATCTCATCAAAACAGAGCCTTATACTCACAATGTCGGCAAGTGCTACCGATGCAAAACAGATATCGAGCCGATGGTTTCTAAGCAGTGGTTCGTCAAAATTCAGCCGCTGGCTAAGCAGGCGGTTAAAGCGGTGGTCGAGGGTAAAACAAAACTCGTTCCCAAAACCTGGGAGGCGACTTATTTTGAATGGATGAACAATATACGCGACTGGTGCATCTCGCGTCAGTTATGGTGGGGACATCGCATTCCGGTCTGGTATTGCGACGGCTGTTCCGAAGTTATCGTTTCCAAAACCGATCCGGCTAAGTGTCCCAAATGTGGCGGCAAGTCTTTAAAACAGGACGAAGATGTTCTCGATACGTGGTTTAGCTCGGCGCTTTGGCCTTTTTCCACTTTAGGTTGGCCGAAAAAAACAAAAGCACTGAAAAATTTTTATCCCACATCGCTTTTGATAACCGGCTTTGATATTCTTTTTTTCTGGGTTGCCCGAATGATGATGATGGGGCTTTACGTGATGAAGGATGTTCCCTTCAAAGATGTATATCTGCACGCTCTGGTGCGCGATGAAAAAGGGGAAAAAATGAGCAAGTCCACTGGCAATATCATCGATCCACTGGTGATGATCGATAAGTACGGCACAGATGCTTTCCGTTTTACGCTGGCGGCCTATACGGCGCAGGGCAGGGATGTGCGCATGTCTCCCGAAAGAATCGAAGGTTACAAGTTTTTTGTCAACAAAATATGGAATGCCGCCAAATTGGTGTTGTCAAATCTGGAAGATTATGATGAAAAGAAAGCCTTTAAAGCGAAAGATTCTCTTCCGGAGAAATGGATAAAGGCGAAACTTAATGCGGCAACAGAAGGAGTTTCCCTGAATCTTGAGGAATATCGCTTTAATGAAGCCGCCGCCGCGATTTATCGTTTCGTCTGGCATGAATTCTGCGACTGGTATCTGGAGCTGATTAAACCCGCGCTTTACGGAAAAACCGATGAACAACAGCGCTGCGCGGCACAAAGAACAATGCTCGATGTTTTTAAAATTGTTCTTAAATTATTACATCCTTTTATGCCTTTTGTTACTGAAGAACTCTGGCAGGTACTGAAGGGAAAAAACGAAGGTTCGGTCATGGTCAGCGAGTTTCCCAAATATGAGAAAGAAGCAAAAACGACCAAAGCGGAAAAAGAAATGCAGCTTATCATGGACATAATCACCTGTGTGCGTAACATTCGCGGGGAGATGCGAATACCGCCATCGCGTAAATTGAGTGTTATGGTTTCCGTCCCTGATGGAAATTCTAGAAAAATTATTGAGTCCGGTAAAAATTATATAATTAATATGGCCAATGCCGAGGAATTAAGTGTGGACGTGAATTTAAAAGAGCCGAAAGGCGTCGCCACGGGGGTGGTTAATTCCGCCAAAGTATTTGTTCCGTTGGCAGGGATTGTCGACATATCCGCTGAAAAAATGCGCCTGCAAAAAGAACTGGCGAAAGCTGAGAAAGATTTGCAGCAATGCTCAAAAAAATTAGCCAATCGCGACTTTAGAGAAAAAGCGTCATCGGCGGTTATAAAAAAAGAAGAAGAAAAACTGAATGAATTAAAAGAGCGCTACACTGCTTTAGAAGGTGCCCTGAGTAAACTAAAAGAGATTCAAATGTAAGAATAAAACTATGCGCGACGTAAGAAAATCAGTGCAAATTAAAAAAATTATCAAAGGAGCATTGAAAGAGGATATCGGTAAGGGCGATATAACCACACGGGCGATTGTAAAACCTGAAGTCCGCGGGTATGCCGAAGCAATGGCAAAAGACGAATTCCTAGTGGCGGGAATTGATGTTTTTGGGGAAGTATTTAGAATTCAGGATAGGTGTATAAAAGTCAAAGGCCTGATGAAAGATGGAAGGAAAGTGAGAAAAGGAGATATTATCGCTTGCGTGGAGGGTCCCCTTCATTCAATTCTTCAGGCCGAACGCGTCGCTCTTAATTTATTTCAGCGGATGTGCGGAATAGCTACACAAACAAACAGATACGTCAGAGCGGTTCGTGGCACAAAAGCAAGAATTTTGGATACGCGCAAAACTATGCTCGGTTTGCGCCTGCTGGATAAAATGGCCGTGAAAATTGGTGGCGGTGTGAATCACCGTATGGGGCTTTATGATGCTGTGCTCATTAAAGACAACCATATAGCTGCGGCGGGCGGCATAACCGAAGCGGTCAGGGCACAGAAAAAAGCTTTACGAAAAAAAACAAAGATAGAGGTAGAAACAAAAAATTTAGAGGAAGTGAAAGAGGCCTTGAAATCCGGCGTAGACGTTGTGATGCTGGACAATATGCCTGTTTTCGAAATGAAAAAAGCGGTAAAAATGGTTGCCGGAAAAGTGCTGTTGGAAGCATCAGGCAATGTAAGTTTGAAAAATGTTTCCGCAATCGCGAAAACCGGCGTGGATTTTATATCCGTGGGCGAAATCACGCACTCCGTGCGCGCGGCGGATATTTCGCTGAAAATCAGAAACCGGGAAGAAAAGAACAAAAGAAATTAAAAATATTTTATTGGAGTTATATATGGCTGTTGAACAAACATTGATTTTGATAAAACCGGACGGGCTGGTCAAATCCCTTACCGGGAATGTTATTTCCAGATTGGCGGAAGCAAAATTAACCATTATGGGCGCAAAGGTTGTGCGTGTAAGCAGAGAGCTGGCTGAAAAGCATTACGAACACCTCAAGGATAAGCCGTTCTTTGAAGAATTAATTCAGTACATCATGGGTGAGGTGCATAAAACATACCGCGTTCTTGCGCTGGTATATCAGGGCGAAAACGCAATTGCCAAAATAAGAGATATCGTCGGGGACACAGACCCGGAAAAAGCAAATCCCGTGTCTATTAGAGGGGCTTACGGAAGAGTGACGAGAGCAGGCGTGTTTGAAAACGTGGTTCACGCTTCTTCCAGTCCCGAAGATGCAGAAAAAGAAATTAAGCTGTGGTTTATGCCGGACGAAATTGTTGAGGATTTGTATCCGGTAAAAGAAATCACGCTAAATGAATTAAAGAGAATAATTTGGGCCTGATTCGAACAAACTTCGTAGAATATTCATTGAATCCCTTTTTATGGATTTGTGCCTGCCAGAACTAGAGAAAGAATTATCCGCAGAAATCATTGGCCGTAAAATTTACTATTTCACGGAAATTGGGTCGACTAATGATGAGGCCTTCATGCTTGGCAAGGAAGGGGCTCCGGAGGGCACGGTTGTTTTGGCCGACAGCCAAGTTAAGGGAAAAGGCAGATTGGAAAGAATCTGGCATTCACCACCGCAGGTCAATATTTATACATCAATTATCCTGAGGCCTGATTGTTTACCTGTTGATGCATCTCGCATAACGATAATGGGCGGTTTGGCCGTGGCTGAAATAATCGAAAATATTTGCCCCGGAGAAACACGGATTAAATGGCCCAATGACGTTTTGCTAAGCGGGAAAAAAGTATGCGGGATACTAGCCCAGATGCAATCGCATGGCGATAAGATTGACTTTGTCGTTGTAGGTATTGGTATAAACGTAAATATGAATGTTGAAGAACTTCCCTTGGAAATCAAAAGTGTCGCGACATCCATTTTCGTTCAAACCGGAGAGTTATTTTCACGTCAGGATATTTTAATATCTCTGTATAAAAATATTTCAAAATGGTATAAAACGTTTCTTGCTGGCGGTTTTGACATGATAAAAGAAAAATGGTTAACAATGGCGGCGTTGATAGGCGGCGATGTATGCGTGAGATTTAGGAATGAAGTAATAAACGGGAAGGCGGTGGGGATAGATCAACAAGGCGCATTGATTTTGTCCCGGCCGGGAGGGGAGATAGTAAAAATATTGGCGGGAGATGCGTCGATATTAAAGGAGAATTGAAATGTTGCTGGTAATAGATGTGGGCAATACTAACACTGTATTGGGGCTCTATGACGATGATAAGCTGATTCATGACTGGCGTATTCGCACGGAAATAGACCATACGGTTGATGAATACGGCATGTTGATTTTCAATTTATATCAATCCAGCAGAATCAGAACAGAGCAACTAAAGGAAATAAAAGATATTATTATTTCCTGTGTTGTACCGCCCATGCTCAATATTTTGGAGCCGGTATGTATAAAATATTTTAATGTAAAGCCGATAATTATTGGCCCAGGGATTAGAACGGGAATGCCCATTTATTACGATAATCCCAAGGAAGTAGGCGCCGACCGGATAGTTAATGCAGTGGCTGCGTACCATAAATACCATCGGGCCGCGATAATTATCGATTTTGGCACGGCAACGACATTTGACTATATCTCCCCCAAAGGCGAATATATGGGAGGCTGTATCGCCCCGGGGATTCTGATTTCGATTGAAGCTTTGTTCCAGCGGGCGGCAAAATTGCCACGTGTGGAATTCAGCAAGCCCAAAACAGTCATTACCAAAGACACGGTAAGCGCCATGCAGGCGGGTATTATATTTGGCTATGCCGGCTTAATTGATGGAATTGTTCAAAGGATGAAAAATGAAGCGAAGACCGATCCTATGGTCATTGCCACCGGAGGGTTGGCGGCAATCGTGGCGACGGAGACAAAGAGCATCGAAAGAGTGGAAGAAATGTTGACATTGGAAGGTTTGCGGATTATTTATCACATGAACAAAAAATAAAAAACTGGATGACTGTTTATGTCGTGGATATATTCATTGTGTAATGAATAAGTTAAAAAAGTAAATTTCAGGCAAGGGGAAAAACAATGTTAAGTGTTGGCTTAACTGGAGGTATTGCTTGTGGTAAATCTACGGTGGCCGATATGTTTGTCCGCAAGGGAGCATATCTAATTGATTTTGACGTGCTTGCCCATGAAGTGCAAAAACCGGGAAGGGCGGCATGGGAAAAGGTTGTCAGTTATTTTGGCGATGATATTTTACTGCCGGATAAAAGTATCAACCGTGATAAGTTGGCCAAGATCGTTTTTTATAATCCGGAAAAGCTCAACAGCCTTAATCAAATCGTTCATCCGTACACTTTTCTGGAATGGCATGACCATCTGGAAAAAATATCATCAAGAAATAAAAATGCTATAATTATCGCTGCAATACCGCTTTTATTTGAAGTAAAAAGTCAGCATCTTTTTGATGTTACTGTGCTTGTTTTGGCCTCGCGGGAAGAACAACTAAGCCGACTGAAGTTGCGCAACGGTTTAACGAGAGAAGATGCGCAAAAGAGAATCGACAGTCAAATGTCCCTTGAACAGAAAAAGAAACTGGCGGATATTGTCATTGATAATGAAAACTCTCTTTTACATACCGAAGCGAAAGTGGATGAAGTGTGGCAAAAACTTGTGAGTATGGAACGAGACGCATGTAGAGTAAAAAGAGTATGATTCTTATGTAACTATTATAATTTTGGAGTAAAAAATGATTCATAAAAATGTTCAAGCAGATTTTTGCGCACGGGTGTCGGAACCGGTTATTGATGCGTCATCTTACGTTCATCCTCTTGCAGCGGTTATCGGTAATGTAATTTTGGGCAAAAATATCATGGTGTCACCAACCGCTTGCGTGCGCGGGGATGAAGGGCAGCCGATTTATGTCGGTGACGATTCCAATATTCAAGATGGTGTGGTTATACACGCTTTGGAGACGGAAGTGAATGGCGAAGTGGTTGAAAATAATCTTGTAGAAGTGAAGGGGAAAAAATACGCAGTATACGTAGGTAACCGCGTTTCTCTTGCCCATCAGGTGCAGATTCATGGGCCCTCTGCGGTTATGGATGATACCTTTGTGGGTATGAAGGTGCTGGTTTTTAAGTCTTTTGTCGGTAAGAATTGCGTTATTGAACCCGCTGCTGTTTTAATAGGCGTGAAAATATCAGACGGTTGTTATGTGGAGGCAGGTTCAATAATAAACAATCAACATAAAGCGAACAATTTGCCCGCTATTACCGATGATTATCCGATGAAAGATATGAACAAAGGGGTTGTTCACGTTAACGTTTCATTGGCTCGCGGATATCTGAAAATGGGGAAAAAGTAATGCGCAAGTTTTAACGCCTGCCTTTAAAGAAAGAAGCGGTTTTGCCGGTTGTGTGAAAAAAATAAATGCCAGAAAATAAAGCTATTTCCATAAATAGTGAACGCAAGAAAAATAGCTGTCTTTCCTGCGGAACATCAGAAAATATCAATAATAGAAAATATTGTTCGATCAGATGCCGACAGAATTTGCGCCAGAGGCTGAACGCAAGAAATGGATTGCTTCAGGCGTTAAATACGCGTTGGGCGGCTTTCTATTTTTCGGACAAAATGATTTATCTTGATATATACGCGGCCGGCTATAAAGAGGTCTTCCGTTTTTCGCATGTACGCGCTTTAGGCCAAAAACCATCAGATGATTTTGGTAAAATGGCTAATGAATTGGGAAGGACATGGTGGGAAGAGGAAAAAAGGTCAAAAAAAAAATATTTGGCTTCACGGCGCGTGCTGGATTTGGCTGAAAAGTCTCCATCTGTTTCACTGGTCAGACCAACGACATTAAAAATTTATTGCGTTCATGAGAACGCTTTGTCCTGTTTGGGCATGGGTAAAGCAGATTTGGAGTCAGCAAATCTAAAAGTAACCGTAAAAAACGCCTACCGGCGCCAGGCAAAAATTCATCACCCTGATTTGGGCGGTCAAGCCTCGACCTTTCGTAAAATAAATGACGCCTATCAGGAGCTTCTTCGTTGGGCAGAAAATCCCCGCTTTATTAAAAGAAAAGGTTTTACGGACAAGTGGTTTTACGATGGCGACAATAAAAAGTGGGTTCAGCCTATATCCGTGAAAAATATAAGCAGTGCAGCTAAAAAGTAAAAGAGACGGAAATTGCCCCGAATTGCTGTTCGTCGTTTTGAGTTTTAAACTCTTTTGTCCTGTACACATAAGAATAGGTGATTTTGATCTGGTGAATGATCATACCGACGCCACCGATGAAATCGACGACAAAAGGTTTTTTATCGACGCTGTGACTGTCCCGGAATGTGTTCCCGTCAAGAAGGATATTTCGTGCAACGGCCTTTCCATCCACTGCAAGGAAAAGGTGAAGCCCCAAACGGTGAAATGGCTGAAAGAAACGTGGGTCAGTATCGTCCAGCGGCGCGTTGCTGTCGGAACCGGCGCGAATTAGATATGTTCCGTAATCGTTGGGAATGTTCCAACCAAAACGTATTTGACCGCCCATATTAACTCCGGTATACGCATTGCCGACGCCCAGACCGGCGTGCGGAATAAAGTCAAATCCTAATCCTGCTGAATTTGTCTTTTGTAAAGCTTTCCATTTGCGCTCTATATACAAATTTATGAGGGGTTCATCGTGAAGTTGATGCTCCCACCCTTTTGGAACTAATGTGCCCGTCCACTTGTGAATTACTTCTTGGATATCCTGAGCATAGGAATGGCGTCCGACAATGCCGATATCAAGTTCGAGAGTATCCATGTGCACACTATTTCTGCTGTGCAGGCCCAGTCCCAAGTATGTGACACCGGCATAGGGACGGTCATATAGAATCAAGTCTGTTCTTTCTCTGTCTGCAGGCGTGTAGATGTTCTGACTAAGCGAAAGAGAAACTGTGCGCAGGTTTTGCGGATCATTGAGATAGGGTATCTGCTCAACCCAGCGGTGCACGAAGGACGGTACAGGCAGAATATTCCGATAGTTGGTAAGATCTTGGGAAATCCAGGATATCTTTGTTCCGTGGGTGTAGTAGCGGTCCCAGTTGTCAAAACCGAAAAGATCGTTTTCCAGATATATGGTTAAGGTATCAGCTCTGCGAGCTTTTTCATCCGCTGCTGATGCCGGTTCCACTGGACAGAGGAACAGAAGAATTAACGTGAGCGCAATCACATATTTTATTTTCATTCGAAGTAATCTTTTCATTATCTCCTAAAATTATTGCGCATGGTTTCTTTGGACATTTTATTTTTGCGGCAGCAAGCTGCTGAAATATTATAACTGTAAACTCTTAGAAGTCCATTCATGATTATGAAATCAGTAATTATTTTTACCTCCGCCCAGTGCTTTATACAGAGTCACCAAATTATTTGTTTGGGCGAGACGCAACATAACCAGACCCTGCTGTGCGTTGTAGAGTGAACGTTGCGCGTCCAGAACGGAAAGATAGCCGTCGATTCCCTTGGAGTAACGCGCCTCGGAAAGCCGGTAAGCCGTTGCAAGCGCGTCGACAAGCGACTGTTGGGCTTCAATGCGTTGATTGATCGTGCCTTTTACAGCAAGAGCATCGGCTACTTCACGAAAAGCGGTCTGAATGGATTTTTCATACTGTGCAATGGACATTTCTTTTTCAATTTTAGAAACGTTGTACGCAAACCAGGTACGGGCGTCGAAAATCGGCATTATAATCTGCGGCGCAAATGTCCACACTCCTGAACCGGATTTGAACAACCCGGATAAATCGGCGCTGGCGGTTCCGACGGTGGTAGTCAATGAAATGCGGGGAAAGAAAGCCGCGCGGGCTGCGCCGATGTTGGCATTGGCTGCTTTGAGACGGTGTTCCGCCGACAGAACATCCGGACGGCGCAAAAGTAACTCGGAAGAAAGTCCGGCAGAAATATCTTTGGGCAGGATGATATCCGACAGATTTTGTGACAGTAGCTCGTGCCTGACCGGGGAGCCGACCAGAAGATTTAAGGCATTTTCATCCTGCGCGACCAACTGGGTATAACGGGCAACATCCCCCCTGGCCGCATCCACCTGGCTCTGCGCCCGGAGCAGGTCCAATTCGGATACGATACCCACTTCATAACGTTTGCGAATCAGTTCATAAGCAGCTTGTTGTGTTTTCAGTGTTGAAGATACCAGTTGAAGCGCTTCCCGATCCGCGGCTAAAGTCAAATATGCCTGAGCTACGGTGCAGATAAGGAGAATCTTCGCGCTGCGTAAAGACTGGTCAGTAGCAAGGTATTCTTCTAAAGCCTTGTCTTTCAAACTGCGAATACGGCCAAAGAAATCAATTTCCCAGGAAGTGATGCCAAGATTTATATTGTACCGTTCTGAGGTGTATGCGCTTTTAGTTGAGGAAAGATCGGCAGGTATTCGTTCCTTATACCAGCTCCCTATTGCATCAACGGAGGGCAAGAGAGATGTCCATCCAATGCCATAAAGCGCTTGTGCTTTTTCCACATTCAAGGCAGCCAGTCGTAAGTCGCGGTTGTTGGACAACGCGGCTTCAATAACCTCTTGCATTCCTTCATCAGAAAGGAAGTCTCGCCAAGTCAATTCTTCTGCCGTCGGGACTGAGAACGCAGGTTGTGTTTCACCATATGCCGGGCCGGTCGGCCATTCAGAAGGTATTTGCATGCCCGGACGCGTGTATTTTGGGGCCATCGTGCATCCGCCAACAACAAGAATGGTCATAAACAAAAAAAGGAATAATTTTCTGTTCATATCATTTTACCCTTGATCAATTGATACCCCTTGTTTTGGCTGACTTTCGATTTTTCCATTTAAAGCGAATTTTCTCTACCCATCCGTTAATGAAGTTTTTACGGATGTTTTCTTCTCCAGGTGTCAGTTTGGTCTGTTTCCCGAATATTTTTTCTATCAAAACGTAAAATAGCGGTGAAAAAATAACCACCAGGACGGTTGCCGTGATCATTCCTCCCAACACGCTGGTGCCTATGGCATTTTGGGCACCGGCGCCAGCTCCGGTGGTGAGAGCCAGAGGTAAAACACCGAAGCCGAAAGCCAATGACGTCATGAGAATAGGCCGGAAACGAAGTCTCGCTCCTTCCAGGGTAGCTTCTATGAGATTCATTCCCTTTTCTAAACCTCCTTTGGCAAACTGTACAATAAGAATAGCATTTTTGGTGGTAAGCCCCAGTGTAGTAAGCAGCCCGATTTGGAAATAAACGTCATTAGCCAGTCCGCGAGTGCTGGACGCAATAATTCCACCGATAACCCCCAGCGGAAGAACTAGAAGAACGGAGATGGGAATTGTCCAGCTTTCGTAGAGAGCGGCCAAACACAAAAAGATGACAAAAATGGAAAAGGCATATAAAAGTGGCGCCTGTGTGCTGGCCATCCTTTCCTGATAGGAAAGACCGCTCCAATCGAAACCAAATCCCCTCGGAAGTTTTGCCACCGCTTCTTCCATGGCCTTCATCGCTTCGCCTGAGCTTCTACCCGGCGCAGGCTCGCCCCAAATATTAATGGAAGGGAATCCGTTGAAACGCGTTAGCCTGGGAGCTCCCGATGTCCAGCGACCAGAGGCGAAGGATGAGAAAGGAACCATCTTGCCCTGGGTGTTTCGAACATAAAGTTTTTCCAGATCCTTGGGCAGCATGCGGTATTGAGCGTCAGCTTGGATATAAACTCTTTTTACACGACCGCCTTGAACGAAATCATTTATATAAGCGCTGCCAAAGGCTGCCGAAAGTGTCCTGTGAATAGAAGTGATTGGCACACCAAGAGCGCCGGCCTTTTCCCAATCCACGTCAACACGGTATTCCGGTACGTCGGGCATGCTGTTGGGGCGAACTTTTGTTACTCTTGGATCCTGAGCCACGATGCCCAAGAGCTGATACTGCGCGGCCATTAAAGCATTATGACCCGAGCCGCTTCGGTCCAAGAATTGGAAATCAAATCCCATAGACATGCCGAGTTCAGAAACAGCGGGTGGCTGGAAGGTATATACTAGAGCATTGCGGATGCCGGAAAGAGCCGCCATTGCCCTTCCCGCAATGGCGGGAGCTTTGAGGTCATGCCGGTCGCGAAGATGCCAGTCTTTCAATCGGATAAATACCATGCCGTTATTTTGTGCTCGTCCGGAAAAACCGATCCCGGTTATGGTCATGACGGTATCGACCGCTTCCTTTTCATTTTCCATAAAGTATTTTTCGATTTGTTTTGTGACCGCGTCGGTTTGTTCCAGTGTAGAACCTACTGGCATTATTACTTGTGCGAGCAAGATACCCTGGTCCTCATCCGGGAGATATGCGGTGGGCATGCGCAGAAACAAGACACCCATAAGCGAAATAATTACAATAAATACGGAAAGATATCGTTTTTTTCGTGAAAGGGAATGGCTAACAAGCGCGACGTACCGATCGCGAATCCGGAGAAATATGCGGTCAAACCATAAGAAAAAAGGCTTTAAAAAAGAAACAGCATGCTCAGCGGGTTCATGACCCGCTCTTACCGGCTTGAGAATTGATGCACAGAGAACAGGCGTTAGAATTAAAGCGACAACGACGGAGAGGAGCATGGCGGAAATAATCGTAATGGAGAACTGCCGGTAGATGACCCCTGTGGAACCGGGGAAAAAAGCCATGGGGCCGAAAACCGCTGAAAGTACCAACCCGATACCTACCAGAGCACTGGTAATTTGATCCATAGATTTGGCTGTGGCCTCTTTAGGGGGAAGGCCTTCTTCGCTCATGATGCGTTCAACATTTTCCACGACCACGATAGCATCATCCACTAAAAGGCCGATGGCCAAAACCATGGCAAACATTGTAAGCATATTGATGGTAAAACCGAAGAGACCAAGAACGGCGAAAGTTCCCAGAATAACCACCGGTACGGCAATGGTGGGAATCAGTGTAGCCCGGATGTTGCCAAGAAAAAGTAACATCACCAGAAAAACAAGGATTATGGCAATAATGAGAGTTTTAATCACTTCATTTATGGCTACCTTGATGAATACCGTGGAATCGTTCGGGTAGACGACCTTCAGGCCGGGCGGGAAAAACCTGCTCATCTCCTCCATTTTTGCTTTCACAGCATCGGCCGTATCCAGCGCGTTGGCGTCAGGTGCCTGGCGAACGGCAATGCCCGCGGACGGTTTCCCATTGTTCGAAACCTGGATATCATAAATTTCTGTGCCCAACTCTGTTCGCCCTACGTCACCGATCCGTACGATTGAACCGTCAGGATTGGTTCGCAGGGGAATGTTGGCAAATTCTTCAGGTGTTGAAAGCATGTTTTGGACAACGATAGATGCATTCAGGCGTTGACCGGGGACGGCAGGCGCTCCGCCAAACTGTCCTGCCGAAACTTCCACGTTATAACTTTTCAGGGCTGTAATTACGTCTTCCACAGTCAGATGGTAATCCGTCAGCTTTTCCGGATTGAGCCACACGCGCATAGCATACCCACCGCCGAAAACTTCAACTTCACCCACGCCGGGAACGCGCGCCAAGACTTTTTCCAAATTGGATTTGGCAAAATCTCTCAGATCGGTGCCGTCCATGGAGCCGTCTTCCGAAACCAAGCCAACGATTATCAGGTAATTTCGGGTGGATTTCCTGACATCCACTCCTTGGGTTTGCACCATATCGGGAAGACTGGTCATGGCGGACTGGACTTTGTTTTGTACCTGCGACCACGCCATATCCGGGTCTGTTCCTGGTGCAAAGGTTAGTTCAATACGGGAAGCACCAGCCGAGTCGCTGGAAGAAGACAGATATAGAAGGTTTTCCAGGCCGGTCATCTTTTGTTCGATAACCTGAGTGACGCTGTTTTCGACTGTCTCTGCGGAGGATCCGGGATAGGAGCAAGAAATAGAAATGGTCGGAGGAGCCATCTGTGGATACTGTGAAATTGGCAAATTATAAATCGCCAAGACACCCACCGACATAATGATGATGGCGATGACCCAGGCAAAAACCGGACGATTCAGGAAGAATTTTGATAGCATCAGATTTCCCTTTAATTTTTTTCCGCGGGCGGAATTGCCTCTTTATTTTTTGTTCCGGTTTCGAAGGGGACTGCTTTTACGTAATCGCCGGGTTTTGTTCTCAGCATACCTTCAACAATAACTTGTTCATTTTCTGTAAGTCCTGACGATACCAGCCAATCACTGCCGATGGCACGGTCAAGCGTGAGTTGACGCTGCTGCACTTTTCCTTCAGCGTCCACGATTAACACATAAGGATTACCTTTGGGGTCACGTGATATAGACTGTTGCGGCACAAGAATCGCTTTTGCGTTGACGCCTTCGGGGATCACCGCGCGGACAAACATACCTGGCAGTAGGATATTTTTTGGATTGGGGAATACGATGCGCAAAGTGACGGAGCCCGTAGTCGGGTCAACGGTTACATCACGGAACTGGAGGATTCCTTTTGATGGGTACTCTGTCCCATCATCGAGAAACAATCTGACTATTCGCTGGTTTTTGTTGTTCTGATTCAGTTGCCCTTCCTGCAGCAGGCGGCGCAAGCGCAAAACATCGGCGGTGGATTGAGCAACATCTACGTACATGGGATTCAGTTGTTGAATGGTAGTCAAAGCCATCGGCTGATGTGCCGTTACCAAGGCGCCTACGGTAACGTTCGATTTTCCAATACGGCCAGATATAGGTGCGGTAATGGACGTATACTTGAGATTGATGCGTGCTGTTTGCGTTTCCGCCTGAGTTTGTTTCAAAGCTGCCTCTATATCGTCATAGTCCTGCTGGCTGACCGCTTTCTCAGCCAGTAATTCCCGGAGGCGATTGGCCTTTAACTGAAGGGCAGTGAGATTGGCCTCAGCGCGGGATAGGGCGGCTTGATACAGCGCTGGATCTATCTGAAATAAAACTTCGCCGGCGCGGACGTCGGAGCCTTCCTTAAAGAGGCGTTTTTGAATAATTCCAGAAACTTGGGGACGAACTTCGGCAACCAAATAAGCGGATGTCCTGCCGGCCAATTCGGTTGTCAAAACTACTTCCTTTAATTGTGTTGTTACAACAGCAACTTCAGGAGTAGGGGGCGGACCGCCCATGTTTTGTTCGCCGCAACCGTTTAGTATAAAACAGAAAACGAGAATAGCTACGGTGCTCACGACCCCTGTTCGATTAGTGATTTTCATTCAGCACCTCTTTTTGTAAAGATGAAAACTTATGGGGTTGCCTTTTTGTAAAGTGCAAGTTCACGACATAACCCCTTCAAAACAATATCATTAACAACGTAAACAATACATAAAAATTCATATTTTCTTGTTTATTTTGCCTATAATTTATCTTTGCCTTTTGTAAAGGGCGACAGGCCGGTCATCAATATTTGTACATAGTTGTGAATTTCACGGCGAATGTGTTCCTTGTCGGGTGTAAGCTCCATCAATTGGTCATTTGTTGCCGCTTGCGTGCTGATAAATAATAAACATTTGGCAATAGTCTGAGCATCTACTGCGTCGGAGAGCCTCCCCATTCGTTGCTCTGCTGCCAGATATACGATCAGCCCTTGAATGGTATGTTGCGGGCCAATGCCACGTTCCTGCATGATTTCCAACATTCGGGCGTGTAGTTTTCGATCAGCAAAAATTGCGCAGATAATCGGAGTTATTTCGTACTGCGCCTTATAGACCGAATACAGGACTTCTTCCAGGTTTTCTCGAAGTGTGCGAGTTTCCCACTCTTAAGGGTAAATTTTGCAGAAGGTCTTTTGTTTCGCTTACAAGTGTTTCAACTACCTCATAAATTAATTCCGCCTTATCCTTGAAGTGGTGGTAAATCAATCCTTCAGTGATTTTAGCCTCGCGAGCAATTTCACGCGTAGTTGCCCGTGTCAAACCCCGTGTCTGCAGAATTCTTTGAGTTGCTTCGATGATATTTTGCCGACTGCTTCTCATCTATTCTTCTTGCCTTGTTTTCGCCACACTAAAAATAAATGACTGAGTGTATGTTCAATTTTATTAATCAAGCGTTTAGGATTTGTCAAGCGTTTCTTTTAAGAAAGGTAAAATTTTTTTTATGATTTTTTATTATTCGATTAATAAAACATAATTTACACAACCAGATAAAAACGCAAAAATAATTAAAGTATTAAGTAAGATAGTAATTATTTGTCTATGATTTTATTATTATTTTTTATTTCTTGCTTAAGAAGCTCCAACTCTTTTGGCGTGTTGATATTGAGAAACAGCTGCCCGTTTTTATCAAAGGGATGCAATGCCTCTTCCGTTATGGTTAAAACACGCAACCCTTTATAAAAACCTGTTATTTTAAATCTGCCCGCATCAATGTGTTTTTTTATCGGTGTAAGGCAATTTTTAGAATATATGGCGTGGAGTGGTTGGAATCCTTTGGACGTCAAAGGCACGACAATGTCGTGTTTATTTACCTGTTGAGAAAGATAAATAATCAAATCCTTGTTCAAAAAGGGCATATCGCAGGCAGTGACAAATGAATAATACTCAGAAGCGAAAAAAAGCCCCGAATAAATTCCTCCTAATGCTCCTTTATTCTTATAAATGTCCGTTACTGTAGTTGCCGAGGTAAATTCCGTGTAGCTTAAGGGGTCATTGGTGACGATTATTGTTTCTGAAAAGAGTTTATGAAAAATGGCGAGAATTCTATCAATCAGGCGAGCTTCATCCATCTCTAAGAAGGCCTTGTTTATGCCCATCCGAGTGTTCTTGCCGCCTGCTAGAAGAATCCCAGTCATGCTTATTTTCATTTTTAAACAGTCTAAAAAAGAACCGATCCTTATCTGATTATTTTTCTATCTATGGCCACGGATTTTATCCCTTGTTGTTCGATCATCACTTGCGCATTCCCGTTGTTTTTGAATCTTAGCACGTTGAGCATGAATATTTCCAATTTGCTCAATACGTTAGGAGGTAAAAGGTTGCCGTCAATTTCAATCGAGATGATGGGATACCTCCTTTCTCTTGCCCAAGGCGTATAAAGCCCTTCAATTACACGCCCGATCAGACAAGCAAAAGGAGAAATATTAACAATACCGGAATATCCGTCCATCATAGCCGTAGCGGCAACACCGCTGGAAACGCTGATTTCCGAATGCAGTTCGTGGCTGACAAAGTGCTTTTCTGTGTTTTTCATGATCGTTGTCATGTTATGCGGAGTGTGCGGCACCAATCCGGTAACTTGCAGTGTGTTACGGATGTTTTTTTCTACATTTTTTTTGTAGAAATGTTCGATGCGCCAGTCAATAATATTCCGAAATTCCTTGGAAAAGAGTCGCTGATACCAAGGCAGGATGCTGAGTTTCTTTTTAAGTTCATAATGACGGACAAAGTCGCAATAGTAAAACCATTCGGATACGCCGGAAACTTTACCGATGATGCCGTGACGGCTGAATTGGTCGATCAGCTCATCGACGGCGAAATCATCTCGTCGAACGTAAATTTCCCCAACAATTAGTACCTTCGGGCAATCCTCCATTTTTCTGGCCAGAGGAATTTTGGATATTGTATCCGCAATTTCTTTTAGCGCGGGCAGAACTTTGGTGATGTCTTTTTCGGCTACAGCGATCATTTTTTGCCAAATCTGGTCATAGATTCGCATAGCTTCGGCAGGGTTGGCGGCGCAGGTGCGTAAAGATGTTTCCACGTCTTTCATGTAGTCGGCGATAATCGCTGACCACCAGGCGTACTTGGAAAATTCCGGCCCGAGTTCGTTATAGGAATTGTCCGAATCCAAAGTGAAGACCACCACATTTTCCAAGCGGAGGTCTTTAAATAGATTTTCATAAAACACAAAATACTGACCGGTCCGGCAGGGGCCGTGAGTTGTGGGAACGAACAGGATATAAATTTCATCTTTGCGGTATTTGTCGGAGAATAAATACTGAAGCGTGCTGCCCAGTACCAGGTGCGATGGCAGACATTCTTTTCCTGAAGTGTGATTGCGTGCCAGTTGTAGTGTGTAAATATCCGGTACGGGCATGGTTTGTGCGTTGACGCCGAGACCGCGCAGCGTCGCTCCGATAAGCTCCGCCGAGAGCCTTCCCATGTTCGACAGCAAAAGCACGACGCGGGGGTTGTTTTTGATTGGTATCTTTTTATCCGTAAGCACATTTTTTAGGTGAATTTCCTCACCGGGATTGTTAATGAAGCGCAGTCCGTTATCGTAACGTTCTTCACGAATTGTTGTGAGTTTTAAGCGGTAGCCTTCAATGATGTCCAGGAAGGCCTCGATGCGCGTGTCCACTCCGGCGTCCGCCGTGTGTGAATCGAGTTCCAGAATCAAAAAAGGTTTTGTGCCCATAATCCATTTTAGATAATGCAGCATGAAAGAATCGGGTGCACAGGAGAAATTGGAAATATAAGTGACAAAGACATTTTCTTCCTCTTTTAAGAGTACGCCCGCTTTCATGTTCTGCTGACCGTAGTACCAGTACATATTGGGGTATATCGGCCGGTTTTCGAAGGGAAGAATATCAAACGGAATGACGGAGTAACCGCGAGACGTGTATTTCCGCGGAATACCCATGTTGGCGTCGGCGGTAAAGGAATTATAGGGGCGTCCCAGAATTGCGATTAAGGGGCGTTTGGTCCGGAGTGAATCAGCCAACGCCTGTTTGCCCAATTCACTGAATTGCGAAAAACACTCCATTTGTTTTTCCAGTGCGATATTGAAGGCGTTTTTTGCTTCATTTCCGCTGAATCCCATTGCTGCCGCCATGGCAATGAAGGGTTCTGCGGCTTTTTCCTTGCCGAGCATAAAACTCACAACGGGTGTCAAATATTTATTGTCGGGGATTTCCGGGAAGGCCTTTTTAATGTAGTAAGGCAAACTCTGCGTGATCGGGCAGAAGTTGGCCGTTTGGTCTTTTTCGTAGCTTTCCATGTCGCGGAAATGAGGCAAAAATATATAATCAACCTTGTGGTCAAAAATATCCTGAACGGCGCCGTGCGCGATTTCTGCAGGAAAACAGTAGCTGCTTTCCACGCGCGCCGTTCCTTCATGTGAAATATCATGGGAAACAAGTGTTTCTACGCCCAAGGCGTGGAAGAACCAGGAATATAACGGCCAGAGAGTGTAAATCGAAAAACAACGAGGGATGCCGACGACGCAATTTTTTTTCTTCACCAGCGTTGACGGGTCGGGCGCACATTGGTTAAACATAATATCATTGCGCTTTTCAATGTAGTCAACGACATTATCTTCATTGAAGACTTTTTTCTTCCGGATATTGGCGTATTTGTTACAGCGTCCCCCGAACATGTATTTATGGCCATTAACATTTAAAATACGGATGGGGCAGAAGTTGTCGCAAGATTTGCATTGAAATTCTTTTTCATAAATGACGGTGGTGGCGATGATTTGATCAATGTCGTAATCGGATTTGGTCAGAAATCCTTCCTGAACTTTTTGTTTTGCCAGGATACCTACACCAAAGCAACCCATCAGTTCGGGGTCGGGCGGAACCAGAATATCTTTATCGAGAAGCATTGCAAAGGCCAGCGGCACGGCCTTGTTTTTGGCGACACCGCCCTGCAGCACAATGTTTTTACCAATTGTCCGGTTTCCTACGACGCGGTTTAGATAGTTAGACACAATCGAGGTGACAATGCCAGCTGTTATATCTTCGCGAGAGGCACCTTGCTGAATGGCGTTACGAATATCTGAGTTGATGAAAGCGGAACAGTGCTCGCCGAATTTTAAGGGTTGTTCTGCGGCGAGCGCGATATCACCGATTTGGGCGGCTTCGGCGATATTTAAGTCGCCTTGGGCGGATTCTTCCAAAAAAGATCCTGTTCCCGCGGAGCAGGCTTCGTTCATGGCGTAGTCGATAGGGACTTTATTTTTCAAGGAAACGTATTTGGCGTCTTGTCCGCCGATTTCAAAAATCGTATCGATGTTATCTTGGTAGTATGTGGTTCCCACGGAATGGGCGATTATTTCATTGTAAACGGCCGGTGTTTCCAAAAAAACGCCCAGAATTTCACGCGAGGATCCGGTGGTCGAAGCAAGCGAGATGCTGATTTTTTCATCGCCGATATCTTCGCGGATTTGCTTTTTCATTTCGGTAAGGCAGTTTTTTAGAGCATTCACCGGATCTCCGTGTGTGCGTCCGTAAAAAGAGGCGGTGATTTCGTTGGTTTCCATATCGATCAGGCAGGCTTTAGTGGTGGTGGAGCCGCCGTCGACACCAAGAATGTATTCGCGCCCGGCAACGACTTTAGTTTTTTTAGAAGGAAGGTAAGTTACACGACCCTGGGCGGTTTTCAGGCTTTTGAACCGCTTGAATTGAATGCGGCTGTTTTTGAACAGAGAGTCAAGAGGCGGCAGAATACTTCCTGCTGTTTCGGAGAGGAGCGCGGCGCCGTAAGCCTCAAAATAGGCTGCCTGTTCGGGAACGACAAATTCAATTTGCGGCATGCGCTCGCGGATGAAACGCAGAATAAACTGATTCTGCGTAACTCCACCAACAAGCAGTACTTTCCCTTTGTCTATCCGGGCTCTTTTCAAAAAGTCGATGACTTTGATGGCCATGACGTCGCTGAGCGACAACACGATGTCGCCTGTCGTGGCTTCACCTTTATTCAGACGGTGTGTGCAGTCGCTTTTCATGAATACCGAGCAGCGGGACGAAAGCTTGAGCACGCGGCAATCTTCCGGAAGACAGTTAACATCCCCGAGTTTCATGTCCATTCGGGCCAATTGTTGCTTAAAAAATTCTCCCGTGCCTGACGCACATTTGTTGCCGGAAAAACTGGTGATAATTTTTTTGTTCTTATCGATTGTATAGACAACAAGGTCTTCACCGCCCAGAGAAACTAAAGCGTCCGCTTTGTGATTGATACTTTTTAATACTTCTTCTATGCACAGGGGTTCGATGGCACTGTTAATATTCAACAAGTGCCTGCCTTCGGTGCCTGTGACCAATGCTTTGGTGTTAGGGGGCAGACTATGAGATGATAAAATCTTCTTTAGGGTGGAAATAAAATCGCCTTCGTGGGGCTCCACAGCGCTCCACAGAATATAATTATTTTTCAATATTGTTACTTTGATGTTGGAAGAGCCGATATTAATTCCTAAATTGTGCATGCAAACCCCGCTTCTAAAAATTCACATGTTAGATATTACGATTAAACAGCAACGTCAAGAGCAAGAAAATGTTTTTTAAAAAATATAAAAAACAATACGGAATAAAACAATTCAAAAAAAAAGCTGATAACGTTTTGCTATCAGCTTTTTACCAGCGATTTCGGTAAGCGATTTAATATATGTTTGACCTCATCAAACTGTAAAGAAATACATTTTGTCTGTTGGTAAAAAACCGTTTTATCGGTACGCCGTTGTAAAAATTATTCGACATTAATGAGCTTCTTCCTCCGCGCCAGCTATGTACATCATGGCAAGCAGAACGAATACCAGCGTTTGAACCAGATAGACGAAAAGTTTCAACGCCATTATAGGCAAGGGAACAAGCATGGGAACGAGAAGAAGCAGGATAATCAATACAAGGTCTCCACCTTTTATGTTACCGAATAAACGGAAAGACAAAGATAGTGGCCGTGAGAGATGGCTGACGATTTCAATGGGGACCATTAGAGGCGCAAGCCAGATTACCGGGCCCATGAACTGCTTGAGGTATTTTAACCCGTGCGTTTTAACCCCGACTACGTGCGTGGAGAAAAAAACGACAATAGCCAGAGCGGCGGTGGTGTTGATATCTGAAGTAGGCGACTTAAACCCGGGGAATGCGCCAAAAAGGTTCGATAAAAATATGAAAAGGCCTAGTGTGGCGATAAGTGGAAAATATTTACGGCCTTTTTCTCCCATTATTTCATTGAGCAGTGCGTCAAAGCCGCCGATAATGACTTCCATAAAATTTTGGAATCGACCGGGATAAACCTGCAGGTTTCTTGAAGCCAAAAAGGCGGAGATGATTAAAATAACCGCCAAAAGCAGAGCATAAGCGACATGCGCGGGAATGTAAGGGTTTTCCAGAAAATAAATGGGATGCATACTTTATGAAATCTCCTCAATTAAATTTTTTTTTGAAAAAGTCAAAATTATCGTAAAGACGACGGTTAGAACAACCACGGAAAGACCGATGACCAAACCAATGATGTTTACGGTGCCGGTGGAAATTAAGAGATAGAGCACGATGGCACTTAGCACCAGCCGGATGAAATATCTGAGCACAATATTGGTTTTTATTTTATCGCTTGCCCGGCTGAAGGCGTTACGCAGTGAGTGTCCCATCCAGTAAAAATTGACTATGCTGATAAATCCACCGATCAATACGCCCAAGGCGAATTTGAAAGTGCCGAAAATTAAAGACGGGATAAGAACAACAGCAAGCATTATCCAGTTGTAAATCTCAATTTTTTTTTGGAGAGGGTCTTTGGCGATGAGGTTCACTTTTTAAACTCTTTATTATTGGTTCATCATCAGTAAAATATCTTTTTATCAAGACATATAAGTTGCGGAAACCAGCCACGATACCGATTAATAGAAATATAAAGGTAAAAACACTGCCGGTATCGAATTTCCTGTCTAAGTAAACTCCTATCAGCAGGCACCCAAAAATCGCCAAAACCATTGCAATGCCGACGCTGCTGGCATACGCTAATTGAATGGCGCTTTTTTTGAGTTCCTTATCCATTCAACTGATGGCTCCTTAACATCCCTCTTAAGTAATGTCAATAAAAAAATGACCGACGTTCAGCTATTTTGTCGAATATCTGTTTTTTCTGAACCAATTGATTGTTTTGGTCAATCCCGTGATTAAATCGGTTTTTGCTTGAAAACCAAATTCTTTTGATGCTTTGGAAGTATCCAGCATCCTGCGTGGCTGACCGTCAGGTTTGGTTTTATCCCAGATGATAGTCCCTTTGAAGCCGCTTAAATTTACGATAAGTTCGGCCAGTTCTTTTATTGAGATTTCGAATCCTGCACCTATATTGACCGGATCACTTTTGTTATATTTTTCCGTGGCCAGAAAAATAGCTTCAGCCGCATCCTCCACATAGAAAAATTCTCGTGTCGCGGCGCCGGTTCCCCAAACTTCAATGGAAGCTTCTTTTTTATCAAGGGCGTCAAAGCATTTTTTTATCAATGCGGGAATCACATGTGAGGAACGCGGATCAAAATTATCGCCCGGTCCGTAAAGATTGACGGGAAGTAAAAATATGGAATTGAAACCATATTGCTGCCGATAGGCCTGAGACTGCACGAGCATCATTTTTTTGGCTAGGCCATAAGGTGCGTTGGTTTCTTCAGGATATCCCTTCCAGATATCTTCTTCTTTAAACGGCACCGGAGTGAATTTGGGATATGCGCAGATGGTGCCGAGAGCGACAAATTTTTCAATATTGCGCAAGCAGGCCTCATGCATTAATTGCGAGCCCATGATCAGATTGTCGTAAAAAAGTTCGGCCGGTTTTTCCTGGTTGAAGCCGATACCGCCGACCTTGGCGGCCAGGTGAATGACAACATCCGGTTTTTTTTCTTCATACATGCGCCGTATATCGTCTATATTTGTCAGGTTAAATTCAGGAAGATCAGCAACATCAATATTTCGACAGCCGTAATCGGTAAATTTTTTGAGCAAATGCTTACCTAAAAATCCTTTACCCCCGGTGACGATGATTCGTTTGTTTTTGAGCAAGTGGAAATCTCCCTGTTTTATTTACGATAGGCGTTCACTGTTGGTGCAGGTAAAGCCGGCATCAACCAGAGTTTTTTCTTTTTTGGCAATTTCCATATCGGCGGCAATCATCATATTGATCAGTTCATCGAACGTTACTTTTGGTTGCCAGCCGAGTATTTTTTTTGCTTTGGAGGGGTCCCCAAGCAGAACATCCACTTCCGTGGGACGAAAGTAGCGAGGATCAACTTCGACGTATTTTTTGTAATCAAGATCGAGTTTGGCAAAAACCTTTTCGGCAAACTCACGTACAGAGTGAGTTTCACCGGTAGCAATCACAAAATCGTCGGGCTTTTCCTGTTGCAACATCAACCACATTGCCTCGATGAAGTCACCGGCGTACCCCCAATCGCGCTTGGCCTCAAGGTTTCCCAGATAAAGTTTGTCTTTCAGCCCCATTTTAATTTGAGTGGCCGCACGTGTTATTTTTCTGGTTACAAAGGTTTCCCCCCGCCGCGGGGATTCATGGTTGAATAAAATTCCGTTGACGGCAAAGATGCCATAGGCGTCACGGTAGTTTTGCACAACATGATAGGCGTATACTTTTGCTGCCGCGTAAGGACTTCTCGGCTGAAAAGCTGTTTTTTCGTTTTGTGGCGGAGGTGCCGCGCCGAACATTTCGCTGGAAGAGGCTTGATAGAATTTTATTTTTAATCCGGTCTTGCGTATTGCTTCTAGGATTCTCAGTGTTCCTAAGCCTGTAATATCGCCGGTATACTCGGGCATATCAAAACTGACCCGCACGTGACTTTGCGCGCCTAAGTGGTAAATTTCGTCGGGTATTATGGAATGGAGCAAATCCATTAGTTGGCCGGACACACTGAGATCGCCATAATGCAAAAATAGCCTTGTATTTGGCTCGTGGAAATCACGATAAAGGTGATTGATGCGGTCCGTGTTAAAAGTGCTGGAGCGGCGTATCAGACCATGAACTTCATATCCCTTGCTTAACAGAAATTCGGCAAGGTATGAACCGTCCTGGCCGGTGATGCCGGTGAGAAAAGCCTTTTTCATTTTGCCTCCTGAAAAAAATAATTGCCATCGCGATTTGCAGAAAAACATTACAGTAATGACAGAAGCTTGTCAATCGGCAGGTTATAGATATTTCAGCGTATCCGTGCAGGCATCTAAGGTGTAAGCAATATCTTTCCGTGTGTGAGCGAAAGACAGAAATAAGGCTTCGAATTGCGATGGCGCCAACCAGACACCCTTTTTTAACATGCCGTGAAAAAAGCGGGAAAAAAGCTTGATGTCAGATTTTTGTGCGCTGACCAAATCATAAACCGGACCTTCTTGGAAAAAGATAGTAAACATGGAATGAAGGCGATTAATGCAAACGGGGATTCCTTTTTTTTCAAATAATTTTTTCATTTCGTCGCATAAATATTCACTTTTTTTATCCAATGCAGAGAAATTCGTTGCTTTTTCCTTGAGTATATGGAGCGTAGCCAATCCCGCATTCATGGCCAACGGATTACCGGAAAGAGTTCCTGCCTGATAAACATCTCCTGTCGGAGCGAGTCTATCCATTATTTCCTTTTTGCCGCCTAGTGCGCCCACGGGCAGACCCCCGCCAATTATTTTTCCTAAGCAGGTCAAATCCGGTTTGATTTGTATTAAATTCTGATAACCACCGAAATTGAAGCGAAACCCGGTAATTACTTCATCAAAAATCAGGAGAATTCTTTCTTTTGCCGTAAATTCTCGAAGTTTTTCTAGAAAACCATCTCGTGGTGGAATTACCCCCATGTTGCCGGCAACCGGTTCCACAATAACAGCGGCAAGCTTTGGACCGTATTTTTTGATCATTTTTTTCACAGATTCCAAATTGTTATAAGGTAGGCTGAGGGTTAAATGAGCGGCCTCTTCAGGAATCCCCGGAGAGTCAGGTATGCCGAGAGTGACCACTCCTGATCCGGCCTTGACCAGAAGAGAATCAGCATGTCCGTGATAACCCCCGTCGAATTTCGCCACCAGTTTTCTTCCTGTAAAACCGCGCGCGAGGCGGATAGCCGTCATTGTTGCTTCTGTTCCCGAACTAGTCATCCGCACAAGCTCAATGGAGGGAATTGCTTCACAGATTAACTGCGCCATTCGCGTTTCTGCCTCGGTGGGCGCGCCAAAACTGGTTCCACGTCGCGCCGACTCATTAATGGCGTTGATGATTTGAGGAACAGCGTGGCCGAGAATCATGGGTCCCCATGATAAAACGTAGTCGACGTATTTCTTGCCGTTACTGTCGTAGATTTTAGAACCTTTTGCCCTGCGGACGAAGACGGGATTGCCGCCTACCGCGCGCCAGGCACGAACGGGGCTGTTTACGCCGCCCGCGACAAAACGATTGGCTTTCGCAAAGAAATCGTCATGATCATTTCGCATTAAAAATACTCCGGAGAAGTTTTTTTGTATTCCTGCCGGCTTTCCAGAATCAGAAAATCATCCACACCCGTGGCTTTCGACATGATGCGGGTCAGAGATGCAATGTTTTCGTTTTGGCTGTGGATCATCGTAAAAAGGTTATATTTATGTTTGAAACGGGGTTTTCTTTCATAGCAGTGGGAAACAAAAGGGAAGGAAGAAAAAATTTCGCCCGTTTTTTCTAATAATTTTGGAGGGACTGACCAAACAATCATGGCGTTTTTTTTGAAACCCGCTTTCTGATGAACCAGAATTGCGCCGAATTTGCGTATCAATCCCCGCGAAATCATATTGTTAATTGTCTGGATTAATTCTGACTGCGTTATGCTTAATGACTGCGCTAATTTTTCAAAAGGCCGGCTTACTATGTCAATGTCTTTCTGGATAAGTTGAGCCACTTTTTTTTCTGTACCGTCTGTTTTTCGCATGTCCGTATTATTATCTTGATCGAGTGATAAAATCAATAATTGGATTTGATATTAAATAATCCTTGACAATTGGTATAACTGCGATTAAAAATTATAATGACTAAGAGTCAAAATGTCGCAAATGAAAAGAAAGGAGGTGAAAAAACTCAGGTTTTGTAGTGTTTAAAATGATTAACTTAAGTTTAAGGAGAATAAAAATGAAAAAGAATTTGTTTTACACAATGATGGCAGTAGTGTTGACAATTGTTTGCTCTCCCTTGGTCTACGCAGCTTCGGAAGAGGTGGCAACCATAGATTACACAAGGGCTATTGTGATCGGTCTTTCCGTTTTCGCCGCAGGCTTTGCGATCGCTTTAGGAACAATCGGCACCGGCTTAGGTATGGGTAATGGTCTGAACGGGGCAACCAACGCCGTGGGGAGAAACCCGGAAGCTCAGGGTAAAGTTCTTCTTACTATGATGGTTGGTCTGGCGATGATTGAATCGCTGGCCATTTACGCGCTGGTTGTGGCGCTGATTCTGCTTTATGCAAATCCGCTTTTGAAATATATCGGCGGCTAAGAGAAAATTGCTATAATAACAAAACAGGGAGGGGAAGCGTGCATCGACTTTCACTCCCTTTTTTTAGGGAGTCGCGTCAGGATAAGCTTGCAATGTTCACTGAGCTTGCCAGCGAAGCATGTGGGAAGACTACTCATTATCAGTTACCTTGCCACGCATAGCTTTTATCTCCGATCTTTTATGTTTTGCCGCAAGAATTTTTTCCTTTGTCTTTTTACTTCGTTTTCTTTTTTGGCGGCGGATTTTTTCCCTGAGTTTCTTTTTTTCTTCCGCGAAACCTTTTTGCTGAGCTTCGATTTTATCCAGTAATAAACGTCGTGCCAGAAATCTGTTCAGTCCTTGTGAACGTTCTCGTTGGCATTTTACGGAAAGGCCGGTGGGGATATGCATCAGATGAACGCATGTTGAGCTTTTATTTACTTTTTGTCCGCCTGGTCCGGAAGAACGGATGAAAGATTCCGCAAACTCATTTTCAGAAACGCCGAGATTTGCCATCCTCTCGGTTAGCGCTTTTATTTTTTCGGCGGATACGGGCATCTTAAAACAGTTGTTTTACGGGATTGAATAAATTTCTTCGTCAATAAGAGAAATCCAATTCTCCGCGAGGATTTTTCTTGCTTCCTCAGGCTTATCTACGCCCAGAATGACAATTGTTTCCTTGCCGATACGATTGATGGTTGTGTAGAGATAATGAATGTTGATATCGCCTTTTGCGAGCGGTTTCAATATAGCGTTCATGCCGCCCGTGTGCAGAGGTACTTCTGCGGCGAGCACCGGCGTGACTTCAAAGTTAAAATTAAAACTTTTTAATACCGCAGCGGCCCGGTCCGGGTCGTTGACTACCAGACGAACAGTACTGTCTTTGGCCGTGCTGGCTGCGGAAACCGCCTTGGTGCTGATGTCTTCCGAATCCAGAATATGAGTTAGCCGGGCAAATGAACCAGGCACATTGCCCAATAAAACGGAGATTTGCTTAACAGCCATAAAAGTATCCTTTTAAATATTTAGTTCTCCCAAAAATCGTAACCAGCGGTAAATGCGCGGCGGTTGATTTCCGCGGCGGATTTTTTTCTGCTGCCGAGAATTGTTTCCAGACTTTTTAAGTAAATTTCGGGAGTAACAATGTCCGTTTTTCTGATAAATGCTCCCATCATGATAATATTGGCTACGCGGCCGTTACCCATCTCCTGGGCCATATCCACGCAGGGAATGGTGAAAACGACCACGTCCGAGCGTTTTGGATTTTCTTTGATTATGGAAGAATTCAAAAAAAATGTTCCGCCGGAACTTATTTTATTCTGAAAAGTAAAGAGGGAAGGGGAATTCATCGCTACGAGATAATCAGGTTCCGAAGCAACCGGAGAGGCTATTTCCTCTTCGGCGATAGCTACGGTGCAATTAGCCGTTCCTCCTCTTACTTCCGCTCCGTAAGACGGAAGAAAAGTCACGTGATAGCCCTTGCTCATTGCGCTGTGCGCTAGGCTGTAGCCCATCATTAAAACGCCCTGACCGCCAAAGCCGGAAAATACCGCCTTAATAGGCATATGTTATACGGCCTCCCTGTCCTTTTTTGTCGTTGTTGAATCATCCTTGAAAACGCCCAGCGGGAATTCTTTACTCATAATCTCGTCGATCCAGTTACAGGCGTCAACGGGACTCATTTTCCAATTTGTCGGACAAGGGGAGAGAATTTCCACCAAGGAAAAACCTAAGCCGTCCTTTTGACATTGAAATGCTTTTTTTATCGCTTTTTTTGTTTTATTTACCTGTGCTGGTGAAGTTAGTGTGCACCTCTGAGCGTAAACAACGCCTTTTAATTGAGAAAAGAGTTCGCAGACTTTTACGGGGTAACCGTCTAGGCTTTTATGCCTTCCTGCCGGTGTGGTGGTTGTTTTTTGTTCCAGCATCGTTGTCGGCGCCATTTGCCCGCCTGTCATTCCATAGACGGCGTTGTTAATAAAAATGACCGTTATGTTTTCGCCACGGTTGGCGGCATGGAAACTTTCCGCAATACCAATGGCGGCCAAATCTCCGTCTCCCTGATAGGAAAAAACAAAACGGTCGAGCAGAACACGCTTGATGCCCGACGCCATCGCGGGGCCTCTGCCGTGGGGAGCTTCAATCATGTCGACATCAAAGTAATTATAGGCGAGAACAGCGCAGCCTGCCGGAGGCACGCCGATGGTTACACCTCTTATTTCCATCTCGTCGATAATTTCCGCTATCAAACGATGCGCAATGCTGTGACCGCAGCCGGGGCAGTAGTGGAAAATATTTTCTTTCAGACTTTTGGGACGCTTAAATATTGTTTTTGTCATATTTTGTTTTCATTAATCTTTTTTATCGTAATAACGGGCGACAACATTGGCCAGTTCCGCAGGTGTGGGCACGGCACCGCCCGGACGGCCATGAAACCAGACGGTGGCATATCCTTGGAGTGCCAGCCGCACGTCTTCCAACATCTGTCCCGTGCTCATTTCAAAAACAAGGAAGTTTTTAATTTTTTGTGAAAGAGCGCGAAGTTGCAGCTCAGGGAATGGCCAAAGCGTGATCGGACGGAAAAGACCCACCTTTCTGTTGTGTTCACGCAGACGTTTAATAGCTCCTTTGGCGATGCGGGCGGCCGTTCCGTAAGCGACAATTGTCAGATCGGCATCATCAATTTTATGTTCTTCATGCCGTGTTTCGTTTTCGGTTATGACGCCGTATTTACGTGCCAATTTCCAGTTATGCTCTTCCATGTCAATAGCATCCAGAATAAGGCCATGGATGAATTTGCTTTTGCCTTCGCCCGCTCCGCGCAGAATAAAATCGTTGCTGTACTGCCGCGGTTTAGGTTTTTTAAAAACAACCGGTTCCATCATTTGCCCCATCATGCCGTCGGCCAGAATCATCACCGGTGTGCGGTATTTGTCGGCGAGATCGAAAGCGTCCATCGTCAGGTCGGCCAGTTCCTGGCAGGTGGCCGGTCCGAAAACTATCGTGCGGTAATCTCCGTGACCGCCGCCGCGCGTCGCCTGAAAATAATCTCCCTGCGAGGGGCGGATATTACCCAGTCCGGGACCGCCGCGCATGATGTTGACAATGACGCCGGGCAGTTCACAGGCGGCCATGGAAGAAATACCTTCCTGTTTCAAGGAAATGCCGGGACCGGATGAGGAGGTCATTACTCTTGCGCCGGCGACGGAAGCTCCGGCAATCATATTTATCGCGGCGATTTCGCTTTCCGATTGAATGAAGATGCCGCCTTCAGCGTTACGCATATGCTCGGCCATATATTCGGTAAGCTCATTCTGCGGAGTGATCGGGTAGCCGGCATAAAAACGACAGCCGGCGCGGATCGCCGCTTCACCAATAATGCTGTTTCCTGACATCAAAAATTTATTCACGGTAAACCTCAATAGCTATATCCGGGCACATGGTGGCGCAAAGAGCACAACCGTTGCATTCTTTTTTCTCGTCAATGCAGACCGACCTATATCCCTGAGCGTTATATTCTTTGCCGGGGATGATATGAGCGTTGGGGCAGAAATGAATGCAGAGGTGACATTCTTTGCAGAGTTCTCTGTTTATTTTTATGAATCCTTTCAAAATGACACCTTTTAATCCGCCGTTATTTTGGTTTTGAAGAAGCGGCGAAAACTTTTTTGCGCAAAATGGGCGGAAAGTCAAGTGTTTTAACAGAGAATTACTTTAACAACCCGTTAGAGTTTTATATCCTGCTAATTTGGAACCCCTCGAGTTTAACGGCAACCGCGCGGTGCAGAATCTCTATATTAATAACAAAAAGATCTTTTTCGGCATCTGCGCTGACTATTACGCCTTCAATTCCGGCAAAGGGACCGTCGATAATGCGTGCCGCGTCTCCAACCTGAGGCAATTGAATATTGTAAATCTGAACATCTGTTTGGACGAAGCGGCGGATGGCATCAATTTTGTCGTCAGGTACGGGAATTGGTTCTGAATTATCTTTTTTGCCTAAAATGCGCACCACACCGAAAGTTTTCAGCACGGCCAACCTATTTTCACTGTTCAGGCACTGTATTTCCACGAAAAGATAGCCAGGGAAAAGGGGAATGGAGATTTTCTTTTTACGGTCCTTACGTTTGCTCCACATTCGGACTTCAGGTAAAAACGTGGCGATTTTTTTTTGTACAAGCCCCGCATTTACTTTATATTCATGACGGCTTTTTGTATGTACAGCATACCAGGGCATGATGCTTACCCGATAATTTATATTTTATGCAATCTGCTGTCGATTATAATATCCGAATTTCTATGCCATATTTTCCGTATGTATAAAAGTTTTGCCTTATCTAAACGGCGGATGTTCAAATCACCAACGGCTTCTGTTCCTGTCCCCAGAATTTTTGGCGCAATCACCACAATCAGCCGCTGGGCCAGATTTTCTTTAAGCACAGAAGTGATTATTCGCGCGCCGCCCTCGATTAAAACGGAGGTGATGTTTAGCCCCGCAAGTTTTTTGAATAAATCTTTTAAGTCGACACGGCCTGTATTTGTCGCGCGGCAGGTCAAAACAACGGCGCCGCTAGCGGCTATTTTTTTAAAATCGCTGTTGGTTGTTTTTTTTGTCGTGGCGATTAATGTTCCGGCCTTGTCCAGATTCTGTAAAACTTTTGCCCGGCGGGATATTATTAAATTGGCGTCGACGATGACGCGCACGGGGTTACGGCCGCGCACGTTTCTCACAGTAAGTTCTGGGTTGTCTTTCATAACAGTGTTGATGCCCACAAGAATCGCGTCATGTTGCGCCCGGAGTTTGTGTGTAAATACCAACGATTTATTTGAACTAACCCATTTGGAGTCACCGGTGGCGGTGGCAATGCGTCCGTCAATAGTCTGCGCGTATTTCAGTGTAATGAAAGGCAGACCTGTTTCCATGTAATGGAAAAAAATTTCGTTGAGCAAGCGACATTCATTTTCCATAACGCCGCTTTTAACTTCAATGCCGCTTGCCCGCAGGAGATTTATTCCCCGGCAGGAAACGAGCGGATTAGTGTCAATGGAGCCGACGACAACGCGGGCAATTTTATTTTTAATAATGATCTCCGTGCAGGGGGGCGTCTGCCCGTGGTGGCAGCAAGGTTCCAGCGTTACATAAAGAGTTGCTCCCGCAGAGTTGCTCCCGGCATTTCTGATGGCGTTAACTTCCGCGTGTTCTGTACCACAATAGCGATGATAGCCCTGACCAATAATCCGGTTATTTTTCACCAGTATAGCGCCGACCATGGGGTTAGGACTGGTATACCCTTGTCCTTTGCGTGCCAGCCTGAGCGCCAGCTTCATGTAATACTCGTCATTCATGTAAAAATAATTACCTTATTATTCACACGGATGCAAAGAATTTTATTGTTTATATATTTTCGGATATGATATGTAAAAAAAATTACGTTGAAAATTAAAACCATATAAGGAGTAACAATGAAAGGAATAGTTCTTGCCGGCGGTCTGGGCAGCCGGCTTTACCCATTGACCAAGGTAACCAATAAACATTTGCTCCCCGTTTATAATGAACCGATGATTTATTACCCCATTCGCATTTTGGTGAATGCGGGAATCAACGAAATATTGATCGTTACGGGCGGGAATAATGCGGGTGATTTTTTACGCCTTCTGGAAAACGGTAAGGATTTCGGATTAAAACATATCAACTATACATATCAGCAGGGGGAAGGCGGTATCGCTGCGGCGTTGAGTATGGCAGAGCATTTTGCCGATAATGACAAAATTGTCGTGGTGCTTGGCGACAATATAATCGAAAACAATATCAAGGTGGCGGTGGATAAGTTTCGCGCGCAGAAAGAGGGGGGGCGCATATTGCTCAAAGAGGTGACGGACCCGCAGAGATTTGGCGTGCCTGTTTTTGAAGGCAAGAAAATTATCCGCATTGAGGAAAAACCCAAGCATCCTGCTTCCAATTACGCGGTAATCGGCATTTACATGTATGATTGGCGTGTTTTTGAATTTATTAAATCGCTTAAGCCTTCGCAAAGAGGGGAGTTAGAAATCACCGATGTGAACAATTTTTATATTGCGGAAAATAAAATGGAATGGGATGTGCTGGAAGGCTGGTGGTCGGACGCTGGCACATTCGAGTCATTGCAAACAGCAGGTCAGATGGTAGCAAAAACAGGAGCAAATAAATTATGATTGACGGTGTGTTAGTAAAAAAAATTAAAGTAATACCTGACGAACGGGGTAGGTTGATGGAAATATTACGTGCCGATGACAAGGCCTTCGAAAAGTTTGGCCAAGTTTACATGACGACGGCTTACCCCGGCGTAGTGAAAGGCTGGCATTATCATAAAAAACAAGCCGATAACATGGCTGTGGTCAGAGGAATGATGAAAATAGTGCTATATGACGGCCGCGAACAATCGCCCACTTTTGGCGAAGTAAATGAAATATTTGCCGGCAATCATAATCCCGTTTTAGTGCATATTCCGCCGCTGGTGTGTCACGGGTTTAAATGTATTTCTGAAGAAGAAGCGATAGTCGTCAATGTGCCAACAGAAATGTACAACTATGAAACACCTGATGAGTTCCGCCTGCCCGCGCACGGTGGTGAAGTTCCTTATGACTGGACAAGGAAAGACGGCTGAAGCAATCAATTTTCTGACCAAATCGCATTCTTGACTTTGGCGATAAATGTTGTAGAATAATAACAAGATATCGAAAAGAGGCAAACCGTTTGAAAGATCGGGGCGCAAAGTTACTGGCCTAAGTCTTGTAGATGTGGGATAGGGCGGCAGAACTGCCGATGGCGCTGTGAAGTACACTTCTCTTCTGTTCTATCCCTGAAAATATGAAATGGCAGGAATTGACGATGATCTTTTGGAATGTTTTTGCTTTTATTTTCGGCGCGGCCATAGGCAGCTTTCTTAATGTTTGCATTTATCGCTTGCCAGCTAAAGAGTCGATTATTAAACCTCTTTCCCGTTGCCCCCATTGTAAAAACCTTATCCGTTTTTATGATAATATACCAATAATCAGTTTTCTCATCCTGAAAGGTAAGTGCCGGGATTGTGGTGGAAAAATCTCTTGGCGTTATCCCCTGGTGGAATTAATCACGGGAGTGTTTTTTCTGCTGTTGTTCTTAAAATTTGGTGTGAGCCTGCAGTTTTTGGCGGTTTTTGCTTTTACGGCTGTACTGATTGTAATTACGTTTATCGATCTGGACCATCAGATTATTCCCGATGTTCTGACCTTGCCGGGGATTCCAATTTTTTTGCTGGCGGGCATTTTTATCATGAAAGTTCCCTGGCAGGAAACGCTCATCGGTTTATTAGTCGGCGGTGGCGTGCTGTTTCTTATCGCTTTTGTTTATGAAGCAATCACCAAGCGTGAAGGAATGGGCGGGGGAGACATTAAACTTCTGGGTATGATTGGCGGTTTTTTTGGCTGGAAATCTCTTATATTTATTTTGTTGTTCAGCTCTTTCGCCGGTGCTATTGTGGGCATCACGGTAATGATTATTAAAAAGCAAGATTTAAAATATGCCGTTCCTTTTGGCCCTTTTTTGGCGGCAGCGGCTGTGGCTTATGCGTTCTGGGGTGATTTGTTCGTCAATCTTTTATTTTACCGTTATTGAAGGTAAGTACGATGTTTTTAAGAACGAAAACGCAGAAGAAACCTTCCGGTTTTACCATAATAGAGATTGTGGTTGTCATCGTCATTATAGCTGTCATGGCCGCTATTGCGGCACCTAATCTGCGCAAATACATGATTCAGAGAAGGTTAAACGGAGCGGCGCGGCAAGTTATGTCTGATCTTATGTTGGCCAGAATGCAGGCCGTATCCAAGAATAATGATTTTAAGATTACCTTTGAGGGTAATAGCTATACAACATTAGATGATAAAGACAATGACCATGTTGCTGATGCAGGTGAGGCAACGGTAACGAAAAATATTCAAACAAATTATCATGATGTGTCTTTGAGTGTTACAAATACGCCTATTTATTTTAAACCCAGGGGTACGGCTTCTGAGGGTACAACTATTACATTAACCAATCCTGCAGGTTCAAAGACCTTAACCGTCAGCATTACGGGGCGCGTTAAGAAGGATTAAGTAAGCAGGATAAACTTGGGAAGGCGCCATGAAACCAAAATTTGATTTTAAAAAAACCGTGGTTAAATTTTTCCGTATTCCTCAGGGATTCACTTTGGCGGAGGTTCTTATCGCGTTGTTGATCCTGACCACGGCATTGTTTGCTATAATGTCCACGACAAGCATGCTTGTTAAAGAAAACGCTCTGAATAAAATGAGAACAACGGCAACAACTTTGGCCAAAGACAAAATGGAATCATTAAAAACCGACGGAAGTGTCGCTGACGGATCGGATTCTGTGACTATGGATTCTATTGTTTATACGAGGGCGTGGGATATAATAGAGGATTCTCCAACAACTGGCATGAAAACCATCACCGTAACTGTAACGTGGTCGTTTATGGGGAAAAGCAAGTCTGTTTCATTAAGCACGCTTGTGAGCTAGCGTATTTTCGATTGATGGGATGGATTTATGAACGAATATTACTGCAAAGAAAAATATTCCTTGACTGAGTTAAGGATTTTTGGCGGCGCCGGTGGTTTTTCTCTGGTTGAACTGATTGTAGCCATGGTCGCCGGACTTATTATTATCGGTGCAGCCTATAGCATATTTCTCGGACAAGAAAGAACAATGAGCAAACAGGACAAAATTGTGGAGATGCAGCAAAATGTCAGAGCGGCAATGGATATGCTGAGCCGTGAAGTAATGATGGCGGGGTACGCAAAGTCGAACGGGATTCCGTACAGCTCCTCACAGCTTCAGATTATGGCTGATTTGAATGAAGACGGTGATGTAACCGATGCTCATGAAAATATTATTTATACGTATGATGCCGGGGGGAAAAGGATTAACAGAAATACTGGCGGCGGGGCGCAGCCTTTTGCGGAAAACATAACTGCATTCACATTCCAATATTTGGATGAAAACGGCTCCGGAACAACGACAACTGATGATATCAGGGGGGTAAGGTTGACTATTACCGGCAGGACATCGGCTCCGGTGAATGGTCAATACCCAGCGTATACTTTACGTGCCGATGTCTATGCGAGAAACCTTGCATATTTGCAATATTGATTGAGGAGGTGGGCAATGTTGGCAAATAAGAGAATGTTTTTCCAAGACGAAAAAGGCGTGGTCCTTCTTATCGGATTGTTGGTTCTTTTAGCGTTGACATTACTTAGTCTCACAGCTTTTCTGGCAACAACGACCGATTTGAAAATCACATCAAATTATAAAACAGGCGAAGCGGCGTTTTATGTTGCCGAAGCGGGAATCGAGGAAGCCCGTACCCGCCTCTGGAACAATGCTGCGGAAGCCATTAAAATTACAGATGATTCACCTACAAGCGCAGACTGGCAGTACTATATTGGGACAACAGACAACGTCACTACTTTTTTTAATTATAACGGCGCCAACAGAGTAAGCAGCATTCAGGCCGCTCTGGACTATACTGTTCGTATTAAACACGCGACTAATGCCGCAGGTGAAATTTTGTATTATGGGGATTCGGATGGCGACGGTATAGATGAAAAAAATACTGTTGTAGGAGAAAATATTTATGAGGTAACAAGTCTCGGCAGATCGGGCGCTTCCCAGAAAACAATTGTAATGGAAATTTGTCGTGTGCCGCTTCCCAATATCCAAAGTGCTGTGTATGTTGAAGCAAACACAGAGATAAAGGGAAACGCCACTGTCTCGGGAAGCGATGCTTGCGGGGAAGGAAGCTTACCGGCGATAGTGGCGCCATCAGAGGATATACAAATTACTACGCGAGGTAGCGCTTATGTGGAAGGGGAGGACCCTCCGATACGATATGACGGAACGGATATGGACATCGAGACGATGATCGATAAATTTAAATACCTCGCTTTTTCCGATCATAAATATGACTACACCTATGATGTAACTATGACATCATGGAATCTACCGTCTAATGAAGTTTTTTACTTTAACATGCACGGAAATGATTTGAAGATTACCGCTCAAGTAACCGGGTCCGGTATTTTGCTGGTTGAGGGTGATTTGAAGCTGGCTGGCGGATTCATCTGGGATGGTATAGTAATTGTTACCGATTCTGTGAGGTTTACCGGTGGCGGAACAATAAACGGCGCTTTGATTGCCGGGAATCACGTTGACGCCGACGTTGAAATTACCATAACCGGTAACCCCGGCATTTATTACTGCAGTTCGGCCATAGAAGACGCGACGAAAAACAGAAAATTGATGAAATTGAGTTGGAAGGAAGCGGGGATGATATAGCTGGGCGGAATTATTCCTGGTGCCACCAGTTTTCCGGCGTCTTTCCGTTGGTTTTTTTCTTTACTTCGTCTATCAGGGCGTAGATGTCGTTTGAAATTGACCTCATCTCTTCGTAGGCCTTTTCCTTTGCCTCTTTGTCTGGTGCTTCTCTTATTTTTTTCAGTGATTCGTTGAGCTTCCCTCGTAGCTCTTTCATTTTAGCCCGGTACTCTTTTAGATCAACCGTTTTTTCTCCCGCCGAGGCAGGAGGTATAATTTTTATTTCTTTTTCTGGTACTGATTTGTTTCCGGTGCCGGCTGTTGGGGAGTGAACAACTTCATATTCATCCACATTAATCTTGGATTTTTCGATTTTTTCCACTGTGTCCTTGTCTACGCCTATAGTGCCGCCGCTGACAAGAAATTTAATTTGACCGTTTTCTTCCCAGTATTTGGAGGTGACAAACTTTCCGCCGTCTTTCAAATGAATGGTGTAGGAAGCGTTACCGATAAGCGGAAATACGAGAAAAGAAATCACAATTAATGTCGTCGGAATTGTTTTTTTCATCGCTGGCATCCATAAAAAAATGTTTGGTAAGATATAGAAAAGACCTTTAATAATGTCAAACAAATATTTCAGAAACCTCTTGACATGGCGCTGATATATTTATAATGTTTTTCCACAATAAACATAGGAAGTATTTATGGGTTCGGAAAAAAAATATTGCGCGATTTGTGCCTGGCGTGTGGGCTGTCAGAAAAGGTTCAGTGTTCCTACCGATTCTCAAGGCCAGGTGCGTTGCCCTGATTATTCCCGGGATTTGTCTATTAAAGACAATGATATTGAAGAAGCCGTAAAAAAAGATCAGCAGGCGTAAAAAAAATATTATATATTGCCTTGGTCATTCTTTAGTAAATGAATTTGCCAATGCGGTCGTTTTCCTCGAAAAAAATGGCTAAATGTACGCGTTGAAACTCATCGTCCCACTTGCGGATTATTTTGCCCTCAATTTCCATATCCCCGCTGTCGAAAATAAGTTTCAAATTAACCTTTGTTCCTATTTTTAATTCTATGTCGGATTCGTAAAGAATTATATGTGCGCCGTTGCTAGAAATGTCTATAACCTGACTTTCTTTTTTCTGGCACTTGACGCGGATATGCGGTAAAGTATTTTTGTCGATTCTCGGCTTGTTTCTCAGTTCGTGGGGCTTAGGATTTTTTAATTTTTGCAGAATAATGCTTCCCTCGGTGGTGAGCCCCTTAATTTTTGCTTCAAAACTATAACGCCGGTGTGGTTTTGTATTATCGGCACTGTATGTTACAAGAACATTTTCATTCAAAGACTGTTCATCAATCAATGGTTCAATTTGTTCAACGGCGAAATGACTGTGCGGTAAAATCTGTTGGAAACGGCAGCGAATTATAAACCTTTCTCCCGGGTGTAAATATATTTCCTGTTGTGGTTTAATATTAAAGCGCATGGTTGATATTTTTAGAATTTGATTCTTCTTGATTAAGAATTAGCGTTTCAGCGCTTCACTATATTTTCCGGGCAGAAAAAAGCTTTGTTTTATTATGGGGCAGGTGGTTTTTAGTCTGCAAGTATTATGGTGTGTCGAAAATCATTTTCCCAAGAAAATAAAAGCATAAAAAAACAAAGCAACCATTATCTACCGTAACTGTTGTAAAAATTTAGCGGAAAGGACTCGCTGTGTCAAGGCTTTTTCCTCAGTTATAATTGCCTCGCTCTGTTTTCTTCATACTTGATTAAGTTGTAAAAATGTAATAGGAGAGCGCTCATTGTATTATGAGCCAATGAGGAGTGGAAAAATGTCCAAGAAAGAGAATGAAGAAATATTAGAGATGGATAAACGCATCATTTCCCGCCGCATGCTTGCCGGCGAATTATCGGAAAAAGATCTGCAAGCTGCCTTGAAAAAGCTTCCGGATGTTGGGGATAACGTCGAAGAAATTTCCTTGGAAGAAAGCGAAATAAAATAAACATGTTGATTGACTCTCACGCCCATCTGGAAATGGAGCAGTTCGATAATGACCGCCAAGAAGTTATCGAACGCGCTTGTCTTGCCGGGGTTGAATACATAATAACTGTGGGAACAAATCCAGCGTTCGGTGAAAAGGCGATATCTATCGCCAAACAGTATAAAAACATTTTTGTAAGCCTTGGGATTCATCCTCATGAGGCGGCAACGGCCGACGATAAAAGTTTAGCTCAGATGGCAGATTTCGCGCGTCAGCCTGAGGTTGTCGCCTACGGGGAAATAGGGCTGGATTTTTTTCGTAATCTGTCTCCGCGCGAAAAGCAAATTGAAGTTTTTTCCCGGCAACTGGAGATAGCGCGCGATTTGAGTCTGCCGGTGGTGATTCACGACCGTGATGCCCACGAACAGGTTTTACAGCTGGTGAGATCATCGGGCGTGCAACGGGGAGTTTTTCATTGTTTTTCTGGAGACTATGCACTGGCCCAGAAATGCCTGGATTTGGGTTTTTATCTTTCCATCCCCGGAACTGTGACTTTCGATAAAGCGGTGAAAATAAGTGATGTTGTAAAAAAGGTTCCTCTGGAATTTTTGCTTTTGGAGACAGATTGCCCCTTTTTGACACCTGTGCCTTACCGTGGCCGGCGCAATGAACCGTCTTTTATTATTCATACGGCAAAAAAAGTTGCCCAAATCAAATCTCTTCGCTGGGAAGATGTTGCCGATACCACTACCCGTAACGCCTTGAATCTTTTCCGTCTGAAAAAATGAACGTTCAAATAGCTGTGCACTTTTCTGTAAAAACTGATAATATTTAATTCATGATACAAAAAGCTGAGAAGTCTTCGAGGAAAGCGGTGGTTTTGCTCAGTGGCGGCATCGATTCGGCCACGACGTTGGCTTTCGCTAAAAAAATGGATATGGAAACATACGCGTTGAGTTTCCGTTACGGGCAGCGCCATGCTGTTGAATTGGAGGCGGCAAAGCGCATTGCCCAGCATTTCAACTGTTTTGAACATCTTATTGCGGATATTGATTTGCGCATAATTGGAGGGTCGGCGCTTACAGCAGAAATTGATGTTCCGAAAAAACGGGATTTGCATGATTTATCCAAGAAAATACCGGTAACATACGTGCCTGCGCGTAATGCGATATTTTTGTCCTACGCGCTGGCTTGGGCGGAAGTTATTGGCTCAACAGATATCTTTATCGGTGTCAATGCGGTAGATTTTAGCGGTTATCCTGACTGCAGGCCGGAATTCATCAAAGCTTTTGAAAACATGGCTAATTTGGCAACTAAAGCGTCTGTGGAAGAAGATAAAAGGGTGAAAATCCATGCGCCCCTGATTGCGATGAGCAAGGCTCAGATTATTCAGAAAGGAATTTCTTTAGGTGTTGATTATAGTTTTACACATAGTTGCTATGATCCCTCGGCTGAAGGTCTGGCTTGTGGCGAATGTGATTCTTGTCTCTTACGGCTGGCCGGATTTCGCACAGCAGGAATAAAAGATCCGATTCAATATAAATGATGGGGGAGGCCTTTGGATTATAGAATTAAAGAGGTATTTTATTCTCTTCAGGGTGAAGGTTATCACAGCGGGAGATCCGCTGTTTTCTGCCGTTTTTCGGGTTGCAACCTGTGGTCGGGGAAAGAATCTGATCGCCATAAAGCAATCTGTAAATTTTGCGACACGGATTTTTTGGGGACGGACGGACAGGGAGGAGGAGAGTACACAGATGCAGGCGAACTCGCAAACAAAATAGCGGCAATGTGGCCTGATGGAGAAAATATCGGCTCTCCGTTTGTTGTCTGCACAGGCGGCGAACCTCTATTACAGATGGATGAAAAACTGATTGAGGCTTTACATGAAAAGAAAATGACGATTGCCGTGGAAACAAACGGCACAATTGCCGCACCGGCAGGAATCGATTGGATTTGTGTAAGTCCCAAGGCCGGAATCAGTCTGGCACAGTGTCACGGTCATGAGTTAAAGCTTGTTTATCCGCAGCCGGGAGCAGAACCGGAAAAATACGACCATCTTGATTTTGACTATTTTTTCCTGCAGCCGATGGATGGAAACAATCGCAATGAAAACACGCAGAAAGCCATTGATTATGTTCTGCATCATCCGCAATGGAGAATAAGTTTGCAACTGCAGAAAATTATGCACGTAATTTAAATTACGCATGATTTTTAAAAACCAACTCGTTATTAATTGCTCTCCTCACCTGAAAATAATATAATTTCTTTGTAAGCTAACCCCGAGTTTTTAAAATAACCCAGAGGTAAAGCAGAAAATGGATTTTGTTTCCAAACCTAAACAAACGCTTTCCGTTGTTGACGCGATAAGTATCATTGTGGGAATGGTTGTGGGAGTGGGTATTTTTAAAACACCTTCCATTGTCGCCTCGAGCGTAAATAGCGAAGAAACGCTTATTTTGCTCTGGTTGTTGGGCGGCGTAGCGTCGTTTATCGGTGCTTTGTGTTATGCGGAACTGGCCTCAGCGCATCCTCATGCGGGTGGAGATTATCATTACTTACAGAAAGCTTTTGGAAACACCCCCTCTTTTTTATATGCGTGGGCGCGTATAACGATCATTCAGACCGGTTCCATTGCCATGGTTGGTTTTATCATTGGCGATTATGCTTCGGAAATGATGTCTTTGGGGCCTTATTCCGCGTCATTATACGCGGCTTTTAGTATCATTTTGCTTACTTCTGTGAATATTGCCGGTATAAAGCAGGGTAAATGGACGCAAAAAATGTTCGTTGTCTTAATTATGATTGGTTTGTTTATTGTTATGGTTATCGGATTTTTTATTGGTGCGCCGCAGGAAGTAGGGCGCACGGAAAGAATCATATCGAAAACAGCGTGGGGAAAGGCGATGATATTTGTTTTGTTGACATATGGAGGGTGGAACGAAGCTTCATTTCTTTCTGCGGAAGTACGCTCTGTCCGCCGCAATATGGTACGAGTTCTTATTTACAGTATCGGAATAGTCATGTTAATTTATTTGCTGATTAATATGGCTCTTTTAAGAATTCTTGGGGTAAGCGGTATGGCCGCATCTGGTGCCGTTATGGCTGATTTGATGTACAATACGTTTGGCTTACAAGGGACACGGTTTATCAGCCTACTTATCCTGCTGGCGGCGTTGAGCACGCTTAATGCCGCGATTATCACCGGAGCAAGGACAAGTTATGCTTTAGGCCGGGACTATTCCTTGCTGAATATTTTTGGTCGCTGGGAGGGGAAAAGAAATACACCGGTTAACGCTCTTTTGCTCCAAGGATGCATCGCTCTTTTGCTGGTTATATTAGGTGCCGGCACTCGTGATGGTTTTGTAACGATGGTTGAATATACCGCTCCCGTTTTCTGGCTCTTTTCGCTGATGGTAGGCACTTCAATATTTATTTTACGTTATAAGAAGCCTGTGGTTTCCCGACCATTTAGTGTGCATTTTTATCCTATTACGCCGTTTTTCTTCTGCAGTGTATGCGCTTTCATGCTTTATTCCAGTCTGATGTATACCGGCAGAGGATCACTTATCGGGATTGGAGTGCTGATAACGGGAATTCCTTTTATGATTATAAACAGAATGTGTATCAAGGATGAAACTAAAGAATTAAAATAAGAGGTAAAAGGTGAAATATATGAAGGGCAGAAAACAAATTTTCATAAAACTTATCTTTTCGACGGGTCTTATTTTGTTTGCCTCATTGGTATGTGCGCAAGACCGGCTGCCGAAAAAACCGGATGTTCATTTTGTTCCGACGCCACCGGAGATTGTGGAAGTAATGCTCAGGCTTGCGGATGTAAATAAAAATGATGTTGTGTATGACTTGGGTTGCGGCGATGGGCGCATTGTTATTGCTGCAGCGAAAAAAGCAGGAGCCAAAGGATATGGCGTCGACATTGACCCGGAGATGGTCAAGAAATCTCAAGAAAATGTTGAAAAAGAAGGGGTAAGGCATCTGGTACTCATTGAAGAAAGGGACATTTTTGAAATTGATTTACGCGGCGCGACCGTTATCATGTTGTATTTACTGCCGGAGCTCAACAGACGTCTGATTCCGCAGCTTGATAGATTAAAACCGGGGGTACGCATCGTTTCTCACGAATTTGATATGGAAGGCATTATTCCGGATGTCGAAGCAACGGTGTACCGTTATGCCGGAAACGAAAGTAAGGTTTATCTCTGGACTACTCCGTTGAGAAAGCGTATGACGGCAAAAAAACCTTGACAATATTTTGAGTATGATTACGCGACTTAATGTCGGGAAAAAGATTATGATGAAAAAAATATTTTTATGCATTTTGATGGTTTTGATCGGTCTGCTCGTCCTCTCATTGGCTTCAAGATGTTGCGCCCGTACACTGTCGGAAAATGAATATTTGTCTTTAAGAAAAAAAATGGTTGCCGAACAGATTGAGGCAAGGGGGATAAAAGACAAAAATGTTCTTGAGGCGATGAGAAAAGTTGAACGGCACAGGTTTGTTCCGAAGGATATTTGTCATTTGGCTTACGGCGATCATCCTTTACCAATAGGTGAAGGGCAAACTATTTCTCAACCATATATTGTTGCTCTAATGACGGAAGTTATTAGACCGAACAGGAGCATGCGGGTTTTGGAAATAGGGACTGGTTCTGGCTATCAGGCCGCCATCCTGGCTGAGTTATGTAAGGATGTTTATACTATTGAGATTATTGAAAAACTAGGCAAACAGGCGCAAAAGATTTTGTCGGAGCTTTATAAAAACGTACACGTAAAAATAGGTGATGGATATAAAGGCTGGCCGGAGGCGGCACCCTTTGATGCCATTATTGTCACCTGCGCACCTGTCAGCGTTCCTCAGCCACTGGCGGATCAGCTCAAGGAAGAAGGAAAAATGGTGATTCCTGTAGGAAAAGCGGGAGTGCAGCATCTTGTGATATTGACGAAGACAAAAGGTCGGCTTATTGCGCGCGAGATTCTTCCGGTTCGATTCGTGCCCATGGTGAACAGCAAAGGAGAAAAATATTAGCATCCTTATAATCTCGCAAATGGCAAATTATGAAGCACAATAAAAACGAATCTTACAAATGTTTATCGTTGCAGCGTTTTAGATAGGCAAAATAACTGGCGCTGTATTTTAAAAACAGCAATGGACAAAGACGGAAAGATGCTTTAAAACATGCTCAAATGGCATGCAAAATGAAGAAACTATGGTGCAAGGGATATGACAATGCAAATGTTGAAGCTTTTCCTTCCCGAGATTAAGGAATTGTTTGCCCAGAAGAACTGGCTGGAGCTGAAAGAGTTGCTTTTAGAGATTCCGCCGCCGGATATTTCTGACTTGATTACGGAGATAGATGAATCGCAGCGTATCGTAATTTTGCGGCTGCTGCCGAAAAATATACTTGCCGAGGTATTTTCCTATCTTGATGCGAAACTGAAGCAGGATGTTCTCAAGTCTATTACTGAAGATGAAACCCGAGCGATTTTGGCGGGTATGCCACCTGATGACCGGACGGAATTTCTCGAAGAATTACCCGGTCAGGCCATTCAGAAAATGGTAACGCTGCTATCATCAGAGGACCGAAAAGAGGCTTTGCAGTTACTGGGCTATCCGGAAGAAAGTGTCGGTCGTCTTATGACGCCCGATTATGTGGCGGTACGACCGGAATGGACGGTGGAAGAAGCCTTGTCTCACATCAGACAGAAAGGCTTGGACAGCGAGACGACAAATGTAATTTACGTGACTGACAGATGGTGGCGTCTTATAGGCGTGCTGGGCTTGCGAAGGCTTATCCTGGCCAATCCCAGTGATAAGGTCGAAGAAATTATGGATACATCCGTGGTTAGCGTTTCTGCCTTCGAGGATCGAGAAAAAGCTGTTCAGCTCATTAAACGGTATGATGTTGTAGCTTTGCCTGTACTGGATGCCAGCGGAATTCTCTTGGGTATTATCACTATTGACGATTTATTCGATGTTGCCGACGAGGAAGTGACGGAGGATTTCCAAAAATCCGCCGCTATTAATCCCTTGAAAACCAGTTATCGTGAATCATCGGCATTATCCCTATACGTCAACAGAGTTATCTGGCTGGCTGTTCTTCTATTTATCAGTGTTATTACCACTGGCATCATTTCCGCACAGACGGATATTTTGACATCCGCCATTGCCTTGGCTTTTTTCATCCCTCTTCTGATTGGAACCGGAGGCAATACGGGAAATCAATCCGCCACGCTAATGATTCGCGCTTTGGCTACGGGTGATATTCGCGAAGGGCAATGGGTGTGGGCCTTTTTAAGAGAAATTGGCATCGGTGTGCTTTTGGGAACAACTATGGGTTTAGCCAGTTGGGTGCTGGGGCTTTATAAAGGCGGATATCAAATTGCCATGATTGTTTCCATTTCCATGGTGGCCATTGTTATGATTTCCAGTCTTATTGGCATAGTTCTGCCTTTGATTTTGCAAAGGCTGCGTGTTGATCCTGCGGTAGCCAGCAATCCTTTGATTGCCTCTGTAATGGACATTCTCGGATTGTTGATTTATTTTTTCGTGGCAGCATTGGTTCTGAGGGATTTGTAAATAATATTTTGTAAATGCTTTTATATAATAGGAAACAGAAAAGGTGAATGGTGACGGTTAATGTTGTTCCAGGAAAAATTCCGGTTATTTTAATTTACAATATCAATCCGGAATGGTCTGAAGAAGAAAAAAAAGAGGCGGTGTGTGCATCTGAACAGTTGGGGCAGGCGCTCAAGGAAGTTGGGCATCGCACTATTTGTTTGCCTATTGAGAATGTCGATCTTGAAAACAGATTATCCAAATTCGATCCTTATGAATATATCGTTTTTAACTGGTGTGAAATTTTGCCCGGAATTATTCATAGCGAATGGATGGTGGCGGAGAAACTGGAAAAGTTAGGTTTTATTTTTACCGGTGCTGATTCCCAAAAACTGCTTTTGTCTCAAGACAAGAATCGTGTAAAAGAAATGCTAAGACAGGCCGGTATTCCTACACCGGAATGGGCCTTATTTACGCAGCCAACAGATTGTCGTTGGGAAAAATATCCTGCCATTATTAAACCTGTTAATGAACACTGTTCTGAAGGAATTGATGCCGATTCCGTCGTGTTATCACCTGAGGAAGCGCAGGCAAGGATTGATGTTATACTCGAAAAATATCAACAGCCGGTTTTGATGGAAGATTTTGTTGACGGTCGCGAATTTCATGTTGCTGTTTGGGGAAACGAAAAATTGGAAGTTCTTCCTGCCGTGGAAATGGATTTTTCATATTTCAAAAATATCAAGGAGCGTCTGTGCAGTTATGAAGCCAAATTTATAGCGGGTAGTAAGCATTACGAAAAAATTGAAACATTGGTACCGGCGCCGTTGAGCAAAAAAGAGTTAAATATGTTGAACAAAGTATGCGAAAATGCTTATAGCGTAACAGGCTGTCGAGATTATGCCCGTTTTGATGTTCGCCTCCGAAACGGTATTTTTTACATTCTCGATGTAAATCACAATGCGGACATAAGCTTGGATGCCAGCATGGCCTGTGCAGCACAGGCCGCTGGCCTGAGTTATGGAGAAATGGTAAGCAATATTGTTTGCCTTGCGGCGAAACGCCATAGCGTTTGGGGGAAAATCACATAAATAAAAGTATCTCTTACCGTAAAAAACAAAAAGCAGATGGGAACATTAATTAACCTTATTTAACCTTGACACGCTAAGGGGAATGGTGGTATTGACTGCAGCGCTTTAGTTCTTTGTCGGGGCGTGGCGCAGTCTGGTAGCGTATCTGAATGGGGTTCAGAGGGTCGGAGGTTCAAATCCTCTCGCCCCGACCATTTTTTTCCTTCCTTCTTTTGTCGTATAAATTTTTATCAGCTTTATTTAACAGTTCCTGCAACGAAAGGTTTGTGTTTGGGGAAAAAGTAGCGATGCCAACGCTTACGGAAAGATTTAACCCTTCTCTTTTATTAACTTCATTGATATTGTTCTGAAAACGTGAAACGGTATTCTGTGCACCTTGGGTACTGGTGTCGGGAATTAAGACAACAAATTCATCTCCGCCGATGCGCGAGATTATATCGGAGTCACGAAATGAATGGATTAATATTTCAGCGGTTTTTTTAAGATAAAGGTCGCCTTGAAAGTGGCCATAATTATCGTTTATTGTTTTTAAATTGTCGATATCTAAAAAAAGGAGGTGACAATTTTTATTCATGCGTTCGGCGAGCTTCAGGTGGTGTTCGGCCAATGTGAAAAAACCGCGACGGTTATATAGACCTGTTAAGTAATCAATTAGCGCCAGGCTGAACAATTTGTCCTGAAGTTTTTGTCTTTCTATCGAATAATGTATTGCGCGTGATAAAGCATCCGCATTTATTTTTTGTTTGACGAGATAATCCTGGGCGCCTTGCTGGACGGCAAAAAGGGCGGTTTCTTCGTCATCATTGCCGGTCAGTATTACTATGGGTATACGAGGCTCTAATGATTTTAACTTTTTTAAGCTTTCCAGATGATGGCTGTTCGGTAGTCCTAAATCCAAGATGATGATGTCTATGTGTTGTTTATCGAGCAGGAGGATTCCTTGGGCAAGAGAGTCAACATGAATTGTTTCATAACGCGTGGAAGGAATTTCCCTTAGTGTTTCCAGAAACAGGCATACATCACCCGGATTGTCCTCAAACAGCAGAATTTTTATTGGTTTATTGTCACGGATACGTTTCATGGTAATTTAACGGTTTTTAACCAAAATTCTTCAACTAATTTTATTATACCAAAGTATTGTTTTAAATCTACCGGTTTAGTTATATAAAATTTGCCTGCATATTATAAGCGTTAATGATATCTTGCGGCGCTTCTGAACTGGTAAAAATTAAACGGGTATGTGTTTTAATTCCGGGTCTGATTTAATTTCGGTCAGCACGTCACGTCCGTCTTTTCGCGGAATGTTAAGATCCAGCACTATAATGTCAGAGCGTGGAAAGTTTTTATATTTATCATGTTTGCGCAAGCAGACAAGAGCTTCTTCCCCGTCTTCCATTACGGTAAGTTTGATGGAATTTTGTCCTTCTTTTAAAGCTTCCTTGATTAAAGTGATATCACCGGGATTGTCCTCAATGAGTAGAATATCAAATGTTTTTTTCCTTCTGCCATAATGAATAACTTTATTTGGGAATCGTAAAATAAAAAGTGGAACCCACTCCTGGCTTTGATTCCACCCAAATACGACCGTTGTGTCTTTCTACGATTTTTTTGCATATGGAAAGACCAATCCCCGTGCCCGGGTATTGATCTTTGTTGTGAAGTCTTTGAAAAATCACGAAGATTTTACCAAAATATTCGTTCTTTATACCGATGCCATTATCGCGTACGGAAAACAGCCAGTATTCTCCTTTGTCTGTTGCCCGGATGAGAACTTCCGGTTGCTTTTCTCCATGATATTTAATGGCATTGCTTATTAAATTTTGAAAGAGTTGGACTAGTTGGGTATAATCGGCCTGAATCGTGGGCAGATGATCGATGTTAACGACGGCCTTCGCTTCTTCTATCGCTTTGTTTAAATTGGAAAGAGCATGGGTAACAACGGTATTGCAATCGGTCGGTTCCATATTTTCCCCATGTGTGTCCACGCGTGAATATTTCAGAAGATCGTTAATAAGTTTTTGCATCTGAGAGGCTCCGGCTACCGCATAACTAATAAATTCGTCCGCATCTTTATCTAGTTTGCCTTGATAACGTCGCTGTAAGAGCTGTACAAAGCTCGTTACCATGCGGAGCGGTTCCTGCAAATCATGTGAGGCAACATAGGCAAATTGAGCCAGATCAGTATTGGAACGTTTTAGTTCCTGCGTTAGTTTTTTCATTTGTTCCGCTGCTTGTTTGCGCTCGGTAATGTCTCTGATTATCGCCTGGAAATATTTTTTGCCTTTTAGGTCTATTGTATTGAAAGTCAATTCCGCGTCGAATTCACTGCCATTACAGCGGAGAAAGCGCCATTCCAAAAAAAGGATTTCACCCTTTATGGCTTGACGAGTTTTTCCCTTGCCGGTTTCTTTAGATGGAAGACCGTCAAGCTGGAATTTTGGCATGAATGTCCATGTTTTTTGTCCAATAAGCTGTTCGCGCGATGCCCTAAACATTTTTAGAGCGGCTAAGTTGCAATCCACAATTGTTTCATTGTCAATTAGTATGATGGTATCAATTGCCGATTCGAAAAGAGTCCGGTATTTGGCCTCGCCTTCCTTTAGGGCTATTTCCGTCGCTTTACGTTCAGTAATGTCTCTAATGATGGCCTGAAGATATTTTTTACCACTCAAGGTTATCACTGTATATGTGGTTTCCGCATCAAAAGCGGAGCCATCGTAGCGGAGACGTTGGATCTCAAAGGTGGTTGTATTGCCGCTCAGTGCGGATTGAAAATACTTTTCGATAATATCGGAGGTGCGCCTGCCGTCTGGTTGAAATTCCGGCCAAAATGTTTCTTTTTTTGAGGCGAGTAGTTGTTCGCGGGTGCAGCGAAACATTTCCAGTGTTTTTTGGTTGCAGTCAATCATACGTTGGCGCTCTAGTAAAACGATGGTATCACTTGCTGATTCGAACAAGGCGCGATATTTGGCTTCGCTTTCATTTAGTGATTGTTCAGCCATTTTTCGTTCTGTGAGGTCAATCAAAGAAGCGATTATTTTTTGTGTTTCCGGAATGAGTGATTCAGTGTTGACAATATACTTCATTTCCTTCAGTTTGTTTAACATTCTGAATTCATAATTTTCTGGTGCGGCCTGTGGGTCAATACGGCGTAATATATGATAATGCCTGATAAATTCAAAATCATCTTTATGGACGATGTCTTGCCATTTTAATTTTCCTTCGATGTTATTTTTTGTGGCGGCAAAAAGTTTTTCAAATTGTTTATTGGCAAAAGAAATAATGCCATCGTCTTCAATGATAATGGTGGCCGCACCGCTATTTTCAAAAAATGTTCGGTAAACGCTTTCCGCCCTGTGGTATTGATCATCTACGGCTGCGTATTCAGCACATTTTTTTCTCAGTTGTTCGATTTTTTTGACAAGTTCATCATAGGTAGGTTTTTCGGCCATAAGATAACTAAAATAAGTAGTTTTTATCTTGGAATAATTTGAGACAACTTTCTACCACAACATGGTCATAAAGAGTTCCTTGCTCCCTGTTGATTTCTGCTATCGCTTTCTTAATTCCAAGTGCGGGGCGATATGGACGATGGGAAGTTATTGCTTCCACTACATCGGCAACAGCAAGAATTTTGGCTTCCAGTATGACCTCGTCGTTTTTTAATCCAGCCGGATAACCGCTTCCATCGAGTCTTTCGTGATGCTGCAATACAGTTTGGGCGATTGGCCAGGGAAAGTCTATTTCTTTTAAAATATCGTGACCAATCTGAGGATGGACTTTTATCAAGCTTAGTTCCAGCGATGAAAGCAGGCAAGGTTTGCCTAATATTTCAGCAGGAATGGATATTTTGCCTATGTCGTGAATCATCCCTGCCAACTGAACACTTTCTATTCTTTGTGAATCGAGGTGCATTTCTTCGGCAATGGCACGAGCAAGATTAGAAGTGCGTTTTTGATGGCCGGCAGTGTAAGGATCCCTGATTTCTACGGTCATTGCCATTGCCTTAATCGTACTGCTTAAGGCTCGACTGAGTTTTTCCAACGATGACTTTAATTCTTTTTCGGCGTTTTTCCTTTCTATAGCATAACGGATAATTTTGGAAAGCATGGTGACGCCGGCAGAACCCTTTATTAGATAATCCTGCGCACCGCATCGAACCGCGTCAACGGCGATATTTTCATCATCCAGGCCAGTTAACACAATAATCGGGAGAGAAGAATTTTTTGCCAATGCCAGTTTAATGGTATTCAGACCATGACTGTCGGGTAATTCTAAATCCAACAGCACGGCGTCTATATTATTAGTATCCAGGAAGTCGAGTCCTTTGGCTAAGCTTTCAGCGCAGTGGAGCTCAAAACGATCATGGACACCGATAAGCTGTTCACGGATGAGTCTGACGTCGCCGGGATTGTCTTCAAACAGCAGCAGTCGGATTAATTTATTATTCATTTTGAAGGCAATAATCTTTTTGTTCTTTTTATACATTGAATGATTCATAATGTCAAAATCATTATTGTTAAAATGGCCGATGCGAGGGTAGCATTTTATCTTGCATAAAAGATGATAATAAAATAAATAATTGGCGAGGATGTCTTTTTTATCCGATTTAAGTATTATAATCCGCGTTGACAATTTAGTCGGTAGTGCATATATGTCGACAAATTTCCAGGCGAGAGTGGCGGAATTGGCAGACGCACTGGACTTAGGATCCAGCCCGCCTTAGCGGATAGGGGTTCAAATCCCCTCTCTCGCACCATGAAAATAGTAGCAGTTTAAGGAGAAATTATGGTGAGTCAGATGACTATAAAAATGGAAGAACTGAGTCCGGTCAGGAAAAAAATATCTTTCGAAGTGCCGTGGGAAGAAGTGAAAACCGAACTGGATTCAGTATATCGAGAAGTAGGCAGACAGGCGAAAATTAAAGGCTTCCGCCAGGGAAAAGTACCGCGCAAAGTGCTTGAGACACATTTCAAAGAACATGCTCACACGGAGACCATGAATAATATAATTAACAAATATTATTGGCAGGCTCTTGAAGAAAATAAAATAACCGCTCTTTCGCGGCCTGAAATTACTCAGGATGGGTTAAAAGAGAATTCCGTTTTTTCTTTTTCTGCTTCTTTTGAAATAGAACCAGAATTCGAGCCTCGAGGCTATACAGCTATGGAATTGGAAAAGGAGGAAATTCTGGTTACTAGTAGCGATATGGAAAAGAGAATTAGCGAAATAAGACAGATGTTCGCGACGATGGAAGAAGTAACAGATGATCGTAAAGTTCAACAGGGTGATTTTGTCGTCATTGATTTTGCTGGTATATGCGAAGGGGAATCATCAGCAGAATTAAAAGCAGAAAATTATTTTTTGGAAATCGGATTAAAAAGATTTGTTCCCGGGTTCGAAGAACAGTTAATCGATATGACAAAAGGAGAGACAAAAACGATTAAAGTGACCTACCCGGAAGATTACCGGGAAAAGAAATATGCCGGGAAAAACGTTTTCTTTGATGTCACTGTAAAAAGCCTAAAAGAGAAAAGGATGCCAGCGCTAGATGAAAATTTTATTAAAAATTTTGAAAAGTATAATTCTTTGGAAGATCTAAAAAGCGATATAAGAAAATCACTGGAAGAAGAAGCCGCACGTCTTACGGAAACGAATCTGCAAAATAAAATTACGGAGAAACTGTTGCAAGTTAACGAATTCGATGTTCCCTCATCTCTTGTCGAACGTCAAATATTTTATATGATGGCGGACATGGTACGGAGAATGACTTCTGCCGGTATGGATGAGAAAAGCGCAACTGAGCTTTGTCTTAATATGCGGGATAATTTCAAAGATGAAGCAACAAAGGAGGTTAAGGCATTTTTGCTTTTTAAAAAAATAGCTGAAAAGGAAAAAATTATAGTGGAAACAGCCGATGCGGACGAACACATCCGTCAATTAGCGGCAAAATACGGAAAAGATTACGAATTAATAAAAAAAGGATACGAAAACGAAGAAAAAATGGAAAATCTTAAGCTGGATTTAACACAAAAAAAGGTATTTGACTTTATTGTCCAAAGTGCCAATATTAAGACTATAGAAAAAGAGGGAATATATGGGGTGGAGGTAAAAAGTTGAATTTAATTCCAATGGTTGTGGAACAAGACGGCCGAGGCGAGAGAGCTTTTGATATTTATTCACGATTGTTAAAAGATAGGATTGTTTTCCTCGGCACGGCCATCGATGACAATATCGCGAACCTTGTTGTGGCCCAGATGCTTTATCTCGAGTCAGAAGATCCGGATAAAGAAATATTTTTTTACTTAAATTCTCCAGGAGGCCATGTGAGCTCTGGATTAGCTATTTACGACACAATGCAGTATATTAAATCGCCAATATCTACTGTGTGTATGGGACAGGCAGCCAGCATGGCGGCAATATTGCTCGCGGCCGGGAAAAAGGGTAAAAGATTTGCTCTGCCACATGCGCGGATTTTAATTCATCAACCGCTGGGTGGCTTTCAGGGACAAGCAACCGATATTGATATACAAGCCAAAGAAATATTGAGATTAAAAGACGAGTTAAACAGAATACTTTCGCAATTAACAGGGAAACCGCTTGCTAAAGTAATAAACGATACGGAACGCGATTATTTCATGAATAGTGAACAAGCCAAAGAATATGGTATAATTGATAATATTATAGTCAGGAGACCTGACGCAACCACGATAAGCGGAAAAAAGGAGAATAAATGATTAAAAAAGGTAAGGACGATAGAATTCAGGGAATACTTTTTTGCTCATTTTGCGGAAAAACACAAAGCGAAGTAAGGAAACTGGTCGCCGGTCCAACTGCGTATATCTGTGATGAATGTATTGAGCTTTGTCGTTATATTATAGAAGAAGAGGAAGATAAAGCGGTAGCGAAGGATTCTCAAGGCGGTCTCCTGCAACCGAAGGAAATTAAGAAATATTTAGATCATTATGTAATTGGCCAAGAGAAAACAAAGAAAATTTTATCGGTCGCGGTTTATAATCATTACAAAAGGTTGCTATCGGGAGCGGATCCTGACGGGATTGAAATCCAAAAAAGTAATGTGCTTTTGATTGGCCCTACCGGTTCGGGCAAAACACTGCTGGCGAAAACATTGGCAAAATTTCTCAATGTTCCTTTTACCATCGCCGATGCCACAACATTGACAGAAGCGGGCTATGTGGGTGAAGATGTTGAGAACATTATTTTAAGCCTGCTGCAAAATGCGGATTATGATGTTGCCCGTGCTTCTAAGGGTATTGTTTATATTGATGAAATCGATAAAATCGCCAAAAAATCCGGTAATCCTTCTATAACTAGGGATGTTTCCGGTGAAGGTGTGCAACAGGCACTTCTAAAAATAATGGAAGGTACAATGGCCAATATTCCTCCCAAAGGGGGTCGTAAGCATCCCCAGCAGGAATTTATTCAGGTGGATACGACTAATATATTGTTCATCTGCGGCGGAGCGTTCAATGACCTAGAAAACATCATCGCCAAACGTCTTGGTGTCAATGCGATGGGTTTTGGAGCGGAGATAAAGAGCAAAAAAGAAAAAAGATCAGGAGAATTGCTTGCCGAAACAAGGTCGGAAGATTTGTTAAAGTTCGGTCTAATACCTGAATTCATCGGTCGTTTGCCTGTTATCGCGACATTGGATGATTTGGATGAATCGATTTTAATCCGTATTTTGGTTGAGCCGAAAGACGCGATTATTAAACAATACAAAAAATTGTTTGCTTTGGAAAATGTCAATTTAAAATTTACCGATGGCGCGCTGCGTGCGGTGGCCAAATTATCGATGGAAAGAAAATCAGGAGCGCGCGGTTTGCGTTCCATATTGGAAAACACCATGCTGGAAGTGATGTATGATATCCCCTCGCAGCAGGATATCAAAGAATGCGTGATTAATGAAGAAGTGGTCTTAAAAAAAGAAAGGCCGATTTTAATTTACGAATCAAAATCGAAAACAGCTTAAGAATACGGAAGTTTATGTTTAACGGAAATGAAAATATGGATAAAGGCAAAATGGTAGAGATTCCTCTTTTGCCGTTGAGGGATGTGGTGGTTTTCCCGCACATGATTGTGCCTTTGTTTGTTGGACGGGAAAAATCGATTGCCGCGTTAGAATCGGCGATGAAATATGAGAAAGGCATTTTCATGGTTGCGCAGAAAAATGCCAAAAAAGACGATCCTGTTCAGGACGATATTTATACTGTTGGAACAATAGGGATAATTATACAACTTTTGCGTTTGCCCGATGGGACGGTAAAGGTGCTTGTAGAAGGGAAAACACGCGGCGTAATAAAAGAATATTTGCCCAATAACGATTTTTTCCTGGTATCAGTTAGGGAAATCGAAGATGTTGATGATCGGGATGAGATTAAAAAACAGGCGCTGATGCGCAGTATCAAGGAATCCTTTGAACTCTATCTGAAACTGAGCAAAAAAGTTCATTTGGAAATGATGGGCACAATTGTGGCCATTGAAGATCCCTCGAAGCTTGCCGATGTGGTTATTACTCATATTAACGTGAAGCTCGAAGATAAACAAAAAATTATTGAAATTTTCAATATTAGCGAACGACTGGAAGCGATCTATTCTTTGCTTCTTTCTGAAATAGAAATACTGCAAGTGGAAGAAAAAATAAAAAGGCGCGTCAAAAAGCAAATGGAAAAGACACAGAAAGATTATTACCTCAATGAACAAATGCGCGCGATTCAGAAAGAAATGGGGGAAAAAGACGATTTCCGTAATGAAATTGCAGAACTTGAAAAGCGCTTAAAACAGAAAAAGATGTCGGAAGAGGCGACGAAAAAAGTCCGACAGGAAATAAAAAAACTGCAAATGATGGCGCCCATGTCCGCTGAGGCCACAGTGGTTAGAAATTATATTGAATGGATTTTGGATATGCCCTGGTCGGAAAAAACAGAAAACAAGTACACGCTGAAGGAGTCAGAATCTATACTTGAGGAAGACCATTACGGGTTAAAAAAAGTTAAGGAACGTATCATTGAGTATTTGGCTGTGCAGTCATTGGTGGAAAAAAATAAAGGGCCGATTTTGTGTCTTGTTGGTCCTCCGGGCGTCGGAAAGACATCAATCGCTAAATCAGTGGCTAGAGCGACAAATAGAAAGTTTGTACGTATTTCTTTGGGCGGTGTGCGTGACGAAGCGGAAATACGTGGCCATCGGCGCACTTACATTGGAGCAATGCCGGGGAAAATTATCCAGTCTTTAAAAAAGGCGGGTTCCAATAATCCCGTGTTTTGTCTGGATGAGGTTGATAAGCTTAGCTCAGATTTTCGCGGTGACCCTTCTTCGGCTCTTTTGGAAGTTCTTGACCCGGAACAAAACTTTGCCTTCAATGATAACTATCTGGATCTGGATTATGATTTGTCGGATATCATGTTTATCACCACAGCAAATGTTTTGCAGACAATACCGGCGCCGTTACAGGATCGTATGGAAGTCATCAGAATTGCCGGTTATACCGAACAGGAAAAACTAAATATAGCGCAAAAATTTCTTGTGACGAAGGAGATGGAAGCTAACGGCTTGAAGCCTGAAAATATCGAAATAACGAAAGGTGCGTTATTGAGAATTATTCGTCAGTACACGAGGGAAGCAGGCGTGAGAAATTTGGAGCGCGAAATAGCATCTATTTGTCGTAAGGTAGCCAAAGAAATTGTGAGCAATGGCAAAAAAGACAAGAAAATAGTGATTACATCAAAATCCATTCCAAAATATTTAAGTGTTCCTAAATATCGGCATGGTGAAACGGAAGGGAAAAATCAAATAGGATTAACGATAGGATTGGCTTGGACGGAAGTGGGCGGAGAGCTTTTAGCGATTGAGGCGTCTATCATGGAAGGTACTGGTAAGATGGTTATGACGGGGAAACTGGGTGATGTCATGCAGGAATCGGTTCAGGCGGCTTTAACCTATATTCGCGCTCGTGCAGAACGATTCGGTCTGGGAAAGAATTTCTATAGGAAAGTAGATATACATGTGCATGTTCCGGAGGGAGCAATCCCCAAAGATGGACCTTCCGCGGGAATAGCCATGGCTACATCAATTGCATCGGCCCTAATGAAGAAAAAAGTTCGTGCCGATTTAGCGATGACCGGAGAAATTACTTTGCGGGGAAGGGTTTTACCGATAGGGGGATTGAAAGAAAAAATTCTTGCCGCTCATCGTGGCAACATTAAAGAGGTTATTATCCCCAAGGACAATGAAAAAGACTTGGTTGAAGTTCCTCAAAACGTACAAAATGCGTTGAAAATAATTTTTGTGGAACACATAGATGAGGTTTTAAAAATAGCATTTGAAAAAGACGACGAAGATTTCGGCGAAAAAGTTTCCTCGGATATGCCGGTTGCTTCACAGTCTGTGAATTAAAAAACAGTACTGTTTTTTATAACTTGACAATGAATGTCAATGTTGCTAGAAGCCACAGACTGTTTTTGGGCGATTGCGGGCGGGTAGCTCAGCTGGGAGAGCGCCACGTTTACACCGTGGATGTCACAGGTTCGAGTCCTGTTCCGCCTACCATTGAAAAAGAAAATAAAAACAGGGGATAAAATATTTTTTTGGGGGTCGTAGTTAAGTTGGTTATAACGCCGGCCTGTCACGCCGGAGGGCGTGGGTTCAAGTCCCATCGGCCCCGCCAGAAATTTAAGGGGGAGTCAGCTTAAAAGCAGCTCCCCCTTTTTTATTCAGCAACTTGCTTTTTAAATATCATTAAGATAATGTTTTTTTGTGTTTAAGACAAAAAAAGCAAAAAAAAGTCATATGGATTATGGAGGGTTTATCATCAGAACGCCAAGTAAAGCTGGTGGTTTTTTACTGCAACTAGCCGTTGGGTGTTTCTATAATAAATACAACTTTCGCGGAATATATCGGTATAAAGAGTTTAGAATAAAACCCGTCAAAGTAATTAAAAATCGGGGATGCAAAGCGTCAGAAAAAGTGTTTTTATGTGACAGCGAAGCTTTGCTGGTGTCCCGATAACGTTTGGAAGAAGAAATTGCCTTCATAAAAGAAAATATTCCAGAGATTAAAAAATATCAACCTATGCCGACGCCAAAAAAATTTTAAAAATCTATTGATGATATGAACAAGCTTAAGAAGATGAGCTAAGTTTGATTTATTAGATGTGGAAACCGGGAATTTTGTTTCCAATCATGTATCAAGTTACTTGCCTGTAAGAGTATATGTGCCGCGGCAAAAAGAGAGAGAATATTCACATGAGAAATTATTTAATAATAGCAAAAGATTTAATTAAAATAAAACGAGAATATTTAAGAAGACTGTAAAGTTTATAAGGTTGATTATGAAAATCACTTCACCCCTATTTTTTTGGCGCGATCATAAATATATGAAAAAGAAAATTGTCAAAACGCTGAATAAAGCGCAAAAAACCGGAATGGTGGATTCCTCTTCACGGGAAATGATTGAAAACATTCTGGATTTTACTCATATTCTTGTTCGTGAGATAATGATTCCGCGAACGGAAATAATTGCCGTAAGCACAGAGGCGACGGAACAGGAAATAATTGAACAGGCAACCGAATCCAGGCACACGCGCATACCTGTTTATCAGGGTACTATAGACAATATTATCGGAATTTTGAATGTGAAAGATTTGCTTAAATTCTGGTCAAAAGATATGTCAAAGGAAGATATACTAACTCAGCTGACCAAACCCTATTATATTCCCGAAACGAAGAATACGCACTTATTGTTTTACGAATTTAAGGAAAATAAAAAGCACATGGCCATAGTTATTGACGAGTATGGCGGAACCTCGGGTCTGGTGACTCTGGAAGATCTTTTAGAAGAAATTGTTGGGGAGATTCAAGATGAGCATGAAATGGGTGCTGCGGCAAAAGACGTGTTCCCTTCAACAGACGGTTCAGTGGTGATGGAGGGCAGAACGGAAATTGAAAAAATAGAAGAGTATTTAAATATCCATTTGGAAAAAGGAAGATATGAGACACTCAGTGGAATGATTTTGAATACGGCAAAAAGAATTCCGCTAATCGGGGAAAAATACAGGATACAAGATCTGGATATAACTATCGAAAGTGCGGATGAGCGCAGCATTAAAAAGGTTAGAATAAAAAAATTGATACCGGTGGCGAGAAATGAATAAGAAAATAACTGCCACTGCCGCCAAATTGCTTTCCGATATAAAAAATTATCTAGAGCGTAACGAGATCATTTTAGCCGTTATCAGTGGTTTGTTTTTGTTTTTATCCTTTCCCCAATATGGCTTTGGCGCCATAGCATGGTTTGCATTGGTCCCGCTGTTTTTTGCTGTTTATCGTGCGCCATCCATACGTAGAGCCTTTACTCTAGGCTTCATTGCCGGGGTAGTAGGGTATGCAGGGATTATTTACTGGATTACTTATGTAGTGGTGAATTACGGCTACCTCCCTGTATACATGGGCGTTATTATCATGTTGTTTCTGAACTTTTATTTAAGCGTTTACCTTGCGTTATTTGCGGCAGGCGTTTATTTTTTTCAGAATAAAAATTTTCTTTGCTTGGTGGCGCCAGCGCTGTGGGTATCTTTGGAATATTTAAAATCATATTTATTTACTGGATTTCCATGGGAAAATCTCGGTTACTCGCAATATTTGAATTTTTATTTTATTCAATTTGCAGATGTGTTCGGGATCTTTGGATTATCTTTTATAATTGTTTGTGTCAATGCGGCAATATTTATGTTGCTGACACAAAGAACAAAAAAGGTGTTCATTTCGGCTACCGTTGTATTTCTGGTTTTATGCTTTGTTTACCTGTATGGATATTTTCGTATATCCCATGTGCAAAAAAAAATGACCAGCGCGCAAGGTGTGGAAGTATCTCTTATTCAAGGAAATGTAGATCAATCGATTAAATGGAATGAATTTTTTCAGAAAAAAATATTAAATAATTATCTTGAGCTATCCTTGCTTAATTCACCTGCGGCGGGAGGATTGCTTGTATGGCCGGAAACCGCCTTGCCTTTTAATTATCGGGACGAAGGTGATTTACAAAAGCGGGTAAATAATTTGCCCAGAGAAGTGCAATCCTGGTTCGTTTTTGGAGCGGTAAGTTACATACCTAAAAATCGATATACATCTTTTTTCAACAGCGCTTATTTGCTTTCTCCAGATGGTGCGTTGAAGGGCAGGTATGACAAGGTGCATCTTGTCCCTTACGGTGAGTATGTGCCGTTGAGAGATTTATTTCCTTTTATCAAGAAGCTTACGGCGGGGGTGGGTGATTTTAGTGCCGGGACTTCTTACCGTCCCTTGATAATGGGGGACAGGAAAATAGGTGTTTTGATTTGTTACGAAGGAATTCTGCCACATGCCTCTAGAGCGTATAAGAGGCAAGCGGCAGATTTACTGGTAAATATTACAAACGATGCCTGGTTCGGACCGACTTCGGCGCCTTATCAACATTTTTCTATGGTGTTTTTTCGTGCTGTTGAAACAAGACTGTATCTGGTGCGGGCGGCTAATACGGGAATTTCGGGAATTATTGACCCTTGTGGTAAAATAATTGCAAAAACTGGAATTTTTGAGACGGGCGCGGTAAAAGGGAACGTGAAATTTTTAAGGGTAGAGACATTTTACGAGCGGTGGGGCGATATATTTGTGGCATTTTGCTTTTTATTTATTTTTTTCAGTATTGTATGGTACGCGGGTAAGGAGGTTAAAAAATGATGATCGAAAACATTCAAGAAACGATAAATAACTTGAAACAGAGGATTAAATATATGGGAGAATGCCTTTGACGTCTGTGAATTAGAGCTGAAAATTAAAGATTTGGAATTATTCTCTTTAAGAAAAGATTTTTGGGATAATCCAAATAATGCGCGGGAAGTACTCCAGAAAAAAACAAAGATTGCCGACTCGTTGGACAGGTGGAAAAAAATCAATCATAAAATAACTGATATAGAAAATCTTTGGGCACTAGCTTTACAGGAAAGGGACGAGATAGTGATGCAAGACATAGTGGCAGAGATTGAAGGGCTTGAAGAAGTTGTAAGCCAGGAAGAATTGAGAATGATGCTCTCTAGCGAACAGGACCCATTGAGTGCCATCATTTCGATTCATGCCGGCGCTGGAGGAACAGAAGCGCAGGATTGGGTAGAAATACTTTTACGCATGTATCTGCGCTGGGCGGAAAAGAAAGAATTTGCTACTAAGGTTATAGATTTACTGCCAGGGGATGAAGCAGGTGTTAAAAGTGTTTCCTTCACTGTGGAAGGTTCTTATGCCTATGGCTACGCTAAGGCAGAAATAGGGATTCACAGACTGGTTAGAATTTCTCCGTTTGATGCCGGTGCCAGGCGTCATACATCATTTGCGTCCGTATTTGTTTATCCGGAAATCGATGATGAAATAAAAATTGAAATTAATGATGAAGATTTACGTATTGATACTTTTCGTTCGGGTGGCAAAGGAGGTCAGCACGTCAATAAAACTGATTCGGCAGTAAGGATAACTCACCTGCCTACGGGGATTGTTGTTCAGTGCCAAAATGAACGCTCGCAACACAAAAACAAGGCAATGGCGATGAAATATCTGAAATCGAGGCTGTATGAACGGGAAGTGCAGATAAAAAATGAAAAGATAAGCGAGGAGAATAAATCTAAAAAAGACATTGCTTGGGGAAGCCAGATAAGATCGTATATATTGCACCCGTACAAAATGGTAAAGGATCATCGGACAAATTTGGAAGTCGGAGACGCCAGTAGAGTATTGGATGGCGATATTGACGTTTTTATAAAAGCTTACCTTATGAACATGTCTAGCAGTTGCAAACAGGTTAATAACGATTAACTCAGCCTGTCCTAAAAAAATATTTAAAAAACTTAAATTATTTTAGAGAAAAAGTGGGAAATATGTTATAAAAGTATAATAAATCATTATTGCTGGTATGAAAAAAGAGAGAGGCTGGTTCATGGTAAGAAAAGTATATCGATTCGCTGTTTGTTTTTTCTCGTTTTGTATAGTGCTCATTTTTTCCGCGTGTATGACCCAGGTGGCTGTCAATAAAAATGACGGCTCTAAAAAGCATGGGCAGAATTTAGATCAAACCCTGGAACGGCAAAACGGATTAGTATCTCAAGGGAAAAATGTTCAGGAACAGAGTAACGGAGAATTTGATGTATTATCTAAAGCAGGTGACACCCAACAGGACGCCAAATCTGAAGAAGAACAGGAAATGATGGAAGGAATATTGGACTTACTGGAGGAGGCGGATGCGTTCTGGGATGATGATGACGTGGAAAATACCATTGATACTTTAGACAGAGCGTATGCATTGCTACTTGCGGTGAACGGTAATGCTGAAGTATCCCGGCAAAAAGATGACTTGCGCCTGTTGATTTCCAAACGAATTATGGCTGTTTACTCAGCTCAACAATCCGTGACAAGGGGTAAGGCGGGAGAAATTCCATTACAAATGAATGAAGCGATAGAACGTGAGATCCGAGCATTTCAAGGACCGGAGAGAGAATTTTTTATTTCTTCTTACCAGCGATCGGGAATCTATAGGGACGTAATTATTAAAGAGTTGAAAATGGCCGGTATCCCGGAAGAATTTTTTTGGCTGCCGTTGGTGGAAAGCGGATATAAGATAAATGCGTTGTCTAAAGCCCGCGCTCTTGGTTTGTGGCAGTTTATACCATCGACAGGCTATAAATTCGGACTTACTCGTGATGAATGGATTGATGAACGAATGGATCCGCTGAAATCAACTCAAGCGGCAATTGCCTATTTAAAGGAATTACACTCCATGTTTGGAGATTGGCTTACAGTGTTGGCGGCTTACAATTGCGGTGAAGGAAGAATATTGAGAGTCATATCATCACAGAAAGTAAATTATTTTGATCGGTTTTGGGACTTGTATAATCTTTTGCCCCGAGAAACGGCCCGTTACGTTCCCAGGTTTCTGGCCACATTACATATAATTAAAGATCCAAAAAAATTTGGTTTTGATTTGCCGGAACCTGCGGAATCATATTTTTCTTTTCAGACTGTTAAAGTTGATAAAATGATGAAACTGCAGGATGTGGCGGCAAGATTGGAAGTGTCTGAAGAATCGATAACCTTACTTAATGCGGAACTGAGACATAAAATGACGCCGGACAGAGAATATGAGCTCAGGATTCCTAAGGATTGTTTAGATAAATTCATAATGGTATCTAATGAAATTCCAATAGCTGAAAAACCGAGCCTTGCCGCCAAAACATCAATTGTTCGGCACCGAGTGAGAAGCGGCGAAACGCTTTCTTCTATTTCCAGAAGGTATGGGGTTTCAGTTTCGACTATAAGGGCACATAACAATATGCGCACTAATAGTATGCTGATTGCTGGAAGGACATTGAGTATTCCTTTATCTGGGCATCACAGGTATTCTAGAAGTTCATCTTCAAAAAGTTCTGTGGATATGAAGGTTAATCCGTCAGGGCAATACCGTGTTCAAAAAGGCGATATTTTGCAAATTATTGCCAAACGTTTCAATGTTTCCGTCGCGCAGATTAAAGAATTAAATAATCTGCAATCGGATAAAATTTATGTTGGGCAATTGTTAAGAATAAAGGGCAGTAATGGGTCAAATACAAAAAATAATGATTCGAGTGAGCAATTGGCGCAATTAAAAATAAAAGATAAAGAAGTGTTAACAACTGATGATATAGCCGCTTTGAGTACGGACAAATATATAGTTACAAAGGGTGACAATCTTTACCGAATCGCAGTTAAGAATAATATTGACGTGGTCAAACTTAAAGAATTGAATAATCTTTCTGACGAAAAGATTATTCCCGGACAAATTTTAATCGTAAAATAGAAATATTATCAAAAAGAGGAATAAAATATACTAATACGTTGATATATTTTTCTTGACAAAAGTAAAAAAATGGTAATTAATACTTGAAAACGCTTGGATCCGAAAGGACCGGGACGGAAGGAAGCATGCAAGAAAGTAACTAATACAGAGCCTCTCGTCTAGCGACGAGAGGCTCTTTTGGTTTTAATAATGAAAATTATTGAATTTGCAAAAGAAATGAAAATTTATTCAGAGAGGTTTAGGCTTGAAGGCAAAAAAATTGCCTTTGTGCCGACGATGGGATATTTTCACGAAGGCCATTTATTTCTTATGAGAGAGGCAAAAAAAATGGCCGATTTTTTGGCTGTGAGTATTTATGTCAATCCGACACAGTTTGGACCAAGAGAAGACCTGTCAAAATATCCGCGGGATTTTGAACGTGATGCAAAGATGGCGCAAGATGTTGGTGTGGACGTGATTTTTTATCCATCCAATGAGGAAATGTATCCCAGGGGATATCAAACATATGTGGATGTAGAAGAGGTGACTAAGAATCTTTGCGGTTTATCTCGTCCTGTTCATTTCCGCGGCGTGACGACTATCTGTGCAAAACTTTTCCATATAGTTAAACCCCATATTGCTGTTTTTGGCAAGAAAGATTATCAACAGTACATTACAATAAAAAGAATGGTCACTGATTTGAATATGGATTTGGAAATAGTAGGATTGCCTACCGTACGCGAAGCGGACGGATTAGCCATGAGTTCACGGAACGTTTACCTGAAAGAAGAAGAACGGCCGTCCGCGCTTGCACTAATTGCTTCTTTAAAATTGGCGCAGGAACTATATGATCAGGGAGAAAGAGAATCCTCCAAAATAATCAGCCAAGTGAAAAAAATAATCAGTCAGGCACCTTATACCGATATTGATTATGTGAAAATATGTGACACGGAAACAATTAAGGATGTGGACAAAGTAGGAAAGGGCGATTTCATTGCCTTGGCTGTAAAAGTTGCCAAAACGAGACTCATCGATAACCACGTTTTTGGCGAAAAAATATAATGCATTGACAGAAATAAGGAGCATTAAAAAGATGCAAAGATTTATGCTGAAATCGAAAATTCATCGCGCAACGGTCACCGATGCAGATTTGCATTATGAAGGGAGCATTTCTATCGACGAAATGCTTTTGGAGGCGGCAGACATAGTGCCTTATGAAAAGGTAGCCATATACAATATAACGAACGGTGAAAGATTTACCACTTACGCGATAAAGGCAAAAAAAGGCTCCGGGACAATTTGCTTGAATGGCGCTGCGGCGCGTAAGGTATCTAAAGGGGACTTAATTATTATTGCTTCATATGTTGCAGCGGATGAAAAAGAGACGCAGGGTTGGAAACCCAAGTGTGTTTTAGTTGACGGTAAAAACGAAATAAAAAAAGTAAGATAAATCTCCTTTTCCATGATTACGGGCCCGGAGGCAACAAATTATATTGGTATCATTAACATAATGATATAATAGTTGTGTTTAATTAAATTTTTCAAATTTCACTGACAATAAAATCAAAAGTAAAAAATTAAGTTAACTAAAATGTGTATATGTGTTAAGGGCATCATCCGTGTTATGAATTTTTTAAAAAAAGATAGGGAGAGTTGGCATGCAGATTACCTCGGAAAGCGTGAAAGTAGGACATCCTGATATAGTATCAGATTCGATAGCTTCTAATATTATTTCTAGGATACTGGAAGAAGAAACTAAAATAGGTATGGATATAAATACTATGCCGCATTGCGGAATCGAAGTATTTTTAGGCAAGGGACTTTGTGTCGTCGGAGGGGAAGTATCGACAAGAGTTTATGTCGATATTGAAAAAACGGTACGTCAAACAGTATTAAATATTGGTTATAAGGATTGTGCATTGGGGCTGAACGGCGACTCCATGGGCGTATTTAATGCTATTATTCCGCAATCGCCGGACATAAATATTGGAACAAGGGCTGATTTGGGCAAGTATAAAGAGATTGGCGCCGGAGATCAGGGAATCATTTACGGTTTTGCCTGTGATGAGACGCCAGAACTATTGCCGCTTCCATATGTTCTGGTGAATACCATGATGCGGGCTTTTGAAAATTGCGGCAATCCTATCTTTGCTCCTGATGGAAAAGGTCAGGTAACCGTCGATTACGATCAAAACTGGCGCCCTAAAAGGGTAACAACGGTTTTAATGTCCAATGCGATTGATTACCGACAGGTGCCGGAAAAATATCGTTCGTCTATTGAAGACCAGGCGCGTCAAATTGCTTTCGATTGCTTGAATAAATGGATTGATAAAGACACAAAATTTATTTTTAATCCAACCGGTGAATGGAACGCCGTGAACTCATGCTCTGCTGCGGATTCAGGAGTTACTGGCCGCAAATTAGTCGTACAATTATATGGTGGTTATCCGGGAGCCCAGCTGGGAGGCGGATCAATTGTTAACAAAACGCCTGAGAAAGTTGATTGCTCTGCGGCCTTTGGTGCGCGCTATGTGGCAAAAAATATCGTCGCTTCAGGGCTGGCGACAAAATGCTCGGTACAACTCGCTTATGCCATAGGTATTGCTAAGCCGATATCCATTTATGTCAATACTTTTGATACAGGAAAGGTAACCGATGAAAAGATAGCTGCGGCCGTAAACGAAACTTTTGATTTGACTCCTAGGGGAATGATTGAGACATTTGATTTACTGAAAGCGGATATATATAAAAGGATACCCAGAACGTTATTTATGAATAAAAGTTATCTTTGGGAAAAAACGGACAGGACTGATGAACTGAAAAGAGCGGTCAGATAGAACAGCAAGAAAATCTATGGAGAAACGGTATGGCTTTTTTGGAAACAGATAAATCCTTGAACTATAAAATAGCCGATATAAATATTGCCTCGTTGGGACAAAGAGAGATGCAACTGGCCAGAAATGAAATGCCGGGGCTAATGGCCGTTAGGAAAAAATACGGCCGGAAAAAACCTCTCCGGGGCATGAAAGTAACAGGCAGTCTTCACATGACAATACAAACAGCGATGCTTATTGAAACGCTTAAAGAGCTGGGTGCGGATATTCGCTGGGCGTCATGTAACATATTTTCCACGCAGGATCATGCAGCGGCGGCAGTAGCCAAAAAAAAATTGGCAGCGGTTTTTGCGTGGAAGGGAGAAACACTTGAGGAATATTGGTGGTGTACCGAGCAAGCCCTTACTTGGTCGGACGGTTCCGGTCCTGATTTAATCGTGGATGACGGAGGAGATGCCACACTTTTTATTCATCAGGGCGTGAAGATGGAGAAAAATCCATCACTGTTCAAACAGAAAGTGTCTAATAAAGAATTTAAAATTATTGTTTCACGCCTGCAGGAATCGTTCAAGCGTGATCCAAAACGATGGCAAAAAGTTGCCGCCAAAGTCCGCGGCGTGTCGGAAGAAACGACCACGGGGGTGCACCGCCTATACCAGATGCATGCTGCGGGGGAATTGCTGTTTCCGGCGATAAATGTCAACGATTCGGTGACGAAATCTAAATTTGATAATCTTTATGGATGTCGCGAGTCGTTGGCTGATGGGATTAAAAGAGCAACGGACATAATGATTGCCGGAAAAATCGTGGTGGTTTGTGGCTATGGCGACGTTGGAAAAGGTTGCGCTCAATCTATGCGTGGCTTCGGCGCGCGGGTGATTATCACGGAAATTGATCCGATTTGCGCCCTTCAGGCGGCGATGGAAGGATACGAAGTCAAAACACTGGAAGAAGTGGTGGAAATAGGGGATATTTTTGTTACCGCGACCGGTTGCTGCGATGTGATAACCGGTAAGCATATGGAAAAAATGAAAAACGAAGCCATCGTGTGCAATATCGGACATTTTGACAGTGAAATCGATATGAATTACTTGGAGACAAGCAAATATTGTCAAAAAGAAAATATTAAGCCGCAGGTTGATAAATGGAAGTTAAAATCAGGCCGATCCATAATAGTTCTGGCGGAAGGAAGACTGGTTAATTTAGGTTGTGCCACAGGTCACCCAAGTTTTGTCATGAGCAACAGTTTCACGAACCAATGCCTGGCTCAGATAGAATTAGCTACAAAAAAACATGCAGTTGGTGTTTATACTTTACCCAAAATTCTTGACGAGGAGGTAGCGCGTTTGCATCTAAACAGATTAGGTGCCAAAGTAACAAAATTGAATAAAAAACAGGCAAGGTATCTTGGTGTATCAGCTGAAGGTCCGTTCAAGACTGATCATTATAGATATTAAACAAATTTTAAGTGCGTGCCTTGTAGAATAAATAAGTGGAGGCACAGATGAAGATAATATTCGCTGCCCAAGCTCCCAAAAGGGGGGGAATTGTTCCTGACCTGCCCAAAGATATCCCATATGCATGAATTATGAAATAAGAAAAACCGATAAAAATACCTATACCCACGCTTTGCATTATGCCTCCGCTTCTTTCCGAACGAAGTGAAAAAAACACACCGATGAAAACGAGTATTATTGTAACGAAGGGAAAAGCAATTTTACCGTATAGGTCAGCTCGGTATCTTGTTGTATCGTAACCCTCGGACTGTATTTTTTTTGTATATTTTCTCAATTCAAAAAAACCCATGTTTTCCGCATCTTTTTGTATCATTTTGAAATCGTCCGGTTTTTCTGGTAAAAATATCACTTTTTCTTTGTCCCAGTTAAGAATTGGCTTATTGCTTTTGTCAAAAACTGTGGTGAGTAAATCATAGAAAATCCATTGATCATTCTTCCACTTAGCCCTTTTAGCGTCAATTCGCATTTTGAGTGTGAAGTCGTCAGAGTTTAAGTAATTTATCGTCACGCCGTGGAGAGTGTTGTTGGTTGCGTTGAATAGTTTAAAGTTATAAATTGCGTCTTGTGAGCGATACCAAAGTTCGTTTTGCTTAAAAGAACCTAGAGTCTGTCGCTTTTGTATTTCTATTTTTATTATATTTTCGGTCTTTTGAATGGAGGCAGGGGTAATTAATTCGCTGAAAAAAAATAAAATGACAGCAATAAGTGCGGAAAAAGCAAGTGCGGGCAGTGAAATTCGGTAAAGGCTGATTCCGTTGGCCTTCATGGCCGTTATTTCGTTGTATTTGGAGAAGGAACCATAAGTCATCAGTGTGGACAAAAGAATTGCCGAGGGAAGTGTAAGGGAAACGATCATAGGGATTGAATAAATGAAATATGAAACCATTTGCTCTGCTGTGGCATTGTTGCTGAAAAACATACGCGCTTTAGCAAAAAAATCAACAATCAAATAAAGAATAATAAAAGTGATTGTTATCAGAACAAATAATTTGCTGAATTCTTGAAGGATATATTTGTCGATTATCTTCAATATAAAGTCCTCAATGATTAATTTTCTGCCACAAAAAAACTTTTACCAGATGAAGAGGAGAGATTTCCTTGTAGGCTATAATGAACAGGTAAATTCCCAGAACAGCGAAGATTACATTTGGCATCCAAACGCCTATTTCCGGTGAAAGATAACCTGTTTCCGCTAGCGCTTCTCCTCCAATGCGCAGCAGGTAATATAAAGTAGCAAGAATAATGCCCATGGCGAAACTGCGGGATTTAACTGCCCGATGGCTTCTTATGCCTAACGGCAAGGCCAATAAGCCGAAAAAAATGCAGGAAAGGGGTATGGAGAATTTTTTGTGCAGTTCAATAGCCATTTCACGGAGGGTTGTTTTATCTATGCTGGGATTTTTCATTTTCTTTAGCAATTCGTCTATCGTCAAATCCTTGCTGCGTTTATGTTCTTCGCCGAGGGAGATAATGTTACTGGATAAATCGAGATTGATGTCGTAACGTTCAAAATCAATTTTACGGTAATTTTTAAAGTCTTTATTTACAGTATGAATGGAGCCGTTTTCCAATCTCATTTTAACCAGCATAAGATCGGGGTTGGAAACGAGAAAAGCTCTTTTAGCCAGAATGGTATTCGGTTCGTCAATAATGCGTTTGTCGGAAATTAAAACTCCTTCCATGTAATGGCCGTCGGTGGATATTCTGTCGGCATATAGAAGAAGATCCTTAAAATCAGCGTTAAACACTTTTTCCTTAATGCCAACACTGGCGTTTTGGGTAGCAATTTCAAAAAGTAATTTCATCGTAGCGAAATTGCTTTTGGGCATGAGGAAATTACTTATTAATATGGTAAAAACAAAGGTTATAAGAGAGGCGAGAGCTACAGGATAAAAAATCTGCATTAAGCTGACACCGGAAGCTTTAAGGGCTGTAATCTCGTTATCGGCGGAAAATTTTCCCATAGTAATGAGAATGGCAATTAGCAGAGCTACGGGGATAGTAAGTGTCATAAAAGATGGCAACAAAAAAGTTATGAGCTTAGCAATAGAGTAAAAACTAACTCCTTTATTGACCATGAGATCCATGATTTGCAGTATTCGTCCCATAAGCAAGACAAAAGTCAGGACAAACAGAATCATGAAAAACGCTATGGTGATTTCTTTAAATATGTAACGAAAAATAATTTTACGCATATATTTATGAATTTAATGTTACAAACTACCATGTATTGGTTTATTTTCTCAAGTGAAAATGAAGAGATTTTAATTCTGACTATTAGCGCTAGTCTTCAAGATTTCCAAGAAAACATTTATTCCGAGTTTTTCTTAAATAATCTTTCCAATTTATCTTTTGTTCCTGAGCCAGTAGGATTGAGAGACTTGGATATTTGTATGAATTTGAAAAAATCACAAAAATTGAAGCTGGTTTTGTCCAGCACTCTTTCGGCTTGTATTTCTAAGCAGTTATTATAAGTACCCGTATTGTAAAAAGAACAATTAAGGCAGCAGCGTAAATCGGATCCACATGAGGGGCATTGAGATTGCCGACTGACAAAAATGTTTTCCTCTATTTCTTTTTTACATTTATGGCATATTTTCATTTTAGCAAATTATTTTATCCAATGCTTTCCTTCCATGATTCGAGCGACCATTATGCTGGAAACGTTATCGCCGACAGCGTTGACCATCGTGGCTGGAGCATCAACAATTGTGCCAATCATCATGATTATTGGAAAAACTTCCGGCGGGAAGCCGTAAAAAGAGATAATCATAAGTTCGCCTATTGTTCCACCTCCGGGAATGCCACTAACTACAATGCCGGTTAGGAGAGCAATGCCTAAAGCGGTGAGGATGGTTTCTGTTCCGGCAAAGTTCATATTAAATATGCCGAAGAGAAATGCAATCTTTAGCACAGCGGCGAGGCACGATCCTTCCATATGCATAGTTGCTCCGATTGGTATGATAACTTCTCGTATCTCTTTGGGCACGCCGATTTTATCAGCTGCCTGCAAATTGGAGGGGATTGTCGCGATAGAACTTCCTGTGGCTAAAGCAATTAGTGAAGGAGGAATTATGTTACGCCAGAATTTTCGCAAACCGTTATTGCCCGCAGAAATAGTAACATAGATGGAGAAAGCGATAAAAAAATATAAAATTGCGACAGGAAAGTAAAGAATCATTACCCGGGCATAAGAACCTAATAGTTTCTCGCCGGAAATACCGATCAAGTAGGCAAAATATGCGCAAAGACCAATAGGGGCATAATACATTATAAAAGAAATCATTTTTGTCATTACTGAATTTCCGGAAGATAAAAAATCAGAAAAAAATTTTCCTTTTTCTCCAGCCGTGGAAGTGGCTAAACCGATTAAGACGGAAAATATAATTAAAGCAAGCATATTTTTTTTGGAAAGAATGTCAGCAAAATCCGGAGTGGTGAGTGCTTTAACAATTTGTTCTGATACAGTCAGTGGCTGGGGAGTAAATTCTGTCCCAAAATTAATCACCACGCCAGTAGCCGGCGGATAAACAGTGACGCCGATAATCATGACAACAGAGGCAATAATACCGGTTAATATGAATATCAAAAGCATTGAAAAAATAATTTTTCCCAATCGCCCAACATTGGTTATGCTGGCGACAGATGAAGAGATTGAGAAAAAAACGAGTGGAATTATAGCGGTAAATAAAAGATTTAGAAAAATATCGCCAAAAGGTTTCAAAACAGCGGCATCCTGTTTGAAAATTATTCCCAGCAGCGTGCCGATAAAAAGAGAAATAATCAAGGTGATGGAAAAACCGTAAGATGATAGGAAGGTTGGTAATTTTAATTTCATATATATTACTCGACTGGAAAATCAAAATAGGTGTTGGGATAAGGTTCGTTTTTCAGAGTATAGTGCCACCATTCGAGCTCATAATTCTTAAAACCGTGCTTTTCCATTAGCGTTTTGAGTAAAAGTCTGTTGATCTTCTGTTGACGGCTGATTTTTTTGTTTGCCGTATGCGAAAGCTCATGGAAACAATCAAAGCCCGTTCCCATGTCAATGCTGTTATCTTTGAAGCGTTTTTCTGAGGTTAAATAACATTCACATAATTTTTGTCCGGGAATGTATTCTTCTTGTTCAGGAACCGGCAAAGGTACAATGGTCAAATCCACAGTGCTGCCGTGGCTATGGCTGGATTTGCTGTCTATATATCCATCTTTGAACAAGTTTTGCTTGTCCACAGTAGGATAAAATTCCTTTTTGGTCTTTGTGTTTTCAATTTCTTTCGCCCAGCGCACAAAATAATCAACAGCGCGTTGAGGACGATAACAATCGTAAATTTTTAAAGTAAAACCAAATGGTTCAAGATCTCTTTGAACATTAAGAAGCGCTTGGGCCGCTTCTTTGGTTAGGATACATTTCGGCGCAAGATAACCATCAACTCTTTCTCCTAAAAAATTATGTGATCCGTAATATCGGATATCAAGTTCAATTTGCGGAATGATTTCCCTTATGTCGACAAAACCACTTTGTCTTTTCCCCATACTGTAGGAAATGTCGGGAAAATATAAGATGTTAAGGATAATCAACACAAGCAAAAAGAAAGAATCTTTTATTCTCATAAATCGTCCTCCTCAGAAATACCCATGATGATCAGGGGATTAAAGCTTGGGTCAAGCCAAGCGAGTATTTTTATCAAATTTTCTTCGGAAACAGCAACACATCCGGCAGTTGAACTGCTTTTCGCTTTCCAGGCATGAAAAAAAATGGCACTGCCGTGGCTTTTTATAACCGGATCAGTGTTATACTCAATGACTATTCCATATTTGTACTGGTTATCCGTTCTTCTCATTTTTTCAAAAGATGTCGCTTTTGTTTTGTTTTCTTTCACCCACTGGTTGTAACTTGAGTCTTCAGGATCATCAACCCATAGATCGTCTTCTAATACCTGTTGATAAGGCATTTTTGAGCTTATGAATTTGTTGTAGCCAAAAGTCCGTTTCAGTAAAAATATTCCTGAAGGTGTTTTACCATCTCCTTCCCTTTTTTTGCCCGAGGGGGCAAATCCATTTTTACCGATAACCGCTTCGAGCGGGCCGAAAGCTAAATTCCATCTATCATTCTTTTTTTCCAGGGCATAGACAAAATATTTGGAAAAGAGGAAAGCTCTTTCTTTTTGCAGGAGCAATATTTGTTTTGATTGTCCGATTTGAGTTTCATAAGCAGCTAACAGGACTTTATTGTCGCCTTTATTAATAATTGGGGAATCTGTAAAACGGCAAGAGGGGATAAAAAACGATGTCAAAAGAAGCATAAAAAAAATGTTAATTACACGTCTTTTTATATACATGAAAATTCAAGCCTTTTAGCTTTTTTTAATACATCTTAATATTATTTTCAATAAAGAAGTAACCATATTAGCGATTAACCTGAAAGTTGATCAATAAAAAAATCGATTTTGTTACGATGAACTTTTATGTTTTTGGTTATAAGTCTTTGAATATATTAATATAATGATTATTAAAGAAATAATCACATTTTTAACAGTTCAAGAATGAGGGTTAGTAATTCTTGACTTTCCCAATTTTTTCGTGCTAAATAATCCAACTATGGTAAACTTCAGAACCTGCAAAAATTTTTGGAAACAAAAAATGCCGGGTAATTTGTTTACCTTAATGGTTATTCCTGCTACAAATGGTACTGTAAAAAAAATAACCATTCCTGGATATTTAGGCCGTTGCTTCTGCATTTTTTTTCTTGTTGTTTTCATTGTATTTCTCTACTTGGTTTATGATTATGCGAGCATTAAAAGAGATAAGACTGAATTATTGCGCCTTAGAGCTCAAGCGAAAGAACAATCCCGCCAAGTTAAAGAGTTAGCATTACAGGTTGATGAATTTGCTGATCGAATGGAAGAACTAAGGCAATTTGATAAAAAAATTAGGATACTAGCCAGCTATCAAACAGAAAGGGACAAAAAAATACCTTTGGGGATTGGAGGGGCAAGCGGTACTGATGTAAGACTTAGAGAATTACTGGATGCAGATCAACAGGCGTTGGTATCGGAAACACGAAAGGCCATTTCTGCACTTAATGAAGATGCAGATTATCGAGAACAGAGCTTTAATGAATTATTATTATTTTTGCGGGAGCAAAAATCCGTTCTTGCCGCTACTCCTTCTATTTGGCCGGTTAAAGGTTGGATAACCTCAGAATTTGGTATGCGTGAGTCACCATTTTCAGTGGGCGTCGAATTTCATAATGGTATTGATATCGCGACAAGATACGGGAAAGAAGTAATAGTGCCAGCTGATGGGCTTGTTGTAGAAGCTTCATATCGCGCAAGAGATGGTAATTACATTAAAATAGATCACAATCATGGATATTCCACAGTATATTGTCATTTATCGAAGTTCTGTGTGAAGGAAGGCATGAGAGTTAAAAAAGGTGATTTAATCGGTAATGTAGGTAATTCCGGTCGCTCTACCGGTTCTCATTTGCATTACACCGTTCTGGTAAACGATGTTGCCGTAAACCCGAGAAGATATTTGAATAGATAGAATATTTATAAAAGGAAAACAATCACTTTTCCCTGAAGCAGAGGGAAATAAACGGTGATTTTGAGAAACGGGTACTTCTCCGTTGTGAAGAAGAAGTAAATAAGCTTAGTGACTGATTTTTACCGGTTAATATGCCGGTTTTTTTTTAACGGGTTTTAAATGATCGAATATATTTTAAGAAAAGTTGTGGGGACAAAGAACGACCGCGAGCTTAAGAGGTATTCTTTTATTTTGGAAGAGGTTAACAAGCTTGAATCGGATATGATATCGCTTAGTGATGAACAATTAAGGGCGAAAACACCTTATTTTAAAGAAAAAATAGCAAGCGGAATTAGCGTGGATCATATTCTTGCGGAAGCATTTGCTGTAGCAAGAGAAGCATCACGCAGAACCCTAATGATGCGGCCCTTTGACGTTCAGGTAATTGGGGGGATTGTTTTGCATGAAGGGAAAATAGCAGAGATGAAAACAGGCGAAGGGAAAACGCTGGCCGCTACTATGCCCCTGTATCTAAATGCACTGGAGGGAAAAGGGTGTCATGTAGTAACAGTCAATGATTACCTGGCAAAAAGAGATGCTCAATGGATGGGACCAATATACAAGTTTTTAGGACTGAGCGTTGGAGTTATTGTGCATGGCATGAATGATGATGAAAGAAGGAATGCATACAATGCAGATATTACCTATGGCACAAATAACGAATTTGGCTTTGATTATCTTCGTGATAACATGAAGTTTAATCTCGATGATTACGTTCAGCGCGAGTTTAATTATGCCATTGTTGATGAGGTGGACAGCATACTAATTGATGAGGCAAGGACTCCTCTGATTATTTCCGGCCCGTCTGAGGAATCTACTGACAAGTATTATAAAATTAATCAAATCATACCCCGATTAAAAAAGGAAAAAGATTATACGGTTGATGAAAAAAGCCGCACAGTTGTTTTAACAGAAGAAGGTGTGGCACGCGTAGAAGAGTTGCTGAACGTTTCTAATCTTTACGAACCCAAGAATATCGAGATTATTCATCATGTAAATCAAGCTCTGAAAGCCCATACGCTGTTTAAGAGAGATGTGGATTATTTAGTCAAAGACGGCCAGGTTGTCATCGTTGATGAGTTTACTGGTCGAGTCATGCCTGGACGTCGTTACAGCGACGGTTTGCACCAGGCGCTGGAAGCCAAGGAAAGAGTAAAAATTGAAAGAGAAAATCAGACCCTGGCCTCCATTACGTTTCAAAATTATTTTCGCATGTACAAAAAACTAGCCGGTATGACCGGGACTGCCGATACGGAGGCGGAAGAATTCAAGAAAATTTATAATCTTGATGTAGTTGTCGTGCCCACCAATATGCCGATGATTCGTGAAGACCATAATGATTTAATTTACAAAACAGAAAAAGAAAAAATTAAGGCAGTTATTGAAGAAGTAAAGGCGCTGAATAAACAGAAAAGACCTGTATTAATTGGTACTATTTCTATTGAAAAATCGGAACTCCTCAGTAAATATCTGACGCGGGCAGGCATTAAGCACCATGTACTTAATGCCAAGAATCATGAAAAAGAGGCGGAAATTGTTGCGCAGGCGGGACAGCCCGGAATGGTAACGATTTCGACGAATATGGCTGGCCGCGGTACGGATATCCGTTTGGGGGAAGGTGTGGCGGAAGCCGGGGGGCTACATATTCTAGGCACGGAACGTCATGAAAGTCGCCGAATCGATAATCAGCTTCGCGGCCGTTCCGGACGACAGGGAGACGCGGGTTCTTCACGATTTTATCTCTCTTTGGAAGATGACCTGTTACGAATATTTGGTGCAGAGAGAATATCGGCGATTATGGACAGAATAGGGATAGAAGAAGACCAGCCAATTGAACACAAATACATTTCCCGGGCGATAGAAAACGCGCAAAAAAGAGTCGAAGGGCAAAATTTTGACATTCGTAAGCATTTGCTCGATTACGACGATGTAATGAATAGGCAGCGAAAAGTAATATATGAGCAACGGAAAAAAGTATTGCGTGGAGAGGATTTATGGAAAGATGTTAATGAAATGGTTGAGGAGGTTGCTGATGGCCTTTTGTTGGAATTTTTAGATGAAAAAGTTCATTCAGAGGATTGGAACATAAAAGGATTAGAGGATGCGCTATACAAGCAGTTTAACTTAAAGTTGAATTTATCTAACGAGAAATTGCATTCTGTTGAAGACGTAAAAAATTTTATTCTTAATAGCATTCACAAACTATTAGCGGAGAAAGAAGAAGATTTCGGCAAAGAACTCATGGGTTACCTTATGAAGGTGATTATGCTCCAGGTAATTGATATACACTGGAAAGAACATTTACTGGCGATGGATCATTTAAGAGAAGGCATCGGTTTAAGAGGTTATGGGCAGAAGGATCCGATACGCGAATATCAACGTGAAGGTTATGAAATGTTCATGGAGATGGTATTTCGTGTCAAAACGAGTATAATTGAAAAATTATGTATGGTAAGAATTCAAAGGGAAGAAGGAGTAGAGGAAATCAGGCAAAAACAAAAACAGGAATATATTTTAAGCCGTGGAGAAGAAACTACCACCAAACAAACTGTTAAAAGGGATGGAATAAAAGTGGGAAGAAATGACCCCTGTCCGTGCGGAAGCGGTAAAAAATATAAAAAATGCTGCGGTGCCCAATAAAGAGGAGAATTTTTTATGTCTGAAAAAACGAAAAAAGTCAATGTTCCCGGGTTTTTGGCTAATGGAATCTCAGTGGGTATAAAGGATTCAGAAAAAAAGGACCTCGGATTAATTTTTTCCAATATACCGGCAAAAGTAGCAGCGGTTTTTACGAAGAATTCATTTAAAGCTGCACCTCTGTTAATAAATACGGAACGCGTAAAAAGAGGCATAGTTCAGGCGATTATTACTAACAGCGGTTGCGCGAATGCCGCCACGGGAAAAGAAGGGTATAAAGACGCACTGAATGTTTCTGCGGAATTATCCAAACAGTTAAAAATAAAGGAAGATTTGATCTTATTGGGTTCAACCGGTGTTATTGGGAAAAGATTGCCGGTAAAAAAAATAAACAGCGGTATAGGAAAGTTAGTCAAAGGATTAAATGAATTTGGTATTGAAGATGCGCAGGCGGCGATGATGACAACGGATAAATTTCCGAAAATTGCCATACGCAAAGGAATTGTCGGTGCTAAGGACATAACCATTTGCGGAATTGCCAAAGGCGCCGGTATGATTGAGCCCAACATGGCCACATTATTGACCTATATCATGACGGACGCCTTAATTGACAATAAAGCACTGAACACGGTTTTTCATCAGGCAATAGATGCCACATTTAACTGTATTAGTGTGGATGGTTGTATGAGCACCAATGATATGGCGGTTATTTTAGCTAACGGTCTTGCTGGTAACAACCCTCTGGAGAGAGCGCAGGCACGTCTCCAGAGATTCAGGGACATGCTTTGTGACGTTTTGCTCGAGTTGTGTCAAACGGTTATTCGTGATGGTGAAGGTGCGACAAAATTCATTACTATTTCTGTGGAAGGGGCAAAATCAAGATCGGATGCCCGGAGAGCCGCTTACGCTGTGGCTAATTCCAATTTGGTTAAAACGGCTTTTTTTGGTCAGGATCCGAATTGGGGAAGAATTATAGCCGCTTTGGGTTCATCTGGAATTCCTATGGAAAGAGAGAGAGTTACAGTATCTATCGGAGGAATCTTGGTGTTTGCCCAAGATTCCTCTACGAATTTTAATCTTCATAAATTAAAAGATATCTTCCAAAAAAAAGAAATCGAGGTTCGTATTGCTTTGGGAGGAGGAGATAAATCATACTACCTGTATACGTCTGATCTTTCTCATGATTATATTAAAATTAACGCTGAGTATGCAACTTAGAAATTAATGAAAAAAGTTAATGTAATATAGCTTGAACATTTGGCTTGTATGTGTTAATTGCCGCCCCAACTTCACACATCCTTGGATTGCGGGCATGTTGCTTTTTTAAAGTTTGCCGCGCAAGATGAAAAGGGTGGAGGAATAAACAAAAAAGGAGAAAAAAATGTCAGCAATTTCAATGAAACTTTTACTAGAAGCAGGTGTTCATTTTGGACATCAGACAAACAAGTGGAATCCAAAAATGAAACCATATATTTTTGGGGCCAGAAATAACATTTATATTATCGACCTGCAGCAGACCGTCGGGATGTTTCAAACTGCTTACAATTTTATTGTGGAAAAGGTTGCACAAGGCAAAGAAATTCTTTTTGTCGGCACGAAGAAGCAATCACAGGAAGCGATTAGAGAAGAGGCCTTACGATGTGGTATGCCTTACGTAAATCAGCGCTGGTTGGGGGGCATGTTGACAAATTTCACTACGATTAAAAAGAGCATTGACCGATTGAATGCTTTAAGTGTCATGTTCGAAGATGACTCAATTAAAGCTTTTCCCAAGAAAGAAATAACTTCCTTACAGAAAGAAAAGGAGAAACTGGAAAATGTTTTGGGAGGTATTCGAAACATGAAAACCCATCCTGGCGTTGTTTTCGTCGTCGATCCCAACAGAGAGCATATTGCCGTAAATGAAGCGAAAAAACTCAAGATTCCTATTGTGGCTATAGTTGATACAAACTGCGACCCAGAAGGTATTGACTATATAATTCCCGGCAATGATGACGCCATTAGAGCGATTAAGTTGTTTGCATCAAAATTTGCCGATGCTGTTTTGGAGGGTAAGAAGCAGTTCGAAGAAAAAATATCTGCTGAATCTAATAAAACGATAGAAGCTACCGTAGAAGAAAAAGTTATTGAATCAGATATTCCCGAAAGTGTGGAAATGGAAGATAAAACGGATGACGGTGAAGATTACGTGGAAAAAAAATATAAATAATTATGTATGTTGCGAGAAAGCACCAAGGAGGAAAAAATTGGAAATAACATCAGCGATGGTTAAAGAATTGAGAGAGAAAACCGGTACCGGAATGATGGACTGTAAGAATGCATTGGTTGCCGCTGGCGGGGATTTTGAAAAAGCTATCGATATTTTAAGAAAAAAAGGATTATCCGCGGCGACGAAAAGGTCGTCAAAGGCAGCCAAAGATGGCACAATAATTTCTTATATTCATATGGGTGGAAGAATAGGGGTGTTGGTAGAGATAAACTGTGAAACGGATTTTGTTGCCAAAACAGAAAATTTTCAAACAATGGCCAAGGATGTCGCCATGCACATAGCTGCTTCCAACCCGCTTTATTTATGCCCGGATGAAATTCCTGCGGATGTCATGGAAAGAGAAAAGGAAATATATCGTAGCCAGTTGCGGGAAGAAAAAAAACCGGAGAAAATATGGGAGAAAATAATAGAAGGAAAACTCAATAAATTTTATGAGGATGTTTGTTTGACGAAACAAAAGTTTATTAAGGATACGGATATCAACGTCGAAACGCTTGTAAATAACATGATTGCGAAAACGGGTGAAAATATTGTTATCCGCAGGTTCGCAAGATTTCAGTTGGGCGAGGAAATCAAGAAGTAGGAAAATGCCTAGAGAAAACAGAAAAATTGTTTATAAAAGAATACTTCTTAAATTAAGCGGCGAGTCTCTTATGGGTAGAAGAGGATTTGGCATTGATCCGGATGCGGCAAATTTTATTGCCCGGGAAATCAAATCCGTTTGCGCGCTTAAAGTACAAGTGGGAATTGTCGTGGGTGGAGGAAATATCTTTCGGGGAATCGAGGGAAACGTCAATAGTATAGACAGAACTTCAGCGGATTATATGGGCATGTTGGCTACGGTTATCAATAGTCTCGCGCTACAAAGCTCCTTGGAAAAGCAGGGTTTATCTACTAGGGTTCAAACGTCAATTTCCATGCATGAAATCGCTGAGCCATTCATACAAAGAAGAGCTGTACGACATCTGGAAAAGGGAAGGGTCGTTATTTTTGCCGGCGGAACCGGCAATCCCTATTTTACAACCGACACCGCTGCTGCGCTCAGGGCGATGGAAATACGTGCGGACGTCATTATGAAAGCGACAAAAGTGGATGGAGTCTACGATCGCGATCCGGTAAAAAACAGAGAAGCAAAAATGTATAAAAAAGTAAGTTATATTGAAGTGTTAACCAAAAACCTTAAAGTTATGGATGCAACAGCCATATCTCTCTGTCGTGACAATTTAATGCCGATTATTGTTTTTAACATGCAAAAAAAAGGAAACGTAAGGGACGCAGTATGCGGTAAAAAAATTGGTACATACGTGGGGGAATAATAATGAAGGAAAAGGTTTTTCAAAATTTAAAAAATGAAATGGAAAAGATTATTGCCGCTATGGAAAAATCTTTAGGAAGAGTTAGAACGGGCAGGGCCTCAATCTCTCTGCTTGATGGAATTAAAGTTGATTATTACGGAACTCAGACGCCAATAAATCAAGTAGCTACTTTGTCCGTTCCGGAAAGTCGTTTAATTGTCATCACTCCATGGGATGTCTCTATTATCGGAGCGATCGAAAAAGCTATTCAAAAGTCGGATATAGGTCTGATGCCTGCGAATGACGGCAAAGTCATTCGGCTTCCCATCCCACAATTGACAGAAGAAAGACGCAGGGAACTGGTTAAATTAGTAAAAAAGATGGCAGAAGAAGGAAAAATAAAGCTGAGAAACGCACGTCGTGATGCTAACGATGAACTCAGAAATTTGAAAAAAAGCAATGAAATGTCTGAAGATGAACTTTTTGTTGCACAGGAAGAAGTGCAAAAATTGACCGATAAAAATATTGAAAAAGTTGATAAAATAGCTATTGGAAAAGAAAAAGAAATCATGGAGTTGTAAAAGCTTAATGTGAATCAAAACAAATGGGGAGTCAAAAGCTCCCCTTTTGTTTTTTTATGGCACGGTAGGTAAATATTAAGTTATAATTGGCAAAAATTCATTAAGGAATATTCAATGAAAAAGCTGGATTTTAATAAGCTGCCGCGTCATATAGCGATAGTCATGGACGGTAATGGTCGCTGGGCAAAAAAGCATACAATAGGCCGTATCAGAGGTCATGAGAAGGGAGTACAGGCTGTAAAGACAACAGTACGAGCATGTTTGGAAATAGGAATAAAATATCTAACGCTCTTTGCTTTTTCTATGGAAAACTGGAATCGTCCCGATGAAGAAGTACAGGCTCTTATGTCTTTACTGGAAAAATACTTGGATAAAGAAACAAAACAATTAAATAAGCAGGGTATTCGCTTGGAAATAATCGGTGATCTTGATCTTTTAAATCCTTCATTAAAAGCGAAAGTATTGCAGGCCAGAGAAGAGACCAAAAATAATGAAAGAATGATTTTAAATATGGCTCTGAGTTACGGGGGTAGGGATGAGATCGTCAATGCGGTTAAAAAAATTATTCGAGAAATCAGAGAGAATAAAATCAACATCGAAAATATAAATAAAGGTTTTTTTAGTAACTATCTGTATACAGCAGGCTTGCCCGATCCCGATTTGTTAATTCGCACAAGCGGTGAATATCGTATCAGTAATTTTCTATTGTGGCAGATGGCCTATACAGAACTTTATTTTACCAATATTCTTTGGCCGGATTTCACTAAAGAACATCTTCTCAAGGCAATTGCTACTTATCAGAAGCGCGAAAGGCGTTTTGGACTAACGAGCGAACAAATAAACAAAAATTAATCTTAGGATTTTATCGGGCATGGAAAACAGTTTTATTAAAAGATGGATTACAGGCATTGTATTGGTGGCGGCAATACTGGTAATTATTTTTTTTGCTTCAATGGAAGTATTGGTGGCAGTGATTATGATATTCATACTCGGAGGAGCGTGGGAATTTAATAATATCGTTTTTGAGAAAGGATTTATAAAAGAAAAAATCGAAATCATGATTTTTTCATTAATCATACCCCTTGTCTTCTTGTGGGGCGATAATCAGATTTTATTAGCTGTGTTGGCCTTTTGCATGATTACCGTCTTCATCATGTTTCTTTGGTCAGTTAATGAAGAAAAATTTGATATTATATCAGTTGCCAAAGTTATATTCGGAATAATCTATATTCCTTTTCTTATGTCGCACTTTATTTTACTGAGAAAAATACCCGAAGGAGAGTTCTGGGTGCTGTTCGTGCTGGTTTTGGCTTTTTCTGGAGATACCGCAGCTTTGTATGTGGGAAAATATTTTGGCAGGAAAAAGTTAATACCTTTGGTTAGTCCTGGAAAAACGGTAGAGGGAACAGTAGCGTTGGTTTTCGGAAGTATGTTTGCTTGTGTGATATACTGTTTTTTATTCTTGGAAAATGTATCATTGATTCATGTTTTGATAATGAGTTTTTTGGGCAGTATTGTGGGGCAGTTAGGTGATCTATGTGAATCGGCGATAAAAAGAAATTACGGGCAAAAAGATGCCAGCTCTTTATTGCCTGGTCACGGAGGATTACTTGATAGAATGGATTGTTTGATGTTTATTGCGCCATTTGTATACTATTACTGGCTGTTTGTGATTAATTAAATGAAAAAAATTACCATTTTAGGATCAACTGGATCAATTGGAAAAAGCACACTGGATATTATAGAAAAAAATCCGGAAAGATTTAAAGTTGTGGCTCTTGCTGCAGGTGAAAATATAGATGAAATAAAAAGACAGATCGAAAAATTTCATCCATTAATTGTTTCAGTAATTAATAAAGAAAAGGCTTTCAAATTAAAAGAAACGATAAGAAGTGATATAGAAATATTGTACGGAGCAGAGGGTGTAAAAAACGTTGCTTCTTTTTTCGACGCCGATATAGTGGTTTCTGCAATATCGGGAGCGGCTGGTTTAATGCCGACTTTAGCAGCAATAAAAGCAGGTAAAAACATTGCTTTGGCTAATAAAGAAACGATGGTGATTGCCGGGGATATTGTGACAAAAATGTCCCGGAAAAACGGAGTAAAAATATTGCCGGTGGATAGCGAACATAATGCGATATTTCAATGCCTGGAAGGCCAAAATCGAAGTTTTTTAAAAAGAGTTATATTGACAGCTTCTGGTGGTCCGTTTCTTAATTTAAGCAAAAAAGAACTGAATAATGTAAAACCAAATCAAGCACTTTGTCATCCAAAGTGGAAAATGGGCAAGAAGATAACAATAGATTCAGCCTCACTAATGAACAAAGGTCTGGAAGTAATTGAAGCAAAATGGCTGTTTGAGGTAGGATTCGACAAAATTGATGTTTTAATTCATCCGCAAAGCATTGTTCATTCCATGGTGGAATTCATTGATGGAAGTGTCACCGCCCAGATGGGGATTGCTGATATGAGAATACCTATTGCCTATGCTTTGAGTTATCCGGAACGAATAGAAAACAATCTGCCGCGGTTGAATTTTATCCAAACAAATAATCTGCAATTTTATAAGCCGGATACAGAAAAATTCCGCTGCTTGCAACTTGCTTATAAGGCGGGTATAGAAGGAGGAACATATCCTGCTGTTTTGAATGCCGCTAATGAAGTTGCGGTGGAAGCCTATATGGGAGAAAAAATAAAATTTACAGACATACCCGGAGTCATCGAGAAAATTCTTAATGCGCATGATTCCGTAAAAGAGCCCTCTTTGGAAGAAATTATGCGGGCGGATAGCTGGGCGAGGGTAGAAGCGCGCAAAACTATAGAAAGGAAAAAATCTTGATCGGAATATCAATTGTTTCGGTAATAATTTTACTGGGGGTATTAATCTTTTTCCATGAGTTGGGTCATTTTCTCGCGGCTCGCATCGGCGGTGTGGGTGTCACAAAATTCTCGTTAGGATTTGGCCCGAAGATAATAGGGAAAAAGATAGGTATGACTGAATACGTACTCTCATTGATTCCTCTTGGTGGTTACGTAAAGCTTGTCGGGGAAATCGATACGGACAACCTTTCGCCGGAAGAAGAAAAAATGTCATTTGCCAAACAGCCGGTTTGGAAGAGAATATTTATCGTTTTTGCTGGTCCTTTATTCAATTTTCTATTGGCGATAATTATTTTTTCTGCTGTTTATCTTTACGGTGTCCCTGCACTTACCAGCATTGTTGGCGAAGTGCAAAAGGATTCTGCCGCTCATGAAGCGGGTATCGCTGAAGGAGATAAAATAGTTTCCATAGATGGGGAAAAGATAGCTTATTGGGATGATATCAGACCGATTGTCACGGAAAGCGAAGGCAGGATACTAGAAGTAATCGTTCAACGTGCGGAAGAAACAAAAAAATTGCTCATAAAGCCGAAGTTATCTAAAACGCAAAATATTTTTGGTGAGAAAGTAAACGCATATCTTATAGGCGTCAGTCCTGCAGAAAATTTTATTATCGATAAAAAAAATATATGGGAAGCTTCGCTTGCCGGTTTAGAAAAGACTTGGCAATTCAGTGAACTTACTCTTGTTGTTTTTGTTAAAATGATTAAGGGAGAAGTTTCACCAAAAAATTTGGGAGGACCTATATTTATCGCTCAAGCTGCCGGTTCTGTTGCCCAAAAAGGACTTATTCCTTTTCTTTTACTTATGGCTCTGCTTTCCGTTAATCTTGCCATTATCAACCTTTTCCCCATTCCTATTCTTGATGGGGGGCACATCATGTTTAACTTAATTGAATTGGTTCGTCGCAAACCGATAAGTCAGAAATGGCAGGGTATATTCCAGCAAATAGGTTTCGTGTTTTTAATTTTGTTGATGATATTTGTTGTGATGGTTGATATTGAGCGGATGGACTTGGAATTTGTTCAAAAAATATCGGATTTTTTTAAATAAAGCATGATTACCCTGGCATTTGACTGCTCTTCTCAAGCAATTTCCATAGCTTTAATAGAAAATAGAAATATAATCTACGAGGAAACTTCTAGAAGTCGTCTTAGTCATTCCGAAACAATGTTACCTGCCATTGGTAAAGCGCTGAAGGCGGAAAATATAAAGATAAATAATATAGATTTGTTTGCCTGTACGGTAGGTCCAGGTTCATTTACGGGAATACGCCTTGCAATGAGCACGCTTAAAGGGTTTATACTGGCCACATCAAAACCAGCAGCGGGGGTTTCTACATTGGCTGCGCTTGCTTTAAGCACACCTTATACGGAAAAATTAATTTGTGTAGTGATGGATGCCGGGCGCGGACAGGTTTATACATCCAATTATTTTTATAAGGGAAGAGATGCTTTGCAACAGACAACAAAAGAAAAGGTCATCAACCCACATTATCTTTTGTTGGATATTGATGAGGAGGCGATATGCGTCGGGGAGGGCGCAATTAAATATAAAAGTATTATTTTGAAAAATAAAAGAAAAAATATCATTGTCGATACAAAGATATCTCATATTAAAGCTTCGGCAGTGGGTATTTTGGGAGTAGAAAAATATAAACGCGGCGAGCTGCTTAATCCAGACACATGCATCCCCTTTTATTTGCGTTCTGCAGATGCCCGTTTGAGCAACTCGCTTTATTTGAATAATGAAGATAAAGAAAGAAATTGTTTTTAAAAAATGTATAGCGAGCGAAAAATCGCGATTGAGTGCCCTAAAGGCCGTTTTAGCAGAAATGTGTCTGCCTTTTTCTCCAGGAGATGTGGTCGGTATTAAATTGCACTGGGGGGAAAGAGGAAACAAAAATTATCTGCCACCCGTATATGCCAAAGAAATTGCGAACTGGCTAAAAATTAAAAAGCTGAAACCGTTTGTTTTCGATAATACAGTCCTTTACTCGGGCGGCAGACGTGATGGGCGCCAATCACTGATTACCGCCGGGCAACACAATTATTGTGAAGAGTATCTGGATTGCCCGGTATGTATAGGAGATGGTTTGGATGGTAAAGACGTAGCGGATTTGCCGGCAGGTTATAAACATTTTGAAAAAGTTCAGGTGGGGAAAATTATTTATCAGGCAGATGGATTCTTTATTTTTTCCCACTTCAAAGGCCATATGGGAACAGGATTTGGCGCGGCGATAAAAAATATTTCTATGGGGTTTGCTTCCCGTGCGCAAAAGCAGCGAATGCATGCTGATGCCAAGCCATTTCTCAATAAGAAGAAATGTATTTTATGCGGAGAATGTGTCAAGGTTTGTCCTACTGGCGCGGCTACGATGACGGGAAGGGAATACCCAGTTTATGATTTATATAAATGTTTAGGATGCGCTCAGTGTATCGCGATGTGTCCGGAAACGGCGCTGAAAATTATCTGGGATACGAATGCTGAAGTATTTCAGGAAAAACTTGTCGAAACCGCCGCCGCTGTGTGGAATGTGATTAATCAAAAAACTGTTTTGGTGACAGCACTTTTGAACATTGTGGCCGATTGTGATTGCCTGACGGGTAATCACCCCGTGATTTCTGAAGACAGGGGTTTTATCGGAGCGTATCATCCGGTAACCGCCGACCAAGAGGCAATTACAGTGGTGGGTGAGGAAATCATTGAACGTGCACATCCCAACATACCATGGAAAAGACAATTCACATACGCTCGGGAAATTGGATTTTATTTTTTTAATGAAAAGAAAAACAACAATTAATTTAATATTGTTCTTTGTGGTTAGTCTAGCGCTGATTACAAACACCTACGCGGCGAAAAACAAAGGTCGTTTCAGCCATTTAAAAGGCGCCAAAGCTCCGATCTGTTCCATCAAAATAGTTAATGTTTATCCTCACGATTCACTTGCTTTTACGCAGGGATTGATTTATCGGGGCGGTTTTCTGTATGAATCAACGGGTCTTAGGGGCAAATCGTCACTGAGAAAGGTGGAACTTAGAACGGGTATAATTGTACAGGAAGTTAAACTTTCTGAGGAATATTTTGGGGAAGGGATAACGTTCCTTGACAACAAAATTTATCAACTGACGTATACTAGTGAAGTTGGCTTTGTTTATGATTTTGAAAAATTAAAAATCATTAAAGTCTTTAAATATGAAGGTGAAGGATGGGGAATAACAACCAATGGAAAATATTTGTTTACAAGCGATGGTTCATCGGTAATTACCTGCCGAGAGGTGAAATCATTTGACGCAATCAAAAAGATTAATGTCCATGACGGCAACAGGTTGATTTCCCGTATTAACGAGGTGGAATATATTAAGGGGGAAATATGGGCCAACGTTTTTATGACTGATGTGATTGCCTGTATCTCGCCCCTTACAGGAGAAGTATCGCGATGGGTGGATTTGCGGCCGCTTTATTCCGTTCTTTCTGGTGCATTGTCGGCAGATGTATTGAATGGAATAGCTTATGACGAAGTCGGTGATAAAATATTTGTTACCGGAAAATATTGGCCATATATTTTCGAAATAGAAGTATATTAAAAGACTGCATCTGTTTTTAGTAAAAATACAAATATTTAAGCGATATTAGAAGTGGAGTGTAAATAATGAAAATAATTTTATTGGGATCACCGGGAGCAGGTAAAGGAACAATAGCTAAAATGCTCATGAAGGACAGTGGAGCAGTGCAAATATCCACGGGGGATATTTTACGTTCAGCGGTCAAAGAAGGTACCAAATTAGGTATTGAGGCCAAAAAGTATATGGATAAAGGGGCGCTTGTTCCTGATGTACTCATAATGGAAATTATTGAACGGCGACTGCAGCAACCCGATTGCGAAAGGGGTTTTATCCTGGACGGGTTTCCCCGTACCGTCAAACAGGCTCATTTACTGAATAAAATATTGGAAAAGCTTAAAATAGACCTTGATTGTGTTATCAATTTGGAAGCACCGCTGGATGTCATATTGGGAAGACTTACAAGTAGAAGAACGTGTTCTAATCATTCCTGCCAGGAAATTTATAATATCAGAAATAATCCGCCGGCGTCGGGAGGAAAATGTAAAATTTGTGGCCACATTGTTGTTCAAAGAGATGATGAAACTGAAGAGGCGATTGCAGAAAGAATAAAAATATACAATGAAAAAACCGCGCCCCTTATCAGTTTTTATCAGGAAGAAAAATTATTGAAAAACGTGGAGTCCCTTTATGCAGAAGAAACTTTTAATGCAATTAAAGCCTTAAAAATATAGCAGTAATAAAAAGATTATAATTTATTATCATGAATGATTATGAAAAAGAACTCAATCCAGAACAACTAAAGGTGGTGAAGGAGGAGGGGGGGCCAATACTGGTTTTGGCCGGAGCGGGCAGTGGCAAGACGCGTACACTTATCTATAGGGTGGCGCATCTTCTAGAGAGGGGAGTTGCACCGGAAAACATTTTATTGGCCACATTCACCAATAAGGCTGCGCGTTCGATGCTTACTCGCGTTGAAAATCTAATTGATTCATACACAGGCAAAATAATGGGCGGCACTTTCCACCATATAGCTCATGTGATTTTAAGAAGCCACGCTTCCAGACTCGGGTATTGTTCCAATTTCTCCATTCTGGACACAGAAGACGCTCGTCAATTGTTAAATAAATGCATTTCTGAATTAAAAATTAATACCAAAACAAGTAAATTTCCCAAAAGCAATATTGTGGCAGAGATCATCAGCTTGATTTTCAATACACATAGCACGCTGGAAGAGGTGCTTGATACCAGGTATCCCTATCTTGTAAATTTATCAGACACTATCGAACAGGTTGCAGTTTTGTATATGCAGAAAAAAAAGGATTTGTCTGTTATGGATTTTGATGATCTGCTTTTCAATTTCAGGGAACTTCTTACCAAGAATGAAGCTGTGCTGCAAAGCCTGTCCGATCGTTTTCAACATATTTTGGTCGATGAGTATCAGGACGTAAACTTTATTCAAGCCAATATTATCGATATGCTGGCTGTTAAACACAGGAATCTAATGGTTGTCGGAGATGATTCTCAAAGCATTTATTCTTTTCGTGGCGCCAGCTTTGATAATATCATTTATTTTCCGCGCCGTTATCCTGATTGCAAAATATATAAGCTGGAAATTAATTACCGCAGCACTCCAGAGATATTGAATCTGGCAAATTTAAGTATAAACAATAATGAAAATCAATTTCCGAAAGAATTAAGAGCCACTCGCCGAAGCGGCATGCGGCCAGCACTCATTTATGCACAAAATGTTTTAAAACAGGCTGATTTTGTGACACAAAGAGTTGAGGAATTAAGCCGTGCGGGTGTTCCACTTTCGGAAATTGCCGTTTTATATCGAGCGCATTATCATTCCATGGAGTTACAGATGGAACTGATGCGGCGTGATATACCGTTTGATATTCGTTCAGGGATACGTTTTTTTGAACAGGCACATATAAAAGACGTTACATCTTACATGAGAGTTATGATTAATCCTCGCGATGAATTTGCCTGGAGACGCATTTTAAAAATGTATCCGAAAGTAGGAAGTCAGACTTTTAATAAAATATGGGCGGTAATGGGTAAAGAAGAAAATCCCCTGTATTTTTTTCTGGGCGACAGTTTGATGAAAATTTTACCATCAATGGCAAAAGAGGGGGTAAGGATGTGCCGCAACAACATAGAAATACTCTCGGAGCTGACGATAGAGAAAAAAACGGCGGATAAGTTGATTAATATTTTGTTAAACAACTGTGGTTACCGTTTATATTTACAAAATAATTACGCCGATGCCATATCCCGCGAGGAAGATTTGATTCAGCTGGGAGTCTTTTCCGAGCAATTTGCGAGCATAGAAGAGTTTTTAAATGAGCTGGCTTTGCTTACCAATATGGTCTCTGAAGAAGGCTATGAAGAAAAAGAAAACGAAAATAGGCTTGTTTTGAGCACGATTCATCAGGCTAAGGGATTAGAATGGTCTTACGTTTTTTTAATTTGGTGTGCGGACGGCATGCTTCCTTTGCAAAGAGCGCTCAGGGAGAAAGGCGGTGAAGAAGAGGAAAGAAGGCTCTTTTATGTCGCCTTGACCAGAGCAAAAGACCAGATTTATTTATGTTGCCCCGTGCTGGACTACAACCATAACACGGGAAATATTGTTTTGGCCTCTTCGCGTTTTATTAAAGAAATAGAATCGTTGTCTGCTGGAGAAAAAAATCGTCCGTTTGAGCAATGGACTCTTTATGCTAATTATTAATAATTGTCGAATTTGGCCGTTCTTATCAGTTCTTCGTATTGAGCACGCAGAGCGATATTATCCGTTTCTTCCATTTCTTCCGCTCTTTTTACCCAGTCTTCAAATTGAATATCAACACCAAAGATTCCTATCATTTCATCCTTGTCATTAACTATAGGGGCAGAAACGGTAAAGCATAAAACTCCGGTCATTTTCGATATGAAGAAATCCGTGACATGAACCTTGCCAGTTTGGAAAGGTTTGATAAACCATTCGCGGTCGGACTGGTCGATACCCACACCGTAATTTTCGTATTTTGCCCGGTCGACAATACTGGTGATATTTTTTGTGGTTTTTTTGCCGTTCATGTCCACAACATAGGCAAATTGAATAGAGGGATGATCATCCACGAATTTCTGCATCAACGGTTCCTGTAAATCCGCATTCATGGTTTTCATTAATGGGTGTTCTATAATTTGAGTAACGGCCGCAACAGCAGCATTTTCCGCCATGAATTTGATTTTGTCCAGTTCGGAAATAAAGAGCTCGGGCAGATAAAGACGCGTTTTTTTCTCCATTTCTTCAGGAGAGATTGTTGTTATGCGCCCGGAGTCGTACTGTTCTTTTATCCATTTGTTGATCTTGGAAATGCCTGGATGCCGTTTATCGACGGCGTTTTCACCTTGCAGACCGAAATGCTGGTTAATCCAAAGAGCGATACCGGCATTGCCGGAAACATCGCTGATCATGGTGACAATGGGTCTTTTTAGGATTTTTTTTGTGTCGAAGATGTTGTAAATTTCTTCAGATTTAATCAGTCCATCTGCATGGACTCCCGCGCGGGTAACATTAAATTCAGAGCCGATAAAAGGATAATTGGGCGGTATCCGCACGCCAAGGTCTGTTTCAAAATACTCGGCGATATCTGTAATCACCGTAGTGTCCACGCCATTGGGATTTCCTGTCAAAGCGACATATTCGATAATAAGGGCTTCAATCGGCGGATTGCCGGTTCTTTCTCCCAACCCCAGAAGAGTGGAATTAGCCGCGCTACAACCGTAAAGCCAGGCCGTGGTGGCGTTGGTCAGGGCGCGGTGAAAGTCATTGTGACCATGCCACTCTAGAAGTTCCCCGGGCACCCCAGCGTTATCGATAAGCGCGCGTACCAATTTATCCACACTGCGTGGCAGGGAAGCACCGGGATAGGTAACGCCGTAGCCCAGCGTGTCGCAGAGGCGTATTTTAATGTTAATCTTGCTTTTTTCCCTCAACTTCATCAATTCAATAGCGAAAGGAACGCAAAAGCCATATACGTCGGCTCTGGTTACATCTTCAAAATGGCAGCGGGGGATGATGCCTAAATCCAAAACAGATTTGACAATACCCAAATAATTATCCATGGCCTGCCTTCTGTTTTTATTGAGCTTCATGAAAATATGATAGTCGGAAACTGAGGTAAGCAGCCCAGTTTCTTTAAGCCCTGCTTCTTTCACCAGTTTTATGTCTTCCTTGGTTGCACGAATCCAGCCGGTTATTTCCGGATAGCGTAAACCAAGGGACAAGCATTTTTCTACAGCTTCTTTGTCTTTTTTGCTGTAAAGGAAAAATTCTGATTGTCGAATTACGCCGTTGGGGCCGCCCAGTTTGTTTAAGAATTGATAAATCCTGACGATTTGCTCAGCTGTGTATGGAGGACGGGCCTGTTGGCCGTCACGAAAAGTGGTGTCGGTAATGAAAATATCCTTAGCCGGTTTTATCTTCATTACTTTATGGTCGAAAACAATCCTGCTTACTTCAGAATAGGGGAAAATGTCTTTGTATAAATTCGGCGTGCTGACATCCTTCAACACGAATTTGGGAGGCGCTGTTTTTTGTTTTGTTGATTTTTTGCTTTTTTTTGATTTTGCCATTTTCTCTCCACAAAATTTTATACTATTTTCAGTGATAATTCCATCAATTGCTCGATGGCAACAGGGGAAGGCGCATCGGATAGAAGGCAGGCGGCTTTCTGTGTTTTAGGGAAAGCAATAACGTCCCTGATGGATTCCGCACCGGCCAGAATCATTGTTAGACGGTCGAGGCCGAAAGCGATTCCTCCGTGCGGCGGTGCTCCATATTCGAGCGCGTCCAAAAGAAATCCAAATTTAGAGCGGACTTCCTGCCTTGAGAGGCCTAAAGCGTTAAATATCTGATTTTGAATATCTTTTCTATGAATACGAATGCTGCCGCCCCCAATTTCTGAACCGTTTAGAACGAGATCATAGGCGCGTGCGCGCACTTTGTCCGGTTTTGTTTTCAGAAGAGATAGATCTTCGCTGTAAGGGGCGGTGAATGGGTGATGCATGGATACATAGCGTTTTTCCGATTCTGAATATTCCATCAAGGGGAATTCAGTAATCCAGACGAAAGACAGATCGTCTGCATCGCATAGGTTCAATTTTTTCGCCAGATGCAGCCGCAAACTACCCAATGAATCGTGCACAACACGGGGAGCGTCGGCAACAAAGAAAATAATGTCACCCGGTGATGCACCTGTTTCTTTGGTGATTTTAGCAATTTCTTCTGTAGATAAGAATTTATAAAGGGGAGATGTCCAATCAGTGGCATTTACTTTTGCCCAAGCCAAACCCTTTGCTCCGTAGGCTGAAACGTAATCACTCAAATCATCCAACTCCTTGCGTGAAAGTTTAGATGCTTTTTCCAATTTTATTGCTTTGACCACTCCACCTGAAGCTAGCACTTCGCGGAAAAGTTTGAAGTTAGAATTGTGCAACGCGAAAGTAAGGTCTATAAGTTTTAAGCCGAAACGGGTATCGGGATTATCTTTGCCGTAAAGATTTATAGCATCAAAATATTTTAAGCGGGGAAAGGGAAGAGATAGCTCGTGATTGAGGCAGCGTTTGAATATTTGCGCCATCAATCCTTCCATTATTTCCATAATATCGTTTTCCGTGATAAAAGACATTTCCACGTCGATTTGCGTGAATTCCGGCTGACGATCAGCGCGCAGGTCTTCATCTCGGAAACATTTAACAATCTGATAGTATCGGTCGAACCCTGAAATCATAAGTAATTGTTTAAAAATTTGCGGAGATTGCGGCAACGCATAGAACATGCCCTTGTAAATTCTACTGGGTACCAGATAATCTCTTGCACCTTCAGGGGTGCTTTTAGTAAGCATTGGAGTTTCGACTTCAATAAATCCTTTATCCTCGAAATAATTACGTGTTGTCGAGGCAAGTTTATTCCGCAAAAACAGATTTTGCTGAATTGCCGAACGACGTAAATCAAGGTAGCGGTATTTGAGCCGCACGTTTTCGGAAATATCGTCGTCATCGAAAGAGAAAGGCGGCGTTTTGGATTCATTTAATATTTCAAGGTCAGAAACCATGACTTCAATTTCGCCAGTTTTTAAGGTCGGGTTTTCCATACCCACAGGCCTTGCACGCACTTCCCCCCTGACTGCCAGAACAAATTCGGAACGGATTTTATGTGCTTCGCCGTGAACGGTTTGTCCCGCTTCGGGATTGAAAACTATCTGCACGATACCGGTACGATCGCGCAAGTCAACAAAAATAACGCCGCCGTGATCCCTTCGCCGGTGTGTCCAGCCCATTAGAATAACTTCTTTTCCCGCATCGGAAATATTAACTTGACCGCAGTAGTGTGTTCTTTTATCAATGGTTAAAAAATTACTCAACGCTAAAAACCTTTCTCTTTTAAAAAATTAAATAATGTTTCTGGCAATTTATCCAGAGGCAAGATTTCCTGTTTTTTTGAATTCATATCGCGCAATTTTACGCTGTTTTTTTCTATTTCTTCATCCCCTAAAATCAGAGTGAAAGAACTATTTAGTTTATCTGCGCGCTTCATTTGGCTCTTGAGGCTTTTATCGGAATAATCCATTTCTGCGGAAATTCCTGCTTCGCGCAATTTGTTGGTCAGAAGAAAAGCCTTTTTTAGCGCAGTTGCACCAAGTGCGGCGATGTAGACATCTGTTTTAATTGGACGATCATTTTTTTGCTCCAGGCAGGCAACTAGGCGTTCCATGCCGGCGGCGAACCCGATGCCCGCGACTTCCGGACCGCCAAGAAAACTTACCAGACCATCGTATCTGCCGCCTCCCGCTATGGCATTTTGCGCGCCCAGTGTTCCTGATGTAACTTCGAAAGCAGTTCTTATGTAATAATCAAGACCGCGTACCATTTTAGGGTTAATTTGATAAGAGATTCCTAAATCTGCCAAAGATGATTTCACGCCAGCAAAATGCTGTTCACATTCGTTGCATAAATAATCAAGAATTTTTGGCGCATGGGAAATTATGTCCTGACAGGTTTCTGTTTTACAGTCAAAAACGCGCAGGGGGTTTGTTTTGATGCGTCGCTGGCAATTGAGACAGAGTGACTGTTCCAAGCCTTGGAGATGTGCCACCACGGCGCGGGAAAAAGCGGGGCGACATTTTCTGCAACCCAGCGAATTAATTTCCAGAGAAAAATTCGTGATACCTGTTGACTTCAAAAAATGGGCAAGCATGAAAATAATTTCGGCGTCCGCCTGAGGCCTATCTTCACCAAAGAGCTCAACATTGATTTGATGAAATTGACGAAAGCGCCCCTTTTGCGGTCTTTCTCGGCGGAACATTGGGCCGATGGTAAAGAGTTTAGTTATTTGTTCATGAGCCTGCATATTGTGTTCGATATAAGCTCGTATTACTCCGGCGGTGGCCTCCGGGCGCAAAGTGATCAGTTCGTCGTCGCGGTCATGGAATGTGTACATTTCTTTTTCCACTATGTCGGTTGTCTCGCCAATTCCGCGTTTAAATAATTCAGTTTTTTCTATAATTGGCACACGAATTTCCCGGAAACCAAACAAGCCAAAAATTTTACGGGCTGTTGATTCAAAATGATTCCAGATAGGAGTTTCTTGGGGTAAGATGTCTTTTATCCCTTTTATTGCGCTAATTTTTTCCATAAGTTACAACCAAAATAACATGACTTTATAACATACAGTATAAGGGATGGCAATGAAAATAAATAATTGAAAAGTGTCTATTTATTTGTTTTTATATAAGTATCAATGAATAAATTTACACCATTTGTGGTTATTGTTATTGCCCCCGATTCGTCCGTCCTATATATTTTAACCCGAGAATTTATATAGCGGTCTAAAGTAGATTGGTGAGGATGGTGAAAAAGATTGTTTTTCCCTGCGCTAATAACGGCGTAACGGGAAGAAACCGCCTTGATGAAATCAGTACTACTGGAATTGCGTGAACCGTGATGGGGAACAAAAATGACATCACTCTTTAGGCTTTTTTGTGACTCAATTAAATATTTTTCAATTTTTGAAGAGATATCGGCGGGGAATAGAAAATTTACCTTATCGTAAGTCATTTTTATTACTAATGAATCATCGTTAACTTTTTGGTAATTGGAATCGTTGGCCACGTAAGATGGCGTAGCGGGAGGCCATAAAATATTTAGCACAACGCTATTTATTTGTATTGGCGGTGATTTTGCATTAAGAATATTAACTTTTATATTTTTTTTCTGAATAATTTTTTCCCACTGAGCAAATAATTCATCATCTGCCCGTTGTCCCGTCAACCAAATTTCTTCCACATTGAAATTGTCTATAATGTAAAGAAGTCCTTGTAAATGGTCAGGATGGGGATGAGAGAGAATAACTGTATGAATGGTGCTTATCCTTTGGGCGTATAAGAAAGGAGCGATAACTGTCTTCCCCATATCAAAAGAACTGTCGGCAAAACCCCCGCCGTCGATGAGCATATGTTTACCTTTCGGAAAACGCACGAATGTTGCCGAACCTTGACCGACATCTATTGCTGTTATTTTTAAATCAGTTGCTAGTTTGGGTTTGACGAAGAGATAAACAGCATTGAAGGTGAAAAATAACAAACAAAATGCTATGAGTGCCGGTAAAACAATTTTATTTTTCTGCAGAAAATTTTTTTTGTTTTCCTCTTTGAGGCACGAGTCGAATGATTGCACCATAAAAAAAACAAGCAAGTAAAAAATGAATATTTCCAAGATATTTGGTTTAGTTACAGTAAGGGACGACCATGGCAAGGATGCTAATTTTTCGATGATATCTGTGGATATTTTGACAAAAAACGAGGTTGTTTTAACGAATAGTGCAGCCAGAGGAACCGATAGGAAAGCGCTGATGATAAAACCCATGGCCAGTGTCAGAGAAATCGTTCCCAACAATATAACAGCGATTAAATTTGCAAAGACAGTAATGACGGAAAGGCGGTTAAAATAAAAAATCAGCAAAGGAAATGTTCCTATGGTTGCGGCGATGCAGACACTGGACATCAAATAAATATTTTTTATAAAAGTCTGTATCCAATAAGGCCATGATTCAATAGCGGAAAAGGAGAGATTACTGAAAACTGGGGAAAGATAAAGAATCGAAAAAACAGCACAAAAAGACAGCTGGAAAGAAATATCGAAAAGGGAGTGAGGTGAAAAAATTAAAATAACAAGGGCAGCTAGAGCAAGAATATTGAAGGTGTCTTTTTGTCGTTGTGTGAGAAAAGCGAATATGACAGCCAACGTCATCAGAGTTGCCCTTATTACGGTTACGCCCATCCCGGCAACTGAAGCGTAAATTATGACAAAGAAAAATGCGCCCACAGCGGCAACATTTGCAATATTAAATCTCAAAAGAAAATACTCAGATAATTTTAAAGGAAAGGAAAGCAATAAAAAACCGATAAGAAATACTATCCCCACGTGAAGCCCGGAAATGGCAAGCAGATGGGCGGTTCCGGTTTTGTTAAAACTATCCCGCAATTCTGTGGGGATTCCACTCCTGTTGCCAAGAGTCATCGCTTCGATAATTTCTTTTTGCGGGGAAGGGGCGTATTGCTGAAGCATTTTTTTCAAATAAAGGCGGTAACGTTCAATTCTGCCTTTTAATGCATTAGCCGCATTTTTGCGCAAAAGAATTATTTTTGCGCTGTTCGATACATACGCCGCAGCATAAATATTTTTCATGTTCATATATCTTTCGTAGTTAAAGCCACCTGGATTGTAAAAACTCTGAATACGTTTTATTCTTGAAGAAAAACGTATATAATCACCGTATTGTAGATTTAAATCAGGCGGCGCAATAAGGCGCACATTTCCGGATACAGGGTTATATATGCCGTTTTCTTTTGTGCGGACCAAACGCACAATAAATATTGTTTTATCGGTGTGAATCTCGGGGCTATCAATTATTACACCTTCCCATATTTGTTTTCCCTTATCGAGATGGTTGATTATGTGATTTTTGTTTTGTTTTGAATATTGCTCTTTTTGGATGTTAAAAAAACCAGTTGCAAGAAGTATAAAAAAAATAATGAAAAGGCAAAGATTGGGCAATTTTTTAATAATGGCGAAAGGAAGAGCAATAAGCGCCGGAACAAGGATTGCCAATGATACGTAATCTGCGGCGTGAAAATTAAAATAATAGCCGCAAACGATTCCGGCAATAAGAGCGACAAGAAGGTAATATAATGGCCTGCGCATAATATGTTTCGTGAAATTTTTCTAAGATAAAAATAGCTCAATTTTATTAGCGAAAATTTGAAAAATATTATAACATATAATTCTGTTTATTGAAAAAAATAATCAAAACTAAACAGTTGGCATTGCTAATAATATGAGAAATACCGAAGAAAAAAGATTAATTCTTTTGATAGTATATAGAATTGTTGTTATTACTCTTTTTTTGGGAATGGCTGTTTATATAGATATAAAGCAGCAATCTTTTTCCTTCCCTCAAAATACAGTATATTATTTTTACGCGATAATAAGTTCGATATTCGTTATTTCTGGTGTTTATGCACTTCTCTTAAGATACGTAAAAAACATTCGATTCAATATTTATTTACAGTTATCTATAGACATTTTACTGGTTACAGTACTTGTCTATTTCACAGGGAGTGTCCACAGTAATTATTCGCTGCTATACACTCTGATTATCATTTATTCGGTCATTTTTATCGGACGTAAAGGAGGATTAATTGTTGCTTCGGCATCGGCAATAGCATACGGCCTTCTATTGGATTTAGAGTTTTATAAAATAATCCCTTACATCTCGTTTGATGCTCAAGATTATAGAAGTACCGTAGGAGATGTTTTTATACGAATTTTATTCCACATGGTTTCTTTTTATACGATAGCTTTTTTGGCTAGCTTTGTTGTTGAGCAGGAAAAGAAGACAAGGCACTTGCTGGAGGAAAAAGAAACGGAATTTGCTCAACTGGATTTACTTTTTCGCAGCATAATTGAATCTGTGGATACCGGAATAATGACTATTGATTTGCAAAAAAAAATAAAAACGTTCAATCGTGCTGCAGAAGAAATTACGGGGTATTCATTGCTTCAGGTGAAAGATAAGCAGATAGAAGATATATTTCCTGAATTTTCGCCCTTTTTTTCAAAAGAAAATGACATCGAACAAAGCAAGAATCGTATAGAAACTATTATAAAAACACCATTGGAGAAAAAAATTCATTTGGGTTGTGCCATTTCTCCCCTGAAGGATAAAAACGAAAAGCAAATAGGTAATATTATTATATTTCAGGATATCACCGATATTAAGCAAATGGAGGAAGACCTGGAAAAGAGTAAAAGGTTGGCTTTAATTGGAGAAATGGCCGCGGGATTGGCGCATGAAATGAGAAATCCTCTGGCATCAATAACCGGCTCTATAGAGCTCTTAAAGCAGAGTCTTAATTTAGCGAATACAGATAAACGACTGATGCAGATAGTTATACGGGGCAAAAATCAGTTGGACAGTTTCGTGAGGGATTTTTTACTGCTGGCACGCCCGTTGCCCATAACTAGAGAAATGGTAGATATTGAAGAAGTTGTGGAGGAAGCCGTCGAGAATTTGAAACTATCCAAAGATTGGTCACGGCACATCAAAATTAAAAAAGTATTTTATGACCGGATTAAAACTTATGCCAACAAAAGGCAAATAAGGCAGGTTATAAATAATCTCGTACTTAATGCTATTCAATCGATGACCAATGGAGGTATTTTGACTTTAGAGGTATATGTGGTAAAGATAAACGGAGAAAAAGAATATGCGGAAATAAAAATTGTCGACACGGGCTGTGGCATCCCTCTGGAACACTTGAAAAGAGTATTTGAACCTTTTTACACCAATAAAGAAAAGGGAACGGGATTGGGCTTAACTATTGTAGGTCGTATTATTGACGGGTACGGTGGCAAAATAAAAATTGAAAGCAAAGTAAATGAAGGGACGACTTGTATTGTTTCCTTACCGCTAAAAACGCAGGACGACTTTGTTCTGCGTGACGAATTCAAACAGAGGTAAGCAAGGATATGGCTAGAATATTGATTGTTGATGATGACCAAGGCATGAGAGAATTTATGGAAATCATGCTGGAGAAAGAAGGCCATGATGTAACCAGTGCGGAAAACGCGACTAAAGCTCTTAATCTATGCAATAGAAAAGATTTTGATTTAATCGTTACCGATTTGAGGATGCCCCAGATAGACGGCATTGAGTTTCTCAGAAAAATAAAAGATCAAAAGCCGGAAATAATGGTGATTCTTGTGACGGCTTATGCTTCAGGCGAAACAGCGGTTAACGCGATGAAAGAAGGCGCGTATGATTATGTGGAAAAAGGCGGTAGCATCGATGAATTAAAAAGGATTATTCATGAAGCCTTATTAAAAAAAGGATTGGTCAGCGAAAAGATATCTCCCAAAAAAGAGGTTTTGGAAGAACCGTTGTTTTTTGGGATGATCGGCCGAAGTAGAGAGATGCAAAAAATATTTAGCATGATAAAAAAGATTGCTGATACGCCGGCCAATATTTTGATTTTGGGTGAAAGCGGCACAGGAAAGGAACTTGTCGCTCGTGCCATTCATGAAAACTCCAACAGATCAAAAATGCCTTTCCGGGCAATTAACAGCGGGGGAATACCGGAAACACTCTTAGAGAGTGAAATGTTCGGCTACATGAAAGGTTCCTTTACCGGAGCATATATGGACAAGCCAGGGTTATTTGAAATGGCAAGAGGTGGAACTATATTTCTGGATGAAATTGGCGAGTTGCCGCCAGTACTTCAAGTAAAACTTTTACGTGTAGTTCAGGAAAAATCTTTCCGCCGCATTGGCGGCTCAGAAGACATTAAAGTTGATGTACGTATTATTTCTGCCACTAATCAAAATCTTGAAGAAAAAGTCAAAAAAGGAGAGTTTCGTGAAGACCTCTTTTTTCGTTTAAACGTAATTCCTATCTATATACCACCACTGAGAGAAAGGAAAGATGACATACCGCTTTTGACAAACCATTTTATTGAAAAGTATGCTAAAGAATTTAATAAAGAAATCAGAACAATTTCATCATATGCTATGGAACTGTTGCTGAATTATTCTTTTCCTGGCAACATTCGAGAATTGGAGAATATTATTGAACGAGGTGTAGCTATGGAAAACACAAACATAATCTTGCCCGAAAATTTGGTTTTGGAAACGTCGACGACAGCTGATAATAGAAAAAATAACGACATTAACATTACAGATTCCGGTATAGATTTAAACGAGGAACTGGAAAAAGTGGAGAGAAAAATAGTAGAAAAAGCTTTGGAAAAAACAAAAGGTTCCAAAACAAAAGCAGCGGAACTTTTGCATATAACTTTAGATTCTTTGCGGTACCGCATCGAAAAATTAGGCATCGAATAAAACAGGCATTGCATTAAAAAAAGTTGACAAAAAATTTTATTTTGTTATTAAAAATTGCAATAAAAATGAAACAGAAATATTTTTCACTGAATTAATTGAAGTGAAGCTATCGCATTAATCAAGAAAACTTTATTTTTTCACAAACTATACAATCTGGAAACAAAAACTTCATCGCAAGAGCGGTGAAGTTAATATTAAATTAAAAGGGAGGGTTTAGTTTATGAAAAGAGGAGTAGTAATTGTCTGTGTTTTTTTCCTGATGACGTTGTTTGCTTATGGAGCACAAGAGAATGTTCGTAAGGTAACTGGAAAAGTTTTGGAGATTACGACGAGCAACATCGTAATCCAAAAAGGGAAAGGAAAAATGGAAATTGCTCGTGATTCTTCAACAAAAGTTACCGGGGAACCAAAAATCGGGGAAAAAGTAACTGTGGAATATAAAACAATAGCAAAAAGCATTGTCGTTCAAGACACAAAAGCTGAAAAAACCGGAAAAAAATAAAAAAATATTAATTTTATTTATGAGGCAAATATGGGCTGCATCTAAAGTAACTTAGATGTAGCCCATTAATATTTAAGCGGGAAAGAGGTTGCGCGGACTGTTCTTTGGAAAAGAATGAGGGACAAAACCAGATAACACAGAAGTCGTACTAAAAAATATATGTCATAAATGTTTTTTTGTATAAGGGAAAAGAACGTGGAATAATTTCTCTCAATAGGCAATAGAGAAAAATTTCTATGCGTGCCCCCTCGGCCCTTGATCGCCGCGAATAAAATTTAAGGAAATATATTAATTTATTTGTGGTTTGTAAGCCAGAGGGAAACGCAAGTTAAGTTAAAGTAAAATAATGGAATATTAAAAAAGCAGGCTTGAAAATTACTTATCCCCAAAGAATCGTCAATTCAATGCTAGATAATTAAGCCGCAAGTTGAGAGAAATTTTAAAATAATTACGATGAACGAAGTAGGGTTGTAAAAATATGTCAATTAGCGTCACAAAACAAAGCGACTCTTCCTCCATCCACAACCAGATCATGACAGTTAACAAAACTGCCTTCATCGCTGGCTAAGAATAAAGCGGCATAAGCTATATCTTTGTCTAGGCCAGCACGGGGTAGGGGAGTGGCTTTTGCTAAATTCAATTTTAGTTTTTCCATTTTGCGTTCGTTTTGTTCAGGGGACAATGTATTATAAACCTGAGAACCACCCCAGAATATGGGTGTGGCTATGGCACCGGGAGATATCGAATTTACACGGATTCCGAAGGGACCGAGCTCTACACCGGCAATTCTTGTGATATGCGTCACCGCCGCTTTGGCGGCAGAATAAAGATATCCTCCCTGGTTGGAACGGATGGCGGCAACACTAGCGTTATTAATGATACATCCTGATGCTTGTTTTTTCATGATGGGGGCAGCATATTTCATTCCGAAGACGACACTACCCAAGAGAAGATTAATCGCTTGATTAAAATCTTCCGCGGTGACTGTTTCCAGTGTGCCCTTACTTGGGCCGCCAGCGTTGTTGAATAAACAATCGAGACGGCCAAACATACTCACGGCCAGCTCAATAAGCGCCTTGATGTCTTCTTCCACGGTAACGTTTGTTTTTTGGAAAACAGCGTTTGCTCCAAGTCGCTTGGCGATGGCCAAACCTTTTTCTTCCGAACGCCCCGCAATAATTACCTTGGCTCCTTCTGCCACAAAAACTTCGGCTGTGGCTGCGCCGATGCCGCTTGTTCCACCAGTGATGACAGTTACTTTATGTTCCAATCTTTTGCCCATAAATCAACCCCTGATTTATTAATCATTTTTTATAAATAGTACGCTCAAGATAAATTGTCAAACTAAATATCAATAAAATCTATTGACATAAGGAAAGGAATTTAATCTGATGACCCTTAAAGCTAATTTCGATAACAGGGATAAGATAAAAATGGACAAAAAAGCAAGGTGGAAAAATATTCTCATTTGGGCGACAAGAACTGTTCTTATTTTTGTTGCCGGTCTTGTATTAGCCGCCGCTTTTTATGAAAATACGGATTTATTTCAGAGAAATACCAGAGAAAGCGTCAATAAAGGATTCAAGAATTATGTTGTATATAAACGCGCTGATTTGACCGTGTTTCCTGCGATATGTCTTGTCTTAAAAAACGTAAGCGTAAAAGTGCCTGATAGAAATCACATAGCGATTGAATCGTTAAAAATATACCCACGCTTTCTGTCTCTTTTGCGTGGGAGCTTCAAGGTGAAAAAATTTATTTTGATAAAACCGGAAATTCTGTTTGATATTCCGCCCAAATCGCAGACAGGTAAAGAAAAAAAATTGCCGCCAAAAGAGATTATGGAAAATGTAAACTCGGTTATAAAAGAAATATGCCTTGATATGCCAGGCCTTATTACTGTGATCAAGAACGGGAGTTTGATTGTTCGGAAAGATAATCAGAACCTAGCAGATGTGAAAAAATTAAGTGCTCGCGTTGCGCTGGAGCACCAAAATTTAAAGATAATGGTAAAGGGAGAAATGGAGAAGTGGGGAAGAATTTCCTTGGTTGGTAAATTTTATACTGACAAAGAATCAATTTTTATTAACGATTTGTTTGCCTTATTTGGCCAGTCTTCCGTTTCTCAATGTTTGGGAAAAATCATGTTAAATGATACGGTCACTCTGCAAATCAAAGCGGAGAAAGCGATTTTGGTGTTGGAAGATATTTTCTATAAATTATCGCTTTTCAAAACCATTCGTGGACCCTTTGCTCCGGCACATAATATCAAAGGCAGAATAACACTTTCGCCACTATACTTATCTGGGCCGCTTTACCAACCTCGGAACTGGGAAATCGCCGCTCAAGGATCGCTTAAGGATATTGTTTACTATTCTACAGCTGTTCCTGAATTGGTTAAAATAACACAAGGACAAATAAGAGCCGGAGACAATAAAATCAATTTAGACAATTTTGAAGTATCTGTTTTTGATTCTACATTCGGTGGTTCTGTACAATTGGAAAGTAAACAGAATGAAATCTGTATGGCCGAAATAAAAATGGACGGTGTTGCCGGGAACAATACCCTTGATTGGATTTTTCGAAGGATCAATTTTCCACCCGGAGAAGCATTACGGGCTCCCTTGAAAGTCAGCAATTTGCATATTTTATGGAACAAAGATGAGAAAATATTAGCTTCGGGTTCGGCGTTTATAAAAAATGGCCCGACTATTTTTGTCAATTTACGAAAAGACGCAAATACTGTTGTTGTAAATAATTTAAAAATTACTGATAAACAGTCGAATGCGGATATCTCATTATACTACGCACCAAAGCTTATTACTTTATCGTTTAAGGGGAATATAAATGCACGAACATTGAGCGCCCTATTCAAACGGCCATCGTTTCAGCGGGGGTGGATAAAAGGTGATTTTTATTGCAGGCTGCATTTGGATCAATATGAACAATCAGCGGCTAAGGGTAAACTCGAGGGTAAGGATTTTGTCCTGCATCTGCCAGCTAACGAAACATTAAAAGTCGGCCACGTTGTCTTGACGGGAAAAAACAAGCAAATAAACCTTGATTCGGCTGAGCTGGTTTGGAATAAAAATAATCTTAATGCGAAAGGCTTAATTCAAGCTGCTAGGGAAGGTTTGATTTTTGATGTAAAGGTTAAATCTGATGCGCTAAAAGTAGAAGACATACTGAATAAATTATTTCAACCAGATGAACAGCCGAAAGAAAAGAAAACAAAGACGCAAAAAGTGGCATTGAGGGGGGGTGTTCGTCTTAGTACCCCTCAAATATCATGGGGAAAATATAATGCAAAAGATGTTACTGCAAATATAATGTTTGCAGATGAAGGAGTTCATCTTGTTTTCCAAAAAGGGCGGATTTGTGAAATTAACATTCCCGGTAGAATTCTTTTCCTTAAAGAGCGTGTTCAATTTAAATTTTATCCTTTTGCTTCTGGAAATGAGTTGAATTCCGTACTTAATTGTCTTTTTGAGAAAGATTTACGAATCACAGGAAATTTCGATTTTAAAGCAGAAATTAATTCTTCGGGGAAAGCAGATGATTTAAAAAGGGTTATGCGTGGCAGCACACAGTTTCAGTCTAGAGAAGGTGTTATTTACCGAGCCCCACTGCTGGCAAAAATATTTGCTTTTTTGAATCTTACGGAGCTTTTACGGGGGAAATTGCCCGATTTTACAACGGAAGGGTTTAAATACAATACCATTGATATCAAAGGAGATATCAATCAGGGAGTTTTGGTTATTCAGGAAGCCATTGTTGATGGAACAACAATGCAATTGGTGGGGGAGGGGGAGATTGATCTTATTACAAATCAGATAAATCTAAGAGTTTTGGTGGCGCCATTTAAAACCATTGATTTTCTCGTAAGCAAAATCCCTGTAGTGAGCTATATTCTCCAAGGATCACTTATTTCTATCCCCTTAAAAGTTACCGGAGACATTACCAATCCGACTATTGTAATTCTTTCACCTTCTGCCATAGGTGAAGGATTGTTGGGACTGATGAAAAGAACCATCGCTTTACCGGTAAAAGTTATGGAACCAATTATTCCCAAAGATAAAAAAGAGTAGGATATTATGGCAAGGGTAGATGCCTTAAATTAAGGCTGCGTGGGTTAACTTTTTCTTTTGGGGAGAATATTTTTTTGTATTTCTTCTTCTTTTGATTCGTCGTACTGAGCGAGAAGGTCTTTAAGTTCCATATCATGCTCTTCTAAAATTAAATAGCGTTGGTCTTCTTCATCAGCGGCGGTTAATTTTAACGCTTCGCCGGTTTTAGCTGCATCCTCAATTGTTGACATATAGACAACATCTTGTATGGCATTGGGGTCGATGAGAGAAGAAACATAGTCTTTTTCCTTGGAAGAATCCGCACCCATGCCGAAGCTTTTATGGGGATGAATAAGAGAAGAAAGGCGGCTGGCAAGAAAATCTTTTTCGTATAGTTGCATTGTGAACATGCCTTCATTTTTACTAGTGAGCATGATATTTTCTAACTGCGTGAGCTTGTTCTCACGGATGGTGCTTTGTATTGAGGGCGTCGCCCGTAAGATAGAAAGAACTGGTACGCGAAAATTCACCGATTTAATATAGGTAAGTTGTTGTACAATCAACCAGGAGATAGTGGAAGCGAACTGGTACCTGATAACATCCTGATTATCGCCAGTAACGCAATTGTTGATGCGGTAAGCTGCATCTTCTGCATCGGAAGCATGTAGTGTGGCAAAGACGAGATGACCTGATTCGGCGGCATTAAGAGTCAGGCGGATGGTTTCAGGTTCCCTTAATTCGCCCACAAAAATAACGTCAGGATTTTCTCTCAATACATCCAGGAGACCCTGATTAAAAGAAGGGACGTGAATTCCTACTTCCCTTTGTTCAATAAATGATTTTTTGGGCTTAAAACGATATTCAACGGGATCTTCAATCGTTATAATATGCGCTGGTCTGGTACGATTGATTTCTTCGATGATTGCCGCAACCGTGGTCGATTTTCCTGAGCCGGTACTGCCGCAAACCAAAACAAGCCCAGACTGCAGTTTTGTGATTTGTGCCAGAGATGGATGAAGATTAAGAGAGTTGAGATCAGGTATGGTTTCGGGAAGCAGGCGAATGGCCATACTTAATCCTCGTGTAGTATAAAACGTGTTAACTCGAGCACGTACCTGATTGAAAGAAAGCGAAAAATCGACAGACCACCTTTTACGCAAGGTTAACAGCTGTCGATCACTTAACATTTCCTTAACCATTGAATCTATTTCGGTGTGCGACCATTTTATATTCTTGTCAAAATGGATGATGCCGTCTCTGCGAAAAATCAAAGGGAAACCACCGGTGATGTGAATATCAGAGAGCCTTTGCTTTATAGCTGCAAGGATTAAGTCTTTAAAACGCTGGTTCATAAATAAAACGCTGTTTTCTAACTTGTTTTTATAATAAGTTCAATATTTTAGGGTAAATATATAGAAACAGGCAAGATGTGTCAAGAAAATTAAACTATGGATATATATAAAATGCAGTTGTTTGAATAATTTCTTATAAAATTATAAAAAAAACATTTACCGCAATTCATTTTACTTTTTTTCTTGACTTTTTTTAAATATTTGCACTATATGCGCCATACGCGAGGTTAAAACGTATATGGTTAAAACGATGATTTTTAAGAAGGCAGCTTTTTTTTACTTTTTTAGCTTTTTTAACAGCTCAAAGGTCTGCCTGATAATGTCATGACCGGTTTTTGAGGGGAAATGAACCGTGGGCAGATCAACATCAGCCCACGGTTTTTTTTTGTCATTATGTTTGAAAATATTTCTTTAAGGAGGGGAAAAATGAGAAAGTTGATAAGTGTTTGTATTGCGATTACGATTGTTTTTTTCTTATTAAGCTGTCTGGTTTGCGCACAAACCAAATCAATAAAGGTAGGCGCTGCGATCAATCTAACCGGACCTGCTTCGACTTGGGGGCAGTTCCATGAAAAAGGACAACGCGATTATTTTCGTTATGTGAATGAAGTTAAAGGGGGAGTATTCGGTCAAAAAATAGAAATGATCACTGTCGATACTGCTTACAAGGTACCTGAAGCAGTGGCGGCGGTACAGAAATTTGTATTGCAGGATAAGGTGGATATGATTGCCACTTGGGGAGCCGGAGAAGGTTTAGCCGCTAAGCCGATTGTTCAAAGATACAAAATACCAACGATAAACTATTCCACCAGCTGGGAGATTATGGAAAAACCTATTGGTTACATGTATCTGCCTTTTGGAAGTTACAAAATGGATTGTTATGCGGTACTGGAATACATTAAAGCCGTTCACAAAGGAAAAGAAGCGCCAAAGGTAGGTCTTTTAACCTACAATAATGCTTACGGCCGCTCCATTCATGAGCCGAGTAAGGAATATGCGAAGCAATTAGGTATTAATATTGTGGCTATTGAAGAATTTCCACCGAAAATTGTTGATCTAAATACGGAACTTCTGAGATTGCAGAAAGCCGGTGCGGAGTATGTTTTCATGCAGATGTTGCCTTCCGCGATTATTACTGCTTTTAAAAGTGCGGACCGAATAAATTTTAATCCAAAATTTTTAGGAACATGGACTTCCACGGATCCTGATTTTTTCAAAATGGGGAGAGGACTGATTCGCGACCGGTTGGTAATTCAGTTCCCGGGCGGTTTGCCACAGGATAAATCGGAAGGTATGAAAATAATGAATGAGCTGATTAAAAGATATAAAACAGTTAAAAGTTTTGACGCTTCTTATTGGGAAGGCGTTGTTGTGGGGATGATTATGGAAAGAGCATTCATCCGCGCTTACGAGCAGAGTAAGAAAATTACTCCGGCAACAATAAATTCGGCCATGGAAAAATTCGATAATGAAGATTTTGGCGGTCTTGTACCCAATGTGACTTATACAGCGCAAGACCACGGCGCGTCATTTACAGCGCGTATGGTTAAAGTCGAAGAAGATGGAACGTACGTGCCATTGACAAATTTTTATGTACCGGGAAAAGATAAGATTAATTTGCTGAAAAAATAATATGTGGGTTTGTTAATCTTGAGGTGTTATAAAAGATGAAAGCTTTTCGCGGTCGACCATCAATAATGGTCAACAGACCGGAACACACAAAAAAAGCAGACTTGGAAATTGAAAATTTGAATTTGAGCTTTGGCGGAGTTGCCGCGATTAAACAAGTTGATCTTAACGTGCGAACCGGCGAACTCATGGCTGTTATTGGTCCTAATGGTGCGGGCAAAACCAGTTTGCTTAATTGCATAACAGGATTTTACCGCCCTCAAAGCGGCAAGATTTTTTTTAACGGACGGGATATTACCAATTTTCATGCTCATCAGCTTGTAAAAGTCGGCATTGGCAGAACTTTTCAGAACATCGAACTTTTTCCCGGGATGACAGTATTGGCCAATATGACCTTGGCGCGCCATCTCCACTGTAATTATAGTTTTGTGCATTCGTGGTTTTTTTCTCCCCGCGTCATAAAGGAAGAAATGCGCCATCGGCAGATACTGGAGGAAATCATCGATTTTCTGGAAATGCAATCCATACGCAAAAAAGAGGTAGGTTCATTACCTTACGGCATGATGAAGCGTGTAGAACTGGGCCGAGCGCTAGCGCTGGAACCAAGGCTTTTGATTTTAGACGAACCATTCGCCGGAATGAATTTGGAAGAGAAGGAAGACATGGTGCGTTTTCTTCTGGAATTAAATCAGAGATGGGGCTTGACCATGATTCTGGTTGAACATGATATGTCTATTGTAATGAACATCGCCCAACGTATAATGGTATTGAATTTTGGTCAAAAAATAGGCGAGGGTGGAGCGGAAGAAATAGCCAAGAATCCGGAAGTAATCAAAGCATATCTGGGTGAATCCGAAATAATATAATAACTATAGGCATAAGCGATTTGGATACTAATACTGAGAATTTAGAAGATTATAACTTAATGACCATACCGCAAGTTCTTTTTCGAAATGCTGCACAATTCGGAGAGGCAAGGGCTGCCGTTCGAGAAAAGGCGTATGGAATCTGGCGGAGGTACAGTTGGTCTGATTATTATCGCTATGTGCAAAAAACAGCCGGTGGATTTGCAGCGTTGAATCTACGCCGCGGCCAGGTAGTATGTCTTATCGTTGAAAATCATGCGGAATGGCTTTTTTGTGAAATCGCCGCTCATTCTCTTGGGGCATCTACGCTGAATCTATTTACTTCTTCTGTCGCTGAGGAATTGTGCGCTTCTATTCTTAGGGCCAATTGTTCGATTGTTGTTGCTCAAGACCAGGAACAAGTCGATAAATTGCTGGAAATAAAAGACAAACTTAAACAAATATCAAAAGTTGTTTATATCGATCCAACAGGAATGAGCTCATACGAAAGTAATCCTTGGTTGATCGGTTATGCCCAGCTGTTGGAAGAAGGCGAACAATTTCTCGCGAAAAATGAATCATTTTTTGAAAAAGAAATAAAAAAGGGATCTCCTGAAGATGTAGCCGTTATGATTCAAACATCAGGCACAACGGGCATTCCGAAGTTGGCCATGTTGTCGCATCGAAATTTTATGCAAATGGCTGCGCAATGGATTATTTCGGAAAACATAAAACCAGAAGATAACTGGTTGTCCATTTCACCGCCAGCCTGGATTGTTGATCAGATGTGGGGAGTAGGGGTAGCACTTCTCGGAGCAATGACAATGAATTTTCCCGAAACCCCGGAAACGGTAAAAGAAGATTTTCGAGATATCGGCCCTTCTATGCTTATTACGGCATCACGTTTTTGGGAGGATTTAGCCTCGGAGATTAGGGTCAGAATATCCGATTCAGGATGGATTAAAAAGAAACTTTTTTTCTGGGGGGATAGAATAGGTAAAATTATTGTCAATAAAGAGACAAGAAAGCAAAAAATATCTTTATCATTAAATATATTGCATAAAATAATGAAAATATTACTCTATCGTCCACTTTTGGACAGGATTGGTTGTTCCAAGTTTCAAAGCGCTTTTACGGGAGGGCATCCGATTAGTCCAGATGTGATTCTATTTTTCCGTGCTATCGGCTTAAATTTGAAGCAATGCTATGGTCTCACAGAAGCTGGGGGTATCTTTCAGGTTCAACCGAATAATGAGGTAAAACTGGAAACGGTAGGAAAGCCTTTGCCGTTTACGGAAGTTAAAATCGCGGAAGACCAAGAAGTGTTGGTAAAGTCACCGGCTAACTTCTCCGGTTATTATAACGATTATAAAGCAACACAAGACGCGTTTGAAAATGGCTGGCTGAAAACAGGTGATGCCGGTTATATTGATGATGAAGGACATTTGTTAATTATTGGTCGTAAAGAAGATATTATCCGCAATAAAAGTGGAGATGCTTTTTCTCCCGATTTCATTGAAACGCGGTTGAAATTCAGTCCATATATAAAAGAGGCGGTTATTTTTGGAGAAGGGCGTCCGTTTATTACGGCGATGATTAATATTGATATGGGCAATGTGGGGAATTGGGCAGAGGAACGCATGATTCCTTACACAACATATATGGATCTTTCTCGACAAAAAGCGGTTGAAGAATTGATCTTGAAAGAAGTGCAAAAAGTTAATGTTCAGCTTCCCGATGTGATGAAATTAAAAAAAATTGTTTTGCTCTATAAGCTTCTGGATGCGGACGAGGAAGAGCTGACAAGAACGGGTAAAGTGCGCCGGCGCTTTGTGTATGGATTATACATAAAAATTATAGAAGCGATGTATAGTGACGAAAAAAATGTTTGCGTTGTGGGAAAAGTGAAATACCGTGACGGGCGTATCGGCGAGATTGAGACAACTGTAAATATAATTAACGTGCCTTAGGAGAGAAAATGGATTTTTTTCTTCAACTACTGGTAAATGGGATATGCGTAGGCTTGCTCTATGGCATATCGGCGATGGGTTTTGTGATGATTTTCAAATCATCTAGTGTTTTGAATTTTGCACACGGCGAACTTCTAGCGTTAGGTGCTTTTTTCTTCTTAGCGCTGATTACAAGCGCAAAATTGCCTATAGCAGTAGCATTTTTTGTGACGCTAATTGGTTGTTTCATGCTTGGCTTTTTAATCGAGAAATTTTTTCTGCGACCATTAATCGGCGAGAAACTGATTTTTGTTATCATGCTGACCGTGGGATTGGCCGCGATGTTCAAAGGATTTATTCTGCTGATTTGGGGCGGAAATTTGCATACTTATCCAACTTTTTTAAGCGAATCCATGTCTTTAACTTTCGGTCCTATATATATCGCTCCGGTTTATACAGCGACAATGGTGATTAGCGTCGTTTTTTTGGTGATTTTCGGATTGTTTTTTAAAAAATCATCTCAGGGGATTTATATGCGTTCTGTGGCAGACAATCAAAAAGCAGCATTGTCCCTGGGAGTGCGTGTGCGTAGGGTTTTCGCCATTTCCTGGGGGATTGCTGCACTGGTGGCCAGCATGAGCGGTATCGTTCTTGGGATCATGAACGGTGTTAACGTGCACGATCTGAGTTCTATTGGGTTAAAAGTGTTTCCGGTTGTGATCTTGGGAGGGCTAGACAGTATCGGCGGAGCGATTATTGGCGGCATTATTATCGGTTTGTTGGAAACTTTTACTGGCGGATACTTGTCGCCCTCCTTACGCGATGTTGTGCCTTATATTGTTCTTGTTTTTATTCTACTTGTAAAACCATATGGTTTGTTTGGCCTGGTAGAAATAGAGAGGGTATAAATGAGAAAATTTTCGTTTCATCCTTGCGGAAATTATCACGAAAGTTACCGAGAGGAACTATCCATCTTTGAAACAGATTTTGGGAGAGCATGTCTTCTTCTCTTTTTGATAGTACTGTTTGTGGTAGTGCCTGTTTTTGCCAGTCCGTACAGCATGTATATTCTTAATACAATCGGTATCATGGCTATTGCTGCTATTGGTCTGAATATTCTCGTTGGATACACAGGTCAAATTTCTTTGGGGCATGGCGCTTTTTTTGGTGTAGGTGCATATGCTGCAGCAATTTTGGCAACAAGACTCGGAGTATCTTTTTTAGTTGTTATTCCGGCGGCAGGAATCATCACGGCTGCTGTGGGAATGATTTTTGGTTTGCCATCAGGTCGTCTTAAAGGACTTTATTTGACTATTGCCACCTTGGCGGGACAATTTATTATCGAGTATGTTTTGATTCAATGGGACAGTCTGACCATGGGAACAATGGGCATAGTATTGCCTGCACCCAAGATTTTGCAATGGACGATTTCCGGCAATCAGGCATTTTTCTTTTTGATATTTATCAGTCTTATTCTGATGACGTTGTTTGCAGTAAATATTATGCGTACTAAATATGGCCGGGCTTTCATTGCCATTCGTGATAACGACCGGGCTGCTGAAGGAATGGGTATTCCTATTTTTAAGTATAAATTGTTTTCCTTCGGGATAAGTTCTTTCTATGCAGGGTTCGCCGGCGCCCTTTGGGCTTATTACATGGTGAGCATTACAACAGAACCATTTAACCTTGGACTTTCTGTGGAATTCATTGCGATGGTAATTATCGGCGGGATGGGAAATATCCCCGGTGCTATATTCGGGGCAACATTTATAACTTTATTAAATGAACTATTGCGTTATTTTACGGTAATGTTGATGAATATAGATTTTATAATAAGCTGGGGATTGAATATGGCTCCTTTAAAAGAATTTGTTTTCGGTTTAGCGATAGTCATGTTCATCTTGCTTGAACCGCGTGGACTGGCCGAATTATGGAGGATAATTCGTTCTAGTTTTAAGCTTTGGCCTTTTTCTTATTAGGAGAGGAAAACGTGAGTGAAATACTGTTACAGTTAAATAATATATCTGTTGTATATTCAGATGTTATACAGATATTAAAAGGTGTATCTTTAACTGTGAAAAAAGGCCATATCGTCTCGCTTTTAGGCAGCAACGGAGCGGGTAAAACGACAACATTAAAAGCAATTTCCGGTCTGCTAAAACCAGAAAACGGCAAAGTAACGGATGGGTCAATATTTTACAAAAATATAAATATCCATAATCAGTCACCGGAATTTATAACGCGTCAGGGCATAATTCAAGTGTTGGAAGGGCGGCAGCCGTTTAAATATCTTACGATTGAAGAAAATTTACGTGTCGGTACTGCCACAAGGCAGAGTCAATCCTACAAAGAAGATTTGGAACTTGTTTATCATTACTTTCCCGCGCTTGTAGCAAGAAGAAAAACTTTGGCCGGATATTGCAGCGGCGGAGAACTTCAGATGCTGGTTATTGGGCGTGCATTGATGGCACATCCAGAACTTTTGATGTTGGATGAGCCATCACTTGGATTGGCACCGCTTGTAGTAAAAGAAATATTCCGCATTATAAAAAAGATTAATGAAGAACACGGGACAACAATAGTTTTAGTCGAACAAAACGCGCGCATGGCCCTGCAGGTAGCCCATTACGGTTATGTGATGGAAAACGGTAAAATAGTTATGGAGGGAATGGCAAAGGATTTAATTAACAACCCGGACGTAAGGGAATTTTATTTAGGAGTGGCGGCGTCCGGAATCGCCAAAACATATAAAGATGTCAAATCTTATCGCCGACGTAAAAGATGGCTGTAAAATAGATTAAAACTGTATTGGGGCAAAAGTTTTTTGTAGCTGATCTGAATTTTGATTCATACTCTAACTCTGGCAGAGTATAAGAGGAAGTTTCTTATTGACGAACATTGGCGGCGGAGCGCATCATTTCCTTTTTGCCCAGCCAGTAGGCCTCGAAAATTGAATAAAGCCATATTAAAACAATAAAAAAAATAATCAGTAAGAAATGGAACAAATTAAAAGATTTCGGTGATGTAATGGGCCCAGATTTTAAAACTTCCAGGACCACATTAACAATGTACCAGCAGAGGCATCCTATTCCGGCAACAGTTAAAATTATTAACGGTACTCCATGGTTGTATTTTTTTAAAAAAATCTGTCCTGATCCCGGGAAAAGAAAAGCACTGAGTAAAGCTGCTTTAGTGGCACGGTTAATAATCGTATCTCCCATAATTCCAAAAATCAGGAAAGAATAGCTGCGTCTTTCATTTTTAATTGGATATCTGATGTTCCGTTCCAGTAATTTATCTGTGGGGTAAAGGCTACATCAAGGTGGGCTCCGGAAAGGGCAGGTAAAAATTCTCCCATGCTGAACCATATTGAATCGTGCGAAATACCTTTGCTGGAGAGTTTCATTTTCAGATGGTTGTTACCCACGATTGTTGGAGAAGAGACTTTGATGTTTCTCGCGCAGAGAATGGGTTCCGGATTATTGCACCCGAAAGGAGCGAGCATTTCCATCTCGTTAATTAATTTAAGATTAATATCGGACAACTGGCATTCCGCATCAATCATTGTTTGGGAAATAATACTTTGAGAATCAACGCTATTTCTAATTATTTCATTTAAAAGGTCGGAAAATTCATCGATGTTGTCTTCCTTTATGGAAATTCCTGCAGCTCGATAATGGCCGCCGTAAGAAAGCAAAAGAGAAGCGCATTGTTTCAGCCCCTGGTGAATATTGAATTCAGAAATGCTTCTTCCCGAACCTTTTCCTATACCATTATTCAGGCTGATTACGAAAGCAGGGCGATTGAAAAGATCAACAAGGCGGGAAGCGACTATACCAACAACACCAGGATGCCAATTTTCGGATGCAAAAACGAAGGCATTTAATTTTTTCCAGTCATGTGCCTGCCCTATTTTTTCAATAATTTCATTAAGAATGTTTTTTTCCAGTGACTGACGCCTGCGGTTATATTCGTCTAACTTTGCCGCCAGAGTGCGTGCTTCGTCGATATTATCCGTCAGTAGCAATTGTACAGCATCTAAGGCGGAAGCAATGCGCCCTGCGGCATTAATTCGAGGAATCAAACAAAATGATGCTTTATATGAATCGATTATTTGCCCGTCAATGCCACTGACTTCTTTTAGCGCTTTGATTCCCGGTCTTTTTCCCTCGGTGAGCAGTTCCAGGCCGATTTTGGTAAAAATTCTGTTCTCGTCAATAAGTGGCGCGATATCACCTATTGTCCCAAGAGCAACGATATCGAGATATTCTTTTAAATTCGGATAATTTTCGTTTTCCCAAAATCCTTCTTTGCGCAATGCACCACGTAGAGCGATGAGGAAATTGTAAGCGATACCCACACCGGCAAGGTCTTTAAAGGGAAAATTACAATCGCTTCGATTTGGATTTATCGTAGCAGCCGCGCAGGGAAGGGAAGCGGATATTTCATGGTGATCTAGGACAATGGTATCAATACCCAACATTTGAGCGTGGGCGATTTGCTCAATGTCAGAAACGCCACAGTCAACAGTGATAATTAAGGAAATGTTTTCTCTTTTGAATTTGTCAATAACTGGTTTTTTTAAGCCGTATCCTTCGTCCAATCTGTCGGGGATGTAATATGATACAGACGAAGGCAATTCATTAAGAAATTTAAAAAGGATAACCACTGAAGTTATGCCGTCGGCATCATAATCTCCGTAAATAACAATTTTCTCCTTATTATAAATTGCCCGCAAAAGACGCATAACACCTTTTTTCATGTCCTTCATTAAGAAAGGACTATGCAACTCGTTAAGAGAAGGATACAAATAGCGGCGAGCACTATCTAAATCGGTCAAATTCCTGTTGGCTAGCACTTGTGATATAATTGCAGAAACACCGAATTCTTTATTTAAAGAATGTTCTATTTTTTTATTAACGCTATTTTTTAATTTCCATTGCGTTGTCGGTAATTGTCTTGATGCGCTCATTATAGATCAACTTTCATTGGACGGTTCTTAGACAAAAAAAGTAATAACCAAGAATAATATTCAATTAGTATAGTTTATATCGACCCATGATTGATTATGCACATCATACAGCTTTTAAGTATCCGAGTCAATCAGGTTTCATTCTTGCTCTTTCACTGGTTAAATGATATTAAAATCATAAATCAATGGTGATAGAAAAATATTTTAAAATAAAGAAGAAGCATATCGCACCGTTTCAGTTTATCATTGAAGGTTATGAGGGAATGGCCACGGTAACAACAATAGACCCTCAGACCGCTATAATCAAAATATCAATTATGCCCGATTTAGCCGAAAATATAAGCGTACTATTGAACGAATTAGAAAATGTTTATTCAATTATACCAATCGAAAAACCAAAAGAGGAAATCGTATAATGTTGATGCTGACTCATACATATTTGCTGCAAACCTATTTGGGAAAGGAGAGTACGGAAAGTGGTAACTTGGATATTTACGTTTATAATATTGTGCCGGATTTGCTTACAATTCATCCTGATATAAACTCAAATCAAACACATGGTATTAATAGAACTTTAAAAATTCCGTCTGAATATCCAGGTGCGGCCTATGTGATGTTTCATCTTCTTTTAGATGATTTGGCTCATTATGGGCATATTTGTCGGGATTGTCAGGAAGTATTCGATCCGAATTCGCAAGGTTTTTCTTACCTCAAAGGCAGATCTCTTATCAAACCATTATTGCAGTTGTATAAAGAAGTCCATAAAGACATTTCTTACAATGAAGCCGCATATCGTTCTCACTTGATTATCGAAATGCTCTATGACTTGGTCATAATGACTCACATAAACGCCGCTAAAACAATTGAACTTCTAGCTGAGGCGATTAATTATACGGTAGAAAATAAAATGTATGAATTTGTACGCACAATAGAATGGTTATATAATGTCAAAGAAATACAAATACAAGAGGTGATGAAAGGAGCTTCTTTTTATATCACCAAGGAAAGAATGGAACGGATCATGACTATAGAAGAACGCATCAAGCTGTACGCCAATAAATTCGGGACAAAAATCAATTACAATGGTATGAAAGATTTATTTATGCAGGCAAGTGTTTTACTAGCTAAAGATAGTGATTTTTTTCTAAGGCAAAGTGCCCAGACGATAAAGGAGTATGGTTGGCTCCCGCCGCCTAGATAGCTTTTTTAACTCTACCTGAACGGATACAACGACTGCAAACCTTAATTCTCTTCACCGACCCTTTTTTTTCATCCAGACAACGTAATTTTTGCAGATTGGGATACCATGCAGATTTTGTTTTATTATTAGCGTGGCTTACGTTATTACCAATTACCGGTTTTTTCCCGCAAACTTCACAAACACGTGACATTAAAACATCCTCCTCTAAATTTGCGTAGTTTCTAAAACAAAACGCCTGATTTTGCAAGTGATTATTTGATTAATTTTTCATAATTGCGGGCTGACCGGTGGTTTCCAGCACACGTTGCCAAATGTTTCCGCTGGGGTCAATTTTCCGTCGTGAAGCGGCCGTCTCTAAGGGTAAATGGACGTATTCTTCTCTCATTAAAGCTACGAGCAGGCCGGTTTTTCCCGCCATCGCCGCATGCACGGCATATTGTCCCAGAGAACTGCAATAAATACCATCGGAGGCATTTGCCGGAATGGAGCGAATAAGATAGCTTGGTTCGATATATTTTAAATTTATTTCCATATCGGTTTTTTTGAAGTGGTTTTCTATGGAGTCTTTCAAAAAAAGGCCAATGTCTAAGAGGCGAACATTTCCGGAAGAATCCGTCTCTACCCGAGAGTCATTTTTTTTCATTATTTCTTGTCCGGCGCCTTCAGCAACAAGAATGACAGCATGTCCGCGCGCTTTCATGCGCCTTTCCAACGTTTTTAAAAATCCTTTTTCTCCCTTCAAATCAAAGGGAACCTCTGGAATGAGAACGAAATTCACATCATTCTGTGCCAGCGCCGCATGTGCGGCTATATGGCCGGAGAGTCTGCCCATAATCTTGATCAGACCAATTCCGTTGAAGGAACCTTTTGCCTCCACGTGCGCACTCTTAATTGATTCTACGGCTTTTTCTATAGCGGTATCAAAACCAAATGATTTTTGGATCAGGTCCAAATCATTATCTATTGTTTTAGGTATACCGACAACGGCTATTTTTAATTTTTTTTCTGTTATTTTATTTTTGAGGGCAGCTGCGGCACGCATCGTTCCGTCACCGCCGATACAAAAAAGAATATTTACATGTAAACGTTTAAGGTAGCTAACCAGAACATCTGTATCCTGTGGACCGCGTGATGTAGAAAGAATACTTCCGCCGATGCTCGTTATATTATCCACGAATTCAGGCGTGAGCCTGATCATCTCATGCCCACAGTCGGGATTCAAGCCGCGCAGACCATATTTGGCCCCCCAAATTTCCGTAACATTGTAACGATGGAATAAGGTTAAAGTAATTGAGCGGATGACATCGTTGATGCCCGGACAGAGACCGCCGCAGGTAACGATTACCGCCTTTGTTTCAGCTGGCTTAAAAAATATTTTACTGCGCGGTCCCGCCAATTCCACAGATAAAGGATCGCCATTATCATCTTTTAATGCTGCGTAATTGTCTATGTGAGTTTTGAAAAGCAATCTGTTTTCATCATGCGTAAAACGAGAGATCTTAAGAGGTGAGGAAAATTTTCTTTCCCCGATACTCTGTATTGAAAAATTGTACTTCATTGTTTTTTCCTCTCCTTAAGCAAGTGATATACGGCATACATGCCGGAAATAATTTCTCCTTCCCAACAGCTCAGGTCTGAAAAAAGAAAAGATCCGCAAATATAAACGTTTTTAAGAGGTGTCCTGTTATTTTGTACTGAAAAACCAGAAAACCATGATTTTTTCATTTTATATTTAGGATTGATTATACTTCTATACTTTATTGAAAAATCAATTGATTTATGTGGATCAAAAAACTCTATGCCCTCATTAAAGAAAGGAAAATAATCTGCGAGTTTGTTTACGACGGAATTGGCTAGAAACAGCAAATTTTCTCGTTTCCAACTTTCATGATCTGCGGGTAAAAAAACTGTTGCCGTAAGAAGCACTTTTTCCTGTGACGTTAATTGACTTCTATTTAAGGAGCTTATTCCTAAAATAATCAGATTGTCATCATAAATATCTTTATCGATATCATTTATTACAAGAGCATATTGAGATATTTTTTCCGGCAGACATTCTCTTTTTAGAATAAAGTGTAATAACAAAGGATAATGTGTTACTTTTATACGCTTTAGCCATCTGTTTGTATTGATATTTCCCCTTTTTTTATAAAACAAATTCATTCCATTCGACTTGTTGCTGATAATAAGAGATTTTGCCGGTATTCGAGAAATAACTCCTTCACCATCAATAACTTCGGCCTCAATATATTTTGTTTTTCTAATGGACAACAATTTATAATTATCAGAATATTTACCCCCGGCTTTTTTGAAAAAATCAAGCAATGCTTCCATTACACCGGCTTCAATTTTGAACGAATGATAAATTCCTCGTTGAGGTGTCGATAGGAGATATGCCGAACTTAATAATTGAAAGGCATCGATGTTCGGCGATAAAAACGCCAATTGTGCTTCAAAAGTTTTTCTTAAGGAAGGTTCTGTGAAAAGAATGCGCCTAAATTTGTTATTTTTTGATTTAAATTTAATTAAATTGATTATTAAACCAACATAATTAAAATATTGCTTAAAGTTATTAACCTGAAAAAAAGGATAATCATTAAACCAGTTTTTGAAAAATTGAGATGTTTTTTCTGTTTCATTGTAAAAAGAAAATATTTCTTTTTTCTTTTGCGGGAATTCACGAACGAGATCATTGAGCATATCTTTTTTGCTTGAAAAAAAATCAACACGATGCTCAGGTAATATTACCTGGTAAGCCAATTTTAAGGGGCTTAAAATATCTTCAAGCTCGATGTTTAATTCTTTTAAAAGGTAATTGGCTATTTCACCATCCCCAAATCCGGTAATTGGTGTGGTCCCGGCGATAAAAAAAATATCGTTGCGAGATAGAGATTTAAGGCTGTTATCGGTGATATGAATAGTTTTCAAACCCACTTTGATACCTACAGCAGCGGCTACATAAGAAGATATATCGTCACCTAGTACCATTAAATCGTGCATAATAATAAAACGCCAGTGCGGATTTGTTCAAAGATTAAAAGCCTTGCAATGGAGGATTATGTATTGGCTTTATATTTTTTTTCTTTATAGAGTTTATTCGTACTTTCCTGCCCTCTAGTTGAAGTTTACCCTCGGCAAGAAGTTGAATAGCCTGAGGATATATCCTGTGTTCCTCTTTCAGAATTCTTCGAGAGAGTGTGTCTTCCGTGTCATCGTCGTAAACAGGAACGATCCCTTGGATAATAATGGGTCCTGTATCCACTCCTTCGTTTACAAAGTGCACTGTGCATCCAGTAAATTTTACGCCATAATCTATGGCCTGTTTTTGACCGTGCAATCCGGGAAAAGACGGAAGAAGTGCCGGATGAATATTGATAATTTTCTGAGGAAAAGCCGCAAGCAATACAGAAGAAATAATGCGCATAAAACCGGCTAAAACAACTAAATCGACTTGATTTTCCTGAAGTATTTTTAAAAGTTCCCAATCAAAAGCTTCTTTGGATTTAAAATCATGTTGGTTGATGATCACGACTTTCAGTCCGTGTTTTTTAGCTCTTTGAATGCCAAAGGCATGGGGATTATTGCTGATAACAATTTTAATTGTTGCGCTCAGGAGTTTTTTTTCAATATGGTCAATAATTGATTGCAGATTGGAACCGTTGCCGGAAATTAATACTCCCAACTTGATAAAACCAGCCATAATTTAAACTCTAGCTTTCGATTAAAACAACTTGCTGTTGATCGTCTTCTCTTTTTCCTATTACACCTATCATAAAAGCTTTCTCGCCCAGAGCCTGTGTCTTCAATTGTTCCAGGACATCCTGGCATTCTTTTTCTGGAACAATGATCATCATGCCGATTCCCATGTTGAATACCCTGAACATTTCCCGTTCTTCGATATTGCCCATTTCCCGGATAATTTTAAATATTGGCGGAATATCCCAAGCTTTTTTATCGATTATACAACGGCACGCATGAGGAATAATACGTGGAATGTTATCATAAAAGCCCCCGCCGGTAATATTAACAATTCCTTTAACATGAAAATTTTTTATAATATTGAGCAAGGATTTAACATAAATGCGTGTTGGCTCCAAAAGTTCGAGACCTATTGGTCTATTTAGACCGGAAATTTTATCCTTTAATCCACATTTCCCCTGTTTTAGCAAAACTTTTCTCGCCAGAGAAAAACCATTGCTGTGCAGACCACTGGAAGCGAGACCGATAACTCTGTCGTTTATACTGACAGCCGTACCGTCAATTATTTTATCCGCGTCCACGGCACCGACACAGAAACCGGCCAGATCATATTCACCGGCTTTATAAAAACCCGGCATTTCCGCAGTTTCACCACCCAACAGGGTGCAGCCGGCCAGATTACAGCCTTCCACGATGCCTTGTATGATTTGAATACTTTTTTCCAGTTCTATTTTCCCTGTGGCTAGGTAATCTAGAAAAAATAAAGGTTCCGCTCCTTGAACAACAACATCGTTTGTGGACATAGCTACCAGGTCGATTCCTATGGTGTCGTGTTTATCCATCATCTGGGCGATGCGTATTTTTGTTCCTACGCCGTCAGTAGAGGAAACCAGTATAGGGTCTTTGAATTTTGTCGAATCAAGATGAAAGAGACCGCCGAAACCGCCAATGCCCGCGATGAGCTCCTTACGGGCAGTTGTTTTAATGAGCGGCTTGATGCGTTCTACAAATTCATTTGCTTTGTCAATGTCTACCCCAGCCGATTTGTATGTAGTTTTCTTTTTCATATTCCTCTTAGAGATTGATATTTTGAATAAAATTTTAGTGATTGTCTAACGCAAATTATTATTTAAGTCAATCATTCCTTGCTTAAACAATCGATATTTGTTAACAAAAAATAGCAATTTACTGGAAATAATTAGGTTTGCCATTTATGTGCGGAGACTTAAATGGATACATTCAAGAAGATTCTGCAAAAAATTGAACAGCCCCTAAATTTTGCCTTCCAGGAAGATTACAAAAACATCACGCATATAAAAAACATGGGCAAGACACTTGTGAATTTGCTGCTGTCACTCAAAGGTCTATTGCCGCGGGCGACAGACAATTCTGTTTTTGTCATGATTGATGAGTTGTTAAATATTTTTTCAGATTACGATGAGCAAAAACTGGAGGCAAAAAAAATTGCCTTGGGAAAAGCAAAGCCCGTTTGGGTTAAATTAAAAGCAGAAGTTAATTTTCTGCATCAACATAATAAACAGGAGGAAAATACAGCTAAAAGTGTAGCCAATTTGCGTGAATCTTTGACAAAATTATGCACACCGATTCAGTACCTTAAAGGAGTAGGGCCGAAGATGGCCGCCCGTTTTGCGGCTAAGAAAATTAACACTGTCGAGGATTTGTTATTTTTTCTTCCCCGCACGTACGAAGATCGCCGGGAAATTAGAAAAATCAATCGTTTAGAAATGGGTAAAATTCAGACTGCCGTGGGCAATGTCATCTCCTGCCGGTATCGTTATTATGGAAAAAGAAGAATCCTGGAAGCTGTTATCAGCGATGAAACAGCCAATCTGACGGCAAAATGGTTTAAGGGCCGAATTACATATCTTTTAGGAGTTTTTAAAAAAGACATAAAAGTTATTTTCACCGGCGAGGTACGTCCTGATTATCATGGGAAATTGATGATCCACCCCGATTACGAAATTTTAGACGAAACTGATAACGATAATCTCTTAAATTTCAAGAGAATTGTTCCCATATATTCCGAAACCGAAGGATTGCATCAGAAGTATATCCGCAAGATTATGCATAGCGCGCTTGAGCAATATTCGCGTTACGTAGCGTCTCCCGTACCTTCGCACATCTGCGAAAAGAGAAATTTGATTAATATCCACGAAGCACTGCGCGAAGTGCATTTTCCCAATAATAATGAGTCAATGGAACAATTGTTTGATGCGCGTTCTGCCGCGCATAAGCGCCTTATTTACGATGAATTTTTCTTTTTTCAGCTGGGAATGGCTCTGAAAAAATCGGGCCGTGTTCTGGAAAAAGGGATTGCCTTTAACACCGCGGGAAACCTGGTGAACAAGTTCTACACACTTTTGCCTTTTTCGTTAACCGGCGCGCAAAAAAGGGTTATTGGTGAAATTTTAAGCGATATGGAATCAAATAATTCCATGAACCGTCTTTTACAGGGCGATGTCGGCAGCGGCAAAACCATTGTTTCCATGGCGGCGATGATCAGGGCGTGCGAAAATAATTATCAGGCGGCACTCATGGCACCCACAGAAATACTGGCCAAACAGCATTTTGATAATATTAAATCGTGGGCTGACGGATTGGGACTGAAGGTTGTTTTACTTACCGGCTCTATGGGAATTGCCGCGCGGGGCGATGTCCTGGAGCAAATTAAAAACGGCCAGACCAATATTATCATCGGCACGCATGCTTTGATTCAGGAAGGCGTCGATTTTCACAAACTGGGATTGGTTATAACAGACGAGCAGCATCGTTTCGGCGTCATGCAGAGAGCCACTTTGCGCAACAAAGGCATCAATGCTGATGTTTTAGTTATGACGGCCACGCCGATTCCCCGTACACTGGCGATGACCGTTTATGGTGATTTGGATGTTTCCGTAATCGATGAAATGCCGCCGGGGAAAAAACCCGTCCATACAGTTGTTATGGGTGAAAGCAGAAGAGACAAAGTCTATTTAACCATTAAAGATGAAATAGAAAAAGGCCATCAGGCTTTTATCGTTTATCCGCTCGTGGAAGAATCCGAAACGCTGGATCTTAAAAACGCGACGAAAATGGCAGAACACCTCCAAAAAGATATTTTTGCGAATTGCAAGGTCGGGCTTATTCACGGACGGATGAAGGAAAAAGAAAAAAACGAGGTCATGAGGCAGTTTCTGGAAAATAAGATACAAATTCTTGTTTCCACTACGGTAATTGAAGTGGGAATTGACGTGCCGCGCGCCTCGCTGATGATTATCGAGCATGCCGAAAGATTTGGTTTGTCGCAACTGCATCAACTGCGCGGCAGAGTTGGCCGGCGTGATATTCCTTCGAGCTGTATTTTGCTTGCCGATTATAAATGTTCCGCGGACGCGCGCAAAAGATTAAAGGTGATGGAAAAAACTACCGATGGTTTTAAGTTGGCTGAGGAAGATTTATTAATTCGCGGCCCGGGTGATTTTTTAGGCACCAGGCAATCCGGCCTGCCGGATTTCCGTGTCGCCAGCATTATCCGTGATGCGCGAATTTTAAACGAGGCCAAGGAAGATGCCGTTGCCCTTGCTGCCCGCGATCCTTTGCTAGAAAAACCGGAGCATGCTGTTTTAAAAGAAGCTTTGATTATGAAATGGCAGGGGAAACTGAATCTGGCCAGAACGGGATAATAAAGCCAAAAGCTGAAGGTGAAAGGTGAAATAATTTAGAATGCGCATTGGCATAATTGGTATCGGCGGGGTAGGAGGCTATTTTGGCGGAAAGCTGGCCAGAGAATACGGTCAATCAGGCACGTATGAAATTATCTTTATCGCGCGCGGTGAACATCTGCAGGAAATCAAAAAAAACGGTTTGCGGCTTTTCACGCGGGAAGGTGATTATGTTGTAAAACCAACATTCGCTACGGACAAATCAAAGGAGGCAGGTGTTTTTGATTTGGTTTTTTTCTGCACAAAAAGCTACGCCCTGGAAGAAGTGGCAAGTTCTTTTAAAGAAAACATCAGCAATAAAACAGTGGTTATTCCTTTACTCAACGGCGTAAACAGCACAGAAAGACTGCGTTGTGTATTGCCTGATGCGGATGTAATTGGTGGGAGCGTTTACATAATTTCTCACATAGAGAAACCCGGTGTTATCAGGCAGGAAGGCGGTGCCTGCCGGTTGACATTCGGCACTGATGATTCGGAATCGGTACGGAATTACTCGTATATTTTAGACATTTTATTACAAGCTAAAATAAACGCCGTGTTGACAGACAAAATTTCTAAAACCCTGTGGCTGAAATTTCTGCTGATGTGTCCCGTTGGTTCGCTTACCACGGCAACCGGTAAAACTTACGGACAAATCTGGGAAGATCCGGCACTGAAAAAGAAAGTCAGAGATATGATGTTGGAAGTTGTTGCCGTTGCCCGGGCGCGTCAAATTTATCTGTCGAAAGATGCCGTAGATGAAACCATAGAAATGATAGGCAGTTTTGGTAACAATTCGAAAACATCTATGCAAATTGATAGAGAGAAGGGTAAGCAAACGGAAATTGACGCCTTGACCGCTTATCTTTGCCGGGTAGGGAAAGAATCAGGTGTTGCCACACCGTTGCATGATGAAATTTATAAAAAACTAAATAAGGAGAATGTATTTTGAAAAAGTATTCTTTAACGTTATTATTTTGTTTATCAATCGTGTTTTTTAATGCCTGCGCGGGTAATTTAAAAAATGTCCATGTTGAGACGCTGGCAAAATCAAGTGTAAGCTGGGATGGACAGGCTCTTCCTGATTACCCAAAAGACAAGCCGGAAATCACGATTTTGCGGATAAAAATCCCCGCCGGGGCAAAATTAGAAATGCACAAGCACCCGGTAATCAACGCGGGGGTAATGATTGCTGGTGATCTAACGGTAATAACTGAAAAAAACGAAACACTGCATCTTAAGACGGGCGATTCGATTATTGAAGTTGTGGATAAATGGCATTATGGTAAAAACGAGGGCAATAAAACGGCAGAAATCATTGTTTTTTACGCGGGAGTTATCAAGCAGGTAATAACCATAAAATACGATAATGGCGCTTCACAATAAAAAATCATTTTTCTTCAAATACTTCATTCAAAGAGAGTCAAAGACAGAAGAAAAATAAATCGTGTCTATTTATATCTATTTGACAAAACTTCTAAATTTGTTATACGTAAAACCTCTTTAATTTACCGTGAAAAAACGGATTTTTGGGAAAAGAAGATGGATAAAATCAATATTGGTTTAATCGGATTGGGAAATATCGGCACAGGAGTAGTGAAACTTCTGGAGCAAAATAAAACGCTGATTGAACAAAAGGTGGGCGCTAAAATTATATTAAAGAAAATCGCTGATATTGATATCAATACACCCCGTGCGATAAAAATTGATAAAAATCAAATTACTACAGATGCGCGGGAGATAATTAACGATAAAGATATTTCCATTGTCATTGAATTAATCGGCGGCTATGAACCGGCGCGCGGTTTTTTGATGGAGGCAATAGCCCAGGGTAAGCATGTTGTAACCGCGAACAAGGCGCTTCTGGCCAAGCACGGTAACGAAATTTTCCAAGCGGCTTATAAAAAAGGCGTGGATATCGGATTCGAAGCCAGCGTGGGGGGAACTATACCCATAATTAGAACATTGAAAGAAGGCTTGGTAGCCAACAAAATTAATTCTATTGTGGGCATAATTAACGGAACCGCCAACTATATCCTCACCAAAATGACCGACGAGGGTAAAATGTTTGATGTTGTTTTGAAAGAAGCACAACAACTGGGTTTTGCCGAGGCGGATCCTACTTTTGATATAGAAGGGATTGATACCGCTCATAAGATGGCGATAATTCTTTCTTTGGCTTACGGGAAAAAAGTAAATCTTGATGATATATATGTGGAAGGAATTTCCAAAATAACCAGAGAAGATATCGCCTTTGCCAGAGAACTGGGATATAAAATAAAACTTTTGGCTATTGCCATGCTCAGGAATGGCGCGGTGGAAGCACGAATTCATCCAACTATGATTGCTTCTTCGCATTTGTTGTCCAACGTGAATCAGAATAATAACGCCTTTAACATTGTCGGTAATGCTTCCGGTCCGGTTTTTCTTTTTGGCCAGGGAGCGGGTATGATGCCTACTGCTAGTGCAGTTTTTAGTGATATTATCGATGTTTCCCGCAATATTTTGAAAGGAATTTCTAGCAGGGTTCCTCTGCGTACAATTGACGAATCGGCAATAGAAGACATCAAACTTATTGCCATGGAAGAAGTAGAAACAAAGTATTATTTCCGTTTTTCGGCTGTCGATAGGCCTGGTGTTCTTTCTAAAATTTCTGGCATCTTGGGTGAAAACAATATCAGCATCGCCACGGTAATTCAAAAGGCCCGATTTGAAAACAGCGCAGTGCCGATCGTGATGACAACTTACAAAGCAAGAGAAAAAAACGTGCGCGAAGCTTTGAAAAAAATAGATAAGCTTGATGTAGTGATGGGCAAAACAATACTGATACGCATTGAAGACGAACTCGATTAGACGATAAATTGTTTTATGAAATATGTAGTTTTACTCGGCGACGGTATGGCCGATTATCCCACAGAGAAACTCGGAGGGAAAACCCCTCTGCAGTGCGCTTTTACTCCTTACCTGGATCAAATCGCTGTGGAAGGAACCATGGGGTTGGTAGATACTATTCCCCAAGGAATGAATCCGGGGAGCGATGTGGCCACTTTAAGCGTGCTCGGCTATAACCCCGCGGAAAATTACACCGGTCGCGGGCCGCTGGAAGCAGCAAGTATGGGCATAAACTTGGGGCCGAATGACGTGGCTTATCGCTGTAATTTGGTTACCATCGGACAAAAAGACACAGTGGATGCCTTTATGGAGGATTTTACTGCCGGGCATATTTCCAGTCAAGAAGCCAAAGAAATTATATCTGATATCAACAACGCATTGAGCTCTGATAAATATCAGTTTTATCCAGGTGTGGGCTATAGACACTTAATGATTTGGCGCAACGCCTCTTTTTTACCCCATACAACTCCACCACACGATATTACTGGTAAAAAGATTGCAGAATATTTACCTCAAGGCGATGGCGCCACGGATGTAAATGATTTGATGAAAATGGCGGCGGATGTTTTGTTCAATCATCCAGTGAATATCTCCCGAGAGAGGGCAGGGAAAAGAAAAGCTAACTCCATCTGGTTATGGGGACAGGGGAAAAGGCCGCAGATTGTGTCTCTTACCCAGAAATATGAACTGCAGGGAGGAATGATTTCCGCGGTGGACTTGCTCAAAGGCATCGGTTCTTTGGCCGGGCTGAAAGTTCTCAGTGTAGAAGGTGCAACCGGTTATATTGACACAAATTACGAGGGTAAGGCAAAAATGGCTTTGGAAGCTTTAAAATTTATGGATTTTGTTTTTCTGCATTTGGAAGCGCCGGATGAAATGGGACATGAAGGAAACGCCGAAGGTAAAATCAAGGCTATCGAGTTTTTTGATGAAAAAATAGTCGGACCGATTTTAAATAATATCGGAGCTTTCGGTGATTACAGAATAATTGTTTTAAGTGATCATCCGACTCCGCTCGATGTTAAAACTCATGTCAGCGATCCCAGTCCTTTTGCTGTTCTTTCATCATTGAAAGGAGAAAATAGGGCGGCGGGCCTTGATTTTAATGAGGAAAACGCGAAAAAAACGGGTATTTTAATATCTCCCGGCCATTTGCTGATGGAAAAATTCATTCAGGATTGGAAATCTTTTGTTAACGGATAATTTAACGACGATTCGTGTAATCTACGCCGATACGGATGCGATGGGGATTGTTTATCACACGAACTATATAAAATGGTTTGAAGTGGGACGCAATGAACTTATGCGCAAGTTGGGTATCGCTTATGCGGAAATGGAAAAACAAGGCATAAGTCTCCCCCTGACTAGGGTAAATTGTCATTATTTGCTGTCGGCAAAGTACGATGATTTGCTCATTGTGGAAACAAATATAGATTACATAAAAAGAGCAAGCTTAAAATTCATTTCGCGCATCTGGGATGAAAAAAAACAAAATTTGCTTGTTGAAGGGTACTCCGTTCATGCTTGCGTGAACTCAGGCGGAAAAATAATAAGAATTCCGTCTCAAATTCTTAAACCGCTAACCGAATATAAAAACAAAGGAGAGTCATATGACTAAACTATCGAAGAAAGAGCTCAAAGAACCGGACATTTTGCAAACAACTACTACCAAAATTGTCCATTATATAAAAAAGAATAGAGTGCGTTTTTACGTGTTTGCTACAGCAGGGATAACGGCAGGGATTATTACTGTCGGCATTTATTTTTATTGGGACAATTACCAAACAAAAGCCATGCAGATATACACCAAAGCGCAGAACAATATGCTCAAAAACATGGATGACCCATCTGTATCGGATAAAACGTTGAAAACTTTCCGGGAATTAATTGAAAGCTATCCCTACAGTTGGAGTGCGCGCATGGCGCATTATCATCTGGGCAATATTTATTATAAAAAAGGCGAACTTGATAACGCTATTGAAAGTTACAAAAAGTTTGTCTCTTTGGTTAAATCAGATGAGGCGGGTGTTAAATTTCTGGCGCTGACATCTTTAGGTTATTGTTACGAAGCAAGAAAAGATTTTAAAACCGCACTAGATTATTTTGAAAAGGCTCAAAAAACAAAAAATATCGGGTTTGAATCGATGGGATATCGAAATATCGCCAGAATTTATGAACTCTTAAACGATAAAGAAAAAGCGTTGAAAAATTACAAAATCGCCCTGGAAAAAAACAACGATCCGGGCATGGAACTTTTCATCAAACGTAAAATTTCATCACTGAGCTGATTGAGGAGAACAATATTTGAAAGTTTTGATGTCGGGAAATGAAGCCATTGCCCGCGGCGTTTACGAAGCGGGCGTGAGATTTGCCGCCGGCTATCCTGGAACTCCCAGCACGGAAATCATGGAAGAGTTTTCCAAATACGAAGGAGTTTACGCCGAATGGTCACCTAATGAAAAAGTCGCCGTGGAAGTAGCGATTGGCGCGGCGTTGGCGGGCGAAAAAGCATTGGCTGTGATGAAGCACGTCGGCGTCAATGTGGCGGCTGACCCCATATTTACCGTCAGCTACACGGGAACAAACAGCGCTTTAGTTATTGTCAGCGCTGACGATCCTTCCTTGCACAGCTCACAAAACGAACAGGATAACCGCAATTACGCCAAATTCGCCAAGATTCCCATGCTGGAACCGGCGGACGCACAGGAGGCAAAAGACTTCGCCAAAATCGCTTTTGCGTTGAGCAAAAAATTCGACACGCCTGTATTTCTGCGTTCTACAACAAGAGTGTCTCATTCCAAATCTATTGTTAAACTGGGAAAGCCTGTTACTTATGAAGATAAAACGGCGATTAGTTTTAATTCTCAAAAATACGTTATGGTTCCTGCTTTGGCACGCCTGCGCCGCGTGGAAGTGGAAAAACGTCTGGGAAAATTGAAACAATACGCGGAAATTTTCCGTGAAAACAAAATAGAAATTAACGACCGGCGCTTTGGCATCATCACGGCAGGCATGCCGTATAATTACGCCAAGGAAGTTTTTCCCGATTTTTCCTATTTAAAGCTGGGAATGGTTTATCCTTTACCGGAAAAACTCTTAAAAAGTTTCGCCAAAAAAGTAAAAAAGATTTACGTTGTGGAAGAACTTGATCCTTATCTGGAAGAACAAATCAAGGCGATGGGCATTGATGTTGTCGGCAAGGAAATTTTTCCTTATACAAACGAATTTGACCCGGGGATTATCGAAAGTGTGATTAAAAAACACCTCAAGGGCGATAAATTTCCCGCGCAGAAAATACCGTCTCGTCCGCCTAATCTTTGCCCCGGCTGTCCGCATCGCGGCTTATTTTATGTTCTGGGCAAGCAGAAGGTTTTCGTAACGGGTGATATCGGCTGCTACACGCTATCTTACATGAAGCCTTTACAGGGTTTGCATTCCTGCATTTGCATGGGCGCCAGCATCGGCATGGCGCACGGCATGAGCAAGGCGCTTAAAGAAAAAGGGAAGGGCAAGGTGATAGGTGTAATCGGCGATTCCACTTTTGTTCATTCCGGCATCACGCCTCTTTTAAATATGGCTTACAACAAAAGTGACGCGCTGATTATTATCTGCGATAACAGCACCACGGCGATGACCGGCATGCAGGAACACCCGGCAACCGGCTTTACACTGCAAGGAGAACAGACAAAAAAGCTTGATCTAAAACATTTGGTTTCCGCCCTAGGTATTCAAAATATAAAAGTTATTGATCCCTATAATCTTAAGGAAACCAGAGAGGCGATTAGAGAGGAATTGGCCACAGAAGGTCCGTCGGTAATCATCTCTCAGCGCGGCTGCGTGCTATTCAAAAGAAAAAATTACATCACGGAAAAGCCGCTGAAGATTGAAGCGGGAAAATGCACCGGCTGCAAAGTTTGTCTGGGATTAGGGTGTCCGGCTATTTCCTGGAAAAAAATTGAACCAAAAGAAGGCTCCAAACAGCAGGGGATATCTGTTATTGATAAAGGATTATGCACCGGTTGCGGTGTATGCGCGCAGCTTTGCAGGTTTGAAGCAATTTTCTAATAATATTAGGTCACTATGTTAAAAAATGATGAAGTAAGAAGTGTTTTATTGGCTGGAGTAGGGGGTCAGGGAATCCTTAAAGCCAGCGATATTATGTGCGCGGTGCTGATGGAAGGGGGATTCGATGTTAAAAAAAGCGAGGTACACGGCATGGCGCAGCGCGGCGGCTGTGTAACCAGTCATGTCCGCTACGGCAGCAAGGTTTATTCGCCACTTGAAAAGCTTGGAAATATTAATATTTTCATTTCATTTGAGAAGATGGAATCACTGCGTTACTTGCCGTATTTGCGTAAAGATTCATCAATTATTGTGAACAGCGATAAAGTACATCCTCCAGGGGTTAATTTGGGCGTTTGCCATTATCCACATGATATTATTAAGAATTTAAAGAAGAAATTCAATCTGGTGCGGGAAATTGACGCATCGGACATAGCCAAAAAAGCCGGCAATTCTAAGACAGCGAATATCGTTCTTTTGGGCGCGTTAAGCAGACTAATGGAAGTTGAGCAAAAAATCTGGAATAAAGTGATTGCTGAATCATTTTCGGAAAAGCTGGTAAAAATGAATTTAACCGCTTTTCAAATGGGATTTAATACCTAAATTACACTAAAATCAATTTATTAGAGTCACTATTTAAAATTATGGCCGAAGATTATTATCAGATATTGGGCGTGGATAAAAAAGCCTCTATGGATGAAATCAAAAAGGCTTACCGAAAGCTTGCCGTCAAATGGCATCCGGACAAAAATCCCAATAACAAAGCGGCGGAAGAAAAATTTAAGAAAATAAGTGAAGCTTACGCGGTGCTCAGCGATTCGCAAAAGCGTCAGCAGTATGACACATTCGGATCTGCCGATCAGTTCCGTCAACAATATTCTCAGGAAGATATTTTCCGCGGTTTTGATCTCAATGAAATCCTCCGCAGCTTCGGCTTTGGTGGCGCGCGTGGCGGCAGAACCACTTTTCGCACAAGCAGAAGGGGAGGCGGCGGATTTCAGGAATATGAAGATCCGTTTGCTGATTTATTCGGCTCAATGGGCGGCGGAGCCGCAAGGCGACAATATGCCAATGTGCCGCAAAAAGGCCAGGATGCCGAGTATAACTTATCAATATCATTAGAAGAATCTGTATTAGGTGCAGAGAAAAAAATATCTTTCCAAATTGAAAATCGTGTCGAAGATATTAATGTAAAAATTCCGCCTGGAATCAGTACTGGTAAAAAACTTAGACTGCCTGGCAAGGGCCTTTCTGGTTATAATGGTGGTCCTAACGGCGATTTATACTTAAATATCAATGTCTTGTCTCACCCGATATTCACTCGCGATGGCAATGATCTGTATATAGAAAAAACAATTAAATTTACACAGGCTGTGTTGGGCACGACTATTGATGTGCCAATTATCGATGGTTCCGTGAAAAGAATCAAAATAAGTCCGGGTACACAAAATAATACAAAAATAAGAATGAAGGGGTACGGCATCCCGAATTTTAAAAGCTCATCTAAGGGTGATCAATACGTAAAAATAACAATTGAAGTTCCGAAAAAGCTTTCCGATCGTCAGGCCAAATTGGTCAGGCAATTAGCAGAAGAAGGTATTTAAAAGCCGCAGCCTGATTCCTGTACAGTATTAAATTTGTAAATTATCCATTAATTTTACAAGGATTATAGGCGAAACTAAAGGCCAAAAGCTCGAAGTTGTTACGTCCTATAAGATATGTTATGTAAACATGATATTACTAGAGAAGCGTTATATCTCCGATAACTCCCATTTCTTCGCCAATAATAATTATTATTCCCTCAATGCTTTTAATTTTCATTCCGTAAGCGAGCGCTTTTTTAATGTCATTTTTGTTTTTTACTTTATTGCCTATCGCGGAAGCAGCGGCATCGGCAAGTGTTGCTGAAGGAGAGATAACGCATACGGCGTCTGCTTTTCCGAAACTTACTGACGGACCGACTGTTGCTGATGATGTACAGATACCCAGAGGGGTTCTTTCGGGATTAATCGCAAACTTAACCTTATAACTTAAAGGTGATTTTCCAGCAAAAACCGATACGATCAGTTTATTGTTTGTTTTTAAAAAGATGTCTCCGCCATTTTCAATAATTACCGTCTGCGCAGAAGCCATAACATCTTTACCGACAAATTGCGCAAGAGCCCCGGCCACAGAAGCCATCGGTCCGACACCACATAATGACCCTTTTTCCAACATATCCCGCACGATGGCCGGTGCCAGCTTATCATGTGGAAGGGGCAACATTGATTTAAGAAAATGGGGATTCTTCTTAATATAACTTTCAAGGTGGAAGCGGTGCTTGATTAATGATTCTTTGATTTCTGCAGCCAGATTTACATCGCTGCTGATAAAAAGGTCGCTTTCTCCAACAACGATATTATATGATTCCAAATTTTCTTTAGAAATTAAATTTCTATATATTCTTTCCTCATATTTTATATTAAATGGAAAAATCATCGAGAATTACCGTAGAATTTGTATTATGAATAAATTGTGGCGCCCTCCCCTAATATTCTGTCTGTTTCTTTTCGCAAATTTTCGTTAATATCCAAACGGCAATCATCACCTAAATAAATAATTGTTTCACTTTTTCCGTTGATAATATGCATGTAACTTTCATAATGACCTCGGTATTTTTTGATGGTGTCTTTAAGAGACTTGATTGTTTCGGGCAAGATCTTATTGGCATCGATTATAAAGCGTACATATTTATACGGCTTTTCCAGTGCTTTGTGTAGAGGAGTAACCTCTTGAGCAATAATCTTTACTGATTCATCACCCATATCGATGATTCCCGAAATAACCAACGGTTCGTCTTCGTGCAAAATAGCGTAGTATTTACTGTATGTATCTGCCCAGAAAATAACATTTGCCGAGCCTTGTAAGTCCTCCAATATTATATTGCACATGATTTCTTTTTTTTTGGTTTGTCTTTCGGAAAAAGAGCTGACTACACCGGCAATGGTGACCGAATCTTTGTCTTTTTTAGTGCTTAAATTTCCGGAATTGGCGTTGGTAACAAGACCTAAATGATCAGCATAGCGAAGCAAAGGGTGGCTGGTGATGTAAAATCCCAAAGCTTCCTTTTCCATGGATAGAAGTTCCTTTTGCTCCCATTCGGGAAGATCGGGAATTTCATAGACAGAACCGCCATTATTATAGCTGTTTGCTGCGTCAAATTGTTCGAAAAAACTGGCTTGAGCGCTTTGTAATTCTCTCTGCTGGCGTTGCGCTTCTTCAATCATTTCTTCAAAATAATGCAGAAGCTGACGTCTTTTATGGCCGAGAGAATCGAAAGCGCCACATTTTATCAAGCTTTCCAGGACTCTTTTGTTTGTTCTACGCAGGTCTATACGGGTCAAGAAATCCATGAAAGAAGTAAATTTGCTTTTTTTTCTGGCTTCAATTATGGAGTTAATAGCTGTATCCCCCACGTTTTTTACCGCCCCCAAACCAAAACGAATATTTTCACCGGAAATACTGAAATCTTTTTCAGATTCGTTGATATCGGGAGGTAAAATATTTATCCCCATATCCTTACAGGTGGTCATATGCTTTATAATTTTATCGCGGTTATCCTTTTCACTGGTAAGCAATGCCGCCATGAAAGCGACCGGATAATGAGCTTTTAAGTACGCCGTTTGATAGGAAATCATTGCATAAGCGGTGCTATGAGATTTGTTGAAACCGTACTCCGCGAAAGTTTCCATCTGTTCCCATATTTTTCTAGCTTTATTCTCATTGATTTTCTGCTTTTTCGCACCTTCTACAAATTTTGGTTTTTCCTTTTCCATGTCTTCAGGTTTTTTTTTGGTCATCATTTTACGCAAAGTATCGGCTTCAGCCATGGTGTAATTACCGATAACACTGGCAATTTGCATAACCTGTTCCTGATAGAGAATGATGCCATAAGTTTCCTTGAGAATGCCTTCAAGCTCGGTCAGCTCGTAAGTTATTTTTGTTTTTCCTTGTTTTCGAGCAATAAATTCCGGAACCATTTTCATTGGTCCAGGACGGTATAAGGCAATAAGAGCAATGACATCCTCAATATGATCAGGCTTCATATTGATCATGATCTCTTTCATTCCATCACTTTCCAACTGAAAAACCCCGTCTGTTTCACCTCTCATAAGTAGCTCATATGTTTGTTTATCATCCAGCGGTATGTCATCGATATCCAAAGTAATATTATGTGATTGCCTGATAAATTTAATGGCGTTTTTAATGACGGTAAGAGTTTTAAGCCCCAAAAAATCAAATTTGGTCAATCCTATAGTTTGAATATCGTTCATGGAATATTGAGAAACAATATCATCTTTGGGTGTGCAAAGAGGTATTCTTTCCACTAAAGGAACATCGGAAATGACGACACCTGCAGCATGTGTTGAGGCATGGCGGTTAAGACCTTCCAGTATACGGGAAAATGCCAAAAGTTTTTCTATCTTAGGATCTTTTTTAGCTTCGTTTTGTAGACGGGGTTCTGCTTTCAATGCCGCTTCAAGGGTAATATTGGGAACATTAGGAACCAGTTTGGCGATTCTGTCAACTTCACTGTAAGGAATATTAAGGGCACGTCCAACATCACGTATCACCTGCTTGGCTTGCATTTTTCCAAAAGTGATAATTTGAGATACTTTATCTTTACCATATTTTTCCGTGACATACCGTATAACTTCATCCCTACCCTCTTGGCAGAAATCGATATCTATGTCCGGCATGGTGATACGGTCGGGATTTAAGAATCTTTCGAAAAAAAGGCCGTAACGTATGGGATCGATGTTGGTTATTCTTGTGGCATAAGCAACCAAGCTACCTGCCGCCGAACCGCGACCAGGTCCCACGGGAATATCATTATGCTTAGCGTGTTTAACGAAGTCGGAGACAATCAAAAAATAACCGGCAAATCCCATGGCCTTGATCATATCCAATTCTTCAGTCAGACGCTTTTCGTATTTTGCCTTAATTTCTTCTTCATTCCCTTCTTGATTTTTTAAAATTTCCGGGTAACGTTTTTCCAGTCCTTCCCTTGCCTTGCGCTCCAAATAATTATCTAAAGTCTCATCCGGATTTTTTACTTCAAATTTCGGCAGGTAAAATTTATTTAGTTCAAGAGATAAATTGCACTTTTTTGCGATTTCTACCGTGTTAGAAAGTGCTTCCGGGATGTGGCCGAAAAGTTCATACATTTCTTGAGGTGAACGGAAATAGAACTGGTCGGCGCCAAGAGACATACGGTCCTTATCTTCAATGGTTTTACCCGTCTGGATACATAGCAAAACATCATGAGCCTCGGCATGATCACGATTTAAATAGTGGCAGTCATTGGTAGCAATCAAGGGAATGGATAAATCTTTGCTTATTTCTATTAAAGTTTGATTGGCGATATTTTGTTCAGGAAGGCCATTTTGCATCAGCTCCAGGAAAAAATCTCCTTCGCCAAAAATCGACTGATAGGTACGGACGGCTGTTTTGGCCTCATCTATCCTGCCTTTAAGAATAAAGTTGTTTATCTCACCGTGCAGGCAAGCACTGGCCGCGATAAGCCCTTCGTTGCATTCTTTGAGCAGTTCTTTGTCCACTCTAGGTCGGTAATAAAAACCTTCTAAAAAGCCTGCGCTGGTCAGCTTCATCAGGTTTTTGTAACCCTGCATATTTTTGACCAGAACGATAAGATGATGTGCCGTTTCTCCCGGAGCATAGCTTTTTTCAAAACGGCTCTTTGGGGAAACATATAATTCAGCGCCGATGATAGGCTTAATGCCATAATTGTAAGCGCGCTGATAAAAATCTATGGCTCCGAACATATTACCGTGGTCAGTAATGGCAACTGCAGGCATTTTATATTCACGTGCCTTCTGAAAAAGATCTTCTAGACGAATCATTCCATCCAAGAGGCTATATTGGGTGTGGACGTGCAGATGAACAAATTCAGCATGTTTCATGATAAAAACTTTTATAAAATACTTTAAACTGTTAAAGTTGGCCTATATAATCTTTAATCCAACCAATAATTAGGTGCTTCTTTGGTGATAATTACGTCATGAACGTGGCTTTCTTTCAAGCCCGCTTGCGTAATACGCACAAAACGCGCCTTTTTAAGCAATTCGGGAATAGTTTTACAACCAGCATAACCCATACCAGCTTTTAAACCGCCGATTAACTGATGAATGCTGGCGGAAAGTGAACCGCGAAAAGGCACCCTGCCCTCAATGCCCTCTGGTACAAGTTTTAACGGACTTTCTATGTCATCCTGATAATAACGGTCACGGCTGCCCATCTTCATGGCTTCCAAAGAACCCATGCCGCGATAAACTTTATAACTACGCCCTTGAAATAAAACCGTTTCACCGGGACTTTCTTCCGTGCCGGCAAACAGCCCGCCGATCATGACGCTGTGTGCACCACAACCAATGGCTTTGACAATGTCGCCGGAATATTTTATGCCGCCATCAGCGATAACAGGAATTCCATGCTTAGCTGCTACTTTATATGTGTCTCTTATGGCGGACATTTGCGGCACGCCGACCCCGGCGATTACGCGAGTTGTGCAAATTGAGCCAGGTCCTACACCTACTTTAACTGCATCTGCGCCTGCTTTAATCAGTGCTTCTGCTCCTTCAGATGTGGCGATATTTCCGGCAATCAGTTCGCATTTCGGGAAATTGGCTTTTGTGGATTTAATTGCGTCGATTACGGCAGCTGAATGTCCGTGCGACGTATCAATTACGATTACATCTGCACCAGCTGCCAGTAAAGCTTCAATTCTTGTTTCACGATCAATAATCCCGACGGCAGCTCCAACACGTAACCGACCCAACAAATCTTTACAGGCATTAGGGAAACGGCGGATTTTTTCTATGTCTTTAATGGTTATAAGGCCTTTTAAATTATATTCGTCATCAACTACGAGCAATTTTTCTATTCTGTGCTTATGCAATAGCTTTTTCGATTCCTCAAGGGAAATATTCGAAGAAACAGTGACCAAATTTTTTTTAGTCATAACATTGGATACAGGCTGAGATAAATTTTCTTCAAAACGCAAGTCACGGTTGGTGAGAATTCCCACTAATTTACCTTTTTTTGTTACCGGGACACCGGAGATGGAATATTTGCTCATCAACTCCAGCGCGTCACTTACCTTCTGGTCGGGTTCAATGGTAATGGGATCTACAATCATGCCGCTTTCTGATTTTTTAACCTTGTCCACTTCTACGGCCTGATGTTCAATGCTCATATTGCGGTGGATAATGCCGATGCCGCCTTCCTGTGCCATGCAAATTGCCGTACGGGATTCTGTTACTGTATCCATAGCGGCAGAAATAATAGGAATACGTAAGGTTATATTTTTCGTCAGTAATGTGGAAACATCAACGTCCTTGGGCAGAACATTGGAAGCAGCAGGTACCAAAAGAAGATCGTCAAAGGTTAAAGATTCTTTTATGATGTCGTCAAGCATTATTTCCTCCAAAGCAATAAAAAATTAAATTTTTTTTATGTAATATTTTTCGCCGTTTAACCTGATAAAATAATTTTCCTCATTTTCGGATTGTTCGATAAATTCGGCCAGCTGATAATAGCTCTTACGCGAAAATCTGGCCTTGAATTTTCCGTTTTTAACTTGGCAGTAAGGGATATTATTATCACTTATGTGTAATGTTCGTAAATCCAATGTTTCCATAGTGTCGTCAGTTAAAAATATGTTAAAACATTCGCAGCGACTCTTGGGGGAAAAACTTTTATAAACAGAGGAAACAACAAAGACTGTATCTTCCACATCAAGGTAACAGCGTTCGTCCCCCAATTCAATAAGATATTTTCCGTGTTCGTCAATTTTAAGGTTATCGAAAAAAATACACAGGAATTCCTTGCGGAACATGTGTGCGCCGTGATAGTACCAAATCCCTTCCTTATCGATTCTAATTTCACTTTTCTGCATTAAATATTTTTCCTGCTGTCGAGTAAAATAGTAACCGGACCGTTATTTATCAACTCGACGCTCATTATTTCCTGAAATCTCCCGGAAGCTACCTTCATTATTTTTTCTTTAGCCCTGTCAATGAAGTAATCATATAGTTTTTCCGCTTTTGCCGGCTCTTCCGCGCCGGTAAAAGAAGGCCTCCTTCCCTTCCGGCAATCGGCTAGAAGAGTAAATTGCGAAACAACCAACATTTCTCCGCCGATATCAACGAGTCCGAGGTTCATTTTTCCGTCATTATCCTCAAAAATGCGCAAGTTAATGGCTTTATCCAGAATGTAGTCGGCATCGGCTATGGCATCACCTTTTTCCACTCCTAAAAAAATAAGAATTCCAGACTTTATTGAAGATAATTCTTTTTGATTAATCTTTACGCCGGCACAATCGACACGTTGAATAACAGCTTTCATGGAAAGTCCTGCTAAAACTGTTTTATAATATCAACAAATTGTTTTTCCATCAAGCTATTATTTATACCTGCAAATCAATATTTTAACTATTGTCAAAACCGACAGAGATTAGCATGTTTATTTTTTGTTGCTCATAAGAAAAATTAAAATGAGAAAACTATTATTACGACTTTGACCAGATTCTAGCGGGAGCTTTAGCTTGATAAAAAAGGGATAAGGATTAAAAAAATAGTGTCATAACCTTTTGTATTTTTTATTATTTGTGTCGCCAAAATGTTTAAAGAAAAAAATGAAATTATCTTGACAAGATGTTTTTTTATTGCTAAAGACAGCGCGTTTTTTTTATCAGTGCGTTAGCAGAAGTTTTTCTCAGAATAAAATCTTTCGCCGCCTCGATAAAAAGGATTAATCCCGGACAGGAGGACCATTATAATGGTGTGCCAGACAGTGAGAGCGAATCAGGAATGTGCGTTTATGAGCAAGAAAGGTTGCAGCTTTTTTGGCGGCAGTTGCCAGCCCATAATTGAAAAATGTGAAAATTGCGGTAAAATAATTGAATACAGCTGTGAAAGATACTGCGCTGCTTATCCTAACCCGTCTAGCAAATGGCTTACGGGGAGATGCCCTTCGGCAACTCATATCAAATTGGAATTAAATGAGGGGTCACAAAAGATCAATCCGCTGAAAGCTTCCAAGAGAGCAAATAAAAAGTCATGAATTATTCCTGATCAGCTACTTTAAAAAAGCCGGCATTAACTTCCGGCTTTTTTATTTGCGGAAAATTTCTTTTATCTGTAGTAACTCCTGTTTGATGCGAATTAGTTTGTCGTTTTCTTCCATGTTGGTATTCTTTTTCTCGCGATTTTCGCGTGTTTTATATAGCTGTTTTTTAGCGCCATCGATAGTAAAACGCTCAGAATACAAAAGGTTTCTTATTGTTAACAGTTCTTGGACATCCTTTTTTCTGTAAAGACGCTGTGATGTTTTTGTCCGCACCGGTTTGATTGTCCGGAATTCCGTTTCCCAATATCTAATGACGTAAGGTTCAACATTGAGAATTTTACTTACTTCACCAATGCGAAAATACGCCTTTTCAGGAATTATCGGTTCCATATTTTGTGTGCTTTTACCGCTAAATTACAAAATATTTGACAAAAACATTAAAATCTTGCCGTATTCACAAGCTTTTAATGTTTTTATCAAATTTATATTGCACAGGTTGAAAATATTTAGTTGAGTGCTTTGCGCAAAACCTGAGATGATTTAAAGGTCAATACCCTGCGCGCCGTAATGGAAATTTCCTCCCCTGTCTGAGGATTGCGGCCGCGGCGAGACCTTTTTTCCTTCACGACAAAATTACCGAATCCGGAAATTTTGACTTTTTCACCTTGCGCTAGTTTGTCCTTGATCAGTTCAAAAACGGTTTCCACAATGTCCGCTGATTCTTTCTTGGAAAATCCAAGCTTTTCGTAGATATTCTGTATAATATCTATTTTTGTCATTTCCTTTCCTCCGTTGTTCTTTTACTGATTATCTTCACCTCTTATTTTTGCCTTGGTTAAGGCGACAATGTTGCGTACTATTTTTTCATGAACATTGTTTGCCTCTGCATCAGTAAGCGTACGATCAAAGGCACGATAAAAAAACCGAAGTCCTACACTTTTTGTATTATAAGGAATTCCCTTGCCTTCATATATATCAAAAATTACAACATTTTCAAGGAAATATTCTTTTAAAGATGAAACAATATCGAGCATATAATCGACTTCAATATCACGGGAAACAACAAAAGCAACATCTCTAACAATCGCAGGAAATTTGGAAAAATCTTGGTAATAAATTCGCTCACCGAAGTTTTTGGCTAAAATATCAATATTAATTTCAAATACATAGGCAGTATTCTTTAAATTTTCTTTTTTTAAAACAAAAGGATGAACCTCTCCGAGGTAGCCCAATTTGTTGTTGTCGTAAAATACCGTGCAAGATTTACCGGGGTGTAAAAAGGGTTCAGAAATGGATGACGAAAATTTGATATTTTTTAATTTTAAATCAAAGAATAAATTTTCCAGACATCCTTTCAAATCATAAAAATCCACGTTGGCCTTAAAATGCCAGAGGTCCTCCCCCTTATTTCCAGACAAAAGAGCAGCCAGCATATTATTTTCTACGGGCAGTTTACCCTCTTGCCGTTGAATAAATGAGCGCCCCAATTCGAATATTTTTAAATTTGTACAGCCGTTGTTTATATTCTTCTTTAATGTATCCAGAAGTCCAATGAGCATCATTGGGCGCATCACGGATTGTTCTTCTGTAAGAGGATTCTTTATTCTTACCAAATTACGTCTTTCATCATCGGCGGACAAAAGGAGATTATCCAATGAAAGCGGAGATATAAAACTATAATTGATAACTTCATTAAATGCCAAGCCGTTCATCACCTTTCTAATGTTGTTTTCTAAATCCAGATGGCGATTGACAGACAATTCCGTAACCGAAATATCGGGAAAAGTGGCAGGCACCTTATCATAGCCGTATATTCTTACAATTTCTTCGATTAGATCAATTTCCCTGGTTAAATCGAGCCGGAATGTTGGTGGATTGACGGTGAATTTACCCTCGCTCGTCATAATGACTGCCATGCCAAGGCTGCGTAAAATTTTGATAACTTCCGCAGCTTTTATTTCTGTCCCTGTAATCTTGCGAATACGTTCCAGACGTAACTTAATATTTTTTGCTGACCGAATTTTCCGGGGATACTCGTCAATGTAATCTTTACAAATGTTGCCGCCGGAGAATTCAGCAATCAACTGAGCCGCACGGTTAAGAGCCCTTATAACCCCTTCCGGATCAATGCCCCTTTCAAAGCGAAAAGCTGCATCCGTGGACATGGCTAAATTCCGCGCTGAACGGCGAATGGAGACAGGATTGAAACTAGCGCTTTCCAGTAAAATAGTTTGAGTATCGTTCTTGACCTCGGAATTTAATCCGCCCATGATGCCGCCGATAGCCACGGGCTTAACACCATCACATATCAGTAAAGTATCCTGGGGTAATTTACGGCTCTTGCCGTCAAGGGACACGAATTCTTCATTTTTCTTTGATTTACGAACGATGATGCACTCTTTTTCAAGAAAACGAAAATCAAAGGCGTGTAGGGGTTGCCCCATTTCAAGCATTACAAAGTTGGTGATATCAACGACATTGTTGATTGCGCGCATTCCTGCTGCTTCCAACCTTGTTTTTATCCATATAGGAGAAGGCCCTATCTTAATGTTTTTGATCATTCTCGCCGTATAACGCGGACAAAGATCCGGATCCAATATTTTTACTGCCGTTAAAGATTTTATGTTTTCTGAAGTTTCTTTTAATTTTATTTTCGGCATTTTAATTTTTTTGCCGGTGAGAGCCGCCACTTCGCGGGCAACTCCGATAACGCTGAGACAATCGGGACGATTGGGTGTGATACTGATATCAAATACTGTATCCAACAAATCGAGGGCCTTTTCCAGTGGCGTGCCTAATTTCACACCGTCCGGCAAATGTAGTATACCCGATGCATCATCCCCTATTTCCAATTCAGCTTCCGAACAAAGCATTCCTTCGGAAGGTTCACCCCGTAAGGCAGTAGATTTGATGGTATAGCCGCCGGGAATTGTCGCGCCTACTCTGGCCAAAGGGACAATGTCTCCAGGTTTTATATTTTTTGCTCCACACACAATAGAGTATTTTTTTGAACCATCGGTTACGACACAAAGGGAAAGTTTGTCGGCGTTGGGATGAGGCTTGAGAGAAATAATTTTTGCGACAACCACGCCATTAAATGGAGGACTAATTTCCTTTATTGAGTCCACTTCCAGACCAGACATGGTTAACCGCTCCGCCAGTGTTTCCGGTTTCATGGCGATATCTATGTAGTCCTTGAGCCACTTGAGGCTAACCAGCATAAGTATAGCTTCTCCTAAAATTGCCTGAGAAATCGAAAATCGTTTTCAAAAAATAATCGTATGTCGGAAATTCCGTATTTCAACATGGCAATGCGTTCCAGCCCCAGCCCAAAAGCAAAGCCAGTGTATTTTTTCGAATCGTAATCGACGAATTTAAAAACAGCCGGATCGACCATGCCTGAACCCAATATTTCCAGCCAACCGCTTTGTGAGCACACACGGCAACCGCGTCCTTTGCATATTACACAGCGGATGTCCACCTCGGCTGATGGTTCGGTAAAAGGGAAAAAACTGGGGCGGAAACGAATCAGTGTGTCCGGGCCAAAAACTCTTTTTAAAAAAGCCGTAAGGATTCCTTTGAGATCACCAAAGGTAATACCTTTGTCTACCATTAATCCCTCTATCTGATGGAACATCGGCGTGTGTGATATATCAGAATCGCGCCGGTAAACTTTTCCGGGAGATAGTATTCGTACGGGAGGCCTAACTTTTTCCATCACCCTGACCTGAACGGGTGATGTGTGTGTGCGCAGAACAATATTTTCTTCGATGTAAAAAGTGTCCTGCATATCTCTTGCTGGGTGGTCTTTGGGAATATTGAGCGCTTCAAAATTGTAATAATCAAGTTCAACCTCCGGGCCTTCTACAACGGAAAAGCCGAAGGTGGAAAAAATAGAGCAGATTTCGTGACTGATTTGAATTACCGGATGAATTCTGCCATATTTTACGGCACGTCCCGGCAGAGTTACATCTATTTTTTCTTTTAAAAAAACAGTTTCTTTTTCGCGCTCTGATTGATGTTTAAGCGCCTCTTCAATTTTGAAAACGATAAGCTCTTTGACTTCATTGCAACGTTTTCCAAAAAAAGCACGTTTGTCTTCCTGCACCTGCGCTATCTTGCGCAAATGCAAGGTTAGAAGGCCTTTGCGGCCAAGATATTTTGTACGAATAGCAAGAAGATGTTCTTCTGTTGTTGCTGTTTGAAGTTCAGCAAGAGCATTTTTCTCCAGTTGCTGAAGCTCTTCCATCATGCTGCTTGCTCGCCTTTTACCATCTGAACAATTTGAGCGAAACCTTGAGGGTCATTTACCGCTAATTCCGCCAATATTTTACGATCCAACTCTATACCCTTTTTTTTCATACCATCAATCAAACGATTGTACGAGATGTTATTCAAACGAGCCGCCGCATTAATACGGGCAATCCATAATTTACGAAAATCTCTTTTTTTTGCTCGGCGGTCACGATAGGCATAAGACAGTGCTTTATCAACAGCTTCCGTGGCTGTTCTTAAAAGGCGGCTGCGGGCGCCGAAGAAACCTTTAGCCAGTTTTAATATTTTTCTTCTTTTTTTACGGGCAGTAGTGCCCCTCTTTACTCTGGACATGTTTTCTTCTCCTATTTGTTGCTAATAAATGACAAATGCACAATTCCCTATAAATATGGAATAAGCCTTTTAATATTCTTGTAGTTGGTCGAGTCTACAAGAGCTGCTTTTCTCAAGGCTCTTTTCCTTTTTGTCGTTTTTTTTGTAAGGATGTGGCTTGCGTATGCCTTGCTTCTTTTAATTTTGCCTTTGGAAGTTAAGGTAAAACGTTTAGCCGCTCCTCTGTGTGTTTTTAGTTTTGGCATTGAATTCCCTCTTTAAATTGTTTTATTGCTTTTTAGGAGCAACAACCATCACCATGCTACGCCCTTCCAGCCGCGGTTCCTGGTCAATGACACAATGGTCGCTCAATTGCGCTTTTATATTTTCCATTAATTTGCGACCGATTTCGACAAATGATATCTCTCTTCCTCGAAACATCATCGATATTTTTACCTTGTCATGTTGCTCCAAAAATTTTTTAATATGTTTTATTTTCACCTGTATGTCATGTTCGTCTGTCTTTGGCCTTAGCCTGATTTCTTTAACATGAATCACGGTCTGACTTTTACGGGCATCGTGCATTTTTTTGTTTTGCTTGTATCGGTATTTTCCATAATCCATTATTTTGCAAACCGGAGGTTCGGCGTTAGGCGATACTTCCACCAAATCCAATCCGGCTTTTTCGGCATGCCCCAGAGCTTCATCCAATGATATAACTCCTAGCTGCTCGCCTTCTTCATTGATCACACGAACACTGGCCGATTTTATTTCCCGGTTGATTCTTAAATCTTTAGCTATATTTCACCTCCTGTATTAAAAAGTTGAACTATTTTTTCTTTTCACACATTTCGTGAACAAGAGCAATAAATTCTTTAACCGGAATCGCTCCCAGATTGCTGCCGTCACGGAAACGCGGCGCGACAGTGTCTGATTCCATTTCCTTGTCGCCGATGACCAGCATGTAAGGGATTTTCTGCATTTGCGCCTGACGTATTTTATAACCTAATTTCTCATTTTCAAAATATTTTTCAGCGCGGATACCTTGCCGTGTTAATCTCTCATAAACTGTTTCGGCATAAGGTATATGCTTGTCCGTTACAGTCAATACTATGCACTGGGTTGGTGAAAGCCACACCGGAAATGCTCCGGCATAATGTTCGATCAGTACTCCCATAAAGCGTTCAATGGCACCTAAAATAACCCGGTGAAGCATTACCGGACGGTGCCTTTCCCCATCCGCGCCGATATACGTTAAATCAAATCTTTCCGGTAAGGTAAAGTCGCACTGAATTGTGGCACACTGCCATTTTCTTTTCAAGGCGTCTTTTAATTTAAAGTCAATTTTTGGTCCGTAAAATGCTCCATCTCCCTCATTGACCTTATACTCCATTTTGTTGTCTTCCAGAGCGTTTCTCAGGGCATCGGTCGCCAGTTTCCAGTCATTATCAGTGCCGATATAATCCGCGGGTTGTGTGCTTAACTCAACATCATATTCAAAACCGAAAATACCCATCGCGTAATGCACGAAGTCTGCAATCGCTCTAATTTCTGAATTAAGCTGTTCTGGAGTGCAAAGAATATGCGCGTCATCCTGAGTAAACTGGCGGACTCTCAGCAGCCCGTGCAATACGCCGGTTTTTTCGTGACGGTGCACAGTACCTAATTCAAAATAACGCAGGGGAAGATCGCGGTAAGAACGGATTTTTGATTTGTAGATAAGCATGTGAGCAAGGCAGTTCATCGGTTTTATTCCGTAAGTCTGCTCATCAATTTCCGTGAAATACATGTTCTCACGATAATGTTCATAATGGCCGGATTTTTTCCACAAATCAACTTTGAGAAGTTGTGGACCCATGACCATTTCATAACCCCGTTTCAGGTGTTCTTTTTTTTCCCAATCTTCAATTATATATCTTAACATCATTCCTTTAGGATGGAAAATAATCAACCCTGCTCCGGCTTCTTCATTCACTTGGAAAAGATCTAGTTCTTTTCCTAGGCGCCGATGGTCTCTTTTCTTCGCTTCTTCCAGCAAATTCAAATAATCGTTTAGTGATTTTTCATCCGCGAATCCGGTACCATAAATGCGCTGGAGCATTTTATTCTTTTCATCACCGCGCCAGTAAGCTCCGGCAACGCTCAAAAGCTTGAAAGCTTTGATTTTACCGGTGGAAGGAATATGCGGCCCACGGCACAAATCGATGTAATCTCCGTCTTTATAAATGCTGACAACTTTTACATCTGCCGGTAAATAATTGATTAATTCAACCTTGTAATCTTCTTTTCGCTTGCTGAATAGCTCCACCGCATCTTTTCGTTTGAGCTCTTCGCGGATGAACGGATAATCAGCCTTGATGATTTCCCACATTTTCTTTTCAATTTTGGTGAAATCGTCTGTGGTAAATGGTTTATCGTATTCAAAGTCGTAATAAAAACCATCTTCAATAGAAGGTCCGATACTGACTTTTGTTCCTTTGAATACAGCCTGAACGGCGTGCGCCATAACGTGGGAAATGCTGTGACGTAGTATATCCAATCCTCTGTCAGAATTAATATCAATAACATCCAGCGAGCAATCTTTATCTAAAACTTTGCTTAAATCAGCGGGTATTCCGTTAATGTTTGCCGCTACAGCCGAAGCCAAAGCGTTCTTATCCCACAGAGATATTGCTTCACCTGCGGTAATTCCGGCGTTAGCATTGATTACTTTATTACTTGGAAACGAAATTTTTATATTCATAACTTTATCTATAATGAACCATTTTAAAAGGGCATCACCGGTTTGCTGATGCCCTTAAGATCAGTTTTCCTAAAAATGGTAGGCACGCAGGGATTTGAACCCTGGACATCCACCGCGTCAGGATGGCGCTCTCCCCCTGAGCTACGTGCCTACGATTTCACGTACTTCAGAAGTAGCAGCTACTAACAGGAAATCATTAGGATGTCAAGAAAATATCTTGTTTGTTAGACTGTTTATGAGACGTGATTTATATATTTTATTCCGCGCATTATGTACGCAAATCCTGATGCTACGGTAAATGCCGCTGTTACCCAACAAAGGATTATAAGCCATTGAGAATTAATATCATAATGGATAACTTTGTCCAATAATGCGAAAAAAATTGTGGACAATTGAAAAGCAGTCGTAGCCTTGCTGATTAAGGCTGGCTTAATTTCGTATTTTATTGACATCATTGATAAAATTATCATCCCCAGCACAATTATAAAATCTCTGCTTATTACTATTACAGTAAGCCAACTGGGAATCAAACCTATAACGGATAAGGAAACAAAACTTGAAGCCAGAAGTAATTTATCCGCCATTGGATCGATAAAAGCACCAAGCTTAGTTTGCTTGTTTAATGAACGCGCAAGGAGGCCATCAAAAATATCGGTTAAGCCGGCGATTACAAATGTAAGAAGAGCTTCTTTGTATGATTCCTGAATCAAAAAAATAATTATTACAGGAACAAGAATGATGCGCAGTAACGTTAGCAGATTCGGTAAATTCATCTAATTGTATTTTCTCTTAAATTATTAATATCTTTATATTTATTATTTGTTTTTAAAATTTTACATAGGATGGCCAGGCCTACTTGAATTTCATAATCATCAGGCTAGCCACGTAAATTTGGCCCGTAAGGAATTGTTTGCATTATTTCACCTACAATTTCTTCGATCATCTCTTCATAGACTTTGTGACATTTCATTTCCAGTCCATTACGGGTGAAAGCGAAATTTCTTCTGGTGGCGCTGCGATTTTCTCTCCAAATCACTTCGCCGTTCATAGATTTGCGCATTTCGCAGCTGAGCGATATCGTCAATAATGCATAAAAAAGCTTTGTTGATTTTTCGCTTCTATCAAGTCTGGAATAAAGTATGGCATCTGCGTTGAGAAGACCTTTTAATGTTTCGGGGCGGACAGAAGAAAGATTTTCTTTCCTGTCTGCATTTTCAAGAAATTTGAGTTTGCTGTCAATCAAATCAGGAGAAAGTCTCTCATATCCTTTAAAATAAAGTTCATCCATTATTTTTGAACGTATTAAAGCCGGAGCGATTTTATCTTTTGTTTTATTCTCCACCTGAAGCACAGCGACGGTGTTTATTAATTTTTTTTCCGGGTCAAGTCTTAAATTTTCCGGAGCTTTTGCCGAACATGCTAAAATTATAACAATACATAAAGTGATGACCACCAGATATGAATATGTTTTCATTTAACCTCCAGATATTATTGCCGACAAACCATTTCTATGCCTTTATTTCCGGATTCGTTGATTTCCAACAAACAACCGGCGGTATTTTTTAATTCATCGGCTAGTACTTGCGCGCTGCCAGCAAAATCAAGTTCAAAACGGGCTTCCTGCCATGCAAAACAGACCGGATAGACAACCTTTATCACTTTTGTTTGGCTTCGTAAAAAATTTTTTATCCGTAAATATTTTGGATAGCTTTTTAATTCTTTGAAAGTTAAAATAATTGTTGTTTTGTTCTGAACATCAATATCGTCAGGGATAAAACCCATTTTATGTAAATCGTTTTTTAACAAAGACAAGGAAACGACAACATTGGCTTTTAGCGCAAAAACCTGTTCGTTTCTTCCTTCTTCTTTTATTGTGTAGTAAGGCACGTACTTGTGCGGCGATTGGAGAAGGATATTTTTTATAAGTTGAAAATCTTCGTTTTGGTTCTGAAATTCCGGCAATTTACAGATTACTTCAAGAATTGCTTTTTCCAGTACATCTTGAATTGCTTTTTCTCGAGCAATTGCTACATTATCATTTTCTATTTCAACACTTCCCTGAACATCCATATTTATAGTGCCGCTTTCTGCCGTTTGTGCATTGATAATCGCCGGCAAAAAAATAATGAAAAGAAATAGTGGTATTACAAAATATTTTTTCATGGATTTCTAGTTGATTGACGTGCTATGAATTGTTCAATTTTTTAATTTTCTCTATTTCTTCACGAATAATTTTTTCCGCAATCTGCACCGATATTTTTCGCACTATTTTTTCGGTAATTTCGGGTACTAAATCAAGAGCAATTTTTTCGGTTTTTTCTTCTACAAGTCTTATCATTTCTTCGTTTAAATGTAATTTTGACTGATTACTCTCTTCGTTGACCACATCGTATAAATCTTTCGGCTTGATATTTTTTTCGTAACCTCTTCCATCAATAACAATTACTTCATGATTGTTGTTGCGCCCGTTTGTTTCTTCCAGTACTTCGGTAAGGTCAAATATTTTTTTGTTTTTTATGGAATCTGAGTCCATTAATGTTTCTCCACTAAATTAGTGATGGCATTTCTTAAAAGATAATTATCATAGTGCCCTAAACAGTTCAAGATTAATAAAATTTTTAATCTTCTTCCTTACTTAAAATTTTTAACTAATTTTACGCCGACGTTAAAAGCATTATTCAATAATGGTTAATTTTTTGCGGCCGGCTGGGCTTCGTTGTCAATATGAATAATACGCCCCACCTCTTCCACTTCCGGTCATTCCCGCGAGATATCTTATTGATTTTTGATGTAATTCCGGATTATCCGCTCCTTGTGACACAACAAGTGCGTAGGTTTTTCCAGGGTCAATTATATCCTCCCTCGGGAAGATTCGCATAAATACATTCTATCCACAAGAAGTTTCATTTGCCCGGATATCCGATACATATAAATGGAACAACCCATGATAATACCCGCAGCACTTTTAATTTCTTCCAAATAGGGGCTCGAATCATCTTTTTGGTTGCAGTGCCCTATATTCTTGCGGCAGCTCAAACATCCCATGCATCCTTTAAGATTAATGTCATGTAACCTGATTTCAGTTGTTTGCGCTCCTTGAGAGCGAGTACCTTCCAGAATCGCGGCAATCAGTGTTGAGGTGTTTCCTTTCTATGTTTTTTAATTAATTGTAAAAAAGAAAATAAAAGTGATCTTTTTATATAAATTTCCTCGCGACAGGAAAAATTTATCGGACCACTTTTTAAAACTAATTAATTTATCCTTTTTGTGATATTTATGCTAAAAGTATTTTAAAATTTTATCACTTCAAAATGGTTATAAGTATATCTGTTGGAGATGTCAAACAATTTGCAGAGGTTTTTATAAAGCAGCCCTTAACGAATATAGTTAAAATTACCGCCATAAAAAATCTTGATTATATTTTCTTGTTTGATGTGGTAAAAAAATCATTATTCAGATGATTAGCCTAGGATCATAACAATGGATGCGTACATAAAGCGATTTCTTCAGGAGAATTTATCGTTCCAGGATTGTCGCCTACCGGGAAAAGTGATGGAGTTATCAGAAGCCGTGAAAAATTTTATCCATCCGGGTATGAGCATTCAATTTGGTAATGGCATGACCACACCGACGGCGATTTTTTTTGAAATTGCCAGACAATTTTGGGGGAAAAATCCCGGTTTTACTTTAGTAGGAATCTCCGGTGGCGCTTATAACCTCGCTCTGTTTGTTCATGGCAGGCTTTGCAAAAAAATTATTTCCGCTTTCAACGGCGACGGTTATCCTTTTCCTGGACCTAATCCGATACTTTCGCGCGCTTATAGCGAAGGTTCCGTAGAGATTGAAAACTGGACGCAGCTAACTATTGTTTTGCGTTTCATTGCTGGAGCTATGGGCGTACCGTTTTTCCCTACCAAATCCATTTCCGGTTCCTCGATGGAAGTATTCAATAAAGACTCTTTTGCGCGGATCCCTAACCCTTTTGCTAAAGATGAATCAGCAAATGTCGTGCGCGCCTACAATCCAGATATCGCCATCGCACATGGATGGGCGGCTGATGCTGACGGCAATACCATTATGTCCGTGCCACATTCCGGCAATCACTTCGGAGCGCTGGCCGCGAAAAACGGTGTTATTGTCACGGTAGAAAAAATCGTGGACTCGGATTTTATCCGCCGCCACGCGCACATGACCAGAATTCCCGGTTACATCGTCAAGGCAGTCTGCCCTTCTCCGATGGGCGGATTTCCCATGGGCATACACGCTCTAGGCGTCGACGAATTGGAAGGATATGGCGAAGACGAGGAGTGGATAATGGAGGCGAGAAAAGCGTCCCGCAGACCAGAAGATTATCAGTCATGGGTGGAAAAATGGGTGCTGGGATGTAAAACCCATGACGATTTTCTCAATCTGCTCGGACAAAAACGAATCTGGCATCTCAAAGGAAAAATTCAAAACGATTCCTGGATGTCGGAATTAACCGAGATGTCCAGCCGTCTCTCTTCACCGGAAAAGCCGACGCCAGCGGAAATATTGGTGAGTGTGGCGGCACGCAAGATTGAAGAAACAATCCGGACAAAAAATTACCGATTAGCGCTCTGTGGTATCGGTGTTTCCAATCTCGCCGCCTGGTTGGCTTATTACAGCTTAAGGCGCCAGGGCTATCCGCTCGAACTTGTTGCGGAAATCGGTTACTATGGTTATTCCCCCCAACCCGCCGATCCTTATGTCTTCAATCTACGGAATATTCCTTCTTGCCGAATGATTTCGGATATTTTTACTTCCTTGGCCGTTTTTATGAGTGGCGCGCAAACTTCCAGTGTCGGGATCCTCGGTGCAGGACAGGTGGATAAATTCGGCAATGTTAACACGACAAAAATTTCTGCCGCAGGGCCATATCTGGTTGGGTCCGGTGGGGCAAACGATGTCGCCTCAGGCTCCAGCGAGGTAATAGTGACTCTGGAACAAAGCAAAGAGCGTTTCCTAGAAAAGGTAGATTACATAACATCACCGGGTATCAGAGTTTCTACCGTCGTTTCACAATGCGGAATCTTTGAAAAAGAAATTGGCGGTAATGAATTGATTCTCACCGGTTACGTCCCTTTCCGTAACGGCGCATCGGAAGAAGAATCCGTGCGCAACATCAAGGAAAGTTGCGGTTGGAAACTAAAAATAAAGGATAAATTGCAGGCCATCAGTCTTCCGGTTGATGAAGAAATTCTTTTTATCCGCTGTTTTGATCCTAAACGCTACTTTCTCGGTTCGGAAGAATCTAAAAAATGAAATAGATTTCCTATACTGATTGGATATTAGATATCCAAATGCATGGCTGATTTTATTTGTTCCAGTATTTCTTCAGTGCTTTTGTCCCGATTTGCCCTTAAAAGATGTCCCGGCAGAGGGAAACCGGCAAAATGTTCAGCCATTTTAACGCAATCCAAAAGAATATCTAAATCAATTCCGGTTCTTATTCCCATTTGCTCAAATAAATTAACCAGATCTTCCGTCGGCACATTCCAGTATCCCAAATCAAGTTCTTTTGAGCCGTAAGGTGTTCCGCTTAGCCCGCCGAGCGATGTGTCAAAAATTCTCACTCCCGCTTCGTAAGCTGCGACACAATTGGCTATTGCTGTTCCTCTGGTGTTATGAAAATGAACAGCCAGTTTTATATCCAGTTTTAAATCGATAATTTGTTTAGCCAAAATTTTTATTTTACGTGGATCGGCCATGCCGCTGGAATCGACCAGAGATATTTCTTTGGCACCCATGTGAGATAATTTCAATATAAGCTGCGCTATTTCCTCAGGAGCAATAAGGCCCGTATAGGGGCAACCAAAGGCTGTAAGAATGTAAATACGGACGCTCCGGCCGCTTTTTGCCGTAGCGTCAAATATGGCCGGCAGCGTTTTGTTCAACGTTTCTTTCAGTGTTCTACCCATGGTTACCTTATTGAAGGCGTCACTGGCGGCAACCAACATCAAAATTTCGTCCACTTGCGTAACTAGTGCCCGTCGGCAGCCAATTTCATTGGGTACAACGCCCACATATGTTACTCCGGGCTTCTTTTCGATGCCTTCCACAATCTTTTCCGCATTATAATTAGCCGGTAGCAGGCGCGGATGTAGAAAAGAAGCACACTCAATTTTTTTTAAACCGGCTTTTGATAACTTGTTGATGAAGAGGACATGATCGTTCGTGGAAAGAGTCTTCCCCAGCGCCGGCAAACCGTCACGCGGTGATATTTCTACAATTGTCACTCTATCGTTTCTTTTCAATTTCACCCTTTCCTTAGTCACTTCTAATCATATTGCATAATTCGTTCCAATAAAATTTATCTTGTTCATTAGAGACCGTATTTTTTGATTTTTTGATAAAATGTCCGTCGGCTTATCCCCAGTTTTTTTATTGCCGCGGTCCTGTTTTGGGTTTCTGCCAAAACTTTTCTTATAATCTTTTCTTCCAATTCTTTTGTTGCCTGCGTTATGTTATCGCTCTCTTCGTCCGGGTAAATTCCTGCTGTTTCCGCTGATGCCGCCCCAGCCTGAGTGAAAAGGAAATTAGGTAATGAACTCGGATGTATATAAGCATCTGCGCTCATATTAATTGCATAACTCACCACCCCCTTAAGCTCCCGCACGTTGCCTGGCCAATGATAAGAATTAAGTACTTGCATAGCGGCAGGAGAAAATTTAAAATCTTTTTTGAGTATTTCTTCATCCGATTTAAGAAAATAATCGACTAGCAGCGCAATGTCTTCTCTTCTTTGCCGGAGCGGCGGTAAAAAAATGGTAAATGCGTTCAGACGAAAATAAAGATCTTCTCTGAATTTTTTTTCTTGGATCAACATGCTTAAATCCCTGTTTGTTGAGGAGATTATCCGGACATCCACCTTAATATTTTTTGTACCTCCCACCCTTTTGAAAGTTCCTGACTCCAGAACTCTCAGTAATTTTGCCTGAGTCTGCAAGGAGGCATCACCGATTTCGTCTAACAGAATTGTCCCTTCATGGGCTTCATCAAAATAACCTTTGCTTCCTTCCGCTTTGGCGCCGGTAAAAGCTCCTTTTTCATAGCCGAAAAGTTCACTTTCAATAAGGGTTTCCGGAATGGCGGCGCAGTTGACGTCAATAAGCGGTTTGGCAAAGCGGCTGCTTGCTTGGTGAATGGCACGCGCCAATATTTCTTTTCCCGTGCCGGACTCTCCGCTGATTAGAACCGAAATATTTGATTTCGCAGCTCGCTGGGCAATAAAAAGTGCCCTTTTAAAGGCAATATTTTCTCCGACTAATTCTTTAAATTCAGGTAAGAGATCTTTGTCTCTAAAAGTTTCTTCTTTGACGGGCAATGCAGTATCTACGCGAAAAGAAATGTCTTTTTTTTCTTCAGGGGAAAACAATAATAAAAATATCTTAACTTTATCTTCATTTATATTTAATAAGTATACAGATAAATTGATTTTGTGTTGATCCGATAAGATTAGTTGTTTAATATCGGCTGTTTCTTTGTTCTCTAGTGATTCAAAATTTAAGGAGTTTAATATATCAGCAGTCATTTTTTTTGTTTCTTTATTGATGGTCAGTGGAAATTTATTAGCAAAACAATTGTTTACATATAATACATTTTTATTTTCATCAATAATACAAGCTGGTTGTGCTATATTTTTGATTAATTTTATAAATATTTCTGGTGTTTTCTCTTTCATAGTTTTCTGTATTGTATACAAAAAAAACAAATCTGTCAATAAAGACTTTCGTGCGCCTCAATAATTTTTTCAGATTTCTCGATGTTGCTTTGTCCCCTGTTTTCGCATATGCATACATTTCAGATATAATTAATTATTCTTATCCAACAGCTAAAGGAACTTTCCTGATGACCCATTTCTGAAACCTGTAGCCTTTCAAATCGCCTATTGGCGCAGCTGGTATGGTATTTGCTGTTTTTAATAAAAATTTGGTCTTTCAAAAATTTTATTTAAGACTTTAGGAGATTGAATTATGGTTATTAAAACAGTCATGGTTGTCGGTGCCGGTCTGATGGGTTCTGGTATTTCCCAGGTCGCCGCGCAAGCCGGCTATAACGTTATCATGAACGACGTAAAAAACGAACTTGTTGAAAAAGGATTAAACGCCATTACCAAAAATCTGGATTCTCAGATAAAAAAAGAAAAAATAACTACCACGGATAAAAGTTCAATCCTTTCAAGAATTTATAAATCCGTTTCTATTGATGACGCTAAGAAAGTTGATTTTGTTATTGAGGCGGCTTTCGAAAATTTTGAAGTTAAAAAAACTATTTTTGAGAAAATGGATGCAATCTGTTCACCTGACGTAATTTTCGCCAGCAATACCTCTTCTATCCCGATAAGCTCTCTTGCCGCTACGATTAAACGCTCGGATAAATTCATCGGCATGCATTTTTTTAGTCCCGTGCCGGTAATGAAATTGGTGGAAGTGATTCCCGGACTAAAAACTTCACCGGATACAATTAAAGTTACCGAAGAGATTGCCGCAAGCCTAAAAAAAGAAACGGTTCGCGTTAAGGACGTTCCGGGATTCCTGGTAAACCGCATCAATGCCGCTTTCCGGGCGGAAGTATTCAATTGTCTGCTCGAGGGAGTAGCGACTCTTGAAGATATCGATAAAGCGGTAAAGCTGGGGCTTAATCATCCCATGGGACCATTTGAATTAAACGACGCGGTGGGTATCGATATCGGCTTTAATGTTTTCAAAACTCTTTATGAGGGTTATAAAGATCCGAAATTCCGTCCGCCGCTTCTGATGGAAAAAATGGTGCAGGCGGGAGATTTGGGCAAAAAAACCGGCAAAGGATGGTACGACTACACCTCCGGCGAAAAGAAACCGAGAAAAGATTTAAATTTATAAAACAGGATGATGCTATGGAAAATGTCGTTATTTTAAGTTGTGTGCGCACGCCCATTGGCGCTTATGGTGGTTCGCTTAAAGACGTTCTTGTCTATAAACTGGGCGCGGCTGTTCTCCAAGAAGCGGTGAAACGCGCGAAAATTGATCCCGCCCATGTTGACGACGTCATTATGGGCAGTGCTTACCAGAACGGCGAATGCGCCAACGGCGCGAGAATGGCCGTGCTGGAAGCGGGATGGCCCGACACGGTGCCAGGAATGGTTCTGGACAGGCGCTGCTGTTCCGGATTGGAGTCTATTTTTTATGGAGCAATGAAAATCCAGACAGGCAATGCTGATATTGTTATCGCAGGCGGCATGGATTCGATGAGTCAGGCCGAGCTTTATGTTCCCGGTGATATCAAATGGGGACTGGGTGGCAAAAGCCACGAAAAATATGGTTTCATGCCGCGAGGACACGGCGCGCTGGCGATGTGGGGAATTCCCTTTTACGATCGCATTCAGCGCGCACGTGTTATGTCGCAGCCGATTGCCCGCTATGGTGAATTAAGCTCCATGATGACCTGGGCGGAAGCGGCGGCAAAAAAAGAAAAAATTACCAGAGAAGAAGCGGATCGCTGGGCACTCAGAAGTCACCAGCGAGCGATTGCGGCGCAGGACGCAGGAAAGTTTACCGAAGAAATCGTTCCTGTGCAAATCGGCAAAGATAAAAGCGGCCAAACAATATTTTTCAAAGTTGATGAGGGGCCGCGGCGGGAAACGACACTGGAAAAATTGACTAAATTAAAACCTGTCTACGCCGATGGAATTTGCACCGCGGGTAACTCCTCTTCGGAAAATGACGGCGCTTCCGTTGTCCTTCTGGCTTCCGAGAAAAAAGCAAAAGAGTTAGGCATAAAACCGTTGGTTTATTTTCGCTCCTGCGCGGTAGCGGCAACCGATCCGACACTTACCTACCCTGCCGTACCTGCATCCGTGCAAAAAGCTCTGCAAAAAATTAATCTGAAAATTAATCAGGTAGGTTTAGTGGAAGTGCAGGAGGCTTTCGCTGTCCAGACTATTGCCGATGCCCGTTTGTCCGGTATCAATGATAAAGAAATGGATGAAAAAGTTAACGTCAACGGCTCTGGTATTTCATTGGGTCATCCCATCGGCGCTACCGGCGCTATGCGTTTGACCACGCTGATAAATGAAATGGTCCGACGTAATACACAATTTGGCCTGGAAACAATCTGCGGCGGCGGCGGCCAGGGCATCTGTATGATTGTGGAAAGAAAATAAATTAAGGGAAAATGGGGGGAGGATGATTGAAATATGAATTTTGCATTGACTGAAGAACAAAAGATATTGCAGGAGATGGCAAAAAACTTTGCTGAAAACGAAATCAAACCGCATGTCGAGGAAGACGAAAAAAATCAGTACTGGCGCAAGGGAATTTTTGATAAAATGGCCGAACTCGGATTTTTTGGCTTCTGCATTGATGAAAAATACGGTGGCAACGGCATGGGCTTTCTTGAAGGCGTGCTGGTTATCGAGCAGATCGCCAAAGTCCACACTTCTTGGCGCATGGCTTTTAACATGCAATGCTGGGGGCCATCGCTCACCATTCAAAAATTTGGTACCGAGGAACAAAAACAGCACTATATTCCCAAATTTGTCAGCGGCGAATACGTCGGCAGCTTCGCGATGACAGAAACGGATGTCGGCTCCGATGTCGCAGGCATGAAATGCCTGGCCGAAGATAAGGGAGATTATTATCTGCTCAACGGCAATAAGATGTGGATTACCAACGGCACGGTCAGCGATCATGGCCTGCTTTATGTAAAGACAAATAAGGACGCCGGCGCCAAAGGCATCACCTGCTTTATCATGGATTATTCTCTGCCCGGTATTACCCGTAAAAAACTTCATGAAAAAGTCGGCCTTTTGGCTTCCGATACGGCGGAAATTACTTTTGAAGACGTCAAAGTCCCCAAAAAGCTTGTTTTAGGAGAGGTTAATAAAGGCTTCCAAATTTGCATGACGCAACTAAACGCCACACGCTTGGGCTGTTCGGCCGGCGCTTTGGGTTTATCCGGCGCTATTCTGGAAGCATCAATAAAATACGCGAATGAAAGAGCGCAATTTGGTCAGCCTATCGGTAAGTATCAGTTGATTCAGCAGCAAATCGCGGAGATGAAAATGGGACATGAGGCGCTATCATTTCTCGTTTATAAAGCTGCCTGGCTCAAAGATAGGGGCTTGCCCAATGTCATGGAAACCTCCATGTCTAAACTCTACGGCGCCAAGGAAGTCGTGCACGCGGCCAATGAATGCATGAAACTGTTCGGTTCCTTCGGCTATTCCGAGGAATACCCCTGCGGGCGGTTTTTACGCGACTCCAAGCAATTTGAAACACTGGAAGGGACGTCCAACATGCATACGATGATTGTGGCTAATGCCGCTCTGGGCTTCGCTCCAAACAGAGCGTAAAAGAGTCGCATATTTTTTACGGCTTTGAATAAAAATGAATATTCACGAATATCAGGCCAAAGAGATTTTGAAAGCTTACGGTGTCAATGTTCCCCGCGGTTGCGTGGTAAAATCCGCGCGTCAGGCGGAAAAAGCTTATCAAAAATTCGCCTGTGACTGTGTGCTCAAGGCGCAGGTCTATACAGGCGGCAGAGGGAAAGCCGGCGGTATTAAGACCGTTCGCGATGCCACGCAGACTTGCGACACGGCCAAAGAGCTTTTTAAAAAGAAATTAGTCACGGGGCAGACCGGTGTGCGCGGCCTCCCCATAAAACGTCTGCTTGTCGAAGAAATAATCGACGTGGAAAAAGAATATTATCTTTCTTTCACCCTCGATCGGCGTTCGTCTCGTTACTGCTTGATTGCTTCAACCGCCGGCGGTATGGATATCGAGGAAGTGGCGCGCACTGCTCCGGAAAAAATTATCACCCTGATTATTGATTCCTTTCTCGGAATAAAACCTTACCATGCCCGCCGGGTTTGCGCTGCCCTGAGTCTACAAGGCAAACTGATTGATGAAGGCATAAAATTGATTCAATCTCTTTATAAGATTTTGCTGGAGAAAGACTGTTCGCTTCTGGAAATTAATCCTCTGGCTGTTACCAAAGACGGGCGCCTGCTGGCCATGGACTGTAAAATAAATTTTGACGACAACGCCCTCTTCCGTCACCCGGAATATAAAAAAATGATTGATTTGTCCCAATTTGATCCACTGGAAATTGAAGCGCGTAAATTTGACTTGGCCTATATCAAACTTGACGGCAATATCGGCTGTATGGTCAACGGCGCGGGACTGGCCATGGCCACATTGGATATTCTCAAGGAACACGGAGCCGAGCCGGCGAATTTTCTCGATGTCGGCGGTGGCGCGAGCCGCGAAAAAGTTGCTGCGGCGTTCCGTATCATCCTCAGTGATAAAAAAGTGCGGGGAATTTTCGTTAATATCTTCGGCGGCATAATGCGCTGTGATGTCATCGCACATGGCATTATCGACGCCACAAAAAATATCACGCCCCATATTCCGATTGTCGTGCGTATGGACGGTAGCAATCTCGACGAAGGAATCAAACTGCTGGCGCAATCCGGTTTAAACGTGGAAACGGTCGATAATCTAAAAGCTGGTGTACAGCAAATCGTCCGATTGATGAACAAAAAAAAATAAAGTTGTTACAATGGCAATATTGATTGATAGAAAGTCAAAAATTATCGTTCAAGGCATAACCGGCAAAAGCGGCCTTCTGCATGCCGAACAGTGCCGTGCTTACGGATCAAACATTGTGGGCGGCGTCACACCCGGACGAGGAGGCTCTTTGATTGAAGGATTTCCCGTTTTTGATTCCGTTTCTGAAGCGGTAAAAAAAACCGGCGCTACCGTTTCCATGATTCTTGTTCCCGCTCCCTGGGCGGCTGATGCCATTCTGGAAGCTGCGGAAGCGGATATTGAACTCACTGTTTGCATTACCGAGGGCATACCCGTGCGTGACATGGTTATGGTTAAAAGATATCTTCAAGACAGTAAAATGCGTCTGGTTGGCCCGAACTGCCCCGGTGTGATTACTCCCGGTGAATGTGAAGTGGGCATCATGCCCGGCAGTATTCATAAAAAAGGAAATATCGGAGTCGTTTCGCGCAGCGGCACTCTCACCTATGAGGCGGTGAAACAGTTAACGGATGCCGGCCTAGGGCAGTCCACCTGTGTGGGTATTGGCGGCGATCCGATCATTGGAATGGACTTCATCGATGTGTTGAAATTATTTGCCCAAGATATTGATACTAAAGGTATTTTTATCATTGGTGAAATTGGGGGTGAAGCCGAGGAACTGGCCGCGCTCTGGATAACCGAAAATCTGAAAAAGCCGGTGGCTGCCTTCATTGCCGGCCGCACTGCTCCGCCGGGTAAACGCATGGGACACGCGGGCGCGATTATTAGTGGCGGTAAAGGTTTGGCGGGAGATAAAATCCGCGTTTTGGAGGAATGCGGCATCGTGGTGGCGCGAAGTCCGGTAAAAATACCTGAAGCGATGCAGGCAGCTTTAAATAAAAATTAATCAAACGTTTTCCAGGAGCATTAAAATGAGACAGTACTTTGAAAAAATGGATTCTTTGGGTAAGCCTCTTTCTCCTAAACAAATGGACAGCATGAAAGAAAATATTGTTCAGGCTGAGGAAATCATGAAGCGCATAGATGTTGAGAAAGAAAGAATTAAAAATTTCGGTGTTCCTGCCGAAAAAATACATGAGCGCGGGGAAATGACCGTCTGGGAACGCATCGAATATCTGGTTGATTCGGGAACATTCTGCCCTCTCCACTCTATTTTCGACCCGGAAAATGAAGAGTCAGGAAGCACAGGCGTCGTGGATGGTCTGGCGCGCATCAATGGTAAATGGTGCGTCCTTATCGGTTTCAACAATAAATGGATGGCCGGCGCCTGGATTGCCGGACAGGCGGAAAACAATCTGCGCGTCACCGACATCGCTAAAATCCTGCATGTGCCTCTGGTCTGGCTGGTTAACTGTTCCGGCGTCAAACTTCCCGAGCAGGAAAAAGTTTACGCCAACCGCCGCGGTCAGGGAACCTGCTTTTTCCGCCACGCCGAACTGGAACAGATGGGCATACCGGTTGTTGCCGGCATTTACGGCACCAATCCCGCCGGCGGCGGTTATCAGTCGATCAGTCCTACCATATTGCTGGCGCATAAAAATGCAAACATGGCTGTGGGCGGTGGCGGTATTGTCAGCGGTATGTCTCCCAAAGGATTTTTTGATGAAGAAGGAGCGGAAGAAATTATCAACGCGACCAGACATTTTAAATCCGTACCCCCGGGCAGCGTGGAGGTTCATTACGATGTGACTGGATTTTTTACAGCAGTTTTCGATGAAGAGAAACAGGTGCTTGATGCCATTAAAGATTACATGGCTGACTTGCCCGCATACAATCCCCGCTTTTTCCGCGTGAGCGAACCGTTTGAACCAAAGTTTTCTCCGGAAGAAATCGCCTCCATTATTCCGATGAACAAAAAAAGGACCTACGATTTCGAGCAGGTTTTAGCCAGGCTCGTGGATAATTCTGAACACCTGGAATTTCGCTCCGGCTTTGGCCCCGAAATCTACACCGGGCTTGTCAAAATCAACGGCTTTTTGATGGGTGTCATCGGCAATCGCCAGGGCTTCCTGCCCGATTATCCGGAATACACAAATGAGTATATGGGCGTGGGAGGTAAACTCTACCGCCAGGGTCTGATCAAAATGAGCGAATTCGTCACTCTTTGTTCACGGGATAAAGTGCCGATTATCTGGTTCCAGGATACCACCGGCATTGATGTCGGTGATACAGCCGAAAAAGCGGAACTTTTGGGTCTGGGTCAATCTCTTATTTATTCGATTGAAAACACCAATCTGCCAATGATGCTGGTTGTCCTGCGCAAGGGCACGGCGGCGGCGCACTATGTGTTGGGCGGCCCCACGGCCAATAACAATAACGCTTTTACGCTGGGAACTCCGGCCACGGAAATCAACGTCATGCACGGGGAAACAGCCGCGGTGGCCAGTTACGCGCGGCGCTTGGTCAAGGAAAAAGATGCGGGCAAACCACTGCAGCCGGTCATCGATAAAATGAATGAGATGGTGAAACATTACGAGAAAACTTCTGAACCTTTCTACTGCGCGAAAAAAGGTTTTGTTGACGAAGTAGTACGATTTAATGAAATCCGCAAATACCTTGTGGCTTTCACCAACTGTGCCTATCAGAATCCTCAGGCGATATGTCCCAAACATCACATGATTCTGCCGCGGATTATCCGCTCGCAAATGGTAAAAGGATTGGAACGCACAGAAAAAGGTCAGCGATGAAAATTTACGTCAATTTCATTTAAGCTTTTATTCAATAAAAGAAATCTTTTTTGAAAGAAGATAAAAATATGGACACATTGGCATCTTTAACACCAGTACAACTTACCATACTCGTGTATTTTATTTGCATTATTATTTCATTCGGTGTCGCCTTTTTTATCCGTATTCTTTTTAATGGAATCAAATGGCAAAGAAGAAAGTTTCGTCCTGTCCCAAAGGTTTCTGATAAAAGCGTAGATTCTTAAAAAGTATAAAAGCAAAAGGAGAAGCAATGATCGTTTCTGATATTTTAAGTCTTTTCCAGGGTATTGCGACAATGATTTCCGGCGAACCCATAATCGCTATCGGTCGAATTGTACTGATTGCTACCGGTATTGCCTTGGTGTTTTTAGGCGCCAAGGGGACATTAGAGCCATTAATTATGATTCCCATGGGTCTAGGTATGGCCTCTGTTAATGCGGCCGTTTTATATCTTTCCGCGACAATTACAGGAACCATATTTATTGATCCGATTGCCAGCGATCCGGTAAATTTATTTGACGCTTTGCAGATAAACTTCCTTCAGCCGATTTATACTTTTACTTTCAGTAACGGTTTGATTGCCTGCCTGCTTTTTTTGGGTATCGGCGTTATTACGGATGTGGGTTACATTATGATGGCTCCCTTTAAAGGGATGCTGATTGCTATTTTTGCCGAACTGGGCACAATTTTTACTTTTCCTCTGGCTGTCTGGATGGGACTCACGTACAAAGAAGCGGCGGCTATTTCCGTCGTCGGCGGAGCCGACGGCCCGATGGTGCTTTTTACTTCCCTTATTTTGGCCAAAGACCTTTTCGTCCCCATTACTATTGTTGCCTATCTTTATCTTTCTTTGACTTATGGCGGATATCCTTATCTGATCAGACTTTTAGTGCCTAAGCGTCTGCGCGGCATTAAAATGGATTTAAAAAATATTCCCAAAGTATCCCGAAGCGAAAAAATAACTTTTTCGGTTATTACATGCACCGTACTTTGTCTTCTTTTTCCGGTGGCGGCGCCACTATTTATGTCGTTTTTCCTGGGTGTAATTATCAGAGAATCCGGCGTCAAACGTTTTATAGAATTTTTGGAGGGTCCTGTTCTTTACGGTTCCACCTTTTTTTTGGGGCTTCTCCTTGGTGTTCTTTGCGAAGCTCAAATAATTCTCAATCCCAAGGTGCTGAATCTTTTAATTCTCGGGATGTTTGCGCTTCTTATGTCGGGCATCGGCGGAATCATTGGCGGCTATGTTTTATATTTCATCACGAAGGGAAATTTTAATCCCGTAATTGGCATTGCCGGCGTTTCGTGTCTTCCCACTACGGCAAAAGTTGCACAGAAAGAAGTTCAAACAATTAATCGTCACTCTATAATATTGCCTTATGCTCTGGGCGCTAGTGTTTCTGGTGTAATAACCACGGCGATTATCGCTGCCATTTTTGTGACCATATTGAGATAAGCTCATGAAAGACAAAAAATATTTTCGGATTTTCGGTACCTTTTTGGCATTTATGGGCGTTGCCCTGGTGCGTCTGTTGACTCCACAGCTGTCAGGGGTTTTTTACAAAGTAGCACTGGTCTGCGGCTATTTGCTGTCCCTGGCAGGAATAATTGTTTTGGCATATGTCTGCCGACCGGCTAAACCTTAAACCAGTCGAGAGAAGAGTCAGAAAATTATTTATGAAAATTTTGAGAGTCAAAATAAATAAAGAAAATATTTCTTATGAATCTCTCCCCCATGAGTGGGAATATCTGGGTGCCAGCGCCTTAATTGCCAAGATCGTGAATAAAGAAGTCCCGCCTTTGTGTGACCCTTTGGGCGCGGAAAATAAACTGATCGTAGCCTGCGGACCGCTGGCCGGTACGAAAGCCCCGCAGTTGGGAAGAATTTCCATCGGCGGCAAAAGCCCTCTCACTCAGGGCATTAAAGAAGCTAATTCCGGCGGTCCTGCCGGTCAGGCTCTTGACCGTCTGGGTCTGCGAGCAATCGTTGTGGAAGAAGCTCCCGCGAGCGGTAAAACCTATTGCCTTTTTATCAGCAGAGACAAGGCTCAACTGCTGCCTGCTGATGAATACCGGGGCATGAAAAATTACGCGCTGGCTGACGCCTTGCGCGCGAAATACGGCGATAAAATTGCCGTCATTTCCATCGGCCTTGCCGGCGAACGGCAATACAAAGGCGCATCTGTTTCTCTTACTGACATTTTCGGAGACCCTTCACGCAATGCCGCGCGCGGCGGCTTGGGCGCTGTCATGGGCGCCAAAGGACTGAAGGCGATTATTCTTGATCCATCTGCCGCGCCACAGATTGAACTCGCGCATGCAGAAGAATTTCGAAAAACAGTGAGAGATTGGGCTGATGCTCTTAAACACGATGTCAGCTGCAGTCTCTATACACGATTCGGAACACCTTTTGCCATTTCCAATTCTGCCGGCCACGGCACGCTGCCCGCGCGCAATTACCACTCCGGACGGCCGGATAATTTTGTTGAAGTAAGCGGCAACAACATTCAGAAAATTCTTTTTGAGCGCGGCGGCAAAATGCACGGCTGCATGCCCGGCTGCGTGGTGCAATGCTCAATTATCTATCCGGATAAAGACGGGAAACGTATCTGCGGCGCTTATGAATATGAAACCATCGCGCTTTTGGGAACGAACCTGGGAATTACCGATAACGACGCCATCGCCCGGCTGAAGTTCATGTGCGATGATTTAGGAGTGGATGCCATCGAAACCGGCAGCTCTTTGGGACTGGCTGCCGAAGCGGGAAAAATGGACTGGGGCGATACTAAGGCTGCCGCGAAACTTCTGGAAGAGATTGAAAAAGAAACACCGCTTGGTTTCGCGCTAGGCAATGGCGCGGTGACCACGGCCAGATTTCTCAACATTAGCCGCGTGCCCGCGTTTAAGGGGCAGGCCCTTCCCGCGCATGATCCCCGCGCGGTAAAAGGAACGGGCATGACTTATTTTACCAGCCCCATGGGAGCGGATCATACCGCTGGACTCACTTACCGGATACCGAAAAACAGGGAGCAGCAAACAGAAAATTCGCTGCGCGCGCAGATTCAGTCCGCCACCTGCGACGCTTTCGGCTATTGCCTTAACTCCGTTCCCGGCGGCGCCTCCGTGTATCCTTTTTTTGCAGCGCTGATGAACGCGCGTTACGGCCTTAATATGACTGCGGAAGAAGTCATGGAAATAGGCAAAGACACTTTGCGTGACCAAATTGCCTTCAATAAAAAAGCGCAGTTCAGCCAAATCGATACGGATATACCTTCGTTTTTTAAAGACGAATCGATTGCCCCCACGAGAGCTGTTTTCGATGTCGATGATAAAGAAGTAAAAAATCTCTGGAACGCGCTTGATGCTTTTAAACAAAAAGAGAAAATTTGGGAAGTGCGCATCCCGCCTCTGCCTGATGTCATGCTCGGCGCAGGTGTAGCGGGCACAATGGGCGCAAGAATCAGGAAGCTCAAAGTTAAGAAAATATTTTTAGTAACCGATCCCTTCATGTATAAAAGTGGCCGGGCGGAAGAAATCAAAATGATATTAACCCAAAGCGGCATAGAAGCGCATATATTTCCTGAGGTGGAACCGGATCCGCCGCTGGAATTGATCGAAAAAGCGGGCGAATTATACAGGAAAAGCGGCTGTGACGCGATTTTAGGCCTGGGCGGCGGCAGTTCCCTCGATACGGCAAAAACGCTCGGTCTGCGCGTAACTCATGACGGCGATTTACGCCAGTATGAAGGAATCCTTGGCGGCAGCGCGAAAATCAAACCGATTTTCCCGCCGATTATCGCCATACCAACCACTTCCGGCACCGGCAGTGAAGTCAACCCCTGCGCGGTTTTAACCGACAAACAGCGCGATTTGAAATTCATCCTAATGAGCAATAATTTTATTCCAAAGCTGGCAGTGGTTGATCCGTTACTTTGTAAAACCATGCCGCGGACATTGACTATCGAATCCGGCATTGACGCTCTGGCACACTGCGTTGAAGGCTACGTATCGCTGGCTACTCCCTATCATCCCTATTTTGAATCCATGGCACTTTATGGAGTAAAATTAATCGGCAGAAGTTTGATTCCCGCTTATAAAGACGGCAATAACATTCCCGCGCGCACGGATATGTGCATGGCGGCGATCTGCGGCGGCCTTGCTTTCTTAAAAGGCCTGGGCATCGGCCATGCCATCACGCACACGCTGGGCACGCATTATCATATGCCGCATGGCCGCGCGGCAATCTTCGGGCTTTTGTGTTTTGTGAAAGCTAACAAAGAGACCTGCAGGGAACAATTCGTCGATATGGCATATCTGATCAACCGTGCAAGCGATCTCGAGGAGAGCCTGCTTTATCTTTATCGGGAGCTGAATATTCCGATAAGCCTCAAGGCGCACGGTATTGCCCAAGAGGATTTAAAACGAATCGCTTTTTATGCGACGCGCGACGCGGTTAATATGGCTACAGACCCCACGACGCCCAGCCAGAAAAAAATTGTGGAGCTGCTTTCGCAAATTTATGAATAAATATTTTCCCAGGAGTGTAAAATGGAATTTAAATACGATTTAAGAGATTTAAAATTCATTCTTAAGGAGTGGTTGCCCGCGGAAGAAGTTTTTGCCTGCGAAAGATTCAAGGGCAACTTCAGTCTTGACGATGTCGACATGCTATTAAACGAAGGTTATAAAGTTGCCAGGGAAGTGCTCAACCCCATCAACGCTCCTGGTGATAAAATCGGCGTAAAGCTGGTAAACGGCCAGCCGGTGCCTGTTCCCGGTTTTAAGGAGGCGTATCAGTTCCTGCAGCAAAACGGATGGGGCTCATCAAGCGAATGCATCAAAGTGGAAACGGGTATGCCGCTGATTTTATATAAAGCAATATTTGAGATGAACACCGCCGCCTGCCCCGCCCTTACTTCCTGCATTAAACTAACCAGCGGCGCGGCCAATCTTATTTTGCGCTTCGGCACGCAAAAAGATAACGACATGTTTGTTCCCAAAATGCTTGCCGGCGATTGGCAGGGCACAATGTGCCTCACCGAACCAAATTTCGGCTCCGATACCGGTGATATTATCACGCGGGCGTATCCGACAGATGATCCGCGCATCTGGAAAATCAAGGGCACCAAAATGTTTATCACCGCGGGCGACCAGGGCACGGGTGAAAACACTATTCATCTGGTTCTGGCCCGTCCGGAAAAAGGTGCAACTGGATCTCCCGGCATCGGTTTATATATCGTACCAAAATATTGGGTTAAGGAAGACGGCTCGATGGGCGAACCAAATGACGTAACCACCGTCAGTCTGGAACACAAAATGGGTCTACACGCGCAGGCGACGGCACTTCTTAATTTCGGAGATGAAGACAATTGCCACGGAATTATGCTCGGCCCGCCACCGGATGAAAAAGGTTATTCCAAAGGACTGGCGATGATGTTTCATATGATGAATGAATCACGCATCGGCACCGGCCATAATTCCAATTCTCAGGCCGCAGCCGCCTGCTATTTCGCCATGCAATATGCCACCGAACGCATTCAGGGGCGTCCTTTCGGCGTCAAAAATGCCGAGCGCGTACCGATTATCAAACACGAAGATATCCGCCGGATGATTCTAAATATGAAAGCCACGGTGGAAGGCATTCGCGCGATGATCTTCAAGGGGTTTTATTTTCTCGATATCGAAGGAAACTCCAGCGATAAAGAAAAAGCACGAAAATACGGTGAGTTTGCCGAAATTCTTACACCGTTAGTTAAAGGCTATGGCAGTGAAGCCAGCCTGGGAGTAATCGCGCAGGCTATTCAGGTTTTAGGCGGCGTGGGTTATACTTCCGAATATCCTGTGGAACAATACCTGCGTGATTCGAAAATACTGACCATCTGGGAAGGAACATCATTCATTCACGCCAATGATTTGATCGGACGCAAAATGCGCATGAAAGACGGCGTTCCATTTACCAATTGGATGGCTTCGATCAAAGAATTTATCGATGCTAATATTCAAACAAAAGGTTTTGAGAAAGAGATGAAAAATCTGACCAAGGGCTTTGAAGCATTAAGTGAAGTTAAAAATACTTTTGATTCGTGGTATGCCAATATGGATACCAAACGCCAGTTGATACCGCTATATGCCCTGTGCGCCCTGTTTGTCTGCGCGCAGGTTTATGTTTCTTATTGCCTGATGGAACAGGCGCTGATTGCCACCAAAAAATTACAAGAGGCAAAAAAAGGAACGAGCGACGCGATTTACTACGAAGGCAAAATCGCCTCCGCCCGCTACTATTTAAACAACATTCTGCCGCAGGCTTTTCTGAACACGGAATTGATTAAAAGCGAAGAAGACGTTGTGCTCACCTGCCCGGAAGAATCGCTTTTAATTACTTAATTTAAGGAGGGTTTTCATGAGCTATACTACAATTATCGTCGAAAAAAAGGCCGATGAAAAACTAGGCATCATCACTCTAAACCGCCCCGATGTACGCAATGCCATTAATCAGGCCGTGCGTTCGGAATTGCTTCAGGCTATAATGGATATGGATGCGGATTCCAACGTGCGCGCGATTATTCTCACCGGCGGCCCGAAAGTATTTGCCGCGGGCGCGGATATCGCCGCGATGGTCAACAACACCGCAATGGAAATGTTTTCCAATTCCGAACTTTGGGATTTAACCTTGCGCATGGAGGAATCACGAAAACCGTTTATCGCGGCGATCGCCGGATTTTGTCTGGGCGGCGGATGCGAACTGGCGATGGCTTGCGACATCCGCGTGGCCGCCCAAAGCGCGCAGTTCGGACAGCCGGAAATAAACATCGGGATTATGCCCGGCGCGGGCGGCACGGTGCGTTTATCCAAACTGGTAGGTTTGGGCAAAGCCAAGGAGCTGGTGCTCACCGGCAAAATGATTTCCGCCGAGGAAGCGCTTTCCATCAGCCTGGTAAACAAAGTTGTGCCGGATGACAAACTCATGGAAGAAGCTTTTGCTATGGCGAAAATGATAACGCGCCACAGCCCGGTAGCCGTAGGGCTCGCTAAATTTTCCGTGCAAAACGCGCAGGATGTTGATAATTACACCGGCAAAATAATTGAAAGAGCCGCCTTTTCTCTGGCTTTTGCCAGCGAAGATCAGACCGAAGGCATGAAAGCCTTCCTGGAAAAGAGAAAACCAAGCTACAAGGGTAAATAAAGCTTAAAACCACATATTTTTAGGGGGAATCAAATGTTTATCTGGCTTTTTCACCGCCTCAGCGGCCTGACGCTGATTTTCTTAATCGGCATTAAAATCCTTACCGGTTTTTACCTGTTGCCGGCGGATAACCGCCCCGACTGGGCGTTATCGTTGCATCGGCATCCGGTTATTGACGTGCTGATTATCGTGCTCTTTACTTTTCACAGCATATACGGAATCAGGACAGTGATTATCGATCTGGGCCTGAGAAAAGAAAAAATGCTTTTTTGGGTATCCAATGTGGTCGCGGCATTAGTCGCGGTTGGTTTAATTTGCTGGTATGTAAGGTTTTTATAGATGATGCTTACACATGATATTCTCATAATTGGCGGTGGATTAACCGGTTTACGGGCGGCAGTAGGCCTTTGCGACAAATTCGATGTCGGTCTGATTTCCAAAGTTTATCCTGTGCGTTCTCATTCCATCGCCGCGCAGGGGGGAATTAACGCGTCTTTGGCGAATAATCCTGCTGGGCGCGACGATACTTGGGAAAAGCACACTTTTGATACTGTTAAGGGAAGTGATTATCTGGGGGACCAGGATGCAATTGAAATTATGTGTAAGGAAGCGCCAAATATTGTTTACGAGATGGAACACTGGGGTTGTCCTTTCAGCAGGTTTCCCGACGGCACTATCGCTCAGCGGCCTTTCGGCGGCGGCGGTTTCCCGCGCACATGTTTTTCCGCCGACATTACTGGTCATTCTCTTTTAAACACCCTTTACGAACGCGCCGTTTACAAAAAGGTAAAAATTTATCCCGAATGGTTTGTCACCGCCCTTTGCGTGGAAGACGGCCAGTGCCACGGAGTTATTGTTCTGGATATTAAATCAGGTGAACTTTTTCCGGTGCGCGCTAAGGTTACTGTTTTCGGCACCGGCGGTTACGGCAGAGTTTATCGCAATTCAACCAACGCTTTGATTAATACCGGCAGCGGCATCGGCATGGCTTATAAAGCCGGTGTTCCTCTCAAGGATATGGAGTTTGTTCAGTTTCACCCTACCACGCTTATCGGCACTAATATTCTAATGACGGAAGGATGTCGTGGCGAAGGAGGTTATCTTCTGAACAACAAAGGCGAAAGATTTATGGAAGAATACGCCCCCACGGCCATGGAACTTGCCCCGCGGGACATTGTTTCGCGCTGTATCATGACGGAAATCGAAGAAGGTCGCGGTTTTGAACATCCTCTGGGAACTTACATTCAGCTGGATCTGCGGCACTTGGGTGAAAAGAAGATTATCGAGCGTCTACCCGGCATTCGCAGTATCTGCATCGATTTTATCGGCATTGACCCGGTGAAAAAGCCGATTCCCATCATGCCCTCACAACATTATTCCATGGGCGGCATAGACGTTAACGAAAAAAGCGCATCCGAAGTTAAAGGGTTTTATGCTGGAGGCGAATGCGCTTGCGTCAGCGTTCACGGCGCTAACCGCTTGGGCGGCAATTCCTTGCTTGATACGATTGTTTTCGGCAAGCTTTCGGCCAAGGCGATTACTGAAGAACTTTCTGGGAGCGATATGAAACCGCAAGAAAAACCACTGATCAACTTACAAAAAGTAGTAGAAAACAAAATCAAGCGGCTATCTCAGCCGGGTGGTGAACGTTCCTACAAACTTGTTGCCGACCTTGGTGCTGTAATGAGCGAAAAAGTAGGAATATTCAGGATAAAAGGTGAACTTGCTGAAGCTTTGGATGAAGTCATAAAAATCAAAAAAAGATACAAAAAAGTGACCATTTCCTGCACGGACAGACATATGAATTACGAGCTGCTCAACGCGTTGGAATTAGAATATATGCTGGAAGTGGCGCATACGATTGTCTTGGGCGCGCTTTTGCGTGAAGAAAGCCGCGGCGCCCATTTCCGACGTGATTTTACCGCCCGCAACGACAAGGAATGGCTTAAACATACTGTTGCGAGAATGGATGAAAAAGGCGATCCACTCATTTCTTATAAAGAAGTCAAAATTACCAGCTATCAACCGATGGAGAGAAAATATTGATTAAGAGCGATTTTTATACCTTCAAAATTCTGCGTTATGACGCGAAAGAGCCGGCAAAAGAGCCTTGTTTCGCGTCATATAAAATCAAGGTCATCCCCGGCCTGACTGTTCTAGGCATGCTTTTGCGTATAAGGGATGAGATTGACGGCACTTTATCATTCCGTTCATCATGTCGTTCGGCCATTTGCGGTTCCTGCGCTATGGTTATCAACGGCAAGATAGACCTCGCCTGCCGTACGCAAGTGGCTATTTTTAACACCGACACGATAGTTCTGGAACCTCTTCCTAACTTTGAAGTAATCAAAGATCTGGTTGTGGATATGACACCCTTCTGGGAAATCTACGAAAAGATACAGCCTTATCTTATCCGCAAAATCGAAGATTCGGGAAAAGAGATTCTTCAGAGCGAAAAAGACAGAAAAAAGATCGACCAATTCGTCAACTGTATCCTTTGCGCCTGCTGTTACGGCGCTTGTCCGGTTTTAAACAGAGACGGCAATTACGCCGGGCCCGCAGCTATGGCCAAACTGCAGAGATTTTCACTTGATTCCCGCGATGAACGCTCAGCTGACGCGTTAGAACTGTTCAATAACGAAATAGGCGTCTGGGGCTGTGATACAATTTTCCGCTGTATAGATGCTTGCCCTAAAGATGTGCGCCCAACCGACGGCATTGTCGGTTTAAGAAAAACACTGCTCAAAAACAAGGCAAAAAGATTACTAGGGGTGAGGAATAAATGAAACTAAAATACTCCCTTATTACGCGCCGGCAGTTTTTAAACACCCTTTTCGGAGGTTCGCTTTTGGCGTTTTTCTCCGGTACGCTTTTTTCATTTTTTAAGTTTGCCTTTCCCACGCTGGGCAAGGAGCCGGATTTTGTCGTGCTCGATAAAAATGAGTTTATAAATATTCCTGTCAATTCCACAAAATCCTTCGCTTGGGGTGGCGTGCCGGGGATCTTTTTAAAAAGAGAAGGCGGAACTATGGCCGCTTTTAAAGGTGTCTGCACGCACATGGAATGCAATGTGGCTTATCGTCCGGAAGATAAAAAGTTTTACTGCGCCTGCCATCAGGGCTGGTTTAATGATCAGGGTGTAAACATTGAAGGCCCTCCTCCCAAACCTTTGGAATATTTTGAGATAATGGAAACAAACGAAAAATTAATTATCGCCAAGAAGGGAGCTAAAGTTGATCTGGCCAAAGTTTAGAAACTGGTTTGAAGAACGCTATGATATTGCGGAACTGAAAAAACTTGCCAAAAGCAAACTTGTGCCGCGACATCGCTATGATTTTTTGTATTACACCGGCGGCATCACGCTTTTTCTTTTTATTTTGCAATTCATCACCGGCATGGTGTTGGCTTTTTATTATATTCCGCATGTTGATTACGCTTATGAAAGCATTATCGAAATTGTCACAAAAATCAATCTGGGCTGGTTTTTCCGCTCTTTTCACCATTGGGGAGCGCAGCTTTGCATTGTTTTTGTTTTCATACATCTGTTCGGTACGCTATTGGTTAAGGCCTACCGCAAACCGAGAGAAATTATCTGGGTAACCGGTTTTTTCCTTTTGGTTATTTCTATTTTCTTTGGCCTTAGCGGCTATCTGATGCTTTGGGACGAGCGAGCCTTTGCCGCTGTGCGTGTGGCGACCGGCGGCGCTGGCAATCTGCCTGTTGTTGGCAGTTTTATTAAAATTTTCTTGCGCGGCGGCACGGATGTAACGGGAGAAACACTGATTCGTTTCTACGCTTTCCATGTGGCGATTCTGCCGGTTTTGTCTCTTCTGCTGATCGGTGTGCATGTGCTTTTGGTGCAATACCACGGCATGAGCGTGCCCGTCTTCGTGGAAAATAAGCAAAAGGCGGGCGAGCCATTCTTTCCCAATGTTTTTTACAAAGACATGATGATCTGGCTCATGGTTTTAGGTGTTGTCGCCACCTTGGCCGTATTTCTGCCGCCGGAAATCGGCAATAAGGCAAATTCGTTGGCGCCGCCGCCGGAAGGAATCAAGCCGGAATGGTATTTTCTTTTCATGATGGAGACTCTCGAACTTTTCCCCGGCACGATTTACTGCTTTAACGGCGAAACAATCGCTATTATCTGTGTCACCATCGGTATTATCTTTTTCTTTTTGATTCCGTTTCTGGACAGAAAGTCCAACCGCGGCGAGAAAAACCCTTTATTTACGATTATCGCCCTTATTTACTTGATATATTTTGTAGCCATGACCATCATAGGTTTTTCAACTTAGGAGCGTTTATGAATAACAAAAGACCATTTGTCATCGCGAAACGTATATCATTGCGAGTTTACTTATTAATCGTTGCCATTCTTCTCCCTTCCTTTGTTTTTGCCGAAGAAAAAATACCCGTTTTCCCGACATCGCCGATTGAGGTCTACACAGTTTACGCGACGCTGGCTCTCCTATGGCTAGGCATAATCGGTCTGATTGTGATTATAAAAATGAAACTTAATGAGATTGAACGAATTCAGAAGTTGGGGATTGATAAAGAAGATTCCCAGGCGCCCATCTTAGAATAACAAAAAGCTCAGCCGGAAAGCGAGGCAGCGGTTGATTTTAACGCTTGTTACGCGTTTTCTGTTTAAAAATTTTCTTTCTAATGCTCTAAACCATAATTCTGCGGCATAAAATCACCTTTTGTCCTCTGTAAAACACAAAGAAGTGCGGAGAAATATTTTCATCCTTTTAGTTTTGTTTTAAAAACTCTTGCTTTTGGAAGATATATTTAAAGATGCGCGGTTTTACGCATACTCTTTTAATGCCCCGAGCACCTTTTTAATTCTGATAAAAAGATATTCACTGTAATCTTTCAGGGGTTTAACTATATCCACAGCGCCGGAAGCAATAGATAAGACCGATGTCAGCGAATAATCAGTCGCGGTTTCAAGTTGTATCTGCCTTTGATTAAAATAGGCGGCGCCGCACAAAGCACTCAAAACAAATTGGGCAACATCGTCCATGTCCGGACGGTGTTTATCCATATGAAAATAGTAAAGGTGAACTTCAAGACAATCTTTTTCTATAGGCTTGGGGAAAATTCGTTTAGCGGTCAGATAAATATTGCTTTTATATTCTTCAGCTTTTGGTGACCAAAGTTTTCCCGGTATAACGATTCCATAGTCGGCTGAATCATGAAATTGCCTTTTTTTGCTTTCTGTGATGATTTCGGTATTTGTTACTTTACCGCGGGGAATTATTAAAATGGATGCTTCAGACTCAACGTAATGGTTCCAGGAATCTTTCAGGGAAGAGGTATCGGCTCTCCCGGGAGCATTGTTAAGCAGGACAACAGCTCTCTCATTGTCTATAAAAAGAAAACCGGTTGATTTTAAACTATCGCTGTGACTCACAGCGCAAAATTGTAAGAAATCAGTCATTAAACGCCTTTTTGCTGATTATAATAATTTGAATTTATTGTTACTTTCAGAAGAAATGGCTTTGACGCTTTTTCAGGATTAATTAAAACCCCCTCCCCCATTAACCATTTTAAGGTTCTTTCAGAATAAGCACCCGTCTGCACGTTATCGGAACTTCGACCTCGGAAATAATTCTAAGTATTTTGTTTATATCAAAAACGAGCGATTTTAAAGGATTTTCACTTTGCGTGCCGCAGTTTATAGAGCATCCTGCGACATTTATGTTTTTTGAGCATTCCCGCGAAATAAGAAGATATTCTCTCCAACATAGTTTATCAAATCAACCCCCTTAATTAATTCCCTTTGGTTAATTATGCAAATCTTCATAAATTTTGTATAGTAAAGGGAAAGCTTTTATATTAAATTTCATATTCACTCTCCCCTTTTCCCAAAATTATATGTCTTTCAGCAGTTTATTGTCCGGCAAATCATCAATTGTTCTCTCAAACGCTTCTAAAGAAGAGGATAGTGCTTCAAATTCAGGGGCATTAGCAAAGGGCATGGAATTGATGCCTCTTTTTTCTAAGGCATCGATAATATAACTTATTGTCAACGTGTTGACATCAATGGCCGGTTGATAGCCGCGTTCTGTATTACCCTCGATTTCCGCTGTAGAAATAATATTGCTTTTAACCAAATCGAAAAGAATTTCATTGACAAAGCGAATGGGGATTTCCAATTGACTCGATATCTGCGCGGCGGTGAAAGGTTTTCCCCTGTTGATGAAATTTTTAATTAAGGAATGCGCAACCTGCAGAGAAAACAGTGTCTTTAAACGATGACTGGCCTTCAATACGTCGTCTTCAAATTCGTAAGTATCGACGTTCTGATAGGCAAAAGAAAATTCAGCGCCATATAAAACAATTAGCCAGCTCAGTTGCAGCCAGACAAGAAAAAGCGGCAAAGCGGCGAAACTTCCGTAAATGGCATTGTATTTTACTACGCCAACCTGAAAAGTAATGTACGCCCATTGCACAATTTGGAATATAGTGCCGGCAACGATTCCGGCGAGCAGTCCGGCAGAAAAATGCACTTTTGTATTCGGCATAAAAATGTAAAGAAAAGTAAATAGTCCCCACATAAGCGTATACGGAAGCAATTCAAGCAAAAAGAAAATAAAGGGGCCGAAAGCGCCTAAAGCAGTAAAATTTTTCATAATAAGTGTCACCTGCGTGGCAACAAACACGGTAACGCCTCCGGAAAGGATTAAAATGATGGGACACACCAACATCAGCGAGAGATAATCACCAAATTTCCGGCTAATTGTCCGGCCTTCCTTTATCCCCCATATATCGTTGAAAGAGCTTTCAATTTGTCCCAACACCTTGATTACTGCCCAAATAAGAATAATGAGACCAGCTCCCGCTATTAACCCGCCCTGGGTATTGGCCAGAAGTGAATGGGAAAACTGAATGATGTTATTCATAATTTCTTCATGACCGGATAATTTTTCACGTAGTTGCGCCTCCAGTAATTTTTCAAAGCCGAAGCCCTTGGCGATGCCAAAAGCCATGGCTACAACAGGTACTATTGAAATTAATGAAAAAAATGTAAGCGCGGAAGCACGCAACTGGCATTTATCTTCGTCGAAACCACGAATGGATAGAATGACCACTCTTAATAGATTGAGGGAAAAAGACTTTCCCGGCGGGAGATTGGTACGACGAATTCTCCAAATATCATTTTTGATAAATTCAGATGCTTGTCGAATCCTTGCGCTGATAGATTTCATACCCCCCCTATGGATTATCCTTGTAGCCGGGTCATTAGCTAATTTTTTTGTTATAATAGCATACTTTTGAGTTTAATAACATTTCGATTAACTTAAAATGACATTTGTATTTATTATGATATCTTGTTATTTTAATTCCTTTTTTCCCATTATTTTAAATTCAGCCGTTGAATAAATCTTTATGTTTTATATTTTTCATAAAAAAACTTTGACTTCATAATATTCTTGTCCTATGTTCATGAATATTAAGCGCAATCATAAAAAATAAGTTTCACTTTTAAGGAGAGAAAAATGCTCAGAACAAAAATGACTGAACTGTTCGGGATTCAGCACCCCATAATGCTGGCTGGCATGAACTGGATCACCGAACCCAAACTGGTCTCAGCTGTTTGTAACGCCGGTGGTTTGGGAATACTGGCCATTGCCAGATGCAACCCCAAAGAAACAAGAGAAAACATTAAGCAAGTGCGTGATATGACGGATAAACCGTTTGGTATCAACCAGATTCTCATCGGCCCCGGGGCTAAAGAAAACATTGCCGTGGCCATAGAAGAAAAGGTGCCAATTATCAATTATTCATTGGGGAAACCGTGGTTTGTCAATGATGTCCACGCATATGGCGGTAAAGTCATGGGAACAATCGCCATCGCCAAACACGCAACCAAGGCTGTGCAACTGGGGTGTGATGCGCTGGTAGTAACAGGACACGAAGCGGCGGCGCATGGCGCAGCAGCCACCTCTATGGTATTGATACCCATTGTTGCCAGTATGGTAAAGGTTCCCTTAATTGCGGCGGGAGGATTTTATGATGGACGCGGACTTGCCGCTGCTCTGGCGCTAGGCGCCGACGGTATTTCTATGGGCAGCAGGTTTATGCTTGTAAAGGAAAGCATGGTTCATGAAAACTTTAAAAAGCTTTGCTTGGAAGCTACAGAACAGGATACATTATACAGCAATGTTTTTGATGGTATGGACGGGCGCGTCCTGAAAACAAAAGAAGCTGAAGCGATGATGAAAAAAGGCTTTCCCCTTATTGAAGCTTTTAAAGGAGCCCTACTCGTCAAGAAACTGATGAACCTTTCCTTCGCAAAATTCTTGGGGGTCAGCATTGAAATGTTACGCGCTGAAGAAGGGCATCCGTTATGGGTTTTGGCCCGCCAGGCTGTGGGAAACATGAAACATTTAAAAGCGCTAAATGAAGGCGATGTGCAAGGCGGTATCCTTTTTGCCGGGCAATGCTGCGGCGGAATTGCGGACATTCCTTCGACAAAAGAACTTATTGACCGCGTAATCACTGAAGCTGAAGCTACGCTTGCCAAGTTAAGCACGTACAATGCATAATGATAAGAGTGCGAGATAATTATCTCGCACTCTTCAATTTAATATCTGCTCTTACTTTTTCATTTTAATGCCTATTTCGTAAATGATTTTTCTGGACAAACCTGTCTGTCTAACAACCTCTGAAACAGCGTCGCGCAAGGACACCCCGTTATTTTTAAGGAGCTCGATTATTTTTTCTTTAATTTCCTTTTCTGATAGGGGAGCAGATCTTTTTCCTTCGGGTTTGATAATTACCGTTATCTCACCTTTTATTTTTACTCCGATCTTAGCCTCAATGAATTCGGATATCTTGCCTCTTCTGATTTCTTCATATATTTTGGTTATTTCTCGAGCTAAAACTATCTCCCTGTTTCCCAAAATTTCAAGCATATCTTTCAGGGACGCCAAAAATCTTTTTGCTGATTCATAAAGCACTATTGTCCGTTCCTCATTTTTCAGCTCCTCAAAACATTTTTTTCTTTTATTTGCCTGTGCGGGCATAAATCCACAAAAAATAAAACTGTCGGCAGGAAATCCCGAGACGCTCAAGGCCGCGACGACTGCGGAGGGGCCGGGAATCGGGATAACCGCAATATTTTCATCGTGCGCTCTTGAGATCAAAAAACACCCCGGATCGGAAACACAAGGGGTGCCTGCGTCTGTGACATAAGCGACATTTTTCCCCTTTCTGATTTGATCAATAATGAGTGCGCTTTTTTCTTTTTCGTTGTGCTCATGCAGACTAATAAGAGGCGTCGAGATATCACAAGCGTTGAGCAGTTTTCTTGTGCGGCGCGTGTCTTCCGCGGCAATAAGATCCGCATCCTTTAGTGTTCTGATTGCCCGTAATGATATGTCTTCCAGATTTCCGATAGGAGTGGCAACGACAAACAGACTTCCATCTTCGTGATCACCGCTCTGTGTCATTTTTTTCCTCAATGAATATATTTTTGTGGTTGACAAGTCAATTGCATTAAAGTTTAATAGCAAAACTTGCGGATAATTACCATAAAGAAGACTAAAATTATATGAGAAAAAGGATATTAGTAACCGGCGGCGCCGGTTTTTTAGGTTCGCATCTCTGTGAAAGATTGTTACGAGAAAAAAATCATGTTGTCTGCGTGGATAATTTCCTGACCGGCAACAAAAAAAACGTGGAACGTCTTCTGAAAGATCCGCATTTTGAATTAATCCGCCATGATATAGTAAAACCGTTATCCTTGGATGTTCACGAAATATACAACCTGGCCTGCCCTGCCTCGCCCGTTCATTATCAACAAAACCCGATTAAAACTATGAAGACAAGTATAATCGGTACGATTAACGTTTTGAATATAGCCAAAAGAACAAAAGCAAAAATTCTTCAAGCATCCACTTCGGAAATATACGGAGATCCAGAAGTTCATCCTCAAAAAGAAACATACTGGGGACGGGTGAATCCCGTTGGAGTACGCAGTTGCTATGACGAAGGAAAACGCGCCGCGGAATGCCTGATAATGGATTACCGCCGTCAAAAAAATATAATTTCCAAGATAGTGAGGATTTTCAACAGTTACGGGCCGCGCATGGCGATAAACGACGGACGTGTTATCAGCAATTTCATAATACAAGCCCTATGTGACAAAGAAATCACTGTCTACGGAGACGGCAAGCAGACCAGATCTTTTTGTTACGTTGACGACATGATTGACGGACTTATTCTAATGATGAACAGTGCTGATGATTTCTACGGGCCGGTAAATCTTGGAAACCCTCATGAGTTTACAATTCTGGAACTGGCACAAAAAATTATTAAAATGACTAAAAGCGATTCAAAAATTTCATTTCAGCCTCTGCCGCCAGACGATCCGGTTCGTCGCAAGCCGGATATAAAGCTTGCGCGTGAAAAACTAAACTGGTCTCCTAAGGTAGCACTTGAAGAAGGTCTAATAAAGACAATAAAATATTTTCGCAATGAATTAAAAATCTCTTAATTTTGCGGAGGCAGGGAAAACAAAATGAAATTCAAAAAGAGAATTTTATGTATCGGGGCCGGATATGTCGGTGGTCCTACAATGGCAATGATTGCCTGGAAATGTCCTGATTATCGCGTAACAGTGGTAGACGTCAATAGCCAACGAATCGATGCTTGGAATTCCAAAGAACTCCCTGTTTTCGAACCCGGATTGGATAGAATCATAAAAAAAACCCGCGGAAAAAATTTATTTTTTTCCAAAAACATTGAAAAAGGAATCGCTGAAAATGATATCATTTTTGTCAGCGTAAATACGCCGACCAAAACATTCGGAAGTGGCGCAGGTAAAGCTCCGGATTTGCAATACTGGGAAAAAACGGCGCGCCAAATTTTGGAAAATTCAACTTCGTCCAAAATAGTGATTGAAAAAAGCACCTTACCCGTAAAAACTGCTGCGGCGATGGAAAAAATTCTTACACCGACTAAAGGAAAAGCCAAATTTGAAGTTTTGTCCAATCCGGAATTTCTCGCTGAAGGAACGGCGATTAAAGATTTGGAAAATCCCGACCGGGTTCTTATCGGTTCTCACGAAACAAAAAGCGGCCGGAAAGCCTGCCAGGAGTTGGTCAACATTTACGCACGCTGGGTTCCAAGAAATAAAATAATCACTACAAACATCTGGAGCGCAGAACTTTCCAAACTTGTAGCTAATGCTTTTTTGGCACAGCGTGTTTCTTCAATTAATTCTATTTCTGCCCTCTGCGAAAAGACCGAAGCGGACATTTCAGAAGTGTCACGAGCAGTGGGAATGGATAGCCGTATCGGGAATAAGTTTCTTCAGGCAGGAATCGGCTTCGGTGGTTCTTGTTTCAAAAAAGACATCCTGCACCTCGCTTATCTCTGCAATTATTACGGTTTGCCAGAAATAGCCAACTATTGGGAAAGTGTCATCAAAATAAATGAATATCAGCAGGAAAGGTTTATCACCAATATTCTTTCCAGTATGTTTAATACTCTGGCGGGGAAAAAAATATGTATTTTAGGATTCGCTTTCAAATCAAATACGGGCGATACGCGTGAAAGCCCGGCTATCCACATCACCCGTAAACTGGTGGCAGAGCATGCCCATGTTACCATATCCGACCCCCAAGCTCTGAAAAACGCCGCACTCGATTTAGCTGATATACAAGAGAACATTAAATATGAGGAAGACCCTTACCGCGCCACCGCCGGATGTCACGCCATTGCCATTCTTACAGATTGGGATTTGTACAAGAAACTCGATTTCCGCAAAATATACAAATCAATGACCAAGCCGGCATTCCTTTTTGACGGGCGAAACATTGTTGACCACAAGAAGTGTTTTGAAATTGGCTTCAACGTTTATCCCATCGGCAAACCGGCAATTAGCCATTTCAAAATTAAAAAAAAGAGCACTATCAGTCTATAAAATCAAAAGCATTTTTTATTAGTTTAATATCCACACATTGTTTATCCAGGGTTACTGCTACAACATCAAAGCGCGCAGATTGCTCGGTAATTTTATTTTTTTGCATATACCACTGCGCAAGGTGAGATAACTTTCTTTGTTTTCTAAAATTCACCGATTGCTCAGGATAGCCTGATTTAATGGAATATCTTGTTTTTACTTCCACAAAAACTATTGTTTTCTTTTCTCTTGCTACAATATCTAACTCGCCTAAAGGACAACGAAAATTTATTTCTTTAATGTGGTAGCCGTTTTTTTTCAAATATTCTATGGCAATCTTTTCTCCTTTTTTACCGGTTAATATTTTTGATTTATTTTCCACTTTCATCTTAAAACATTTCGAATGAAGCTTGCTTTAGATTTATTTTTTTAAGAGAAAACGATTTACGGTGAATTTTGCAAATTCCATATTCTTCAATGGCTCTACGGTGCTCTGCAGTAGCATAGCCTTTATTTCTTACGAAGTTGTATTGAGGATATTTTCGGTGATATATTTCCATTATCCGGTCACGGGATACTTTCGCAATAATAGAAGCTGCCGCGATGGATACACTGAGCGTGTCACCTTTTACCAGTGCTTTTTGTGGTATTTCTAGAACCAACTGATGCAACCCGTCTATCAGTAAAAAATCAGGAGGCAATGAAAGATCATAAACCGCTTCGCGCATAGCTAAAAAAGTTGCCTGCAGAATATTTACCCGGTCAATTACATCAGCCTCCATCACGCCCATTCCCACGGCTAGTGCGTCATCTCTGATAACTTCATAGAGTTTTTCTCGTTGGTGCGCGGTAAGTTTTTTTGAATCATTTATGCGGGGATTGGTATAGTTGGGAGGGAAAATCACGGCGGCGGCAACAACGGGACCGGCCAGTGGGCCACGCCCTGCTTCGTCTATGCCAGCTATATATCTGTGTCCTTCCAGGCGGGCAATTTTTTCAAATGCGTCCATGAAAAAACAAAATAAATTAAAAATATCCGGTTGCTACAAACCCTTGCCAGCCGATAACCGAAACAACAAGCCGAATTTAATTACTATTTACGGTTCCCTTAATTCTTGCTTTTTTCCCTCTTAAATTTCTTAAATAATAAAGCCTTGATCGTCTTACTTTACCCTTACTGATAACTTCAATACGATCAATTACCGGTGAATGCAAAGGAAAGGTTCTTTCCACGCCTACGCCGTAGGATACTTTTCTGACCGTGAAACTAGACCGGCTGTCTCCTCGACGTTTGCGAATAACTACTCCTTCAAAAGCCTGAATTCTTTGCTTCTGGCCTTCAATAATTCTTACATAAACTTTTATCGTATCACCTGCTTTAAAACTGGGAAGATCCCCTCTCATTTGTTCTTTTTCAATCATTTCAACAAGGTTCATATCTTTGTCTCCTTCTGCCAAACATCATATATAAATATGAGTTAAATATTTCTTATTCTATCGAGTATGATTACCGCCGCCGAACGCACAGCAAGATGATTATAATTATCCACACCTCTTATCGGTTCTAAACAAAAATTTGCTTCTTTTATTATCTTCTGCGTTAGCCCTGAACCTGTACCAAAAATTAACAGATAAGGCAATTTGTTATTTTCCAGTTTTTCTTTAAGAGAGGAAAATGTCAAAAATCCTTCCGTCTGATGAGCAGTGGTAGCAATTGTTTTCGGCTCAATACCATTTTCTTCTTTAATTTCATCTATGACATCCTGCAGCGTTTTCTTCAATCTCACCAAGGAAAATGCTTCTTTTCTCAATTTATTAAAGTCAGCTCCATAGCCATCCTGCCAGTGCTTTATTATCTCTCCGGCAAGTTTTCTTTGCGCTTCAACGGGGTTAACGATATAGAAGGTTTTTACTCCGTATGTCCTCGCCGCTCTTGCTACATCATGAATGTCCGCATTGACAATAGCGGTGGTTATAATTTTGCCGTCTTTATTCATTACCGGGTAATGTAAAAGAGCCAAATAAAGCATAGGTTTGCCTTGCTATATTAAACAACGGATAAAATCAAGACATGATGTTGTCTTTTAACTTGATTTTTTTCAGTATTTCCTTATCTGTAGGTGATAACCGGGCTTTTCTCAGTAAATCCGGCCTTCTTCTATACGTTTTTCTTAAAGATTCCTCTCTGCGCCAATTTTCGATTTGTGCATGATTTCCAGAGAGTAAAACATCCGGAACTTTCCATCCTTTATAATCGGCGGGTCTTGTGTACTGGGGATATTCCAACAAACCATCGGAAAATGAATCTCCTTCTACAGACCGCATATTTCCCAAGACACCTGGAACAAATCTGGAAACTGCATCAATTAAAATCAATGCGGATAATTCTCCACCAGTAAGAATATAATCACCAATAGATATTTCCCTGTCAGCCAAATGTCTCCTAATCCTTTCATCCACCCCTTCATAACGTCCGCAAATAATGACTATTTGTCTCTTTGTGGCTAATTCAGCGGCAATCCTTTGATTAAAAAGTTCCCCTTGTGGGGTCATCAAAATCACTAATGGATTCATTTCCTTTTTTTTTACCGCCGCCAGTGCCTTATCTACTGGCCCGACCTTCATGATCATGCCACAACCGCTCCCGTAGGGAGCGTCGTCAGTCATTTTATGTTTATCCTCGGCCCAATCCCTTATATTGTGGATAAAAATTTCAATTAAATCCTTATCCTGTGCTTTCTTCAATAAACTATAATTGAGGGGTGATGAAAACATATCCGGGAAAATAGAAAGAACGTCAAATCTTATCAAGCTTCAAAGCCCTTTCAGCATTCTTACCTTAATGAAACCTTTTTTTATGTCAATTCCCCGGATTACTTGCGTTGTAGAGGGAAGAAGTATTTCTCGTTTTCCTCCTCTGCAAATATAGACATCATTGCTGCCTGTGGGGAAAATACTTTTAATCTGCCCCAAAAATTCTCCTTCTTCGGTAATCACATCAAGACCAATAATATCATCATAGTAATATTCGCCCTCCGGTAATTGCGGAAAGAACAACTTCGGCAAAAAAACTTTACTGCCTATCAATGGTATAGCCGTCTTGCGATCGGCTATACCATCCAATTCGATAAACAGAAATTTGCCAGATATATCTGTTTTTTTAATTTTATACTTGTTCTTTTTTCCTAGTAAATTTTCAATGTAAATATATTCCAACTCGGCAAGGACGCTGTTTTTTTGAACATAAGATACTACTTTTAAACATCCATGTAAACCACGGGTTTTTATAATCTTTCCCAAACAAAAGAAGCTCATCTCCCGCTATTCGATAATTTCCAGAACAGAACGTTTATTTAACTTTGCAGAAGCAGCACTTAAAATCGTTCTTATTGCTTTAGCGGTTCTTCCCTGTTTACCAATAACTTTACCTAAATCTTCTTTTGCCACACGTAATTCAATAACAGATGTTTGTTCGCCGATGACTTCTGTCACTTCAACTTTGTCCGGATTATCTACTAAAGATTGTGATATGTACTTGATTAACTCTTTCATCGTCATAACCTCCAGTGATTTTTGTTAATTCTTCGAGAGACATTTAATTAATGCTAACTTTTAAATTTAGGCAATGTTTCTTATTTAATTGATACCCGAATCCCCTTTGTTTTAAGGAGATTGGCCACTGTGTTGGTTGCCTTTGCTCCTTTAGAAAGCCAGTCCTTGACGCGGTCTTCTTTCACGGTAATTTCCACCGGTTTTTTCTTGGGATCGTAGTTGCCCAAAATTTCTAAAAATTTTCCGTCTCTGGGATAATCGGTATCTGCTGCAACAATACGGTAAAACGGTTTCCCCTTTGCCCCTTTACGAGTTAATCGAATTTTAACCGCCATTTTAGATTGAGTTAAACCTCCTTAAGTAATGATTTTAAATACTTTCTTTTTTTATCACAGATTTTTTTATTTTAAAAGGGGAAATTCCTCATTAAAGACTTTATTGAACCTTTTTGTGTAAATTTTGACATCATTTTTTTTATTTGGGAGTAATTATTCAGAACTCTGTTTACATCCTGAACGGAGGTACCGCTGCCTACAGCTATTCTTTTTCTCCTCCGCCCATCTATTATCTGATAATTTTGGCGTTCCCTTTTCGTCATTGAGTCGATTATTGCTGCAGTTTTTGCCAATTCCTTGTCATCCGGTTGAATGTTTTGCAAATTTTTCATTTTTTTCATTCCTGGAATCATACCGAGAACATCGTTTAACGTCCCCATTTTTTTTATTTGAATCAGTTGCTCACGAAAGTCTTCCAGGGTAAATTCGTTTTTCCTGATTTTCTTTTTAAGCTGTATAGCAGCCTTTTCATCATACGATGCCTGCGCTTTTTCCACTAAGGAAATGATATCCCCCATACCCAGAATGCGCGACGCTATTCTTTCGGGGTAAAAAACTTCCAATGCCTCTATCTTTTCCCCGGATCCAATAAATTTAATCGGTTTCCCGATAACTGCTTTTAGTGAAAGTGCAGCACCGCCGCGTGAGTCACCATCCATTTTTGTCATGATGACACCGTCAATACCTATCAATTCGTTAAATTTTGCGCCTACATTAACAGCATCCTGACCCGTCATAGCATCAGCCACATAAATGATTTCTGCCGGTCTTACATTATCTCTTATCCTGTGTAATTCTTCCATCATCGCGTCATCGATATGAAGCCTCCCAGCAGTGTCAACTATAACAACCTCGTATCCTTCCCTTTTGGCTTGTGCAACCGCTTCTAAACAGATATTCACGGGGTCTTTTTGAACACCATGGCCGAATACACCAGCATTGATTTTTTTACTTAATACAGCCAATTGTTCAACGGCTGCCGGGCGGTAGATATCCGCAGAAACAAGGTATATTTTTTTTTCTCGCGATAACAGATGCGCAAGTTTAACCGCTGTCGTTGTTTTTCCAGATCCCTGCAGACCAACCATCATTATCACTGCAGGCAAACGTGCGCCGAATTTAATATTCGTACTTACTCCTCCCAATAATTCAACCAGACGTTCATGAACGATTTTTACTACCTGTTGACCGGGGGTAATACTTTCTAACACATCTTTACCAACTGACCGGTTACGCACATCTTCGATAAAATTTTTAACCACCTTAAAATTTACATCCGCCTCTAGAAGCGTCAATCGTATTTCTTTGAGTGCGGCATTAACATCTTCTTCTTTTAAAATTCCTTTTCCCTTGAGCTTTTTAAAGATACTTTCCAGCTTTTCTGATAAACTCTCAAACATAATAAATTAACCACCCATATTTTACTGTTACTTTTCTTCGTAAATTTCCACTTCGTTAATGATGCAGTTTAAGCCTGTTTTGGCGAATATCCTTTCCGCGGCCGCCTGAGCCGCGGCTTTATTTTCAAAGCCCGAGACGATAACACGGTACAATGTTCCTTTATTTTTTACCTCTATAGGAATAATTTTGGGATTAAATCCTAATGCTGTAATTTCTTTATTCATCAAATACGCTTTCGTTTTTTCTTCAAAAGAAGCTGCATGAATAGTATATTTTTTTTTTATAACTTCTTCCGAGGAAACTGATTCCTCAATTATATTCGCAGAGCCTGCAATTTCATCTACAGCCTCTTTTTTCTCCTCTGTCTTTTCTGCAGCCACAATAAGAGGAGAAACTTCCACGGCTCGTTTTTTATCTACGTCCTGTTTTTGTTTTTTTGCTTCTTTTTTACCTGTCAACGTTTGATAAAATGTCAAATCAATATCTTCTTTTTCCTCTCCAGACATATTTTGCACAGGATTAATGTTTGCCGGTTTTGAAATTAAAGCAAATATTTTGGTGGGCAACGAAGATATTTTTTCCGGATAAGTATCGATATTTTTACCAATTTCCACACCTAAAATAAAAACGCTGCAAAGCAGTGCCGCCATCCCGACAATAATAACGATAATGCCTGTCCGACCCAACTTCAATTCAAAGTTTTTAATATTTTTCGCGGCCATCGATTCAATTTATCCGATTTTACGATTACATTTTCTCTGGTGCACCCACACCTAATATCTTCAAGGAATTTTCCAATATCACGCGGATTATTTTTATCAAAAATAATCTGGCTGATGTAAGACTTTTGTTTTCTGAAAGTACCTTATTTTTATTATAATAGCTGTGAAACACACCCGATAACTCATGAAGATAAAAGGTTATACGGTGAGGCTCGAGTGTACGTACCGATCCATCAATTATTTCTGGATACCGCACCATCATTTTGATCAAATTGATTTCTTCTGGTTCTTTGAGCAAGCCTGTATCTATTTCAGGATAAGTCGGTATGGTAATGTTTTTTTCCTGTGCCATTTTTATAATCGAACAAATACGTGCGTGAGCGTACTGGACATAATAAACAGGATTTTCATTTGATTGTTTCTTAACAAGATCCAGGTCAAAATCAAGATGACTGTCCGAGCGTCTCATCAAGAAATTGTAGCGTGCCGCATCTTTCCCCACCTCATCTAAAACTTCCCTTAAAGTCACAAATTCACCAGATCGTGTGGACATAACAACCGGTTCTCCGGCACGCAATAAATTCACTAACTGTACCAAAATTATTTTCAGACGCTCTTTTTCGTGACCAAGTGCCATAATGCCTGCCGTCATTCTTGGAACATATCCATGATGGTCTGCTCCCCAAACGTCCACAATGCAATTGAACCCCCTGGAAAATTTATTTTCATGATAGGCGATGTCAGCAGCGAAATATGTGGGTTCTCCATTTTTGCGCACAACTACTCGGTCTTTTTCATCTCCAAAAACGGTTGTTTTGAACCATAAGGTTCCCTCTTCCGAATAAATAAACCCGAGTTTTTTTAACTTTTCCAAAATCATTTTCACGCTGTTGCTTTCGTATAATGTGCTTTCGCGGAAAAACTCATCAAACGTAACTCCTAAATCCATAAGATCCTTCTTAATTCCATCGAGAATCACGTTTCTCGCAATGCTGGTGAAGTACGGCAGTATTTCCTCGTTTGGGCTAATCAAATATTTTTTACCTTCGCTTTTAAAAATTTGCACCGCAATATCTTTAATATATTCACCTTGATAACATGTTTCAGGAAACTCAACTTTTTCACCACATAATTCACGATAGCGCAATAATACTGATTTGCCGAGGTTATTCATTTGATTCCCGGCATCATTAATATAGTATTCTTTTACCACATCGTAGCCGGCTGCCTTCAGCAAATTTGTGATAACATCCCCGACCACCGCCCCGCGTGCGTGACCTATATGCAAAGGCCCTGTCGGGTTAGCGCTGACGAATTCCACCTGCACCCTTTTTCCCTCTCCTCTCCTAAGACATCCGTAATTCACATTTTCTTCTTCAATTTTTTTTAATTTTTTTTTCCAAACCTCTTCTTTTATAAAAAAATTAATAAAACCCGGGCCGGCAATTTGTATTTTTTCTACAATACTGTCATCATCCACAAAATTGGCTAAAATTGACTCGGCTATTTTCCTTGGATTTTTTTTGACAGACGCAGCAAGGATCATTGCCACATTCGTTGCATAATCACCATGCATATTATTTGCCGGAATCTCAACTTCCAGTCGGGACAAGTCGCCGCCGGAAAAGATACCTTTCTCCACGCAACAATTCACGGCTTTTCCGATCATGGTAATAATTTTTTGTTTCATCCGATTTACAATTCTTAATTTAAATTAATTTATTTTCATCTGATAAATAAATTTAATCGTTTTAAAATTGAATCCTTTTTTAACATAACGAAAACTCTGTCCAGAGGAGGACCTGAGGTTTTACCGGTCAGAGCTGCGCGAATAGGCATGAATAAATCCTTTCCGCCCTTTTTTGTTTTTTCTTTTACATATTTAATCGAAGAAGAATAAAGCCTTTCATTCTCATCGTCGTGATTTTTAATATACTCGGCGAAAAATCTTATTACCCTACGCGCATCATTCTCGCTAAGGATTTCCACAGCCTTACCGGTAATTTTATATTTATCATCAAAAAATATTTCTAGGTGTTCGGGTATATCGGAGAGTCTAACCAGTTCCGGTTTTATTAATTCTACAATGTCATTCATGTGTTTTTCATCAATTATCCCTGTGGAGAAACCGGCTTTTTTTAAGAAAGGCTGTAGCAGTTTTACCAGATCAGCCAATTTGGTATTTTTTATATAAACAGAATTAAGCCAAAATAGTTTTTCTTCATCAAAAATTGCTCCGCTCTTTGAGATTTTTTCCAAAGAAAAATATTCTACCATTTCTTCCAATGATAAAATCTCGCGTTTCTCCGGGTAGGAAATTCCCAGCAATCCCAGATAATTCGTTAAGGCTTCAGGCAAAATACCTTGTTTTCTGAATTCGCTTATGGAAACGGAACCATGACGTTTTCCGAGTTTGGCATGGTCTTTGCCAAAAATAAGAGAATGGTGGGCAAAGAAAGGCGGAGTAAATTCAAGAGCCTTATAGAGCATCAACTGCAAAGCAGTATTGGAGAGATGATCCTCTCCCCGAATAACATGAGTGATAGCCATGAGGTAATCATCGATCACTGCGGCAAAATTATAAGCAGGCGTTCCACTGGAACGCATGATGATGAAATCACCTATCGATTCACTATCAAATTTTATCTTTCCTTTAATTATGTCTTCAAATTCAATTAGTTGCGATTGTATCTTAAAGCGATATGAAGGCCTTCTACCTTCTTTTTCTCTCTTATCTCTTTCCGCCTTCGTTAAATTTCTGCATTTACCCATATAACGCGGCATGCGTTTGCTGAGAATCAAACTCTGCCGTTCTTCTTCCAATTCCTCTTCTGTGCAATAGCAGGGATAAACCAATTCCCTTCCCATCAAACTGTCCAAGTAACTTTTATAAATATCTAATCTCTCGCTTTGCTTATAGGGACCGTACGAACCACCTTTCTCTGGTCCTTCATCCCAGAACAAGCTGAGCCATTTCAAATCTTCGTATAAATTATTTTGGTACGAAACATCGCTTCTGGATTCATCCGTGTCCTCAATACGTAATATGAAATCACCGCAATAACGACGTGCAAATAACCAGTTAAAAAGAGCAGTTCGCGCATTGCCCACATGTAATTCACCTGTAGGAGACGGAGCAAATCTCACTCTTGGTTTTTTATTTTTCATTTTCTATCACCGTAGCAATCGCCAACGCAACTATTCCTTCTTCCTTGCCTATAAAACTCATCCCCTCATTTGTTTTCGCTTTGATACTCACGTATTTTACGGGAATATCTAAGGCACGGGCGATGTTGGAAACCATGTGGGGACTGTATAGGGCAATTTTTGGTCTTTCCAAAATAACTGTAGCATCTATACTACTAATAATAAATTTAGCATTAAGAAGTTTTCTTTTTACTTTTTCCAGCAATTTAACGCTGGAAATGTTTTTATATTTGGCATCCGTATCAGGAAACTGCTTGCCAATATCAGGTAATCCACACGCTCCCAATAGCGCATCGCAGACAGCGTGGATAAGAACGTCAGCATCGGAATGTCCTTCCAATCCTTTTTCGCAAGGAATTTCTACACCACCTAAAATAAGTTTTCGCCCTACAATTAATCTATGACTGTCATAACCAATTCCTGCGCGATAATGCTGCCCGCTGATGGCATCGTCTTTTAGCAAAGCTTGCGCTATGAGCAAATCCTCGGGTGTCGTAATTTTAATATTTTCATAAGAACCCTCCAGCATTTTCACTTTTACCCCAATATGTTCAACTAATGATGCATCGTCCGTGCTATAATAATTATCAGCAAATGCCTTTTTATATGCTTTTTTCAATGTTTCATACTTAAACGCCTGCGGAGTTTGCACGAGCCATAAATTTTTTCTTGGTATCGTTGTTACGACTATATCTCCTTTTGTCGTTTCTTTTATTGTGTCTTTAGGTCTCACCCCCAATGAGGCGGCACCCGTTTTACTGGCCGCATAAACAACATCGGTAATCATTTTTTCTTTAACGAACGGACGAACCGCGTCATGAATCACGACAATATCGCATTTTTTATCAATAGCATCCAACCCGTTTCTAACTGAGTCCTGTCTCTCTTTCCCGCCGGCAATCAAATGTTTTATTTTTGTAAAACCGTAAGATGACTGTAGTGATTTTTGAATACAAGTTAGATCTTTTTGCGGCACAATTAAAATTATTTCATTAATTAGTCCTATACGTTGGAAAACATACAGCGTACGAATAAAAATCGGAACTTTATCGAGCAGAAGATATTGCTTTGGCATTTCTGATTTTATTCTTTTACCCGCTCCTGCGGCAAGGATGATGGCTGATACCTTCATTTTGCTTCCTCAAAAAAATCCCGACAATAGCTTGATTTATAACGCTATTGTCGGGATAATTGCAAATGATATTTATAATTCTGTTTCTAATTGGCCGCTTCGGCAGTATACTTCATCGCCTGCTGATTTTTTCTTTCCGATACTTCTTTTAACTCCGTGAAAATCATCCGGCCAGCTGTGGTTTGTAAAACACTTGTTACAACAACGTCTACATTAGTGTTTACCAGTTTTTGCGCTGCATCGACAATTATCATAGTGCCGTCGTCAAGATAACCAACACCCTGCCCCGCCTCTTTACCTTCCCGGATGATTTTTACATTCATATGTTCGCCAGGCAAAACAACAGGCTTCATAGCGTTGGCCAACTCATTTATATTCAAGACCCTTACACCTTGTAGCTCTGCTACTTTATTTAAATTATAATCATTTGTCAAAAGCTTGGCATTCAGCTTCTTGGCTAGGGCAACAAGCTTCCCGTCAACGCCTTTTATTTTTGGAAAATCATGCTCAACTATTTCTATGTTTATGTTGTTGCTTTTCTGCATGTGATTCAGAATGTCCAGGCCCCGTCTGCCACGGGAACGCTTCATTGAGTCAGACGAATCGGCGACAAATTGAAGTTCATTCAATACAAAACGCGGAACAATCAGAGTTCCTTCAATAAATCCGCTGTCACAAATATCGGCTATTCTGCCATCTATAATAACACTGGTATCAAGAATTCGGTATTCAGGAGAGTTCTTCGAATTGCCTGGATGATAATTTAATTCTTCTACTTTTTTAGAACCCAAAACAAGCCCAAAGTACCCCAATATTCCTGTTAACAAGAGATATATCCAAAAAATTACTTGAGGATTTTCACTGATTTGGCTGACAAGACTTAAACCAAAGCCCAGAATCAACGCGATCAATAATCCGATGACCATCCCGACCACGCCACCGGCAATTATTTTCAATGATAATTTGCGGATATTCTGTTCTGCTTTTATAACTAATAAAGCAATTAATAAACCGATAATAAAGCCGCCGATTGTTTCAAAAATTAAATACAATGAATCTGGCGCTGACGAATAAAAAGCTATGGCCGCCCCGCTTATCGCACACGCAAGGATCAAAATAATTCTAATAATCAACTCATTCACCTCCCTCTTTAAAAAGCATAATATTCACTTCAATCATCCTTGTAAACGTCATAGTTGTATCTAACTAAATGGAGGTCTGTTAATTCAAAAGAAATCAAACAATAAATTATAAGGAAAGGCTATCTGATGTTTTTATTGTCAAAGAGCTTTAATGATGATGAATATCTTCTACTGAACTGTAAATATCATCTGCAGATCTTTTTCCACCTTAGATTCTTGAGAGTTTGTGGCTACGGAAATTTCTTTAACTAACAAATTTTTTGCGGTATCCATCATCTTTCTTTCTCCAAAAGAAAGATTCTTATCGCTTTTTAATATAAATAAATCTCTTAAAACACTAGCTATCTCAAAGACAGAACCTGTTTTGATCTTCTCCAGATACTCACGATAGCGTTTATTCCACGTCTGCTTGTCTATAGTCACATCCTTGTTCCGCAAGATTTCAAAAACCTTGGGAATTTCTTTTTCCATAATGACTTCGCGCAAACCTACAGCCTTGGCGCTGTTTGTGGGAATCATTATTTTCATGCCATTGCCCATAATCTTCATGATGTAGAAAGGCTGTTTCTTCCCCATTACTTCCCTGTTTTCAATAGCTTCAATGACCCCGACTCCTTGTGCCGGATATACTGCCAAATCGCCTACTTTAAACATTTTTTTATTACCTTTCTTTTCCATTTAGAAAAGTGAAGTATATCACCTTTTAATTAAATAGTCAATAATCAACACCTAGCTTTGATTAATCAAAAAAAGAAAAGATTGAACCGACTGCCCGAACAAATATACTTTTTATTATAATAATATCAAAGACATACAATATCGAAAGGCATATTATGTTTAGATATAATTGCTCATGATTTTTAGCATATCGTCGCTGATGTCACGGCCTTTCGCCTCATAACTATCCACAATAGATTTTAAATGAAAATATTTTTCTTTATCGTTTAAATCATCAATTCTGCGGAAATTTCCGCTGCGACGCCCCAAACGAAATATTAATTTATCTTTTTCTGGCAGTGATAAATATTTATTAATTGACGCTAACATTTTCGGTTTGTCCCCAGGTAATTCTCCTTCAAGTTCTTCCAATAAATTTAATATGTGATCACTGACTAATTTTGTTTTATAAACATCTAATCTTGTTATGAACAATTTAATTTCACTGATTATTCCATCATCGGTTAATTCTTGAAATTCACCTTTTCTCACCAACTCCTCAAGCTCAGTGGCCGGCACTACATGTAAAGTGCGCAGGCGAATGAAATCAGGGTTAATCAAGTTCATCACCTTTGCCGTTTCCAGAGCATTTTGAACGGATAACTTTACGCCGCCCAAACCGGGCATAAAATATTCGCTGAGTTCAATACCGGCTTGCCGAATGTTTATACCGGCTTTGATATGCTCTTCAGAGGTTACACCTTTGCACACCATTGCGAGAACTTCATCGCTGCCACTTTCCATACCAACATGAATGCGCGATAGCCCTGCTTCTCTCAATTGTTTGAAATCCTGCACGGTTTTCCTCGCCGCAGTATGAGAGCGGCAGTAGGAAGTTATTCTTTTTATTTTTGGAAATTTACCCTTTAAAAAAGTCAAAACAGAAACCAGATCGGCAGTTTTCATGATTAATGAATTTGCATCCTGCAAAAAAACATTTTCTCCACCAAAGTAGAGCCAGACAGCCACACTTTGATAATAACCATTATGAGCTTGTTGTTTATAAATCTCCTTGAGCACATTTCTATTAACATCTCCATCCTCTCCCATCTTCCAGGAAAGCTCGATGACCTTATCGGCGTAATCTTTCATTACCTGTATATCGGCCTTGATTTCTTCGACACCACGCAGTTCAAATTTTGTCCCCTTATATGTATGACAGAAAATGCACTTATTCCACGGGCAGTTTCTGGTTAGACGGACTAAAAGACTAGAAGTTTCGCTGGGAGGACGTATCGGGCCTTGTTCGAAACACCAATTCATTTTTCTCCTCTCATATTTATTTTTTTTAATATAATCACTGCGCTTTTTTTGACAAGCTCTAAGGAAGAAATAAAAGCGGGTTACTAGCTTTCCCTTTAATCCGGATTTCAAAATTAATATATGCGGTTCCTGATTCGTCTTTTTCACCAACGATAGCGATTATATCGCCCTGTTTGACGCTTTGATCCGTTTTAACAAATTTCTCTTTTAGATGAGTGTAGACAGTTGTAAAATCTTTTTCATGCCTGATAATTACGGTGTGTCCGTAATCTTTCAGCTGAGAAGAAAAAATAATTATTCCCGCAGCTGCCGCTTTCACCTTTGTTCCCTCCGGCGCAACTATTTTTATCCAGTTATGATAAGTCTTGTTTGGCTGGCGTCCGAAGTTTGTTTTAACCGTACCCTGCACCGGCCAGATAAAATTTTTATTTGCCGTCTCTATCCTTGTTTTATCTCCAGGGGAGTCTTCTGTAACATTCTGAGGAGGATGACTTTGCTTCACGGCCGGTTTTGCTACTTTTGGCGAAATTGTTTCCGTTTTTTTAGTAGAATCGTTTTCCGGTGTCCTTGAAGAAGTCATAACATCTTCGATGACATGTTTCGCTTCCGGAATAAACAAAACAGTTCCTTCCTTGAGCACGCTTACATCTTCAATTCCATTGATTCTGGCTAATTCCTGCAAATCAATATTATAAACACGGGCAATGCTATAAAGTGTTTCTCCCTTTTTTACCGGATGATAAACCCCTGTTGACCATTGTTCTTTTATTTGCGGCCCGGAACACGAGAAAAAAACTAGCGAAGCTAAAACTATGGTCGTCATAAATAAATTTTTTATTCTTTCCATCCGCTTTCTCCAATAAGACTGACAAAGCGACAGCCTCCTAAATCTTGCTTACTTATCTTTTGCGGATTTTCCAAAAGACGAGTTATTTTGCATAATGTTTGAATATTACGGTCCCCCACCGGCACAATAAGTCTCCCCCCGACAGCAAGTTGCTCAACCAGACGCTGCGGAATTTCTGGTACTGCAGCGGTTGTAATAATGGCATCAAAAGGTCCTTCTTCTTTCCAACCATAGGAACCGTCTCCCACTCTGATTGCCACGTTATAAAAATTGAGTTGGTCCAATATTTTTCGCGCTTTAGTGGCCAATTTAGCAATTCTTTCCACAGAAAAAACACGAAACGCGAGAAAGGCTAAAATAGCTGTTTGATAACCGGAACCAGTGCCTATTTCTAAAACACGATCCGTAGGCTTTAATTCCAGAGCTTGAGTCATAAGCGCTACAATATAAGGTTGAGATATTGTTTGATGAGCATCAATAGGCAACGGGTTATCGTTGTAAGCCTGCTCCATTAGCCCCTCGTCCACGAAAAGATGGCGTGGAATTGTCTCCATAGCTTTCAAGACGCGATCATCGTATATGTCTCGGGTTTTGAGTTGCGTCTCCACCATTCTTTTTCTCTGTTTTTTGTACTTATCCATTATAACTGCACTTTTTTCTTTTTTTGCGGAATTTGGTAAATTTCTTGAACATATTCATGCTTATACAATCCCATTGCTTCACGTGTAACAATAAGATAATAATATTTAAGTTGTGCTTTTTCGCAGGCGGCGTTAAATTTTTCTATAAGCACATTTATTTCTGCACATATAGCATTTTCCCCCTGTGACAATTTGTCGATATCGGTGCCGTTTAGTGTTTTTAATAAGTGCAACTTTTTTTCAATTTCTTTCTCCAAGCGTGTCGTTGAATCAAGGATATCGCTTACAGCAAAACCAGCGCGACTTAATACTACGGCTCTTTCACGCAATATTTCTTCGGCTAAATTATCTAGTTTACCGTTTTTTCTGTTGGCAGTAACTGGCAGCATGGCTCTTTCTAGTTCAAACAACTATATTTTTTTAACATTTAATATTTTATTTATCAACAGACAAAAAGTTTTTCTTTACAGATGCTTATTGTTTCGCTTAATATTACCGGCGTTATTTACAACGCAGAAAAAGGTGCATATGGCCGATAAAAAATATTTTCCCATGTTCGAAGCAATGCGTAAAGCTTACTCTCGCGAGCAAGAAGATGAAACACTTTTGCCAATTGTTCTCACTGATAAAATCGGAAACCCCTTGGGGCGGATTTCTGTCAACGATTCTGTGATTTTTTACAATATTCGTGGGGAACGAGAAATTGAATTAACCCGCAGCTTAACTGAAGAAAGTTTTCATGAGTTTCCAACAAAAAAATCCCTGAACCTTAATTTCGCCACGATGATCGAATATAAAAAAGGCTTGAATGTGCAAATAGCTTTCCCGCCTGAAGAAATTATCGACGGCACCCTCAGCGACATAATCGCGGAAAATAAATTAAAACAAGTAAAAATCACCGAGGCAGAAAAAGCCGTGCATGTTGGTTTTTTCTTTAATGGAAAGAAAAATGAACCGGTCGCACAAGAAGAGAGAATTATCGTTCCAACGCGAAAAGATGTCGTTCTTTTTGACGAAGCGCCGGAAATGTCTATTGAAAAAATAACAAGCGCAGCCTTGGAGAAAATAAATGATGATACTTACAATTTTATTTTGGTTAATTTTCCAAACGTTGATGTTGTCGGACATATCGAAAATGAAAACGCCGTTATAAAAGCGGTCGAAGCTGTGGATAAACATCTTGGTATACTGATTGAAGGCGCACGGAAGAAAAAACTACCGGTAATTATTACTGCCGATCACGGCACAGTGGAAAAATGGCGCTACCCCGACGGTGTTGTGGATACCGGTCACACTGACAGTCCTGTCCCCTTTATTTTGATTCACTCGGACAACAAAATCAACATGCGCAAAAGGGGCGGATTAATTGATATCGCACCGACCATTCTGAATATTCTGGGATTGCCCCCATCAAAACAGATGACAGGTTCTTCTTTGATAAAACAACAACTTTTCGGTACAAGTAAAAGACTTTTACTAGTCATCGCTGACGGTTGGGGATTGAACGACAATGTCGCAAATAATCTCATTGCCCGCGCCGATACGCCGGTTATGAATCATCTGATGAAATCGTACCCCATGAGCATTCTTAGAGCCTCAGGTGAGGCAGTCGGCCTTCCCCCGGGAACAGTTGGCAACTCTGAAGCAGGGCATCTGCATATCGGAGCCGGACGTATAACTTTTTCGGATCGTCTCAAAATTGACCAGGCGATAAAAGATAAATCTTTTTATAAAAACCGTGTTTTTCTCGATATTATGACAAAGGCAAAAAATACTGGCAAAGCGCTGCACCTGATGGGAATCGTCTCTTTTTTTAGCTCGCACGGATCCATAGAACATCTTTTCGCTTTGATGGATATGGCTAAAAAAGAAGGGATTACTGAACTTTTTGTGCACGCCATGTTGGGAAGACGTGGAGAAATGCCGGAAAGCGGATCTCGCTATATTAAAAAAATTGAAGAAAAAGCGGACCGAATAAAACTTGGTAAAGTTGTTTCAGTAATTGGACGATACTGGTCGATGGATCGCGAGGAAAACTGGGACAGAATTAATAAAACCTACCGCATGCTTGTCTATGGAGAAGGAGAAAAAATAACGGGGGTTTAAAGGTATGAAGGAAAAAATCAAGGAAACAGTCATCGAGCTTGTTTGCGGCGATATAACCAAAGAAACAACTGACGCCATTGTCAATGCCGCAAATGAGCGTTTAGCTGGCGGTGCAGGTGTAGACGGAGCCATTCACCATGCAGGCGGTCCGAAAATTATGGAAGAGTGCCGTAAAATCGGCGGCTGTCCTACTGGTGAAGCGGTGATCACCACGGGAGGTAATCTTCAGGCAAAATATGTAATTCATACGGTTGGACCAGTTTATCGCAGCGGAACCAAGAAAGAAGCAAATCTACTGCAAAGCGCATACCGCAAAAGCCTTGAACTTGCCAAGGAAAAAGGCTTTAAAAGCATCTCTTTTCCCGCTATTAGCACCGGTGTTTACGGATATCCAATTGATGAAGCCGCGCACATTGCGCTAAAAACAAGCATTGACTTCGCAAGAAACAACACGGAAATCAAACTAATACGCCACGTTCTTTATAACAATAAGATTTTTGATATATTTTCCGCTCAATTTAAACTACTTATTTAAAAATATTTCATCAGAATATAATTTTAATTATGAGTTCGGAAAACATGCACGATCAGATGAAGCAAAAGATAATAGAATTAGAAAAAAATCCGAGAGATTGAACATACGTCAAACCAATACCGCTACCTTGTCGATTTTACTAGCGATTCGCTTTATCTTGTTGACGAGAAATGTCGCTACGTTTTCATGAACAACAATCATATTAAAAGACTGAATTCACCCGCTCTATAGCGAATTTCATTCTCCCGAACAAAGCAAAAATTCGCTAAAAAAGTCCAAGAAGTTTATAGTAATAATAAATCAGCTTTTGACGAGCACTATGGCATACGTGACAACGGTTTTTTTCAGCGCACCTTCAGTCCTGTCAGAGATCCTTCTGACGATAAAAAAATCATTGCTGTCGCTGTCGTTTCAAAAAATATCACCGATCGCAAATTGGTTGAGGAAGAACTACGCGTATCTGAAGAAAAATATCGCCTTCTTATCGAACATTCCAATGAGGTGATTTTTATTATTATCGACGGTAAAGTAAAATACGCTAACGCAAAAACTCAGCAAATGACGGGCTATGATGCGGAAGAATTAAGCAAGTTTTCTTTTATCAACATGGTTATCGCTGAAGATCGCGACATGGTACTTGAAAGGCAAGAAAGCTGTCTGCAAACAGAACACACGAGCATCAATTTCAGCTTTCGCTTAGCCGACAAAGCAGGTACCACTCACTGGGTGGAAACAAACAGCGTAGGTATAAATTGGGATAATTGCCCCGCCCTTCTCAATTCCATGAGAGATATAAGCAGGCAAAAAAAACTGAAGCACGTCTCTTCCAAGCGCAAAAAATAGAGTCTATCGGAACTCTGGCGGGGGACATCGTGCACGATTTCAATCATTTACTCATGGGCATACAGGGACACGCTTCCTTGGCGTTACTCAACATTGATTCTCATGATATAAATTACGAACATCTTAAAACTATCGAATCCCTGGTGATGAGTGGCGCGGATTTAACCAAGCAACTTCTTGGTTTTGCACGTGGTGGAAAATATGAGGTTAATGTCGTCGACCTTAATCAATTGATTCAAAACACCTCAGAAACAATCGGCCGCACAAAAAAAGAAATCTCCATTCATCGTAATCTGGAAAAAAATCTCTGGCCAGTGGAAGTAGATCAAGGACAAATTGAGCAGGTTCTTTTAAATCTTTATGTCAATGCTTGGCAAGTGATGCCCGGTGGAGGCAATCTTTACCTAGACACCCAAAATGTCTATATCGAACATGATCGTTATAAACCGTACGTCTCGATGAACGGCAGATATGTCAAGATTTCCATAACCGACACTGGTGTGGGAATGGACGAAAAAACAAAAGAAAGGATATTTGAACCTTTTTTCACCACAAAAGAAATGGGACGCGGTTCGGGGTTAGGGCTGGCTTCAGTCTATGGCATCATTAAAAACCATAATGGATTCATCAATGTTTATTCCGAAAAAGGACAAGGTACCACCTTTAATGTTTATCTGCCTGTATCAGGGAAAGCGGAACATTTTGCCCAAAATAAATTAACTATTGATGATTCTTTATTGTTCAGAGGTTCAGGAACCATTCTTTTTGTTGACGACGAGCCAATGGTCCTGAATGTATGAAGTGAAATTCTTAAAACTCTCGGCTACAAAATACTCAAGGCTGAAAATGGGCCCTAGGCGATAGAAATATATAAAAAGTATTCTGATTCAATCGATTTAGTTATTTGGGACATGGTCATGCCTAGAATAGGTGGAGGAGAAGTTTTTGACGAGCCCAATAAAATCAATCCTGGTGTTAAAGTACTGCTTTCCAGCGGTTATAGTTTAAATGGCGAAGCCGGCAAAATAATCAACCGCGGCTGTGTTGGCTTTATCCAAAAACCTTTTACTATCCGGGACATTTCCGTTCAGTTGAAAAAAATTATAAAAAAAACGAGGACTTTAGAAAATTTTACCGCAAACGGTCAAAAGTAAATCGATTAACTTAATTTTTAGCTAAAATAATTTATTCTGATTCTTGTTTTATATTTCTCTTTGTGCCATTTAAATATTATGCGAAGGAAAAATGTCCATAACAGGTTTTATACCATAGGAGAAATTTTGTTCCCCATTTTAATAAAAAGAGGAATGGCTGACAAGCTTGAAGAAAATGAATTACTCAAAGTTTGGCCAAAGGCTGTGGGGAATCAAATCTGCAAACAAACAAAAGTCTCCGCCTTCAAAAATGGAACATTATTCGTAAAAACAACTTCTTCCATCTGGGGGCAACAACTACATTTTATAAAAGAAGAGATTCTTAAAAAAATAAATAAAATCACCGGCAAACATCTTGTAAAAGAAATACGTTTTTCCGTCGGTCATATTCCTTCTTCTGGTGTAAAAGTTGAGTTATCAGATAGTAAAGATTTTTTGAATGAAAGGGATGAAAAAATGATCGGGGATTGTATATCATTGATTTCCGATCACGAACTGGCATTAATATTCCAGCGTGTCATGCGGAACGAAATTAACCGGCGTCGTCGTCTTGAAGAGATGAAAGTTTGTGAAAAATGAGCATCAATTCTTCTGTATATCCTTTATCTTTCCGGTAAAGGAAAAGCGGCTGTTCCGCCTGTAATTCTTCGTGTGATTCCTTACGGCCTTCAATCAACACAAATTCCGCAGGTGATACATCATCAGAAAACACCAGTTGCATTCTCTTTGGTTCAATATTGCTTTCTCTAAAGCGCAATATTAATTCCGCCAGTCTCTTAGCCGGATAAATGGCAAACACTTTTCCGGAAGGTTTGAGTAGATATTTAGCCGCGTTCACAAAAATATTTAAAGAACCTTTTATTTCATGACGAGCAATCGCCTTTTCTGAATCAGGATTTATTCTTCCAGAAGTCAATTTTCTGTATGGTGGATTGAAAATCACACAATCAAACGAACTGGCAGGAAAATAATTTTTTATTTTACCGGCGTCAGCTTTAACAATTTTTATATTTCGGTCCAAATTATTGAACCGAACGTTTTTCTGCGCCAAAGTTACAAGATCATCCTGTATTTCCAATCCAATAAATTCAACCTGAGCAAAGATGCCGGCTAAAATTAGCACAATGATGCCGTTGCCACATCCTAGTTCAATAACGCGCGCATGTTTTTTTAATGAAACAAAGTGGGCAAGTAAAAGAGAATCAAGGGAAAAACGATATCCTTTTTTCTTTTGGTACAGACGCAAACGGCTACCAAGAATGTGATCAAGTGTTTCTTCTGTCATGTTTGGCGTATTTTATTCACCAAGATCGTGTATAAAAATACCACTGCGCAATTTTGGCTCAAACCAAGTTGACTTTGGTGGCATAATTTTACCGACATCGGCAACTTTCATGATCTGCTCAAGAGTGGTAGGATAAAGCGAAAAAGCAACGGCATAATCTTCTTTATCAACTAATTTTTCCAATTCGGCCATCCCTCTTATCCCGCCAACAAACTTAATGCGTTGATCAGTCCGGGGATCGTCAATACCTAAAACCGGTGACAACAGTGTCGACTGTAAGATAGTAGCATCCAAGCTGGCAATGGGGTCTGTTCCATCATAAATTCCTTTTTGAGGCGTTAGCTGATACCAGTTACCGCGTAAATACATACCGAATTCATGCGGCTTTTGAGGAGATTTTTCCTTGAAATTATCCCTGATTTCGAAGTTGATGCCTATTTTTTTTAAAAATTTTTCTTCAGTTAGACTATTTAAATCCTTAACAGCTCGGTTATAGTCCATAACTTTTAATTGGTTGTGCGGAAAGAGCACGGCCATAAATAAATCATATTCCCTTATCTCGTTTGGCATATTGCGCTTTTTTCTTTTCAATCTTGCCACTTCTACTGCTGCGGCCGCACGGTGATGACCATCGGCGATATAAAGAGCTTTCACTGCCAGAAAGCTTTTTCTTATATTTTCTATTGCTTTCGGCTCGCTGACAATCCATACTTTATGCACCACCCCATCATCAGCGGTAAAGTCATATTCCGCATTTCCTTTCACCGTTTCTTCGACAACTTCATTAATCGCAGGCATAGAGCGATAAGCGATAAAAACCGGGCCCGTTTGGGCATTTACTGCCTGAATGTGGCAAATACGATCTTTTTCTTTATCTTTCCTGGTTAGCTCATGCTTTTTTATTTTTCCCGCTTCATATTCTGCAACACTCACTAAACCAACGATTCCAGTTTGCACCTGCGATCCCATTTGCTGGCGGTAAATATAATACAAAGGCTTTTCGTCCTGTTTGAAAATTTTATTGTCTCTCATTTTTATAAAATTTTCTTTTGCTTTTTCATAGATAAGACGATCATCGCTTTTTGTTCCTTCCGGAACATCAATTTCTGATTTTTCCACATGCAAAAAACTTAATGGATTGCCCCCAACTGCTTTTTGTCCTTCTTCTTTAGTCATCACATCATAAGGCAGTGAAGCTACTTGCGATACAAATTCGTTACTTGGTCTTATTGCTCTGAATGGTAGTACCAACGACATGTAAAAATCTCCTCTTGCACTACAGATAACATACTGTCATAATCGCCGCAACGTAAAATTTACATAAAAAACGTCCTGGATGACACAAAAATTCATGAAGAAAACACTGGTGTTTATTCACGGCTTGGAAAGCACGGCACGAGGCACAAAAGGACAATATTTTCAAAAACACTTTCCAGAAATGACAGTGGAAGATTTTTCAGGAAATTTTGCCGCCCGTATGGGTAAACTTAACTATATTCTTGAAGAGAAAGAAAATCTAATTATTGTTGGCTCAAGCTATGGTGGCACGATGGCCGTTCAATACACGGGAGAAAACGAAGAAAAAGTAAGAAAACTTATTCTTCTTGCGCCGGCCCTCGGTATTCCTGAGCTGTCTCTTGCGCCAGGAAAAATATTTAACATTCCTGTTATTTTATATCATGGCACAAAGGATAATGTTGTCGATCCCTATACCGTGAAACACATCGCCCAAAAATTGTTTGTCCACTTGGAACATCATCTGGTGGATGATGATCATTTCCTGCATAAGACCTTTCCCTGTTTGAACTGGTTTAAACTCTTAGAAACACAACGATTTAAAAACAGTTAATCTTAAAATTAGCCCTAACTATTGCCTTGACAATATTCTTTCTATAACTTAACATTCCGCCAATTTACAGGGTTATGTATTATGTCTATGTATTCAAAAAAAATAGTAATTCGTTACACACCAGATGTTGTTCAACAGCCGGTGATTTACCAGTTAGTCAAAAAATATGATCTGGTTTTCAATATTCTCAAGGCCAGGATATTCCCGCGCCGCGAAGGCGTTATTGTTTTAGAATTAAACGGCACTAAAGAAAACTTTGATCACGGTATCCGTTTTCTGAAAGAAATGGGACTAAAGGTCGAGCCTTTATCCAAAAGTGTAAGTCAAAACCGCGATAAATGCGTCCATTGCGGCGCATGTACCGCCTTTTGTCCCACTGGAGCGTTATCCTTCGAGAACCATACCGGCAAAGTAATATTTGATGCGGAAAAATGCAATGGTTGTGAACTTTGCGTATCCGCTTGTCCCGTTCGGGCAATGGAAATTAATCTACTTTGATCTTAAGTTTAACTTTTTGAAACTTTTAGAATAAATTTTAGAAGCGGAAATAATCATAATTTTTTTCAATGATTGCTGACAACAAAGCTTTCGATAACGAAAAATACATCAAAGAGCAAACGGCGGAAATTCTCCAGAGGGTAAAGCGTTTCAATAATAAGCTTTATTTGGAATTCGGGGGTAAACTTCTCTATGATTATCATGCGTCAAGAGTCCTCCCTGGTTACGACCCCAATGTCAAGATGAGGCTGATTCAGGAGCTCAAGGACAGGGCAGACATATTGCTATGTATTTATGCCGGAGATATTGAAAGAAAAAAAATCCGTGCTGACTTTGGTATAACTTACGATTCTGACGCAATGAAGCTTATTGATGATTTGCGCGCCTGGAATATCAATGTTAGAGGGGTGGTCATTACTCGTTTTGAAAATCAGCCCTCGGCCGTATTATTCAAGAACAAGCTGGAACGAAGAAACATAAAGGTCTTTACCCACTCTTACACGAAAGGATATCCCACAAACGTCGATTTGATCGTCAGCGATGAAGGTTATGGAATTAACGAATACATAAAAACAGAAAAACCGCTTGTTATCGTGACGGGACCAGGGCCGGGAAGCGGAAAGCTGGCCACCTGTCTTTCCCAGCTCTATCACGATTATAAAAACGACACTAAATCGGGGTATGCAAAATTTGAGACGTTTCCTATATGGAATTTACCCCTTAAACATCCTGTGAACGTCGCGTATGAAGCGGCTACAGCCGACATTCGCGATTTCAACCAGATCGATCCTTTCCATCTGGAAGCATACGGAGAGGCATGTGTAAATTATAACCGTGATATTGAAATATTTCCTGTTTTGAAAAGAATTCTTGAAAAGATTACGGGCAAAATATCTTTCTACAAATCTCCCACTGATATGGGTGTGAATCGAGCCGGTTTTGCCATCATCAATGATGATTTGACAAAAGAGGCGGCAAAACAAGAAATTATCCGTAGGTATTTCCGTTACCGTTGTGAATATGTCATGGGATTTGCCGAAACAGAAACGGTACAGCGAGTCGAACTGTTTATGAACGATTTCAACCTTAATCCAGAAAACAGACCCGTTGTGAAACCGGCAAGGGAAGCGGCAAAAGAAGCGATACAACAAAACAGAGGTAACGAAGGAATATACTGCGGCGCGGCAATACAGCTGAAAGACGGAACAATTATAACTGGCAATAATTCTCCCCTGATGCATGCCGCGTCCAGCGTAATTATTCATGCGCTTAAATACTTGGCTGATATTCCAGAGAAAATAAAATTACTTCCGGCAAATATTACCGACTCCATTCGCAGGTTGAAGACCGAAATTCTTCAAGAAACAAATGTTAGCCTTGACGTGGAAGAAGCGCTTATTGCACTGAGTATCAGTGCCACGACAAACCCCGCCGCCGAACTGGCACTGGAAAAACTAAAGGAACTGCAAAATTGCGAAATTCACATGACACATATACCCACACCCGGCGATGAAGCTGGGCTCAGGCGCATAGGTGTTAACCTGACTACCGATCCCAATTTTTCAACAAATAATCTTTTTGTTACCTAGCAGGCAAAGTTTTTAATTAAAATTAAAGAAAAATTTATTTAAATTATAACTGATCCGCTTTTTCTTTAGCGCTCTCGAGCATTTTATTGATACTACCAGGAATTTCTTTACCTTTCTTAAATAATTCCCTTAAGTCTTTATACATATTTTTGCTTTTATCCGCAATTTCCTCAATACCAGAGCCAATCATATCAATGGTCTTTTGGACATTATCAGGATTTTTGACAAAGAAAAAGCCTCCAACGGCAAATAACACTATTAAAATTACCATTGTTACTTTAATTATATTCTTAAAAATAAAATATAGGAATAAAAGCAGTAAGAAACCTAGAAATATGATTAACGCTAACGGGTGTTCACTGATAAATCCTGTGATGGTATCCATATAACTACCCCCTTCGCTTTGTAATAATCTATTTAGCTTATTTTTAAGGTGAAATCTATTTTTATTTAATCTTGACAAACCAATAGGCGACAATTAGATTTTATGTTTATATCAGTTTGTCCTAACGTTTTAAAGACTATTTTTCATTACTGGATCGTTAGTTGGAAAACACAGCAATAAAACAAAAAATTGGAATAACCACATTAGGTTGCAAGGTCAACCAGTACGAATCGGCAGCACTGGTGGAAAAATTATGCGCAAAAAAATATACTCTCGTGCCCTTTAATTCCCCTGCCGATATTTACATTATTAATACCTGCACGGTTACATCTTCCGCAGATTTTCAATCTCGTCAATTAATAAGACGTGCTAAAAAAAACAATCCCCAAGCAAAAATCATTGTCACCGGTTGCTTTGCACAGATATCACCGGAAGAAATAAAAAAAATCGATGAAACCATTATTGTCGTCGGCAACAAACAAAAAAATATGATTCCGGAATTTATAGAAGATAGCACTCTCATCGGCAGAGATGAGACCGAGTATTACGGTTCTTGTTTAAAAATATTCCATTACATGCCCCTGGGTAAATTCATAAACCACACGCGTGCTTTCTTAAAAATACAGGACGGATGTAATTCATATTGCAGTTACTGTATCATCCCTTACGCGCGCGGAGAAAAACGCAGCTTACCCCCTCCCATTGCATTAACGGCAATTGACAGATTCATAAAAAACGATTATCGTGAAATCGTCTTCACGGGCATTCATCTCGGAGCTTACGGTCAAGACCTTATTCCTTCAACAAATTTAGAACAGCTTTTAAAAGATGTAATGAATATTGAATCTTCAGCAAGATTTCGTTTAAGCTCAATAGAACCTATAGAAATAACTGATAATTTATTGAATCTTTTTGCCAAAAACGCCAGCCTTTGTCCCCATCTGCATATTCCTCTGCAAAGCGGTGATGACAAAATCCTGCGCCTGATGAGACGTAATTACGACACTTCATTTTACCGTAATTTAATCAATAAAATCATCGCTGCCGTCGAAGATGTAGCCATAGGAATCGACGTGATGGTCGGTTTTCCAGGCGAAGGTACTAATGAATTCAACAATACTGTGCGTTTCCTAGAATCACTGCCCGTCGCTTACATACATATTTTCCCCTATTCAGAAAGGCCGAATACTGCGGCGGCTAATATTCATCCCAAAATAAACGTCAAAACAAAAAAAGAGCGTGCTTTATTTTTAAAAAAAATAAATGAACTCAAAAGAATGCAATTTGCCAGACGGTTTTTAGGAAAAGAGCTTTTCGTATTAGTAGAAAACACAAAAGACAAAAAAACACGCTTATTAAAAGGCGTTTCTCAAAATTACCTCCCTGTTTTGCTGGAAAACTGCGATCAATCTTTCGTTAATAAAATTGTCGCGGTGCGCGTACAAAAATTAGAGGAGGGGAAACTCTATGGCAAAATTGTTTCTTGATAAAAAAATACTGGCGAAACTTAAGATCCTGCAAGAGCGCCTGGATTACCGCTTTCGGGATATATCATTTTTATGCATCGCCCTTACTCACCGTTCCTTCCTCAACGAGAACCCTCAGCTTCTTGCAACGGATAACGAAAGGCTCGAATTCCTGGGTGACGCCGTCCTGTCTCTTGTCATAAGCGGCCTTCTCTGCAAAAATTACCCGGAATTTACCGAAGGCACTTTGTCGAAGATACGCGCCGCACTTGTCAATGAAAAAACACTGGCTAAAATCGCTTGTAACTTAAACATAGGAGAGTGCCTTTTGCTGGGACACGGAGAAGAAAAATCAGGAGGACGCAACAAACATTCACTGCTGGCTAACGCCTTAGAGGCGGTTGTTGCCGCGATATATCTTGATTCTGATTTTAAAAAAGTCAATAATATAATAATAAAATTAGTAGAGCCTGTTTTGAACGACGAAAAACTTAATGAACATTATTTTGATTATAAGAGCGCGCTACAGGAATTATGTCAAAAAGCATTCAAAATAAATCCCGTTTATTCTGTTATGGGCTCATTTGGTCCGGAACATGACATAACCTTTAAAGTATCCCTGACAGTACCGGGAATAATTACAGAAACCGGTTCAGGTAAAAATATAAAAGACGCCGAAAAAAAAGCGGCTTGGAAAGCATGGAAAATACTGCAAGTAAAAAAGGGAAAATTACTTCAGGGAAAAAAGTGAGAAAGTAAATGATTATTCCTATATTCATCATGAATAGCGGCTGCCCACATAAGTGCATTTTTTGCAATCAAATCATTGCCTCAGGTGATTACTCTTTTGAACCAAATAAGAGTGCTTTTGATAAAATTGTCAAAACTTATTTAAACTCAAACTATAATAAAACAAAAAAAACAGAAATTGCTTTTTACGGAGGCAATTTCACGGGGTTGCCGGCAGACTTGCGGAAAGACCTCCTTTCCTGGGCAAACAGCTATATTGATAAAGGCGCTGTCCAATCATTGAGAGTTTCCACGCGTCCGGATTATATATCAGACGAAGCCTTAAAAATGCTTAAAGAATATAATGTTGAGACAATCGAATTGGGAGCTCAGTCTTTTTCCGACCAAGTTCTCGAACATGCGCAAAGAGGTCATAATGCATCCTCGATAGAAAAAGCCATGATCCTTTTGAAAAAATATTTCTTTCGGACTTCACTGCATCTAATGGCCGGTCTGCCTAAAGACAATAAAGAAAGCTTTATTTATTCGCTGAATAAGACTGCAGAATTAAAACCCGATATGGCGAGAATCAATCCCACTTTAGTTTTGAAAGATACACTTCTCGCTCAGCAATATGAGCAGGGGCTGTACACTCCCCTTTCCCTGCGAGATGCTGTGGATTTATGCTGTTTGGCCATCAATATTTTATCGAGATCCGGTGTACGCATTATCAGGTTCGGTTTGCACATCTCTGATGAGATGAAAAAAGACGGGGCTGTTCTTGCTGGCCCAATTCACCCTTCTTTCGGCTCCGTTGTCCTTTCATCATTCTTTTATAACAAAACACTGACGCTTTTGAAAAAAATACCGCAAACAGCAAACGAATTTTGTTTCAGATTATCTCCTGCGGATATCTCTTCATTTCGCGGCCTGAACAACAGCAATTTACTCACGTTGCAAAGGCTTTATCCGCGGATAAAAATAACCGCAAAGACATCTTTAGAGCATAAACGCGGAGATATTTCTTGTTTAACAGATAACGGCATTTATCTTTACACAAACATTCATTCTCCATATAGCGATTACCAAACGGAAGGACATTAATTTGTTCAAATCAGGATTCATAAGTATTTTGGGACGGCCCAACGTCGGCAAATCAACTTTTTTCAACACTATATTGGGCGATAAAATCTCTATCGTCACCAGCAAACCGCAAACAACGAGAAACAGAATATCCGGTATCAAGAATTATCCGGACGCGCAGATAATTTTCCTTGATACGCCTGGCATACATACCCCCCCAAATACCCTCAACCGCGTCATTGTTCACGCGGCGCGCGAAACAATTGGTGATGCCGATATTTTATTGATGCTTGCTGACGCAACTTCTGAGATGCATCCTCACGACCTGCTCCTTATTGATTTTTTAAAAAAGGCAAAAGTTCCAGTGTTTTTGGCGATCAATAAAATTGACTTGATTGAAAACAAATATTTGCTGCCTCTAATTGATAAATTCCATAAGCTTTATAATTATAAAGAAATATTCCCGATTTCCGCTCTAACCGGTGAAGGGATTCTGGATTTAATAACCTCTTTAAAAGAAACACTGCCTGAAGGTCCGCAATTATTTCCCAAAGACATTCTTACCGATACCACTGAACGCTTCATTGCCGCAGAGTTTATTCGTGAACAGATAATTTTGTTCACTAAACAAGAATTACCTTACGTCAGCACCGTGCTTATCGACTCTTTTAAGGAAGACGGGGGAAAAAATTTGATTAAAATCAGCGCGACAATAATTGTCGAAAAGGAATCGCAAAAAGCAATTATGATCGGCAAAAACGGATTTATGCTCAAGACTATAGGCACACAGGCCAGGATACAAATGGAAAATTTTTTTGGTGTTAAAATTTTTATTAAACTGTTTGTCCGCGTGGAAAAAAATTGGACAAATTCCGAAACTATGCTGCGGGAATTCGGTTTATTGTTAAAACGTTGAATGCATACCGTTTCTGAAAAGGACTCGTATTTTCATGCCTGCAAAACCTGTTATCGCCATCGTTGGCAGACCTAATGTCGGGAAATCTACTCTTTTCAATCGCATCGCAGGTAAGCGAAAGGCGATTGTTATTGATGAACCGGGAGCGACACGCGACCGTAACTATATGGATTGTATCTGGAATGGGAAAGCGTTTACCCTTATTGACACAGGCGGGTTTGAGCCTACAGCCCGAGAAGAAATATTCGTGCAGGTGCGCGAGCAGACAAACCTGGCCATTGAGGAAGCTGATATCATTCTCTTTATGCTTGATGCGAAAGAGGGATTGACACCATCCGATACTGTAATAGACCGTCTGCTCCGCGGCCAGGGGAAAAATATTTTTTACGTGGCCAATAAAGTGGACGGAGAAAAAAACGAAAATTTGGCTGCCGATTTTTACCGCCTAGGCATGGAGCGAGTTTTTACCATCTCCGCCCGGCATGGCCTCGGTTTAAACGAACTCTTGTCTGCAGTCACGGACTATTTGCCTTTTACGCAAGATCAAGATAAAAGCACAACTGACGATAAGCATATAAAAATAGCTATCGTCGGCAAACCAAATGTCGGCAAATCGTCACTAATCAATCTAATTTCAGGAAGCAAAAGAGCAATTGCCACCCCGACACCAGGCACAACACGCGATGCTGTCGACATGACCATAAAGGTGGGGGGTAAAAATTACCTGTTAATAGATACAGCCGGTATTCGGAAAAAAAACAAGATAAGTCTGATTCTAGAAAAATACAGCGTTATTCAGGCGCTAAAATCAATTAACCTCTGCGATATCGCACTTATCTTGATTGATGCTGAAGATGGAATAACAGAACAAGATGCCAAAATTGCCGGCCTAGCCTATGAACACGGTAAAGCCTGCATTATTGCTGTCAATAAGTGGGACAAAATAAAAAAAGATAATACCACCGTTGGCAAATATGTAGAGAGCATAAAAGAAAAAATAAAATTTATGGATTTTGCGCCTATTATCTTCATTTCTGCTCTAACCGGTCTGCGGGCATCCAAAATATTCCCCCTTATTGATGAAATCTACGATCAGTATATAAAAAGAATCAACACTTCTGATTTAAACTCTTTTTTGGAATATACAGTAAAGAAAAACTCATTACCTCGTTATCAAAGTAAACAGGTTAGAATTTTCTATACTACGCAGGTGGGTATTAAACCCCCTTCTTTTGTGTTTTTTGTTTCTTCAGCAAAAGGAATACACTTTTCTTACCGTCGATATCTTATAAATCAAATTCGTGACAAATTTAATTTTAACTATGTTCCCCTTAAAATTATTTTCAGGAAAAAAAGCGATTGATTTATTCCTTTTTTATTTCCCTGTAAAAATAAAGTAAAAAAAAGGAGCAGCAATTGATTTACCTTCGTAACATCAGCCTGTCTTTCTTGGACAAAGTTATCTTTGACAGAATTTCCTGGACAATTCATCCCCGCAGCCGCATTGGTCTTGTCGGTGATAACGGAACAGGTAAAACAACGCTATTCCGAGCCATTTTAGAGCAGGTGCCTCTTGATGACGGTTATATAGAAATCCCGGACAAAAAACAGAAAAAAATTGGATATCTTCCTCAAGATTTGGTTGAGCTTGATAACATTACGGTAATCGATTATTTAAAACAAATCAGTGGAATTGCCGAGATGGAAAATTCTATCCGAAATCTGGAAGAACAAATCGCCAAGTGCCGCGGGAAAAGTGACCGTTATCTCCAATTGATAAAAAAATATGACACCATCACTTCTCTTTATAGCGCACGGGAAGGTTATTCTTTTGAAGCCAAATCAAAGCAAATTTTGAAAGGCCTTGGTTTTAAACAGCATGATCCGGAGCGGAATTGCTCCGATTTTTCCGGCGGGTGGAAAATGCGAATTTTACTTTCAGGTATTCTGCTTATGCGTCCCGATATAATTCTTCTAGACGAACCGACAAATCATCTAGATACGGAAAGCATGGAATGGTTGGAAAGCTTTTTAAAGGATTACAAAGGCACGATTATTGCCATTTCTCACGATCGCTTTTTTCTGGATAAAATCGCCCTGCAAATAGCCGAGCTTTCCTCTGGTCATATTCACATTTATCAAGGTAATTACTCTTATTATCTTCAGGAAAAAGAACGACGCCACGAGGCGCTGAAAAAAGAAATGGAGTTGCAAAAGGCTCATATTAAAGACATTGAACGATTCGTGGAAAGATTTCGTTATAAAGCAACTAAAGCCGCCCAGGTGCAAAGCCGGATTAAAATGCTGGAGAAATACAAGGAAATTAAAGCTCTGCCGAAAACAAGGAATATCGTGATGAGATTTCCTGAAGGCAAGAAAAGCGCTAAAGAAGTGGTTAAAGTCATCAATCTGGGACACAATTACGGAAATACCAAAGTATTTTCCTGCTTAAACTTTACGCTTTTCCGTGGGGATAAAGTAGCTTTTGTTGGTGTAAACGGTTCCGGTAAATCAACCCTCTCCCGCCTGCTCGGTTTAACGGAAAAGCCTTCCTGCGGTGTTATCCAATACGGGGATAACGTCAGAATGGCCTTATTTTCCCAAGAAAATACTGAAAATCTAGATTATAATAAAAATATTTGGGAGGAAATAAGTACCATTCACAGTAAATTCGACGATCAGGGAAAACGAAACTTACTCGGCGCATTTTTGTTCTCCGGTGATGATATATTCAAGCCGGTTTCCATTCTTTCCGGTGGCGAAAAATCGCGTCTCACTCTCTTGAAAATAATGCTCATGGACACCAACTTCTTGATTCTTGATGAGCCGACTAATCATTTAGATATAAAAACAAAGGATGTTTTTCAGGACGCTCTTATAAAATATTATGGAACAATTGCCATCGTATCACACGATCGCTATTTTCTTGACTGTCTCGTCAATAAAGTATTTGAACTTAAAGACAATGGCATAATGCTTTATCCGGGAAATTACTCTTATTTCATTGAAAAACGATCTTTAAACAATGTGAATATTTTTGAACACAACCAAGAAATGAAAGAACCACAAATCCGACCGGCAAATAAAACCAAAGAAAAAAAACGCCTTGAAGCAGAAGAGAGAAACAGAATTTACCGCATTAAAAGTGAATGGGAAGAAAAATTATCCTTTGTGGAGCACAATATACAATTACTAGAAAATAAAAAATCGGAATATGAAACTTTTTTGTGTGCTCCGGAAAATTTAAAAAAGGCAAACAAAATCAAAGAAACACAAAAAACATTAAAACAAGTTAATTTAGAACTTGAACAATGGTATCATAAGTGGTCAGAAATTGAAGATAAATTAATTAATATTAAATAGTCTAACAAATCAATTATTTGTTATTAGGCGCCATCGAGCAGTGTCTTTTCAGTATTTTGATACCAGCTTGCAGGATCAGTTAAAAATTGTTCTGTGTCCCGCAGCGAAAGCAGATGTTCTCTTTCCACGCTCGCCAGTAAATTAAAAAAAGCTTTCTCTTTAGGCTCGGTGCTTTGCTTTTCCAATTTTGTGTATAGTGCTACACCCCTTGCTTCAAAGTCAATTGCCGTGCGAATAGCCTTTAAGTCGTCATCATTCCCCTCAATACGTGCCGCCCTCTTTCCTGAGAGAGCTCTCAAAATATTTTTCGTTAAAGATTTTTTTACTTTAAGCGGCACGGTAGCCGGCCACTTTTTTTGTTTTTCCCATTTGTCATGAAGTTTTTTGAGCATTTCATAATGTTCTTTTTCTTCATCGGCAATTTGCTTAAACATGTTTTTGCCTGCTAAGTTTTTTGTTCTACGGGCGTTAGACAAGTAAAAATCCCTTTCCTTGAGTTCATTTTCCAAAGCAAATTCCAAGGCGCTCATTCTTTTATCCATGTTCGCTTGCCTCCTTAATTACCTGTATCTATTTTGACTATAAATTATATTTTATTCCAGAGCAATACGTTCCTTTATATCGCACATATATTCTGCAACATTATCACAGAGATCGGAAATGCGTTCCAAATGAAGAAGCATTTCGACAAAAACTGTTCCTGCTTCAGGGGCGCAAATACCTTTGTGAAATCTTTCCAGGTGGTTATCTCTTGACTGCTTCACCTTAATATCTATTTCTTCTTCTCGCCGTATAACATCCATATTTCTGCTTTCACTGGGCTGGGACTACCCCCCGGAAGTTGTGCCAGAAGTAATTAGAGTGTAAAATAAAAAACA